>Ga0163215_100021_pt1 | contig 628034 bp, 514 predicted proteins | sample SynspAceP_FD_185934 | JGI IMG/M metagenome (GOLD analysis project Ga0163215, IMG submission 185934) | Saline lake microbial communities from Ace Lake in Antarctica - Synechococcus sp. Ace-P (Hybrid Assembly) | ecosystem: Environmental > Aquatic > Non-marine Saline and Alkaline > Saline | place...
GTCGATGGTACTCGGGTACTTAACTGGAATTGAGAAAATAACTTTTCTTGATATGATTTTGTGCCTTGCATACTTAAAGTTACGAAAAATCCCTATTTTTAACAATACTTGTGCAACAGGCACAACATTTAAAACATATACCATGAAAAAAATTAAAAACGCAATCCTAGCCTTAGTCACTATTTTAAGTGTAACCCCTTCCGTCATCGCTCAAAACAGCTTACTATATAAAGTAGAAGGAGAAAACATTGAAACCTCATATGTATTTGGTACGGTGCATATGCTACCTAAAGAAGATTTTCTTTTAGAAGAAAAAGTAAAAACGGCATTTTCTGAAAGTGATTTTATTGTAATGGAGTTAGATATGGATGATGCCAGTATGCAAACCGAAATGATGAAATATGCAATGCTTAGCGGTGATGATTCGCTACAAAACCACATGACACCTGAAGAGTACAAAATTTTAGACGAATATTTTACGGCTAAATTAGGGGTGGGAATGGCCGCATTTAACAAAATGAAACCTTTTATTATTTCTTCTACTGCTATGATAGCCCATTTAGGACAAGATATGGCCAGTTTCGAAAATACATTTGTACAAATGGCAGGCGAGCAGAAAAAAGAGATCAAAGGTCTTGAAACTGTGGCTTTTCAAATGTCTATGTTCGATGAACAACCGTATGAAGAGCAAGTAGACCAAGTGATTGAGATGTTGCAGAAAGAAGGTGGTATCGGGGGGTATTTCGATAAAATCATTGCAGCGTACAAAACACAAGATATTGACGTATTGTACACCTCTTTAAACGAATTCTTTGAAAATGACAAAGCCTTTAAAGAAAAAATGCTTGACGAGCGTAATCAAAACTGGATTCCTCAAATAGCAGATTTATCAAAAGAAAAAACTGTTTTTTACGCCGTGGGTGCTGGGCATTTAGGCGGGGAAGAAGGTGTTATTAGTTTGCTACAAACAGCAGGTTATACGGTTACTCCTGTGGAGTAATTCATCTTGATGACAAATAAAAACAGCCCTAGAAAGACATTTTTCTAGGGCTGTTTTTTTCGTTAAAGCTTAGACTTTTTGCCCAATAGCCATATTATTCTATTTTTTTCTACCTCAATAGATACTCGCTAGCAAGCCTATTCCCCTTTGGGCGTTGGGCCTTCTAGCCTTGGTTGTACCCAAAGCGTTTTAACTGGTTGGCGTTACTTCGCCAGTTTTTATTCACTTTTACATACAATTCTATATGCACTTGTTTGTCGAAAAACTTTTCTAAGTCTTTCCGGGCTTCTACCCCTACTCTTTTTAAGGCTGCTCCTTTGTGACCTATAATGATTCCCTTTTGAGAATCGCGCTCCACCATAATAACGGCACGCATTCTTATGATCTTATCATCTTCAAAAAACTCTTCCGTATCAATTTCTACGGCATACGGAATTTCTTTACTGTACTGCTGTAGAATTTTCTCGCGAATAGTTTCATTGACAAAAAATCGTTCTGGCTTATCCGTTAATTGGTCTTTTGGATAAAAGGCTGGTGATTCTGGTAATAATTCTATGATACGCTCAAAAACACCTTTAATATTAAAATTCATTAAGGCAGATATTAAATGTATTTCTGCCTTTGGCAATTGCTCTTGCCAGTATTGTACTTGTTCTTCTATGATGTTTTGCTCTGTAGTATCGATCTTATTCAACAACAACAAAACGGGAATTTTACTGTTTTGCAATTTATCAAAAAAGCGTTCGTCTTTCAAAGCTTTCTCCCCTATTTCGACCATATAAATCAAAATATCCGCATCTTCAAAGGCCGATTTTACGAAATCCATCATCGACGATTGTAGTTCATAGGCTGGTTTAATGATCCCTGGCGTATCGGATAAAATCATTTGAAAATCATCACCGTTGACGATTCCTAAAATTCGGTGTCGTGTGGTTTGTGCTTTTGAGGTGATAATCGATAATTTTTCACCCACAAAGGCATTCATCAAAGTAGATTTACCCACGTTGGGGTTTCCTATAATATTTACAAAACCTGCTTTATGCTTTATCATGTTTTACTTTTAAAAAATAGGCTTTCATGGCCTTATTAACTCTTGGTGCCAAATACAATACCGCTATCATATTCGGGATCACCATCAGCGCAAATGACAAATCAATTAAATTTATCACTAAATCTACCGAGGCTACCGCTGCAAAGGTAATACTACCCACGTAAATGAAATTATAAAACTTGCCAATTTTCGCATTCGTAATAAATGAAAGACATTTGGTACCATAATACGAATAGGTAAATAAGGTCGATAAGGCAAAAGCACTCACCACCACCATCAATAAAACACCACCATAGGGAATAGAACTTTTAAAGGCATTTAAGGTCATGGCAATTCCGTTGGTCTCGGTATCTAAATGTGCGCCACTGATAATAATAACGATTGCCGTAAGCGAACATACGATGATGGTATCAATAAACGGCCCTAACATGGCCACCAAACCTTCTTGAATAGGCTCCTTGGTTTTTGATTGTCCGTGAAACATAGGTGCTGTACCTACGCCAGATTCATTTGAAAAAACAGCTCTACGGATGCCGATAATAATTAATCCCCATAAACCGCCAGTCACCACCGTTTTAAGATTAAAAGCTTCTGAAAAAATAAGGCCAAAAGAAGGCAAAATATTCGATGCATTCGTTATCAAAATATACACCACAGCCAATAAATACACCAACACCATAAACGGAACAATGGCGGTCGCAACTTTCGCTATTTTTTGGAGTCCTCCGAAAATTACAAATGAGGTGATGATAGAGAGCACCACACCGATACCTAATCTCCAGTTAAAATCGCCCAAAACCATAAAGGCTTCATCGGGTTGTATCACGGTCATTAAGGTTTGTGTAAACTGGTTGGTGGTAAATGCGGGAAGCACGCCAAACAAACCGGCGATACAAAAGAAAATAGCCAAAGGTTTTGCTTTTTTCCCCATACCCTGGGTTATATAATACATAGGTCCGCCTTGCAAGGCACCGTCAGAATCTTCACCGCGGTACATGATAGACAAACTACAGGAATAAAATTTAATACACATCCCGATGATAGCGGTCACCCAAATCCAAAAAACAACACCAGGCCCACCTAAATAAATAGCTATGGCCACCCCTGCAATATTCCCCATCCCCACGGTAGCCGCTACCGCCGAAGAAAGTGCCTGCAAGTGACTTACTTCGCCAGGATCATTTGGATCGTCGTACTTACCGGCTGTAATAGCCAAGGCATGTTTAAAGTAGCGATAAGGTAATAATTTAGAATAAAAGACTAAAAAAAGCCCGCCACCGATGATTAAAAAAAGCATAACCCACTCTGTATAAGGGAGTACGCCAGATAAGAATTTATTGATAAGTTCCATGTATTGATCTAAAAACAAGTTTGAGCGGGGAATTTAAGGATTTTTAAATGGAACTGTTTAAAAATATTTATCAAATTAAGTTTTGATAGTAATAAAAAAGCTTCGTATATTTGCAGTCCGAAATAATTCAGTCAGCCTAATGAACTGAAAGCCTAAAAGCTAAGTTGGTTGTTTTGGAAACCCATATCGCGGGATAGAGCAGTACCCTTCGACTACGCTCAGGATAAAGTACCTACTTTAATCTGAAATTGTAAAGAAATAGTGCTTTTAACGACAAATGGAACATATCGCGGGATAGAGCAGTAGGTAGCTCGTCGGGCTCATAACCCGAAGGTCACTGGTTCGAGTCCAGTTCCCGCTACTAAGAAAGCCGATTGCTATGCAATCGGTTTTTTTGTTTCCTAAAATGCGTAGAATTTATTCTTAAGCATTTTAGAAAACAAAAAAAAAGTTATCGCGTGAAACGCGATGGGTTTTTTTAGTAAAGCCCCCCTCAAGGCCCTTTCCGAAGTGCAACGAAGGAAAGAATCCAGTTCCCGCTACTAAGAAAGCCTTTCAGGAAACTGAAAGGCTTTTTTTATGAGGTGTGCGGAGCAAGTTTACTTGCCTTAGCATACAACATAAAAAAAATAGCAAGGCTTTAGCCTTGTAGGCTTTTTTAGTAAAGCCACCCCCAAGGCCCTTTCCGAAGTGCAACGTAGGAAAGAATCCAGTTCCCGCTACTAAGAAAGCCTTTCAGGAAACTGAAAGGCTTTTTTTATGAGGTGTGCGGAGCAAGTTTACTTGCCTTAGCATACTAAATAAAAAAAATAGCAAGGCTTTAGCCTTGTAGGCTTTTTTAGTAAAGCCACCCCTACTCTGGTTCAACGAGCGACAGCGAGTTAATCCAGTTCTCCTACTCTGGTCCAACGAGCGACAACGAGTTAACCCAATTCTAACTACTAGGAAACGCGATGGGCTTTTCTAGTAAAGCCACCCCTACGCTGGCGAAACGAGCCACAACGCGTTACTCCAGTTCCCGATAGGAATAAATCTAAGGCTTCATAAAAATGTCAAGCCTTTTTTTATGTTTTGAGGTAGCACATTTCAAGATTGGGTGGTATATTACTGCGCCTTTTATTTGATGCTACTCCTAATGTATGATTAGATTTGTACGCTTTTAAAATAACCTAATCTTTATAAACCCTTGCTTTAAAATAAATAATGGTTAATTTTCCAGCAGCCATATAAAATCAAAATACATGTGGTGGCATTACTTATTAGTTTTCTTGGGTGCATTATTGCTAGACATCACTCCATTACCTTTAGCTCCCGCATTTACCATCATGGTTTTTCTTTAAATAGTTTTTAATTTAAATGTGTGGTGGGTCATTATCATTGGCGTAGCAAGCTCTGTTTTAGGGAGGTATATTCTACTTTTATATGCCCCATTAATATCTGAAAAATACTTAAGAAATCAAAAAATGAAGATATTGAGTATCTTGGAAACAAAATGAATGAGAAAAAAATGTTCACAGTGATTTTGTTTTTGCAATTTACACATGTTGTTTTTTCGCAAAATGATTTAGATACGATACCATAATCACTATAATTATCTAACTACTTTCAAGCTTAAAAATTCTCAAAAAATTAATAATTTAACAAAAAAACTGTTATTCTCTGATTTCTAAAGAATAGCTCATTTATAATTATTTAAAGATTAAACTCTTCTTGTGTAACATTAGTAGCTGAAAAACTCGCATATAATTCTGAAATTTACTTATAATTTTAAAAGAATATACGATGAAAAAGATACAACAATTTCGAGCATTTCCTTTATTCATATTTATGGTGTCTCTTACATTCTTAAATTCATGTACTGATGACGATAATGACAATGAAATCGTAAATCAAACAATAACAGCGTCTGATAAGGCAGCATTGATTTTTATGCTAGAAGAAGAAAAACTAGCAAGAGACACCTATGCATATTTAGATGGTTTGTGGTCTGTAAACCAGTTTGCCAACATAAAAAATAGCGAGCAAACACACATGAATGCCGTAGAAAATTTGCTAATTCAGTATAATTTAGACTATACAATTTTGCCCGTGGGCGAATTTGCAAATCAAGATTTACAAAATTTGTATAATCAATTTCTAATTGACGGAGCAGTTAGTAGTGCCAATGCTTTCCAAATAGGAGCGACTATCGAAGATTTAGACATTGTAGACCTACAGAGTAATTTAGATGCTACTACAAATTCAGCTATTATTTCGGTTTTTGAAAAGTTACAATGTGGCTCTCGTAATCATTTAAGAAGTTTCATCGCTACAATCGAAATTTCTGGAAGTACATATGTACCCCAATTTTTAACACAAGAAGAATTTAACCTTATAATAAACAGTACTAATGAACAATGTAATCAATAAAATCGTCATAACTATGGTTGTCATTTCTTCAATGAATTTTTATGGGCAAAACCCCTCGCTTTCGGATGAAGTGATCAAGGATATGAAATATATGGTTGAGGAAGAAAAATTAGCAAGGGATGTCTATGAATTTTTAGATACTACTTGGGGTATAAGGGTATTCAATAATATTAAACAAAGTGAGCAACGCCATATGGAAATGATGCAAAGCCTATTAAGCACTAACCATGTTGAATATGATTTAAGTGAAGAGAACGGTGTGTTTTTCAACCAGGAATTACAGAAAATGTATAATGATTTGATTGCGAAAGGTTCAATATCGAAATATGATGCTCTAGAAGTAGGTAAACTTATAGAGGTTACCGATATTAAAGATTTGACTGATGCCATAGAAAATACGAATGATTCTAACTTAATAACAGTTTATTCAAATTTACTTCAAGCATCCCAAAATCATTTAAAAGCTTTTGAAAGACAATTATCTAAGTATTAGTGAATTAGTATTTAGAGATACCATAAAAAAATAGATAGCATTTTCAGAATAAAAAAACCAGTCGATAGCTTTTAAACTATAGACTGGCTGCTATTGATCAATATGGGAGGAGGTTAAGGGGAAACTTAATTAATTCATCTAGTTCTTTTCAAAAGTTAACCTATCTGTATCAGCGCTACTATCGCCTAAATCGATAAGTTCAATTCTAGTAGCAGATGTAGAAACAATATCCCAATCATCGTTTAAGTCATCAAAAATATTTGAATCTGTAACAGGGAAAAAGATATTGAATTCAATATCATTATCATCATCACTACTGCTGCTGTCACTTCTTAAAGACCAGGTTCCTTCTTGGGTCGTTGTACCATTAGTAGCTGACAATGTTCCATCAGATAGAAAAGTAAAATTATATCCAGCAAAATCTGACGTTTCATCCTGCCCTGAATCATTAAGATTGGTAATACGCCAAGTTCCAGATTCAACTATCACTTGCACTTGAGCTATTTGTTGACTATTATCTGGGTTTTCATCATTATCATCACTAGAACAAGCTGCAAATAAAGTGATGCTTAATAGCATTACTAGACCTAAATAAAATTGTTTTTTCATATTTGTTTTTTTAAGAAATTAATATTTTAATTTTTTAATCACCTTCGGTTAACGTAAAACTTCCGTCACCGCTAAAATTTGATAAATTAATAGTTACTGACCACATCCCAGGTTCACCTGCCGATGTAACCCCTGAAAAAGTATCAGGTTCTTGATTTCCGTTTAAAGACCTATCTAACATAGTATTTCCTTCCGAGTCCAATACTATTATCTGAAAAAGCCCACTACTTGTGGCTGTAATATCAGCATTGTAATCTGCGGTTGTTAGGTCGTTTTGCCAGTTAAATGTTTGAGAGGTATCACCACCATTTCCAGTAAAATCGCCACCAATAGTTCCTTCTACACCTTCAGTTAAGGTAACATTTGCTGATAAATCATCACTAGAACAAGCTGCAAATAGTGAGAAGCTTAACACCATTAGCAAAGGGAAATAAATTCGGTTTTTCATAATTTAAATAGTATAGCTATTAACAGTTACTTTTAAAGCTTAGTTCATCATCATTAGCTTTTTCAAATTCAATTTCTGTTTCGCCAGATTCTTGTTCGATTTCGTGTAGATTCCAAGTACCATTAAAATCTGGTAAACTTGGTATGTCTATAATAAAATCGATATTGTTTCCGGAGCCTGTTGCTGACCAAGTTCCAGTAGTGGTATTTCCATTTTCAGTTACGGTAATCGTTCCGTTAGATTCAAAATTAAAAACATACCCACTATACTGGTCTTCTAGGTCATTATCATTTAATTCCAATGCATCAACCATCCAGTTAGTACAATTAGCGAATATTGCTTCTAAATCGCTTGTTGTACAATTATCACAATCATCATCATTATAGTCGTTATCATCATCTTCATCACAAGTATCTTCTGCATCTTCAATAGCCGATTGTAACTCTGTAATATTATTGATAGTCATTGTACTGCCATCCGCAAGAATTACTGTAATAGGAAAGTTTATTGTAACCGCAGCATAGTCATCTAAATCATCAATAAAGTCATACATATCATTATCATTATTAATAACGATAGTATCAATTTGCTCATTATTTTTATTAAAAATAGAGGCAGTTATAGGGTATTGAAAATCAATACACTCTATATCATCATCATCAGAATTTTCCTCAGGGCATTGGGCAATTAATGCAAGTAGCTCTGGATAGTTGCTTACAACGCTAGTTGTGTAGTCAGAAAAAACTACTGTAATAGGGAACATAATATCTAATGTATCCGTGTCATTATTATCCGCATCAAATATATCTTCTATGGTTTGGTAATCATTCATAGAATCGACAGTAACTTCTGTTCCATTAGCAATTACTGTTACTGGCAATTGTACATTAAAACAACTTGCGTTGTCAATAATATTATCAAAAGAACCATCGTTTTGAGAGGTTCTGTTCAGCAAATTAGCAATGGCAGAATTGGCTACTATAGTTTGTTCTGCCGGTGGGTCAATAGACAAATCATCTTCCGTTCGACACGATGTGAAAAATACAACGCTAAAAAGCAATGCTAATACTACTGGTTTTAAAGTTTTCATAAGATTTAATTTTTTTATTTGTTGTTTTGCTTTAATTGCAGTTAAACTATAAAAGTCAAAATGACTTCTAATTACCTGCTTTATACTTAAAACAACTTCCGATAGAAATGTCCCAAAAAAAATCATATTATTTTTTACATACCTTTGTAACCTAAATAATAATTACACCTTTTGCCTAAAGATTTAAACAAAAATGTTTGCGATAAAATACTTTTTTCCAAACTATACGAGAAATACGCACAAAGTCTTAGTGACCTCTTGTACTATAAATACGGTGATAAGTTAAATCCTTCAGACAAGGTGCAGGACGCATTCATTAAAATGTGGCAGAATTGCGCTAATATTACTACCCAAACTGCAAAATCATACATCTATACTGTTGCTAATAATATGATGCTAAACGAAGTTAAGCATCATAAGGTAGTACTGAACTATAATAAGGTTAAGCCCAAAGACTATACTTATGAAACGCCTGAGTTTTTAATGCGAAAAGAGGAATTTCTTGTGCGTTATGAAAACGTACTTTCTAGCCTAAAACCAGAACAACGAGAGGCGTTTACATTAAGTAAAATAGAAGGCAAAACACATCAAGAAATTGCAGATATGATAGGTGTTACAAGAAAAGTAGTTGGGCATCGTATATATGCAGCTTTTGCCATCTTAACAGAGCAGCTTGAAGATTTTAAACTGAAATAATTTATGGGACATTATAGGTCTAAGTTGTTTTAACAGTATAACCTGAAGTAAATGGATAAAAATTACCTTATAAAAAAATGGTTGGATAATGACCTTAACAGCGAAGAGCAAAAAGCCTTTGATGCGCTAGAGGACAAGTCGTTTTTTAATGAAATTATAGAAGAAGGACAACGGTTCAAAGGGCAAAATACATCAAAAGTAAGCACTTTTGAAAATCTTGAAAAAGGACTTGAACAAAAACCAGAACCTACATTTAATTGGACCAAAACATTGATTAGGATTGCTGCTGTATTTGTAATTGGATTTGGACTGTATTCCCTTTTTAATAAAGATCAACATAGTACGTTTGAAACACATTTAGCACAAACGGAACAAATTACGTTACCTGATAATTCTGTGGTCACCTTAAATGAATCGTCCCAATTAGAGTTTTATGATAATTGGAATAAAGAACGTAGTGTAAACCTAAAAGGAGAAGCCTATTTTAAAGTGGCCAAAGGCAAACGTTTTGATGTAAAAACAGCCACAGGTATGGTGAGCGTTTTAGGAACACAATTTAATGTAATAGCCCGAGATAGTATTTTTAGTGTCATATGTTATGAAGGATTAGTGCAGGTCAATTACAATAAAAAGATAACTAAACTTGCTGCTGGTAAAGCCTATCGTATTATTAATGGTAAGCCAGAAGCGTTTGATGTTGCAGTTATTCAGCCTGAGTGGTTAAGCAATATGAAGGTTTTTAAAGAAGCAAGTATAGGAGACGTTTTTGCATCTATAGAGAGCCATTACAATGTAAAAATCGTTGCAGAGGATATAGATAATTCTATTTTATTTACAGGAGCGTTTGAGCTTAATAATTTGGATAATGCCCTTAAAGCTACTACCAAAAGTCTTAATTTGACCTACGAAATAAATAGTAAAAATGTGGTTATTATTAGGAGTGCAAAGAAGTAATTGGGCTTATATCATATTCATATGTTGCGTATTTTGGTCTTTTAAGGCACAAGCGCAAACTTCGGAAGAAAAGATTCCGCTAAAAGAGGTGCTCGATATTTTGTCAGACCAACATCAAGTACAATTTAATTATCAAAGTGATTTATTAAAAGAAATAACCGTTTTTCCGCTTTCGCGAAAGCGCGCACTTATTGAAAACCTAAAACGTTTAGAAGCAGAAACGTCATTGCGGTTTACCAAAATTGGAGCATCTATATACACCATTACAAAACCAATCAGAATTTGCGGTTACCTGCAAGATGTACGTGCTCTTAAATCACTTGAAGGTGCAACTATTAGTTCAAAAACAAACAATACGGTAAGTAAAAAAGATGGTTTTTTTGAAATTATAGTCGTTTCTTTAGATGAAGAAGTTGAAATTAGATATTTAGGTTTTAAGACCATAAAGCGAGAAGCTAAATTCTTTAGTTCAGAGCAATGCACTACTATCAAAATGTACGAAGAAGAACTGCAAATGTCCGCAGTTGTTGTAGAAGGCTATTTAGTGCGAGGCATCGACAAAAATAGTGATGGAACTACAGCTATAAATTTTAATAAATTTACAGCGCTTCCAGGCCTTATTGAAACAGATGTTTTACAAACAGTACAGGCACTTCCTGGAATATTAAGTGTAGATGAAACCGTTTCTAATATCAACATTAGAGGTGGCTCACACGACCAAAATTTAATACTATGGGACGATATTAAAATGTATCAATCTGGTCACTTTTTTGGTTTAATTTCTAGCTTTAATCCTCAAATCACAAAAACGGCAACTGTTATTACCAACGGCACTGATGCTTCATATACCGATGGTGTTTCGGGCAGTATTGAAATGAATACCGAGGACCAAATACAAAGTGTTTTTGAAGGCAGTCTAGGTGTTAATTTTATTAGTGCAGATATTTTTGCAGACATTCCAATAGGAGAAAAATCATCATTACAAGTTGCTGGGCGCAGGTCTGTAGATGACTTGATACGCACACCAACCTACGATGTTTATTTTAACAGGGTAATACAAGAAACTGAAATAGCAAATAATGTAGAAAGCGTTGTAAATTCTAATCAAGAATTTAACTTCTTTGACACATCGTTGCGTTGGCTTTACAATCCTTCAGAAAAAGACCGCATACGGTTAAACTTTATTCTAATAAATAATGATTTAACCTTCGATGAAACTTCGACTATAAATAACGAACTAGACACAAGAAAAAGCAGTCTTTCTCAAAATAGTATTGGCGCAGGGTTAAGCTACGAGCGGGATTGGAGTGACCGTTTTTCAACGCATTTAAAGGTGTATAATACAGATTATAAATTACAAGCTATAAATGCAGATGTATTGCGGCAACAGCAGTTTTTACAGGAAAACGTAGTTTCTGAAACAGGAATAAAAGCAAAGGGGATTTACAAATGGGATAACATAATATTAGAATCAGGCTATCAATTTACAGAATCTGAGGTTGTAAATACCAATGATATTGATGTTCCAAGATTTTTAAGAAGAGACTCAGAGATTTTAAGAGAACACGCATTTTTTCTCCAAAGTCAGTATCAAAATGAACCTAGAGATTTCTCAATAAGACCCGGAATACGACTTAATTATATAAATGAATTTAGTGCACTTCTTGTTGAACCAAGATTGAGTATTAGAAAAAAGCTAGGAGCGCATTTTCAAATAGAAGCCTTAGGCGAATTGAAACATCAAAACACCTCTCAAATAGTCAACTTTCAAAATGATTTTTTGGGTGTTGAAAAAAGAAGGTGGCAACTTGCCGATAACGATAGTATTCCTATTTTAAAAAGCAAGCAAGCATCATTAGGTGTGCAATATTCTAAAAAAGGTTGGTTGGTAGATGTAACGGGCTATTACAAAGAGGTAGCTGGCATCACTTCACAAAGCCAAAGCTTTACCACTAAATATGAATTTACAAGAACAACAGGCAGTTATAATGTAAAGGGACTTGATTTCTTGCTACGTAAGCAAGTAAAAAATTTAAGTAGCTGGCTTAGTTATTCTTATATGGTAAACACGTACATATTTAACAACTTAGAAGACCTAAAATTCCTAAGTAATTTTGATAATACCCATTCTTTTACTTTAGGCACTACCTATTCGAATAATGTATTTAATATTTCTGCTGGACTCAATTACAGAACAGGGAAGCCAACATCTATTCCCTTACAAGGAAATGAAATTATTGACGAAGAAGTAAACTTTGATATTGCTAATAATACAAGAGTCCCAGAATTTTTTAGAGTAGACCTTTCAGCGATTTACAAGTTAAAATTATCTAAAGGTTTACGAACCGAAATAGGTGCATCTATCTGGAATGTTCTAAATAAACAGAATACTATCAACAATTATTATCGCGTTGACATCGACAATAGGCCTATTAAGTTTTCAAGAGAATCGTTAGGTCTGACCACTAATTTTATGGTACGGTTGTACTTTTAGGGATTAGTCCCTAATCACAGAATAGTTTCCTAAAAATTAACTTCACTATCCAAAGCGTCATCGGTATCTTGATTCATAAAGTTTGACTGATAACCTATTGTGGTGGTAATAGACGAATGACGGTATAATTTCTGTAACATTTGTATCGGTATTTTATCACCCGATATATTACCAAAACTATGACATGCAATGTGCATTGTTGGTTTTTTATCAATAGCATTCTTCATTGCAATTATTAAAAGGTAATTCGTCAACTCCTGCCAATAGTTTTAGCTTTTTTAATCGTCCTTTTTGGTTTTGATATTGCTAAACTTCTCCGATTTATTTAGGTTGTCTAAATGAAGCTATGCCATGCCATGCCATAAAATACTATTTGATCCTTGCCTTTTATTTTCTTTTTTATTCTACTTAATGATACGTACTCATCAAACGTTTCAGCTTCTACTATTTTTTATTGGCGGCGGCAAGTTTTGTGAGAATAAGATGACTAAGCATTGTGGAATTAGGGTGTGCCTTTTTTACTTTTCTAGTAAAGCCAGCCCTACACTGGCCTAGCGAGCGACAACGCGTTACTCCAGACCCCGCTACTAAAAAAGACAAGCTTTCCTATTTCCGTGAACCCTTTTTTTATGTTTTGGGTAGCACATTTCAAGATTGGGTGATGTACTACTGCTCCTTTTATTTGATGCTACTCCTAATGTGGGATAAGGTTTATACGCTTTTAAAATAACCTAATCCTTATAAACCCTTGCTTTAAAATAAATAATGGTTAATTTTCCAGCAGAAATATAAAATCAAAATATATGTGGTGGCATTACTTATTAGTTTTCTTGGGTGCATTATTGTTAGACATCACTCCATTACCTTTAGCTCCCGCATTTACCATCATGGTTTTTCTTCAAATAGTTTTTAATTTAAATGTGTGGTGGGTCATTATCATTGGCGTAGCAGGCTCCGTTTTAGGGCGGTATATTCTTCTTTTATATGCCCCATTGTTATCTGAAAAATACTTGAAGAAATCAAAAAATGAAGACATCAAGTATCTTGGAAACAAAATGAATGAGAACAAATGGAAAGGCTTTTTAGTAGTGCTTACCTATTCCTTATTGCCGCTTCCCACAACGCCACTTTTTATAGGAGCGGGTATTTCAAAAATAAAACCCCTATATATTATACCTGCATTTTTAATTGGCAAATTCACTAGTGATGCTATCGCCTTACATTTAGGTAAATATGCTGCAGAAAACTCAAGCAGTATCCTAGAAAATATAGTTTCATGGGAATCTTTTCTAAGCATTTCATTAGGATTGCTCATGATTTTTGGACTTTTTTTTATCAACTGGCGAAAATTGGTACAAACAAAGAAATTAGAATTAAATTTTAAAATTTTTAAATAAATTTTTCTCACTTGCCCCTACTCTGGCGCAACGAGCTACAGCGCGTTAATTCAATTCCTGCTAGAAATAAAACTAAGGCTTCACAGCAATGTGTGGCTTTTTTTATTGCACAGATACAACATATTGTATTATTTCCTTCCTAATAAGAAGTAGTGCAAATTGCAGTTAAATAAAGTAAAATAGTATTAAGCACACTCTGTTATCCTAGATTTTAGGATTTATACATGAAAATTTTTGCTTTAATTAAATGGATTGTTTTAATCAAATTGTTGTTAAATTCAATAAACAATTCTTAAAATTTTGTATTTTTGTGGATAATGAAAGCAGTATTCCATAAAATAATGTCAATTTCAATGGCCTTGGTAGTGTTACTCACTACAACGTCATTTACTATTGATATGCACTATTGTGGCAGTAATATGGTGGATTTCTCTTTCTTTCAGAATGTTGAAACATGTGGAATGGATAAGGCTGAAATAGCTTCTGCTTGTGAAAATCCAGAACTATCAAAAAAATCTTGCTGTTCAGATGACCAATTATTTATCGATGGCCAAGATGATTTAAAAAATAATTTTTCTAATCTTACTTTTGAGCAACAAATTTTTGTTGCTTCATTCACATATTCTTATATCAGTCTATTTGAAGAAACAGCCTCTAGTGAAGTTCTTTTCTTCGATTATGCCCCACCCTTTGTCAAACGGGATGTGCAGGCACTGCATCAGACTTTCTTAATTTGATTTTTAAACAGTAATCTTTTTGCCCTATGGTTATTCCGTCTAGGGCTGAATTTGTTGTGTTTGCTTTTCTGTATTCCAGAATTTCAATCGGTTCATAACTGTTTAACTATCAAACTATATGCTTAATAAAGCTATCAAATACCTCATAGAAAACAAACTCGTTGCAGTTTTGATGCTCGCCTTATTTATAGGTTGGGGCGTTGTAAACGCCCCTTTTGGTTGGGACACGGGTATCTTACCTTCCAATCCGGTTGCAGTAGATGCTATTCCCGATATTGGAGAAAATCAACAGATTGTTTTCACCAAGTGGCAAGGTCGTTCACCACAGGATATTGAAGACCAAATTACCTATCCTTTAACGACTTCCTTATTGGGTATTCCTGGTGTAAAAACCATTCGTAGTTCTTCTATGTTCGGATTTTCTAGTATCTATATCATTTTTGAAGAAGATATTGAGTTCTACTGGTCACGTAGTCGAATATTAGAGAAACTAAATTCACTATCAGCTAACCTATTGCCAGAGGGCGTAAATCCATCTTTAGGACCCGATGCCACAGGTTTAGGTCAAATCTATTGGTACACTTTGGAAGGGCGTGATGAAAAAGGAAATGTAACTGGCGGTTGGGATTTACAAGAACTGCGAAGCATACAAGATTACTATGTAAAATACGGATTGTCATCGGCAAGTGGTGTTTCAGAAGTTGCCTCTATTGGCGGTTATGTTCAGGAATATCAGATTGATGTTGACCCTGAGAAAATGCGGCAGTACAACATTGGTTTAGGCGCTGTGGTAACTGCGGTAAAGGAAAGCAACCAAGATATTGGCGCGCAGACCTTGGAAATAAATCAGGCAGAATATCTGGTTCGGGGTTTAGGTTATGTAAAATCTGTGGCTGACATTGAAAATGCAGTAGTTACTTCAGAAAATTTCACATCTATCCGAATCAAGGATATCGCAAAGGTACATTTAGGCCCTCAAACCAGACGTGGAATTTTAGACAAAGAAGGTGCCGAAGTCGTAGGTGGCGTTGTGGTAGCGCGCTATGGTGCAAATCCACTAGAAGTTATCAATAATGTAAAGGAGCAAATTGCCGAATTATCTTCAGGATTACCCACTAAAGTTTTGGCAGACGGTCGCAGCTCACAAGTAACTATTGTGCCGTTTTATGACCGTACAGAACTTATTCAAGAAACACTACATACGCTCAATGAAGCCCTTACCCTTGAAATTCTAATTACAATTCTGGTTATCATCGTGATGGTATTTAACCTACGGGCATCCATTCTAATTTCAGGATTATTGCCAGTTGCAGTTTTGATGGTTTTTATAGCGATGAAACTCTTCAATGTTGATGCAAATATTGTAGCTCTTTCAGGTATTGCTATTGCCATCGGCACTATGGTAGATGTTGGCGTCATCCTTGCCGAAAATATGATTCGGCATTTAGAAGATGAAGAAAAGAGACTGGAAGCTGGAAGTCAGAAATTAGAAGATAGAAATTTGACCTTGGAAAAAATGGATTCAAACCTCCAACCTCCAACCTCCAGCCTCAAACCACTGTCCACAAATGAAATTATCTATAATGCTACTGCTGAAGTTTCAGGAGCCATTTTAACCGCTGTACTAACCACCATTATAAGTTTCATTCCTGTATTTACATTAATTGGTGCGGAAGGAAAACTATTCAGACCACTGGCATTTACGAAAACGGCTGCACTTACTGCAGCTTTAGTCATTGCACTTTTCTTGATACCTCCATTTGCTGCTTTTTTGTTTAGAAAAACCAATATGAGAGAACGTTTTAAATACCTTCTCAATGGCCTGCTTATTATTCTCGGCATCGCTGCAATAATTTATGGCTATTGGTTGGGGCTTGTTTTAATAGGGTATGGCGTGGTTGCCTTACTAAGTGTAAGAAATTTTGTTACCACAAAAAGAGCCAATCTATTTCATATTCTTATTTCCTGTATTGCAATTGTGTTCTTACTTGCTGAATACTGGCGACCGCTTGGTTTTGACCGTAGTATCTTGATGAACTTGATTTTTGTAGCGATTATCTGCTTTGGATTACTAGGTGTGTTTTCAATTTTTCAAAGGTATTATGACAATATATTACGTTGGGCACTTGAAAACAGATTATTGTTTTTAATCATTCCAACTACCGTGTTGATTTTAGGTGTTCTGATCATGCGTAATACGGGTAAAGAATTTATGCCATCGCTTAACGAAGGTTCATTTCTTTTAATGCCTACCTCTTTACCCCACGCAGGAGTAGAGGAAAATAAGCGCGTACTGCAACAACTCGATATGGCGGTTGCCACCATCCCTGAAATAGAAACTGTTGTAGGGAAAGCCGGACGAACAGAATCTGCGCTAGACCCTGCACCACTTTCAATGTATGAAAATATGATTCAGTACAAATCTGAATATATGCGGAATGAAGCAGGAGAGCGACAACGGTATCAAATGAATGATGACGGATTGTTTGTTTTGAAAAATGAAAAATTTAGTATCAACCCGAATAATGAAATCGATGATGATGCCAATTATAAAGCTTCACAACTTAAAACCAGGGTAACTAACAAAGATTTAATTCCAGATGATGATGGCGAATATTACCGCAATTGGCGACCAGAAATAAACAGTCCCGATGATATATGGAATGAAATAGTCAAGGTTACCAAATTACCAGGCGTAACATCTGCACCTAAGCTACAACCTATTGAAACCCGTTTGGTAATGCTACAAACAGGGATGCGGGCGCCTATGGGAATTAAAGTAAAAGGGCCCGATTTAAAAACTATTGAAGCCTTTGGCTTGCAGTTGGAAGAATTATTAAAACAATCTGAAGGCGTTAAAGAACAAGCTGTTTTTGCAGACCGCATCGTAGGAAAACCTTATTTGTTAATTGACATCAAACGAGAGCAATTAGCACGTTATGGAATTTCAATTATGGATGTTCAGGAAGTGCTACAAGTCGCTGTTGGCGGTATGCCATTGACCCAAACTGTGGAAGGTCGGGAACGTTATGGAATTCGTGTGCGGTATCCAAGAGAGCTACGCGGCAATCCAGACGACCTTAAAAATATTTATGTACCTGTAGAAAAAGGCAGTCCTGTTCCTTTAGGCGAGTTGGTAGATATTCGCTACGAACAGGGACCTCAAGTGATTAAAAGTGAGGACACTTTTTTAATAGGCTATGTGCTTTTTGACAAGCTCGATGGTTTTGCCGAAGTGGATGTGGTAGAAAGTGCGCAAGCCTTATTCAAAGAGAAAATAGAAGCTGGCGAATTAGTCGTACCTAAAGGCATCAGCTATAAATTCACGGGAACTTACGAAAATCAATTACGCGCAGAGAAAACGCTGTCTGTTGTTATTCCACTGGCACTACTAATCATTTTCTTGATTCTTTACTTCCAGTTCAAATCCGTCAGCACATCGCTTATGGTATTTTCGGGAATTGCGATAGCTTTTGCAGGTGGTTTCATTATGATTTGGTTGTATGGGCAGGATTGGTTCTTCAATTTCAACCTCTTTGGAGAAAATATGCGGGATCTATTCAATATGAAAACCATTAATTTAAGTGTGGCGGTTTGGGTAGGCTTTATTGCACTTTTCGGTATAGCAACCGATGATGGTGTAGTAATGGCAACGTACCTCACACAGACGTTTGACAGAGAAAACCCAACAGATAAAAAGGGAATTCGACTGGCAACCATAGAAGCTGCTGGCAAAAGAATACGACCTTGTTTAATGACAACGGTAACAACCATTCTGGCGCTGTTACCCATACTCACATCCACAGGAAAAGGAAGCGATATAATGATCCCTATGGCAATCCCAATTTTTGGTGGGATGGTTATCGATATAACCTCTTATTTCTTGTTACCTGTGCTATATAGCTGGAGAGAGGAAGTGAAAAGTGGAAAACTAAAAGTGAAGAGTGAAAAGTGAAGAGTGAAGAGTGAAAAGTGAAAAGTGGAAAGTGAGGAGTGAAGAGTGAAAAGTGAAGAGTGAAGAGTGAAAAGTGAAGAGTGGAAAGTTTAATTTTTTTTAATAGAATTATGGCAGAAAGCATTTTAAGAACTAAGAGTTATCAGTTTGCGATTTTAATTGTGACACTATCACAGAAATTAGTTTCGGAAAAGAAGGAATATGTTTTGTGTAAACAACTATTGAGAAGTGGAACTGCAGTTGGTGCCCTTATTAGAGAGGCTGAATTTGCTCAGAGTAAAAAGGACTTTATAAATAAGATGAGTATAGCGCTAAAGGAAGCTAATGAATCTGTTTATTGGATAGACTTACTCAAGGACACTAATTATATAGAAATAGCACACCATAAAGTGCTGGTTTCAGAATGTAAAGAACTTGTTGCTATGCTAGTAAGCTCAATAAAAACTACTAAATCAAGGCTTTAAAATGGAAAATTATATAATTAAAAGTGAGGAAACAAAAACTAAAAGTGAAAAACTAAAAGTAAAAAATGACTGTAAGCCGTCTAAGATGTTAAAGTTAAATAGTGTAATTATTTTTCACTTTTCACTTTTCATCATTCACTTAAAGAGTATCGAAACTCTTAGTTTTTCACTCTTCACTTTTCACTTAAAGAGAATATTAATTTCTCACTTTTCACTTTTTATCATTCAATTAAAGAGAATCGAAATTCTTAGCTTTTCACTTTTCACTTTTCACTTAAAGAAAATATTAATTTTTCACTTTTCACTTTTCACTTTTCACTTCAAAAGCATCTTTATAACTAGTATTTTACTTTCAACTTTAAACGTAATAAATGGACAATCACTTGATACATTTACACAAGAAGCTTTTGAGAATAATCCCGAAATTCAAGCCTTCAACATACGGTACAATATCGCCGAAGAAAAAATAAATGAAGTGGATTGGATTCCGAATACAGAATTTAGCGCAGGGTATTTTGTAAGCGAACCAGAAACAAGAACAGGAGCGCAGCGCGCGCGAATTGGTTTTAAACAAATGCTACCTTGGTTTGGCACTATTACGGCTAGAGAAAACTATGCTACGTCAATGGCCGAAGCTGAATATGTTGAGATAACAATTGCCAAACGAAAACTGGCACTTTCTGTTGCCGAAATTTATTATAAACTTTATGAAATTAGAGCCCAAGATAAAGTGCTTGACGAGAATATTCAATTATTGAAAACCTACGAAAAACTAGCCCTCACATCTATAGCCGTTGGAAAAGCTTCAGCAGTAGATATATTGAGATTGCAGATACGGCAGAATGAATTAGTTCAAGAAAAAGAGGTCTTAGAACAACAGGTGTTAGGCTTTCAAGCAGCGTTTAATAAATTGTTGAATAGAGCGTATGATACATCAGTAGAAACAGTTTCTTTTTTGCCATTGCCAGATGAAGACATCGACCTTGGTTATGACGCATTAGCGTTAAATCCTGAACTGCTTAAATACGATAAACTCTATGAATCAGTAACACAATCAGAATTACTAAATCAGCGAGAAAGCGCACCAATGATAGGTTTTGGTGTAGACTATTTACCTGTTTCTGAACGCGCCGATATGAATTTTAGTGATAACGGTAAGGATATCTTGATGCCTATGGTTTCTGTTACTGTTCCGCTTTTTAACAATCGCTATAAATCTATAACTAAGCAAAACCAATTGCGTCAGAAAGAAATTGAGATGCAAAAAAAACAGCGCTTAAATGTTTTAGAATCCGCTTTCGCGAAAGCCATATCACAACGCAATCAGGCTAGAATTAAATACAATACACAGGAAAAGAATTTAAAACAGGCCAATGATGCCGAAGAAATTCTTATTAAAAATTACGAAACCGGCACTATTGATTTTAATGATGTACTCGATATTCAAGAGCTACAATTAAAGTTTCAAATCAATCAAATAAGTGCTGTAACAACATACTATTTGCAAAGTGCGATAGTCAATTATTTAATAACTCAATAAATACAAAACAATGAACAATTTAAAATCGATTTTAGTAGCAATGGTCGTATTAGTTTCAGTTTCAATAGTGTCTTGTAAAGACAACAAAACAGAAACAAAAACAGAAACAGAAACAGAAACTAACGAAAAACAAGGCAAAGAATACACATCAGCCTATGTATGTCCAATGCATTGTGAGGGAAGTGGTAGTGATACCGAAGGCACTTGTGGTACCTGTGGAATGACACTTGTAAAAAACGAAGACCATAAAGCAAATGGTCACAAGCACGAGTAATATTTAAAAAAACAAAATGAAACACACCTATCACATACACGGAATGACCTGCAATGGTTGTCGCAATCACGTAGAACAAACACTTTCTAAAGTGGAAGGTGTGACCAATGCATCGGTAGATTTAGAAAAGGCAGAAGCTACCATCCAAATGGAATCACATATTCCCTTCGAGCGATTACAAGATGCATTAAAAAATGATGGTGGCAGTTATAGCATTCACAAACAAGGAGAACATCCTAAAACTCAAGAACCCAAAAAAGAAAAACCCAAAGGACAAGGCACAGGCACCTTCTATTGTCCAATGCATTGCGAAGGAGACAAGACCTATGATAAACCAGGCGATTGTCCGGTATGTGGTATGGATTTGGTGGAAGAACAAAATCTTTCAGCAGTAACCTCTAAAAAATGGACCTGTCCAATGCACCCTGAAATTGTGAAAGACGAATCAGGCGCTTGCCCTATTTGCGGAATGGATTTAGTGCCTATGCAGCCAGATATTTCTGCCGAAGAAAAGACCTATAAAAAATTATTGAAGAAATTTTGGATAGCGGTAGGTTTCACATTACCTATTTTCTTGATGGCGATGAGCGATATGATTCCTAATAATCCATTATACGATGTAATGGAACAGAAATGGTGGAACTGGATTCAGTTCGCACTTTCAATCCCGGTTGTTTTTTACGCCACTTGGATGTTCTTTGAACGTGCCTATAAAAGTATAAAAACGTGGAATCTCAATATGTTTACCCTAATAGGAATTGGAGCAGGCGTTGCTTGGCTGTTTAGTGTATTCGGAATGTTATTTCCAGACTTTTTTCCAGCCCAATTTAAAACCGAATCTGGTGCAGTTCACGTTTATTTTGAGGCGGCGACCGTCATACTGACCCTTGTTTTAATGGGTCAGGTTTTAGAGGCGCGAGCGCATAGCAAAACCAATTCCGCAGTCAAGGAATTGTTAAAGCTTGCCCCTAATAAAGCGGTACGTGTGGTGGATGGCAAGGAAGAGGAAGTTTCTATTGACAACATTGAAAAAGGAGATATTCTACGCGTTAAGCCAGGCGATAAAATACCTGTGGACGGGGTCATTACTGAAGGAAAAACGACAGTAGATGAATCTATGATTTCTGGAGAACCTATTCCTGTTGATAAAATTGAAGAGGACAAGGTAAGTAGCGGTACTATAAACGGCAATCAATCTTTTTTGATGAAAGCTGAAAAAGTAGGCAGTGAAACCTTGCTTTCTCAAATTATACATATGGTAAACGATGCGAGTCGCAGTCGTGCACCTATTCAAAAACTGGCAGATACCGTTTCAGGATATTTTGTGCCTGTAGTGGTTATTATTTCAATCATCACTTTTGCAGTCTGGGCAATTTGGGGTCCAGAACCAGCCTATGTCTATGCGCTTGTAAATGCAATTGCCGTATTGATTATTGCCTGCCCGTGTGCGCTTGGATTAGCGACGCCAATGTCCGTAATGGTAGGCGTCGGTAAGGGTGCTCAAAATGGCGTCCTAATTAAAAATGCCGAAGCCCTTGAAAAAATGGACAAGGTAACCACCTTGATAGTGGACAAGACAGGAACTATTACCGAAGGAAAACCAACGGTTGAGAAAATAGGTGTATTCGGAGACCGCTTTAACGAAAGTAAGGTTTTACATTTCATCGCATCGCTAAACAGTTCTAGCGAACATCCGCTGGCAGAAGCAACCTTGAAATACGGTAAGCAACAAAATACTGAAATTTCAAAAACCGAAAATTTTAGTGCCGTTACTGGTAAAGGCGTAGAAGGAACTGTTGATGGTAAAAAACTAGATTTAGGAAACGCCAAAATGATGGACTATGCAAAAGCCACTATTTCTTCAGCAATGGAAGCCGAGGCACAATCGTTTCAAAAACAAGGAAAAACAGTTTCTTATTTAGCTGTAGAAGGCGAAGTATCGGGTTATGTGGTGATTGGTGATAAAATTAAAGAGACAAGTGCTAAAGCCATCGCAGCATTACAAGATAAAGGCATTGCCGTTATAATGCTTACTGGCGATAATCACGATACGGCACAAGCGGTGGCTAAGGAACTGAACCTTGCTGATTTTAAAGCAGGTATGTTACCAGAAGACAAACTCAAAGAATTAACAAAATTACAAGAACAAGGAAAAGTGGTCGCCATGGCTGGCGATGGTATCAATGATGCACCAGCACTTGCCAAGAGCGATGTAGGAATCGCCATGGGAACGGGAACCGATGTTGCTATTGAGAGTGCTATGATTACCCTAGTAAAAGGAGATTTGCACGGCATTGTAAAAGCAAAGAATTTAAGTCACGCCGTGATGAAGAACATCAAGCAAAATCTATTTTTTGCCTTGATATATAACACGCTTGGAGTGCCAATTGCAGCAGGTGTTTTATTCCCATTTTTCGGACTCTTATTATCGCCTATGATTGCCGCACTTGCGATGAGTTTTAGTTCGGTATCGGTCATTGTAAATGCTTTAAGGCTCAAAACAAAATCAATTAACTAATCAATATCAAAAATGAAAAAAACTCTATTTTTATTAAGTATTATGCTCTTGGCATCCTGTAAAGAAACTTCTAAGGAGGTTTCAGAACCACAGACTAAAGAAGTAAGTGAGAAAGTAATAACAACTGCTGAACCTGATAAGAAAAAACCATTAAGTCCACATACAAGCGCTATGGCAATGGTAGGCGATGCACATATCCATTTTGATTATTCATCGCCTGGCGTTCGTGACCGTATTGTTTTTGGTGGTTTACTTCCTTACGATGCCGTTTGGCAAGCAGGTGCCCATATGGCAACTTGGATGGAAACAAACAAAGATTTAAGCATTAATGGAAACAAATTACAAGCGGGAAAATATGGTTTTTTTGCAGTGCCAAATAAGGAAGAATGGACAATTATTTTCAACACTAATTGGGATCAACACGGGAAAGATGAATATGACGAAAAAGATGATGTTTTACGATTTAAAGTAAAGCCAAAAATTTCTGACGACATACAGGAGCATTTAGAATATAAAGTAACCAAGTCTAATGAAACTTCGGGCACCATTAGTATGCGTTGGGAAAAGGTCACCATCGAATTTGCTTTTGATGTAAAATAAGAGGTTATTTTGAAACCATAATTAGTCTTCTTTTTAAGAAATAAAGAAGCCAAAAATGTATAATTTTTAAATCAAATAAAATGGAAAATAACAGTAAAATGAATCACGATTCAATGAAAAAAAATCAGTATACAAAATTCGTAGGTATGCTCGTAGCATCCTTTATTGCTATGTACATTACCATGTATTTAAATACCTATACTATAGATCACGTGTATTTTAGCTTAACACGCTTTTATATGAGCTGTTTAGGCATCGCAACAATGGCGATTATAATGTTTGTGGCCATGCGGAATATGTATCAAAACAAAAAGAAGAATATTGTAATCGTTCTAGGTAGCATAGTCCTTTTTGGAACTGCGCTGGGATTGGTAAGAGCACAAGCACCCATTGTAGGCGATGTGTTATGGTTGCGCGCCATGATTCCACACCACTCTATTGCCATATTAACAAGCGAGCGTGCAGACATTCAAGACCCGGAAGTAAAGCAATTAGCAGACGATATCATTCAAGCTCAGAAAAAAGAAATTGAAGAAATGAAAGCGATGCTGAATAGATTGAAAGATTAGTGGATGTGAAGATGTGCGAATTTTTAAATTTAAAAATTAATTATGGAAAGAAATGAATTATTAGAGGTTACTACGGAGTTGGCACTTTTTACGATTACCTATTGTGAAATTCTTGAAAAGGATAGAAAATATATCATTGCGAGACAACTCCTCAAATCAGGTACTTCAATTGGAGCTAATTCGAGAGAGGCGCAAGGTGCGGAGAGTAAGGCTGATTTTATCCATAAATTAAAAATTGCGTATAAAGAGGCCGTTGAGACTGAGTACTGGCTAACTCTTTGTGAAAAATCAAACTCTTATCAAAACCCGCCACAAGAATTAAAAAACAAATTGAATTCAAGTCTCAAGTTACTTGGCAAAATAATTTCATCATCAAAAAAAATAATAGAATGAAAAAGTATATAATTCATAGTGTCGTATTAATTGTTGGAATTGTTTTAGGAGCTTTTATTTTCTCTAATTCTGAAAAGGTATCTGATAAACAAACATCTTCACATTTGCATATTAAGCAATCTGCTCATCAAGAAATGTGGACCTGTTCCATGCATCCTCAAATAATGCAACCCGAGCCAGGCGATTGCCCTATTTGCGGAATGGATTTAATTCCGGCAGAAACTAGCGCTGAAGGTCTTGCGATAAACGAAATCAAAATGACAGAAAATGCAATGGCACTTGCCAATATCCAAACTACTATTGTTGGAACTACCATTACATCTGATGAAGATGGAATGATTAATCTCTCAGGGAAAATTGCTGCAAATGAAGAAAACAATGCTGTTCAAGCAAGTTATTTTGATGGGCGTATGGAACGTTTAAACATCAATTACGAAGGGCAAAAAGTGACTAGCGGTCAATTGTTAGCCACCATTTACGCACCAAATTTAGTAGCAGCACAACAAGAATTAATAACAGCTGCGTCTTTAAAGGAATCCCAACCTGCTTTATATAAAGCTGTGCGTAATAAACTGAAAAATTGGAAGCTCTCAGACCAACAAATTGACGCTATAGAAGCATCGGGCAATGTCAGGGACAACTTTCCCATTTATGCCACGGTTTCCGGAACCGTCTCAGAAGTGATGGCAAAAGAGGGCGACTATGTAACACAAGGGCAGCCGATATTGAGAGTGACGAATCTAAATTCGGTTTGGGCAGAATTTGATGCCTACGAAAATCAGATTGCACATCTAAAAATAGGACAAAAAATTAAGGTGGTGACCAATGCATATCCCAACAAACAATTTGATGCGACAGTGTCATTCATTGACCCTATAGTAAATACTGCAACACGAACTGTTACCGTAAGGGCAACCCTTAAAAACACAGATAACTTGTTTAAGCCAGGAATGTTTGTCAACGGAAAACTTCAAGGAAAAACTGAAACGAATAGTGAATTAATTTCCGTCCCCGCAACTGCTGTACTATGGACAGGTGAACGCTCTTTGATTTATTTAAAGACCAACCCCAATGAGCCCATTTTTGAAATGCGAGAAGTAAGCATTGGAAACCGAATTGGCGAAAATTATACGATAACTTCTGGCTTAGAAAATGGCGATGAAATTGTGACCAATGGCACCTTCACCGTCGATGCTGCAGCACAATTACAAGGAAAAAAATCAATGATGAACAAGTCTGGCGGAAAAACAATGACGGGTCACGAAGCTCATGTTGGAACGCAAGGAGATTCAGAAAATAAATCGAATGCCATGGCAACTATGAAAATGAAATTACCAGAGGCATTTCAAATAGCTTTTCAAGCTGCATTACAGCCGTATTTTAAAATGGAAGATGCCTTTGTAGCTAGTGATGCGAGTCAAGTAGCTACTTTAGCAAAAACAACATTAGAAAAAATGAAAGCCCTAGACATAGGTGGTTTGGGCAAGATGGAAAATTCGCATCTAACGAAGAGTATTGAAATGTTGGGTGCCATCGCATTAAATTCAGATTTAAAAAAACAAAGAGCTCAATTGGTTGTTTTAAATGAAAATATGGTGGCCCTTGCCATGAACATAAAATCGCCTTCAGAAATATTATATGTTCAAAAATGTCCTATGGCCAATAGCAATAAAGGTGCTATGTGGTTAAGTACCAAAAAGGAAATTAAAAACCCGTATTATGGGGATGCCATGTTGACGTGTGGTAGTGTCATTGAAGAAATTAAATAGACCTATTAATGTTTTATTAATTTAGTTGGAAAACACTGTTGAATTGAAGAATTTTGTGCTGCACCTATACATTGAAAGCAGCCCTATATGGAGATTGAAAAGTTTATTTTTTGCCTTGAAGCCATTCCAGATGTAGAGATCGAACAGACTACCGAAGTGATGAACATCTTAGAGGATATGGCCTTACAACAAGATATTAGCAGTATTTACAAAGCTTGTGATACCATCGAAGGCTTAGAAGAAAGCTTAAATACCTTGCTGTATGACGATCACCATTTTAAAGATTACGAAATTATTTACCTGGTGGTCCCCGGAGCGGCGAACAACATACTGCTGAATGACTATTACTATAGCATTGAAGAGATTGCAGAACTTTTTGAAGGGAAAATGAAGGGAAAAGTGATTCATTTTGCGAACAAAAAAATCTTAGATTTAACGGATGAGGAGTCCCAGTATTTTTTAGATGTCACTGGCGCACGCGCTATTTCGGGCTACGGCACTACCCACACCGAAATTTCGAGTAGCAGTACTATTGACCGTGTTTTTTTTAGCCTGTACCAAGAAAACGATGATTTTAAAGAAGTGGTGGAGCTTATGTTTCAAAAGCATTATAACCTCTGCAAGTTATTAGACTTTCGATTGTATTATTAGCGGATTTTTTATAGTTACATGCTACCTAAGCTCGAGCAAGTTTAAAATATTGGCGCCTATTTAAAGGTAACAATATTCTAGGTCTCAAAAAGTAGTAATAAAATGAACCTAAAAAACTGGGAGCAATACCCAATGAAAATCATGCTACTTATGTGTGAGTAAAATGTGAAATTTTTATCCTAAATAAGTATCTTTAGACCGCAATCAAAATTTGAGATATCGTTAATGACTGAACAAACCCAGCAACTACAAACCCAACTCTGGAACATCGCCAATACCCTTCGTGGTAAAATGGATGCCGACGATTTTAGAGATTATATATTAGGTTTCATTTTTTACAAATATTTAAGTACAAAAATGGAACTCTACGCCAACGAAATACTAGAACCCGATAAGCTAAGCTTCCAAGATTTAGAAGGGCACGCCCAAGAGGCCGCCTATTTAGAAGCCGTAAAAGATGCCGCACTCGATAAGTTAGGATACTTTTTATTGCCCTCTGAGCTGTTTTCAGAACTGGCAAAACGAGGCAATTCTGGCGGAAAACACCAATTTATTCTAGGTGATTTAGCCAAAGTCTTGAGCCATATCGAGCAAAGCACCATGGGTAGCGAAAGCGAAGAAGACTTTGGAAACCTATTTGAAGATTTAGATTTAACCAGTTCAAAACTCGGAAAGTCGGAGAACGACAAAAACGAACTTATCGTAAAAGTACTCACCCATTTAGATCAAATAGATTTTGATATTGCCAATACCGAAAGTGATATGTTGGGCGACGCCTACGAGTATCTTATAGGGCAATTCGCCAGTGGTGCCGGGAAAAAAGCAGGTGAGTTTTATACCCCACAACAAGTAAGCAACGTGTTGGCACAATTGGTAACACAAGGCAAAGACAAATTAAAGTCGGTTTACGACCCCACCTGCGGTTCGGGCTCTTTGCTATTGCGCGTAGCGAAACAAGTAAAAGAAGTTTCTGCGTTTTATGGGCAAGAAATGAACCCCACTACGTACAACTTATGCCGAATGAACATGATTATGCACGATGTGCATTACAAACGCTTCGATATAAAAAACGAAAACACGCTCGAAAAACCGCAGCACGAAGATTTGCGTTTTGAAGCTATCGTAGCCAATCCGCCATTTTCAGCCAAGTGGAGTGCCAGCCCCTTGTTTATGAGCGACGACCGCTTTGCCGCTTATGGCAAACTAGCCCCAGGCAGCAAGGCCGATTTTGCCTTTGTGCAACACATGGTGCATCAGCTAGACGATAACGGAACTATGGCTTGTGTGCTACCCCACGGTGTTTTATTTCGTGGTGCTGCCGAAGGGCACATACGCAAATACCTCATCAAAAATCGTAACTACTTGGATGCTGTCATAGGCCTACCCGCCAACATTTTTTACGGCACCAGCATTCCTACCTGTATTTTGGTTCTAAAGAAAAACAGGGTAGCTAAAGACAACATTCTGTTTATAGATGCTAGTCAGCATTTCGAGAAGGTAAAAACCCAAAACATACTGCGTGAGGAAGATATTGCCAAAATAATTAATACCTACAAAACCTACAGCGGTCATTCAAAGCAAAGCGAAAAATCTGTTGCTACTATTGATAAATATTCATATGTAGCCACCCTAAAAGAAGTGGCCGAAAATGACTATAACCTGAACATTCCCCGTTATGTAGATACCTTCGAAGAAGAAGAACCTGTAGACCTGACAGCCGTAGCTCAAGAACTCAAAGCCATAGATACAGATATGGCCACAACCGATGCCACCATAGCCGATTACTGTGAGCAGTTAGGAATAGAAACCCCCTTTTAATGGCAAAAGACAAGAAAAATAGGGTCTTTGCGAGGGAGGAACGACCGAAGCAAACTGTTGAAACCAAAGGTACAGATGGCTTCGTACCTCGCGATGACAAATCAGAATCGTCATTGCGAGCGGAACGCAGTGAAGCGAAGCAATCTCCCAACCCAAATCACCTACCCCTGAAACAAACCCCTGCGCGCATTCCTGAATTGCGATTTAAGGAGTTTGAAGAAGTCTGGAATTTGAAATCGCTTTCTAGCAGTATCGATATCGTGGCAGGTTATGCTTTCAAAAGTACTGAGATGGAAAATAAGCCAAGTACTTATCAGATTATCAAAATGTCCAATGTTTATAAAAGTAAGCTACAATTAGACAGAAGCCCTTCCTATTGGGAAAAAATTGATAAAAAACAAGCCAAGTTTCTTTTACAGAAAAAGGATATTTTATTAACATTAACTGGAACAGTTGGTAAAAAGGATTTCGGCTATTCGATAGTTATACCAGAAGACAATAAATTTCTTTTGAATCAGAGATTGGTATATATGAGATTTATTGAAAATATTAGTGATGGTGATTTTATAAACAACCTTATTAAAACAAAACGTTTCTTTTATTTTTTCTTTAATGAAGCTAAAGGAGGTACAGGAAATCAAACAAATGTTGGCATCGAAGATTTAAAGAACATTAAACTTTCTTTCCCCTCCCTACCCGAACAACAAAAAATAGCTTCCTTTTTATCTGCGGTAGATGAAAAAATACAGCGGCTAACCAAAAAGAAGGAATTGTTGGAGCAATACAAAAAAGGCGTCATGCAACAACTTTTCTCTGGAAAACTGCGGTTTAAACCTGACGTCATTGCGAGGAACGAAGCAATCTCTCCAAATGAAACTAATTTCCCAGATTGGGAGGAGAAGATATTTAGTGATTTATATTCTTTTCATTCAACAAATTCATTATCAAGAGATAAATTGAATTATGATACTGGATTAGTTTATAATATTCATTACGGAGATATTCACACTAAGTTTAAAACTGCATTTCATCTAAATAAAGAGTATATTCCTTTTGTAAATGATGATGTTGATCTTTCAAAAATTAAAGCTGATTCATACTGCATGCAAGGCGATTTAGTTATGGCTGATGCTTCTGAAGACTATGCAGATATAGGAAAGACAATAGAGCTAATCGATTTGAAAAATAAATTAGTTTTAGCTGGACTTCACACATTCCTTGCCCGTCCAAAAACTACCCAAACAGTAATTGGGTTTTTTAGCTTTTTGTTAAAATCTTGGGATATGAGAAAACAAATTATGATCATAGCTCAAGGAACAAAGGTTTTGAGTTTGTCAACGGGAAGAGTTGGAAAATTGAAATTAAAATTACCGAGCATTGAAGAACAACAAAAAATCGCTACCTACTTATCGCGAATCGATACCAAAATAGAAAATGTAAACCAACAAATAACCCAAACCCAAACCTTTAAAAAAGGGCTGTTACAGCAAATGTTTGTTTAAACCGTCATTGCGAGGGAGGTACGACCGCGGCAATCTGTTGGTTTGAAACACGAAAGGAACAGATTGCTTCGCTGCGCTCGCAATGACGGCGGGAAAAAACTGATTGCTTCGCTGCGCTCGCAATGACAACGGGGAGCTCGCAATGACGGCAGGGGGGCAGATTGCTTCGCTGCGCTCGCAATGACTATATAGAATTATGAAACCAGGTTTTGTATACATACTCACCAATAAAAACAACACCACACTTTATGTTGGGGTTACGGCATACTTGGTGCAACGCATACAACAACACAAAGAAAAAGTAAACCCTAAATCGTTTACGGCGCGTTATAATTTAGACAAATTAGTATATTACGAAGCATTTCAAATGATAGGCGATGCCATAGGCAGAGAGAAGCAAATAAAAGCAGGCAGTAGGGCAAAGAAAATTGCCTTAATAGAAGGCATGAACCCAGATTGGAAGGATTTAAACGAGAAAGTAAGAGATTGCTTCGGCGAAAATGCCTCGCAATGACCATAAAAAGACAATGCGACTAAAACCTGTTTTTCCTTACAAAAGTTATTTTAAACCCATAATACCAGAAAAAAACCTGTTTTTACACTATTCATAAAATCTATTTTTCCAAATAAAATTTAAATACAAGTTATTTTTCCATTATATTTGATATAAGTGTTTTTCACCAATTGATACAATTTTTAAGTGTTTTTCGCTGGTTATACGTATTTTTCACTGCTCAGTTTTTAACTATTTTTCACCTAGAATAATGAATAATAATCATTTTTCACTAAAAATAACTGTTTTTCACGGACTGAAAGCGCCAGAGGAAGGTATTTTGGCAGGTTACGGTGCTATTATTGAAGCTTATAAATTGCCTATCCCAATACCAAATAAATTGGCACTTATTAGTTTTAAAAAGAGACAATATACCACAACCCAATGGCGGGTACTTACTTCTAGACATCAGCCAGATGACAATTTGTACAAGCAATTAGTATTTGCTTTAAAATACGAAGGTGTAAATCTATTATTCTTTAAAAAACTATTTGATAAGCTATCGGAAAAAGACATAGAAAACATTATTACATTAGAAACCTTAGGTCAATATAGTCGTAAAATATGGTTTCTCTACGAATGGCTTTTACAGACTAAATTAAATATACCAGATTTAGACCGTGGAAATTATGTGTCTTTACTAGACGATAAAATACAATATGCTATTAAAGGTACACGCTCTACAAGACATCGTATTATAAACAACCTTCCTGGCACACAAGAGTTTTGTCCATTAATATTTAAAACAGAGAAACTAAAAAATTATATTAACGCAAAACTATCAGAGCAAAAAAACACCTACTTAAATGGGATTCATAAAGATGTGTTACAACGCGCATCTTCTTTTTTGCTCCTAAAAGATTCAAAGGCTTCATTTACAATAGAGAATGAAAACCCTGGAACGAATAGAGCTATGCGTTGGGGAAAAGCTATTGGGCAAGCTGGTAATAAGCCCTTAGATATTGAAGAATTAGAGCGTTTACAGCAAATCGTTATTGAAAATGCTAGGTTTGTAAAGCTGGGCTTAAGAGACGAAGGCGGATTTGTAGGTGAACACGATAGAACTACTGGCGAACCTATTCCGGAACATGTGTCAGCAAAACATGAAGATGTACCCTCTTTACTCAATGGATTGGTTCGTGCCAACGAATTAATGCAAGATGAAACTTATGATGCGGTATTAGCAGCGGGATCCATAGCTTTTGGGTTTGTGTTTATACATCCTTTTGAGGATGGAAATGGACGCTTACACAGATATTTAATACACCATGTACTCGCTAAAAAAAAATTTACAAAACAAGGCGTTATTTTCCCGGTATCTGCATCAATTTTAGACCATATTGATGATTATAGAATAACACTTGAGAGTTATTCGCATCCATTATTGGATTTTATCGAATGGCAAAAAACTAATCATAACAACCTAGAAGTTCTAAATGACACTATAGATTTCTATCGCTATTTTGATGCTACCAAACAAGCCGAGTTTTTATATGATTGTGTGGATGATACTTTGAGCAGAGTGATTCCGCAAGAGGTCAACTATTTATTAAGATATGACGAGTTTAAATACTTCATCGACAACGAATTTGAAATGCCTGATAAAATGGTTGCTACATTAGTTCGGTTTTTGGAACAAAATGGTGGAATTCTTTCAAAGCGTGCACTGAAAAAAGAATTTTCAGCGTTAAATGAAGAAGAGATTAAAGCCATACAAGATACATTTCAAGACATTTTTTTAGATACTAAATGACCAAACAACCAGAAGCTTTACTAGAATACAACTTAATTCAACAACTTATTGGATTAGGCTATTCATCTGTAAAGGTGCAAGATGGAGACGCTTTGCTGTCTAATTTAAAAGCTCAGCTCGAAGTATTTAATAAGGCTAGTTATTCAGACAAAGAGTTTGATGCCATTCTCAATCATTTGGCTAAAGGCAATGTATTTGAAAAAGCCAAAACATTAAGAGACCGTTTTAGTTTTACCAGAGAAGATGGCGAGGTGGCCTATGTGCGTTTTTATGATTCAGAAAACTGGAACAACAATTTGTTTCAAGTCACCAACCAAGTACAACAAACAGGCTCATATTTAAACCGCTATGATGTAACGCTTTTGGTTAATGGCTTGCCCTTAGTTCAAATAGAACTTAAACGCCGAGGTACAGAAATAAAAGAGGCGTTTAACCAAATTAACCGCTACCAAAAACACTCGTTTTGGAGCCATCACGGCTTGTTTCAATATGTGCAAGTATTCGTGATTAGTAATGGGGTAAATACCAAATACCTAGCCAATAACAAGCTGCAATCGGTGAAGCAAACCTTCTTTTGGGCCGATAGCACCAATAAAAATATTACAGCGCTTACACAATTTGCCAGTGCCTTTTTAAATCCAGACCACCTAGGAAAAATGATTGCCCAATATGTGGTGATGAATGAAGCCTATAAAAATATGATGATTCTTCGGCCCTATCAATATTATGCATCCGAAGCAATTATCAAACAAGTGTTAACCTCTAATGACAATGGCTATATATGGCACACTACTGGTTCTGGAAAAACCTTAACTTCTTTTAAGGCGAGTCAGGTACTCATGGATTTACCCCATGTGCATAAAGTGGTATTTGTGGTAGACCGTAAAGATTTAGATTACCAAACCATGAAGGAGTTTAATGCCTTCAAAAAAGATAGTGTCGATGTTACCGATAACACGCATTCATTAGTAAAACAATTAACGGACGACACCAAATTGGTATTGACCACCATACAAAAATTAAACAATGCAGTCTCCAAAGCGCATTATGAAAATAGGTTAGTACATTTACAAGATAAAAAGCTCGTCTTTATTTTTGATGAATGTCATCGGAGTCAGTTTGGAGAAACACACAGCAGAATTACAGAGTTCTTTGCAAAGAGTCAATTATTCGGTTTTACGGGTACGCCCATATTTGCAGATAACGCCTCAAAAAATGAATTGGGGAAACGCACCACCAAAGATTTGTTCGGCAAGTGCTTGCATAAGTATGTAATTACTGATGCCATTCGAGACCAAAACGTACTCAAATTTGGGATTGAATATGTAGGGAAGTACAAAAATAAGAGCAATACTTTTATTGATATTGAGGTAGAGGCGATTGATACCAAAGAGGTTTTTGATGACCCCAAACGATTAGAGAAAATCGTTGACTACATCATCGCGTATCATAATCAGAAAACTTTTAATAAAGACTATTCCGCATTATTTGCAATAAGCAGTATCGCAAATGTAATTGCGTATTACGAGCTGTTTCAAAAGAAAAAAGAGGAAGGCCTGCACGATTTACGTATAGCCACCATTTTTACCTATGGCACCAATGAAGAAGATGAAGATGCTCAGGATTATCTACCTGGTGATGAATTACCCATGGCAGCCGAAGAAGGAGTGAAATATCTATCCAGTCATACCAGAGATAAGTTAGAAGGTTTTATTGGTGATTATAACAGCCTATATAACACCAAATTCTCCACCAAAGATGCCCAACAATTTGAGAATTACTTTAAAGACATTAGCAAACGGTTAAAGGAACGGGAGAAAGTCACTTTTAATGATGAAAAGGATAGACTTGATATTGTGTTAGTCGTTAATATGCTGTTGACTGGTTTTGATGCAAAAAAAGTAAATACCTTGTATGTCGATAAGAATTTAAGGCAACATGGTTTAATTCAGGCATTCTCTCGTACGAACAGAATCTTAGGCGAGCAGAAGTCGCAAGGCAATATTTTGGCATTTAGGAACCTTAAAAAGGCCACCGATGATGCTATTACCTTGTTTTCAAACAAAGATGCCATTGAAACGGTACTGATGCCACCATACGAGGCTATCGCAGAGAAAGTTGACAAAGCGCTTAAAAACTTAAGAGCAATTGCACCCACCTATACCAGTGTAGACGATTTACGCAGTGAAGAAGAAGATGCGCAATTTGTACAGGCCTTTAGAAAATTGATGCGTAGTTTAAATGTACTACAGTCGTATACCGATTTTGATTGGGAAGACCTTACGATTAGCGAGCAGGAGTATGAAGACTACAAAAGCCAGTATTTAGATCTCTACGATCGCATTAAACAAGATAGCGCTAAACAAAAAACATCGATTTTAGATGATATTGATTTTGAACTAGAACTTATTCATCGCGACGTTATCAATGTTGCCTATATACTTAAATTACTAGCACAACTTAAGGAGGCTAAAACATCGGATGTTCAAGCACAGAAAAAGACCATTATGGATTTACTCGCTGGTGATATTGAACTTCGCAGTAAGCGTGAGCTTATAGAAAAATTTATAGAGGAGAATTTACCTTTTATAAAAGATATTGATGCTATTGAAGACGAATTTGAACGGTATTGGCAGGATGAAAAGGTATTGGCACTCGGTAGCATATGTGAAGATGAAAACCTAGATAAGGCACAATTTAAGGCCTTAGTAGATGCGTATATTTTTAGCGGCCAAGAACCTATTAAAGACGACATTTATAAATGCCTAGGCAACCGACCCAGTATTTTACAGGCACGCTCCGTAGGGGAACGCATTTTAATGAAGATGAAAGAATTTGTTCAAGTGTTTATGGAAGGTATGACTGGGTAAATTCAGACAGCCTATAAAATACTCCTAATTTACTAGCGCACATTTACATGCGTTTGTAACAAACGTTTCTTATCTTTTTCTACCGCAGGGTGTTTCCGGTGCGCCCAAATTTTATCTCTAGCGATTCGTGCACTTTCTTGTAAGTCTACAATGGGTAATGGATAGGCCTCCCCGATGAGCACCCCACAAAAATTCTGTTCTAGGAGCGTCATTTTCCAAGGTTCGTGAATGTGGCTTATGGGAACATTCGCCAGCTCTGGTAGCCATTTTTTGATAAACCTACCTTCTGGATCGTGCTCTTGTGAATTTTTTACAGGATTATACAAGCGTACCGTATTGATCCCTGTGGTACCCGCCTGCATTTGAAACTGCGGATAGTGAATACCGGGTTCATAGTCTAAAAACTGCCGCGCTAAATGATAGGTGCCTTCGCGCCAATCTTGGTCTAAATTGAGGGTCAAAAAAGACACCACCATGGCGCGCATTCGAAAATTAATCCAGCCTGTTTGTTCCACAGCCCGCATACAGGCATCAATTAATGGAAAGCCGGTGGTACCTATTTTCCACGCTTTAATAAAGCCTTCATTTTTGGGGTGGGCTAAAAGCTCATAGCCCGTATTGATACACTCGGTTTCATAGCGGCATTCTACCTCAAACTTTTGAATAAAATGGCAGTGCCAATGCAATCTCGTGAGCATGGCCGAAAAAGCTCTGCTGTTTTTGGTGCCGTTCGGGTGGGTGCCAATAAACTGAAAAGCTTGCTTAACACTGATATTCCCCCAGGCTAAATAGGGAGATAATCGGCTGCAGGCTGTTCTACTTTCTGCCGGTTTTGAAATGTGCTTTTGATAGTTAAACCCTCTTTGCTGCACAAAGGATTTTAAATAGCGCCATGCGTTTTGTTCGCCGGCAGGTTGGTAGTGCTCAGGATATTCCTTTAGGAGCCCGAGTAATTTTTCGGGCCATACAAAGGGATGGTCCAGTGCTTTTTCACGGGTCAGGGTATAGGTGTTTTGTAGGATGGGTGTATGCATTTTTAGATGCCACTGTTTGCTCCAATCTACTCTGTTTTTTATGCCCCGAAGTATGCCATCGCGCTGCGATTCTTGCCAAGTGATGCGCTCCCGTTTGCAAAAAGAAGATACTTTTTTATCGCGTTGCCAGGTTAGTTGCGTGCCACTTTCGCGGTAACTAAATATTGTTTTTATCGTAAAAACTGTGGATAGGTATTCAAAAACCTCAACAGCTTCCCCATAAAATACCTCTACCTGCCTATGATAGGGGGCTAGGGTTTTATTTAAGGCTAGAATGGCATGGTAGTTAAATTGCAAGTGTCTTAGGCTTGTATCAGGATGTGCTATCAGTGAAGGCTCAAATATATAGATGATTCTATAGGGGATGCCCCCTTTTTCTGCCTTGAACAGGGGTTCGTGGTCCTGAGAACGAATATCACGCTTTAACCAAACAATATGTGCCGCTTGCATTTTCAATGCCCTAGTTCTTTTTTTTAATTTGAAGGTTACTTTTTTTCTACAAACACCGTGCATAGCTACTGCTTATGGCACTGCACTACCTATGTTTTTAGTAACATACTAAGGCTAGCAAAGATACTAAAGTAGATCAGATAGTTTGGCCTAAGTAAAGTATAATTTGTTGATAAGGACCTCGATGTTGGGTATTCTAGCGCACTTTTTCTTGGAGCGGTATACGAAGGGGTTTTTGCCGCCTTATACCTGACAACACTATACATGAAGCTAGGGTACTTTAGATGGCTTTGATTTATGTTGGCTATTTTCTTACATTTACAGTAATTACCCTATTTTTAAAATAAAACTTTAAAATTTAAGAAATAGAGTGCCTTTCAAGCGCTGGGTTCCAGGCATAGCAATAGAACCTATAGCGCTTAGTGGTGATCCCTATAACGAGCAGTAACCAATGATGACATTCCTAAAAAAATTGCGCGATAGCGTGCGGACCGAAAACAAACTAAAGGCCACCCTATTAGAGCTAGAAAAACTCAAGGCAGAGGTAGATTTAAAGGATTCGTATACCAAAATTTTTATTGAACAAGCGCCAACCGCAATTGCCATGCTCGATAAAAACATGCACTATATCGCCGTTTCTAAGCAGTGGATTTCCGATTTTAAAATGGAAGGAAAAGAAATCATTGGCCAGTGTCATTATGATATGTTTCCAGAAATAGGCGACGAATGGAAAGCCAATCATCAAAAATGCCTGAATGGCGCTACTGATGCTAGTGATGGCGCCCCGTTTGTTCGCGAGGATGGCAGTGTACAATGGATTTATTGGGATGTACGGCCTTGGTATATTTCTGAAGGCAATGTAGGGGGCTTGATTATGCATACTGGCGATATCACCCACCAAAAAGAAAAAGAGGAGGAACAAATTTTTATTGAAAAAATACTCGATAAAACCAACGAAGTGGCCCGTATCGGGACATGGGATATAGACCTTATAAAAAATACTATTTTTTGGAGTAAAATGGTACGCAAGATTCATGAAGTACCGGAAAGCTTTGTGCCTGATTTAGATTCTGCTATTGAATTTTTTAAAGAAGGAGAAAGTAGAGATAGAATCCGAAATGCGGTAAATGAAGCCATAAAGGAAGGTGTTGCCTATGACGTTGAAGTAGAGTTGGTCACTGCAAAAAACAATATAAAGTGGGCCCGTGCTATAGGGCAGCCAGAATTTGTCAACGGTACATGTGTTCGGCTTTTTGGAGTTTTTCAGGATGTGAATGAGATAAAACTTTCACAATTAGCGTTGAATAAGGCGCATACAGAATTGAAGGCCATATTTAATTCTAGAGCCGTAGCTATTGTAGCGATAGAATTAGATGGTATTATAACTCAGTTTAATCGTGGTGCAGAAATTTTAACGGGCTATTCGGCTGAAGAAATGATAGGCTTACAAAGACCCAAGTTTTTTCATTTTCAAGAAGAGTTAGATCGGTTTAGAATTGATGTTGCAAAGCGATATGATAAAAATCCGATAGGCTTTAATGCGCAATTAGAAATGTCTAAACACAATGCTTACGATACCCGTGAGTGGAATTATAAGCGGAAAGACGGCTCTACATTGCCCGTGTTATTAACCTTAACCTCTATGAAAGATGAGCAGGATAAACTCATAGGCTTTTTAGGTATTTCCACAGATATTTCTGAACTAAAAAAAGCAGAAAATGAACTCATTAAAAAAAATCAGTTGTTGAGTTTTGCTGAAAAAATAACCATGATGGGTAATTGGCAATGGGATATCCCTACCAACAAGGTCAAGTGGTCTGCCAACCTATACACTATTTTTGGTGTTGAGGAAAATACCGCCATCACCTATGATACGTATTTTAGCTTTGTTCACCCTGAAGATAAAGAAACAGTAACGGAACAAGTAGCCAAAATCTTTAGGGAGAAAAAATATGCTGATTTAATGCATCGCATTCAACTTGGAAACGGGGTCGTAAAAACAGTACAACTTTTAGCGGAGGTCGTTACCGATGATTTTGATAATGTTATTGAGGTTATTGGTACCTGCCAAGATGTTACAGAGCAAAAAATGGCAGAAAAAAAATTAGAGATGTTAGCTCAAAAGCTAACCAGCCAAAATAATCAACTAGCCGATTTTGCGCACATTACTTCTCATAATTTAAGAGCCCCCGTAAGCAATCTTAACTCGCTTTTAGATTTTTACAATACTGCCAAAGATGAACAGGAAAAAAAGAGTTTATTTGAAAAGTTTGAAAAAGTAATTCATCACCTTACCCTTACCTTAAATACCTTGGTAGAATCTTTGAGAACAAAAAATGTAAGCCTAGAGGATTTAGAAGAGGTGTCGTTTGAAGAGGTACTCCACAAAACAAAAGAAATACTGAGTGGTGAAATTTTAAATACCTCGGCGATTATTACATGTGATTTTTCTAAAAGCAAAAAAATTGTCTATAATAAGTTATATTTAGAAAGTATTTTTCTTAATTTGTTAAGTAATTCTATGAAATATAAGTCGGCGTCTCGCGATCCTGAAATATTCATTGAATCTGATGTAGAAGATGGAAAAATAACATTAAAATTTAAGGATAATGGTTTAGGGATTGATTTGGAAAAGCATGGTCACAAACTATTTGGATTAAATAAAACATTTCACAGACACAAAGAAGCCAAAGGTGTTGGCTTATTTATGACCAAAACACAAATCGAAGCCATGGGAGGTGTCATATCAGCCTCAAGTGTAGTACATGAAGGGACAACCTTTCATATAAATCTCAATTAATACCTATGCAAAAGAATCCTATTAATATCTGTATTGTTGACGATGACGATATTTACCAATTTACCTTAATTAAAACACTACAATCTTTTAACCTACCCAAAAACATCATCGCTTTTGCCGATGGTGAAGAGGCTTTGAATTTTATGTTAGACCATCTTGGCGATGAGCATAAACTTCCGGATGTTATCTTTTTAGATATTAATATGCCGATCATGGATGGGTTTCAATTCATGGATGAATATGTTAAAATAAAGCCTAAGGTAGGCAAGCTGATCACCATTTACATGGTGTCTTCTTCTGTAGATGCTGTAGATGTAGAACGTGCAAAAAACATCAGCGCTATTTCTGACTATATCATAAAACCAATACAACAAGGCGAATTAAAATCTATTCTCGATAAATTAGTAGGTAACTTAAACTAAATAAGTGGTCTCTTAGCATCGAAATAAAAATAGGCTACAAGACCCACTGTCTAAGTCATGCAATACGAGGGACTGTTTTAGCGTATCGTTGGCAAAATCAGCTGATTTTTTTATGATCCCTATATTGCTTGGTTTTTTGTAAGATTTTTATTACTTTTAACCCAAAAAACAAAGGTTAATACTAAAATTTAACAGGGATACCCGCCCTAGCAAAGCCTTGCTAAGGGCTATCCCCCAAAAACCTACGTATTTATTTCTTTAGACTTTATTAGCTTATGAAAATTGAAACCGTGTGTATCATTGATGACGACCCGATTTTTGTCTATGGAACAAAAATTTTATTGAACCATAATAGCTGGTATGGTTCCTCTGTACTCGTATACGAAAATGGAAAAGAGGCTTTAGACGATCTTACTGCCTTAGTGAAAAGTGAAGAAAAACTACCTGAAGTTATTTTTTTAGATTTAAATATGCCCACTATGGATGGATGGGAGTTTTTAGATGAATTTATAAAATTACCTCTTAAAAAAATTCCCAAGGTCTTTATCGTAAGCTCTTCCATAGATCAACGAGATATTCAAAAAGCACATAGCTATGCCATCGTAGAAGATTTTATAGAAAAACCATTATCGAACACCCTCATGGCCAATATATTCAAGGCCATTGAGGGCGAGGATAAAGCTGTTTTATGAGCCTATAGAACAATAGCTTAAAAACCATAGCAGGTTTAATTTAAAAACATGCTATGGCTCTGAATCTTTTCGTTGTATATAATGCCTGTTTAGTAAGACTAGTTATTTCTCATCTCGATATTGCTTTTTTTGTAGGTATCCAAATGGGTACTAGAGGCATTAAAACACGCATCAATGCATGCTAATCTTGATATGCAGATAACATCCAAACTAATTTTTCTTGCTGCACGATATAATCGCTCATAAGCGCCACCGTACCTTCGTCATTAGCCTCAGAGGCCATAGAAAGAATGAGTCTTTCTTTTTGCAATAAAATCTTTAAAGCCTCGAGAATAGCATCAATGGCCTTCTCGCCATCTGTTACGTTTTCAGCGGCTTTAATTTTACTCGTTTCTAAGTATTTTGAAAAAGAATGCAATGGTGTTGAACTTAAGGTAAGTACCCGCTCGGCAATTTCATCTACTTTAAGCAGCGCATCATTGTACAGCTCTTCAAATTTAAGATGTAATTCAAAGAATTTTTTTCCTTTTATATTCCAATGAAAGCCTCTGAGATTCATATAAAAGAGTTGATAATCTGACAGTAACTCATTTAGGTGTGCTGCGGTGCTTAGTGATGCTTTATCATCTAAACCAATGTTATTTGTTTTTTTCATGTTGTTTTATTTAAAATTGTTAATGGCTTCACTTAAATCAAATATTGGGGTATTCTGTACTTCTAGTGCTAAAATACTACTTCCAGCAGCGCTTCTGTACCCGCCTGCACAATGAACCACAATGGGTTTGTCCGTAGGAATATTTTTGGCACTATTTCTTAAATCGTTTAACGGGTGTGCTATGGCATTGTCAAAAAACTTTGCTTCCGTTACTTCACTTTCATTTCGAATATCAACTATCGTGTACTTTTCAGGATTTTTCTTGAAATCATGTAGGTCTAATGCTGCACTCTTTATGAGCTGTTCTTTGTCTAGCGTAATGACTTCCTTTACTTGCTTTTCATAGCCTATTTTAGAAACTCTATTTAACATAAACGCTGTATGTTCCTCTTTGGCTACAACCAAGGTAAACGCTTCGTTTGGCGCTACAATAGCCCCCAACCAAGTTTCGAATTTATCAGTTTCAGATAATCCCTGAATATTGATACTGCCTAAAAGATGTCCTTTTTTAAAAATAGCTTCATCACGTACATCGACAATTAGGCCCCTAGCGCTTGCTTCTTTTCTAAAGGGAACGCGCTCTAAAGCAGGTGTTAAACTTTCTGCGCCTTTCTTATTGATGTCTACATTAAAGCCAAAATAAGAAGGTATAAAAGGTTGCCCGTCAAGTAAGGTAGCCATAAATTCTTGCTTGGATTGTTTTTTAAAAGCCCAATTACTTTTACGCTCCTCGCCTAGTGTGCTACTGGCCGCATCGCTTAAGTTTTTACCACATAATGAACCTGCGCCGTGTGCTGGGTATACGATAGTAGCATCGGGAAGCTCATTAAATTTAGTCTGCATCGTCGCATACATCATCTCGGCAAGTGCTTCACGTTTAGCTTTCATGTTGCCCGCTTTTTCGCGTAGATCTGGTCGGCCAACATCACCTATAAATAAAGTATCACCCGTAAATAAGGCGGTTTTAGAGCCGTCAGTAGCTATGATGCTAATACTATCTGGTGAATGCCCTGGCGTGTTTAATGGGTTCAAGCTGATCTCTCCTAAGGAGATTGAAACACCCTCATCAAAGGATTTATACGGGTAATCAGCACCTAGTTTTTCACTGTTATAAATGGTAGCACCCGTTTCTTTATGAATTTGTAAATGCGAACTCACAAAATCTGCATGGGGGTGGGTTTCTATGACAGCGGTAATTTTAGCACTATGTGCTTTCGCAAAGTCGTAATAGGCCTTAGGATCTCGTTCTGGATCAATGAGCGCCATTTCGCCATTACTTATGATGGCATAAGAATAATGGGCTAAAGGTTTATATTCAAATTGTTTTATAATCATAGTTATTTTCTATTTTAAATTAAAAATGAACTCTCGGGCAGGTATCTAAAGTTCTTTATTTTAGATATCTTTTTTAGCTAAATACCAAGTTATTTTTTCGACAGAATCATCTGCCAATCTTTCGTTCAACGCATCTAAAGATTTTGGTGGTGGACAAATTGCCTTATCACCGCGTTTCCAATCTAAAGGCATGGCTACTTTATGCTTATCCGACATTTGTAAAGCGTCTAATGCGCGTAAAATCTCATCCATATTTCTACCTACATTTAGTGGATAGTACATAATTAAGCGTATTTTCTTAGCGGGATCAATAAAGAATACGGCTCTTACGGCAGCAGTTTCACTTTCGTTAGGCTGAAGCATTCCGTATAATTTAGATACTTTCATATCGATATCTGCAATAATAGGAAAATCAAAATAAACACCCGTATTTTCTCTTACGTTTTGTACCCAACCCAAGTGTGCGTGAATGCTATCGATACTTAAGCCCAAGAGCTCGGTATTCAAAGCATCAAACTCAGGTTTACGAATAGCAAATCCACTCATTTCGGTAGTACACACTGGTGTAAAATCTGCCGGATGCGAAAACATGACCATCCATTTATCCTTTGCAAAATCAGACATTCTAATGTTTCCCTTGGTCGTTACCGCCTCGAAATCAGGTGCTATATCACCTATTCTAGGCATGGGATGTATTTTCTCTGGAGATAGGTTTTCGTTATTCATGATAGTTTTTGTTTATTGTTATTATAATTTACTATAAAATTAAACTATAATCAGGACACCTACCGTAACCTAGGTTACATTGACTCAGTTTTAACATTTTTTAACTAGAAATTAGACCAGACTATATTCAAAAAAACCCAAAAAAATAGCTTGGGTTGTTTCCCAAGCTATTTTTAACTCAAAGCGAAATAGTAACTCAACTAAACCAATTCAGCAAAAACCTCCGCATTTTCAGTGGCTTTCCATGTCATATGTTCTTCATACAAGGTAACCTCGTTTTGTTCTGTTGGATCCATGACCATAAGGTAGATCCATTCATTATCTAATAAGGCTTTTAGATGTGGAAATTTTTCTAAAATGGATTGAACACGTTCTTTTGGAGCTTGAATTAAGACCGATAAGCGCAAAGGTCTGTGGTACATTTTGTCATCTGTTTCACTGACGGATTGTAACGGAAGTCCTGCTTTTAAATCACTTCCATTGCCTTGAACCACACCAAATTTTCCCGTAATATTATGGGTTATTTTAGAGCCTCCCCCATAGTGATGGTTATCTACCGTGGCAAAATAATAATGATTATTAATCCATTGCGTAACCACCATAGGGCCTTGCATAATTGCTTCTAAAGCTGTTGCTGCTGTGTCTAATTCCCAATCATAGGAGTGAAGAAAACAATGCCCGCCGAAGTTCATATTTTTGGTAAGTTCTCGCGAACCAATAACAAAACCTGCATTTTTTGCCAGCCCCCATTCTGGTCTTGTTTCTGACCAGTTGTTGGTTTTTACATGTGCAGCGGCGATGCTCTTATTTTGCATCCCTAAGCGTTCTTGTGTTGCTGTTTCTTGCGTTTCTAAAAGGGCTACCTTTAATTGGCTTAAGTGCTTCGCATGTGTTTGTGGTACCTCAGCATCAAACAATACAATTTCGTCGGTCGTGGTATTGTGTTCTGCACCGATAAATACAGTTGCCTCTGGAATTTGGATATCATGGTTTTCTCGCAAGGCTTTTTTAACTTCTGAAAGATTCGCTAGTTTAGCCAGCATACGTGCATTGTGGCGGCCAGGACTTGCTGCACAGGCGCCGCAATCTAAACTAGAACCAAAAGGGTTATTCGCAGAATGACTACCGTGCCCAGCAAAAACAACTAAAGGAGCATAAGTGCGCCAGCCTATTAAATCGAACGCCGTCTTTACAATGGCTACTTTTTCTTCTAAAGGAATATCTATGCTGGTTTCTTTGGTATGGGTATGCCCTATTTGCGGGGTACAACTATGTTCAAAGGACCCTTTATTTTTGCGCTGTGGATGGTATAATGAGCCTGGGAATAAGGTTCTGAACAGTAATGACATCCCATAAAAAATACCAGAACCTTCTACATAACCGAAGGCCGAAGGCAGCATATTTTTCATTCGTACTAAAAAATACGAAGTAAACTTAGCTCTCTTAACACTCTTTTTATAGTCTTTTAAGTCCGCCTTTTTATCTTCTTGTGCTGTCTCAGATACTTGATAGGTAGAGCCCAAAATTGGCGGACACGATTTTCTTGAAATACCATCCTCTAATTGCGTATAATCCATGGCTATTCCAAAAAAACCGGCATATCCAAAGGTTTCATAATTTCCTTTGGATTCTAGGTTTCTTCGTATTAATTCTGAACGTGTATCAATACAGAACACAAATTGTGCATCGGGTACATTTTCATGGCTTGGTTTCAATAGCGTGCTTTGTGATTTTATTTTGGTCACAAACTGCTGCTGCCAACTTTTTTCCCAAGCCTTTAACCATACATACTGTAGTTGTATCATGGCCTCTAATTCTCCATTAGCGCTTTTAGGAGGTACTATAGGAGCCTTCAAAGCTTTAGATACCCAAAGGCGAACAGCAAGATAATCGGTAAGTGTAATACTGTATTTTTGCTCCCAAAGCGAATTGGTTTCAGCTCTAAACTTAATGTAGCCTGTCCAACCTGGTAAAGCTGCTAAATGATATTCGAAAATAGCTTGTTGCTCTTGCTCCGAATAGGCATTTAAAAGTTTTGCTAAGGCTTCTGTATTTGTTTTTGGAATCTGAGCATCAAGCGCCTTTCCTATTTCTTTGTCGTAGGTTGCTAATAGGCTCCAAGCTTTATAAAAACCTTTTTCTTTGTTAGGCATTTGCCATTCGGCTAGGCCTTCGTCCATAAAAACAGACAGCCATTTGACCATTATTTTATCAACGCGATGGTTCGGATTTTCGGTTTCGTCATGCGGTATGGCTTCTAATTGTTCCAAATAACATTCTGGAGATTCCGTCATTCCGTTTTCGTTCAAAAGAGCGTTCAATACCATAGCATCTATTTCCCCTAACTCCCAGGCTTGCTTTAACATGCTTACATCAGGAAATACGTGACTCCCTGTTAATCCCTGTGCTTTTTTAACGGCATTTAAAAAATGAGTGTTTTCGTATCCTGATAGGGGATTTGAAGTTACAAAGGAATATAAAGGCCATGTTTTACCGACCACTTCTGCTGCTTTTTCAATAGTGTTCAAAAGAATATATGTACTCATGAGTTTAGGCTTTTATATTTAAGAATAGTATGGGCATCAGGTTGAGACAGGTTTAATAGTTTTACGTACAGCCAAGGCACTTTTCGATAAACCCCTAATTTCATGACAAAAAATCCCAATAAGAAAATAAGGCCGAAGACCACTTGGATTACCGATAAATTTTGTGGTACGTCGCTCATCGGCATTGCTACCATTAAGGCCGTCACACCATTATAGAGTAAGGCGTATAAGCTAATTCCTGTGATAAATAAGAGGATAGGCACTAGGGTTTTCTGTACTGTGGTAAGACTCTTTTCCTTTACGATATTATAGGTAGCTTGACCTACAGTAATGGCCACAATAAGGGTTAAAAATATACTGCTATCTACCATAGTTGTTTTGCCTGTTAGTACCGCAAATAATAGCGCTCCTGCAATACCGAATACTAAAACTATTAGGGCTTGCACCGGTTTAATTTTTATTTTTAATTGCTTCTTAGGAGCACTACGTGCAATTTCTTCTCCAGACGATAAAAAGAGATAAGCCTTATAAAAGCCATGTAAGATTAAGTGCGCTATGGCCGCATTAAAAAAACCTAAACCACATTGCATAATCATAAAACCCATTTGAGCAATGGTAGAACAGGCTAGTTTTTGCTTTACATTGACTTGTAATAGTTTTGTAAATTGGGCTATGACCGCAGTAAACCCACCGATAATAAACAACAAGGTTAGCGAATTTGAAGCCACTAAAACCGCTGACACTAAGGCCAGTAAAATACCAGACCCATTAACAAAGCCTGCATGCATTAATGCGGATGCTGGTGTAGGTGCCGTCATGGCTGAAAGCAACCACCGATGAAAAGGATAAATAGCCGATTGTATGATGGCCGCTACAATAATTAATAATGAGGCGATAAGTAACATAAAATCAGGAATTGCCTGTAAATTATCAAGGATACCCGATAAGGTATAGTGATCCGTTTGGTAGGCTAATAGTACTAAGCCAAAGCTCAAAACTAGTGTTCCTGTCAAAAAGAATTTTTGCGCCAATTTGGAAGCTTCTCGCGCTTCGCCCCATTTTGCATCCACACCGATTAAGCGTGCCATAAAAACACCCATAAAAAGCCATGAAATAAGCAAGGCGCCAATGTGATTCGACATCACAAATAGCATTACGGAGAGCGTAAAACCTAGGGATAGAAATGTAAAACGCTGGTGGTATCGAAAGCCATTCAGGTAATTTTTTGCATAGGTACTCACTAGGGCACTAAAAAAAGTAACCGTACTCCAAAGTAATAATGTAAAACCATTTATGCTGAAGATGTTGTTCCAGTTCCATTGTGGTGCGTACATCAAAAAATAAACAAGTAATGCGATCGTGCCTAGATGTAAGGTCCAGAGTAAGGGGCTTGCCATTTTTAATATAATAGGACTATCGTTATTTGTTTTAATTTGCGCGGTATTTTGGGAGAAATTGTTGTTTGGATTGCTGTTCAAATTCATTTTTTACTATTTATTTTAGGGTAAGTAAAGTGATACCTTCAAGTATTTGTTTTCTTAGGAAATAGCCCTTTAAAGCCAATTCTTAATCACAGCTGCTCATTTGGAGCGTGCCTTTTATCTGAATCTCTTTTCCTTCTGCTCTCATTTTTGAGATAAATTCTGTGACATTTTGCTTTTCTGCTTCCAATTCTTTAATCCGTTTGAAAATAGGTCCTTGATCAGTTTGGTGATTTTTTTCCCAAAGCTGAATCCCTTCAATTTTATGGTAATTTATTTTTTGGTCTAATAAGGCCATCATAACTTCTGAAGCCTGTTCTGGAGTAAATTTGCCTTTTACCAATTGAATGTTTTGTGTTGCAGTCTCGTTTTTTAATGTTTTGCTTTCCATTTTTTTTAGGATTTATTAATTACGCCACAAAGGTTATGATTTTTAATTGATAATTTTTATTTATATTTGTAATCTAAAGCATTAAATAATTTTATGAATTATACCTTACACCAATTACAGCTCTTTTTAAAAATGTCTCAAAACCAGAGTATTACTAAGACAGCAGAAGAAATGAATTTAACGCAACCTGCCGTATCAATTCAGTTAAGAAATTTTCAAGATCAATTCTCAATTCCGCTAACAGAGGTGGTGGGCAGAAAACTTTTTGTGACAGATTTCGGAAAAGAAATCGCAGAAGCAGCTGAAAAAATTATTGATGAAGTGAATGCCATGAATTATAAAACCTTAGCCTACCAAGGAGAGTTGTTTGGTAAACTTAAAATCTCGGTAGCTTCAACAGGTAAATATGTTATGCCCTATTTTTTAGCAGATTTTTTTAAGCTGCACAAAGGGGTTGATCTCATCATAGACGTCACCAATAAAACCAAAGTGGTTAGGAGCATGGAGAAGAACGAAGTAGATTTTGCCTTGGTGTCTGTTTTACCCAAAAAATTGAAAGTAAACCAAATTGAATTGATGAAAAATCAACTTTTTTTTGTGGGTGGAAAACACCTAGAATTTGATCAAAAACCCATCAATAGTGATGTTTTTCAAGAACTTCCTTTAATTTATAGAGAAGAAGGTTCTGCCACCAGAAATGAAATGGAAAAATTTATAACAAAGAATAATTTACCGGTTCATAAAAAAATTGAACTTACCTCAAACGAAGCGGTAAAGCAAGCCGTCATAGCCGGTTTGGGATGTTCTATAATGCCTTTAATTGGTATTAAAAACCAATTACAAAATAAAGAATTACAAATAATTCCGGTAGAAGGCTTACCGATTAGCACCACATGGCGATTAATTTGGTTGAAGACAAAAAAGTTATCTCCCGCCGCTGTGGCCTATCTTGAATTTTTAAATACCCATAAAGAACAGATTATAAAAGATAACTTTAGTTGGAAACAACCCTATTCATAGCCTTTTAAAAAATCTTCGTTTAGAATTTTCTTCAAATAAAAAAGTAATTCGTCCGCATCTGCTTTTGAAAAAACCAGAGGTGGTTTTATCTTAAGAACGTTGTGATCAGGCCCGTCAGTACTCATTAAAATAGTATGGTCTTTCATTCTATTGGCGAGGTATGCCGTTTGTGCTGCTAAAGGGTTTCTTTGAGCATCGACTAACTCTATCCCTAAAAACAAGCCTTGGCCTCGCACATCACCGATCATAGGAAATTCTTGAGCTATTTTTTTTAACTCGCTTTTTAAATAGTCACCTACCACCAAAGCATGTTCTTGCAAGTGCTCTCGTTTAACGGTTTCTAGTACCGTGAATCCAATAGCACAGGAAACTGGGTTTCCTCCAAAAGTGTTAAAAAACTCCATACCGTTGGCAAACTTTTCTGCCACTGCTGGCGTACACACCACTGCTGCTAAGGGGTGTCCGTTGCCTAAAGGCTTTCCAATCGTGATGATATCAGGAACCACCTGATGCAGTTGAAAACCCCAAAAGGCCTTTCCTGTTCTCCCGCAACCTACTTGCACTTCATCAGAAATACATAGTCCACCTGCCAATCGGACCGCGGTATAGGCCTTTGCGAGAAATCCTTCAGGGAGCTCTATTTGTCCCCCACAACTGATAATTGGTTCGATAATAAAAGCCGCTACTCCCCTATTTTTTCGATGCACGGCATCAATTTGCCCTTGCACCTCATCGGCATATAAATCTCCTGTGTTTTCGCCTTGATACTTTCCTCTAAAGGCATCTGGTAAAGGAAAAATATGAGTGTGTTCAGGAGCGCCACCGCCACCTTTGCCATCAAACTTATACGAGCTTATGCCCACACAGGTATTTGTATTGCCATGGTACCCTACTTCCGAAGCAATAATATCTTTTTCTCCTGTAGCGGTTGTTGCCATTCGGATCGCCAGTTCATTGGCTTCACTGCCAGAGTTTACAAAATGTACTACGCTTAGTTCTGGGGGTAAGGTCTCTAAAAGTGCTTTTGCTAATTGGTTAATATTTTCATGCAGGTAGCGCGAATTGGTATTCAAAACAGCCATTTGCGCTTGGCCAGACTTGACTACCTCATAGTTTTCATGCCCCACATGGGCTACATTATTTACCGTATCTAAATATTTTCTCCCAAACTGATCTATTAAATACTGTTGCGAACCACGTACCATTTTAATAGGCGTGTTATACTGCAAGCTCATCCCTTTTCCTAAATGCTGCTTGCGATAGCTTATAATTTCTTCATTGCTCACCTTTTCATTGGCCGCTAATTCCTGAGACTTAAAGAACATATTAGGATCAGGACAGATACTTTTCCATACCCTAATTTGATTAAAATACGCCACGCCTGGAAAATCATTTTTATAGTCTAAAAGTGATAACATTATTTGAAAATGCAAATGGGGCGCCCAATTTCCATTTTCATGTGCGCTGCCTAAAAAGCCAATACAATCGCCTTTTTTTAGGTTTTGCCCTAGCTGTTTCTCCGCTATACTTTTCTGACTTAAATGGCCGTATAAGGTGTAGAAATCAAAATCAGGTGTTTTATGTTTTAAAATAATTAAACCTCCATACGCCTTGTTCCCTTCCTCATGTACGGCCACCACGACCTCGCCTTCTAGCATAGCATGCACAGGGGTTCCAGAAGCTAACCAAAAGTCGACTCCTAAATGAATAGTTCTACTTTCACGACCGTAATTTCCTATTTTATCGTAGGCATTTGAGGTATAAAGACTTCGGGCTTCTAAGTATCCACCAGCTATTACTTTATCCGGATGTTGTTTTTGAAGCTGATCTAGTTTAAACTGAAAAAAATCAAGATTATTCATATCTTGAATATGCGAAACCCAAATACTTTCAACGCTTAAATCTAATTTCTCTATCGTATTTGTCCCAAAAGATGGAAATAAATGAGCGACCTGAAAATCATGAACACTGGCCCATTCGTTGAACTGTTCTTCCTTTGGGTGTGCTGCCAACCCACAAGCCTCGCGAAAACTAAAATACGCAAATTCTGGACTAATTTTTTGCCACTTTTTAAGTAGTTCCCAAGCTGGTTTTTCACTGATTTGCAAATATTCATTTTCAGGTTCCGTAATTTTATTGCTAGCAGATTTGGTAACAGAAATCACCAATCGCATAGCAATAGCGGCATATAAATGTGCTAGCTCAGCATTCTGTAAAGGAAAGGCGTTGTGATAGCCTTTTACGATGGGCAAGGCCGCTTCCAAAGGATCCTCATGATTCATAATGGCATACGCACAGCTTATGGCTACATCGTTAATGACTTGTGTATACACAGCATCACCATAATCAATGATGGCGTTGACCCTTGGATGTATTAAGTCTGTGGACACGATGACATTATGATCGTTGGCATCGTTATGCACTACTGATTTTCTCAAGGCTTGGTAGGTAGTTTGCTGCTTTTCAAAAACAGCTTGAAAATACTGAACCAGCTCTTTTTCTTCGGTATCAAAAAGATGTACATACCCCTTAGTCCAAAGCGATTGCGCCACGTCCCAGACGAAATTTCTGTGTGCATTTTCATGATCAAAACCTACTAAGCCTTGTGTTAGTTTTCCACACTCCACTCCCAAACTTTGACGTAACTCATGCAATTGTGGGTTTACACTGCTCCATGTTCTTCCTTCAATCCACCTTAATAAACGAACATACCTACGCCGTCCTTTTTCGTCTAAAAAAGAAGAGATAGCTTCGCCATTTTTATCTAAAATAACATTCGGAATTGTAAGCTCAGGACTGTTTTCTTCCAGATAGGCTACTATTTTTTGCTGAAAATCTAAATACGAAATAGCTTCATCAGGCCGTGATATTTTTAAGATATAGCTTTCTTGATCATTAGCGTCAATTCTAAAATTAAAATCTATTTCCCCGGGTAGGGCGCTTACTTTACCTGTAATCGTATAAAATTCTAAAGCTATCTTTTCAGCAATTTGTAGCGTTATTTTAGGGGTATCCTGCATCATCATGACAAAAAATTAAACATACTAAAATGAGTTTAAAGATAAGCTGTTCTGCACGTGTAATCGTAAGCCTCTTTAACTTTTTTCTGAATTTTAAAACTATTTTCTATACACATTTCAAGCGCTGTAAAAACACCACCTCTTTCCTACCCGGTATGACATAAATCATATTTTAAGGCCAGAATAGGTGCTAAATTTGAGAAACACTTAAATCAGCCCCATCATGAAACGCAACATATTACTTCCTACCGATTTTTCTGATAATGCATTCAATGCCTTGCTTTATGCTTTAAAGTTATATGAAAAAGAATCTTGTACTTTCTATTTCTTAAATGTTACGTATTTGTTAAGTTCCACCACGAGAACCTATATTACCACAAAATTTGTAGATGAATTACAACATGAGTCCTTAAGAAAGTTGAGCGAATTAAAGCAACAAACCGAAATTGCCAACGACAATGCAAAGCATAGTTTTGAAATTATTTCAAGCGAAGAAGACTTAAAATTTGCCATTCCAAAAGCAGTTAAGGCACATGGTATTACGAGTATTGTCATGGGCACAAAAGGAGCTAGTAATGCTGTCGATATTTTTATGGGAAGTAATACGGTTGATGTTCTTAAAAAAGTTAGAAATTGTCCCATCTTAGTCGTTCCTGATGACCTTGAATTTGTTGCACCAAGGGCACTATTATTTCCGACAGACTATAACCGGCCGTATGAAAATAAAGAATTAGAAGCTATACTAGTCTTGGCAAAATTGTTCAATTCTAGCATTAAAATTTTACATATTAATGTTGAAAAAGAACTCTCTGTCACCCAAGAGCTCCATAAAAAAATGCTAAGCGATTACTTTGAAAACTATCCCTACAGTTTTCATTGGGAAGCAGATTATACAAAAAAGTCAACGACCATAGCCACTTTTATTGAAGAAAACAAAATAGACCTACTAGCCATGGTGAATTATAAACATAGTCTCTTAGAAGGTATCTTGAAGGAACCTGTGATTAAAAAAATAGCTTTTCATCTAACCGTTCCTGTATTGATCATTCCGGAATAGGTGATGGGTGCTGGGTAATAAACTTTCAAGTTTAAGGTTTCAGGTTTTATAAGATTGAACTTGCTCTTGAACTTGCCCTTGAACTTGCTCTTGCTCTTGCTCTTGAACTTATTTTGGGTGCTGGGTGCTGGGTGCTGGGTGCTGGGTGCTGGGTGCTGGGTGCTGGGTGCTGGGTGCTGGGTGCTGGGTGCTGGGTAAAATCTATTTTTTTACCAACGAAATAGCATTACATTCAAAAAAATAGCCCAATTTAAAATTTTTAACTGTGTAACAAAAGTTACTGTGTACCTCTTGAAAATTAACAACATTTGTGTGAACATCGAGTCTGATTTACAATAGGTTACTGCTTTTTTTTTACAAGTCACCACTGTAATCAAGCTTATAAAAAAAAAGAAAATGTCAAAAATAGTGATTTTAGGAGCGGGTATTTCAGGCCATGTGGCTGCTGCACACTTGCGTAGAAAGCTTTCAAAAGAACACGACGTCGTAGTGGTATCACCCAATAGTAACTATCAATGGATTCCCTCGAACATTTGGGTAGGTATCGGAAGAATGAAATCAAAGCAAATTTTATTTCCGCTGGCCCCATTATATAAAAAAAAGGGAATTGGTTTTAAACAAGCCAAAGCAATGTCATTCTTCCCAGAAGGAGACGCCACAGAAGAAAAACCGTATGTGTTAGTGGAGCATGTGGTGGGCAAAAATAAAGGAAAAGAAGAAAAAGTAAGCTACGATTATTTAATCAACGCCACAGGGCCAAAACTCAATTTTGAAGCTACGGATGGTTTAATTCCTGGTCAAAACAAAACCTATTCTGTTTGCACCTATACCCATGCAGATCACGCTTGGGAAGGTTTGCATGCTTTGATTGGAGAAATGAAAAAAGGCAAAAAAGTTAAAATTTTAATAGGCACAGGTCATGCCAAGGCTACCTGTCAAGGTGCTGCCTTTGAATATATTTTAAATGTAGAGCAAGAACTACGCAAACACAAGGTGCGCGATATGGCTGAAATTACATGGATATCGAACGAATACCAATTAGGTGATTTTGGTATGGACGGCATGCTGTTGAGTTACGGCAGCCTAACCATGAAATCACATGAAATGGTTGAAATGATTTTTGAAGACCGAGAAATTAAATGGATTTTAGGTGCCGGCGTACATAAAATAGAGGACGGTACTGCACATTATGAAAATTTAGCAGGTGAAAAAAAATCAGAACCTTATGATTTTGCTATGCTTATTCCTGCATTTTCTGGCCACGGTTTTAAAGCGTACGACAAAAATAATAGCGATATAACCGATAAACTATTTAAAGGTTTTATGATCGTTGATGCCGATTATACGGCCAAACCTTATGAAGAATGGTCCGTTCAAGATTGGCCAGAAACCTATCAAAACCCCAACTATAAAAATATATTTGCACCCGGAATTGCGTTTGCGCCGCCGCATAGCATTTCCAAACCTAGAAAAAGCCCTAATGGTACAGAAATATTCCCTGCCCCACCGAGAACAGGAATGCCTTCTGGAATTACGGCAAAATTAGTGGCAGATAATATTATTGACAGTATTAAAAGCGGGAAAGAATCGCTTGCACACAAAGGTTCTTTAGGAAATATGGGTGCCGCCTGTATTGCCTCTGCTGGGTATGGTTTAACGAGTGGTAGTGGTGTAAGCATCACAACCTTCCCCATTGTACCCGATTATCATACATACCCAAAAACACAAGGGCGACAATTAGGAAAAACCTTTGGAGAAATAGGATTGGCAGGGCATTGGCTAAAACTAGCCTTACATTATGCCTTTATCTATAAAGCTAAAATGAAACCTTTTTGGTACTTGATACCCGAATAATAGTGAGTTAGCTGTTAGTGAGCAGCTGTCAGAGAAGGGAAAAAAAGAGAAGGGAAAAAGAGTAGAGAGAAGAGAGAAGAGAGAAGAGAGAAGAGAGAAGAGAGAAGAGAGAAGAGAGCAGAGAGCAGAGAGCAGAGAGCAGAGAGAAAAAATCGAAAAAATCCAGAACCCAGAACCTAATAAAAACAATAAAATGACACAAAGAATATCAAAGTACCAGCGTTTTAAAATGATGAATCCTGTTTTACAGTTTTTCAAATTCATTTATTTAAGTATAAAAATTATGATTGTTGTAGCAGGTGGGCACGGTGGTACGAAAGGCAAAAAACAGGTTCCAGTGATGTAATTTATTCTTGAGGTGCTGATTATCATTTTTTTATGATTTATACTACATATTTTTTATCTTAGCCAAGTGAAGTTATTTATTTCCATAACACTATCGTTTACCATACTTCTTCAAAGTATGGGGTTTCAGTTTACTGATATCGCCCAGTTTGATGAGTTCATTGAGCACGCTAAATTTCACAGCGAACAACATGGGGATAATATCCTTGTGTTTATTTCAAAACATTATGGGGAATTAAAAGCCGAACATCAAAAAAATCACCAAGAAGAAGAAAAGGATCATGAGAAGCTACCTTTTAATCATTCTTCTGGCGCTAACTCCGTCAATACCATTGCTTTTTTAATGGACTCATTTAAAAGTGATTTCCAAATTCCTGATTTTACCGCAACTGCGGAGTCTAATTTTTATTACCAAGTTCCTGTTTCTAACTTACATGAAAAAGGACTTTTTCAACCTCCTCGCAATTCATAAATACGATCGTTTTAAACTTTTAGTAGCCTTAGCAACCCGTGTTGCTACTTAGCTTAACGTATTTTATTTTATGAAAAAATGCTATCAAAAATCATTTATTTAAGTATCAATAATAAATTTATTGTACTCCTCTTTACTGTTTTTTTAGTGGGTTTCGGAATCTACTCGTTATCACAAATACCTATTGGTGCAGTACCCGATGTAACGAATAATCAGGTACAGGTAATTACTACATCGAGCAACCTATCTACCCAAGATATGGAGCAGTTTATTACCTATCCTGTAGAACTAGAAATGGTAAATTTACCCGGAGTAAAGGAAATCAGATCTGTTTCAAAATTTGGATTATCCGTAGTGACTATCGTATTTGATGACGATATGGGGACTTTTTTACCACGTCAGTTAATATCCGAAAAAATAAAAAGTGCTACAGAAAAAATTCCCGATGGGTTTGGCGCTCCTGAAATGGGACCTATAACCACAGGTTTAGGGGAAATTTATCAATACATTTTAGATGTGGAACCTGAATACAAGGACCTGTATTCCGCAGAAGATTTACGAACCCTACAAGATTGGGTCGTAAAAAGACAATTATCTGGGATACCCGGGGTGGTGGAAGTGAATACTTGGGGTGGTTTTTTAAAACAATATGAAATCGCTATCAATACTGAAAAACTAAACGCGATGCAAATTACCGCACAAGAGGTATTTCAGGCATTAGAAAAAAACAATACCATTGCTGGTGGCGGTTATATTGAAAAAGTAAATCAGGCTTTCTTTATTCGTGGCGAAGGACTAATTACTTCGGTAGACGACATTAAAAATACGGTGATTAAAAACGATAATAATTTTCCCATTTATATCAAAGATGTCGCAAAAGTCGGCTTTGGAAGTGCCAATAGATTTGGGGCCATAACGGGCAATGGAGAAGGTGAAAAAGTTTTGGGTCAAGTCATGATGCTAAAAGACGCCAACTCAAAAAAAGTAATTGATGCGGTGCATGAAAGAGTCGCTGAAATAGGGAAAACCTTACCTAAGGGTGTTTTTATCAATGGATTTTTAGACCGTAGTGAGTTAATTGCAAAAACCACGTTTACCGTTGCCGAAAATTTAATTTTAGGCTTTTTAATTGTCTTTTTTATTGTGGTTTTACTCCTAGGAAATTTAAGATCGGGATTAGTAGTAGCCTCAGTAATTCCTTTGTGTTTGCTATTTGCTTTATCACTTATGTACCTCTTTGGCGTAGATGCTAATTTAATGAGTCTAGGCGCCATTGATTTCGGTATTATTATCGATGGCGCAGTAATTATTGTAGAATTTATTGCCTTTAAAATTACCCAAAACAGAACTGAAATCTTAGCACTTTCATCAGCAAAGCAACAAGTACTAAAAGATAAAATTACTTTTGACGGTTCCTTAAAAATGATGAATTCTGCCATTTTTGGACAGATTATTATTTTAATTGTATTTATTCCTATTCTATCCTTATCAGGCGTTGAAGGAAAAATGTTTAAACCCATGGCATTAACCTTTAGTTTTGCTTTACTAGGGGCTATGCTCTTGTGTTTTACCTACGTTCCGGTAGTCGCCTCATTATTTTTGAAACCCTCGCAGCCATCAAAAAAGAATATTTCTGTTCGTTTAATGCGCTGGTTAAATGAAAAATACAGTCCAATTCTTGATTGGGCGATAGGTAAAAAAGAAGTGGTTTTAGGTATTTCTGGTGTGCTTTTAGCCCTTTCTATCTATATTTTTAGCACTATGGGTGGCGAATTTGTACCTACATTAGATGAAGGTGATTTTGTGATTCAACCTATACTTAAAACAGGGACATCCTTGAGTAATACGGTTGAAATTACCACTGAAATCGAGAAGATATTACTAGCCCAATTTCCTGAAGTAAAACAAGTGGTTACCCGGATTGGTGCTGCAGAAGTCCCCACGGATCCCATGTCTATGGAGGAAAGCGATGTAATTATTACCCTAAAATCTAAAAAAGAATGGGTTTCGGCCGAGAGCAAGGATGAACTAGCCGCTAAATTTAAAGAAGCTTTAGCCATTATTCCTGGTATGGAAGTAGAATTTACCCAACCTATTGAAATGCGATTTAATGAATTAATTACAGGGGTCAGAGCCGATATCGCTATTAAAATTTTTGGAGAAGACTTAGCCGTTCTCGCTAAAAAAGGAAGTGAAATTGGCAAGCTAATTCAAAATGTTCCAGGGGCTGCCGATATTTCCGTAGAGAAAATTGAAGGTTTACCAGAAATGAATGTGAAGTTCAATCGTCAAAAAATAGCCCGTTATGGCTTAAATATTCAAGATGTAAATGATATGATTTCTATGGCCTTTGCAGGTAAAACCGCGGGTAGTATTTTTGAAGGTGAAAAACGGTTTGATTTGGTAGTTCGTCTAGACCAAAGCCAACGAAAAGATATTGATAACCTACAAAATTTGTTTATAGACACTCCAAACAGCGGAAAAATTCCCTTGTCAGAATTAGCAGAGATTAGCTATAAAAAAGGAGCTGCAAAAATTTCTCGTGATGATGCAAAACGTAGAATTGTGGTAGGTATTAATGTTCGTGATCGCGATTTACAATCGGTTGTAGATGACGTTCAGGTATTGATAAATGAACATATTAAACTTCCTGTAGGATATACCATTACCTACGGTGGGCAGTTCGAAAATTTAGAATCTGCTAAAAATAGACTACTTGTCGCAGTCCCAATTGCCCTAATTTTGATATTCGTTTTACTCTACTTCGCCTTCAACTCCGTCAAAGAAGCACTGATGATCTACTCCGCAATTCCCTTATCAGCGGTGGGTGGTATTTGGTTGCTATGGTTGCGGGATATGCCTTTTAGTATTTCTGCAGGTGTTGGTTTTATCGCATTGTTCGGGATTGCTGTTTTAAACGGAATTGTACTCATAGAGCATTTTAAGGAACTTAAAAAAGAAAAATTTGACACGATTGAAGGATTGGTAAAAGAAGGAGCTAAAGATAGGTTAAGAGCCGTTTTGCTCACCGCTTCGGCAGCGGCTTTAGGCTTCCTACCCATGGCTATTTCAACGAACGCAGGGGCTGAAGTACAAAGGCCTTTGGCGACGGTCGTTATTGGTGGTTTAATAACTTCAACCCTATTAACTTTAGTAGTGTTGCCAGTGTTGTATATTATATTTAACTCGGTAAAGAAAGTTAAACTGCCAAAGCATGGCATAGGTACCCTACTCATTATGATGAGTTTGTTGGCCACAGCCCATACAAGTGCGCAAGAAAAACCACTACATTTAAATGACCTACTCACTTTAGCTTTAGAAAACAACAATGCATTAAACGCTTCTGAATTAGGTGTAGGCGAATCGGAAGCACTTATAAACAATGCTTTTTCGTTTGACAAGACCCAAGTATATTACCATTTTGATGAAAATAACTTGGCTTTTAATAATGAACCTTTGCGTGTGTTTGGGGTGCAGCAAGATTTTAAATTCCCGACCCTTTATTTTACGGCAAAGAACTTAAATAAAGCAAATTTTGAGCTTGCCTCTAGTGCTTATAGCATTCAAAGAAAAGCCTTAGAACGTCGCTTAACCACTGGCTATTATGACTACCAAATTGCGAGACAGCAAGAAAAAGTATATAAAACCTTAGATAGTTTGTATGGCAATTTTGCTTCCATGGCCTCAAGAAGATTTGAACTAGGGGAAACCAATTACCTTGAAAAGATCACTGCGGCCTCAAAACAAAAGCAAATTGAACTCAAATTTATTGCGGCAAAAGATGCGGTTGTTCTTGCCTATACGCAACTCACCGAAATAATACAATCTAAGGATACGCTCACTATTGAAATAGATGAAAACTTAAAGGCTGAGCTGCAGCTAAAAAATATAGAAACCAGTGCTGAGCTTCAATTTTATCAAAATAGAATTTTAGTCACCGAAAAAGAACGCAGTTTAGAAAAACAACAGCTTTTACCTGATATTAGTCTACAGTATTTTCAAGGGACAAATTCAGGGATATCAAATAATTTGTATGGATATCAACTAGGGTTAAAAATTCCTATATTTTTCAGTGGGCAGGCGTCAAAAATAAAAGCCTCGGGCTTTGCGAAAGAAATGGCGGAAGCGGAGTATAAAGACTATGAAATTAGACTGGGCACCAAGTTCCAAACGCTACAAACACAAAAAGATCAGTTAACAAATGCCTTAGCATATTATGAAAATGAAGGGGCACACTTGGCTGAGGAATTATTAAAAACAGCTACTGGAAGTTTTAAAAATGGCGAAATTAATTTTTACCAATACTTACAAAGCTTAGAAAGTTCTTATGAAATTACTTTAGACTATTTAAATAAACTTCAGCAATACAACCGTATTGTCATTGAATTAAATTACTTAACCTTATAATTAGAATACCATGCGACACATGAACTATAAAATCACTTTACTCATAGCCTTCCTCCTTTTAACCGCTTGTGGTTCTAAAGAGGCAAAAAATACCATTTCTGAATCTGAAGGGGCCACCAATACCGATGACAGAATCTATGTGACAAAAGCGCAATTTGAGCACAACAAAATGACCCTAGGAGCTCTAGAAGACCAAGAGTTTCCCAAGGTGGTAAAAACCACAGGAATGATTGATGTGCCACCAGAAAACAAATCTATAATCAATGCCATGATGGGAGGTTACATTAAAACAACCCCATTATTGATTGGTGATGAAGTAAAAAAAGGGCAACAACTCGTTACTCTTGAAAATCCAGAATTTATTACACTTCAACAAAATTATTTAGAGACCAAAGAACAACTTAGTTATTTGAAAGCGGAGTACGATCGGCAAAAAACTATGGTAGAGGAAAAAATAACCTCTCAAAAAAATTATCTAAAAGCAGAGAGTGACTATTATACGGCTACGGCCCGATATAACGGATTGCGCAAACAATTATCCCTGTTAAACATCTCTATATCAGAAGTAGAAAAAGGAAACATTACCTCGGTAGTTGCCATTTACTCCCCAATTGCTGGGAGCATTACCAAGGTAAATGTAGCAAGAGGCACTTTTGTTTCGCCGGGTACACCGATCATGGAAATTATTGATCATGATCATGTGCATATTGAGTTATCGGTTTTTGAAAAAGATATTATGCAACTAAAAAAAGGACAAGAGATTCAATTTACCATTCCCGAAGCCTCCGAAGAACAGTATGAAGCCGAAGTTTACTTAATTGGGACTGTTATTGAAAATAACCGAACAGTAAAGGTTCATGGCCATTTAAAAGACGAAACTAAAGCTAATTTTTTGGTAGGCATGTTTGTACAAGCAGACATTATAACTTCTTCTGTAGCAAAAAAAGCCTTACCTGAAGCCGCAGTCATAGATTTAGATGGTGTTTATACTATTTTACAATTAGACACTGCCGATGACACGGGATACTACTTTAAAGTGACTGAAATTGAATCTGACTACAATTATAACGGATTTTCAGCGGTTACTGATTCCGAAAATTTAAAGGATTCTAAATTTTTAACGAATGGTGCTTTTAAACTTTTAAGTGGAGACTAATTATGAATTGGTAAACGAAAGGATTAGCTACTAGGTGTGCTCTAGCAAGGATTGGTAATGCTTGCTAGAGAACATTACAAAAAACTAAAGCTGTTTACTGCTCTACATCTAGGGCATCAAAACCAATAAGTTCTTGGTCTTGAAACTCGGGCGTAATTTCTATAGGATTACAACATACTTCACAATCCTCAATATAGGTTTGTTTTCGGATAGAAGTATCTAACAACATCGAAATTTCTTCCCAACAATAAGGACATTGAAAAAAGTGTTCGTACATGCCTATTTGATATTTTTTAAACTAGAACTCAACATTTAATAACTGCCCCGTTAATTGTAACAACTGCAACTCTGCCAACTTAGCGTCATACTTTGCTAAATTTTTATTAGTGCTCGCATTTAATAAATTTATTTGGGCCTGGCGAAATTCAATAGAGCTAATTCTACCTAATTGAAATTGCTCTTTAGAACGCTCAAAATTATTTTGATTGGTAATGACGTTTTGCTCCTGAATCTGAAAAATAGTTAGTCTATTTTCATAAATAGCCTTCGCATTTTGGATATCCCTATCGACCTCTAGCTCAATTTGCTGCTTAACTAATTCTTGATTTTCGTAGGCTATTTTTGAATTTTTTACGCGGACTGTAGTGCCACCCCCGTCGAATAAATTCCATGTTAAATTGGCACTTAATCCTATGTTATTTGTTGTGTTATTCGTCCCAGGGAAGAAGGCCGAAGCAGGACTTTGATTTAAATTCCACCCATAAGAGCCATTTAAACCTAGCGTTGGTAGGTAGCCAGATTTGTTGACCTTTATATCATATTCATTGATTTTTAAGGTTTTTTCAGTTTGCAATACAGCGACATTATTTTGTTTTGCTTCAGACATATACTCGCTTAATTGCAAATCAGGAATAAAAGTAATTAAGGTATCTACCTCAAAGTTGTTATTCAAATTTTCATTTAAGACAACGTTTAAATCTCTTTTGGCATTGGCTAGCTGTTGTTGCACATTTAATAAAGCAATGCTATCATTCGTAATATCTACCTCCGCATTCAGAATGTCTAATTTTGTACTCTGCCCGTATTCAAAAGCATATTCTGACCTTAGAAACCTATCTTTTGAAATGGTTAATACATTTTGAAGCACTTTAGAATTTTCGGTTAATCGTGCCACTTGAAAATAGACACTAAACAACTGTAGTAAGGTGTTCTCGATCGTTTCTCTCGCTTGCAGTTCACTAAGCTCGTAGGTTTCTTTTAAACGTTTGTAATTGTACATACGACCCAAACCATCAAACAAAACGTAGTTTAAGTTCAAGCTTGAGTTATACCGCTGAGCTTCTGCCTTATTAAGATTGATGTCTGGCCTTGGAGCGCCATTTTCAAGTAGCTGTCCAGGGAATTCTACGGTCGTATCATCACGATTATAGGAGGCATTAGCCGAACCTGTTAGGGTTGGCAAGTACCCTGAGTTTAAAATTCCCTGATTATTATCTGAAATTTCCACTTGGTTTTTGGCCACCTTAATACCAAAATTATTCTCTAATGCTAGTGTTATCGCATCGTCTTTCGTCAACAGCTTATCTTGAGCAAAAACCACTGCGCTACAGCTAAAAAATAGCCCTATTAAATAAATTATTTTCATCCCTCTCTTTGCTTCAGTTCTCCTTGTAAATGTAATTCTTCGTCTTTTTCTTTAATGGCGCGCTCTACCTCTTCTTTACTAATGGTATTTCCGGTGGCTAACCATTTTGTCGTCACTTTAAATCTATTGCTAAATGCTATAAATAAAGGGAGCATCAATAGGGTTAAAATGGTCGCAAAACCAATTCCGTAGGCGATAGAAATAGCCATAGGTTTTAAAAATTGCGCCTGTCTACTTTTTTCTAATAATAAAGGAGCTAAACCTGCAATTGTAGTGATTGAAGTTAAAAAAATAGCTCTAAAACGAGATTTTCCAGCATCAAACATAGCCTCATCAAATTGCATTCCTGCTCTTAAATTGCCATTAAACTTACCGATAAGTACCAATCCGTCGTTCACCATAATCCCTATTAAGGCAATGATTCCCAACATCGATAAAATATTTACAGGAAAATTGTGAATCCAATGTCCCCAAGCTACAGCAGTTAAACTAAAAGGTATCAATAATAACAACATCAAAGGTTGACTAAAACTGCGAAATGTAAAGGCTATAGTCAAGTATATTAAGCCTAAAACCGATAGCCCAACATAGGTTAAAGAGTCAAATAATTTATTTCGTTCTCTATTTTGACCTTCGTAAGATGCAGTAACTGTAGGGTATTGCGACTGTATTTCAGGCATGATGTTATTTTCAATATCGAACATAACGTCAATGGGACTCGTTTCTTTACTGTCCTTTAAGTCGGCCGTAATTTGAATTTCTCTTAAACCCTCTAAATGGTTTATGGCGACATCGCCTCTTTCAATGGTATAGGTTGCAATTTCTTTTAAGGGCACTTTAGCTCCAGTCGGAGTGGTGATACGCATTTCATCTAAATCTTGAATAGACGACCTATTTTCTCTATCGTATCGCACCCAAACTCGAATTTCATCTTGTCCACGTTGAAAACGCTGTGCCTGAGCACCAAAAAATCCGGCACGCACTTGGTTCATAATGGTTCGTAAATCAAGCCCTAACAAATATGCATTTTCTTTTAACTGTAGGCGTATTTCTTTAATCCCCGCCGGATCATTATCAGCTACATCTTTGAGCAAGGCATTATTTTCTAAAGCTGTCTTTAATTCTTTTTTAGCTGCTTTCAGCTCTTCAATGTTGTTGCCTAATAAAGATACAGCAACCGGACTGCCTCCAAAATTACCTCCAGAACCAAAAATTAAACTTTCTACACCCAATACTGGACCCACCAATTCTCGTAATCTATTGGTTACTAACTCAGACGAGATTTCGTCGGGGCGCTCTTCACCGGGTAAAAGGTTAATGGTCAATGAGGCCGAGGAAGATCCAGGACCTAAGTTTCTAATCATGTTATCAAAAAGCACCTGATCTGTACCTTTCAAATATTTTTCGGTGAGCTCTTTATTGACTATGGCTGCCTTTTCTTCAATAAAACTGATAATCGAATCTGTGACCCTTTCATTGGTACCGTTAGGCATTTCTAAGGATATAGAAACACGATCGCTCGCAATGTTTGGAAAAAAAGCAGTTTTAATTATGCCTCCACCCACCGAACCAAAGGTGAGGATTAAGGTCAATGCAAAAAATGAAAACGTAAGCATTTTATACTTTAAGGTAAATCTAAGGATCGGGGCATATAGCGTATCACGCATATAATTCATAAAGCGATCGCCTGCTTGATTTATGACTCTTAACTTAGCAAATGCCTGACCCATTTTCGACTTTGGCTTATCACTTATGGGCTGTAAGGCTTTGGAGTGCGCCAAGTGTGCTGGAAGAATGATTAAAGCTTCCACGAGCGATACTGCCAATGTTAAAATTACAATGACCGACACTTCTCCAAAAATATCTCCAATTCGGCCATCTAAAAATAGAAAAATAGAAAAGGCCAAAATAGTCGTAATAATGGCCGACACAATAGGCGGAATCACCTCCATGGTGCCATCTATCGCTGCTTGAACAGGTGTCTTTCCTTTTTCGTAATGTTGGTAAATATTCTCTGCGATAACAATACCGTCATCCACTAAAATACCAATTACGATGATCATCCCGAAGAGCGATAATACGTTAATCGTCACATCAAAAAAGCCAGCAAAAACAAACATTCCAAGGAAGGAAATAGGTAAACCGAAGGCCACCCAAAAGGCTAATCGTGTATTTAAAAAAAGTGATAAAAAGATGAGTACTAAAATCATCCCCATGATGGCGTTTTCCGTTAAAAGTTCGGTACGCTGCACGAGGGTTGTCGATTGGTCATTGACAACGTTAATTTCAACATTATTGTACTTTTGATTAAAGTCTTCAATATACTCCTTTACCTTCTCAGCCGAAGTAATTAAATCTTCGGTGTTGGTGCTTGTAATCGAAATATTAATCGATAAATTTCCATTGTAATATGATGCATTAGGACTTTCCGCAAAGCGATCACGTATACTAGCCACATCTTTAAGGCGAACTGTTTGTCCAGACGGCGTTGCTCTAACAATTAAATTAGATATTTCATCACCGTAATAGGCTCTGTTATTAGCCCGAATAAGGTACTCTTCTGTACTTGTTTTAATATTTCCACCAGTCACTAAAATATTAGCATTAGCAACGGCTGCAGCTACTTCTTCAAAAGAAATATTATAGGCTAATAAATTATTTTCATTAACAGCTATCTCTATTTCTTCTTGTGGGTATCCTGAAATTTGTATTTGTGAAATTCCCTTTATGGCTCGAACATCATTCTCTACTTGTCGGCCTATCTGCTTTAAGGTTGCTAAAGGAATATCTTGACCACTAATGGCAAAGCTTATCGTTTGCCTAACGGCTTCTTGTTTGGCCACAATTAACGGTTCCATCCCTGTTGGAAAAGAAGGCACTCGGTCTACCGCATTTTTTACTTCTAAGAGCATAAAGTCAATATCTTGACCTTTTTCTATCTCCACGTTTATAGATCCACTATTTTCTCTGGAAGTAGAGGTTACGCGATCAACACCTTGTAAGCCCTTTAAGTTGTCTTCAATTTTAAGCACTACCCCTTCTTCAATCTCTTGAGGGGAAGCACCTGGGTAGGCCACCGAAATACTGATATTTTTTGAATCTGTTAAGGGAAAGAAGGACGACTTAAGGGATAAAGCTCCGGCAATACCAAATACCGTGATGGCCAGAATAAAAACACTGACTGCAACATGGTATTTTATAAAATACGTTATGATACTGCGCATTAGTTTGTTGTGTTTTCTGTGGTTTCTTCTAATATTTTAACTAACATCCCTGCATAGGCACCTACTACTGGTCTAGAAATCATAACAGTACCTTCAGGAATGTTTTTCAAAACTACTTTCTTATCTGAAAAATATACAGGAGTTACCTCTAAAAGATCTAAAATGCTGTCTCGAACTACAAATATTTGGTTGTTTTCTAATAACAAGCCTCTATTAATTTCAATGGCATTAGTTTCCTGTTTTGCATTTAGTTTTGCTTCTAAATACATCCCTTCCTTTAATCTCTTGTCTTTTACTTCAATAAAAGCCCTTATGGTTTGCGAGGCTTGGTCAACACTGCCGTTAATTCTGCTTACGGTTCCTTCAAATTCTTGATTTTGTTCTAAATTCGTCAAACTAACACTTTCTCCAATTTTAAGTAAATCACTGTACGCTTTACTTACAGATACTTCTAATTCATAAACGTCGGTATTTATAAACTCTCCTAATTTTTGACCTGATCTAATTAAAGTACCTTCAGTAACCAAAGCTTCGGTCACAATACCATTAAAAGGTGCGCTAATTCGGAACTTCCCTAAACGTTGCTCTAAGTTTTTAACCGTGTAGTAACTGGTTACAATTCCTCTTCCTGATATAAAATATTTTTCCTTTTCTGATGTCATTTCAGGCAGCGAAGGCGTAGTATTATTCATATCAAAATTAGTTAGATACTTTTGCCATTTTTCAAAAATAGTAGGATAATCTAAACGTAAATCTGGCATGATAGAGGTAAGTAAATTGTATAAATTACTTTTTGCTGATTGTACGCTTGCGGCGTATTCAGTAGCATCTATTCGAATAATTGTTTCGCCTTGCCTATAGGTTTCACCAGGCTTAAATAATTTACTTCCTTTATTGAAAACTCCTTGAACCTCAGCATATAACTCTACCCTCCTTTTAGCCACAACAGTTCCATTGGCTGGTACAATAATAGCAATAGTACCATTTTTTACTTTTTCTGTGATAACCGTTTTTACAACTTTATCTGGCTTAGGTTTTTGAGCAGTTTTACTGTCTATCAATGCATTTGCACCAAAAATAGAGAGTATAATTAGGGCAATACCTAAAATAGTTAATAATATTTTTCTCATAATAGCTTACAGGTAGTTACTTTACTAAAGTCAACAAAAATATTATTAGTTTACAGGGGTTTAGTTAAACATATCTTAAAAAATAAAATATGTTTAAATTAAGCGGTTCAAGAACGAATTTTAAAACAACGAAAGGCTATAAACCTTCTGATTTGTGCAAAAATTATTGAACGCAAAGGATCTTCAAATGCACTCCGTATGATGCTAAGTTTTTTTTATATCAAGATTCTAGTGTTGATCATCTTTATCCATAAACAGGTATAGCTGTTTGTAGCTTCTTACTAAAATAATTTGGGAACTGTTTATTAATGACTAATTTTTTTTGGGGAGCTCTGTACGTAACCGTACTTCTTTAAAAAAGAGGTGAGCCAAATATACTTATGGAGTATACTAAAAAATGTATTCGGGTATGTGAAAAAATAGTCTTAAAGAATTACAACAATAGCGCCTTAAACTTGGCATACCATCAAGGTGAGGTACCAAATAAACATTTCAGTCTCATAGATTCTCAAAAAAAGGCATAAAAAAAAGGGTGTTACCAACACCCTTTTTAATTCAACACTTCAACCTAATTAACTAATTTTCATTTTCGTCTTCAAATTTTGTATCTGCCATTCTGGTATTGATGGTATTGATATCTTTAAATTTGGGGAGGGTACTTATTTTATGTTTGTCAAAATCGAACACTAAAATGTTATTTGATTTTAGACTATTGATATCTTCGAAAGAATCGAAACCATTATTTTGAATTTGAAATATTTCTAAACTTGCTAATTGCCCAACCTCTTTAGGTATTGAACCCTTCAGTTGGTTATTCGCCAACACCAATTCTTTTAATTTGATTAACCTGCCTAATTGCGATGGCATGGTACCTTCTAAGCTATTTTCAAATAAGCCTAAAGACTCTAGATTACCTAAATCTCCGATAGAGCTTGGAATCTGCCCTTTAAAATTATTACTCGATAAATTCAGCATTTTAAGGTTTTTTAAATTCCCAATGCTTTGAGGAATAGTCCCGGACATAAAATTATTGAAAATACTTAATTCTTGTAATTGAACCATACGGCCTAAATCTTCTGGTAGGCTTCCTTTAAGCCTATTCATTTCTAACTTAAGTATAATTAAATTTTCTAAGTTGCTAATTTGTTTTGGCAATTCGCCCGTTAGCTGATTAAACGCTAAATTTAACTCTGTTAAATTTTTTAAACTTCCAATGCTATTGGGTAAAACTCCTGATAAATTATTCTGAAACAGATTTATTTTTACAACGCTATTATTAGCTATCGTCACTCCATACCAATTAGTTACTGGTTCTTCTAAGTTCCATTTATTTTCCCAATGCAAACCATCAGTGTTTTCATAAATTTCAAGTAGTATTTGTTTTTCCTCTTCAGAAATATCTGCAAAGGTTTTTATACTCGACATCAAAATCAACAAGGTCAATGTAATTTTCATGCTAGAAACCCATTTTACTGAAACTATGTCATTTAATTTATTCATAATCTTCAAATTTAGTTTTTGCGGTTCTTGTTTCTTTATTTGGAAAAATCGACTTAAAATCTCTTTCAAGTAAAAGTGTATTACTTCGGTCATAATCAAATACCACTACCTTCGATTCCGTTAGTGCTATATTTTCTAAATAAGCGATATCAAAGTTGTTCCTTTGAATTTGCAGAACTTCTAGATTTGGCATGGCAAGAATGCTTCTAGGAAACTTATTCGAGAAGCTATTTTCTGCAATAACCAAAGATTTTAGTGTCGAAATAGTAGCGATAGTATTCGGAAATTCACCTTTTAAATTATTATTCGCAAGTTCTAATCGCTCTAACTTTTTTAGATTACTCAAGCTTGCTGGAAGCTCCCCTTCAAATTTATTATCAGAAAATGAAAGTACTTTCAGCTCCTTTAAACTACCGATACTGGCCGGTATTTCACCCGTAAATTTGTTGTCAAAAAGATCTAAAAATGAAAGATGTAGTAAACCCTCTATAGTAGAAGGGATAGCACCACTCAGATTATTTTTTCCCAGTCTTAGGGTAATTAAATTTTCAAGAGTATACAGGTTTTCCGGAATTTGTCCGTTTAAAGAATTAAAAGCCAAATTCAATACCTTTAATTTTTTAAATGTTCCGATAGATGCTGGAATAGTACCACTCAGATTATTATTAAAAAGAGAAATACCAACTACGTGATTATTTTCAATAAGAACACCTTCCCAAGTACTAATTGGAGCTGTTATTTGCCAGCTTGTAATCCAATTGGAGCCATTTGTGCTATGATATAAATCTAGCAATGCATTCTTTTCTTCCTTAGGAATTGCGAATACGGCACTGTTGGCCAAAAAAGCTAGGATTAAAAAATATTTACATTTTAGCATAACTCGCTAGGTATAAGACGATCCATATTTATAAGTTTTAAATAGCTTAAAAACAGAATATAAGAATTGTCCTACAAATGTAATCGATTATTCAGGTTTAGTTTTAGATATTCGACGAAATACCTTACAAGTGTCTATTTTTGTTGTGAAAGTGCTTTAAATTGATGTTTAGCGTGAAAAAACAGCTGGCTATTTTAACACCTCAGCTAAGGCTTCTAGCTTAAGTGTCAATTCTTCCCACTCTTCCATGTGGTTCTTAAGTGTTTTCTTCTTTTTTTCATAGCTCTCAAAAAAGTGAGGTCTTGCTATGGTTTGATCGTAATTCGCTAACAAATCTTTATCGATTTCCGCGATTTGTTTTTCTAATTGTGCAATATTACTTTCTACGTTGCTCAATTTATTATTTAAAGATTTTAGCTTTTTTTGATCTTCATAAGAAACTTCAGAAACAACTTTTTTGGTTTTTGGATTTGCCTCTGGTTGTTTTTTTTCAATCTCTCTAAAATCATCGACTTTACGTTGGTCTAAATAAAAATTTATATCGCCTAAATACTCTTTAATATCACCATCCTTAAAGTCATATACTTTATCGGTAAGTCCTTGTAAAAAATCGCGATCATGCGACACTAAAATAAGGGTACCTTCAAAACTTTGTAGCGCTTGCTTTAAAACATTTTTAGACTTTATATCTAAATGGTTGGTAGGCTCATCCATGACCAAAACGTTAAATGGTTGTAATAACATTTTGGCTAATGCTAAGCGGTTTCTTTCCCCACCAGACAAAACCTTTACATATTTATCGACCTCATCGCCTCTGAATAAAAAAGAACCTAAAATATCCCGAACTTTACTTCTGTTCTTTTCATTAGCAGCGTCAATCATCGTATTTAGAATCGTTTTATTACCATCTAAATACTCTGCTTGGTTTTGTGCGAAATATCCTATTTGAACATTATGCCCAAGCTTTAATTTTCCTTGATGCTCTAACTCTCCCACGATTATTTTTGCAAGGGTAGATTTTCCTTGACCGTTTTGGCCCACAAAAGCTGTTTTACTATCGCGCTCTATCAATAGATTAATATAATTGAGCACTTCTTTTTTTCCATAATGCTTCGAAAGGTCTTCTATCTCAACAACTACTTTCCCTGGTGTTATGGAAACGGGAAAACGCAAATTCATGACACTCGTATCATCTTCATCAACTTCGATCCGGTCTAACTTATCTAATTTTTTAATTAGAGATTGCGCCATAGATGCTTTACTCGCTTTGGCTCTAAACTTTTCGATTAACTTCTCGGTTTGTTGTATTTGCTTTTCTTGATTTTTTTGAGCACTTAATTGTTGCTCTTGAATCTCTTTTCGAAGTACTAAAAATTCTGTATATGGTTTGGCATAGTCATAAATGCGACCCAAAGAAATTTCTATAGTTCGGTTGGTCACATTGTCTAAAAACATTCTATCATGCGATACAATGGCGACCGCACTATTGCTCGTTCTTAAAAACTGTTCTAACCAAATTATCGATTCAATATCTAAGTGGTTGGTAGGCTCATCTAACAGCAACACATCGTTATTTTGAAGCAATAGTTTGGCCAATTCAATGCGCATACGCCAACCTCCTGAAAAGGTATCTGTATATTTATTAAAATCTTCACGCTTAAATCCTAAGCCTTGTAATATTTTCTCTGTTTCACCTTGGTAATTGTAACCACCGAGAATTTCATAGCGGTGCGATACATCACTTAAATCATCAATAAGCTTACTATAGGACTCACTTTCATAATCGGTACGTTCCCCCAGTTGCTTGTTGATACTGTCTAATTGCAATTCTAAGGATTTAATTTCTTCAAAAGCTTGATACGCTTCTTCTAAAACAGTTCGGCCTTGTTCAAAGTCTAAATCTTGCTTTAAAAAACCTATCTGTACTTCTTTATCTGATGCAATAACGCCACTATCTGCTTGCATTTCTTTTGAAAGCAATTTTAGCAAGGTAGATTTTCCTGCTCCGTTTTTACCAATCAGGCCTACTCTGTCACCAGCATTTAAACGGAATGATATTTCTTCAAATAAATACTCTCCATTAAAAGAAACAGAAAGGTTATGGATGTTTAGCATATGAATTGTACGTTGATATTTTTATGGTCAAAAAGACGAAGGTCTAAAACCGAATATTTGTTTTAATGTATGGGCTTACCTATACCATTAACTAAATGTTATTTTTTTTGACTTTTCACTTTCGACCTTAGCCTTATATATTAAAAAAGAATTGTGACTTAGGTTACACTTTAAATCTTGTTAAAATCTTACTTTTGTCAAAACTTTTGCAAATGTTAAAAAAAGGAAACAAACTATACAGCATTTTAACAGGAACTTGTCCTAAATGTCAAGAAGAAAGTATGTATTTGAATAAAAACCCTTATTATTTGGGGCAAATTTACAAAATGCATGAGCGTTGTTCGCATTGTAATGTGAAATATAAAATAGAACCTTCCTTTTTTTATGGTGCCATGTACGTAAGTTATGGCCTAGGTGTTGGTATTGCCGTTGCGGCGTTTATTATTTCATTTGTTTTTATCGGCTTGAGTTTAGTGGTTAGCTTTGCAGCGATCATTGGAACTTTAATTCTTTTAATGCCCATGATCATGCGCTTATCACGAAATATTTGGATTAATTTTTTTATCAGTTATGATCCCAATGCCGTTTCTAGTTAGTGGGTAGTGGGTAGTGGGTAGTGGAAAATAAAAAAATAGACTACCAGAACTAATTTTCAAATCAACATCAGTATCACATTTGCACATTGTTAAATGAACTACGTCAATCCCCTTTAAAATACTTCTTTGTAAATCGAGCAATATCCAATTCAGGGTGGAGCTGCTTTTGATGTTCAACGGCCTCAAATAATTGTTGGGCAGCCATAGGTGCTATCATCACACCACGCGAACCAAATCCGTTTAAAGTATACATATTAGCATGCTTTGGGTGCCTACCCACCAGAGGGCGACGATCAGCAACTGTTGGGCGTATTCCCGCTACATGATCTACCACGGTATAATCACATTTTAAAAAGCTATTTAATTTTTCTAAGAGTTCATCTTTCGATTCTTGGGTTGGAAGGTTTGTTTTATCCTTCCATTTATAGGTAGCACCAATACGGTACAAATCAGCTCCTAAAGGAATGATAAATACAGATGATTTAATCACATTAGGCTCCTTTAATTCAGGGGCTTTTATGGTTAAAAGTTCTCCTTTTGTACCGTTTAACGGTAAATAAGAAAAATACGGATTTTGATGTAGCCCAAAACCTGTGGCAAAGACGATTTGTTTTGCTTTTATCCCTTCGTATTCAACAAAATCACCTGCAATCTTTAGCTTTTCAAAATCGAAGCTAGCATTTGTAAATTGGGCTTTTTCCAACAAATATTCCTTATAGCGCTTCAGTAACAATTTGGTATCTAACCAGCCTGTATACAAAACTTCACCATACCCAAAATCGGCCTGAATATGTTGATTTTTATTTTTAAGAATTTTAGGGGATAAAAAATAATTTAATTGTGGTTTATCTGCAGCTTCAAACCACATATTCTGTTCCTCGATAGAGGCAAAACGCCTTAAAACAGGAATTTTAAAATCGATTTTAATACCGAGTTTTTCTTCGATTTTTTGATAGAAAGGCATGGCTAATTCCAGTTGTTCTTTCGCATTCCATGCCAACGTAAATCGCTTTAAAATAACAGGGTTGTAGAGCCCTCCTGCTACTACGGAAGAGGTTTGTGACGTATCAGAAAAAACTTGGAACGATTTTTTATTTGCCTCTAATTGCTCACAAAAAGCGATCCCCGCTAATCCTAAACCTACTACCATATAATCTACCATCGTGCAAAGGTAAATGATTCGCATAAAAAAAGTCCTAACCAAAATGGTTAGGACTTAAATTTATTTTGAATTGGAAGTTCTGGCGCTTAGTAGCTCCACATGTCTTGTTCTTTGTCTCGAATAGTTTCTTTGATTCTTTTCGATTCTAACAATTGAAATAATGCGTTGTCAGAAATATAATCTTTAATGGCACGATCTCCGTATACGTTATCTTCTTTGTAGATTACGGCATTAAAACGTCTTGCGTTTAATAGCATATCAAATGAGATGGGTTGTGCTGAATTTCTTTGATTGAACACCTTAGCTTCATGAAGTACTTGACGTGCTGAAGGATACCATACCCAAAACAAAGCCACTTTATTCTCTTCTTGATCCATTGATTCATCGTCAATAAAATTCACATCTGGAGCTCTAGGAGCAATACCTAATAATCGGTATTTTAATTCTCCTTGGCGCTTATCAAAATACCACATTCCTTTAATTAGGTATTCTTCTATATCCGCTGCGGTTAAATCTCTTTTGTTGATGTACTCCGGAGAAATTTGCTCACCAGCATTGTATTGCTCGTAACCAAATTCAGTGGTATCAATTTTTTGCATCGTTGCTCTTAACGCGGCAAATTCTCTTTTTTCAGTAAAATAAGAATCCGCATAAATATCTTTAATTTTTCCGTTCTTGATATTTCTAATCAAAACATCATATAAAGATCTTCTATCTGACCCAATATCAACCGTATCTATAGGGTAATATAAGGGAAAGTTAACACGTTCATCTAAATCAATTACTTCCCATATGGTTTTAGACCATAAAACATCTCTATCATCTACATAGCTGTAATTTAATGGCCCATCATTATCCATTTCGATCTGAGCTGCGGTTTTTTTTCCGATGTCACTTGGCGTTTTGGCATTTAATACATTTGCCTGAGCCAACATAGAAAAGGGTAACAACGTTACTGCCCCGATTACTAAAACATTTTTCCAATTCATTTTTAAAAATTTATTTTGTTTTTACACCTTTATCGAAATTTGCCACAAATCATTTATTTATATGTAAACGATTTGTGACTCCTTCCTATAAATTTTACTTCTAGTTGGTAAGCTCAACCACTACTGGCGATACTTTCTTTAACTTGTACGTTTTGTTATTTGTAATATACGCTTCGATATCAAAAATCTGTACTGCATCTCCACGACCAGCTCTTTTTAAAGCCGATATAGCAGCAGCATTTAATTTATTACCATTTACCACAACGGTTGGTTGTCCAGGAACTTTAAATTTAAAGCCACCTACTGCAAGATTTAAATCGAAATCAAAATCTTCTAAAATAGCACCTACTGTGGATATTTCTAAGTTAGATTTTGGCATTTTAGCGGTATTGGTTTCTCCTCTAATAGAACCGTTTGGTCTTGGAATATCTTTAATTCTAAATTCAGATTTTGAAGATACCACTTGACCGTCAGGTAATTTACCAGAAGCGGTAATCGTAACTGTTCTACCCGTTTGAGGATTTAAGACATACTTACTTCCACTCACCGAATTTAGTCCAGGTGCTGAAGCACTTACTTTGTTATCCGGTATTCCTGGGATAGAAATAGACATTGGGTTAGCAACACCACGGTATACCACATTCATTTTATCAGCTGCTATTAATGCCGCACTTGGTTTCGAAATGGTTGCGAAAGAATTGTTCACTACCACTGGAATTTCAACGCCATCCTGCATAAAGTACAATGTTCCTGCAACGACGTGGTCTCCTGGGTTACCAGCACCTATTAGCATTTTAATACCTCCAGCTTCAATCTTATAATCTGTACCAGCTACTAACTTTCTACCATCAAGCGTCAATTCTGCTTTTACTGGTGTTGAAGTATTGTCTGTTTTACTAATGATAATTTTACCATCGTATTTTTCTCCAGAATAAAAAGCTGATTTAGAACCGAAAAGTGATGTTTGAAAGTTCTTTAAAGAAACTTGATTCGTTAAGTTACCTTCTAACATAGCCTTTAGCGCATCTTCCTCTGTAGATTTAATATCGGCTTGTAACGCTGTAATTTTGGTTAAAGAAGCAATCAATGGAAAACCTTCATAATGATAATTAATCCAATCTTGCTTTGTCTTATCCTTTTTCTCAACTTTACCATTAGCATCGCCAGTTTCAAATCTAGCAATTACTGATGTCTTTAATCTTGAAGGCACTAATTCTGAAACTTTTGAACGGTAATCTTGAATTCTTTTCATGAATTCTTTACCACCTTCTGCTAAGTTATCTCCACTAAAGAATTTTTGATCTAGATAGTCTGATTTATCCATCACTTGATAATCTGTTGGGTCTTCAACACCCATCATCATTTCTTTTTTGATAGCTTCTAGATAATCAAAATACTCTTGAGATAATTTTTGAACTTCTTGACCTTTTTTATAGTCATCAGCATATTTAGCCGCATCTTCATTAGCCTTTGTTTCAAGGCCACTTAAAAATGCTAAGTTATTATCTGCTGTCTTCGCGTTAGAAACTTCTAACTTTTCGTTCATAAGACCGAAAGCTGCTAGAACTTCTTTACTCATATTTAGGGCAAGCATACAAATGAAAACTAGATACATTAAGTTTACCATCTTCTGCCTTGGGGATTGTTTTCCTGACGCCATTTTTTTCTAATTAGTTTAAATTAATTTGATTTGGGTTTGTAAATAGTACTACTAATTAGTTTCTATTCATAGCTGATAACATACCACCGTATACTCCGTTTAAAGAAGATAAATTAGTAGATAATGATGCCATCTGATCTTTTAAAGCTGTAGAGTTCTGAACTACTTCTTCATTAATTGAAGCTTGTCTGCTAGCACTTTCTAATTGTACTTTGTAAAGGCTATTTAAGGATTCCATCTGCGCTGCAGCGTTCACCATTTCTTCTGAATACTTCTTAGTTGATTGCATAGCATCTACTGTAGGAGCGATACCTTTGGCAGCACCTTCAAAGTTTCTAATGCTTGTACCTAAGCTTTCCATTAAGCTTGCATCTACACCTGCTTCTTTTAATAAATCATCTAATTTTTTAGATAATGAAGCTTCTGATTCTTGAATTTCAGCTTGCGAATTTGATCTCGCCATGCCTTCTCCACCTGATAATTCAGGATATACTAAAGACCAATCGTATTCGTCTTCTAAAGGTTCAAACGCACTAATAGCAAAAATAAGTGCTTCTGTGATCAAACCAATAGCAAGAAGTACGCCTCCGTTTAATGGACCTAACTCCCAGTGTAAAATTTTGAATAATGCACCAATAATTACGATCGATGCTCCAAGCCCATAGGCCATGTTAAATAATTTTTTTGTTGCTTTTGACTGTGCCATAATGTTAATTTAATTTTAGGTTAATGTGAATAAAAATAAGGATTTGGTTTTAATTTAATTTGACTTTATTTAATTTGTTGTTTACTTGATATTTAAGGTCTGTTTAAAGGCTTGTTCTCTTCAACGCCCATGTAATCTTGAACGGTTCTAAAACCTACATAGCTTCGTGCCGAATCTTGGTATTCATAATCTCTTGTACTCACTTGTAAAAAGTAAGCCACATCTTTCCATGAACCACCACGAATTACTTTTCTTGCATTTTGACCTGAACCTGCATTTGGATTCATCGTTGATACATACTCGTAAGAATTAGGATCATAGCTAGAGTCTGTCCATTCTGATACGTTCCCTGCCATGTTATATAAGTTGTAATCATTAGGCTCGAACGATTTTGCTTCTACCGTATATAGCGCTGTATCTGCGGCATAATCTCCACGTTGTGGTTTAAAGTTGGCCATAAAGCATCCCGTATCACTTATAACGTAAGGACCACCCCATGGGTAACTTCCTCCCTCAATACCACCTCTTGCAGCATATTCCCATTCCGCCTCAGTAGGTAATCTAAACTGATTTACGAATTGTTTTCCTGCCGATTTTTGGTCGTCGTTTTTAAATTTCGTTCTCCAGTTACAAAAGGCTTTAGCCTGTTTCCAAGTCACACCCACTACTGGATAATCACTATAGGCATCATGCCAGAAATAATCATTATGCATTGGTTCGTTGTACGAGTATGCAAAATCTCTAATCCAAACTGTGGTATCAGGATAAATCTCTAATTCTTCTTGTTTGATAAAATCTTTTCTACTGCCTTTGCCTTTCGCACGAGCTGCAGCTTCAATATCCATCCAAGAATATTTGTATTTTAATTGCGTAACATCGATGGTTCGTTGCCCATTATAAGACTCTTCTTCAGGAATGTATAATTTATCCATCACCTCAACATAGTACTCGTCTGGGTATTCTGAAGTTTCCCAAATTAGATCTTCATCTAAGTTAAGTGCACGACCTTCATAATCAAGTCCTGCATAATTATCCGCCATATACTTTTCATAAGCAGATAAATTTTCTACGTCAGCATCTTTAAATGCATATTCCCCAATACCGCCATCGGCTGGCCCTAAGCCTAGTTCGTCAGCTAAAATTGCAAGTTTGGTTCTTACGATAGAATCACGTACCCATTCTACAAATTGTCGGTACTCACTGTTCGTAATTTCAGTATCGTCCATATAAAAGGAGCGTACGGTAACTGTTTTGGTTGGCGCATTGAGAATTTGAGCTTGATCTTCTTCACTCTTACCCATAATATAGGACCCCTGAGGAATTAGCTCCATACCATAAGGCTTTTCTGGATACCATTTTTTTCCCTGAGCTCCAACTAATTCTCCTTTTGTTTTAGACCCACAACTGCTGAGTAAAAACGCAAACGCTATAGATGATAACAATAGCTTCTTCATACTTTCGGTTAAATTTCGATTAAGACTGTAATTTGATAAACACATTTGTTACTCTCTAAAACTATGTTTTGATTGTTTTATTGTGTTTAATTGTATTATACTTGAAAAAATATTTTTAATTAATTAAATCCTTTTTTATAGGCTTTAAACCATCGTTCAGGAATTATTTGATTACAAGCATCGTAATAATCCTGTTCCATGCAAGGTAATAACGCAGAGGAGTTTGATTTATTATGTGAAGTTAAAATAGTTGGTACTTCTACCCACCAACGACTTGTGAGATTACTTTTGTAGTAGATTAAATCTTCATCGTCTGTTGGCACTATAAATTTGGTGAAGTCTTCTGAGTTAATAAAAGGAGATTCTATTACTCTATAGTTGTGCCCTTCTATGAAATACCATAGTATTTGAGCAATTAATTGGTAGGCTTGTGGGGTGTTATCGGACTCATAGACACCAAAAACATTTACTTTATCGCTAATACCTGCATACCTTGCAATAGCGCAAATTTCTTTTCCAGTAAAGCCGTTGGGTGAAAAGTTTTCAGACATGGAAATTTCACTAGCCTTTACCGCTCTTAGGTCTATGCTTACAATATTGGCATCTCTAAGCACGGGTTCTGCTAGGCCGATATCCGAAGAAATTTCACCTAATCGATAGGCGTCAAAAAACAAACGCTCCATTAAATCTATCTCTTCTTGGGCACAAAAATAACTTTGATAGCCTAAATTAGAGAAATTAAAAAGGTTCGTAGGCTTGTCTGTAATAATTTTACTCATATACGAGTGTGAAGAAATAAGGTCATCTTCAGCACCAAAATCAAAACGGCTATCTACAGCCACTAGGTTGACCATATTTCGCAAACCATCAAAGGCTCTATAGGTGGGGTATGTAATATCTTGTGTGGCACCGATAACAATAGCGACAATATTTTCCTCTAAAAGTTCCGCAATTATTTCTTTTACTACGAAATAGGTGTCATTTACTTCTTCTCCCTCTTCAATATCGCCTAAATCGACAATGGTCCCGTTCCAGTTTCCCATCATTAATTTATACAACTGAAGCCTAATTGCTGATAAATTTAGGCCCTCTGTTTTTTTTTCGAAAGCGTTTCTTGATTCATTTACACCAATGATGGCAAAAGAAGCGTTAGCAAGTACCGGTAAGCCTTTACGTTCCGTATGTTTATGAATTTTATTCCCTAATGCTTGTAAAGGTAATAATTCGCAATGCGCCAATAATTTATCATCAACGGGAACTAAAAAATCAAATGCCATTCTTTATTGGGTGTTGGGTAACATATTTAAGGTTAGTTGTAAGCTATTTAATAAAAAAAATCTACTTCAATTTTGCCTAATTTGTATTTCAAATGTAGTATTTTTTGAACTTGCGCTTGAATTTGAACCTTATTTTTTCTTCGCTTTAGCTTTTGGTTTCGCTTTTGTTGTTGTTTTCTTTTTTGGTGTCTTCGCCTCAATCATTTTTTGAGCTTGTTCTAAGGTGATTTTTGTAGCATCCACATCTTTGGATAATTCTATCTTAATTTTACCCTTTAAAATAGTATGTCTACCCCATCGTGCTTTTTCAACACGAATACCTTCTTCTTCCCAATTATGGATAACCTTATCTATTTCTTTTTGCTTTTTTGTTTCAATAAGTTCCTTGATATCTTCTTTTGACAGCGTATCAAAATCGTACTTTTTACTTACATTGATAAACATCCCATCCCACTTAATAAAAGGTCCAAAACGCCCTGTTCCTTTGGTCACCTCTTTATTTTCATAGGTGGCTATAGGTGCGTCTGCTTTTTCTTTGGCAACAATAAGCGCAATAGCATCATCAATTTCTATATCAAAGGCGCTATCTCCTTTTTCAAGAGAAACAAATTTATCGCCGTATTTCACATAAGGTCCAAAGCGACCAACATTCGCCAGTATTTCTTCTCCTTTATACGTACCTAGGGTTCTAGGTAATTTAAAAAGCTCCATCGCTTCTTCAAAAGTGATGTTATTTAAGGATTGGTCTGGCAGCAAACTCGCAAAAACAGGTTTTTCCTCTTCTTCCGCTGTTCCTATTTGTACCATGGGTCCAAATCTACCCAGGCGAACTAATACTTGTCTTCCTGATTTTGGATCTGTGCCTAAAATACGCTCCCCACTTGCCCTGTCGGCATTCTCTTCTACATCTAATACCTTTGGATGAAAATCTTTGTAAAAATTTTTCATCACTTTTTGCCAATCTTCTTTACCCTCGGCAATATCATCAAAATCTTCTTCGACTTTAGCCGTAAAGTTGTATTCCATAATACCTGAAAAATGATTCACTAAAAAGTCTGTAACAATCATCCCGATATCCGTTGGCACCAATTTTCCTTTGTCAGAGCCTACATTTTCAGTTAAATTATTGGTTTTTATAGCATTATTTTCTAGGACTAGTTGTGTGTATTTGCGTTCCACGCCCTCAATAGTTCCTTTTTCAACATAGCCTCTGTTTTGTACGGTAGAAATAGTAGGCGCATAGGTCGATGGTCGCCCAATTCCCAATTCTTCTAATTTTTTTACTAAGGAGGCTTCTGTAAACCTATAAGGTGGTCTTGAAAATCGTTCGGTCGCCGTGATATAGTTATTAATTAACGCTTCACCTTCTTTCATCGCTGGTAGCATTCCCTCCTGTTCTTCTGACAGATCCTCATCATCTAAATCTTCCATGTAAACCTTTAGGAAGCCATCGAATTTAATCACCTCACCATTGGCAGAAAATTCTTCTTGATGTCCTGTGCAGCTTATTTTTACATTGGTGCGTTCCAGTTCAGCATCACTCATTTGAGAAGCTAAAGTACGCTTCCATATAAGTTCATATAATTTTTCTTGATCGCGCTCTAGAGAAACATTTTGTAATTTCATGTCTGTTGGACGAATCGCTTCGTGTGCTTCTTGTGCGCCTTTACTTTTACCTTTAAAATTACGGGTGTTGCTATACTTCTTGCCATAATTTTCCACAATGGCTTCTTTGGCAGCATCTAAAGCTTCTTTCGATAAGTTAACACTATCGGTTCTCATATAGGTGATAAGCCCTGCCTCGTACAAACGCTGTGCTACTTGCATGGTTCTGCCTACTGAAAAGTATAATTTTCGCGAAGCTTCTTGTTGTAAGGTAGATGTGGTAAAGGGAGCCGCGGGTGATTTTTTTGCAGGTTTCTTATCCAAGTTGGCGACCGCAAAATCAGCCTTCATATTCTGCTTTAAAAAAGCTTCTGCTTCTTTTTGTGAAGAAAATGTTTTGTTTAATTTGGCTGAAAATACACTGCCCTCAATCGTTTTAAATTGAGCCGTTATTTTATAGGATGCTTCTGTTTTAAACGAGTCAATGTCTCGTTCTCGTTCCACAATTAAGCGAACAGCTACAGATTGTACCCTACCCGCAGATAAGCCTGGCTTTATTTTTTTCCAAAGTACGGGCGAAAGCTCATAGCCTACCAACCTATCCAGTACACGCCTTGCCTGTTGTGCATTTACTAAATCGTAATTTATTTCTCGAGGGTTTTCTATAGCCTTTAAAATAGCTGCTTTGGTAATACTATTGAATACAATACGCTTGGTTTTCGATTTTTCTAATCCTAATTCTTGCTCTAAATGCCAAGAAATAGCTTCACCCTCGCGATCCTCATCACTTGCTAACCATATCGTATCTGCCTTTTTTGCTAAATCTCTTAATTTTTTTACTAAAGGCGCTTTGTCTTTACTGACAATATATTTTGCTGTAAAATTATTGTCCACATCTACTCCAAGTTCTTTCGAGGGTAAGTCAGCAATATGCCCGAAACTAGATTCGACCTTAAAGTCTTTTCCTAAAAATTTTTCTATAGTTTTTGCTTTTGCTGGTGACTCTACGATAACTAAATTCTTTGCCATTAAGTAATTTTTGGTTGTACAAAAGTATATGAATTTTTTTATTTAATGAGCTACCCTTAGCATATAGCTTTAAAATCGGTTTCGTAGCGCATAAAAAAACACGCTTAAAATCAGCGTGTTTTAGGTTTACATCAGACTATTTTATAGTCCTATTTTAAAGACATGGTACTTAATAGCGTAATTTTATTTTCTAAATATTCATATTGATATAACATTTTATCACCAACCATTAACAAACTATTCTCTAAAGGAATGACATCAAAGGCATGTAGGTCCTTGAAATGATTTAGCGGCTTTAAATTCATTACCTCTGTTTTATCATATACTTTCAAGCCTGAATTGCCGTCACAGACAAAAATTTTATTTTCTTTTATACCCAATCCGTAAGGGCCATCCATGGCATAAGATTTCAATAAGCTTGGGTTACTTACATCTTTAATAGCAATGATTAACAAGGCACTTTCAGCTGCTCCGCAGGCATTACCGCCTCTCAAGGTTAAATAGGCATAGTTTTCGTCAGCGACTACAGGGTCACACGCTGTTCCATGATTAAATTCTGAGACTAAAGTAGGTGCAGCAGGGTTGGTTATAGCATAAATGTACATCCCTATTCTACTTCCTAAAAATAAATTTTCTCCTAAATTAAATATGGTTTCGATTTGAAACCCCGCAAATACAGGTTCTAAAGCTTGAGGATTTTTGGCATCTTGAATATTAAAAATATTGATGTTATTCTGATCCACGGCATATAAATAATCAGCAACAATTTTAAAACGAGCTAAGGAGCCCCCTTGTCCAACTGTTCCCGCGTCACTGCTATTCATGGTATTTACGAGTGCAAAGTCCCAACCTCCAAAACGATTTTGTGTTTCTGATATTAATCTACGTTCCGTTACGGTTTGCCACCCAATCAATAGTTCTGTATCATAATCATAATTCGTATTTTCAAATACATCGACTTCTGTAGGCCAATTTACATAGCCATTTAATACATTTTCTAAACGATTGATCACTTTAATAGCTTCCAGATCAGAAATATCAATCACCACCAAATCGGTTAAGCTATCGGCATATAAAAGATCGTTTTTTACAGATATATCCACATTCCCTGGAATTTTAATAAAGGCGATTTTTCTAGGTGATTTAGGATTGCTATTAGTAATGATATGTATTCCTTGGTATTTATCGTTGATAAAGATTAGATTCTTATACACGTAAATTTTACCGGACTCCTCAATAAATTTTGGAGGCAAAACCTGTACACTATTTTTAAATTCTTCTTTTGAAATCGTTAAAGGTTTTGCTACTAGGTAACCTGCATACAGGCTATCATCCTCATCGGTACACGAAACTAAACTAATCGTAAGAATACTCAGAAATAAGAGCATACTATTTCTCATGTCGATTTTTATTTAACTGGTTATTTCTTAGATGCTTAAAGTCTAAATAGGTTGCGCTAGATTTCAAAAGTTCTGATACAGTATCGTTTTAAGTACGCTTTTAGCATCCACGGGTAGTTCTAAGAGCGTTTCTTGTTGTAAGGGCTTTAAACTAAAAGGCTTTTCGGTAACCACCACCCCACTTTTAAGTTTTAAACGGTTTCCTTGTCCTGTAACCAAGTCTAAATTAGGCCTAAAGGCAATTGACGGTATATGTTCTGTGATGATTAGGTATTTATAGCTTTCCAATTTTGCTGTGACTTCTAAAATTTCAGCATTAGATAGGTGTTGCAGTACTTGCCTAACGATGGCAACGTCGGCCTTTGGTACATTATCTTTACAAATATCTAAGCTTTTAAAAGTGAGATTTTCACTTTTATAAACTAGCTTGTTTCGTTCTATTAAATCGTCGACAATATCAATGGCAAAATATTCTTTAGTAAAACTCACCAATTGATGTCCCACATTAAAATCGCCACAGCCCAAATCGCAGACGCTAATAGGAGCTTCAAAGCCTTTTAAAAAATCTTTTACAACGTCAACATAAGGGTTTACCAATGCTAAGGTATGAGAACCATCGCCAGAATAAAAATCAAACTCCGCTCCTCCCCACATACTTTTTTCATAAATCTGATGCATTACCGCTTTAGTAGGCCATCTTTTTTTAGATTTTTGAGGTTTCCTTTGATGGCTCATAAAAGATACTTAGTGGTTATTGTAGTTGCGTTTTGTGCAAAAATCAGCATTTAAAGTTAGAACACAAATTTCACTAATTTTTAACTGCCACTTTGACAGAACACCGTTAAAAATAGTATCTTTGACCCTTTACAAATTTTTTGATTGTTATTCGTATTCCATGGCCGAGAAAATTATAGATGAAGCACTACAAGGGCAATCGCTTGTATTAGATAAAACATTAGGCAATAACCGTAAGCTTTACATTGAAAGTTATGGTTGTGCTATGAATTTTTCAGATAGTGAAATTGTCGCCTCCATACTTGCAAAAGAGGGTTTTGATACGACCCAAGAATTAGAGGAGGCAGATTTAGTTCTGGTGAATACCTGCTCGATTCGAGAAAAAGCCGAATTAACAGTTCGCAAGCGTTTACAAAAATTTAATGCCATCAAAAAAACACGCCCACATTTAAAAGTTGGTGTTTTGGGATGTATGGCTGAACGTTTAAAAAGTAAGTTTTTAGAAGAAGAAAAAATTGTGGATATGGTCGTTGGACCAGATGCCTATAAAGATTTACCCAATTTAATTCAAGAGATTGATCAGGGTCGTGATGCTGTTAATGTAATTTTATCCAAAGAAGAAACTTACGGCGACATTAGTCCGGTTCGTTTAAATACAAATGGCGTTAGTGCCTTTGTTTCTATTACGCGTGGTTGCGACAATATGTGTACGTTTTGTGTCGTGCCTTTTACCCGAGGTAGAGAGCGCAGCCGTGAACCACAGTCTATTTTACAAGAAATACAAGACCTTTCCGATAAAAATTTTAAAGAAATTACCTTATTAGGTCAAAATGTAGATAGTTATTTATGGTATGGTGGCGGACTCAAAAAAGAGTTTGTCAATGCAACAGAAATGCAAAAAGCAACGGCTGTTCATTTTTCTAGCTTGTTGGAAATGGTAGCTAAGGCGTTTCCGAAAATGCGGATTCGTTTTTCTACCTCAAACCCTCAAGACATGACCCTTGATGTCATTAAAACCATGGCGAAATTTGATAATATTTGCAATCATATTCACTTACCGGTGCAAAGTGGCAGTAACCGTATTTTGAAAGAAATGAATCGATTACATACCATTGAAGAGTATTTAACCTTGATCGAAAATATTCGCAAAATTATTCCTGATTGTGCTATTTCTCAAGATATGATTGCCGGTTTCCCTACCGAAACAGAAGAGGACCATCAAGCCACGCTCGACGTATTAACAAAGGTGAAGTACGATTTTGGGTATATGTACGCCTATTCTGAAAGACCAGGAACCATGGCCGGCAGAAAGCTAGAAGATGATGTGCCTGAGGCAACTAAAAAAAGAAGATTGGCAGAAATTATTGCGGTACAACGTGAAAGTGGCCATTATAGAACCAAACAACATGTAGGTAAAATTGAAGAGGTTTTAATAGAAGGACCTTCAAAAAAATCGGATGCAAATTGGATGGGACGAAACTCTCAAAATGCGGTTGTGGTATTTCCAAAAGGATCCTATGCTATAGGTGATTTTGTACCGGTAGAAATTATCGATTGTACCAGCGCTACATTATTGGGTAAGGCAAGCCCCAAAAAGGAATAGCCCCCTAACCCCCAAAGGGGGAACTTTAAAAGATTTTGTAAAATGATGAATGATAATAATACAGTTACAATTAAAAAATCAAGTTTTTCGTGCCTTACACAAAAAACTTATAATTCTCCCTTTGGAGGCTAGGGCGCACTGCTTATGGAATCAATTCAAGCAATAAAACAACGATTTGAAATTATTGGCAACGATTTAAAATTAAATCGCGCCATCGAAAAGGCTATTCAAGTAGCACCTACTGATATTTCGGTATTAGTTACAGGAGAAAGTGGCGTGGGGAAAGAAGCTATTCCCAAGATAATTCACGCTTTATCGCATAGAAAACATGCCAAGTACATCGCCGTAAACTGTGGTGCAATTCCTGAGGGAACTATTGACAGTGAATTATTTGGTCATGAAAAAGGGGCTTTTACAGGAGCAACCGCCACCCGTAGTGGTTATTTTGAAGTGGCAGATGGCGGCACTATCTTTTTAGATGAAGTAGGCGAATTGCCCTTAACCACTCAAGTGCGTTTATTACGTGTTTTAGAAAATGGAGAATTTTTAAAAGTAGGGTCTTCTCAAGTGCAAAAAACCAACGTGCGCATCGTAGCCGCCACAAACGTGAATATGTTTGAAGCGATTAAAAATGAGAAGTTTAGAGAGGATTTGTATTACAGATTAAGTACCGTCGAAATTAATATTCCTCCCCTAAGAGAAAGAAAAGAAGATATTCATTTATTATTCCGGAAGTTTGCCTCTGATTTTAGTCAGAAATACAAAATGCCCACCATTCGTTTAGAGGATGATGCGATTAATATATTATTAAAATACAGGTGGCCTGGAAATATTCGCCAGTTGCGAAATATTGCCGAACAAGTATCGGTTTTAGAAGAAAAACGAACTATTACGCTAGCAACATTGTCAAGTTACTTACCCAATGCTAGCGATTCTAATTTACCGGCCGTTATTGGCAAACAAAAAAGTGAAAGCGATTTTAGCAACGAACGTGAAATTTTATATAAGGTTTTGTTTGATATGAAAGCCGATTTAAACGATGTCAAAAAATTAACGCTAGAATTACTTAAAAATAATGATACCGGGAAAGTACAGGAAGAAAACCAAAAACTAATTCGCAAAATATACGGCAATAAAGACGAAGAAGAAGAATTCACCCAAGAGGAAGAAGCAGCCAACGAATTACTGCAATTACCGAACAACACAACGGAAAATAATTTTCATAAAGCTACTGCGGAAGATAAGTATCATTTTGCAGAAGAAATTGAAATAGAAGAAACCCTATCTTTACAGGAAAAAGAGATCGAATTAATTACAAAATCACTGGAGCGTAATAAGGGAAAGCGAAAAGCTGCCGCAGCAGAATTAGGGATTTCAGAGCGTACCTTGTATCGAAAAATTAAACAGTACGATTTATAAGTTGTTAGTGTAAAGAAAAAAAATATAGTCTTGAAAAAAATAAAAAAAATAGTACCGATTTTACTCCTCGCAGTTAGCTTATCTAGTTGCTGGATGTATAAATTTAATGATGGTGATGTAGGCACGGCAAAAAACTTTGAAGTGAGGTTATTTCAAAACTATGCCACGCAAAGCCCGGGCTCTACCTTTGAACCTGGACTTGAAAGAGATTTTACGCAAGCCCTTCAAAATTTGATTTTAGACCAAACGAGTCTTTCGCTCACTTCAAGTAACGGCGATTTACTCTACGAAGGAGAAATTACCGAATTTCGAATTTCGCCCATGACCGCTACTGCGAACCAAACCGCTGCACAAAACAGATTATCAATGCGCGTAAATGTGCGTTTTTTTAACACGACAAAGGAAGATGAAGATTTTGAAAAACCTTTTTCATTCTTTTATGATTATCCGGCAAATGCATCTTTTAATAGTATAAAATCTGCAGCCCTAGAAGAAATATTTGAACGTATCACACAAGATATTTTTAACGAATCACTAGCTAATTGGTAACAAAAGCTTATGAATGTATCTGATTTTACTTATTTATTACAACATCCTGAAAAGGTAGTCTCTCCTGTACAAACCAATCAGCTTGATGATATTTTAGATGAGTTTCCTTATTTTCAAGCGGCAAGAGCCGTTCAGTTAAAAGGTTTAAAAAACTTAAATAGCTTTAAGTACAATAGTGCTTTAAAGACAACCGCCGCTTATACTGCAGATAGAGATGTGTTATTCGACCTCATTACTTCAAAACAATTTCTACAAAATACCATCGCAAATAGTATTTCTGATTCATCGCTAAGCTTAAACGAGCAAGAGATCGCTTTTGAAACTATTGTTCCTAACGAAAAAAAGGAAAGTCTTTTAGAAGAACACGTAAAAGATAAAGCCCTACCACAGAATGTAAAAGATGCGGAGCAGATTTTAGATCCTGCCCTGTTTGCGTCTAAAGACCCACAAATAGACAAAGAAATTGCGGCTAAAAAAGAGCAAGAAACAAGTCTTGAATTAGGGAGCCCTTTGGCTTTTACCAAAAAAGAAAAACACTCGTTTCAAGAATGGATGCAATTAGCGGCCAAAAAGCCAATTGATCGTTCCAATACGCAACAAGTTGAACCTAAAAAGCCCGCTCAAACGACCAAAAAACAAAAAGATTCTAAAAAGAAAAAATTTGATCTTATTGATCAGTTTATAGAAAATAATCCAAAAATAGTACCTAAAGAAAATACTACTGTGATTGCCGTTCAAGACGCTTTGAAAATGGACAAAACAGAGTTAATGACAGAGACTTTAGCCAAGGTGTATCTCGAGCAAAAAAAATATAAAAAAGCGATTCAAGCTTTCAAAATTTTAAGTTTGAAATATCCAGAAAAAAGTAGTTTCTTTGCATCCCAAATAAAATTAGTACAGAAAATACAAAAAGAAAATAAATGAGCACATTTACAATATTTTTAATCCTAATCATCATCGTGAGTTTATTATTAATGCTAGTCATTATGGTGCAGAACCCAAAAGGGGGCGGATTATCTTCACAATTTGGTGGAGGCGGAACTCAAATAGCAGGTGGTGTTAAAAAAACCGGAGACTTTTTAGATAAAAGCACATGGACTTTAGCTACCCTATTAATTGTTTTAATTTTGTTGTCTAACATTTCATTAAAAGACAACTACACGCAAACAGAATCTAAATTATTAGATGGTAATAACACTGAGAATACACTTCCTGATGCATTACCTGAATCACTTCCTGAACCAACAGAAGGTACACCTATTCCTGATTCGGAATAAAATTTACAAAATAGTTCACAAAAAATGCCAGCTTGAATGACAAGCTGGCATTTTTGTTTTCACAAAGTGTCAGTATAAGTGCAATGGCATAATTTCTGCCATACGTATAGAAACAATTCGTAAATCACAATAAAAATAAATTATATGGCTAAAGTTACAATTAAACCATTGGCAGACAGAGTACTTATTGAACCAATGGCAGCTGAAACAAAAACTGCTTCTGGACTTTATATTCCAGACACCGCAAAAGAAAAACCACAAAAAGGTAAAGTTGTTGCGGTAGGTCCAGGTACAAAAGACGAAAAAATTACTGTAAAAGTTGGGGATACTGTACTCTATGGCAAATACGCTGGCACAGAACTTAAATTAGAAGGTACTGACTACCTAATGATGCGTGAGAGTGATATTTTGGCGATAATATAAAGCTAACCGCTGTAGGCTTTAAGCCATATGCTTCTGATGAGAGATTTTAGAAAATATGATATTTGGGAAATCAGTCATAAATTTACCTTACAAATTTATGCACTTACCAATAATTTTCCTTCTCAAGAAACATACGGACTTAGCTCACAGTTAAGAAGAGCTAGTGCTTCAATTCCAACAAATATTTCTGAAGGATGCGGAAGAGATAGTGATGCTGAATTCAGTCGGTTTTTGACTATTGCAATTGGCTCTGCTTCAGAAGTTGAATATCTTATTTTACTTTCGAAAGATTTGAATTATTTAGATTTAAAGACCTACGAAAAATTAAATGAAGACATCAACACCATTAAGAGAAAAATATATTCTTTAAAACAAAAATTAAATTAATAAACAATTAGCAAAAAGCATAGCGCTTATGGCCTATCGCCTTTTGCATAAAGCAAAAAAACATGGCAAAAGACATTAAATTTGATATAGATGCACGTGACGGACTTAAAAGAGGCGTTGATGCATTGGCTAATGCAGTAAAAGTAACCCTAGGACCAAAAGGTAGAAATGTAATCATCAGTAAATCTTTCGGTGCTCCAGTAGTAACTAAAGATGGTGTTACCGTAGCAAAAGAAATTGAATTAGCGGATCCTTTAGAGAATATGGGAGCGCAAATGGTAAAAGAAGTAGCGTCTAAAACCAATGATTTGGCTGGTGATGGTACTACTACTGCTACCGTTTTAGCACAAGCCATCGTTAAAGAAGGTTTAAAAAACGTTGCCGCAGGTGCGAACCCGATGGATTTAAAAAGAGGTATCGACAAAGCTGTTGAAGCGATTGTTGAAGATCTTGCGAAGCAAGCACAAAAAGTTGGTGATTCTTCTGATAAAATAAAGCAAGTAGCTTCTATCTCTGCTAATAACGACGAAACTATTGGTGAGTTAATCGCTAAGGCTTTCGGTAAAGTTGGGAAAGAAGGAGTTATCACTGTTGAAGAAGCTAAAGGTACAGATACTTATGTTGATGTTGTTGAAGGTATGCAGTTTGACAGAGGATACCTTTCTCCTTACTTCGTAACCGATTCAGAGAAAATGGTTTCTGAATTAGAGAATCCTTATATTTTATTGTTCGACAAGAAGATTTCTTCGATGAAAGATATTCTTCCTGTTTTAGAGCCTGTTGCACAATCAGGAAAACCACTTTTAATTATTGCAGAAGATGTTGATGGTGAAGCATTAGCTACTTTAGTAGTTAACAAATTAAGAGGTTCACTAAAAATTGCTGCGGTTAAAGCGCCAGGTTTTGGAGATCGTCGTAAAGCGATGCTTGAAGATATCGCTATCTTAACGGGTGGTACCGTAATTTCTGAAGAAAGAGGATTCTCTCTAGAAAATGCTTCTTTAGATCTTTTAGGTACTTGTGAAAAAATATCGATTGATAAAGATAATACCACTATCGTTAATGGTGCTGGTGTTGCTAAAGATATCAAAGCAAGAGTAAACCAAATTAAAGCTCAGATAGAATCTACAACGTCTGATTATGATAAAGAAAAATTGCAAGAGCGTTTAGCTAAATTAGCTGGTGGAGTTGCTGTTTTATATGTTGGTGCTGCTTCTGAAGTAGAGATGAAAGAGAAAAAAGATCGTGTTGACGATGCTTTACATGCCACAAGAGCGGCTGTTGAAGAAGGTATTGTTGCTGGTGGTGGTGTTGCCTTAGTGCGCGCTAAAGCGGTACTTGCCAAATTAAAAGGTGAAAACGCTGACGAAGAAACAGGAATGCAAATTGTAGCTAGAGCTATTGAAGCTCCTTTACGTACTATTGTTGAAAATGCTGGTGGTGAAGGCTCTGTTGTAGTTTCTAAAGTATTAGAAGGTAAAGGTCATTTTGGATACGATGCTAAAGCTGAAGTGTATACTGATATGATGAAAGCTGGTATTATCGATCCTAAAAAAGTAACACGAGTAGCTTTAGAAAATGCCGCTTCTGTTGCAGGAATGATCTTAACAACCGAATGTGCTTTAATTGATATTAAAGAAGAAGCACCAGCTGGTCCAGGAATGGGTGGCGGGATGCCAGGAATGATGTAGTAAGCCCCTAAATCCCCAAAGGGGACTTTAAAATTAAACCCCGTTTTAGAAATTTCTAAAACGGGGTTTTTTATATAAATTTTACAAGGTATCGTTAGACTTTTAAAACTCCATACCAAAGTTTAGAACAATCAAAGAAATTTTCCTAGTAGAAAGCCAGATTGGAAAATCGTATTATTAGATACTTCTTTATAAATAAATTCTTCAATAAAAACGCCCCAACTTTCATTGGAGCGTTTTACAAAATAATCGTTGAGCCTAAAGCTTGCTGCTTAAAACACGTGGCTAAATTAATTCTTATGATCATCTTTTACTTTATCATCTCTGTATCTACAACAAGAATGTACACTATTATAAGCTTCATCTGTGGCTTTTAATTCTTTGGTATCATGACCCACCGCAACAATGGCTGTTTTAATTTTCATCACATCGGTTTTGCGTTCATCCATAATTATGGATAGTTGATGCGAAGGAATATCCCAAGTGGCAAATTTCACCCCTTTTACGCCTAATGCTGCTTTTTCAATACGTTCTTTGCACATCTCACAAACACCATCCACTTCAAAAGATAATTTTTTATTTTTCTCTTGCGCATAACTAAATGCTGCTACGAATAGGACTACTACTGTTATAATTGTTTTTTTCATTTTAAAATGGCTTTATGCTTAAGGCAATAGGCTTTATGCGCTATGCTATAAGCGGTTTTTATTGTTTATTTTTATTGCGAGAGAAGCGAAGCAATCTGTCAAAATTATTTACTAGAGCTATTCTCTTTTCTCTATTCTCTATTCTCTATTCTCTTTTCTCTTTTCTCTTTTCTCTTTTCTCTATTCTCTATTCTTTTTCCTAATGACTTTTGCCTTTTATCTTTCGACCTTTGACATCATCAGATCTTAAACCTAAACCCCGCATAAAACATACGACCCATAATAGGTGCAAATACAATATTGGTATCAAAATTTGAACCAAAAGGGTTATCTGCTCCCAAAATAGGATTTTTCTGTGTTACATCACTTAAATTTTCACCCCCTAAATATACTTCAAAAGCCGGAGAAAACACCTTAGTTATTTGCGCATTCATAAGACTATAAGGATCTGCAAATTCAGGTAATTGGTATGCTATAGGATTTGATGCTGTACCCGGTAAACGCTGCTTCCCTTGTGTATGTATGGTGTAATCAAAACGCCATTGCGCACCATTATCCTTTAAAGTAGTCTGGTAACCCAAGTTGGCAAAATACCTGTTTTGTGCTTGTAAGGGTTTTTGAAGGCTGCCACTTCTATAATCCGTTGTAACATCATAATACTTGTAAGCTGCCCTTAATTGTAGATTAGGAAGTATTTCATGATTTACTTCTACCTGCAAACTACTGGCATAACTTTTACCGTCTAAATTGTAAAATGCTATTTCGTCGGGATTCTCCCAATCTACTACAATCTGATTTTTAAAATCGGTTTTATAAAAGTCTACCGTTACATTTCCTTTACGCTCTAAAAATATAAAACCTTGTAAAAAACTTACGCCATAGTTCCATGCGTCTTCGGGTTCTAAACCGTAAATATCGCCATCCGTATCTAAAATTTGTAACTGTCGTGATGAAGCAAAAAACTGTTGATTTTCCGCAAAAATATTAGCAGCTCTTTTACCACGGCCAAAAGACCCTCTTAAACTTCCAAGTTCCCAAGGGGTATACCGAATATGAAATCTAGGCGTTACAAAAGTTCCTAATCTGTTGTGGGTATCTGCACGTACACCTGCGGTTAGGCTTACTTTTTCGATATTATCATAACTGTATTCGAAAAAGGCACCTGCCGATTTATCTACACGACTAAAAATAGTAATATTTACTAATTCTTGGTAGCCATCATAAGCAAAGGTTAGTCCTGTTTTAAAGGTATTTCGAGTATCACCAATAATAGAATTGAACAATAGATTCGTGTATAAACTTTCATGGTCTATGTTATATTGGTTAAACCCAAAATAAGAATCTTGCTTGTGCAAACTATAAGAAGCCTGAAGACCCATACTTTGAAACGGTAATTCAGGAAAAACGTACCCTAGCTTCAAAGAGGTATCAAACCGGCGCGTATCAATCTCGCTACCCCACACTTGGTCTCCGCTCAGCGAATTATTGTTATTTTCTCCAAATGCCGGATTGTTATCGACTCTATCGGTTAAAGGGTTAAAATCGACCTGACCCACTTGTTTTTCATCATTTAAAAAACGAACATTTAAAAACCCAATCCAACCTTTTTCGGCATTTTGATACTGCCACCGGTTCATTATATTTATTTGATCTGCCAACGGGGCGTCTAAAAAACCGTCGTCATTAGCGTCTTCTTTTTGGCTGCGTTTATTGCCATGGATATAAATACCAGTACTTAGCTTTTCCGTTAGTTTCTTGTTTAAATGGGTATTGAGTTCTAAGCGCCCATTTTGATTTGCATAACCGTTGACAAAAACCGAATTATCGGTTAGTGGTTTTACCAGTTCTGTATTAATTTGTCCTGAAATACTCTCGTAGCCATTGACGACACTACCGGCACCTTTGGTAATCTGAATACTTTCTACCCAAGTTCCTGGGGTAAACGTAAGTCCGTATGTTTGGGAAGCGCCACGAACCATCGGCAAATTTTCTTGGGTAATCATCAAATACGGACTTGTTAAGCCTAACATTTGTATTTGCTTTGTACCGGTAAGGGCATCCGAAAAGTTAACATCGATCGCTGGGTTCGTCTCGAAACTTTCAGACAAGTTACAACAGGCGGCCTTTAATAGTTCTTCGCTATTTATGGTCACTACGTTTTGTGGCGTAAAAAAAGATTTTTCCAAGGCATCTCTTTTTTGCTGAACCACAACCTCCCTTAATTCATTTGAGGGTTTTAATAGGTGTGCAATTGTTTTTGGTTCATTGATGGTCAGTGTGTCTGATTCAAAACCTACATAACTGATAATTAAGCTTGTATATTCTTTTGTAAACGGAATAGAAAACTCACCTTTTTCGTTCGTAACTACGCCTAATTGAGAGTTCATCCAGTACACACTGGCCCCTGGCAAACCAATTTGATTACCATCTTTCACTGTTCCTTCTACTTTATCTTGCGAAAAAACAAAAAGGCTGCAGAAAAATAAATAGCCAAATACAAATTTTATTTTTTGTGTTTTCATCTAACTATATATTTGAATTAACATAACGATTGCCATCACTAACATAATGGCATTTTCTATAAAAGTAGCTTCGGTCATCGGCAATTTTAAAGCAGTACCTAAACAGGCACAGCGAATACTTTTTTTATCTAAAAGTGTTTTTGTTACTCCAACGGTAGTCACTCCTAAAATAATCACGGTAACCATTAAAGCTAATGGAATTTGGATGCGCATTAAAAAAAGGAGTCCCAATATGGCTTCCATAAAAGGATAAATACTCCCATACACCGGTATCACTTTGGCTAATGGATCGTACATCCTGAAACTTTCTGGAAATCCTTTTAAATCTAAGAATTTGAAAAAGCTAAAAACGATATAGAAAAGCCCCATAAAATCGAGCATCGCATCGTTTAGGCTTCCATCTTTATAATTCAGCAGCACAACAGCTACAGATAAGTATCCTAAAATTAGGAATAAAGGTTTTAGTTGTGCTAGTTTAGAGGCATCTTCAAGCGGTAGCGCTTCTTTAGGGTTTTGAGTAACGGTAATATCTTTTTCCGTAATCTCGTATTTGGGTTGTAAAACCTCTTGTAGTTGGCTTAGCGGAATATGGCTTGTCATGTCAATGATCCCTTCGGCCTTAGCCAAATCAATACTAACGGAAGTTATTCCGGTGATTTTGGAGAGTTTTTCCTCAACAGATGCTACGCATCCACCGCAGGTCATCCCTGTTATACTATACGTATGTGTCATAGTTCAGTATTGATTTAGTTGGTTTTTGCTGTTACTTCTTCACTTTCAAAAATATTTATTTGCCCATTTCTATAATTAATGACATAAAGTTTAGTATTCATGATGAGTACATCAGTGGCTTTTTCAATATTTTTCGAAATTTCTTGCTTTAAGTTGCCCATCTTGTCGAAAACTAGAACGCGATTATTTTCAAAATCAGTAGTAAAAACTTCATCTTCAGTAACTAAAATACCCGTTGCAGCGTTCATTTTTTGGTCTTGCCCCATCATTTGCAAAAATTTTCCTTGTTTATCAAAAACTTGAACGCGATTATTGTAAGCATCGGCAACCCAAATTTTATCTTTTGTGATTTGTACATCAGTAGGATAATAAAATTCGCCTTCCGCTTTGCCTTCTTTTCCAAATGAAATCCAATCTGTTCCGTTATAATAAAGAATACGATTGTTATAAAAATCGGCAATTGCTTTTTCTTGCTTAAAAACCGATATGGCCGCCGGAGCATCCAAACTATCTTTAATTACTATGGACGTTAATTCTCCCTGAGCAAACTTGCCTATAAGATCGTTGCCATATTGCGGAATGTATAAAACACCATCTAGGGCATCAATATGCATTGGCCTGTCTAAACTGTCGATAAAAGCTTCTATTCTCCCTTGTGCATCAATTTGCACCAAACGATTGTGGTCACCGTCAGACAACCATAGTTTTTCATCAACCTGCGCTATACCTATGGGGTTAATTCCATCTAATTGAATCGTACTAGAAAAAACCCAAGTTTTTGGTACAATTTCTTTTTGTTTGCAAGAGGAAAATAAAATGATGAAAACTAATATTATACCTATATTTTTCATTGTTTTCTGTGTTTTTTTGGTAACATCATGAAGTAGAATAAAAAATTAAGTTTTTAACTACGACGATTAGATGTAACTATTTATAATTTTATTTAACTATTCTTTCATAAAGGCAACAAGGCGGCAAATCATTATACGTGCTTGTTTGTGCTTTCTGATTTTTGGTATCATGACCAGCTTTTGCTATAGCTATTTCAATTTCAGATAAATTAGTAGTACCCCCATCGAAAGATACTTTCATCATTTTAGTATCTTTATTCCAGGAAATCTCAGAAACTCCTTTGACACTTTTCGCAGCCTTAGAAATTCGTGCTTCGCACATATCGCAGTTCCCTGCCACCATAAGATTTTTAGTGACTGTCCCCGTAGTTTTTTCTGAAAGGATTTTTGCTTCAGATGTTTCAATTTTACCGTTAGCTCTTTCAATTTTAGTAGTAATTGGCGTATAACCGGCATTTTCTACTTGTTTTTCAACATCTGTTAGCGAAAGAGCCTTTTCCGATGGATAACTAAAACTAAAATCTCCTGACTCAATATCAATTTTTACACTTTTTATCCCTTTAAATTCCTTGAATTTTTTCTCTAATCCATAGGCACAAAACGGACAGCCAAGACCGTCTACTTGTACCATAAATTTGTCCATATTTTGTTGTGCGTTTGCACTAAACATGGTCATTATTCCAAAAATCACTGTTATTATGATTGTATTTTTCATTTTTTTATCTTTTGTTTGTTAAAATGTGAATCTACTTCCTAAAAATATACTGTAATTAAACTTTCTACGTTCAGCTACGTCATTGACCAAAGGTACCTGAACTGCCACTTCAAAAGTTGTATTTTTCCGAGCATACTGCACCCCTTGCGCATAAAGCAATTGATACCAATTGCGCTCCACGAGCCATACATTAGTATATTCAAAAAACAGATTTATTTGTTTGTTAGGGTATTGTGGTTTTAGGAGCGGAAGACCAAAACCTAATTTATACCGAAAGTCATCCATGGTACCGTCTGGCATCCAATTATAACCAATTTCATTAGAAATTCCGTATTTAAGGGTTTCATAACCTGCAACTACGCCATAATATCCAGAATAATTACCCATACTTAAATCCATTTCATCTAAATCTTCTCCAGTTGGCAAGGTCTGTACTGTTTTACCTACCACTCTAAAGGTTTTCCCAGTAGCATCCTTTCTGAAAAATTGATATTTACCCATTAGTTTTATATCCGCTAAGGAACTGCTAGGTACAGCACCCTCAAGCGTATTAGACAGATATGGAATTTCTACCGCAAGCTCAATATTTGAAGTAGGCAAGTAACTAATAGTAACTGGAACATAGGTAAAAGTAGCGCGCTCGGTAGTTCTAATTTCAGTTAAGGTTCTAACAGTAAAACTGCCTGCTCCTAACATAATAGGTTTATCCGATGTTATCGGTGGCCCTTGTGCCCGAGAAATAGTAGTAAACAAAACTAAAATGACTAAAAGCCAAAATGTATATTTCATGTTTTTATAATTTGATTATCCTTCTTTTGAGTATTTCCCTTTATTTAAAAATCATTTAAATGGGAAAAATTCCGCAATCACGGAACGAACTGAAAAGAAAAAAATCAGATTAAAAAAACTCCGTCAAGTACTTGAATGTCTTTGACGATGATTGGAGGAAGATAATATTGGTGTACTACACGCTGTACGTTTTCGGCGTGTAAAAAATTAAAATATGAATATGAAAAAGCAAATAACAACTGCTGATGATCTATCGTAAAATCATTAAATGCAAAAGCTAAATCATCTTGACCTTGCATGACGATCGTTACGTCTGAGCAACAAGCGTTTTCATATTGTGTGTCATTCTCCTGAACAGAAGAAGCGTTTGCTTCCATCCCACAGCCATTTGAGGCTGTAAACAACGAAATATCAACTACGTGACCCAAACAATAATGCTTTTCTACTTTCCAAGAGGTAGTAGAAACCAATAGCAAGAGTGCTAAAGCAATAGACATTATTTTTTGAAAAACTTTTTTCACAATGCAAATTTACTAAATTTCTCAATCACTAGTAAGGTATTGTTTTTTATTAACGAATATTTAATGATTTTATTTGGTAATTTTTAATGAAAAAAATCGACTTTTGGTGCTCCTATTTTATGACAAAAATTATGTTCGAAAAATTAAAATCAGAAGCGCTTGAACTGATAAAAAACAATAATTTACCTGTAGAAGAGCGTTTGCTGCAGGTTTGTGAACTATTAAAAGAAAATGTTACTTATTATGATTGGGTAGGTTTTTATTTTAAAAACGGTGATAAAAACGAATTAAAATTAGGCCCTTACGCTGGCGCTGAAACAGATCACACTATAATTCCATTTGGAAAAGGCATTTGTGGACAGGTAGCCCTTAGCAATCAAAACTTTGTTGTACCCGATGTCTCGGCCCAAGATAATTATATTGCTTGCAGCATTACGGTAAAAGCAGAAATCGTAATACCCTTATTTGTGAATGGAGAAAATATAGGTCAGATTGATATTGATTCGAACACACCAGACCCTTTTTCAGAAGAAGATGAGCGCTTTTTAGAGTTTATAAATAGCGAAATAGCTAAAATTCTTTAAAACTTTAGCATTTTGTTCATAACATCGAGGTTTTTTAAACTCAAAAAAATTACTTTTGCGTGCTTAAATTACTAATAACAAGCACATAAAAATGAGTACCACAAAAAAAGCTACCTCGGCATTAATTTCTGTATTTCATAAGGATGGTTTAGAACCTATTGTAAAAAAATTCAAAGAATTAGGAATTACCATCTACTCTACGGGCGGTACTGAAAAATTTGTAAAAGATTTAGGGATTGATGTTGTTCCTGTTGAAGATGTTACCAGCTATCCTTCAATTTTAGGAGGTCGTGTAAAAACTTTACATCCAAAAGTTTTTGGCGGTATATTAAATCGTCAAGACAATGCAGAAGATCAAAAACAGTTAAAAGAATACGAAATTCCTCAAATTGATATTGTCATTGTTGATTTATATCCTTTTGAGAAAACAGTGGCAAGTGGTGCTCCTGAACAAGATATTATCGAAAAAATTGATATTGGTGGTATTTCTCTCATCCGAGCTGCTGCAAAAAATTTTAAAGATGTGCTTTGCGTTTCCTCTATGGAAGACTATGCCGAGCTTTTAGCACTTATCTCTGAGAAAAATGGTGCCACAAGCTTAGAAGATCGCAAGCGTTTTGCGGCAAAATCTTTTAATGTTTCTTCGCATTACGATACCGCTATCTTTAACTATTTCAATAAAGACAAGCAAGAAACAGTTTTAAAAATTAGTGAAACTAACGGACAAGTGCTTCGTTATGGTGAAAATCCACATCAAAAAGGCTTTTTCTTTGGTGATTTTGAAGCGATGTTTACCAAACTACATGGTAAAGAACTGTCATATAACAATCTTTTAGATGTTGATGCTGCGGTTAATTTAATGAATGAATTTAAAAATGATGAGCCTACGTTTGCCATTTTAAAACACAACAATGCTTGTGGTTTAGCGTCGCGAAGCACTTTACATCAAGCCTATATTGACGCTTTAGCCGGTGATCCTGTTTCTGCTTTTGGAGGTGTTTTAATAAGCAATAAAGAAATTGATGTGGCTACCGCCAAAGAAATTCATGAGTTATTTTGTGAAGTAGTCATAGCACCGAGCTATGAAAAAGAAGCAATGAACATTTTACAAGGAAAGAAAAACAGAATTATTTTAATTCAGAATGAAGTTGCTTTACCAGATACGATAGTAAGGACTTGCTTAAATGGTATTTTAGTACAGGATAAAGATTTTATTACCGATGCTAAAACCGATTTAAAAACTGCCACAACTACGGCACCAACGGCTCAAGAAATCGAAGATTTACTTTTTGCTTCTAAATTATGCAAACATACCAAATCGAATACGATTGTATTAGCTAAGAACAAGCAATTATTGGCAAGCGGAACAGGACAAACATCGCGCGTTGACGCCTTAAACCAAGCGATCCATAAAGCAAAATCGTTTCACTTCGATTTAAAAGGAGCGGTAATGGCAAGTGATGCCTTTTTTCCCTTTCCTGATTGTGTAGAAATTGCACATACGAGTGGAATAGCAAGCGTAATTCAACCAGGAGGCTCTATTAAAGACGAATTAAGTGTCGCTTACTGCAATACGAACGGAATTTCTATGGTAATGACTGGTACACGTCATTTTAAACATTAATTTTGTTACTTTCATCGATAAAACTTACATTTAGACCGTAACAAATTATTATAAATGGGATTTTTTGATTTCTTGACTGAGGAAATAGCAATCGACTTAGGTACTGCTAACACTCTTATTATTCACAATGACAAAGTCGTTGTTGACAGTCCGTCTATTGTCGCTAGAGATAGGATAACAGGGAAAATAATTGCCGTTGGTAAAGAAGCCAGCATGATGCAAGGAAAAACCCATGAAAATATTAAAACCATTCGTCCTTTAAAAGATGGCGTAATTGCTGACTTTGATGCGTCTGAAAAGATGATCAATATGTTCATTAAAAACATTCCAGCATTAAAGAAAAAATGGTTTCCACCAGCTTTAAGAATGGTTATTTGTATTCCTTCAGGAATTACCGAAGTTGAAATGCGTGCGGTAAAAGAATCTGCAGAGCGCGTTAATGGTAAAGAAGTATATCTTATTCACGAACCAATGGCCGCGGCTATAGGTATTGGATTAGATATTATGCAACCTAAAGGAAATATGATTGTCGATATAGGGGGTGGAACTACTGAAATTGCTGTTATTGCTTTAGGTGGCATCGTATGTGATAAATCGGTAAAAATTGCGGGTGATGTTTTTACCAATGATATCATTTATTATATGCGTACTCAGCATAACCTGTATGTAGGTGAGAGCACAGCCGAGAATATAAAAATTACTATTGGTTCAGCCACAGAAGATTTGCAATCACCACCAGACGAAATGTCGGTTCAAGGTCGTGATTTATTGACTGGAAAACCAAAACAAGTACAAATATCGTACAGAGAGATAGCCAAAGCCTTAGACAAATCAATCTTACGCGTTGAAGATGCCGTAATGGAAACTTTATCGCAAACTCCACCTGAATTAGCTGCTGATATTTACAACACTGGAATTTATATGGCCGGTGGCGGCTCTATGCTTAGAGGTTTAGACAGAAGGCTTTCACAAAAAACAGATTTACCTGTTTATATTGCGGAAGATCCTTTGAGAGCTGTTGTTCGAGGTACAGGAATTGCCTTAAAGAATTTAGAAAGGTATAAGAGCATCTTGATAAAATAACATAATCCCGGTTGTAAAAAGCGATTAAAAAACGTATTTAAAATGCTGTATAAGCAGAAAACGAAGTAGAAAATTAGGAGAGCAGATGCAACAGATTATCAATTTTATTTTTAGAAATAAAAATCTGCTGCTCTATTTATTGCTGTTGTTTACAGCGCTTGGTTTTACGGTACAATCACACTCGTATCATCAATCTAAATTTTTTAATTCTGCCAATTGGATTACTGGAGGTATTTATAAAACTTCAAATAATATATCGGACTATTTTAATTTAGAAATAGAAAACGAAAAATTAGTTCAGGAGAATATTCGATTAAAACAGTTACTTTTTAATCAAGAATACAACGCAGAAGTACCTATCGATACTTTAATGATTGATACTACACAACTTGATTACACCATCGTTTCGGCAAAAATTATAAAAAATAATTATTCACTTCTCGACAATTACATTACTTTAAACAAAGGCGCTAAACAAGGCATACAACAAGATATGGGTGTTATTACCCCTAACGGAATATTAGGAATCATAGAAAATACGAGCACTAATTTTTCCCGAGTTCAAAGTATTTTAAATAGGCGGTCTAACCTCAATGCCAAACTAAAGAACTCAGAAAATTTCGGTTCCCTAATTTGGAATGGTAAAGATTATAATCTCGTTCAACTCATTGACATTCCCCGAAGAGTACCTATAAAAATTGGAGATACCATATTAACAGGAGCTGCTTCTAGTATTTTTCCAGAAAACATTCTTATTGGTACCATTAAAAAATTTGATTTAGATGTTTCAAAGAGTTCTTACAGCATTGATGTTCAACTTTTTAACGATATGACTAACATCAAGAATGTGTATATCATCAATAATAAGAATAGAACAGAATTGAAACAATTAGAAGCACAAAACAATGTCCAGTACTAATTATGTAATACTTTTTTTAAGGTTTATAGTGCTCGTACTAGCACAAGTACTGCTGTGCAATAAAATTGGGTTTTTAGGTTTTATAAATCCAATCATTTACATTTTGTTTCTTTATTGGTATCCGATTAAGCAAAACAGAGCTGTTTTTATTTTAATCTCTTTTTTATTGGGTTTTACTATCGATATTTTTTCAGATACTTTAGCCTTTCATACCGCAGCTACTGTAACCATTGCCTATTTAAGACCCACCATCATGCGCTTTTGCTTTGGTGTGAATTTCGAATTTCAAAGTTTTAAAATTGCGACGGTGCCTTGGATACAAAAAATTACTTTTCTAGCCTTGCTTATTAGTATTCATCACATGGTATTCTTTAGCTTAGAAGTTTTTAGTTTTGATAATTTTCTGCTAATTTTAAAGAAAACAATACTAGTGAGTTTGGCCTCATTACTACTTTGCATACTGTTCAGTTCCTTATTTAGCGTTAAAAAAGAATAGTATTCTAAGCGTAATCGGTATTATTTTCAGTTCCTTTGTATAAATTATTTTATTTTTCATTCGTCATGAAAAAATTTCTTTTATCATCGATCATTATTATCATAGGGCTTTCCTTTATTGGAAGGTTGTCTTACTTGCAGCTGTTTAGCTATTCTTCTACACAAGTGTTGGAAGATATTGCCATTAAAGCAATTTATGATTATCCAGAACGTGGGTATATTTATGATAGAAATGGAAAATTACTCGTTGCGAATCAACCCGCTTATGATGTCATGGTTATTCCCCGTGAAGTCAAAAAATTAGACACCCTAGAATTCTGCAAATTATTAGGTATTGAAAAAAAAGACTTTTTAAAGCAAATAGCAAAAGCTAAAAATTACTCTCCAAGATTACCCTCTGTTTTAGTGCCGCAATTATCAAAGGTTGACTATGCGCGTTTACAAGAGAAAATGAGAAAATACCGTGGTTTTTACATTCAAAAACGTTCTTTACGCTACTATGACACCAACAGTGGAGCGAATGTTTTTGGTTTTATTTCTGAAGTTAATGATTTCGAATTGAATGAAAACCCCTACTACAAACAAGGAGAATTAAAAGGGAGAACAGGTATTGAAAAGCAATATGAAGAACTATTAAGAGGCAGAAAAGGTGTAAAATACATTCAAAAAGACCGATTTAACAGAGATATTGGTCCCTATAAAAATGGAACTCTAGATACGCTTCCACAACAAGGTAAAGAAATTAAAATTACGATTGATAAAGTTTTACAGGAGTATGGTGAGCTTTTAATGCAGGGAAAACGAGGTGGAATCGTTGCCATAGAACCAGCCACAGGAGAAATATTAGCTATGATTTCAGGTCCTTCCTATGATCCTGCATTATTAGTAGGTAGAGAACGTTCAAGGAATTATACAAAACTTTATAACGATTCTATTGCCCAACCTACTTATGATCGCTCTGTGCTCGCTCAAACTTCACCCGGGTCCCCTTTTAAAACTATAAATGCTTTAATTGGTTTACAAGAAAATGTAATTACAACCGAAACCAAAATTCAATGCTTTAACGGTTTTTACGTCGGGCAACGAAAGCGGGGTTGCCATTGCGGCGGTGGTTTAAGAAAGTTAAATGATGGTATTTTTAGATCATGTAATGCCTATTTTGCAGGAACCTTTAGAAAAATATTTGACAAATATCCAGATTCTGACGAAGGATTAGATGTTTGGGATGAGCATGTAAAAAGTTTTGGTTTAGGAAGTTTTCTAGGATCTGATATTCCAACAGGTAGAAGCGGCCTTATCCCTACAACCGATACCTATGACAGAATGTACGGGGACAATAGATGGTCATCAACCTACTTTATCTCTAACGCGATTGGTCAGGGAGAAGTATTGGTAACCCCGATTCAATTAGCCAACATGACTGCTGCCATTGCCAATCGAGGCCACTATATTGTTCCGCACGTATTAAAAGAAGTTGAAGGTGTTCGTATAAAAGATTCTTTATATACCGAACCTCAATATACTACAATAGATAAAAAACATTTTGAACCGGTTATTGAAGGGATGGCCGATGTTTTTAGACAACCAGGTGGTACTGCACATCGACTACAAATAGAAGGTATTGCTATTGCTGGGAAAACAGGAACTGTAGAAAACTTCACTAAAATTAACGGTGTTAGAACACAACTTACCGATCATTCTGTCTTTGTCGCATTTGCACCCGTCGACAATCCGAAAATTGCTTTAGCTGTGTATATAGAAAATGGCTATTTTGGTGGCCGATATGCGGGACACATCGCTGCCCTTTTAATAGAAAAATATTTAAAAGGAACCATCACAAGAACCGATTTGGAGAAAAAAATGTTGGAAAAAACACTAGAAAAAGAATATGCCAAAGCATTGAGTGGTGAACCTTTTAGAATAAATGAGCGCAACTGGTAAAGGAGTATTAAAACGATTAGACTGGGCATCTATTTTTATATTCATGCTCTTAGTTGGTATTGGTTGGTTAAATATCTATTCTAGCACCTACTCCCAAGGGCAAGAGGATGTGTTCGACTTTTCTACCGTCTATGGGAAGCAACTTATTTTTATTGGATTAAACATTGTTTTAATCATTGTTATTCTCGCGTTAGAAAGTAACTTTTTTGAGCGTTTTTCTAGTGTTATTTATGTTATTTCTTTGGCGTTACTATTGGGCCTTTTTGCTTTCGGTACTACCATTGCAGGGGCAACTTCATGGTATAATCTGGGATTTTTTAACTTTCAACCTTCCGAACTAGCTAAAGTAGCTACTGCTCTTGCCTTAGCAAAATATCTAAGTGATATACAAACCGACATTAAACGAAACAAGGATCAATTATTCGCTTTTTTAATTCTTTTAATTCCTGCTTTTTTGGTCATCCCTCAACCCGACCCAGGGAGCGCTCTTGTTTTTTTCTCCTTAGTTTTTGTTTTGTTTAGAGAAGGAACCCCTATCTACTACCTTGGAATCAGCATTTCTGCTATCCTTGTATTTGTTTCCACACTTATGTTTGGTACGATTTGGATTGTTATTATTCTTGGTCTATTGATAGGATTGTTTCTTTTGCTAAAAAAACAATCTTTAAAAATACCACTGATCCCGATAGCTGTAGTATTTATAATGACCATCCTTTTTTCTCTGTCGGTTAATTTTGTATTCGAAAATGTTTTTGAACAACGCCATAGAGACAGATTTAGCCTATGGTTAAGCCTAGAGAAAGATCCTAAAAAACTAGAAGAAATACGAAAAACCATAGGTTATAATACCTATCAATCGGAAAAAGCCATTGAATCTGGTGGTTTATTTGGAAAAGGTTTTTTAGAAGGAACAAGAACAAAAGGTGATTTTGTACCAGAACAACATACCGATTATATTTTTACTACGGTAGGAGAAGAATGGGGTTTTATGGGTACTACAGCTGTAATTGTACTATTTACGCTTCTACTTTTACGCTTAGTATACATGGCCGAACGACAGAAAAATGCCTTTAACAGAATGTATGGCTATGGTGTCATATCTATTTTGTTTGTTCATTATTTTATAAATATTGGTATGGTTATAGGCGTACTACCCACCATCGGTATTCCTTTGCCATTTTTTAGTTATGGCGGCTCAGGATTACTTGGATTTACAGCCCTACTTTTTATTTTTATAAAAATGGATGCAAACCGATTAAAAGAAGGATTTTAAAATTTCCAATCTTTATCCCTTATTTGACTTTCTAGTGCGTTTTCTTCCTGGTCTAGAAGCTTTTCAAAAAAATCTATTTTTGTTCTTCTTTCTATTTCATCAATGGATACCAAAAATGATTTCAAAGGAGCCTCAGAAGGCTTATTGGGAAACAGAAAGCCAACCATTTTAATGGTACTCCCTTGATTACGTGCTACGATTTTATAAAAATAATTAGGTACACTTACCGCTTCGTCACCAATGGTGTCTAAATTTTCTTCTAAAACACCTCCTGTCATGATATATAAGTCACCATACTTTTTACACCAATAGCGCACTTGTTGCTCCAAATCATTCCAAACACCTGCATTAAATTCAGAATTTTGAGGACTAATATTACTGGTATAAAATGTCTCGTTATAAGCATACTCTGAAAACCTACGATCACCAGCAGGGCATAAATGTCCTCGATCATATCCAGAGCCACGATAGTTTCTCCAATCAGCTGACTTTGTACGCACCTTTGGATCTTCAATAAAATAAGGTCGTTCTCTATCGTCGTAGGTAAGCTGTTCTTTTGTCAAGGCATAAAATACCCATTCTGCTTGTTCATGCTTTTCATGATAAGAAAGTGAAAAGTTCGCATGATGTACAATTTCATTCGTTGTCGAGCTCGGTAAAAAGAAAACAGCAGCAGGGGCTTTAGTCGAACTTTTACTGGGGTCGGTATAGGTAGCTGGCGTATAAAAATTCTCAAATAGCCAAAAAACAACAATACAGACCAACATTAACAAGGTGTAAATTGCTTTTTTATTCATAGGAGTTCTCAAAAAAGACCAAGTTACTGTAATTTTGTATATTCTTAAAAATTCATCTTCAACTTTAAACTTATGAATGGTCTTCTTCAAGATACTTTTGCCAAAGAATTGCCACAAGATCCTACTCTAGAAAATAAGCGCCGACAGGTCGAAAAGGCTTGCTATTCTTTGGCAACGCCTAAAAAAACATCGAATCCTAAACTTCTTCATGTGGCTAAAGAGATGGCAGAAACTTTGGGAATTTCTAAAGAATTTATCGGTACTCATGAATTTTTAGAAATTGTAACTGGAAACAAAGTTGTAGAAAACTCTAAGCCTTATGCCATGTGTTATGGCGGACATCAATTTGGGCATTGGGCTGGTCAATTAGGAGACGGAAGAGCTATAAATTTAGGTGAAATAGTACAGGATACCCAACGGTGGTTTTTACAATTAAAAGGGGCTGGCGAAACCCCTTATTCCAGAACAGCAGACGGACTTGCGGTCCTGAGATCTTCTGTTCGAGAATATTTATGCAGTGAAGCCATGTTTTATTTGGGAGTGCCCACCACCCGTGCCTTATCCTTGTCGTTAACAGGCGATCAAGTATTGCGAGATATGTTGTATGATGGCCATCAAGCTTATGAAAAAGGAGCTATAGTTTGCAGGGTTGCTCCTTCTTTTTTGCGCTTTGGTAGTTATGAAATTTTCAGTGCGCGTCAAGATTACAAAACATTAAAAACACTAGTCAATTATACGCTAAAATATTTCTATCCTCACTTAGCAGAAAACAGTAAAGCCTCGTATATTCAATTCTTTAAAGAGGTTGCCGAACGTACGCTTACCATGATTATTCATTGGCAGCGCGTTGGTTTTGTTCATGGGGTCATGAATACCGATAATTTATCTATTTTAGGATTAACCATAGATTACGGCCCCTATGGCTGGTTAGAAGGCTATGATCCGGAGTGGACACCAAATACCACCGACAGGCAACATAAAAGATACCGATACGGCAATCAGCCCAATATTGGATTGTGGAATTTATACCAGTTAGCCAATAGCCTTTATCCCTTAATCGAAGATGCCGAACCTCTAGAAGAAATTCTAGAAGCCTATAAAACCAATTATAGTCAGTACTATTTGGAAATGATGAAGACTAAAGTTGGACTATTTTCTAAGAATGAGTTAGACTCAGAACTACTAGAAGCATTAGAAACTGTTTTACAAAAAACAGAAACAGATATGACACTATTCTTTAGACTACTCAGTAAGGTACATAAAAACGATACCACAGCTGATGCCATTGCAAAAATTAAACCTTCTTTTTACACCCCGTCCGCATTAAAAGATGCTATTTTAACGTGTTGGGAAACCTGGTTTACAAGCTATTTAAAAAGAGTTCAAAGCGAATCGCTATCAGATGTAGAACGACAAGAAAAAATGAATAAAGTAAATCCAAAATATGTCTTACGTAATTATATGGCACAATTGGCCATTGATAAGGCAGACGAAGGTGACTACTCCTTAATTGACGAATTATACACGCTATTAAAAAATCCCTATGATGAACAGCCTTATTATGAAAAATGGTTTTCAAAACGTCCAGAGTGGGCTAGAAACAAAGTAGGATGTTCCATGCTTTCTTGTAGCTCATAGGAGGCATAAACTAGTTTTACTTCCTAATTTTATGTTTACAACTAAAAAATCCTGTGATGTGCATCACAGGATTTTCTAATTATAAAGGTTGAATTTTATACTTTATAGTATTTAACCTTTTACACTTGCGTATTTTCCATTTTTGATTTCGTGCTTTTTCAAGTCTTGCAATACGTTTACAGCTTCTTCGATATACACATCTTTAGCTAAATCTTGATACCAATCATTGCGTTTATCTTTTAAAACAGCATCTTTAAGAAATAAGCTTTCTTCATATTTTAAAGATTCAAAACTAAGCTTAGAATCGTACTCTGATAACTTTTTAAAGTACTTCGATTTTTCCTTACCCGTAACTTCCTCTTTCTTATAATCGGCATAATTTAAAGAGACCATGGTTTGGTCTTGTTGCGACTTTAACCATTGCGCGTTTTCTTCAATTAATTTTATTTGAGCATTATTTGCCATCCGTTTAGAACTGTTAGCAATAGTTACCTCATAATCTATATACCCATCCCAAGTTTTGTAATTAGCAGGCTCAATCTTATCCCAACCAAGTGGGTTTTGTTGATCTCTTTCGCCAATATCAATATAACTGTAACGATCTGGCACCACTACATCTGATTTTACACCTTCTAGTTGCGTAGAACCACCGTTAATTCTATAGAATTTTTGGGTCGTTAATTTTATAGCTCCTAAATCTCCATGTTCATTGCTACTTACAATCCGGTCTAAAGGAATTACATTTTGAACCGTTCCTTTCCCAAAGGTTTGTTTACTGCCAATAACAACCGCTCTTTTGTAATCTTGCATCGCGGCAGCTAGTATCTCTGAAGCTGAAGCCGATAATTCATTGACTAAGATAACTAAAGGCCCGTCCCATTGAATACGTTCATCAATATCATCATGAATTTCACGCTGATTGTCCTTAGAACGTACTTGTACAATTGGTCCATCTTTTATAAATAAACCGGCCATTTCAACTACCGTTTTTAATGATCCCCCTCCGTTATCTCTTAAATCTAAGATTAAGCCTTGAGCACCTTCTTCTTTCAAACGTTCAACTTCTTTTGCTACATCCGATGCGGCATTACGTTCTCCTTCGTAATCATCAAAACTAACATAAAATTGAGGTAAATTAATGATCCCATATTTTTGGTTGTCTTTAATAATATTGGCTGATTTAGCAAAAGTTTCTTCAATTTCAACAATATCTCTTGTGATTGAAATTACTTCTACACTACCATCTACTTTTCGCATGGTTAAATCAACCACGGTTCCTTTTGCTCCCTTAATTAGTTTTATAGCATCGTCTAAGCGCATGCCCACAATACTTACCGGAGGCTCTCCTTTTTGACCCACCTTTAAGATTTCATCACCAACTTCAATTTGCTTATCTCTCCAAACTGGACCACCAGAAATAATTTCAACAATTTTAATTCCCTCGGTACGTTTTTGCAAACGCGCTCCGATACCCTCAAATTTACCTGACATTCTAGTATCAAATTTTTCTTTTTCCTCTGGAGCAAAATAAAAAGTGTGAGGGTCAAATTCTTCTACAATGGTGTTCAAATACTGAACAAACCAATCTTTTCGCTCCAAGTCTGCCACAAAATCAAAAAACTCATCCAAAGTTTTACCTGTATCTTCACGAGCTTCCTTTTCAGCTTCTTTTTTAGTTAAAGGCTTTTTGTTGGCCTCCTTTGCGCTTTCTAAACTTGTTTCAAACGCTGCATCATTTTCCGATGTACTTACAGCAATATCTGCACTACTTCGTGTTAATTTTGAATCATAATTTCCTAAAGTAGCGTATTTTAATTGCTTTCTCCAGCGCTCTTTTAACTCTTTTCTAGAGCTTACAAAAGATTGCTTATTGTAATCAATATCAATATTTTCTTTAACATCGTAATCAAAAGGCGTCTCTAAAACTTCTTTATAAATGCCTTTAGCTTCTTCCATACGCTTCATTAACTTATCGTAAACGGTATTGAAAAAAGTAATGTCTGTGTTTTTAATTTGATCGTCAATAGAAAATTTATATTGCTCAAATTCTTTGATATCACCCGCTAAGAAATAGCGTTTGGTAGGATCTAATCCATCAATAAAATCTTCAAAAATATGAACAGAAAAATCATCATCAATAGTTTTGGATTGATAATGCCCCTTTTCTAAAACATAGGTAATAAGGTCAAGCAAAAGCTTGTCTTTATCGTCGTTTTCAAAAGATTTATTCGTGAAACTACAAGATGCTACTGCAAATAGCATCATTAAAAGTGCGTAGGCTAATTTGTTTTTCATAATTTTTTTTTAATCAAATTTAGTATTAAAATAGTATAGCAATATGCTTTAATACATTTTGAACACCCTAAGGTACTGAAAAAACCGTGCCAGTTTATTACTCAAATAGTAAATTTTTGTTAAACAGTTTATTCAGCCAATAGTATTGAAAAACGTATTTTTACAAGATAAATTATATAGAATGAAAAAACCTTTGATTTTAGTCACTAATGATGATGGCATAACAGCACCCGGCTTAAGAGCTTTAATAAGCTATATGAAGGAAATTGGAGATGTTGTTGTTGTGGCTCCAGACAGTCCACAATCGGGCATGGGTCATGCCATTACTATTGATAGCACGCTATATTCAAAAAAGGTAGTCATCGACTCAGAGGATACTGAAACTAAAGAATATAGTTGTAGTGGTACACCTGCTGACTGTGTAAAATTGGCTTTACAAGAATTATTAGATAGAAAACCTGACTTATGCGTAAGTGGCATTAATCATGGTTCAAACTCATCGATAAATGTAATTTATTCTGGAACTATGAGTGCAGCCATTGAAGCAGGTATTGAAGGGATTCCGGCCATTGGTTTTTCTTTATGCGATTATTCTTGGAATGCAGATTTTAGTCATGCAAAAAACGATATCCAAAAGATAGTTCGAGAGGCTCTAAAAAACGGCATCCCAACAGGAGTGGTTTTAAACGTAAATATTCCTAAATTAAATAAGGAAGATTTAAAAGGAATTAAAATTTGTAGGCAAGCTAGAGCCAATTGGAAAGAAAAATTTGACAAAAGGCAAAGTCCTACTGGAAAAGACTATTACTGGCTTACTGGTGAATTTGAACTACTCGACAAAGGAGAAGATACAGACGAATGGGCCTTGGCTAAGGGCTATATTTCAGTAGTACCTACACAATTTGATTTAACAGCACATCATGCCATACAATTAGTAAATAACTGGAATTTAAACTAAATGAAAACTAAAAAAGAAATAGGTATTGGGTTTATGGTAGGCCTTATTGCTAATACTATAGGCACCTTGCTCTACATCGTTATTTTTTCTGATTTGAGTATTCCTGAAACTTATAAAGCTGCCGTTGCTGAAGGACACATAGGCAGTTTACTAGCCTTAGGAGCCGTTCTCAATCTGGCTGCATTTTTTTTATTTTTAAAAATAAAAAGAGATGCACGGGCAAAGGGTGTTTTAATTGCTACACTTTTAACTGCCCTATTAATTATGTATTATAAGGTTTTTTAAAGTTTAAGAATCAAGTGCATCTAAAAAAATAAAACATGATTCCCTAATGGAAAAAAAGTACGATTTAGAGGATAGATTTGTAAATTTAGCGGCTGACTTGGCTTTGTTTAGTAAAGAATTACCAAACGATTTTGTCGGCTTGTATTATAGCAATTAATTATTAAGATCAGGAGGAAGTACAGCTCTAAACTTTGGAGAAGCGCAAGGTTCTATCTCAACTAAAGATTATATTCATAAATGTACGCTTTCATTAAAAGAACTAAAAGAATCAAGAGTAAACCTTAAAATATAAAAAAAACTTAACTATACAAATAATCAGAATATTGAAGTACTGTTAGATGAAATAGAGCAGTTAATAAAAATTATTGCCTCAATTATAAAAAACAAACAAGGCTGATTTTTTTTAGCATACTTATTTTGAATTTGAACTTGAATTTGAACTTGAACTTCACAGGATGAAATATTACATAATTGCAGGAGAGGCCTCAGGAGATCTTCATGGAGCCAATCTTATAAAAGAATTAAAAGCAGTTGATCCTCAAGCGATGATACGTTGCTGGGGAGGTGATTTAATGCAAGCTGCTGGTGGGCATTTAATAAAACATTATAAAGAACTCGCTTTTATGGGTTTTCTAGAAGTATTCACCAATATTGCTACTATTTTTAAAAATATTTCTTTTTGTAAAGAAGATATTCACGAGTTTCAACCTGATGTTCTGATTTTTATTGACTATTCCGGTTTTAATCTTCGCATTGCAAAATGGGCCAAAAAGGAAGGATTTAAAACCAGCTATTATATTGCTCCACAAATCTGGGCATCAAGAGAAGGTAGAATAGAAAAAATAAAAAGTACCATCGATAACATGTATGTTACGCTACCTTTTGAGAAAGAATTCTATGAAAATAAGCATCAGTACAAAGTAAATTTTGTTGGACATCCTTTGATCGATGCCATAGAAAACTACCCTAAAATTGACAGCCTAAGTTTTAAAAAAGAATTTGATTTAAACCTGAATAAACCCATTATTGCCTTATTACCAGGAAGTCGAAAGCAAGAAGTTTCTAAAATGTTACTCGTGATGCTTTCTGTAGCTCAGGATTTTCCCGATTATCAGTTTGTTATTGCCGGAGCTCCAAGCTTAGATGAAGAGTTTTATACTCCTTTTTTAAAAAACACAAACATTAGACTAATCTTCAATAAAACCTATGAAATACTACAAGTTGCGCATGCAGCCTTAGTAACGAGTGGCACAGCTACCTTAGAAACCGCACTTTTTAAAGTACCTCAAGTGGTTTGTTATAAAGGCAGTTGGATATCCTACCAAATTGCAAAACGAATTATTACCTTGAAATATATTTCATTAGTCAATTTAATTATGGACAAAGAGCTGGTCAAAGAACTAATTCAAGAGAATTTGACTACCCATAATTTAAAAACCGAACTAGGCCATATTTTAGATCCTGCCAAAAGAAAAACACTTTTAGAAAACTACGACGTATTAGAAGAAAAATTAGGAGGTTCAGGCGCCAGTAAAAATACAGCTGAACTTATTTATCAACAATTAAAAGCATAAACTGAACGTTTTTTTAGCTTGAAGAACTGGACAAACGCCAACAGTTAGCCCAAAAATAGCTCAACCAACATTACTTTAAAGAAAGTATAAATTAGGAAAGCTATGCTCACTATTTTGATTTTATGGGTTCTTTGCTAATTAAATATATTTTCACGCAACCCACCATTCAAATAAATTTTCTACTTTTGGCATGGAATCAGCCCTAAATCAGTTTTAATGAATCGGAAGTTTTTATATATTTTATCTACTTTTTTGATTTCAAGCTGTGGTGTTGCCAAGAAAAAAACTACCTACAGCACAACAAATACTAAAAAAATTACGGTTAACGGTTCTTCTTCCACGAACACAACAGCTCCTGCTGAAGTTGTTATCGCTAACACTGAAGGTCCACGCTACGTACTTAATAGAGCAGAAGACATTATAGATTCTGCCCTTGAATTCTCAGGTACTCGTTACAAATTAGGAGGCACTACCAGCAAAGGCATGGATTGCTCAGGACTTTTATTTGTTGCTTTTAGTCATCATGATATAAATTTACCACGAACCTCTTATAGCATGGCTGAAGAAGGCAAAGAAATTCGCTTAAAAGAAGTAACGAAAGGAGATTTAGTATTTTTTAAAACCAGTAGAAAAGCAAAAAAAATAAATCATGTAGGTTTAGTTGTGGCTATAGACGATGGTGAGATTAAATTTATACACTCTACAACCTCAAGAGGAGTTATCGTATCTTCATTAAAAGAAGGGTATTGGAATTCTGCCTTTATAAAAGCCACTAGAGTTTTGTAAAAAATATAGCGTATGCAGTTATTAAAATTTGTGCCAATAAAATTGACACTATTTTTAGTGGCAGGAATTTTAACAGGATACTATTTTAACTTTTCTATTCTATTTCCCTTCATAAGCGTACTACTTTTAATAGTCATTTTAGGCTTCCTATTTAAAATTAAAAAAAGAACCTCCTCCGTCCTTTTCGGAGTCATCGCTTTACTAAGCACTTTCTGTATTGGTTTGTTCGCCATAAGTATGGCAAATCCGAAAAATTACAAAACCCATTATTCTAATTTTAAAAGCAATGAAGTACAGCCTATTCATCTCAAGATCGTTGAAGTTCTCAAGGCCAATAGCTTTTCTGCCAGATATATTGCCGAAACTCAAGCCATAGGAAAACAAGTTGCTTCAGGACAATTACTTTTAAGCATTGCAAAAGATAGTACTAAATCAGAATTGCAAATTGATGAAGAGATCCTTGTTTATAACAGCATTAAAGAAGTTCATTCTCCCTTAAATCCACATCAATTTAAGTATAAGAAATATTTAAAAAATTTAGGAATTCTAGGACAAGTACAAATAAAAGAAGCTGATTATATCAAAAAACCAAATCCTTCTAAAACTATATACGGCCGTGCAGCCCGCATCAGGGAAAGTATTATTAGATCTTTAAAAACAGAAAACTTTGGTGCTGAAGAATTAGCTATTATTCAGGCCTTACTACTAGGGCAAAGAAATGATATTTCCGAAGACACCTACGATGCTTATAAAGACGCTGGTGCCGTTCATATTCTTGCTGTTTCTGGTTTGCACGTGGGTATTCTGCTACTGATTTTACAATTTTTATTGCAACCTGTAACAAGCTTAGCCTTTGGGCAGAACATAAAATTAGTTTTGGTTGTTGTATTGCTTTGGACATTTGCCTTTATTGCCGGATTGTCGGCTAGCGTAGTTCGAGCGGTCACAATGTTTTCGTTCTTAGCCTATGCACTATATTTAAACAGACCGTCAAATAAATTTAATATTTTAGCCTTATCCCTTTTCTTTATTTTACTCATAAAACCAACATATCTATTTCAGGTAGGTTTTCAAATGAGTTATGCAGCCGTATTTGCTATTCTATGGATATACCCAATGCTTCAGCGTTTTTGGTTTCCAAAGCAATTTTTAATTCGAAAAATCTGGCAGTTAATGAGTGTAAGTATCGCTGCACAATTAGGCGTTTTACCGATTAGCTTATTTTATTTCCATCAATTTCCTAGTTTATTTTTTATCTCCAATATAGTGATTGTTCCCTGTTTGGGCATAATTTTAAGTGGTGGTCTTGTGGTTATTATTTTATCGGTATTACAAATTTTACCAGATTTTATCACCTACCTATACAACGAAATAATACAAACAATGAATGCCGTTGTATATGGGGTAGCACAGCAAGAATCGTTTGTTTTTAAAGCAATATCTTTTGACGGTATACAATTAGTTCTTACCTATATTTTGATTTTTTCACTGGTAATTTACTTTAACAAACCCTCGTTTAAAAAGATGGTGTTTTTTTTAGGGAGCATTATTGCACTTCAAACTTGGTCTTTTATTCAGGTATTTACCACCCATAAAAAGGAGCAACTTTTGGTGCTACATCAAACAAAATACACCGGAATCTTAGCTCAAAATGGAGCAGGACTAAAACTTTGGACGAATCATCCTAAAAATTTTGAAGCTACCATTAACAATTATAGTATAAACGAACGAATAGCAAATTTTTCGGTAGATTCTTTGCAAAATAATTATCAGTTCAAGGGCAGAAGTTTGTACCTATTTGACAGTTTGGCCATTTTTCCTCCAAAGAACAGTTCTTACGATATCGTAGTACTCACACAATCTCCAAATATTAATTTAGACCGTTTAATTGAAGCTCTAAAGCCTACACTGATCATTGCCGACGGTAGCAATTATAAAACTACTGTTAGTCGTTGGCAAAGCACCTGCGAAAAAAGAAAGCTCCCTTTTCACTATACTGGTGAAAAGGGAGCTTATTATGTATCCTTTATAGAAACAGACCCCTTGAAAAAGTAGTTTCGAGCTCGTAAAAGGCGCTCTTGTATTGATCCAAAGTGAGTGTTAAATAAAAATGCTTAAAATCTTCTAATGCACTTTACCCATTAATTTTTTAATAAATGGAGAGGCTATTAAAACGATGATTGCGGCACCTATAGCGTACTTCGCAATTAATCCAAAACCATCGGTGTAAACCGTTAGTGTATCTAACCCTCCAATATTTTTATCATCACTTTCGATAGCCAGCTGCTTACTTATAAACCCTACGATTTGAAATGCAAAAGCCGATGATAAAAACCAAATACCCATCATAAATGCAACAATACGTTTTGGCGATAAATCAGTTATTTTAGACAATCCTACTGGCGACATGAACAACTCTCCAATCGATATTAAAAAATACATAATTAACAAGTAAGAAAATGGCACCATCCCGTCTGCATCAGCACTACCACCACTAAGGGATAGAATTAAGAAGCTTATCCCCGCGAAGGCTAAGCCTAGCGCAAATTTGTAAGGTGTTCTTGGATCCAGTTTTTTCTTTTTCAAGTAGGTAAAAAGCATTGAAATCGGAATCGATAAAATAATGATGTACATTGAGTTTAAAGCGTTGGTTTGCGATGCATCAATAAAAGATAAATTCACATTTCGCTCCGCGAATAAAGTAATAACACTACCTGAAAGCTCATGAAATCCCCAAAATATGGTCATAAAGAACGATATCAAGATAGCCACAATCAATTTCTTACGTTCATCAATAGTGGCTTCAATCAAAATTTTGGTTAAAAATATGGCAATAGCAGCAGCGATTCCATAAAATATAAGATTTACAATATTTTCGCCCTCCAAAAAAGATCCTTCTTCTCCTAAAGACTTATAGGCTGATAGTAAAAAAGCAATTAGCGGAACTGACAGTACTGCCAATACAGGAATCATAATTCCTTGCCGTACTCCTGCTATTTTCTTGTCTAATATCTTTTCTGTTGGCGGCAACCCTTTATCGCCAAACACGTTCTTCTTTATACCGCTCCAAAAAGCTATAAGGCCTAATAACATGCCTATTCCTGCTAGTCCAAAACCATAATGCCAACCGTAGGTTTTCCCTAACCAACCACAAAGTAAAGGAGCTACAAAGCCTCCAATATTAATTCCCATATAAAAAATCACAAATCCAGAATCTTTTCTGATGTCGCCATCTTTATATAGAGAACCTACAAAAGTGGAAATATTAGGCTTAAAAAAACCATTACCCACAACAATTAGTGCTAAGGCTGTAAAGAAGGCGTAATTGTTTTCTATGGCCAACACAAAGTGCCCAAATGCCATTAAAATACCGCCTAAAAAAATAGAATTTCTCAATCCTAGAATCTTATCTGATATTCTACCCCCAATAACGGTCGAAGCGTATACCAAAGAACCATAAGATGCGTATACCGCAGCAGCTGCAAAATCTCTTGTTGTTAATGCATCAAAGACTACATTTACCATGTAAAGCGTTAATAAGGCTCGCATTCCGTAAAAACTAAAACGCTCCCATAATTCTGCAAAGAAGAGGTAAAATAATCCTTTTGGGTGCCCGAAAAGCTCTTGCTCTTCCATTGGTTTCAATGTATTTTCCATACTATTTAATTGGTTTTAGTTATAGGTTTTCTTTAATAAAATTGGTCATTTTGTTATACAAATGAAGTCTTGTATTGCCCCCGTAAATTCCATGATTTTTATCAGGATACATGGCCCAATCGAACTCTTTGTTGGCTTGCACCAAAGCTTCAATCATACGCATCGTATTTTGAACGTGTACATTATCATCGCCAGTACCGTGTACTAGTAAATAGGCTCCTTTTAGCTTATCAGCATAATTAAATGGTGAGTTTTCATCATAGCCACTTGCATTTTCTTGAGGGGTTTGCATATAACGTTCCGTATAAATACTATCGTAAAAACGCCACGAAGTTACTGGGGCTACCGCGATGGCCATTTCAAAGGTATCATTGCCTTTTAAAATACAATTGGTACTCATGAAGCCGCCATAGCTCCAACCCCAAATACCAGTTCTGCTAGCATCAATATAAGGCAATTCACTTAATTTTTGAGCGGCAGAAATTTGATCTTCAACTTCAAATTTCCCTAATTCTTTCTGCGTTATTTTTTTAAAATCGCGTCCTTTATATCCGGTTCCTCGACCATCCACACATACTACTACATAGCCCTCTGACGCTAGTAATTGGTACCAGTAATCGTTTGATCCCATCCACGTATTTGAAACCGATTGTGAACCTGGCCCGCTATATTGAAACATAAATAAAGGGTATTCTTTAGTGGCATCAAAATTTGTTGGTTTTATCATCCACATATTTAAGTCGTTTCCATTTACCGAGATGCTTGAAAATTCTTTGGGACTTATTTGATAGTCTTCTAGTTTTTTTACTAAAGCCTTATTATCTAAAATGTCTTTTACTTTTTTACCTGTTGATGCCTTATGCAAGGTATATTCTGGCGGAGTGGTTGCGCTAGAAAAAGTATTGATGAAATAGGTGAAATCTGCGCTAAAATCGGCTCTATTTTGACCCTCCTTGGTACTTAACCTCCTTTTATTTTTGCCGTTGGTACCAATACTATACACATCGCGATTTATACTGCCGTTTTCAGTGCCTTGATAGTATACTTTATCTTGCTTTTGGTCGTATCCATAATAATTTGTCACTTCCCAATTACCTTTAGTAAGCTGCTGTATTAACTTCCCATCTTGATCGTATAAGTAAATATGATTGTAGCCGTCATTTTCGCTCGTCCAAATAAAACTATCATCTTTTAAGAATGTTAAATTATCCGTGATATCAACATAGGCTTTATCTTTTTCCTCTAATAACACTGAAACGGTATTATCATTAGCGTTAACCGTATACATTTTTAAATGATCTTGATGCCTGTTTAAGGTTTGAACGCTCAGCATATTACTATCGTTCATCCATTTAATCCGTGGAATATAGTAGGCATTGTCTACATTCACATCAGAAATTTTACCTGAATCAACATCGAGCATGTGCAACGACACTACGGCATTATCTTCTCCAGCCTTTGGATATTTAAAGACCGTTTGTGTTTGATATAAATCGGTACCATAAACATCCATAGAAAACTCAGGTACCTTGGTTTCATCAAATCGTAGAAAGGCAATCTTACTGCCATCCGCATTCCAATCGAAGGCTCTCACAATACCAAATTCTTCTTCATACACCCAATCGGTTACCCCATTGATAATTTTATTTTTAATACCATCAGTGGTTACTTGCGCTGTTTCTTGAGTAGCAATAGTGAAAATATAGAGGTTATTTTCGAAAACATATGCGACCTTGCTGTTATCTGGCGATAACGTTGGTTCCTGAATTTTAGAATCCGAAATTTTTATAGTTGATTTTGTCTTGACATCGTAGATATAATAAACTGCAAGCGAGGACCTTCTAAAAATAGCCTCTCTTTCGGTTACCAATAAAACCTTGCTTTCATCAGCACTAAACACATAGGACGAAAAATTAGAAATCTCTGGTAAATTTCCAGAATCAACGACAGTGCCTACTTTGTTTAAGGTTTCATAATCATAAATATCAATACTAGAAGTTCGCGTATTTCTATCAAGATTTAAAACAGTGTATTGCGTACCGTTATTCAATGAACGCAAGGCATCTAAACCTTCAGTTCTAAACGTGCCATTCCATATTTCTTCAAGGGACACCGGTTTATTCTGGGCTTCAGTACTGAAGCTAATAGCAATTGCAATAAGTAAAAAGGATATAATTTTTTTCATGTTGTTCTATTAAGTTTACAAGAAAAAGAAGTCAATTTAGAAATATGTTGGAGACCAATTTTACGAGTGAGACTAAAAAATAGGGATTATTTATAATTTGAGATAAAAATAAACTTTTATAAAGAAAAACACACCAATTCGTGCATAAGATTATTTCTTAGCTATTGCTTGATGGTGATACGCTGACCATAGCCCTAAAACCAGCCTTAAAAGAAACACTCTTAAAAAAACAATGCCTTACAGATGCTAGCTCAATTCAACACTACAATCATTGTTTTTTGTCCTTTATAGTGGCATAGTTGCTTTTCAAATAAGTGCCAGCATAGCTAAAAATTTAAAAGTTTTGCTTACAAACAAAAAATTTATACGAGTTCAGTATCTTTGACACTTGAAATAAAACAATATATGATTAGGCCTATACAAGGATTCTCAAAGCTTACAAAAGATCAAAAAATTAAATGGATCGCTGAGAATTATACCTCAAATACAGCGCATACCACTACCCTTCTGAAACGTTATTGGAATGAAGATACAAAGGTTCAAAAACTTCATGACGAGTTTATAGAAAATACAATTACCAACTACTATTTGCCTTTTGGGATAGCTCCTAATTTTTTAATTAATGATTCACTCTACGCCATTCCAATGGTGATTGAAGAGAGTTCGGTGGTTGCCGCAGCAAGTAAAGCTGCAAAATTTTGGTTGACTAGAGGCGGATTTAAGGCGCAGGTTCTAAATACTGAAAAGGTAGGTCAAGTTCATTTTATGTACGATGGTGATGCTGATCAAATAAGGTCTTTTTTTAAGCAACTAAAGCCCATTCTGAAAATGGACACTGCATTGCTTACTAAAAACATGGAAAAAAGAGGAGGAGGCATTTTAGATATTGAGCTCAGAAATAAAACTAAAGAATTAAAAAATTACTATCAATTGCATTGCACCTTTGAAACACAAGATGCCATGGGTGCCAATTTTATAAATACATGTTTAGAACAATTTTCAAAAACTCTAAGAAGAGAATTTGATGCCAGTGCTTTGAACACTCAAAATAAGGAAACCTTAGAAATTGTAATGAGTATTTTAAGCAATTACGTGCCGAACTGTATTGTAAAAGCCGAAGTGAGTTGCCCCATAGAAGATTTGAATGAAGACAAAAATATAGCGCCCGAAGTTTTTGCAAAAAAAATACTTAGAGCGGTTGAAATTGCCAAAGCCGAACCTTTCCGAGCGGTAACCCACAACAAAGGAATTATGAACGGGATTGATGCGGTTGTACTCGCCACAGGTAATGATTTTAGAGCGGTAGAAGCTGGAGTGCATGCCTATGCCGCGAAAAATGGCAGCTACTCAAGCTTAACCCACGCGAGTATTGAAAACGGTATTTTTAAGTTTTGGATTGAAGTACCACTAGCCTTAGGCACGGTTGGCGGTTTAACCTCTTTGCATCCTTTGGTGAAATTAGCTTTAGAAATATTACAGAAACCATCAGCTCAAGACTTAATGAAAATTACGGCTGTAGCCGGTCTTGCTCAAAATTTTGCCGCCCTTCGTTCTTTGGTGACTACCGGAATTCAAGAGGGGCATATGAAAATGCATTTGATGAATATTCTAAATCAGTTTGAAGCTACTGAACCTGAAAAAATAGCCTTGATTAACTATTTTAAAAAACATACAGTAAGCCACAGTGCTGTTGTAGAAGCCTTAGCTCAATTACGCAATAAATAATGACAAAGAAGTTCTACAGCAACGGGAAATTATTGCTCACTGGAGAATATGGCGTGCTTGATGGGGCTCTTGCTTTGGCCGTTCCAACAAGGTATGGCCAATCACTCGTAGTTACCCAAAACACCACAAAAAAAATAGTATGGAAAAGTTTTGACCATCAATCAAAAATATGGTTCGAAGCACTTTTTGACAGTAACACACTGGAAATAGTATCTTCCACCGATCGACAAATAGCAGAAACCCTGCAAAAAATAGTCATAGAAGCTCAAAAATTAAACACTAGTTTTCTGTCTGAAAATGTCGGGTATGAAATAAATACCTATCTAGACTTCCCAAGAGATTGGGGCTTAGGTTCATCATCTACCTTAATAAACAACCTTGCTCAATGGGCAGAAATTAATCCGTTTAGCTTACTGTGGAATGCCTTTACCGGCAGTGGTTATGACATTGCCTGTGCGCAGCATAACAAACCCATTACCTACCAAGTGTTAGAAAAAAAACCTTTGGTTACTGAAGTACCATTTACGCCTAATTTTCTAGATGCTATTTACTTTATACACCTCAACACAAAACAAAATAGTAGAGAAGGCATTAACACCTATCGAAAAGCAGCATTTGATACCCAAACGTTTATTTCAAAAATAACATCGCTTACCAACGAAATATGTTCTTGTAAAAATATCGATTTATTTAAACAGCTTATGTTTGCACACGAAGCTTTAGTTGGTGCCGTATTACATAAAACTCCGATACAACAGGAACGATTTAGCGATTTTAATGGTGCTATTAAAAGTTTAGGTGCTTGGGGCGGTGATTTTATTATGGCTGTAGGAGATAAAAATACACCTGGATATTTTAAGGATAAAGGCTATACGACTGTTTTACCTTATACAGAAATGGTGCTTTAAACCTGTACACCTGACTACTAAAAAACCAAGGTAAGCGGCATCACTAGCGTGTTGTAAATTTCAGGGAATACGACCTTAGGCTCTTGTTGATCATAAATAGTATATTTAAAAAATACATCCATAAAAAAAGCCTCCGATCGGAGGCTTTTTTTATGGATGTATTAGCTACTAGTAGAAAATAGCTCTATTATCTTCAATTTCTGACCCTGTTTTTAGAGCTTCAAATAATGAAGAATATATTGAATTTGACTTCGCATTTTTTAGCGTATTTGCAAAAGTACTATAGTTATCTAGTTTAGGAGCCTCCGTTTTTTTAGTAACCTTAAGCATATAAATTCCGGTATTGCCTTCAAGTAAGCCTGAAGATTTACCTTCCCCTAAAACATAAGCGGCACCAACAACAGCAGGTTCATTACCTGCACCTGGAATAGTTGCAGCTTTTACCGTTAAAGCGGTAGCTGTAGCAGCAGAAACATTATTGCTAGAAGCAAAATCATCCATAGACTTTCCTTTGTTGGCAGCTATGATTTGTTCTGCTTTTTTCTTTTTACGCAATATAGGCAATACTGTTGCAGAAGCATCTTCAGCAGTCATTAAGCCCTTTTCATATTTTGCTACTAATTGAACAACAGCATAGCCGTTATTTAAGTCAAAACGCTTGATATCTCCTTTTCCAGTATTTTCATTAAATGCCCATTGAACAATGCTGCGTTGTGCAGAAAGTCCTGGTAAGTTTTCATCCATAGGATTAATTTTATTTACCGGTCTTACCACATAATTTTTTTCTGCAGCTAAATCTGAAAATACTTTTTTACCATCTATAGATTCCATTTCGAACTTCGTTGCGTCTTGGAACAATAAATCTGTAGTTGTTTCAGAAGCCTCAACTTCTCTAACTAGGTTTGCTATTTGATAAACGTCTTGCTTTTCTTCTACCTTTACAATATGGAAGCCAAAATCAGTTTCTACCAATCCTATAGACCCTGTGCTATTGCTAAAGACAAAATCATTAAATGGAGCTACCATAGCACCTTCCTGAAAAAACCCTAAATCTCCACCTCTTGGTGCAGAAGGTCCTTCAGATTTTTCTTTTGCCAAGTCAGCAAAATTAACATCAGATTTTTTAGCTTCAGCTAAAATTTCCTTTGCCATTTGCTCAGCTTCTTCTTTTGTTCTCGTCGTAGTCTCGTCAGCACTTTGAGAGTTCTTATATTTTATTAAAATATGACTAGCCTTAACATTGCCATTAGCCTTTTTTCCTGTAAGCTTGGTTACCTTAAACATATTACCATCACGGTAAGGACCAAAAATTTCTCCAACATTTAATTGTGCAATAGTATCTGCAAATTTTACGGGTAAACTAGATTTTGGTTTGTAAACGGTATCGAATTTCATATCAGAGTTAAGATCTAAAAATACAGCCATATCGCTTGTATTTCTAAAACCTTTTATCACTTCGGTGGTATCTTTAGCTTCACTAAATACCTCTTTATCATTTAAAAGTGATGTGATATTTTCTTTTACAGAATTTTCATCTCCTACAGATGCTTTTTCTTCAAAATATACAAATTGAATATCTCTGCTCTGTTCTTGTTTAAAATCTTCTTTGTGTGCCTTGATGTAGGTTTCAATTTCAGCTTTACTTACGGCAACTGTACTATCCGCAATAGAGGTAAAAGGCACTCTTACATAATTAATATCTAGTTTATCATTCGCAAATTTATAGTCTAATTCTCCTTCTTTTAAAGTGGACCCAACACTTGATCTAATTAAGTTGAAGTAAATTTGCTCCTTTGCAGCACGAATAATATCCTTTTCGTTTTCTAACCATGCCTGATAAGCTGGTGGATTATTTTCTTTTAAATCAGCGATGTACGAAATAAACTTTGTTTCGTCGAAAACCCCATTGTCATTTAAGAACTGAGGCATTTGTGAAAACTGAGGATTTGATCTTAAAAAATCTACAATTTGGTCTTGTTCTACTGTAATTCCTAAAGCCTTAAATTGCTCCTCTAGAATCGCATTTCGAACTTCTTGGTCATACACATTATTCACAACTTGCATTGCTGTAGCGTTAGGACCGTAGTTACGAGTCGCTATTTCAACCTTTTCTCTAAATTCATCTATAGAAATTTCATTACCATTGATTTCTGCAATAGCGGAACCAGCTTTATTCCCTGAAAAGGAATCTGCGCTAAAGATACCAGATACTACAAATGCAAATAATGCTAAACCTATGATTAAAATCAATATGGTTGTTTGCTTTCTAATTTTATCTAAAATTGCCATTCTATATTACTATTTTATATCAGCGCACGAAATTACCATTTTTCTTTTAAATACTAAAGACAAAAATTTTATAATATTTACTGCAAGAAAAATAGGAAACACCCGTGTATATTTAAGCTAACACTTTGAGTAGTAATGAACTGTAGTGAAAATAAAAGAAAAAAGCCTATAAAAAGAACTACCGATTTGTTTTTCAGAAAGTTACAAAACTGCCCGAAGTCAAGTTTAGTTCTTTTTTTACCTAAATGGAAATGTAATTTTAGCCCTAAAAAAAGAAGCCAAATCGTTCAAATTTAAAATTTAACCACAAGCCTGTGGGAGTATTGGCATCAAAAAACCAGAAGACATTGGATCCTCATTTCGTTCCCTACGCATAACCTAAGTAATAGTCGTGATGACAAGCCTTGAGGAATTTTGACTATGAGAAACGAATAAGCGTTCTAATCAGGCTACTTTCCCAAACTTCAATTGGCTTAGGCAATAAAAAAGCGGTGAACCTAAGGGCCAATGATACATTAGCACCCCTAACTCAAGCCGATAAGGCAGTACTTCTAATCTTTATCTAATATTTCAAGGGCCACTAAATCTATCTTGGTGCTCGAAACTTCAAGAATGGTAAATAAATAATTATTTATTTTAATCTGAGCATCTTTATCAGGTATTTCTCCTGTTTCATTAACAATTAATCCTCCTAATGTTCCGTATTCGTCGCTTTCTGTAAGCTCTAACCTGTAATTTTCATTGATATAATCGACTTCTAAACGTGCCGAAAACTTATAATTTTTTGAGTCGATTTCTTCTTCAATTAAATCGGTTGAATCATGTTCGTCTTCGATCTCACCAAAAAGCTCCTCGACGATATCCTCAACAGTCATGATTCCGGAAGTTCCACCATATTCGTCTAAAACAACCGCCATGCTTTTTCGTTTTTTGATCAGGTTGCTCAAAATATCACTAATTAACATGGTTTCCGGCACAAACTCAACCGGCATTAATATGCTTTTAATAGTCTTAGGCTTATTGAAAAGTTCGTAAGAATGCACATAACCAATAATATTATCAATTGTATCTTTATAAATCAATATTTTTGAATAGCCCGTATCAGAAAACCTTTTTATTAAACTTTTTGGCGTCTCGTGAAGCTCGACCGCTTCAATTTCTGTGCGCGGCACCATAACTTCTCGTGCTTTTACAGCCGAAAACTCTAGCGCATTTTGAAAAATTTGAATTTCAGAATCTACTTCATCCTCTTTTTCTACCGCTTCCATTTGCTCTGTAATATAATCACCTAATTCTATTTTGCTAAAGGCCAATTGAACTTCATCCCCATCGGTTTTAAAAAATACCTTTAAAATAATATCAGAGATTTTAATCACAAAATCGGAGATAAATGAAAAAAGAATGTAAAAAAAATAGGCTGGTAAAGCCAGTATTTTTAATAAAGTGTTTGAATATATTTGAAAGAGCACTTTAGGCAAAAACTCTGCTGTCAGTAAGATAATTATCGTTGAAATTACCGTCTGTGATATAAGACTAAAATCAGTTAAGAATGCAGTCACCAAGGTATTACTCGATGGGCCATAACTTAAAAACCAATTCATGAGCAAATCACCCATATACAGGCCATATACAACCAAGGCAATATTATTACCTATAAGCATGGTGGCGATAAACTTCGATGGCTTTTTGGTAAGTCTTGTTAATACTTTAGCCAAAAAACCTTCTTGTTTCTTTTCAATTTCAATATGAATTTTATTTGCAGAAATAAAAGCAATCTCCATCCCTGAAAAAAAGGCAGATAAAATTAAGCAGCCAATAATAATAACAATTGATAGTCCCAAGATTACTCTTTATTATCTTGTTTGTGTTTTTCGAATTTTATGCGATAGTTTCTTCTAAACAAAAACATACCGAAGGATACTATTGCAAAAAATATAAACAAATAAGCTCTTTGTTTGTCGCTACTCCAATTGGTATAAATAACATTGAGCGATAGAAACCCGATAATTAAATAAATATATTCGGTGTATTTAAAAAATTTAGTCATCTATTTCGTCTTTAATAATTTTATAACCATCTCCGGTTTTATGCGCTTTTAAAATTGTAAAATCTTCATTAAAATCCATTCCCATACCATTAATTAAGGTACCATCTTTTTCGTCAGAATATTTAAATTTTTCTTGCGTAAAAATCCATTTATTGGCACGATCGTAATATAGTTGCGGCGTTTCTAACTTCTTACCGTCTTGCATCTCTATAATTACGTTGCCTATTAAATCTATGATGTCAGTTCCAGAATAAATAATTCCGTAATCTGCCAAAATTACGCTTTTATTCCCTTCTTTATCAAAATAATCGATTTTTAAGCCTTTTGGAAACGTGATGTATGGAAAAGCGAGATTCTCAAAATTTTCACTTATTGCTCCGGTGAGTACTACCAATTTTTTTGTTTCAGCCATTTGCTCTAGTGCTGTAACATCGGGTATTTCTGTGTAAACAAGTTTATAATTTTCAGCCGTCCACTGGGGATACAATTGCTTTTTTAATTCGTCACCTGTTTTATTATACTCATCCGCACAAGCCAAAAAAAGCATTGCTGTAGCGCAAACTACAGCAATGCTTTTAAAATTATTTATATGAAATAGTTTCATATTACAAACTAGGAACCTTTACGCTGCCACCTACCCAGCAGTTAAATGTCACCGTTTTACCAGCCATATTTTCACTAAAAATCATTTCTCTAGAAGGCACTTTAGACATATAACTCTCCACGGCTCTAGCCGATCTGCTGGCTAATGAAGGATCTACTCTACCCGCTTGGCGAGCAACATCAGCTGCCTTCCAATACATAGCGCGCTTTTCGAAACTAGTGCTACCACAATCATTTGCACTGCTGGCATACAAACTAGCAATTAACAAATAAGCTTTACCATTTGAAGAATTTGCATCTAAAGCTTTTTGAGCATAGCTTCTAGCGTTAGATTTACTACCACTTCTTGCAAAATCGGTGGCTATTTTATATAATAAGTTAGACTTTTTAAATTTATCCGTTTCTAAATCTATCGCTTTAGTAAAGTAGGATAATGCTGAACTCTTATTCCCAGCTTTGCTTTCTAATCCACCCAAATACACATATAAATCTGCTGTTGGCTTTAGTGCTAATTGCGCATCTAAAACTTTTTTAAACATAGGGTCATCTGTACATTCTTTATTGAACATTCTGCTTGAAGCTCTTTCTAACCATGTAATATCCGATTTTTTATCTTCGAAATTCTTTTCATATAAAGGTATTAAATTAGAACAATCCGCTAAGGCTCCTAATTTAGCATCAATACTACCTTCTATACTACCATAAATTCCTGAGTTTTGAGTGTACGCTGCTAATCTTCCTTTCTCTTTTGCAGTAATAGTACCATCATCTTCTTTTGGCAATAACTTTTCTATATTATCTGTTAATTTTTTGTTTTCGACAGAAATTTGCTCCGTAACATTGTCATAGGTATCAAAAACTTCCTGCAAATCTTTTGCGCCGGCTTTATGTAAATCTACCAATAGTGAAAAATACAAGTATAATGCTTTTGGGTTGCCAAAATTATCTTTATCTGCTGTAAAACCAGTATGTAAAACATCATAGATTTCTTGATCAGAACCCATTTTTTCATCATTCATCAACAAAGCTTTATCGATGGCAATACCCGCTACGCTAAAATCTTTTGGGAAGTATTTAATACTTGCATCATAAAGACCCATTAAATCATTCACAAAAGCAGTTTTCTCAGCACCGGCTGATTTTTCAATTTTAAACTTTAAAATTCTTTCACCGTAGATATAAATAGCTTTATTTAAATCTGGACATGTGCTATACAGCATTTTCCAAGGTGTGAAAGCAGCCTCATAGTTTTTCACCTTCACGTTTTCATGCACTATGGATAAGTTTGTAGGGCATTCTGGGTTTGCCTGTGCTGTTACACCCACTATAAACCCAAAAAGCAACATAGCTACGATATAAATTCTCTTTTTCATGATCTAGTATTTAACGGTTAATTAATTGTTCGTTTGTAGAACCACTCTGCATTTAAAGATAGTCCAATATTAAATTTAAAATAATTTTCTTTTATAAGTCCTGCGTCAATAGTTCCTCTCTTGCCAAACTCAAAACCTATGTTAAGGTTAGAAAAGTCCTTCAACGGTAAACCAGTTCCAAAAGTTATGCCAAAGTCGTTTATTGATTCATTATTAATTACCATTCCAGTATCCGCATAGCGTAAACCAGCCCTGTAAACCACTCTATTAAAGTAGTTTGTAAATGAAGAATAATCAGGAATATAATACCCTCCAACGGCAAAAGTACTTGCTTCGCCATATTGCAAATTATCTACTTGGAAGAAATCATTTTTATAATCTGTTAAGGATTGAAAACTATACTCCGCCCCCACAAACCATTTTAAATCCTCACCCATTCCAAGACCTAATGTAGCTATCGTTGGTATTCTTACATCTGCCCTCTTTAAACCTTGTGCTTGCAAATCTACTTCAAAAACTTCAATTTCTTGTCCGTTTAACCTTGAAAAAGAGCCTAATGACTGCTGATTCTCAGCATTCAAATTCACCTGAGTATCAAAGGCTAAGGAAGAATATAATCTGTATTTATCCTTTAGCTTAGGGGTGTAATTTAGAGAATAATTAAAGTCATACCCACTTAATTTTGACTCTCTTCTATCTAAGGTCCCAAATTGAACATCTGATGATGACTGTACTCTTCGGCTATTGATGGTTCCAAAATTATAATTAACTGTGGCACCAACGCTCAAATTTTCAAGGATCTTATACCCTAATGACAAATAAACCCTATTTAACCCTCCGTCTCCGGAATATTCATTGCTTAAAGTTGTTTCATTGGCGCCAGTGGTAATTGATTCTATGTTATACCCCACCGAAGAAAATGGCATTAGGCCAAAACCCATACCCATACGACTGCTTAATGGAACACCTATAGCCAGATAATCTAAATTTGTTAAGGTAGAGTTTTCCTTGCTCGTTGCGCTATTATACCCTAAACGCTTGTGAGATATTCCAGCAGAATACGTGGTTAATCTTAGCTGGCTATAAGCCGCCGGGTTTTTTAAGTTAATATGTATGCTATCAGCATGCATACTTATACCACCCATCATTTGATTATCTACCGTACCCGAGGCTATAATATCACCTAAACCAAAATAAGAATAAGGAGATGAACTTCCGCTTTGCGCCGTTACCCCCCAAGAGGCAAAAGCGACTATTACAATTACTAATTTTCTAATCATTTACTTTTTATTGTATTCCAATAAGTAATTTAATCCCTCAAGAAGAAATTTTGGATTCGCAAATATGGTATTTTTTGTTCGTTCTGACAAAAATAGGGCATCACCACCTGTTAAAATAACTGTTAAATCTTTAAAACGCTGATTATACTGGTCTACCAGCCCATTAATTTCAGCTAAAACACCATTAATAACGCCACTATGAATGCTCGAATTTGTTGTATTTCCAATAAGATTTACCTCTTTTTCTGGTTCTAGTAAAGGTAGTTTTGAAGTTTGTTGGTACAAAGCCTTGTAGCGCATCTGTAAACCCGGCGAAATAGCACCCCCTAAATACTCTCCAAAATCATTCACTACATCATACGTAATACAAGTTCCCGCATCAATGATCAAAGTATTCCCACTAGGATTATGATAAAATGCTGCACATGCCAAGGCTATTCTATCCACTCCCAGCGTTTGTGGAGTGGCGTATGAATTTTTAAAAGGAACTTTAGATACATGACTCAATTGATGTACTTTACAGAAAAGTTTAAGTACTTTAAGCTCTTTATCGGTTATAGACCCTACCGAAGAGACTATAGCACGATTGATATTTGGATATTTTTTAAAAATATTTTTGATCCGAACTACAAATTCAGAAAGCTCAAATTGTTCGTCATTCAACAGGCTATTTCCCTTAAAAACAGCTACCTTAACAAAACTATTTCCTGCGTCTATTACTAGGTTCATTTTACAAAGTTGCAAAAATGAAAAAAAACATTTAGCTTTTTTTTCATTTTTGTTTGGATATCGCAAAATTGAAATTATATTTGCAGCCGCTAATAAGCGTTGGTGCCTTAGCTCAGTTGGTAGAGCAATGGACTGAAAATCCATGTGTCCCTGGTTCGATTCCTGGAGGCACCACATTAAAAACCCGAACAGAAATGTTTGGGTTTTTTTGTTTTTAAAAGGTCTTTCCTATTTTTACTTTTACTTTTACTTATTAGTACCTTTGTTTAATATCATTAAAAAAATATGAAGTATTGTATCTGTTTTTTTTTAGCCTTATCGTTTTCGAATTTCTCAAATGGGCAAAGAACCATTGAAAAAACATTAGAAAAGTGGAATAAAAATACAGTTTCTTATATTGGCGTTGAAGCTTTATATTCGGCTGAGAATAGTATTATTTTAGATACTAGAGAAAAAGAGGAATTTGAAGTAAGCCACCTTAAAAATGCTATTTGGGTGGGGTATCATGATTTTAATATCGCAAATTTAAGCGTAACAGACAAAAATGCGCCCATTGTAGTCTACTGCTCTATTGGGGTGCGTTCGGAAAATATTGGTGAAAAATTAATTACCGAAGGTTTTACGAATGTCAAAAATTTATACGGCGGCATTTTTGAATGGGTTGAAAGAGACTATCCTATTTTTGACAATGATGGAAATACCACCACCAAAGTACATACCTTCAATAAATATTGGGGTAAACTTTTGACCAAAGGAGAGAAAGTTATCCGATAAGCTAATTTGATAAAAAAATCTTCTGATCCGAAGCATTGGATAATTACTGAAACTTAAATTCTACCTTGTGTCCTCAAAAAACTTACTCCTTATTTTTACTAGAAATCCAGAGCTTGGCAAGTGCAAAACACGATTAGCAGCCACAGTTGGTGATCAAGCAGCGCTAGATATTTACCTGTTTTTACTTCAACATACCGTACGCATTACCAAAAATTTGAAAGTCGAAAAATCAGTATATTACTCTGAAACTATATGGCAAGATGATATATGGGATGCTACCGTATACCAAAAAAGATTACAGAGTGATGGTGATTTGGGAGTGAAAATGGCCCATGCTTTTCAAGAGGGCTTTGAGGCCGGATTTGAAAAAATTATTATAATAGGTAGTGATATGTACGATTTAAGTGAAGGCGACATAGAAAATGCCTTTTCCCAACTTACCAATACCGATTTTGTCATTGGCCCAGCCGAAGATGGCGGTTATTATCTACTGGGAATGAAAACCTTTGAGCCCAGTGTATTTAAAAATAAAGAATGGGGAACAGAAACTGTATTAAAGTCCACATTAAACGATTTAAAAAATAAAAATAGAATACTTTTAGACAGCAGAAACGATGTTGATTATTATGAAGACATTGCAAACATTTCGGCGTTTAAACCCTTCTTAAAAAAGTATAAAAATGACTAAAAAACAATTAAAAGAATCTACAGACTACCTAAAAAGCAAAGGTTTTGAAAGCCCAGAAATTGGTATTGTTTTAGGTACCGGTTTGGGAAAATTAGTAGATGAACTAGAAAACACCATTGAAGCTCATTATAATCACATCCCGTTTTTTCCTTTAGCTACCGTAGAATTTCATAGTGGAAAACTTATTTATGGTACATTTCAAGACAAAAAAGTCGTGGTCATGCAAGGGCGCTTTCACATGTACGAAGGCTATGATTTAATGGATGTGACGTATCCAATTCGGGTAATGCACCAGCTCGGGATTAAAAAGTTATTAATTTCTAATGCATCTGGAGCGATAAATTTAAATATGAAAAAAGGCGATATGATGTTGATTGAAGATCATATTAACTTACAAGGCGCTTCTCCTTTAGCCTTTAAAAATGTAAGTGAATTTGGATCAAGATTCACCGACATGAGCAATCCGTATGATACAGGCATGCGAAAAAAGTTACTAGCCATTGCTGAAAAAGAAAACATTACGCTTAGACAAGGAGTGTATGTTTCTGTGCTTGGTCCCCAATTAGAGACAAGAGCAGAATATCGAATGCTGAAACTTTTAGGCGCTGATGCTGTTGGCATGAGCACTGTTCCTGAAATTATTGTCGCTAATCATTTAGGCCTACCTGTTGCTGCAATCTCTGTTCTCACCGATGAATGTGATCCCGATAATTTAAAACCTGTAAATGTTCAAGAAATTATTGCAGTAGCCGAAAAAACCGAGCCGAAAATGGTGAAGCTATTCAGAGAATTATTAAAACAATTGTAAGCTTTTCTAGAAAGTTGGTACTAAGCTGGTATTAAAAATAGTTCTATGAAACTTATTATTGTAATTGTATGGGCGCTTTTGTTTTTTTCTTTTCCATGGGAAAATGAACGTGTAATTGATACTGATGCTATTTCGAGGGTTGCAGACCACACCCAATGGAATCGACTTTTAAAAAAGCACGTAGATAATGACGGCAATGTAAATTACAAAGCTTTTAAAAAGGATGAAAAAGCACTCGATGCTTATTTGACAAATCTAGCACAATCTGAACCCAGTGCAACTTCGAGTACATCAGAAAACCTGGCGTATTTTATAAATCTTTACAATGCAGCGACGGTTAAATTAATATTAGAGAATTATCCTGTTAAAAGTATAAAAGACATTAGAAAGCCTTGGGATAAAGAATGGATTAAAGTAGGGACAAAACTATATTCATTAGGAGATATCGAACACAAAGTGCTCCGGAAAATGAATGAACCTCGCATTCATTTTGCTATTAACTGTGCTTCTTATTCATGCCCAAAGTTACATAACGAAGCTTTTGTGAGCTCAAAATTAGAAACACAGCTTCAAAATGCGACCATTGATTTTATCAACGACCCTAAACGCAATGTAATTGCCAGTGAAAAAATCAACATATCCTACATTTTTAAATGGTTTAAGGCTGATTTTACCGAAAATGGATCTATCGTAAACTATATGCAATCCTACAGTACAATTAAAATAAAAGATGAGGCAAAAATTGACTTCATCGACTACGATTGGCGGCTAAATGAAACAAAATAAACCTAATATAAGTATTATTATTCCTGTTTTAAACGAAGCAGATTGTGTTGGCACGCTACTTACCTATTTGAAGGAAAATTATGAATCGAAGGCTTCACATGAAATTATCATTGTTGATGGCGGAAGCACAGATGATACGGTTGCCATAGCTCTTGAACATGGAGCAAAGGTAGTTTGTTCAGAAAAAGGAAGGGCAAAACAATTGAATCGCGGGGCTACTATGGCGCAACATGCTATTTTATATTTTTTGCATGTAGACACCTTTCCGCCCAAGAATTTTGATAAAAAGATCATAACCGCCACTAAAAATGGAAATCAGGTAGGTTGTTTTCAAATGAAATTTGATAGCAATAGTCGTTTTTTAAACTTTTTTGCTTGGTTTACTAGGTTAAATTACAAAATATGTAGAGGTGGCGATCAATCCCTTTTTATCACCAAAGATTTATTCTTAAAAACCAATGGTTTTAATGAAAAATATACTATTTACGAAGACAATGAATTTATTGGAAGACTCTATAAAACAAGCTCTTTTACCATATTGCCATTTCAAGTAAAGACGTCGGCTAGAAAGTATCGCGAAAAAGGTGAAATACGTTTACAATATCATTTTGGAATGATACATCTCAAAAATTATTTAGGAGCAAGCCCAGAAAAACTACACGACTATTACAAGCGAAATATTGCTGTTTAAGTCATTCTAATTTATCCATCAACTACCGCATTAAATTAAGACTACTGCTGTTCAAAATCTAAAATAGCACCTTCACTTATCCACTTGGCTAAGGCCTGTCTATTGTCCGGATCTAAAATTCTACGTTGATCTTGTACGTTAGTGATATTTCCAATTTCAATAAATACCATGGCAGGATGCGTTTTACGTACCAAATATAGCGCTGTTCTATCTTTAAAAGTACCTGAGTAATTTCTGTTAGGTTGGTATTTTTTGTACTTAGTTTCAAAAGTGGTGTGGATACTTTCTGCTAATTTTTTTCCATTACTGCTATTTTCATGATGGTAAAAGAAAACATCAATATTCTGCCCTACACTTCTACTATCTACATGGGTGACAATTAAACGCTGATACTTACCCTTATTCTGTTGGTACAATTCATTCACAGCATCGACTCTTTGTTTAAGTCGGGCTACTTGATTTAGTGGAATTTCTAAATTCGGATAGACTACTTCATCACGATCCATTGCCAATATTCGTTCATCGCGAATACCATCATCCGGATCTCTTACGATCACAAATACCGTTGCTCCATGTGAGATTAATTCTCTGGCCAAACGCAGCGTAATGTCATAGGCATATTCATCTTCAGAAATCGGCGTATCTAAATAGGTTGTCATAGCACCAGGGTCTGGACCACCATGACCAGAAACTAAATAATAGACAGCATCTTTTAGAACATCACTTTGAAAAACCACTTCTGCATACTTTTTACCAAAAATATCATAGGAAATGCCTTTAACCGCTTTTGTCTCTGCGACCACTTTGGCCTCATAGTTTTTAACTTTAAAGGGCACTTTATAAGATCTCCCTTCAAATAAATGAATGCTGTCTCTTAGGTTGTCAATATTTAAGGCTACAAAATCCTCATAAACTTCATAGGGGTTTGCACCATGTTTTCGTATCAAGGATAAGATGCCATCCCCCTTTTCTGCGGTGACTGTTTTTAATACGTCTTGCGCATGAACGGCACAAAAGCTGATACTAAAAACTATTAAAACCAAACTATTTTTAAAACTAATCATTCGCATTATGTCCTAATCTAAATCTATTTTATGGTATTATTCTTCTATTACAATTGTACTGTAATCGACCTGTATGCCTTTTGTAAGTATAGCAATAAAATTATCTTTTTCTGCACTCATTAAAGCCGCATTTTCATTGCGATTTGCAGCTCCTTCTAATTTTACAAAAGTCATTGCTGGGAGTGCATTATTGGCAATAAAAAGATTAATTTTATCTGTAAAGATATTTTGCTTTTCAGCAGCTGAAGCTAGTTTCATCTTTTTTTGTTTCACTATATTTTCGATACTCTTCGCAAATTTTTCACCTTCTTTACTGTTCTCGCTATGCGAAACTACAACTGTAGCATTATTATTAAAATGACCATAGTCAATATCAAGAACTAATAAACGTTGGTGTGCCCCACGAAACGTAAAAAAGCGCTTATTAATAGCATCGATATAGGCGCCTAAGTTTAAACGCTCATCTAAGTTGTACTCAAATAAAAAAACACGCGCTCCTTGCTCCAAAAGTTCTTTAGACATGGCTAAAGCCACATCTTTACGCACCTTGGTATTGGCCTTAACCACTTGCAAATTACTTGGTTCAAACCTGTCTAGCAGCAAATAATATACCGTATTTTTTAAAATAGTATCTTTTTTGGACAAGCTATTTAACGTAGTATCAAAAATAGAAGATTCTTTATGATCAGATAGATTTATTACCCTACCCATGTTTCTAAATGAGAACTCACTTTGTGGTATGGTATACGTTTTACCCAATTGAAGAAGACTCCCATTGCTAATTTGATCTTGATTTAAGTCAATAAATTTTTGGTAATTGGCCTTTACATCTAAGCCCTCACGTCGTAATACAGAAATAATGCCATCCCCTTCTTTAGCGGTAAAGGTAGGTAGGGAGTCTTGTGAAAAACCTGATTGACAGGTGGTTAACAAAACAATTGAAAAGAATAATAGTTTCGTTTTATTCTTACAAATCATGGTAGTATTCTTTTCACAAAGGTTGTTAAAAATCTAGAAATCTCCAAATGCAATCCTACCCATTTCTAAAGCATGTAGTTTTAAACCAAAACCTCACTTAAAGGTGCTATATAGTTGTTTAATAGTTTCTTGCGCTGGTTTATTCTGAGGCGTAAATCTATTGTTATCTTTCCCACCAGATTGCTTGTGATTAATAAACCATTTCCAAACGTATCCTCCTGCAAACCATTCTTCAGACCAAAATTCTTGAATAATTGCTTGGGTTGCATTAGTTTGGGCTTGTAAATTTACATTTTCTTGATTGCGATCTACAAGCCATGGCTTTTTAGCCGTATAATCCATACTTCTATACCCATATTCTGTAAATAAAATAGGTTTATTTTTCTCCTCTGAAAGTTTAGCCAAAACGGGTTTCCATTTTAACCAAGCAGTCCTCAAGGTCTGTACCGATGGCGACTTTTCATCAGACAAAGGAAAATAGGCATCCACTCCTATGTAATCAAGAAGTTCCCAAAACGGAGTTTTGGTGTATTCATCCCAATTCGCAGCATAGGTTAATTTTCCTTGGTATATTTTCTTTATATCGCGTATTAATTCAATCCAGTAATCGGGTCTGTTTTGCACAAATTGCTCTAATTCTGTTCCAATACAAAATACTTCAACCTTTGCTATTTCCGCCAACTCAGCATAGGTCATAATAAACTTCTTATATGATGTTTCTAAAGTTTTCCATTCTGCTTCTGTATTCATTTTTAAATTACCCGTAAACTCACCTTTCGAAATCCAAATCTGTGGTTTTAGCATTACGCTTATGCCGTTTTTATGGAGCATGCTAATGTACTGTTTGGCACCGTTTTTAGTTTCCCCATACCACTGTCTATCAGAGTTAAAACTTAATTCAGGAGAACTCAAATCACGTATAAAACCAAAAGGCATTACTGCGGCATGGTTCGCATTTAAATTAACGACCTCCTGTATATGATCTTGTGCAACTTCTTCTCGAGAAGCTACAAAACTCACTCCGTTGATTTTCTTTTGTTGACTTGTACAGGACATTTCAATAAGAAATACAATCAGGAATCCTAACTTTTTCATGGTGCAACTTTTTACCAAAAATAGTACATTAAAAATGCATCTGAATGAATTTAAATCTTTTTTACATTAAGGTTCTTGATTAAAATACGACCTTTATATAAATTACCAACACCAGCATATGGAACCAGAAAACGTAGTCATAATTGGAAATGGAATCGCAGGAGTTACCGCTGCACGACATATTCGAAAATTATCCGACAAAAAAATCACCTTAGTATCGGCAGAAAGTGACTTTTTTTTCTCTAGAACGGCATTAATGTACGTGTATATGGGGCACATGAAGTTTGAGCATACCCAACCTTACGAAAACTGGTTTTGGAAAAAAAACAGGATTGAATTACAAAAAGGCTTTGTTGAAAGAATAGATACTGATGCTAAAAAACTATACTTAAAAGACGGAAATACTATTGGTTATGACGATTTAATTATTGCTACGGGATCAAAGCCCAACAAATTTGGATGGCCTGGACAAGATTTAAAAGGAGTTCAAGGTTTATATCACAAACAAGATTTAGAACAACTAGAAAAAAATGCCCCTAATAATAAGGTATGTAAAAGGGCGGTTATTGTTGGTGGTGGACTGATAGGAATTGAAATGGCTGAAATGCTGAGAACAAGAGATATTCCCGTTACTTTTTTGGTACGTGAAAAAAGCTTTTGGAACGGCGTTTTGCCTTCAGGAGAATCACAACTAATCAATGAACATATTTTAAACCATCATATTGATTTGCGTTTAGATACTAATTTAGAAGAAATAATTGCGGATGAAAATGGACATGCTAAAGCAGTTAAAACCGATAAAGGAGATGTCATTGATTGCACCGTAGTAGGACTTACAGCAGGCGTAACACCAAACATAGATTTTCTAAAAAATTCAGGAATCGATTTAGGTAAAGGTGTGAAAGTAAATCGGTTTTTAGAGACCAATATCAACCATGTTTACGCCATTGGAGACTGCGCCGAACAACATGAAGCTATTGGCAATAGAAGACCTATCGAAGCCGTGTGGTACACAGGCAGGATGATGGGCGAAACACTAGCACAAACCATTTGCGGGAATAAAACGGCCTACCAGCCGGGCCATTGGTTTAATTCTGCAAAGTTTTTTGATATTGAATACCAAACCTATGGTTGGGTATTTAGCGAGCAGAATAAAAAAGAAACTGAACTCCATTTTCATTGGCGGCACAGCTCCGAAAATATTTGCATCACCATCGCTTATGATGCTGACACAAAAGAATTTTTAGGGATCAACACTTTTGGTATTCGCATGCGACACGAAATCTTTGACCGTTGGTTGACCGATAAAGAGAATGTTTTTTATGTTATGGAATTTTTAAAAGATGCCAATTTTGATCCTGAGTTTTATAAAAACTACGAAAATGACATTGTAGAAAAATTCAACAGCGCCTTCGGAACACAAATAAATCCCAAGAAAAAAAGCTGGAAACGTATTTTTGCCAGTAGTTAAAGGTTGATAGTTTTCAAATGATAAGTTTTTTATTCAGAATACTCACAAACCCAGAACGAACAACATACAGCAGCAATCGAGAAGCGACAATAAAGAATCAAATTCACAGCACAGCATTTTCTTTCTTCAAGGAAATGAAAAAAATAATTTTTTTATGAAAATAATACAAAAAACTGGGTTAGTTATTTTTTTAGTGGGCTTAGCTGTTTTTACGGTATTACCCCTTTTGGGTACATTTATTTTAAATGAAAATAGCCTAGAACAAATCGTTCAAGAAAAAAATATTAAAAGTGCTGTTTTTATTGAAGACCTTAAAGATCAAATTGTAAACAAGGAATTTTCTGGAATGCAGGAGCTATCCCCTATGGTGGCAAAAGCTTTAAAGTTTGCAAACGAAACACATACCAAAAATAAAGAGTACGATAAAAAAATATATACCAGTACTAGCGATATGGCTAGCTTGATAGGCAAAAAATCGGGTTCTGGTTTTATTGTCAATAATAAAGGGCTGATGTGGTTGTTAACCTTTGGCTTAGGTATCATCGGTGCCCTCATGTTTATTACGCCACAAGTAGTTACCTTGGGCAAAAAAGGCATTAAAAACGATCATATTTACCATCAAGATTCCACCAACAGAGGATGGATCGCGTGGTTGGTGTTTATTTTTTTAGTATCGTTTTACATTGTTTTGTATTTCGCTTCAGAATATGCAGTGAATTGGACTTACTTATTGGACCCAACAAGTGAAGCTTTAAGTGGCAACCCTGCCGGGCATTGGTTTGTCTATGGCTTTATGTATTGCGTAGTCATGGTCGTTATGGCCGTGCGCATGTACATCAAATACCGACATAATGTGTATCAAATGGTGCGTACAACATCCGTTTTATTTTTTCAGATTGTTTTTGCCTTTTTGATTCCTGAAATTATGGTGCGTTTGCAAATGCCTTATTATGATTTTAAAAATGCGTTTCCGTTAGACTATGACTTCTTTTTTCAGTGGAATTTAAAATCACTCTTAGATAGCGGCGGAATAGGCTTATTTATATTAGTCTGGGGTATTGTACTAACCCTTATCATTGTTCCCGTAATGGTGTATTTTTTTGGAAAAAGATGGTATTGTTCGTGGGTTTGTGGTTGCGGTGGTTTGGCCGAAACATTAGGCGATCCCTACCGTCAACACTCGAGCAAATCACTGTTTTCTTGGAAAGTAGAACGTTGGCTTGTACATGGTGTTTTGGTTTTTGCAGTAGGGATGACCGTACTCACTTTAATTAGCTTTTTCACGGCATCTGGTACCGTCATCGGTATAAAAACATCGAGCATACAAAATTTATATAGCCTATTGATCGGCGCCATTTTTGCTGGGGTAATTGGAACTGGCTTCTATCCAATTTTTGGGAATCGCGTTTGGTGTAGGTTTGGATGTCCTTTAGCTGCTTATTTAGGATTTGTTCAACGTTTTAAGTCTCGGTTCAGAATTACCACGAATGGTGGGCAGTGCATTTCTTGCGGAAATTGCTCTACCTATTGCGAAATGGGAATTGATGTGAGAGCATATGCCCAAAAAGGAGAAAACATTGTACGTTCTAGTTGTGTGGGTTGTGGTGTTTGTTCTGCGGTATGCCCACGTGGCGTTTTAAAATTAGAAAACGGACCAGAAGAAGGCAGAATCAATCCGACCGAAATACTACTAGGGAATGATGTTGATTTAATGACCTTAGTGAATAAAAAAAGTAACTCGTAATTTCATATTTTAAACTGATTTAGATTGACAAATATAGTAATGCCTGACATAAACGTTATCATTCCCGCATACAACGAAGCTGATTCTATAGCTCATGTAATAAAAGAAATTCCGGGTATTGTTTCCGAAATCATTGTAGTTAACAATAATTCTACGGATAAAACTGCTGAAAATGCAGCCAATGCCGGCGCTACGGTATTAACCGAAAACCGCAGAGGCTATGGCTATGCGTGTTTAGCAGGAATTAATTACATCGAACAAAAGTCTAAACAACCAGACATCATCGTATTTATCGATGGAGACTATTCTGACTACCCGGAAGAACTTTCTAAATTAATTGCACCTATCATAAAGAACGATATAGATATGGTTATTGGCGCTAGAGTAGACAGTTTAAGAGAAGATGGTGCTATGACACCACAGCAAATTTTCGGAAATTGGCTGGCAACCTCCTTAATGAAGCTGTTCTTTGGAGCTAATTTTACAGATCTTGGTCCCTTCCGAGCTATTAAATATAACACTTTGATGGCGCTAAATATGGAAGATAAAACCTACGGATGGACGGTAGAAATGCAGTTAAAAGTATTAAAAAAGAAATTTACATATACCGAAGTACCAGTGCGTTATAAAAAAAGAATTGGCATATCAAAAGTATCAGGTACGATAAAAGGTAGTATATTTGCAGGCGTAAAAATTCTAAGTTGGATTTTTAAATACAGTATAAAATAAAATGGCTTTAACAATTACTTACATTATCATTGCTATTTATAGCATCGCATTAGTTTTAATCTTCTTCTATAGCCTTGCGCAGTTGAATCTTTTAATCAACTATTTAGGCAACAAAAGAAAAAATGATACCGCTGCGAAATTCAATCTCTTAGATCCAAAAGAGATACCCTTTGTGACGATTCAACTCCCCGTATACAACGAGGAATACGTCATGGATCGTTTATTAGAAAATATTGCAAAAATAGAATACCCATCTAGTAAATTAGAAATTCAGGTTTTAGATGATTCCACAGACGAATCTGTTGAAGCTACTGCCATACACATTCAAAAATTAAAAGAGACAGGTTTAGATATTACCCATATCCGCAGAACTAACCGTCAAGGATACAAAGCTGGTGCTTTAAAAGAAGGCTTAGAAATTGCTAAAGGAGACTTTATTGCTATTTTTGATGCCGATTTTTTACCTGCACCTGATTGGTTAAAGAAAACGGTGATTTACTTTAAAGACGAAGAAATTGGTGTTGTTCAGACCCGCTGGGGACATATCAACAGAGATTATTCTACCTTAACACGTATTCAAGCCTTTGCTCTAGATGCACATTTTACACTTGAACAAGTAGGTAGAAATGCAAAAGGGCACTTTATCAATTTCAATGGTACTGCTGGGATTTGGCGTAAAGAATGTATTTTAGATGCTGGTAACTGGGAAGGGGATACCTTAACAGAAGATTTAGATTTAAGCTACAGAGCACAATTAAAAAATTGGAAGTTCAAGTATTTAGAAGATGTTGAAACTCCTGCAGAACTACCTGTGGTTATTAGTGCTGCACGTTCTCAACAATTTAGATGGAATAAAGGTGGCGCTGAAAATTTCAGAAAAACGGTTTCAAGCGTTATTTTTGCTAAGAATATTCCTTTTAAAACTAAATTTCATGGCGTAATGCACCTATTAAACAGCTCCATGTTTTTATGTGTGTTTATCGTTGCCTTTTTAAGCATCCCCATGCTCTACATAAAAAATAGTTACGGCCATCTAGGATGGATTTTTGAAGTAACCAGTTTTTTTATCGTAAGTACCATAATCCTATTTGTTTGTTATTGGTTTACCTATAAGAGCATTCAAGGCAGTAGCTTTGACAATTTTATAGATTATATCAAATTATTTTTTACATTTTTTTCTATAGCTCTTGGTTTTTCTTTGCACAACTCTATTGCTGTTTTAGAAGGCCATATGGGGAAAAGAAGTGAATTTGTACGGACACCAAAATTTAATTTGAGTAACTTAAAAGATAGCTGGAAAACCAATAAATATTTAGCGACTAAACTGTCGCCGAATATGATCTTGGAGGCTGCTTTAATGATTTATTTCCTGTTTGGAATGTACAGCGCAATTCCTTTAAACGACTTTGGTTTGTTTCCCTTCCATTTCATGTTGTTTTTAGGTTTCGGATTTGTATTTTTTAAATCCCTTACCGCTAGAGCTTAAATTTCTCAAAATACAATAAACTAAACCGTTCTTTCAAAAGAGAACGGTTTTTTTGTTTTTGTCTGATACCAAAACCTAGATAGGTGAAACCATTTAATTTTCTTATTTTTCCATCTGGAAAACCCATTTATATAGATGTTGAATACCTTTCTAAAATATGGCAAACTACATCGGGTATCTATAATTTTGATGCTCGTAAGCAGTTTGTTTTATTATGCTATTGCCTATCATTTTGAACGAACAGAATTTATAAAACTCGTCGTACTGTTTACTGGACTATTTGTTTTATCGTATAAAATAGTTCAATTCGAAAAATTCAACTTTAAATTTCTTCTTTGGTCAGGTCTTTTTTTTAGACTGGTTTTTCTGTTTACACTGCCTAATCTATCACAAGATTTTTATCGGTTTATTTGGGACGGAGAACTCGTAAGTAATTTTATTAATCCGTATTTAACAGTCCCTAACGAACTAATTTTACAGCCAGATTTAGTCATTGACAATGCCAAAGAACTACTAGTAGGCATGGGCGAATTAAGCCCGAAATTTTACAGTAATTACCCTCCTTTAAATCAAATCATATTTGCTATTGCCGCGCTATTTGGTGGTAAAAGTATTTTAGGTGCTGTCATGGTAATGCGCCTTAGTATTATTCTTTCTGATGTGGGCATCGTTTATTTTGGAAGGAAGTTATTAAAAAATCTGAATTTTTCTCCACATCTTATTTTTTGGTATTTCTTAAATCCTTTAGTGATTTTAGAACTTAGCGGGAATCTTCATTTTGAAGGCGTGATGCTTTTCTTTTTTGTTTGGTCTTTATACCTATTATCAAAAAACCGCTGGCAAATGGCTGGAGTTTTGTATGCCTTCTCGATTGCCATAAAATTAGTACCCCTACTATTTCTACCCCTTTTTTTGAACTACTTGGGTTTTAAAAAAAGCATCTTATTCTATAGTATAGTAGCCACAGTATCCCTGTTATTACTACTCCCTTTTTATAGTGTTGATTTTTTTGCTAATTATTCGGAAACCGTAGGGTTATGGTTTTCTAACTTTGAGTTTAATGCTAGTATATACAATGTCGTTAAAAAAATTGCTGTACTTTATTTTGATAAGAAACCCTGGGAATTAATTGTCAGTTATGGAAAAATAACGCCGTATATAATTATTGGTATCGTGCTATGTTTTAGTTGGTTTCAAAAAAAACAAAAATTACCGCTCCTTATAACTTCAATGCTGTGGGTGCTTACAATCTATTATTTGGTATCGGCCACGGTTCATCCATGGTATATTGTATTTCTAGTTTTTTTAACAATGTTCACTAAATTCAAGTTTCCCATACTTTGGTCTGCCTTTGTCATTTTAAGCTATTGGGCCTATTCAAACCCGAGTTATACAGAGCATTTAGGGATTTTATGTATTGAGTATATAGCAATTTTAAGTTACATGGCTTACGAAATCAGTATTATATATAGCAAAAAGTAACATTTTTATAAAAATTTGGCATCAAACCTTAATAAGTCAATTTTATTTGTACTTTTGATGTCATAATGAACAAAACCAATAACATATCTTCTTTAGACAGGTCTTTTGTACCTGCTCGTTCATTTACACCTACACGTCGTCGCCCGTAAGGGTGCACTATATTTTGGAAATAGGTGAGTCCATTTCCGCTAAAACAAAAACAATTTATAATTAACTTTTACTTTAAAATATAACATTGGCAATGGAAATACTAATTGCTAACGAATCACATTTTAAATACGCTGAAATAATTTGTGATACAATTGCGGAATCTGCAAAAGTCCGAGGTACTGGAATTGCTAAACGAACTCCTGATTATATTTGTAAAAAACTATCTAACGGTAACGCTGTTATTGCTTTAGATGAAGGCAATTTTGCTGGTTTTTGCTACATAGAAATTTGGGGCCATGAAAAATATGTAGCCAATTCTGGTCTTATAGTACACCCCGATTATAGAGATAGAGGATTAGCAAAACAAATAAAAGAACTCATTTTTGAACTTTCTCGAAAAAAATTCCCAGAGGCTAAAATATTCGGAATCACTACAGGTTTAGCGGTAATGAAGATCAATTACGAGTTGGGTTATAAACCCACGACTTTTTCAGAGTTAACGGATGATCCCGAGTTTTGGAAAGGGTGCCAAACATGTAAAAATTTTGATATTTTAACTAGAACTGAACGCAAAATGTGTTTGTGTACTGCTATGATTTACGATTCTAAAGCAAAAGAAAAAAGTAAGACTAATGTAATTGTAAAAGAAAAATTTAACACAAAGGCTTTTAAAAGACTTAAAAGCATTAAAGAAACCCTTTTCCTAAAAAAGAAAGAGAAATGAATAAATTAGTTTTAGCGTATAGTGGCGGTTTAGACACCTCTTATTGTGCCAAATATTTATCAAAAGACCAAGGTTTTGAAGTGCATGCCGTAAGCGTAAATACAGGTGGATTTTCAAACGAAGAAATCGCCAGTATAAAAGAAAAATCCTTACAACTGGGGGCTAGCACCTACACCTCGATCGATGCGGTACAAACATTTTATGATACGGTTGTAAAATACTTAATATTTGGAAATGTTTTAAAAAACAATACCTATCCTTTATCTGTAAGTGCCGAGCGAATTGTACAAGCTATCGAAATAGTTCGACATGCAAAAAAAATAGGGGCAACTCATATCGCTCACGGAAGTACAGGTGCTGGCAATGACCAAGTACGGTTTGATATGATTTTTCAAATTATAGCGCCTGAAATTAAAATTATTACGCCTATTCGAGATCATAAATTATCTAGAGAAGCAGAAATTGCCTATTTAAAAGAAAATGGAGTGGATTACTCCTGGGAAAAGGCAAAATATTCAATAAACAGAGGTCTTTGGGGAACTTCCGTTGGAGGTGAAGAAACACTAAGCTCTGACAAAGCATTACCCGACAGCGCCTATCCTAGTCAATTACAAGAAAAGAACCCAACAAACCTAACATTAACCTTCGAAAAAGGCGAATTAGTCGCTATTGATGGTAAAAAAGATAGCCCAGTTCAGAATATTATGGCGCTTGAAGTCTTGGCATCAAAGTATGCCATTGGAAGAGATATTCATGTTGGCGATACCATCATTGGCATTAAAGGAAGAGTTGGTTTTGAAGCTCCTGCGGCCTTAATCATTATAAAAGCGCATCATTTATTAGAAAAACATACACTCAGTAAATGGCAGCAATTTCAAAAAGAGCAGCTGGGTAATTTTTACGGAATGTTGTTGCATGAAGGAAATTATTTAGACGAAGTCATGCGAAATATTGAAACTTTTTTAACCGATACTCAAAAAAATGTTTCAGGTGATGTTTTCGTGAGCTTATACCCTTTTCAATACCGATTAAACGGGATAAAGTCGAAGCACGATTTAATGAATGCGGCTTTCGGAAGCTATGGAGAAATGAATAAAGGTTGGACCGCTGATGATGCCAAAGGGTTTATTAAAATTCTCTCAAATCCAGGTAAAATTTACAACCATGTGAATAACCCCATAGCCCCCAAAGACAAATCTCAATACTAATCCTCCGACGCCTCGCAAGTAGAGCCGTTACTAGTTTGAAAAGTTGAATTTAAAAAAGCCTAAAGCCTAAAGCTTATGGCATAAAGCAAGGTATAATGATTACAGCAGGAATTATCGGTGGTTCAGGATATACAGGTGGTGAGCTTATTCGCATATTAGTGCAACACCAGAAAGTTAAAATTGACTTTATTTATAGCACCACTAGGGCTAATAAAAAAATTAGCACAGCACATCCTGATTTACTAGGCCTAACAGATTTAATATTTACGGATACGGTAAACCTAGCTGTTGATGTTGTTTTTTTATGCTTAGGCCATGGGAACTCGACTACTTTTTTAATGGAACATTCATTTTCATCAAACACAAAAATCATCGATTTAAGTAATGATTTTAGGTTAAAAAAAGATGCTGTTTTAAATGAAAAAAAATTCATTTACGGATTACCCGAATTACATAAGGAGGCTATTAAAAATGCAAATTATATTGCAAATCCAGGTTGTTTTGCGACCGCTATACAATTAGCATTATTACCTTTAGCGAAGCATAACCAGCTACATACTGCTATTCACGTGAATGCAGTAACAGGCAGTACAGGGGCAGGTATTAGTCCGTCTGACACATCACATTTTAGTTGGAGAAACAATAATGTGTCTTGGTACAAACCTTTTACACATCAACATCTAGATGAAATCAACGAAAGTTTACACGCTTTTAAAAATGATGTGGGCGCGTTGTATTTTTTACCCAATCGGGGTAATTTCACCAGAGGCATTTTTGCCACAGCGTATGCTACCTGTGATATGAGTTTAGCAGACGCAAATGCCCTATATCACGAGTTTTATAAAGATGCCTTATTTACACAAATTTCAACGACAGAAATTAGTTTAAAACAAGTGGTCAACACCAATCAATGCCACATTCATTTACACAAACATAAGGATACACTTTTAATCACTTCGGCCATTGATAACCTTTTAAAAGGAGCTTCTGGCCAAGCCGTTCAAAACATGAATTTGATGTTTGGGTTTGAGGAAGGAACGGGATTAAATTTAAAGGCAGGGGTTTTTTAACCCTCTCTAATTCCCCAAAGGGGAGAATATTTAAATGCTTACAGTGAATTAGAGCTTACTCGTAAAGCTTGTTGATAAAATATATTTTAACTTAAAAACGCGCCATGGATTCCCTTTTGGGGATTAAGGGGCTTATATTATGAAAATAGCCATCATAGGAACAGGAAATTTGGGAATTGCAATCGCCAAGGGAATTTTAAATTCGAATGGAGCGACCACCATGTTTTTGACAAAAAGAAATACTAGAAATATCCTAAATTTTGAAAAGTTTGGAAACGTTACTGTAACTTCTGACAATAGAGACGCCGTGGAAAAATCTGATATTTTAATATTTGCTGTACAACCTGCACAGTTTCAACCGATCCTTGAAGACATCAAAGATTTATTAACGGAGAAGCACGTGGTCATTTCTACCGTGACTGGATTTGGAATAGCTCAAATAGAAAAGAGTATTGGAACCGACCAATATATTATTCGCAGCATGCCAAATACTGCTATTTCTGTTGGTAAATCAATGACTTGTGTATGTAGTAATGAAAAAGGTAAAAAAAGAATTGATTTGGCAAAAGCTATTTTTAATAGAATGGGTCATTCTATGGAAATTCCAGAAAACCAAATGCAAGCAGCAACGGTAATTTGCGCGAGTGGTGTTGCCTTTTGGATGCGAATGATTCGCGCCACTACTCAAGGTGCAATTCAATTAGGCTTTGATGCCAAAGAAGCACAAGAATTAGCGATGCATACTTGTTTTGGTGCATCGAGTTTATTAATTGAGGCAGGTAGTCATCCAGAAGCTGAAATAGACCGGGTCACCACCCCCAGAGGTTGTACTATTGAGGGTCTAAACGAAATGGAACATCAAGGCTTAAGTTCCTCCTTAATACAGGGGATAATTGCTTCTTATGATAAGATATCAAGAATAAAAGAGGGTAATTTATAGACATTAAAAGAATTGAACATATGAAACTTTTTGACGTATATCCTTTATACAACGTAACACCGGTTTCCGCAAAAGGTATTGTTGTTACAGACGATAAAGGCCAGGAATATTTAGATTTTTATGGGGGTCATGCCGTAATTTCTATAGGACATACGCATCCGCATTATGTAAAAAGAATAGAAGACCAGTTGCATAAAATTGGTTTTTATAGTAATGCTATTCAAAATCCCTTACAAGAAGAGTTAGCTCATAAATTAGGAAAACAATCAGCTTGTGAAAATTATAATCTTTTTATGTGTAGTTCTGGTGCCGAAGCCAATGAAAATGCCTTAAAAATGGCCTCCTTTGTCACTGGCAAATCTAGAGTTATTGCGTTCCATAATAGTTTTCATGGCAGAACCTCAGCAGCTGTAGCTGCTACCGATAACGAGAAAATTAACGCACCCATAAATAAACAACAAAAGGTAACTTTTTTAGCCTTTGAAGACTTAGACAACTTAAAAAAAGAAATTGAAAAAGGTGATGTTTGTGGCGTTATTTTAGAAGCTATTCAAGGTGTGGGTGGTTTAGATGAACCTACGACAGCATTCTACCAAAAAGTCGCAAAAATCTGTAAAAAAAATAGCGTAGTTTTAATTGCCGATGAAGTGCAATCAGGCTTTGGCAGGAGCGGAAAATTCTTTGGTTTTCAGCACCATAGTATTCAACCAGATATTATCAGTATCGCTAAAGGCATGGGCAATGGTTTTCCTGTAGGAGGAATTTTAATTCATGAAAGCATCAAAGCTACCTACGGAATGCTAGGGACTACCTTTGGAGGTAATCATTTAGCTTGTGCGGCAACTTTAGCCGTTCTGGAGGTGTTAGAAAATGAGAATTTAATGGAAAATGCGCGTCGTTTGGAACATTATTTTAGAGCTTGTGCCGCTGAAATTCCACAGGTAAAAAAAGTAAAAGGAAGAGGCTTAATGCTAGGATTAGAATTCGATTTTGAAGTTGCTGATTTACGTAAAAAACTAATTTATAATCAGCATATTTTTACCGGTGGCGCTAGTAACAAAAATTTATTGAGAATTTTACCCGCTTTAACTATAACCGAAAAAGAACTTGACCTGTTTTTTGATGCATTGAAAAAGGAACTCGCCATCTAAGCCCAAGGGAGACCTAAATACCTTGTGGAAAAAGTTCAAGATTGCCACTTTAAAATTAAAAGGACTCCCGTCATCCTGGGAAGAAAAAAAATAATTTTTGATGAAGAAAAAAAGAATTTTACTTAAAATTGGCTCCACTACTTTAACCAAAGAAACTGATCATATTTCTAGAGGTAAAATTGAGGATATTGGTCGTCAAATTGCGCTTTTAAAAAACGAGTGTGAGTTTATCATCGTAAGTTCTGGTGCCATTGTAGCTGCCAAACAATTTGTAAAATTAGAGCACAATGGAGAAGAAATAACCGTAAAACAAGCTTTAGCCTCCATAGGACAACCCCACTTAATGCGAATTTTTCAAGAGAATTTTAGAGAATTGGGTTTGTTTACTTCGCAATGTTTACTATCCTATTCCGATTTTGAAAATCCAAAAGCCAAATTGAACATAAAAAATACGATTGATGTTTTAGTAGCCAATAATTTTATTCCTATTATCAATGAAAATGATACTGTAGCAACGGATGAAATACAGTTTGGTGATAATGACAAACTAGCGGCTTTAACTGCCGCTTTGTTAAAGGTTGACTTACTATTAATTGCCACCAATACCGATGGTGTTTATACCAAGCATTCTTTTTTAAACGAAATACCGGAAACGATACAAGAAGTCATTGATTTGAATGATTTAATTCAAGAAGTTGATGTTCAAAAATCAACACATGGTACTGGTGGAATGCAATCAAAAATAGAGGCTGCCACCATTGCTAAAAGCGCCAATATTGAAACTTGGATCCTCAACGGTTTAAAAGATAATTTTATAATTGATGCCTTCAACGGGCATAGCAATTTCACAAAAATTAAATAAAATGATGCATTTCCTGAGCATACAAGACATAGATTCATTAACACAATGGGTAAAAGAAGCAAAGGCTTTAAAGGAAAGTCCAAAAGCGTTTAAAAAATTAGGAAAAGGAAAAACGATCTGTTTGTTATTTTTTAATAATAGTCTTAGAACGCGATTAAGTACTCAAAAAGCAGCTAGCAATTTAGGCTTAGAGGTGATGGTGATGAACTTCGGAAGCGAAGGTTGGGCTCTAGAATATGAAGATGGGAGCATCATGGACCAGGGCACTTCAGAACATATAAAAGAAGCTGCGCAAGTGGTGGCGCAGTTTTGTGATATTGTTGCGATTCGCGCTTTTGCCTCGTTAAGCGATAAGGAAAAAGACGAAGCCGAATTGGTTATCAACGGATTTAAAAAATATGCCACTATTCCCGTAGTAAATATGGAAAGTTCCATTGGGCATCCTTTGCAAGCCTTAGCGGATGCCATCACAATTGCAGAAAACAAAACAAAAGAACGACCAAAAGTAGTACTGTCATGGGCACCACATCCGAAGGCCTTACCGCATGCGGTGGCCAATTCGTTTACTGAAATGATGCTGAAACAAGAGGCCGATTTTGTAATTACCCACCCAAAAGGGTACGAATTAAATCCTGAAATTACAAAAGAGGCTAAAATTGAATACGATCAAAAGAAAGCACTAGAAAATGCAGACTTTGTTTATGTAAAAAATTGGAGTAGTTATGCAGATTATGGCAAGGTAATGAACGAAGATAAGAATTGGATGATGACAAAAGAAAAACTTGGGAATGCTAAGTTTATGCACTGTTTGCCGGTCCGTAGAAATGTGATCGTAGAAGACGCAGTTTTAGACAGTGACCAATCTTTAGTGATTGAGCAGGCAAATAACAGAACCTACGCCGCGCAGATCGTCTTAAAGAAGCTACTGAACTCCTTAGCTTTCTGAGAAGAAACTCATGTGGGGACTAAAAAAATAAGCTTCTCCTTTATAAAGGAAATAGCTTAAAGAAGTGAAATAAAACACCTAATACATCATAAAGCAGCACTCATGCCGACTAAGAAGACTAAAACGAGCTTATCCATTGTGAAAATTGGCGGTAATGTCATTGAAAATACGGCTGAATTAAATAGGTTTTTAACCTTGTTTTCGGCATTAGAGGGTCCAAAAATATTAGTTCATGGTGGTGGCAAATTAGCGACCATATTAGCTTCAAAACTAGGCATTGAATCGAAATTAGTGAATGGAAGACGAATTACTGACGCTGAAAGTATTGATATTATTACCATGGTTTATGGCGGATTAGCCAATAAAACCATAGTGGCCAAATTACAGGCAAATGGCTGTAACGCCATTGGTTTAAGCGGCGCCGACGCAAACAGCATTCAAGCACATAAACGCCCGGTAAAAGATATAGATTACGGTTTCGTGGGCGATATAGATGGTATAAACACCACCTTTATTGATACCCTTTTAAAAGCAAAACTTAGCCCTGTTTTTTGTGCTTTATCACATGATGGTAAAGGGCAAATTTTAAATACCAATGCTGATACTATTGCCTCAGAAATTGCGATTGGCCTGAGTAAACTTTACAACACTACCTTGTATTATTGTTTTGAAAAAAAAGGTGTTTTGCGCGATATCAAAGATGAAAATTCGGTAATAAAACACATCAATACAGAACAATATCAAGACCTATTAACACAAAAAATAATAGTAGCCGGTATGCTTCCCAAATTAGAGAATTGTTTTCACGCCTTACATCATAATGTAGATAAAGTATGCTTAGGAGATTTGGAAATGATGAAAACCGACGCTACTTTATTTACCACAATTACCTTATAAAATGAATCAAAAACAACTCACAGAAAAAGCCATTGAGCTTTTAAAAGAGCTCATCAGTATTCCGTCTTTTTCTAAAGAAGAAGATAAAACAGCCGAAGCCATTCAAAACTGGTTCACTTTTTTTAGTATTCCTTTTACTAGAGAAAACAACAATGTATATGCTAAAAATAAATTTTGGAATGATAGCAAACCTACCTTGCTTTTAAACTCTCATCATGATACCGTTAAACCAAATCAAGCGTACACCAAAGACCCATTTCATCCGCATATAGAGGATGGTAAAGTATACGGTTTGGGGAGTAATGATGCAGGGGGCTGTTTAGTGTCGCTAATAGCGACGTTTACCCATTTTTATGCGACCGAAAATTTAAGTCATAATATTTTAATGGTGGCCTCAGCCGAAGAAGAAAATGCAGGGGAAAATAGTTTAAGAGGTTTATTACCTAGTTTACCTAAAATTGATGTGGCTCTAGTAGGCGAACCCACTTTAATGAATTTGGCTATTGCAGAAAAAGGGTTACTAGTTTTTGATGCTGTGGTAAAAGGAACACCCTCGCATGCGGCTCATCCTAACGAGGACAATGCTATCTACAATACAATTAAAGTATTAGAGTGGTTTAAAAATTATACCTTTAATAAAACATCCGAAGTCCTCGGAGATGTAAAATTAACCGTCACCCAAATTAACGCTGGAAATCAACATAATGTAGTGCCTTCGCAAGTTGATTTGGTGCTAGATGTTCGTGTGAACGATAAGTATACCAATCAAGAAATTGCGACGATGCTAAAATCGGAAGCACCCTGTGAACTTAAAGAACGTTCGCTAAGACTTAACTCTTCGTCAATCGATAAAAACCATGCTTTAGTACAATCGGGAATTGCATTAGGCAGAACTACCTACGGCTCACCTACCCTTTCGGATCAGGCCGCACTAACTTGCCAATCTTTGAAATTAGGACCTGGGGATAGTACACGATCTCATTCAGCAAATGAGTATATTTATATCCATGAAATTGAAGAAGGAATAGATTTGTATATTAAAATAGTCAAGGGGTTTTTAGCCCCCTAACCCCAAAAGGGTAATTAAAATTCAAGCTCAATTTCAAAAAAAGGTTTAAGTTTTAAATCAAACTATCCATCAAATAAAAGAATAAACAGTTTTTTCCATCAACAGACAACCATCAACCAACAACTAAATGAATACTAACAACTAACAACCGATTAAAATGAAACTTTGGGACAAAGGATTTAGTACAGATAAAAAAATAGACCATTTTACCGTTGGTAATGACCGAGAGTTAGACTTGCATTTAGCGAAATACGACGTAATTGCTTCAAAAGCACACGCAAAAATGTTGGGCAAAATTGGCCTATTAACTGCAGAAGAAACGCATAGTTTGGTTAAGGAATTATCGGAGATAGGGGCAACAATCGATAATGGAACCTTTACTATTGAGGATTCTTTTGAAGATATGCACTCCAAAATAGAATATCTTCTAATTCAAAAACTAGGGGATACAGGAAAAAAAATTCACACCGCACGCTCCAGAAATGATCAAGTTTTAGTTGCTATGCATTTGTATTTAAAAAATGAACTTGTAGCGATTAAATCAGAAACAAAAATACTGTTTGACTTGCTATTAGATCTCGCCGATAAGCATAAAAGCATTTTATTACCTGGGTATACACATTTACAAATTGCCATGCCCTCTTCTTTTGGTTTATGGTTTTCAGCGTATGCAGAAAGCTTAATTGATGATTTGTATTTCATTGATGCCGCGCATAAAATAGCAGACCAAAACCCATTAGGAAGTGCTGCAGGATACGGAAGTTCGTTTCCAATCGATAGAGCTTTTACAACACAAGAGCTGAGCTTTGCTACACAAAAATTTAATGTCGTAGCGGCACAAATGAGTCGCGGAAAAGTAGAGAAAGCAGCGGCTTTTGGCATCAGTAGTATAGCGACAACCCTTTCAAAAATGGCCATGGATATTTGTTTATATATGAGTCAGAATTTTAATTTTATCTCTTTTCCTGACGAATTAACTACGGGTTCGAGTATTATGCCACACAAAAAGAATCCGGATGTTTTTGAGTTAATTCGTGGAAAATGTAATAAACTGCAAGCAGTACCTACCCAACTAAGCCTGCTACTAACCAATTTACCCAGTGGGTACCACCGAGATTTACAATTGGTAAAAGAGGTGATTGTTCCGGCCGTTCAAGATATAAAAGCCTGTATAGAAATCTTGACTTTTAGTTTAAAAGAAGTTCGCGTTAATGAAACCATTTTAGAAGACCCGAAGTACGACTATTTGTTTAGTGTGGACACACTTAATGAATTGGTATTATCTGGGACTCCTTTCCGTGATGCCTATAAACAAATGGGTATTGAAATTTATGAAGGTAGGTTTACCCCAAAACGTGATATTAAACATACGCATCAAGGTAGTTTAGGAAATTTGTGTTTAGAGGAAATTAGGAAAAAGATGGAGGCTATTCATTAAAATGTATAAAAGGCGTTTTCGCTGCTTTAAAGTCAATCAGTGCTTGCTATTAGATGCCAAGGCATTCCTAAAGTATTTTCTTCTACAAGAGATGGTTTGGTTAAAAAATCCATTTAGAGGGCTTCATGATAGCTTAAATGGTATTCTCTTGAAGGTTTAGCACCGTTGCTGTAATGATATTCATAAAATAAATTATTTGTGCTATCGGAAAAAGTAATATAGCAACCCAAACGAGGACCGTTTCTAAACTATTATGATTTGTAAATTGATCAATTACAATGGTAAAAAATGTTAACAATGTAAAAAGGATATGCAATTTAGTCAAGGAATAAACAGGCGTTATTTTGTATTTACTCAATACAAAATAACCAAAACCACATAACAAAAGCCACAATGCAAATAGTAAAAACAATTGTGAATGGGCAATAACCAAATAGATGTCACCAATGTTCAATGCAAAGTTGGTGTCTATTTGAAAAAAATAAGAAATACCGTAAGCCATACATAAAATAGCGGCTAAAAACCATAGAAATAGATAAGGTCTTTTTTGTAACATGTACTTTACTTAATCGTTTTTAAATTTATAATCTCTTGATCTGTAAGTGGTCTCCAATTGCCACGAGGTAAATCTTTTTTAGTTAATCCTGCATATACTACTAAATCGAGCTTTACAATTTCGTATTCTAATTGTTCAAAAAGTTTACGTACAATATTATTCCTTGTACTGAAAATTTCGATGCCTACTTGATTTTTAGGTGCATTGTCAATATAACTTATATCCTGTACACGAACTAGATGCTCGTCTACCTCTAAACCATCCTTAATTCTTTTTAAATCAGCACTTTTAAACGGTTTTGTAAATTCTACGTGATATATTTTTCGAACACCATTCTTAGGAGTATTCAGGGTTGCTATTAATTCTCCATCATTGGTAAACAACAATAGACCTGTAGCAGATTTATCCATTTTACTTACCGCTAATAATTTTGCCTTAGAAGCATTAGACACCAAACCCATCGCCGTACGCTGCCCCTGACCATCTTTAGCTGATGTTGAAAAATCTTTAGGTTTATTCAATACAATATACTCTTTCTTGATAGGATTTAAAAGTCGTCCATCAAACCTTACTTCATCGGTCAATTGCACTTTATACCCCATTTCAATGACAGCCTTACCATTTACCGTTACGCTCCCAGCAGCAATAAAAATATCGGCTTCTCTACGTGAACAAACACCGGAGTTAGCCACATATCTATTTAAACGCAAAACATTTGGATTGGAAGGGTTTTTTGCAACAATTTTTTTCTTGATTGGTGCGTTTCCTCTAGCGAAGCTCTTCTTTCTAAAGTTTCCTCCCTCTCTCCCTGAAGCTTTATTATCATTATTGGAATCTGACCTACTCATAACTGAAATATTTCCGCAAAGGTAGTGAGAGTCTAATTAAAAATCTATCAATTATTTTTTTATACCCCTTTTTTCGCATTATTTGGTAAAAATCTCGAACCGCACCTAGAATACTGCTTAAAAAATGGAACTATACAACAGCACATCATAACTTCTTAGACCAATCCTAAGAAATAGAATAATATAAAACAATACTTATAGCACTAATTAGTCTTTATAATCAACACTCGATTGCCGCTCCCTATTCACAGTGAGCTTCGTCACATCAGGTCTTGAGTAATGCCCTACAACATCAAAATTTTGACGCTCTTCATAAACGCGATTAAAATCTAAAGTACAGTAAATTAATCCTTCTTTGTGTAACACTGGTGCTATGATCCATTCGCCATCAGGCCCAGCAATACAAGAGCCACCATTGGCCAATATATCAGGTGATTTTTCTAGAATTTTTTGGAGATGCGGTGTAGCACTAGGGAAGTCTGTTTTTGTCATTAATGAGGAGACCGATAGTACGTAACTACGGGACTCTCTTGCTATAAAACGAGTGATATCTTTAGTATTGTATTCGCTACCTGGCCAAACCGCAATATGTAAATTTTCTCCTAAACCGTAAAGTGCTGTTCTAGGTAAAGGCATCCAATTTTCCCAACAGTTTAGGCCTCCAAGGGTAAAGTGTTTTAGTGGATGTACTTGTAGGCCGTTCCCATCACCAGGGGCCCAAGTGAGTCGTTCATCATAGGTGGGTTGTAGTTTGCGATGTACCGATTTTATGACGCCAACTTCATTAATATATACTAATGAACAATAAATACTATGTGAGCCTCTGTCCTTAGCACGTTCAATAATTCCTAAATAAATGGCTATCGTATTAGCTTTTGCAAGATCACAAATCGCATCTAATTCTCCCGATTCTATTTGAATGGCATTATGCATATAATGGGCATGCAGTTCCTTGTTTACTTTCGAATTCCATGCGGCACCCTCTGTCAGTGCTAACCAAAATGGATACCCTGGCAATAGCGCCTCCCCAAAAACGATCAGCTCTGCTTTTTCGCTGGCTGCTTCTGTTATGGAAGTCTCAATTTTTTTTATGGTTGCCCTTTTATCTAACCAAACGGGCGCTATTTGTGCTAAGGCAACCTTTAATAAAGTATCCATCTATAAAATTCTATTTAAAACTAAATCTATGTCAATTAACAGGATACTAAAAACTCCCGAAATAATAATGAACTTCAAGATATTATGTAGCCAGACGTAATGCATTTTTGAATCAGACTTAAATAAGAGGATCAAAAAGAGCATTAAAAATACTATACATCCAATAAAATAGATAACCATATTCCCAACATCAAATTTAAAAATTAATAATAAAGAGGGAATTAAGGTAAACAAAATTAAAACAGCTATTAAATATTTTGAAAATCTAACTCCTAAAATAACTGGAATAGTCTTATAATTTTGAGCGATATCACCCTTTATATTTTCTAAATCTTTAATCATTTCCCTAGCTAAAATCAATAAAAACAAAAATAAAGCGTGTACAAAAATGACGGCTTCAAAATTTCGATAATAGACAAAAACCACAAAAAATGGGCTAATAGCGAGAGTTGCAGAAACAAAATTACCAATAAAAGGCATTTTTTTTAATTTGTGGGAATACAGCCATATTCCAAAGATGTAAGCCGAAAAAAATACAACGGCTTTAAAAGAAACATAACTGGCCACAAATACAGCCAAAAAGTTAAGCACAAAATAGGTGGTTAATTTAAAACGTTGGCTCACCAGCCTATCTAACATTGTTTTATGAGGCTTGTTGATTAAGTCTTTCTCTGCGTCATAAAAATTATTAATAATATAACCTGAGGCAATCACCAAAGCAGAAGCTATGATAATAGCCAGTAGATTTGTATCAAAAACTACTTTCCTTAAGGGCAAGTTGGGTGATAAAATATAGATAGACGCCAAGTATTGGGCTAGAATAATAAGTAAAATATTATACCCCCGAACTACAGAAAACAAACTCAATAACTTTAAAAGTAGGAGTTTATTTTTTCTATTAAGCATTTTGAACCTTTTAGAAGTTATAGACCACTTCTAATTTATGATCTTTTAAGGCTGCTTTAGCTTTTTCAAAATCTTCAGTAAAACCTAAAATGTAACCGCCACCACCAGAACCGCAAAGTTTTAGGTAATAATCGTTACTATCAATCCCCTGTTTCCAGAGTTTTTGAAATTCTACAGGTATCATAGGTTTAAAATTATCTAAAACCACATTTGATAATTGCTTTAAATTCCCGAAAAGAGATGTTACATTGCCACTCACAAAATCTTCTACACAAGCATCCGTATGCTTTATAAATTGTTCTTTTAACATTTTACGGAAACCGGTATTTTTCATTTGCTCCATAAAAATCTGAACCATTGGAGCTGTTTCACCAATGATACCGCTATCTAGTAAAAACACAGCGCCTTTACCTGCTGTATTTTGCGAAGGAATACTTGTAGACTCTATATTGTTTTTAGAATTTATTAAAATAGGCAGACTTAGGTAACTATTTAAAGGATCTAAACCTGAGGATTTTCCGTGGAAAAAAGATTCCATCTTCCCAAAAATTAATTTTAGGCGTAATAGTTTTTCTCTAGTTAGGTTTTCTAACACCGTGATTTTATCAAAAGCATATTTTTGATAGATCGCAGCCACCAAAGCACCACTACTTCCAACGCCATAGCCTTGAGGAATAGAACTATCGAAATACATACCTTCAACAATATCATTCTTTAGGGCCTCCATATCAAAAGTAACCAGATCCGGTTCTTTCTCCGATAAGTTTTCAAGGTAAAAACTAAACTTCTCTAAACTCTTATTGCTTTTAAGTGCTTCTTGCGAGGGATTATTATCTTTTTTTAAAGCTCCATTAAAAAAATTATAAGGTATCGACAGTCCTTTAGAATCCTTAATAATTCCGTATTCACCGAACAATAAAATTTTTGAATAAAATAATGGTCCTTTCACGTTCTTTTAATTAAAATGTATAAATAATACTAAAAAATTACTCCATGCAATTTTAAAGTTACTTATTTTTTGCTGGTTTAAATATACTCATTTAAAATTTTGTAGTACTCACTACTGCAATAAATGAATACATACCGCCAAAGTTAAGCTTAATTATTTAGGGATGGTTTACTGCTAACTGTTTCGCCCCCAATCCTATCTGATCACAAATATACTGCTGGTTTTCGCAATATACTAGTAACTCATCCTTAATAAATTGATAAACTTTTTGCTTTTCGTTTTCTGGATATAAAACATGCACGTTAGCTCCTGCATCTAAAGTAAAGCAAACATGACTACCCGTTTTTTCTCTAAAAGCCCAAATTTTGTTTATGATTTCTAAGGTATTGGGTTTCATTAAAATAAAATAAGGCAGACTAGTCATCATCATGGCATGTAAGGTTAAAGCCTCACTTTCTACTATTTTTATAAATTCAGGGACATCTCCTGTTTTAAAAACAGCCATTAAATGATTTAAATTATCATGAGCTTGTTTAAAACGTTCCCTTGCATAAGGATGATCGTGCATTAAATTATGACCCATAGTACTGCTCACCTGCTTTTGCCCTTTATCGACTAATAAAATGGTGTCTTGAAAATTATTAAAATTAGAGTGCACTTCGTAAGGATATTTTATACCGTACAAATCTGAACTCCCTTGCGTATTTTTATGGGCTCCCCATTGCACAATAGTGCCTTCAATACTCCGGCAAGCACTGCCAGAGCCTAAACGAGCTAAAAAAGAGGCTTTTTTTATAAAAAAAGCTTCGGACATATGACCAACTAGCTTTCTTTCAATATCCATTAAGCATAAAGCTAAAGCAGACATACCGCTTGCTGAAGATGCGATTCCACTGCTATGAGGAAATGAATTTGAGGTTTCAATTTTAATATGATACTCCTTCAAAAAAGGCAAATAGGACTCAATTCTTGAAAAAAAAGTATTTATTTTTGGTTTAAAATCTTCTTTCTGTTGGCCTTCAAACCATAGATCAAAGGAAAAATCGGCACCCTTGTGTTCTAATTTTTTAAATGAAACTTTTGTAGTTGTTGCACAAGCATCTAGCGTAAAACTGATGGAAGGATTCTGTGGAATTTGATTTTCTTTTTTACCCCAATACTTAACTAGTGCTATATTACTGGGCGATTTATAGCTTACAGTTCCTGCTTCAACAGTCTGTAGATAAGGCGTAGGAAGAAAGTCAATTTCGGTCATGAAATGTCAATTTTTTATGCAAAGATAGTTTTTAAGTACATTTTAGATAAAATCAATGCTATAAAATCACTATTTTAGTTGTTTACACCAACCCCTATTTTGAAAAAACGACTTTATTATAGCGCTATAGCAGTTGCCATTTGTTTGCTCATTGGCTTTTTATCAAGCACTGTTACCCAATCTTCTATAGTTAATTGGTATCCTAGCTTAAACAAACCGAGTTTTAATCCGCCAAATTGGATTTTTGCACCAGTTTGGTCTGTTTTATATATCTTAATGGGTATTGCAGCGGGTTTGGTTTGGGCGCGAGGTTTTCATCATATTTGGGTAAAAACTGCCTTATACCATTTTATTTTTCAATTGCTCTTTAATGCATTGTGGAGTATTGTATTTTTTGGACTGCAAGAGCCCTTTTGGGCCTTACTCGTTATTTTTACTTTGTTGATATTAATTATCTTAACGATTAAATGGTTCAAAGTAGTTCATAGAACTGCGGCTTTATTAATGATACCCTACTTGCTGTGGGTTTGTTTCGCAACGGTACTGAATTATAAAATCTGGGAGTTAAATTGATGGTTTAATCTAGCCATTTTTCAAGGTACCCATGTAATAATTGATTTCTAGATTATTTAATGTTGCAATTTACTTACCTAAAAATCTAAATTTCTAATACGCTGTGGTCATTTCTAATAATTTTACCATTGTTTTATAATTACGGGTGGTAGCTTGCACCTTCAGTTTTCTTTCAAAAAAATTAGTATTACATTTTGCATTACCATAGCCATTTTTGCAGGTTAAATAAATACAATTTTGAGTGGTTTTAAATGATTCATTGGGGTAGTTTTCTTCTTCCAATGATTGTATTAATTGAGTTTCAGGTTTATTTTTTAACAACACAAAATACGCGTTCTTCCTTTCTGAATCATTGTACTCGCTAAAAGGTGATTGATTAACAATCTCGATAAAACTTGCTAATTCTATACCTAATACTGGAACTTCAAAACCATAATTTCTAGTAATTACATCACTGACTTTTTTTTCTAAAATCTGCACATTTTCATCTGGGACGTTTAAAACAATATTACCACTTTGAATGTAGGTTTGAACATTTTGCATTCCTATATTCTCTAACATTTGTTTTAAATCGGTCATTTTAATTTTCTTATGACCAGAAACATTAATCCCTCTTAAAAGTATAATGTAAGTTTTCATATTAATTATTCTTTAGCCACAATTGCCTGCGCAGCAATAAAGCCACTGGTCCACGCATTTTGAAAATTGAACCCGCCGGTAATGGCATCAATGTTGACTATTTCTCCAGCGAAAAATAGGTTTTTTTGCACTTTGCTCTCAAAGGTTTTAAAGTTGATTTCTTTTAAATCGATGCCGCCAGCGGTAACAAATTCTTCTTTAAACGTGCTTTTACCATCCACTTGAAATTCTCCCGCGGTAATTTGCTGTGCCAAAGATTGTAATTGATTTTTAGTTACTTCGGCCCATTTGGTAGTCTCCGAAATATCAGAAGCCTTCACTAAATTTAGCCAAAGTCGTTTTGGAATGCCTACAGCATTTGTTCGCAACACGGTTTTTTTAGCTTCTACCTCTTTTATTTGTAGCAATAACTGCCATAAGCCTTCTTCTTGATATTCTGGCAACCAGTTTACGCGTATTTTAAATTTATAGTCCCAGTTGTTTAGCTCACGAGCGCCCCAAGCTGAAAGTTTTAAAATAGCGGGTCCGCTCATACCCCAATGCGTAATTAACAATGGCCCTTCTGATGCCAATACCGCTTTAGGGGACACCTTACTTTTTAAATTTATAGTTACTTTATTAGCTAAACTTTTTTCAAGTACCTCAACGTTAACAAACGTACTTACTCCAGGAATACCATCAATTCTAGTATCTTTTATGTTAAACGTAAATAAGGAAGGAACCGGATTTACTATGCTGTGCCCTAATTTTTCGATCATCTTCCAAATTTTAGGATTGCTGCCTGTGGCCACTAAAATTTTTTTAGCATAGTATTTTTTTTGAATCGATGCTACCATCCATCCATCGCTAGGGTTGTCTTTAGACTTTTTAATAGCTTCTATGGCGACTACAGAACTATTGCGCAATAATTGAACACCTAGACGTTCTGCTTCGTTTACAAAACAATCGATGATCGTTTTTGAGCTATTACTCTCTGGAAACATTCTACCATCTTCCTCGATTTTTAAAGAAATCCCTCTTTTTTCAAAAAAAGCGATAGTATCTCCGCTGCAATAGGTGTGGAACGGGCCTTTTAGTTCTTTTTCTCCTCTTGGGTAATTTAATACCAATTCGTTGGGATCAAATTCTGCGTGCGTCACATTACACCGACCCCCGCCTGAAACTTTAACTTTAGTGAGCACTTCTTTACCACGTTCTAAAATAAGGATTTTTAGCTTCGGGTTTGCTTCGGCAATGTGTATGGCTGCGTAATACCCGGCGGCACCACCACCAATTATGATAATATCCTCCATTATTCTACACGTTCTGGATAGTTTGTAAAAATACCATCAACTCCTAAGGCTTTCATTTTTAATATGGCTTGCGGCTCATTGACCGTCCATGGATATATTTTAAAACCTGCCTCTCTAATTTTTTGGGCGATTTCAGCGTCTAATTTTTCATAGTCAGGATTAATCGCCACTGCCCCAAGCTCATTTGCAATAGCTAAAGCCTCTAGCGGGTTTGCCTCTTCTATTAAAATAGCAATAGCGACTTTATCGTTTATTTGACGCATAATTTTCAACTCCTCCCAATTAAAGCTAGAGATCAAAAAATGATCAAGTGTCCAGTTCTTTTCCTCCATATATTTTTCAAGAATAACATGCACATCTTTTGCCGTTCCTGCGCCTTTTAACTCAATATTTAGTGGAACTGTTGCATCAATATGGTCTAGAACCTCAGTCAATAAAGGAATTTTGTGATTGCCTGTGACTACTAACTTTTGCAACGCTAGCCATGAGTAGTCTTCAATATTTCCTGTGCCATTCGTCAATCTTTCTACGGTATCATCATGAAAGACAACAATTTCACCACTGGCTAATTTAAAGACATCAATCTCGATCATATCAACTTTTAGCTCCAAGGCTTTTTGTATCGATGCGATGGTGTTTTCCGTTTCATGACCCATGGCGCCTCTATGGCCAATAACTTTTAATTTATGTTGGTCCATACAGGAGGTACTCGTGGTTAGCACAATTAAAAAAAGCATGAATTTTCGCATGTTTTTTGTTTTGATGCAAGTTAGGGTTTTCTAGTTTAAATACATACTGCGATAAACGCTTCAAGATATTTTTACAAGTCATCGTCAGGAGCTAAGCTTTGAAAATACGAATAAGACGAAACTTATGTAAAAAAAATCAAAAAACAAATGTCAGTCTGAGCTTATCGAAGACCAAACTATAATGCTTCGACAATGCTTCGACGGGCTCAGCAAGACATAATTACTTATAGCTGGCATTATCAATGCTTAAAAATACGAATAGGATGAATTTTTTTAATGAGCTAATCGAAAAAATACATGTCAGTCTGAGCCTGTCGAAGACCCACACCTTAGTTAGGTTTTCCAAAGTCAGAATAATTTTTTGAAAACAATACTAAATCATCCCAATTTTCTTCAATTAAGGCCTGTTTCTTCTTGTGTGTCCATCCTTTTATTTGTTTCTCTATTTTTATTGCTTCTTTCGGATTTGTGCATTGTAAATACCACTCGAGTTTTATAGGCCTCTTCTCAAAAGTATAAGAATCCTTTTTATGACCATCTTGATGTTGTTTTAGCTTTTTTTCAAAATGATTTGTCATTCCCGTATAAAATGAATTATCAGAACAACTTAAAATATAAACAAAATAGAATTTCATTGACATATATAGTTTTTTTTGCTTCGACAAGCTCAGCAGGACAATCTGACTTATAATTAGCATTATCCACCCTTAAAAATACGAATAAGACGAAACTCATGTAAAAAAAATCGAAAAACGAATGTCAGTCTGAGCCTGTCGAAGACCAAGCTATAATGCTTCGACAGGCTCATCAGGTCATAATTACTTACAGCTGGCATTATCAACAATTGAAAATACTGAAAAGATCTAACTTCCTTCAATCGACCATTCAAAACCGAATGTCTGCCTGAGCCTTTCGGGGACCTAATAGGCTAGTTCAATTTAAAAATAAACGATTGCAAAGGCGATAATGAAATCGAAAAATGCCCTACGCCATTTTCATCGACCTTGATTTGTACTTTTATTGCCTCGTATAATTGATCTTCTAAAGTGTATTCACCTTCTTGTAATTGCCATTTTGAAGTGATTTCTTGAGGAACTTTAACGTCTAATTTATAGTCTTTTTCACTATCAAAATTACTCAGGATGATTAATTTTTCATTCTCTGACCATCTAGCATAGGAAAAAACGCGATGATCGTAGGTTGCTGTATGTTCTTTATTATAATAGTGAATTTCTTGGTATTCGCCCATTAGCGCTTCACTCTGAATGGTAAAATTTAATAAGCGCTTGTAAAAATCGTGTAGCGCTTTTTCTTCTTTGGTAGATTGTCCGCCATCGAATTTTTTATCATTTACCCATCGTTGTAAAGTGGGCACCCCTATATAATCAAAGATAGACGTTCTACTAGGGCTTCCAAATCCCGCTTTTTCATCCCCAGGCTCCCCTACTTCTTGTCCGAAATAAATCATGGTGGGCGAGGTGCTGATCGTAGCAGAAACAACCATCGCTGGCATCGCTTTTTTAGGGTCTCCAGCGAACTCAGGACTTGCAATACGCTGTTCGTCGTGGTTTTCTAAAAAATGAAGCATGTGATGCTCTATATCTTTCATGCCACGTTGCACAGTTTCAATATGATCTGTCCAACCGTGACCCGCCATGATATGTTTTATACTATCATACAATTCTACTTTATCATATAAATAGTCCATTTTTCCTTTGTGGATATACTCTCGATATAAGGCCGGATTATACACTTCCGCCAATAAAAAGGCGTCTGGATTTTTCATTTTAATGCTAGAGTTCATATAACTCCAAAACTCTACAGGTACCATTTCAGCCATATCAAAACGAAAACCATCCACACCCATTGCTAACCAATACAAGGCAATATCTTTAAACTTTTTCCAAGAACTAGGTACATCCTTATCGAGCCAAAAAGTATAATGCTCCTTATAATCTTTGGTGTCAAAATTTACGGGCAGGGTGTCAAAATCGTAAGACCCATCTGGTTTTACACCATAATTAATTTTTACGGTTTCGTACCAATCATTGGCATCAGGTTGTGCCAATCGGGAACCATTACCCGTCCATCGCGCAGGAATTTCTTTATATTTTCCATCCACCATACTTGGAGAAGTACCACCTAAAGGCTGATAACCGTCACGCCATTCAGGCACTTTAAATTCACTATTCGGTACGTAATAAAAATTGTTATCGCGTTTATAGGCCACGCTAGTATCGTCTGATACCCCGAAAGGTTCTAAGCCTTCGGGGGTTGATTTTCCTTCATAATTTCTGGCCACATGATTGGGAACAATATCAATAATTACGTTCATTCCGGCATCGTGAGTTCTATTAATTAAAGATTTAAATTCTTCTAATCTGTTTTGAGGATCATCTGCCAAATCAGGATTTACGTTATAATAATCTTTTACAGCATAAGGTGATCCTGCTCTGCCTTTGACAATATCCGGATCGTCATTTGAAATTCCGAAGGCGCTATAATCACGAATTACATCATGATGTGGAATTCCAGTATACCAGATATAGGTAACTCCTAAACTTTTAATTTCTCGAAGTGCCTTTGAGGTAAAATCAGAAAATTTACCCACACCATTTTCTTCTATAGTACCCCAAGCTTTGTTCGTGGTATTTGTATTTCCGAATAGTCTTGTAAACACCTGATAAACAACTTCTTTCTTCTTTATGGGTATGGTTTTATTCATTTTCGATTCCTCTTTAGTCTCTTGTTTACAAGCAACTAAGCTTAGTATTAGAATAAGTGCAATTTTTATTTTCATTTTTAAAATGTCTTACTATAAAGGGTCAAATGTCGAAAGTCCAAACTTCACATCTGAAATTCTTAGGTTGGTCTAGCTTACGGACAGCACTAAAAATGTAAAACATAGTACTTAGAACTTTTCTTTATTTCGCACTCCGTACTATTAACTTCCGTGTTTTTTACTTTCACCTTTTAGTCTTCGGCTTTATTCATTCGAGGTAATTATAGTGGGTTGATTTGGGGAAATCACCACTCTTTTTCCGTTTACTCTAATGGACGTATCTTCATTAGATTCTAACTCAAAAATAGTTTCTTGGTGTGTAATGGTGATTTTAAAAATCCGTTTTCTGAAATTTATTTTAAAAGAATAGGCCTTCCATTGTTTTGGAATTCGAGGTATAAAAGACAATTTATCCTCAACAATGCGCATACCTCCGAAACCTTCTACAATACTCATCCATGTCCCTGCCATGGAAGTGATGTGTAAGCCCTCTTCAACTTCTTTATTGTAATCGTCCAAATCTAATCGAGACGTACGTAAATAGAAAGTATACGCCTGTTCCATTCTATTTAATTTCGAAGCCTGAATGCTGTGCACACATGGCGATAATGAGGATTCGTGAACCGTAAAGGGTTCGTAAAAATCAAAGTGTTTTTCTAGTTGTTCCAGCGTAAAATTGTCTTCAAAGAGGTAAAACCCTTGTAAGGTATCTGCTTGTTTTATATAAGGTGATCTCAAAATACGATCCCAACTCCATTTTTGATTGATAGGCCGTTGTGATTTTGATAAATCGGCAACCGAAATTAGTTCTTTATCTAAAAAACCGTCTTGTTGTAAAAATATATCATGCTCTTTAGAGAACGGAAAATACATTTGAGAAGCTACCTTTTCCCAAAGTTCAGTTTCGTTTTTTGACAGCTTCGTAATACCCATTATTCTATGGTAATCCTCGGAATAACCTTCTTTTACTTTCTGAATTTGAGCTAGCGCATAGTTAATGCACCATTTTGCTAAGTAATTTGTATACCAGTTATTATTGACATTATTTTCATATTCGTTGGGTCCTGTTACGCCAAGAATTACATATTTGTTTTTTTGGCTTGAAAAAGTAGCACGTTGTTGCCAAAAACGGGCAATGCCAATTAATACCTCCAAGCCCATTTCTGGAATATAGGTATAATCGCCAGTGTACCGGTAATAGTTGTAAATAGCAAAGGCAATAGCCCCATTTCTATGAATTTCTTCAAAGGTAATTTCCCATTCATTATGGCATTCCTCACCATTCATGGTCACCATTGGATATAAGGCTGCTCCGTTCGAAAAACCTAATTTTTGAGCATTTTCAATGGCTTTTTCTAGATGGTTATAGCGATATTCTAATAGATTTCGAGCTACTTTTTGTTCCTTAGTGGCCATATAAAATGGAATGCAATACGCCTCTGTATCCCAATAGGTACTACCCCCATATTTTTCTCCAGTAAAACCTTTAGGACCAATATTCAAGGTAGAATCTGTACCTAAATAAGTCTGATTTAGTTGAAAGATATTAAAACGAATTCCTTGTTGCGCTTTTATATCACCCTCGATGGTAATATCGCTCATCTCCCAAATTTGGGCCCAAGCTTCTTTTTGCTTTTCTAATAACCCTTCAAAACCAAGCTCACTCGCTTTTTTTAAGACCTTTTTTGCGGCCGTGATTAAGTCTGATGGCTTGTGATTGCGATCTACGGTATACCCTCCAAATTTATGTAGGGCAGCCGTTTCGCCTTTTTTTAATTTTTGCGTGTACGCATGTTTTACTTTAAATTCTGTTTTAGATACCTTGGGCTCTTGTAGTATTTGTTCATGGTTCAAAAACAATTGCGATTGCATAAAAGTGCAGGTGGCAAAATTTGTTTTCATGGTATGGGCTTCGATAAAAGCTTGGTCCCCGTCCGAAGTAATTGCTGTGGTATTCCAAAATTTATCATCCCAATTACTATCCTCATTCGTAATTCCACTATCTAAATAAGGTTCAAAAATAATTTCAATATCCGAATCAATGGCCTTTATTTCATATTGTATGGCCCCAACTTCATTTAAGTCTAAACTCAAAAACCGCGTTGCTTTCACCGCTATTTTTAGAGCATTTGGCAAAACAGCCGTAAAAGAACGCTGGTACCACCCTTCTTTCATGTTTAATTCTCGCTTATACTTTGAAACTGATATACAGGTATTTAAATCAAGTGCTTCTCCGTTGATAGCAACATGAATTCCAATCCAATTTGGCGCATTTAATACTTTTGCAAAATATTCAGGATAGCCATTTTTCCACCAACCTACACGGGTTTTATCAGGGTAATAAACGCCTGCTATATAACTTCCTTGAAAGGTTTCTCCGGAATAGGCTTCTTCGAAATTAGCACGTTGCCCCATAGCTCCGTTACCTATACTAAATAAACTTTCAGAAGATTTTACGAGTTCTTTATTAAAATCCTCTTCTATGATTGACCATGCATTGGCCTTTATGTACTCTTGATTCATTTGTAAAAAATAAAAATATTATGTTCGATGATTTTTTTTAGCTTCCTAAAGAGAAACTTAAATTAAGAAATAAGTGTTTCTAAAAATGATAATTCTATTTGAGTGAAATCTAAAAAATTATACTTTGCCTCTGACAATATTTTGGCATCTCCGATTCCAATGCTAATCATTTTTGCTGCGTTGGCGGCTTGAATTCCGGCAACGGCATCTTCAAAAACGATGCAATTCTCTGGGTTTAATCCTAGCTGTTCGGCTGCCATCAGAAAAACTTCTGGATTTGGCTTTGCTTTTGTGACATGATTACCATCTACAATAACATCAAAATAAGAAAGTAAATTTACTTTTTCTAATATTGGTCTTGCATTTTTGCTAGCTGAACCCAAGGCGATAGGAATGTCTTTGGCCTTTAAATAGTTCAATACTTTAGGCACATCTGGTAAAATTTCAGAAGAATCCATAGCTTCTATATACCTCAGATAATCTTCATTTTTTTCAATCATCCAAGTATCAAATTGTTTTTGTGTGGCAATGACTCCACCAATATCTAATAAAATTTCTAGACATCTTTTTCTGCTAACCCCCTTAAAAAGTTCGTTTTGGTCGATGGTAAACTCAAATCCCAATTGATTGGCTAATTTTTTCCAAGCCAAATAGTGATACTTTGCGGTGTCAACTACAACACCGTCCAAGTCAAAAATAAATCCTGTATGCTTCATTTCTGCGAGTATAATATTAACTTCTTTAGTTTTCTGTAGATTCTCTTTCCACAATTGTTGCTTCTAATATTTCTGTTCTAAAGGTTTCTACATCATTTTCACTTTCTACTTTTTCGATAAGCATTTCGGCTGCTATCTCCCCCATTTTTTCTCCATGCTGTGCAACAGATGTCAATGTAGGGTTTGAAAATTTTGATAAGATACCATCGGTAAATCCAATAAATGAAATATCTTCTGGTATTTTATAGCCCATTTTTTGAGCGATGCGCATGCCATGAATAGCATAAATTTCATTTACACATAAAACAGCATCTACTTTCTGATTTTTAAAAAAGGTTTCCATGTCATCCCCTTCAACACTGCTCATTGATGGTAATTTTAGAATTAAATTTTCATCTATTTTTACATTAGACTCTTTCAAGGCCTGTAAATATCCCATTGTTCGATCTTTACTCACACTCAGATAGTCTTCAGTGGCAATTAAAGCTATTTTTTTTCTTCCATTTGCAAGTAGTTTTTTAACAGCTCTATACGCACCATCTTTATCATTAATTAATACCTTATCACAGGCCACTGTATCAGTCACTCGATCAAAAAGCACCAATGGTATTCCTTGTTCAATTAATTCATTTAAATGATTGTAGTCGTTATTTAGTTGCGTTTCTGCAGATAAGGACATGATAAAACCATCGACGCTGCCATTCGCGAGAATTTCCATGTTAATTACTTCCTTATCAAAAGACTCGTCAGAGACACAAACAATAACATTATAGCCTTTTGCATTCGCGTACTTTTCGATTCCTCTAAAAACTGTGGTAAAAAAATGGTGTACGATATCTGGAATAATTACCCCAATATTTTTAGTTCTTTTATTTTTTAGACTAATCGCTATGTTATTCGGTTTGTAGTTGTATAATTTAGCAAAAGCTTGTATTTTTTCCTTAGTGTCTCGACTAATTTCTTCACTGTTTTTTAAAGCTTTAGATACCGTTGAAATCGAAACTTCTAATTCTCTCGCGATATGCTTTAAAGTTATTTTTTGTTTCATTTGCTATTTTTATGATGTAACTTTTAGAGTATCTTCTGAATTACCTAATGCTATTCTAAGACCTTAGATTCCGTTTACTATTGTTCTTTATAAAAACTAAAATGTTAAATTAGTATTTAATTAGTCAAACTATATGAATTGTCGCTTTTTTAACAATTGACCAAATAAAATACCGTACTGCCTAATTAAATAAAAATTGTATATTTGGTGAAAAACGAATAATTACAATTATAACACAAAAAAAATGAGAATATCGTATTCTTCGATAACTTTCATTAGAAGGATAACAATTTAAAAAAGTTATCAACACGAAACCGTTTTCGTAAATCTTGAAACACAAAGTAATGAGATTTTAACAAAAATTTTGTATATTTTTAACTTTCGATTATAAATTAACTCAACTTAAATTAATTATTTATGAAGATTAAGCTATTTAAAAGCTTGTTAATGGCAGGGGCATTTTTATGTTTTGGCTTTATGCAAGCGCAAGAGGTATCCGGAACAGTTTCCGATGCCAACGGGCCTTTACCTGGCGCTAGCGTTCTTGTAAAAGGAACTACAAACGGTACACAAACCGATTTTGATGGTAACTATTCCCTTAGTAATATTGGCGCTAACGCTACATTAGTATTTAGCTACATTGGTTTTAGTAGTCAAGAGATTGCTGTTGGCGGAAGGTCAACAATTAATGTTACTCTTGCGGAAGATGCTCAGGCATTAGATGAAATTGTAGTGGTTGGTTACGGTAGTTCTACTAAAAAAGAAATTACTTCTGCTGTTACAAAGGTAGATGAAGAGTCTTTCAACAAAGGTACTATCAACTCGGCCTCAGAATTATTACAAGGTAAAGTTGCAGGTTTAAGTATCTACAACAAAGGGGGCAACCCAAATGAAGATGCCGTTATTCGTTTAAGAGGTATTTCTTCCGTGGGTGCAAACTCTCAACCTTTAATTGTTATTGATGGTGTAATTGGAGCGTCTTTAAATAACGTAGATCCAAGTGATATTAAAGAATTAACTGTACTTAAAGATGGTTCCGCTGCTGCTATTTATGGTTCTCGTGGATCTGCAGGGGTTATTATTGTAACTACAAAAAGCGGTAAAGCTGGCGTTAGTGAAGTTACCTATAATGGTTCTGTTGCCGCTTCTTCTATAGCTAGAACTATTGATATTTTATCGGGTGAAGATTTTGCTGCTGCCGGAGGTACTGATTTAGGAAGTAGAACTGACTGGTTAGATTTAGTAACAAGAGATGCGATTACTAATATTCACAACATTGCCATTTCTGGAGGTCAAGACAACACTAACTTTAGAGTGTCTACCAACTTTAGAGATGCACAAGGTATTTTGGAAAACTCTGGTTTTAATCAATTCAATACTAGATTTAATGGTACTACAACTATTTTAAATGATAAGTTAAAAATAGATTTTAATGCATCGTATACGAAGAGGGATTCTGATTTTGGATTTAATGAAGCCCTTCGTTATGCTATTCTTTATAACCCAACAGCACCTGTATTCGGTGTAGATTCACCGTTTCCATTTAATGCCGATCCTTATGGTGGCTATTTTGAAACTTTAGGTTTATTTGATAGCTTTAACCCAGTTTCAATCATTAATCAAAACACCAATAAAGGGAGTCGTAATGAATTTACTTACAGTGCTAACTTTAAGTATTTAGTTTCTAACGACTTTACAGTTAATGCCATGTATTCAGAGCAAAACTCAAAATACACAAATAGTGAATACTATAGAACCACGTCTTTATTTAGAGGCGCTGCTACTAGCCCAACACGAAAAGGACTAGCTAGACTTTCATCTGGAGAAAACAGATTTAAATTATTTGAAATGTACGGGGATTATAACTTAGACCCTACAGATAAATTAAATTTAAAATTTACAGGAGGATATTCTTGGCAACAAGAAAATTTCAATAATTACTTTTTAGCTGCAGGTGATTTTCCAAATGACAACTTATCTTATATAGATGCATTAGAGTGGTCACAAGATAGAATTAACGCAGGTTTTATTGATATTAACAGCGATCGTTCTCCTGACCAAAAAATTATCGCAATGTTTGGAAGAATCAGCGGTACTTTTGATGATGCTATCTATTTTAACGCATCTGTGCGTAGAGAAGGTTCCACAAAATTAGGAGACAACAACAAATGGGGTGTTTTCCCTGCTTTTGGTTTAGGAGCTGATTTAAACAAGTATTTAAACTTAGACCAAGTAGACTTATTTAAAGTACGTTTAGGATACGGTGTTACAGGTTCTTTACCTGGACAATATGGTCTTGCTAGAGATCAATACAATCCAACTGGTAATTTATTATCTAGTGTGTTAGTACGTAATGCGAACCCAGATTTAAAATGGGAGCAAAAAGCAGAAACCAATTTAGGTTTTGAGTTTAATAGAGGTCGTTTATCTACTACATTAGATTTATATACTCGTAAAGTATCTGATTTTATTTTAGAAAGAGCCGTTGATGTTGCTCTTTTTCCATCAGGAAGTAGAGTTGAAAATGGTGGCGATTTATCTACCAATGGTCTTGAATTGGCTGTAAATTATGACATCGTTAAACAAGATGACTTTACGTATAATGCTGGTTTAATTTTTTCTACCTATAAAACTACTTTAGATTCTTTTGACCAAACGGCTTTAAGAGGTAATTTAGGAGCACCTGGTCAAAATGATACGAATGTAATTTTAGTTCAAGAAGGTCAAGAGATTGGACAAATTTACGGCGCCTTATGGACAGGTGATATTGTAGACGGTAGACAAACCTTCGTAGATGTAAATGGCGATGGCAATACAGATGCTGCACAAACTTCACAGGTAATTGGAAATCTTATTGATGCGGATGGTGACGGCGTTCAAGACGGAGATTTAACGAGATTAGGAAAAGGTATTCCTGATTTTGAATTAAGCTGGTCTAACGTTTTCAGATACAAAAACTGGGATGCTCAAGTATTTTTTAGAGGTGCTTTTGGTCACAGTTTAGTAAATAACTTTAGAGTATTTTATGAGCCTAGAGTAGGGAGCCAAAGTTCTTACAACTTTGTGAATACAGAATTAGCAGAACCAACTATTACAAATGCTCAATTTAGCTCTTTGTATGTTGAAAAAGCTGATTTTATTAAATTAGACAACATGTCAGTTGGCTATACGTTTAACATGGCGGATAACAAATATATTAAAGGGCTAAGATTATCGTTAGCAGGTCAAAATCTATTCGTGATTACAGGCTACACAGGAGCAGATCCAGAGCCATCACTACAAGATAGAGGTGCTGTTGATAATGGCGGTTTTTTAGGATTAGGATCTGACCCATTAGTACCAGGTATCGATAGAAGATATAATTATTTTGCAGCTAGAACTTTTACTTTAGGTGTAAATGTTAATTTTTAAAAAAAAAAGCAATGAAAAATATATATAAATCAATTTTAATGTGTTCTGCACTCGTTAGCTTTAGTGCGTGTACAGACTTAGAAGAAAATTTGGTAGGTGAAATACAAACCGAATTTAATGGATCAGAGCCCGATTTCGGAAACTTCGATGGAGGAGGGGGAGGCCCTAGTGATGCTGTAAGTTCAGCATACGCTCAGCTTAGAGAATCTGGAACAGCAAACCATGGCGGCTATTGGTCGGTTCAATCTGTTTCAACAGATGAAATGGCCGTAACTCAAAAAGGGGGTGACTGGTTTGACGGTGGTATCTGGATTGATATGCACAGACATACATACCCGCCTTCAAACGGACCTATTAATGGTGCTTGGACGGGACAATATGCTGCTATTGGAGCTTGTAATACGTCTTTGGCTTCTGGTGATTTAGATGAAAATCAAACAGCACAAGTAAGAGCCTTACGTGCATTTTTCTACTATCGTTTAGTAGATTTATTTGGACGTGTAAAAATAGTTACTACTCCTGGTGTTGATGCACCACAAGCTACAAGAGTTCAGGTGTACAATTTTATTGAAGCTGAATTATTAGCTTCTTTAGGAATAACTGCTGTATCTCCTACTATGGACCTATCAAACAGCCCATTAACAACTGAAGTTAATCCGTATAGAATTAACCAATATGCTGCTTTAGGCTTATTAGCCAAATTATACTTAAATGCAGAAGTTTTTGCAGGCACACCTAAATATACGGAAGCTGCAATTGCTGCCAGTTATGTTATTGACAATGGTAGTTATATCCTTTGTGATACTGGCTGTTCTGTACCCAACCCTGGGATAAGACCAAGTGTAGAATCTGATCCTGAGGAGTTAGAAGGTTATGCTGCTGTATTTGCACCAAATAATCAAGATAATCCAGAATTAATCTGGTCTGTTGCTTATGACAATGTTACTGGTGCCAACATGAATTTTGCACAGATGACATTACATTATTCTAGCCAATTTACTTGGAATATTCAAAATCAACCTTGGAATGGCTATTCTGCTCTAGAAGAATTTTATAATTCTTATGATGATACCGATAAGCGTAAAGCTAATAACTTTTTAGTAGGCCCTCAATTAGATTATGAAGGTTCTGTTATTTTAGATTATGCTGCTCCAATTGATGAATTAGAATTAAATTACTCAACAGACATCAATGAATTAGAGCCAGATGCTTCAAGAAAAGGTGGAGCCCGTATGGGTAAATTTAGCTTTAGACAAGGGCAAAGAGATAACATGGATAATGACTACCCTATTATTCGTTTAGGTGATTTATACCTGATTAGAGCGGAAGGTTTAGCTCGCGCTGCTGGCAATTGGTCGTTGGCCTTGCCAGATGTAAATACCATTAGAGCAAGAGCCGGTTTAACAACTGCCTTGGGTTCTTTAACTGCAGATGAATTTCTAGCGGAAAGAGGTAGAGAAATGTTCATGGAGGTGACAAGGCGTCAAGATTTAATACGTTTTGGCAAGTTCAATGATGCATGGTGGGAAAAGCCAGCTTCTGCACCTTTCAGAAATTTATTTCCAATACCACAAGAGCAAATTTCAGCTCCTGGTAGTGGTTTAACACAAAACCCTGGTTACTAGTTTTTACCTAGTTACACTTGAATAAATAAATAAAAAGGGATACTTTTATAAAGTATCCCTTTTTTATTAATGTATTTAATTTCTACCTGTAAATGAAATACGTACTGCTGATTGTTTTATTGAGTACCCTATTCTTTTCCTGTGATTCCAAAAAAAATGAATCTACCTTATACCTCTTAAAAGATAACTCAACTGGCATTGAGTTTGAAAATACACTAGTGTATACCGAGCAATTAAACCCCTATACGTATAGAAATTTCTATAACGGAGGCGGAGTAGCTCTAGGTGATATTAACAACGATGGACTATTAGATATTTATTTTACCGGAAATTTAGTCAAAAACAAATTATACCTCAACAAAGGAAATTTTAAATTTGAAGATATCACTAGTAAGGCAGGTGTTGCCTGTGATAAGGTATGGTCTTCAGGAGCAACTTTTGTAGATATTAATAATGATGGTTTACTTGATATCTATGTATGCAAGGCCGGACCACCTAGTGATAGCCCAAATAGGCATAACGAATTATTTATAAATAATGGTGACTTAACCTTTACTGAACAATCTAAAAAGTATGGCTTAAATATTACTGGTTTATCTGTTCAAGCTGCCTTCTTTGATTTTGACAAAGACGGAGATTTAGATTGCTATTTATTAAATAATTCTATTCGCTCCGTTGGCGGTTACGATTTAATAAAAGATCAAAGAGATAAAGCAACAGCATCAGGAAATAAACTATTCAAGAATGAAAATGGATTTTTTATAGATGCATCTAAAGAAAATAATATCTACACAAGTGCTATAGGCTTCGGTTTAGGCATAACTTTAAGTGACTTTAATCAAGACAATTGGACAGACATTTATATTTCTAATGATTTTTTTGAAAAAGATTATTTATACCTGAATAATGACGGATTAAATTTTACAGAAAGTGTTGAAGATAAGTTTAGTGCTATCCCTATGGGTTCGATGGGGGCCGATGCGGCGGACTTAGACAACGATTTACTACCAGATATGATGGTTACAGAAATGTTACCACAAACCTTAGAACGCCAAAAATCAAAAGCAACGTACGAGTCTTGGGATAAATATTCATTGGCAGTAAAAAACGGCTATTTTCACCAATTTCCTAGAAATGCCCTACAGCGTAATTTAGGTGCATCAGGTTTTATGGAAATTAGTAGGTTTTCAGGGGTTGATGCTACAGAATGGAGCTGGGGAACCTTGTTGTTTGATATGGATAACGATGGCTTAAAAGATATTTTTGTAAGCAATGGGATTTATAAAGATCTTCTAGATAGAGACTATCTTAATTATATGGCCAACGAAGCTCAAATTAGAAGTATGATGAATAATGACAAAAACGTCATTACAAAATTAATAGATTTGATGCCCTCCAAAGCAATCCCTAACGCTGCATATTTGAATTTAGGCCATTTTTCCTTTAAAGAAGCAAATGAAGAATTGGGCTTAAATACACCAAGCTTTAGTAACGGCAGCGCTTATGGAGATTTAGACAATGACGGAGATTTAGATCTGGTGGTGAACAACGTAAACATGGCTTCTTTTGTCTATGAAAACACCACAGATACAACTAAAAATAAGTTTATAAAAATTCGTTTTAAAGGAAAAGAAAATAATACAAGTGCTATTGGCACCAAAATTATTGCTTACTATGACCAGGGCAAGAACAGCATGTTTGAAAACTATCCCTCCAAAGGATTTCAAAGTTCTGTGGCACCAGAAATTTTAATGGGTTTTGGAAATATTTCTACCGTAGATAGTTTAGTCGTAATTTGGCCAGACCATGCTACAACGCTGTTAACAAATCTTACAACCAACATAACCCTCACTTTAGAGCAACGAAACAGCTCAACTAAAAAATATAGTCCTCCAAAGAAAATAGCAGCCTTTGGTATCGAAAAAATAGCACCCTTTTTTAGCTTTAAACACGAAGAGAATAATTACATCGACTTTAAAAGAGAACAACTACTGGATAGGATGACTAATAATGAAGGTCCAGCCATGGCGACAGCTGACTTGAATGGTGATGGATTTGTAGACTTTTATTTAGGTGGGGCTAAAAACCAAAAGAGTCAATTATTTATGTCGAACAAAGATGGATCTTACGCCACTATCGACCAGCCCTTTGAATTCGATAAAAATGCAGAAGACACTGATGCGCTATTTTTCGACAGTGATTTAGATGGTGATTTAGACCTTTATGTTTGTAGCGGTGGCAAAGCCTTTTCTAAATACGACTCTAATTTAGAAGACCGACTCTATATTAATACGAATAATACCTTTGTAAAAAGCACCTCACCACTACCCTTCCCTAAAAGAATTAGCAGCGCAAGCGTTGAGGCATTCGATTATGATTTAGATGGTGATTTAGACTTATTCGTAGGAGAAAGGTATAACCCACAAGTTTATGGAGAGCCTAGTTCAGGATTCCTTTTAAAAAATGAAGGCAATAATAAATTTAGCCTAGACCAACAGGGTACATTTGAAAGTATTGGTATGATTACTAAAGTAGTCAGCGCTGATTTAAATAATGATAAATGGCCTGATTTAGTCATTGGCGGTGAATGGATGCCGATTTCGATCTTTATCAACAAAAATGGACAGTTTGTTAATGAGACAAAATCATTTCAACTAAACAAAAGTGTTGGTATATGGACCACATTCGCCATAAATGATATCGATGATGACGGTGATTTAGATATTATTGCTGGTAATATAGGACAAAATAACTTTTACAAAAAAGGAACAACAATTTTCATAAATGATTTTGATAACAATGGTACTACAGAACAGATAATTTGTCAAAAAACAAATGGAAAATATTATCCTATCGCGGATCGAGACGAGTTAATTTCACAAATTCCTTCCTTAAAAAAGAAATTATTATATTATAAAGACTACGCCATAGCTGATATGGAGACCATGTTTACTGCAGAAACGCTAAAAGCTTCCGTAAAGTTAACACTAGATACCAGTGCATCTACTCTTTTTATAAATCAAAACAATACATTTGAGAGCCTAATTTTACCCCCAGAGATTCAGTATTCACAGAATTATGCCATTCAAGTTTATGATATCACTAAAGATGGTGTTAAAGATATTTTTTTTGGTGGCAATCAAGACTTAATAAAGCCAAGATTTGGTAAATTAGATGCCTCAAAAGGTTGGCTTTTGTCGGGTACAAAAAAGAACGGGAAGTATAGTTTTAATAACGTGAGCCCCCTGAATATACCAGGACAAATTAGGGACTTTCAAATTATTCAATACAATGAAAAAACAATACTCACCACAAGTATAAATAATGATATTTTAAATTTTTATGAAATCAAATAATCTAAAACAGCTTTCTCTACTCTTACTTTTATTTTTAACAGTTTTTACGGCTTGCCAGTCAGACTACACGAAGTTGGTTAACAAAGAAATAAACAGTGGAATTGTCTACGATTCGGTCCTATTTGGCTTAAAATTCGGAGATTCAAGAATTGAATTTTTTGAGCGCTGTATGGAGTTAAACAAAAAAAAATTAGTTTCTCAAGGACCTAATAATAATTATGTTCAGTACAGACTTCCTATAAATAAAAACGCTGATGTAAATGGCAATATTGACATGATGTTTTATGCGAAATTTACTGAACATGATAAAATTAAAGCTATGGATTTAAAGTTCAATTATGCAAGCTGGTCTCCTTGGAACGAAAACCAACATGCAAAAAAACTTACTCCCGTTGTCATTGATACGATTCTAAAATGGTATCCTGGAAATAAATTCATTGAGGTAGTGAAAAAAGACGAAACAAAAGTTTTAGTAAAAGTTGATGGTAACAGACAAATAACGTTATTTCCTGAAGAAAACACAAAAGATGTTTCAGTACTTATCGAAGATTTAAGAATTAAAATGAAAAATAGCAAATAACATGTATAAAGCTAAATACTTTGTTGTCATCTTAATGTATATTTTACTCTTTTCTTGTACAAATGAAGAAGTGAAAAAAGAAACGCTTTTTGAATTGGTAAGTGCTAATGAATCGGGTATCTCATTTACAAACCAACTCAGCTTTTCACAAGACTTTAACGTCTATAAATATCGCAATTTTTACAATGGAGGTGGTGTGGCCATTGGAGATATTAATAATGACGGTTTAGTTGATATTTATTTAACTGCAAACCAAGCCACAAACAAACTATTTTTAAATAAGGGAAATTTCAAGTTTGAAGATATTACCGATAAAGCTAAAGTTGGAGGAACCAAGGCCTGGTCCACAGGAGTCACCATGGTCGATATCAATGGCGACGGATTTTTAGATATTTATGTTTGTAATTCGGGTGATGTTATTGGAGATAACAAACAAAACGAATTATTTATAAATAATGGCGATAGTACTTTTACCGATCAAGCAGAAGTCTATGGCCTTGACGACAAAGGTTTTTCCACACATGCCTCATTTTTTGATTTTGATAAAGATGGTGATTTAGATGTGTACCTCTTAAACAATTCGTATCAAGCAATAGGCAGTTTTAATTTACAACGAAATGAGCGTCCTAAACGCGATATTCTAGGAGGTGATAAGTTATTAGAAAATGTAGATGGCAAGTTTGTTGACATCAGTGAAAAAGCAGGAATTTATGGTAGTGTTATAGGCTTTGGTTTAGGAGTTACTATTGGTGACACCAACAATGATGGATGGGAAGATATTTTTGTTTCAAATGATTTTTTTGAGCGCGACTATTTATATATCAATCAAAAAAATGGCACTTTTAAAGAAGCCCTGACAAATCAAATGAAATCGATAAGTGGTGCATCTATGGGTGCAGATATGGCTGATATTAATAACGATGGCTTTAATGACATCTTTGTAACCGAAATGTTACCCTCTGAATATAAGAGACTAAAAACAGTAACTACTTTTGAAGATTGGAATAAATACCAATACAATGTAAAAAATGGGTACTATCATCAATTTACCAGAAACACCCTTCAATTGAATAATGGAAATGAAACCTTCAGTGAAATTGGCCGCTTAGGAGGCGTTCAAGCGTCTGATTGGAGTTGGGGAGCCTTACTTTTTGACATGGACAATGATGGTTTAAAAGATTTATTTATAGCCAACGGTATTTATAAAGATTTAACGAATCAAGATTATTTGCAGTATATTTCTAATGAAGAAGTTATTAAAGGTATTGTTAAAAATCAAGAAATAGACTTTAATAAACTAATTGAAATTATTCCATCTAATGAAATTGAAAATCAGTCTTATAAAAACTTAGGTAAGCTTGAATTTAAATTGTTTGAAGATTCTGGATTGCAACAAAAAAGCTTTTCAAATGGTTCCGCTTATGGGGATTTTGATAATGATGGCGATTTAGACCTTGTGGTCAATAACGTAAACATGCCGTTTTTTTTATACAGAAACACCTCAGATACCAAAAAAAATAATAATTATTTAAAACTAATTTTAAAGGGCGAGGGTAAAAACACGAACGCTATCGGAGCCCAAATACGCATAGAAACTGCCACAGATAGCTTTTATATGGAACAACAGCCTATTAGAGGGTTTCAATCGAGTATGGATTTAAGACCAAACGTGGGTATTGGCAAAGCGATTAAAGCCACTGTAAAAATTACTTGGCCAAATGGTAAAGTATCTATTTTAAAAGATCAAGATGCAAATCAAAGTATTATTTTATCTCAGAAAGATGCCTTAACTCCAGTAAAAGTTAATTCAATGGAAGCTGCTCCCCTTTTTGCGAAAAGTGATACTCCCTTAAACTACTTACATATTGAAAGTAGGTTTATAGATTTCAACAGAGATCGACTTCTGCATCATATGCTCAGCACAGAAGGCCCTAAATTAGCTTTAGGGGATGTAAATAATGACGGTATTACCGATGTTTTTATTGGAGGAGCAAAAGGACAAGCTGCTAGTTTATATTTGGGAACATCAACAGGATTTACATTGAGCAAAAACTCATACTTCGATAAAAATGCTATTAGCGAAGATAGTGGAAGTGTTTTTTTTGATGCAGATAACGATGGGGATTTAGATTTATATGTTTGTAGTGGTGGTGTCGAATTTTCTCCTTTTTCTCCTAATTATTACGATCATTTATACCTAAACAACGGCTCTGGTAAATTTATCGATTCAAATCAAAAGCTACCCTTAATTGATTCCTATAAAAGTACAAGCACTGTAAAACCAATAGATTTTGATGCCGATGGCGATCTAGACTTATTTGTTGGCGAAAGAAGCGTTCCAGGTAGATATGGTATTAAAGGTTCTGGCTTTCTCTTGGAAAATGATGGAAAAGGTAATTTTAAGGATGTTACTAGTACAGTAGCACCACAACTTTTAAATATCGGTATGATTACCGATGCATTAGTCGCTGATTTAAACAATGACAAACTCCCTGATCTTGTTATCGTTGGTGAGTTTATGGATATTCAGATATTTGAATCTAAAAATGGAACATTAGAAAAATCTACTGTAAATAATCCTGAAGTAATTTCTGGTTGGTGGAATACGGTAAAAGCCGCTGATTTAGATAATGATGGAGATCTCGATTTAATTATAGGAAACCACGGGTTAAACAGTCCATTTAAAGCTTCAAAAGAACATCCAATTCGATTATACGCTAAAGATTTTGATAACAACGGTTACATAGATCCTATTCTAACTTTTAATGCCGCAAACGGAAAAGATTATCCCTACGCTTTACGACATGATTTAATAGATCAAATTAAAAGTCTCAAAAAGCGATTTCCAAATTATGCTTCTTTTGAGGATGCTACGATACAGGATATGTTCGGTGCTGAAGATTTAAAAGATCTTGTGCCCTTAGAGGCTAATACTATGGAAACTATACTATTAATTAATGAAGGTAACTTTAATTTCAAAAAACAAATATTACCTGTGACCGCACAATTATCGCCAATTTACGCTATTGAAACCTATGATTTTGATGGTGATAATGATATTGATATTCTTATGGGTGGCAACCTATTTAATGTAAAACCACAAGTAGGTAGATATGACGCCAGCTATGGTGTTTATCTTGAGAATAAAGGAAATTTAAATTTTGAGACCCCCAATAAGAACAACGGATTTAAACTATTTGGGGAAATAAGAGATATAAAAATAGATGCTAAAAAAGAGCAATTCTATGTAACGAGAAATAATGATTCAATCGCAACCTTTACGTTTAAAAATGATAAAAAATAAGCACTATGTTTTTTTATTAGTTGCTACACTATATTTAGGGTATTCATGTAAAGATAAAAATGAAAACCTTAGAAATAAAGAGCAAGAAATCACGCCCCTTTTTAAGGCTGTGCCTAAGGATAGTAGTGGACTTTCATTTGTAAATCAACTAACGTATAAAGAAGATTTAAATATTATAGATTATTTGTATTACTATAACGGCGGAGGTGTTGCTATTGGTGATATAAATAATGATGGTTTAGAAGATATCTACTTCACCGCAAATCAAAGTTCTGATAAGTTATTTTTGAACTTAGGCAACTTAAAATTTAAAGATATCACTAAAAGTTCGGGAATTTTAATGGATAGTACATGGTCTACTGGAGTTACTATGGAAGATTTGAATAACGATGGGCTCTTAGATATTTATGTTTCTAAAGTTGGTGTTTTCAAAAATTTAGAAACCCATAATAAGGCCTATATTAATCAAGGAAATTCAACTTTTAAAGAAGAAGCTACTACATTGGGTATCGCCTTCGCTGGCTATAGTACGCAAGCAGCATTTTTTGATTATGATAATGATGGGGATATGGACATGTACTTATTAAATCACTCCATTCATACACCAAGAAGTTATGGAACTGCACAAAAAAGAAATGAAAATGATAGCCTTTCAGGGGACCGTTTCTATGAAAATAAATTGAATGAAGGCATTTTCAAATTTGATGATGTTACCCAAGATAGCGGCATTTTCTCTAGCGCTCTAGGGTATGGTCTTGGAATCGTCGCTAGTGATATTAATAAGGACGGATTTATAGATGTTTATGTCACTAATGACTTTCATGAAAATGATTATCTATACCTCAACCAAGGAAATAAGACCTTTAAGGAAGTTTCAAATGAACTATTACCACACACTAGTAGATTTTCTATGGGTGTTGATATTGCCGATATTAATAATGATTTACTCCCCGATATTTTCACTTTAGATATGATGCCCTATGACCATGAAATATTCTTAAAATCTGGTGGTGAGGATTCTGATAAGGTCACTGAAATCAAGAAAAAATTCGGTTTTAACCCACAATCGACAAGAAATAGTTTTCAATTAAATAACGGTGACAACTCGTTCACAGATATAGCCTTACTAACAAACACCTATGCTACTGACTGGAGTTGGTCCACGTTAATACAAGATTTCGACAATGATGGGCTCAATGACATTTTCATCACAAATGGTATTTTCAAAAGACCAAACGATTTAGATTATATTAATTATTTGAGTACTGTAAATTTTGCGGACTATTCTCAAAATGAACAAACGGATTTAGAAAAAAAACTAATCGAACAAATGCCAACGCTTAAAATTCCGAATGTACTTTTTAAAAATGAAGGGGATTTAAAGTTCAAAAAACTATCTAAAGAAGTAGGTTTATCCGATTCCTACTCCAACGGTGCGGCTTATGCCGATTTAGATAATGATGGTGATTTAGATATCGTTATCAATAATATTAACGAAAACATTACCTTATTAGAAAATAGTACTGCTAAAAATGAACTTCACAATTACGTAGAAATCCGTTTAAAATATAACGATTTAAACAAGAACTCAAATGGAGTTAAAGTTATCTTGTATGCCGATCATCAATCTTTTGAAAAGCAAGTGAGCCCCACTCGAGGTTTTCAGTCATCCTCTACAAGAAATCTTCATTTCGGAATTGGAGCACTCTCTAAAATTGATTCGGCTCAGATAATTTGGAAAGATAATTTAATACAATCTGAAACTGCTATAAAAGTAAATGGCAGCACTAGTATTGTAAAAAAGGATAATCTCAAAAGCGTATCGTCACCGCATCAAAATAACCATGTTGATTACACGTATTTTCCATACCAACATATTGAAAACCCTTATCAAGATTATTCAAGAGAACCTTTAATTCCAGAAAAATTATCTAATGAAGGGCCAGCCGTGATTTATGAAGATTTTAATGGTGATGGTTTAAAGGACTTATATCTAGGTGGTGCAAGAAACCAAAAACCTAGCTTTTTTGTCCAAACTAAAAACAAGGATTTTAAATTAATGCAAATTTTAGCTTTTAACAAAGATGAAGTCTACGAAGATGTGGCTGTTGGTGCTTTTGATTTAGAAAAAGATGGTGATTTGGACTTATACGTAGTTAGCGGCGGAAATGATTTGGATCAAGGCGATCCCAATTTGCAAGATCGAATATATGTCAATGATGGGAAAGGCAATTTTGAACGCTTAGAAGCTCAACTTCCAGCAACGAATGGAGGAAGCATTTCGGTCGGAGATTTCAATTCGGACGGATATGATGATTTATTTGTGGGAGGCCGGTCTGTCCCTGGCGTTTATGGCCTATCACCTGTAAGCTTAATTTTAAAAAATACCACTAAGGGCAATTTTGAAGTGGTTGCTCAAGACAAATTAGGGATGATAACCGATAGTCGATGGATTGATATTAATAACGACACCCATCAAGACCTAATCCTAGTTGGCGATTGGATGCCGATAACCATTTTAATGAATAACGGCCAAGGAAAGTTCACCGATGAAACTAAAAACCTTGGTTTAAATGAAACTCAGGGTATGTGGAATACCCTAGCATTTTCGGATATAGATGAAAATGGGAAAGTAGATATTATTGCCGGCAATGTAGGCACAAATTTTAAATGGAAAGCCAATTCATCAAATCCTGTTCGTTTGTACCTAGACGATTTTGATAAAAACGAACAACCAGATCCCATTATTTTTTACGACTTTTTTGGGCATCATGTTCCCTTTGCCTCAAAAGATAAATTAGTAACCCAACTTCCTTATCTGAAAAAGAAATTTACGAATTATGCTTTATTTTCAAAAATTAAAAACATTGAAGATTTGACAGGAAAAGCTGAAAAAGATATTGCTATTAAAAAAGAGATAAAAGAGCTAAAATCTATGATGTTTTTAAATGAAGGAAATTCATTTAAAGCAGTCGCTTTACCTAAAGAAGCTCAATTTAGTACTATTCAACATATTATCGTTGACACGTTTAATACTCAAAAAGCTATTTATTATATAGGAAATAATTTAAGCTATGTTACAGAACTTGGTCAGAGTGATGGCAATGCAGGTGGTGTTTTAACAGCGTATAAAGATGGAGTTTTTGAAAAAATACTACCTTTGAAACTTCCAAATAAGATAGCTTACAAAAAAATAATTAAATTAAATAAAGATCAATTTCTTGTAATAAGCAACAACGAAAAAGCTTACATTATAAGTCCTCAACAAAAATAAAGATCAAAACCTCAAGTATATTATGACACTCAAGAACGTTTTTTTTGCTGCCATTCTAGTTTTTTTTGCGAGCTGCAAAGAAAATACAGCGTATAAAGAAAAATTGCAAGATCCTGAACTTTTTCAAAGTTCCATGAAAAAGCTTACAGATGTAATTGTGTACGATATTTTTTCACCGCCTGTTGCGTCAAGAGTTTATATGTACCCGACAATAGCCTCGTACGCTATTATGCAAAAAGCACATCCTGATAAGTATAATTCACTAGAGGGGCAAATCAACGAATACACGAATATTTCTGATCCAACAGACGTGAATATTGACATGAATCTGGCTGCCATTCATGCTTTTTTGACGCTTGGGAGAGAACTTATTTTTTCAGAAGAAAAAATGAATGAATTTCAAGATAAAACCTATGCTGATTTACAAGAAGCTGGTTTGCCAGATGACGTTTTAGAAGCTTCAAAAAAATATGGAGAGCTAGTAGCACGACATATTTCAACATGGGCAGATACTGATATGTATAAACAAACAAGGACCTATCCAAAATATACGATACTTGATGAGCCACACTACTGGAAGCCTACCCCACCCGACTATATGGACGGTATTGAGCCTTCATGGCACAAAATAAGAACATTGGTTTTAGATTCTGCAGGACAATTTCCTCCCATACCGCCTTTACCTTATGATTTGACAGAAGGGAGTCCGTTTCAGACACAATTAATGCAGGTGTATCATGAAGGTGCTGGAACCGATCAGAACAAAAGAGATATTGCAAGTTTTTGGGATTGCAACCCCTATGTTTCTCACCACCGCGGACACGCCATGTTTGCTACTAAAAAAATAACACCAGGAGGCCATTGGATGGGGATCACAGCCATTGCCAGTAGAAAATCGAAGAGCACTTTTGATGAAACGGTAAATGCCTACACTAATGTAACGACATCCCTTTTTGATGGTTTTATAAGTTGTTGGGATGAAAAATGGCGTAGCTTGTTGGTTAGACCAGAAACTGTCATCAATGCAAATATCGATGAAGAATGGGTACCCCTACTACAAACACCTCCATTTCCTGAGTACACAAGTGGCCATTCTGTGATCTCCAGAGCTGCCGCTGTAACTTTAACAAGTTTGTACGGTCCTAACTTTGCTTTTGATGACACCACCGAAGTAGAATATGGACTTCCCGTGCGGAGTTTTACTTCTTTTATACACGCTTCCGAAGAAGCTGCCATATCAAGATTATACGGTGGAATTCACTACATGATGGCCATTGAAGAAGGTGTAAAACAAGGTGAAAGCGTTGGTCAGCACATTACTAAAAACCTCGTCACCTTAAAAAGGTAACTCAAACAAAAGGGTACTGCAAAAATCAGAAAGGAGCTAGTTACATTAGCTCCTTTCTGATTTGAAAATACGGATAACAGCTACCGTGCAAAATAAACATAAATTGCAATTACAACAATGCATATCCCTATGCCTACTTGGTGTACGTATTTATAAGGCGTAATAGATACTTGATTCGTATATTCTAACACATAGGGTTCTTTTCTAGGATAAAACTTACCAATAAGTAACATGATTATACTATTCGCAACAAACAAAATAGCCATAATATGTAGAAAGTGTGGATAATTTTCTTCTCCAAACACATAAGGTTTTAATACAAATTGACTTAAAATATATAACAGTGAACCAGAAATAATTCCGATTTTTGCCGCAATCGCTGGAACTCTTTTCGTTAAATACCCCACAACTATAATACTAAAAATAGGAATACTGTAAATTCCGTTTATTTCTTGTAAATAGTCGAACAAACTCCCGGCATTTGCTATTAAAGGAGCAATGAACATGGCCGCTAAAGCTAAACAAACACCAAATATTTTGCCATACTTTACGACCATATTTTCAGGAGCTTCTTTATTAATGTGTTGCTTGTAAATATCAATCCCAAATAAGGTAACCGAACTATTTAAAACACTATTAAAAGAACTTAAAATGGCTCCAAATAAAACAGCTGCAAAAAAACCAACTAAAGGTTTCGGCAATACAGCTCTTACTAATTCTGGATATGCCATATCACTCGATGCTAAACCATTATCAAAATAATGGTAGGCTATCATTCCGGGTAACACCAAAATTAAGGGTCCTAGAATCTTTAAAAAAGCAGCCAACATCAAACCCTTTTGACCTTCTGCCAAGTTTTTAGCGCCTAAAGCTCTTTGAATGATCTGTTGGTTGGTGCCCCAATAAAATAATTGCACCAACATCATACCTGTGAAAATAGTAGCAAATGGCACTTCTTGACCAGGGTTTCCAGTTGAATCAAAGCGCTCTGGATTAGCAGAAACTAAAATATCTATTCCCGATAGTACACTTCCATCACCAATTGCCATTAAACCAAATACTGGAATAAGTAAACCTCCTATAAGTAACCCGATAGCATTTATAGAATCAGAAACCGCGACAGCTTTAAGCCCTCCAAAAACGGCATAAACAGAACCTATAAGCCCAATACCCCAAATACAAATCACTAAAGCTGTGTCATCAGAAACTCCTAAAAGAGTAGGCACATCGAACATACCGCTAATAGCAACAGAACCTGAATACAAAATAACAGGTAACAACACCACGACATAGCCTGTTAAAAATAAAGCTGAAGTAATCGTTTTTGTAGTGGTATCAAAACGTTTTTCTAAAAATCCTGGAATGGTGGTTAATCCTCCTTTTAAATATCTTGGTAGTAAAAAAATTGCTGTGATCACAATCGCAATTGCCGCTAGGGTTTCCCAGGCCATTACCGATAATCCGTCTTTATAGGCGCTTCCATTTAAACCTACAATTTGCTCTGTAGATAAATTGGTTAGTAACAAAGAGCCTGCAATTACCCCTGCTGTTAAACTTCTGCCTCCTAAAAAATAGCCATCAGATGATTTCTCATCAGTTTTTCTTGTGGCAAAATAGGCGATAATAGCCACTAAAGCCGTAAAGCCTATAAAAGATAGTATTCCGAGCATGTTCTTATGGTTAATTTGATTATATAGGATAAATATATATGAATATTTAGAAAGAACTTAATTTAGACGGCAATAAAACCAACTATTCTTTTTTTTTACCTCAATACGCATACTATAACGTTTTCATAAACCCTTAAATTATTTTTAACAGTGTTTTAATGGTTTTAAAAAAGGTATCTTGTTGCTTTGTATTTTAAAGCATGTGTTTTAGTGTTATTTTTTTACTCCCTTCTATAAATGAAATATCTTAGCCTTGTATTGTTTTTATTTTTGCTTTCAGCCTGTGCAAATTATGGGCAGTTGACTGTTATCACCAAATTACCCAACAGCTTAAAGGAGAGTTCCGGTATTGCTTATTACAAAAATGACAAGGTTTGGACCATGGAAGACCACGGAAACAAGGATGTCATTTATCAGGTAGATTTTAAAGGAAATATTACAAGTGAATTTAAAGTTAAAAATGCTAAAAATGAAGATTGGGAAGATCTTACTACAGATAAAAAGGGTAATCTATATGTAGCTGACATAGGCAATAACGATAACGACAGAAAAGATTTAGTGTTGTACAAACTTCCCAACCCTGAAACGGAATTAGACGATAAAATTAGCGCTATTAAAATTGAATTTAGCTATCCAGAACAGGACAAATTTCCGCCCAAAAATAGCGAGTTAGTATTCGATGCCGAAGCCATATTTCATCTTGAGAACCATTTGTTTATTATTACAAAAAATAGAGCTACTCCTTTTAATGGAAAAACCTTAATTTATAAAATTCCTGATACGGAAGGAAATCACTCTGCTCAACTTATAGGCCAATTCGTAACTTGTGAGAATGAAGCTGTTTGTCAAATAACTTCTGCAGCTGTTTCTCCAAGTGGAAAAAAAGTAGTACTTCTTAGCTATGGGTTTTTATGGGTATATTCTGATTTCAGCGGTGATAAATTTTTAGAAGGAACTTTAAAAAAGATTGATCTTGGTACAAGAACTCAATTAGAGGCGGTTTGCTTTAAAGACGAAAACACCCTATTATTATCGGATGAAGAACGCAATAAAACGGGACAAAACTTGTATTCGTTTCAACTCAAATAAGCAGTGATTTACCCATGTTTAAATTAAAACCTGAATCCCAAACCAAAGGTAAATCTTGCGCCATCTTCACTATTAAAAAGCGCTAAATTTACAGACAATAAATCGGCTGCGTTAAGAAAAAATCCACCACCGTAAGACGTGTGCCAAGTGTTTGAGTCTATAGTGGGGAACCAAACTTTACCATAATCAAATCCTGTAAAAAACCCTGTGGCTATGGGTAAAATACTCGTTCTTTTTTTTCCCAAACTAAAACGTATATCTGTATTTTGATAATAGGCTGATTTTCCAATAAATCGCTGGTTTCTGTATCCTCTAAGTCCGTCAACACCTCCTATACTTGCTGCTTGATAAAATTCAAAATCTTCCCCTGTATTTAAATGTGCTTTCCATTTTGTGGCCAAAACAAGTCTGCCACTTGGGATTAATTTATAGTTAAATGCCAACGTGGGAATTACATAAGCAAAACCATTTTGATTTTCACCTATTTGTTTTTTATAGCCCACTTGAAGCGATGTAGCCATACCCATAGAGGGAAATGCATTATTATCTTTATTTTCATAGGAATAGGCTAGCTCGGAGCCTACGAAACTTTTTCTGGTTTCTTCGTTGTTTCTTTGGTAAAAATCATTGATAAACCTATCTGATGTTTCTTCCACCTCAATCGATTCTACGAATAAACCAGCACTGAATTTAGCACCCATTCTACCTCTCCAAACCATGGAAGGAGTGAAATTTATAGTTTCTAGTCGCACCCTATTGAAATCGAAACCTAGTTCATCATCAAAATTATCGGTATCATTGCCAAATCCAAAAAAATTGGTAGCAAAATTAGGACTAGTAAACCGCATGGCTAACTCTAAATTCCAGTTTTCAAGTACATGCGCAAACTCACCAACGTATGAAAAATTATAACCACTTGTGGCAAAATAATAGGAAGCACTGACCACATGCTGGGATTTAAAAGGATTTTGCCTAAACCCATTTTGGGTATAGGTATTTACAAATCCAATTCTGATTCCGTCATCAGGATTAAAACCTATGGTAGGTAAAATCTGGTTAAGATTTCTTCGAATCTTAAAGGGATGATAGGTGTTTACATCATAATCATCAATCAATTTAACTTTTACACCAGTTACATTTTTTAGCGTATTTTTTTTACTCTTGTAATCGTAAATACTAATTTTTTTGGAGGCACTAATATCATAGATGTCATTGTTTTGGCCTCCAATCAATCTTACTTTTATTCCGTTATTTTGTTGTCCTTTTACCTCAAATAAATCATCATCATCCAAACCATAAACCCATATTTCTTTGGTCGTGTTTTTATGAAATGTTTTATCGAAAAAAAGCTTCTTTTTTTCGTCTTTAATATTTCGATAGGCCTTTATATTAATTTCATTATTATTTAAAGGCTCAATCACAAACCAATCATCTTTATCCGTTCCTGTGACCACGGCAAACTTGTTCAAAATAAAATAATATTCTTTGGCCGTATCCGCTATACTCGCCAAACGCGCTAGTAGATTTTTTTTAATAATGGCCATGGTTTCATCCCTAAGCTCTTCAGGAAAAGCTAAAAGTGCTTTGTCAATTATTTCTGGCGTTATATTCTCTTTGAGATATTCAGCTTGGCGTACCCATTCTTTCTCGGTTGTTTCTGGTAGTAGCGCCATATCTAAAACATAGGTTTTTGGCGAAGAATTTAGCCCCTTTACACTTCTAATCTTTGGATTAAAACCTTCCATAAGCTTTAAACCAGGAACCGTCCTGGTAGCCATACCCATCAAAAGACCATCTCCCATGTTAGAAAACACTTGGTCTCTATCTCTGGGTACAGGCCTATAGCTTACTTTATCTGAGGTATTATCTTTAAACTCGGCCCAGCGCCATTGATCAGTATGCCTATCCCAATCGCCAATGACCATATCAAAAAGTCGTGCTCGTATATATAGTTTGGTATCTACACTGTATTTTTCATCATCACGTAAATCTTCGAGCATGGCATCTGTACTTTTTAATTCGTTTGCATAACCGAAACTTTTTAAGTCACCATGATTATCCCCGGCATGTTCTTCAATCATATATAATTCATCTCCGAAGGTTTCATTATACTGCGATAAAGCTGTCTGTTTAGGTACATAGTATAATACTGGATTAGTGTGATAAATACCAACAGCATCTGACAATACCCCTACGGTAAATGGTGCGTAAGGATGGGCCCCTGTATAAAAATCTTCTAATAAACGTTCCGCATAGGTATCTTTTAAGTCGTCCATAACATACTGATCAGGAAAAACCATCGATTGGAGGTACAGTTCTGCACTTTTTCTCAAAGCACGCATAACGTATTCTTTGCCACTTTTATCTTGCAGCCTTAAAGATTTTGATTGATGACCTCCTCCCATTTTCACGGGTTTTAAACCTCCAAAAAGGGTATCCAAATTTACTGTAGGAGCACTTACTGGGGTTGCGTAATATTTACGGTATTTCTCTCCCCATGCAATTTTATGAAACTTAGATTTATCTACCTCTTCTTTAGTATATATGGATGCAGTAACCGTTGCAGGAAATGTATCACTATACTTTTCTTGATCTAAAACACTAACAGCGGGTAAAACTTCTGAGCCAAACAAGAATAAATCTTCTTCTTTTTCATCTAAACCAAAATATCGAACTTTTGAGGAACCATCCGTATAAATTTCTAAGGTAGCATACCCCATTTGTCCTGTTGAAAACTGGCTACCGTTTATGAGTCTGGTAACCCCTTTTTTTGCTCCGGAACCGCTCACAATTTGTGGTGTGCTTTTTTCCACAATATATTGTAAAGTATGTTCATGACCTGAAACAAAAATTACCTTGTCCGAAAATTGGGCCAAGGTGGTCATACGGTCTCTTAACTCTCTATAAAGTTTATTTTGCGTATCTGCTATCGAAGGCCCCGCAGTTTTACGCAAGATATTAGCAATGCTACCTAACACGGGTAATGGCACACTTTTATTGCTAGGAAATAATTGTTGTTTTAAAGAAAATTGGCCTCCATGAGGACCATAGGTAAACATAGGATGATGCAATGCAATTAGTGTGGTACGCTCCCTGTTTTCTTTGATAATATCTTCTATTTCTATCAAAAACTTTTCTCTACTTTTTATATTACAATTATCATTTATTCCTGGACGTTTGTCCCAATTTGTTAAATACCATTCTGAATCCACAAGTACAAGGACAATATCTTCCTCTATTTTTAGAGTTTCAATAGGGCAACCATTTTTTGGAAAAAAAACTTGATCACTACTTAATTTTTCTTCAATATACTCTTGCTCTCTTTTGAGGCCAACAAGACCCTCGGTATACCAATCATGATTTCCTGGAATAAAATACTTATTGCCCTTAAAATTTTCCAAAGTAGCTATTTGAGCGTCCAAATGACTTGAAGCAATTCTAAATGCTTTCGTAGAATCTACTGGATCTGGTAAACCTGCAGGATAAATATTATCGCCTAAAAAAATTGCCGTACTATTGCTATTCGCTTTATTTAATTTTTCTTTAAATATGTTTAATGCAGGATTCATTCCTCCATAAGGAGATAGCCCTGCGTCCCCAATTAAATAAAAGGTATGCAAAATTTCTTTATCAGTCATTTCATCTACTTTTAGTGCTGAATTTTGGTATTTAGCTTTGTAGGTAGCACACCCAGAGAAAAAAAGAAGAATTATAATAAGCGTTAAATGTTTCCGCATAGTGGCAATCAAAGTGTTATAAAATTTGTAATTTAGACCGTGTAACTTTATTCTCATGACGGACATTGTATCCAAAACTGAAGCTTATGTAAATGAGCTACTTAGCGAAAAACTCGACAAGGCTTACCTATATCACAATTTGAGACATACACAAAGAGTCGTTAAAAGTACTAAAGAATTACTAAACTTTTACGCCCTAGCTAAAGAAGAAAATATTGCTATCCTTACCGCTGCATGGCTTCACGATGTGGGTTACACCCTAAGTAAAACAGATCACGAAACACATGGTGCTGTCATTGCTCAAGAATTTTTGGCAAAAATAGGATGTGATGATGATTTTATCGCACAAGTAAGTGCCTTAATTTTAGCTACAAAAATGGGTCATGACCCAAAAAGTTTGGCCGAGGAAATCATAAAGGATGCAGACTGCTCTCATTTTGCACAAAATAGTTATCTGCAAACTACAGAGCTATTACGTGTAGAACTCGATTATTTAGATATGGCAAAATTCACGACAAAAGAATGGCGCCTAAAAAACATTGAACTACTCCGGACAGAACACCGATTTTTTACAGATTATGCCGTAAAAAACTGGCAACCCATGAAGGATGAAAATTTAGCAATTCTTCTCAAAAAAGAACAAAAAAATAAAAAACTTATTAAGAAAGAAAAGTTAAAAGTAAGTCTTAAAAATAAAAGTCCTGAAAGAGGTATCCAAACCATGTTCAGGGTAACGATGCGCAATCACTTAAAATTAAGTGATATTGCAGACACCAAGGCTAATATTCTATTGTCTGTAAACGCGATTATCATATCGTTAATTTTAGCCAATTTAATTCCTAAATTAGACAATCCCAGCAATGATTATCTCGTAGTGCCTGCAGCAATTTTTGTGGTTTTTAGTGTTATTTCGATGATCATGTCTATACTAGCTACAAGACCCAATGTAACCAGTGGAGAATTTACCAAAGAAGATGTGAAAAATAAGAAGGTAAATCTTTTGTTTTTTGGAAATTTTCATAAAATGAAATTACAGGATTACGAGTGGGCGATTCAAGAACTTATTAAAGATCAAGAATATGTGTATACTTCATTAACTAAAGATTTGTACTTTCTGGGCTTAGTGCTTAATAAAAAATATAAATTACTACGCTGGACGTATACCATTTTTATGATCGGAATGATATTGTCTGTTATTGTCTTTTTTGTAGCCTTAAAATTTTACGGCCCAGAACGTATTATCCAATTACCAAACTAATACGCATGTAAGATTTTAATTACTGATCTCAGCCATAAGATTTTCATAGGTATATTTCTTTTCGGGCGAAAGGCTAGTCGCGTATTTGATATCAACACGTATCGCTTTTAGACCCGTAACACCCTGAAGACCTTCCAATTCTAAAATTTCTATTTTACCTCCAAAACAACCTTTAGATTTTAAAAATTTTATCGCTCTTAAATACTCTAATTCATCACTTTTTTGAGCGTAAACTACCACCATTTTACCTGGTATCGTTAAGCGAAGATTGGTACCTTTAATAAATGATTTATCAATCCTTTTTTTAATAATTTCATACCTGGCATTATAAGTTCCATCCACGTCAAAACGCTTTTCGTCCATTCTGAATCTGATGGATAATGAGGTATTATACACCAAGATAAGTGATGCCACATCTAAGGGAACTGTAAGTTCTGGCTTTAAGTGGTAGTGTTCGTTTTCCATTTCGCACATTACCTGTAACTGCCATAAGCGTAAGTTTCTTAAATACAACATATGGAACGGCTGGTCTTCAGCTATACTAGCACCTATGTACATGTTATGCTCAACACCGTCTGTTTTATACCGTTCAAAATAATGAGGAAACATTTCTTGAGCTTCTTTTTGTCTTTCGTCAATAATGGATGAAAGTTTTTTGTTGATTAACATAACACTCTGATCGTAATTTCTACGATGATCGTAATATGATTTTGTTTGGGGGTCTATTTTAGATTCGTAGGCGATAATCAAATCAAACAATCCTTCATGTGCATATTGGCCTTTTATGAAGCTAAAGATGGGTACTATTTCTTTTTGAATAAATTTAAAAATAGCTTGTTCACTATTGGTATGTAAAACATCTTTAACCTCGTGAATATACTCTTGAACTCTAAACAATAATTCCTCTAAAATCGGTAATTTTTTAACTTTTAGAGCAAAGTTTAGAACTCCCTTAATTTCAGAAAGCTGTATCATTAGATCGCGCTGAATTCCAATATTTCTTGCCAAGGAGGAATCTTTAATATCTGTTTGACCGTATAAGGGATAGACATCGTTAAACACTATTTCTTTAAAAGAAACTTGTTTATTTTCCATTCCATCGATCATAAATTGTCTTGCTTCTTCCTTAAACTTCCAGTAAACAGCGCTATGTACAGAAGTACATTCGTTTTGAATAATGGCATCGATTCTATTTACCTCTTCGTTCATGGAGCGTAATACGCCACTAACAATAAAAGGCATAATATCTTCTAGTTTATTAGCATTTACACTGTTCAGTGCATTTTTTTTCATGGACACAAGTTCTAGAACGCCAAGTAACTCTCCTTCGCTCGCTATTGGAGCGAATATCGCGCTTTTAATCCCTTGTTCTTTTAAATTCTTATAGGGCTTTGCTCCTCCTGAGCCCTCATATAGCCTAGTCACATCTGAAATCGCAAAATAAGTACTTTCATTGATAAGTTTATGATATGAAGATTTGCAGAGCGCTTCATCACATGGTTCTAATTCATTGTCTTGAAGTAAAAAGCTTTCAATACCAACACCGAAAACCTTTTCAAATTGATTTTTTTTAGAATTATAGGTTACAAAACCAACTTTAATGTCTGAAACACTAAAGAAAGATCTAAAGGTTTGCATTAAATTCTTCATAAAACCTTCACTACCTCTTTTGCCTTTTGCAATTAAACTAGATTTTATTTCTGAAATGGCATGTTCATTAGTCACATCAAACATCGACGAGATCACAAAGCCCTTACAAATAAAACTCTTTGGTGGAATTTTTTCTTTCCATAAGGCTAAATCATCAAAATTCTCTAGAAGTTCGTCGAAATCTTTTTTAGTTAGATTCTTTGACTTATCCGTAGGTAAAATTTCCATAAAATCTGCATTGTACAAAATTCTATAATGCCGCATAACGCCATTTTTGTCAGGAATATCATAAAAAAATGGTCGTTTAAAATCTAACTGATACTTATAATGTGTACTTAAAACAATAGTACAAGCTAAAACGTACAGGTGATGCTCAGGTAAGTTTCGTAAATGAGGAGAAAATTCGCTATCAACGGCATCAGCATCTTCTAATATTTTTTTGAAACGTTTAGAAACATTAAAGATTACATTATCATAAGGCAAAGAAGCTGCTTTAATTTCGTTGTTCGTCAATACTCTTGCAAAAGTGTCTTGTAAGATTATTTCAATAATATCTTTATGTTTCTCTAACAAGCTAATATCAGTAAACCCTTTTCTTAGTTCGGGATGCGGTGCTTGAGCATCAAGAATATACCTTGCTTTTTGTGCGACAAAACCATTTTCACTTTGCGCTAAAACGTCGTATTGTTCTAATAATTTATTAAAACTAATAATTTGATCTAGTGGTGATTGTAGTTCGCTATCCATAATAGTATTGGTCGTCTTTCACGATATAAAATTACGCAAGAAAAACATTATTTTTAATTATTAATATACCGTAATAACCAAAGTTTTTTTGGAGTTTTATAAAAATTTATCGCATGTCTTCAAAATACAGATTATCAAGAGCCTATAAAAATGCAAAGATCTTAGCTTTTGACAATACTTCAAAATTTATTCTATTTAGCGATTGCCATAGGGGAGACAATAGCTTTGCCGATGATTTTGCCAACAACCGAAACATCTATTTTCACGCCTTAAAATTCTACTTGAACGAAGGTTTTTCATATATAGAATTAGGCGATGGCGATGAATTATGGGAAAATACTAGTTTTGAATCTGTTTTTAATGCGCATAAAAATGTCTATTTTTTACTTCAAGAATTCTTTAAAAAAGATAGGTTGCACATGATTTGGGGAAATCATGATATGGTGTATAAAGATTCTAAATTAGTAGCGCAAAATTTGGATACTTATTTTGACCCTGTTGAAGGCTGCACCAAAGCCTTACTCCCAAATTTACCATACCATGAAGCTATCATTTTAAAACATAAAGATACCCATCAAGAGCTGTTTTTAACACATGGTCATCAAGCAGATTGGTGGAACTATACGTTTTGGAGATGGGGTCGCTTTTTAGTTCGAGTGCTTTGGAAACCCTTACAAGTTTGGGGCATTGCAGATCCGACCAGCCCGGCAAAAAACTATAAAGAACTTATAAAAATAGAACGCAGAATTAAAAAATGGATTGTAGAAAACAAGTATTTATTAACTATTGTTGGCCACACCCACAGACCAAGGTTTCCCCAACCTAGCGAAATCCCCTTTTTTAATGATGGCAGCTGTGTACATCCAAGAAGTATTACGGGTATTGAAATAGAACAGGGAGCTATTAGCTTGATAAAATGGAATATAGAAACCACGGATGACGGCGTTTTAAGAGTTGTAAGAGTGCTATTGGAAGGGCCTAAAAAATTAAGCGACTATCAAAAAATTAATACCGTTTAGCATAAAAAGTAATGGTTTTTTTATGTCACATAAAATCATTGATGCGCTGCTCTCGGTCTCGTATAATCGATATTATTGAGAAACTTTAGGTTGCCCTTGTGGAGCTAAAAAAATAAGAGAAAAAAATATCGTACTGGCCAATTAAAAAAAATCTCAACTGATTTTTTATGATTCCGAAACAAAAAGAATCGCATAACAGTGCCTACTTTCTTTATTTTAACATCAATTTAAAACACATTGGCAGGGTATTTGCTAAATTTACACTGACTTAAGTTTTTTTAAAATACCTATGCGATTTCTTAGTTTGTTATCCTTTATGTTACTTTTTCAGGGTGTTCTTTCGCAAGAAATACCTAAAACTACGGTAATCAAAATCGAAAGCAAAACCAAGACTAATGAAAAGATTGACTTAAAGTTACTTCCAGAAAAAAAGAATCAATTATCTTTAAAGATGCCTGATTTATTAGGCAGAACTCCCGAAGTGGATATGAAAGGTGATAATAGACCTAAAGTATCTATGCTTCCCAATACCGATTTAAAACAAGCAGGGCACGATTTAGTATTAGACCCTAAAATAAGGGAAAAAAGAGATTCCAAATCTGGTGGTTATTTTCCAAACATGTATTTAGGTGACATAAAAAATAACGGAAAATTTATCGGTATCGTTTGTCGTGATCATGAATACGTTGACGGAGATTTAGTAAAGATTACCGTAAATGGTGTTGAAGTTGAACCAAAACTATTTTTAACCGGTGCTTTTAAAGGGGTCAATGTTGATCTACAAAAAGGTTTTAATCGAATAGAATTTGAAGCATTAAACGAGGGTTCCTCAAGCCCTAATACGGCACAGGTCAATGTCTATGATGATGTTGGAAAACTCATTTATGCCAACCAGTGGAATTTATCAACGGGATCAAAAGCTACTTTTGTCGTAGTAAAAGAGTAATGTCGACAATTAGCCATTAACAAATAACCGCCATAAGTCAGCAGTTAAGAGTTAACAGTTGATGCTAATCCGTTAATTAATTGTGGAAGAAATTTAAGCTTTTTTAATTTTTATTCAGCATAACGTTCCCCAGGGCGATACGTTTCTTTAGCGCGTTTTAAAACATCTTCTTTATAAAAAGGCACATCCTTAAACTTCATATCGGCATATTTCTGAATTTGATCATCAAAATGTGGCGATTTTGGATCACCACTTTGCCCGCCGGCTAGGATGCTTTTTGCTTTTACTTTAGCGCCAAATTCTACCACGGCAACAAAACTATTACCCCTTGTTCCATATATTTTTTTGGTGTTGTTATTATAATTAACTCCGTATGCTGCTAATGCGCCCCACCTACCCGATGCAAATCCAATAGGAATACTTGGCAAACTATCATTAAAGGCCTGTTGAATATCTCCATTTAAGCGTTGGTATCTATTGACCTCACCCCAAGGCATTTCCCAAGTACCAAAATCAGCTGTTAGCCTCTCAATGACGGCTTCAAAAACTTGTAAACGTTCCTTACTTGGGGATACTGTGCCAAAATAGTTCATACGCTCCATATCACTTAGCTCTCTGGGTGCGCTGCCCATTTGCCCATACATAGTCCCGTAATAGTGAGCTAGCGTCATGCCTACAGCTTCTTTTGAGCTTTTTAAATCCCATTGTTTTAGTACCGCAATAGGCTCAGAAAGCTTCGGGTTTTTTAGCGCACTAGCTTCATAGGCTTGTACCAAACCTGGAATTAATTTTTCAAAAGCGGGCAAATACGGGTCGTGTGCTAATTCAATTAAACCATCTAATGTAAATCCAGACTTGCCCTTTAAGAGTTGAATAGCATGAATACCTCTAAAATTTTCCTGGTCTTTCGACATGTAGTAGGGATAGTCTTCTTTTTTGGGGCTAAATTCTAAAGCCGCTGTAAAAGGTGTAGAATTACAATTTTGAAACCATCCATTTTCAGGATTTAGCAGTAAAATATTTTCATCTACCGTATGTAAGCCTTGCCAATCGGTCTTAGGATCACTGCCGTCAACAGGCACTGAATAATCAAAACTCACATCGCGTTTAGGAACAAAATTTCCATGAAAGTAAGCGATATTTCCTTCTGCATCAGCGTACACCGTGTTATTCGAAGAATTGGTGCGAATATCCATCATCTCCTTAAACCCTTTATAGCCGGTCTGTTTTGTTCTTACATAGGATTGCTCCAATGCTTTTACTGGTTCCCACATCATGGCAGAAGCTGTCCATTGCCCGTCAACGCTATGGGTTATTGGACCGTGATGTGTGCTATAGGTTGGAAATTTCTTTTCTTTAATCTCATTTCCTTCTTTATATTTCAAAAGCACTTCGCCCACCGTAACAGGTCGTAATTCTTCTCCGTATTGATACACAATTTTATCTTCAAGCTGAGTAATGGTTTCTTTAAATTCGTCCATCACATCGGTATAGGTAGACGTATGCATCCATCCCGTTTTTTCATTAAAGCCCTGATATACAAAAAATTGTCCCCAGGTTACTGCGCCATAGGCATTTAAGCCTTCTTCACTAACTACGTGTACTTCCGGTCTAAAAAAGAACGAGGTATGTGGATTAATCAATAATAAGGGATTACCTGATTTGGTAAGTGTTCCTGAAATCGCAATGCCATTAGAACCTTGAGGCTCTAAAGCTGCCTCTTTTTTTTCTATAGCTAAAATTTCAGCTTTTGGAAGCTCTAGCCCACTTTCGTAAAAAGCTTTAAGTTTACTCGTTGAAATACGCTCAATATCGCCGCCTATAGAACCTTCGCTAAAATACATGGGCATCCAAGGTTCAAATTGAGTTAGTAATTTAGGTTGTACTTCAGGGTGTGTTTTTAAGTAATAATTAATGCCATCTGCAAAAGCATCACATAATTTTTTTAACCACTCAGGGCTATTTTCATAATTCTCTTTAGCCTCTTCCTCCGTCATAAAAAGCTTTGCACGTAAATCACTATATAAAGCCTCTTCACCTTCAACTTCTGCCAACCTGCCTGTTGCCCAAATATAATTCTGTTCTACTCGGTTAAAATCGTCTTCACATTGTGCGTATAATAATCCGAAAACGGCATCTGCATCTGTTTTGCCATAAATATGGGGAACGCCAAAATCATCTCTTATAATTTCAACATTGTCGGTATAGGCTTTGTATTTGTCACTTTCCAAAGCAGACCCTGGTTCTGTTTTACAAGAAGTTAACAAAAGAAACGTAATCAAGATAGATTTCAGAAGTGTTTGCATCATTTTGAATTTATTGATGCAAAATACGAATAAATTACTACTAAGTAAATCGAAATAAAGAGCTATTATCAAAAATTGATATAGTTTTGCCATAACTTGCGACTAAATTGAAAAAAGTAGCATGTCAGAAAAAAAAGTTACCATTCTTACAGCCTTCAAAACCATCATTTGGCCTCGTAGGAACCTTGTTTTCTTAGGTCTTGTCTTGATTGTAATTAGCAAAGCGGCTAGTTTTGTCGCGCCTTTGTCTCTCAAATATTTAATGGACGATATTATCCCTAATAAGGATGTGGATTTTCTAAAACTATTGGTGGGTGCGGTTGCTTTTGCAATTTTCGTACAAGCGATCACTTCGTTTTTGTTAACAAAAATACTAAGTGTACAGGCACAATATTTAATTTCTGAACTAAGAGCTCAGGTACAAAAAAAGGTGTTATCGCTACCCATTCGTTTTTTCGACAATGCTAAGTCCGGTGCTTTAGTTTCAAGAATCATGACCGATGTTGAAGGGGTCCGAAATCTTATAGGAACTGGTCTTGTACAATTGGTTGGCGGCTCTATTACGGCTGTCGTTTCTTTGATATTACTGTTAAGAATTAGTTGGACCATGACCGTGTTTACATTAATTCCCCTAGCCATCTTTGCGCTTATTGCTTTAAAAGCTTTTAAATTTATTCGACCTATTTTTAGAAATAGAGGTAAAATAAATGCTGAAGTAACCGGACGATTAACTGAAACATTAGGTGGGGTTCGGGTTATAAAAGGATTTAATGCTGAAGCACAAGAAAATAAAATTTTCGAGGAAGGTGTGGAGCGCCTATTCTTAAATGTAAAAAAGAGTTTAACTGCAACCGCTTTTATGACAAGTTCTGCCACTTTTTTATTAGGCATAGCCACCACTGGAATTATGGGAATTGGCGGTTATAAAATTATGATGGATGAGTTGACCATCGGAGAGTTTTTGACCTTTACCTTTCTTTTAGGGTTGATGGTTGCCCCGATTGTACAAATGAGTAATATTGGGAGTCAATTGACCGAAGCTTTAGCCGGCTTAGATCGTACCGAAGAATTGATGAATATGACACCCGAGTCTGACCAAGAAAATAGAACCACTGTTTTAGAGGATATCAAAGGATCTATTGTTTTTAATGAGGTGTCTTTTGCGTATGAAGAAGATAAAGAAGTACTCCACAACATTAATTTTGAGGCTAAATCGGGCGATGTTATCGCTTTAGTAGGGAGTTCTGGCTCCGGAAAATCAACTATTGCCGGTTTAGCAGCTACTTTTTTGAATCCACTGTCGGGCACTATTTTTATTGATGGCCATGATTTATCTAAAGTAGATTTGAATAGCTACCGAAAAAATTTAGGGGTAGTTTTACAAGATGAATTTTTATTTGAAGGCTCGATTAGAAATAATATTTTATTCCCAAGACCAAATGCCACCGAAGCTGAAGTACAAGCTGCAGTACAAGCGGCATACGTAAATGAATTTACCGATAGGTTTGAAAACGGTTTAGAAACGCTTATCGGGGAACGCGGCGTAAAACTATCAGGAGGGCAACGCCAAAGAATAGCGATTGCTAGAGCTATTTTAGCCAATCCAAAAATATTAATTTTAGATGAAGCAACATCCAATTTAGATACCGAAAGTGAAGCCTTAATACAGAAAAGTTTGGCCACCTTAACCGAAGGTAGAACCACTTTTGTTATCGCCCACCGTTTAAGCACGATTAGAAAAGCAAATCAGATTTTAGTGATTGAAGATGGTCGCATCGCTGAACAAGGAACGCATGACGAGTTGATCGCCAAAGAAGGACGGTATTTTAACTTGTTTACGTACCAAGCTAGGATTTAGGACGTACTTCCTTAGTACCATGAGCCATAAAAAATGCGAGTATAAAAACTCGCATTTTTTATATGCTATTTAATTCTAAAATCGCCACCCAAAATTTAGACCTCCTCTTATTTGTACTTCAATAACGTCTCTAAATAGATCATCATTCACGAACCCTAAGTTTCTTCCTACACCAATACCTAAATCAACCAGAAAACCACTATCACTTACCCATTTCCAACCTATACCAGCACCTATTGCCGTTTCAAAAGCAGTTTCTTCCGTAGAAGTAGAGCCCCCTGGGCCTTCATTTATTTTTACACCATCAAAAGTGTAAAACTTAACAAAACCTTCTGCATAAAAACCCTTAGCGCCGTAATCTTCTTTTGAGAAAAAATACTGTCGGTAATAAGGCGTTAATGAAAATTTTTCATAATCTGAAAAATCTAAATCATCGTCTTCTAGCGAAATAAATAAATCAGCCCCAACACCTGAATACCGTCCTAAAATATATTCATAGCGAGGACTAAATGCAGGTATAGCCAAGATAGCTGTAATATCAAGACTTACTTCATGTTTATTTATAGTGGCAAATGTCTCCATACGCTTTTGCGAATCCGTAAGGTCGTCATCCTGTGCGATAAGATTTACAGTAGCCATTAGTGCTATAACGCTTAATAGTAATTGCTTCATGATTTTTTATTTTAAAAACTTCTGATAAAGATATCGTAATTATTTAAAGTTTTTTATTGTATAAAATATATTCTGCAATAAATATGTGTGCCTTTTAATGAGTAGATACAAGCCTAGTATTTTAGCTATTAGAAGATTTAATTTAAGAATAAAAAATATAATTTAAAATTATGATTCCGGAGCCAACTCAATTTCTAAGCCTTCAATTTCTTCGGTGAGGTGAATTTGACACCCTAAGCGGCTATTGTCTTTTACGTAGAATGCTTCGGATAACATGGCGTCTTCATCATCAGACTTTTCAGGCAAAGGCACATCATTTAGTACATAACATTGGCAAGAAGCACACATAGCCATCCCACCACAAACGCCAATAGTACCTTCGGGAGCTAGTTCGTAAGCACGTACCAGTTCCATGATATTCATATTCATATCGGTTGGAGCATCAACTTCGTGAGTTACACCTTCCCGGTCGGTGATTTTTATTTTTACATCGCTCATTAAATATCATTTAAAAACTAAAAAATATCCCCTTGAGGGGATTATGGGGGTGTTTTGAAAATCATCTTTGCATACCCCTAACCCCTAATTACGAGTTACTACTAATCGATAGATTTCACAACAGCCTTAGGTGCTTCTTTTTTACTACCGTCAAAACCATTAATTCCACCAACGGTCGTGTACTTTAATACATATTTTTTATCTGGAAAAATCCGTTGGTAGGCACTTTGACACATTAGCGTAGCTTCATGGAAACCACATAAAATGAGCTTCAATTTCCCTGGGTACGTATTTACATCGCCAATGGCATAAATTCCGGGGATATTGGTTTGATAATCGAAAGTGTTTACTTTAATCGCATTTTTTTCAATCTCTAAGCCCCAATCGCCTATGGGTCCTAATTTAGGAGATAAACCAAAAAGAGGAATAAAATTATCGACTTCTAAATCGATATTTTGCGCTGCATTTGCATGTTTGGTAATCGTCACAGATTTTAAAACACCATTACCATTTACAGCCACAATTTCCGCAGGAGTAATAAGATTAATTTTACCCTCGTTCTTTAATTTTTGTACTTTTTCAACCGAATCTAATGCACCTCTAAATTCATTTCTTCGGTGTACTAAAGACACTTCTGATGCTACATCTGACAAAAAGATACTCCAATCTAAAGCAGAATCGCCACCACCAGCAATTACCACTTTTTTATTGCGATACATTTCAGGGTCTTTTACAAAATAATTGATGCCTTTATCTTCAAAACTTTCGATATTCTCTAAGAGTGGTTTTCTAGGTTCAAAACTTCCAAGACCGCCAGCAATAGCGACCACTGGAGCGTGATGTTTCGTACCCTTATTAGTAGTGACGATAAATGAACCATCTTCCAATGTTTCAATCGTTTCTGCTCGCTCCCCTAAAGTAAAACTAGGTTGAAAAGGCTTTATTTGTTCCATTAGATTATCCACCAAGTCGCCCGCTAAAACTTCAGGAAATCCTGGGATATCATATATGGGTTTTTTTGGATACAATTCAGAACACTGTCCGCCAGCTTGCGGCAATGCATCAATTAAATGGCATTTTAACTGTAGTAAACCTGCTTCGAAAACAGCAAAAAGACCCGTAGGTCCTGCGCCGATGATAAGTATATCTGTTTTAATCATTAAAAATAATCTTTAAAAATGCAAGGTAAAATTACAGCTTAGTTTTAAATGAAAACCTGATATTTATCAGGCCTCTGAGAAAGCTTTAAACCAGCTGTACACCTAACTATTCATGAAAGCTCATAATGAGCATTTTTTTTAATAATGGCAAGACCAACGGATATGAATCAAAGCATAGCAGCTAGTTTGCCAATTTTTATATCCCCGAAATATTGATAACTTCTTGTATTTGTGGCGCGTATTTTTTAATCGTCATTTCTACCCCACTTTTAAGAGTCATCTGATTTACGGAACAACCTACGCAAGCACCCTCTAATCGTACTTTTACCGAAGAATCGTTATCTATTGAAATCAACGAAATATCACCCCCATCACTTTGTAAAAAAGGACGAATTTCATCCAATGCTTTTTCGATATTTAATCTTAATTCTTCTGTGTTCATAATTATTTGTTTTTTACAGGAGCGCAACCTGCCATTGTTGTTATCTGTATGGCCTCCGTTGGTGGTAAACTATCATTTCTATTCACCACTTCTCGTACTACATTACGCGCCATTTCTTCAAAAGCAGCTTCTGTCGGTGTTCCTGTTTGCATCGCCGCAGGTCTCCCAACATCACCGGCTTCACGAATGCTTTGTACTAAGGGTATTTCGCCTAAAAAGGGTACTTTTAAATCTTCTGCTAAGTTTTTAGCACCTTGCTTCCCAAAAATATAATATTTATGATCAGGCAGTTCGTCTGGGGTAAAATAGGCCATATTTTCTACGATGCCTAAAACAGGAACGTTGATGGAGTCTTGTTGAAACATGGCTACCCCTTTTCGGGCATCAGCTAAAGCTACTTCTTGTGGTGTACTTACGACAACAGCCCCCGTAACCGGCATGGCTTGCATAATACTCAAATGAATATCCCCAGTTCCTGGAGGCAAATCGATCAACATAAAGTCTATTTCTCCCCAATGGGCATCAAAAATCATCTGATTTAATGCTTTAGACGCCATGGGTCCTCTCCAAATTACCGCTTGGTTGGGTTGGGTGAAAAATCCGATAGACAATAATTTAACGCCATAACTTTCTACAGGCTTCATTTTAGATTTTCCATCTATATTTACCGCTAAAGGCTTTTCATTCGCAACATCAAACATGATCGGCATCGATGGTCCATAAATATCGGCATCTAACAAGCCTACTCTAAAACCCATTTTAGCTAAAGTAACGGCTAAATTCGCAGTTACTGTAGATTTACCTACGCCTCCTTTACCAGATGCTACGGCAATAATATTTTTAAGACCAGGAATTGGTTTTCCCTTAATCTCATTTGTTTTTGGCTTTGCTGCAGGAGCATCAACTTTTACATTAATTTTTATTTTTGCCTTCTCGTAAACCTCTTTATGAATGATCTTAAGGATTTCAACTTCTGTTTTTTTACGTGCCTGAAGACTTGGGTTTCTTATGGTAATATCTACCTCAACCTCATCACCGAAAATTTGAATGTTGGTCACTGCTCCACTTTCTACCATATTCATACCCTCACCTGGGACCGTAATATTTTCTAAAGCTTTCAGGATGTCTTTTTTCTCTAACTTCATTGTCAATTTTTTACAGTCTTTATTAAAACTGATTCTAAATTACAAAGATACAGTTTAGAACCGATATTTTGAAAGGATAAAATTGAAATATCGAATGGTTCTATAAGATTGGTTGATAGGCTACTGCTTAATTCATTAGCTTGTTTTAAGCACCCAACTCTTTATAAGGATCCCAAAAAAGTTTTTCGAAATCTTGAATTTGATAAGCGACAACTTTAATTCCCTCGTTTTCTAACAATTGCTGCATTAAATTAGTGCCCTCAAAATGATGTTTACCCGTTAACAAGCCTTTTTTGTTGACTACTCTGTGTGCTGGAATATCTTCCATTGCATGTGATGCATTCATTGCCCAGCCTACCATACGCGCACTACGAGCTGTTCCTAAATGTTTAGCAATAGCGCCATAGGAAGTTACCCGACCATAAGGAATTTGCCTTGCAATTTCATATACTCTCTCAAAAAAATTTAGATGATCAGGCTTCATTTTACTGGTTAAAAATACGAACAGTTGTGATGATAAAAAGGATCAACATTAAGGCACTTAAAATGTAATTAGAGTTCCTTGAAAAAGAATTATTTTTTGTTTCTAACTTATAAAAATAAATCGTGTACAAATACAGAACGGTAAATGTTCCTAAGCCAGCAGCTACAACAAAAGTTAATACATCTGTGATTTCAAAATTAATCCAGCCAGAGGTCTTCCACATAGCGTTTAAACCGCTGTAGTAAGGAATAGTCAATAAGTTTAAGGCTGCTAGTAATATCCCCTTAAAATAACTATTTTTTTTACTTAAATTGAGTGCCTTTTCTTTTTGAATGGTATTCTTTTTGGCTAAAATAAAAAAGTAAATGGTAAAAAAAGCAAATACCACAAGGGCTATTTTTAATAAAACCGCCACTACCTCTGGATTATTATGCAAGTATTTTGAAATAAGCACTGCAATGTAGGCCTGCGCCATGATCATGGTCGAGACTCCAAGACTAAACATAATTCCGTTTAATTTGCCTTTTTCTACGCTAGTTTTTGCAGCATTCATATTCAATAATCCAGGCGGAACTGTGGCCATAAAAGCTGCAGAAAAGGTGACAAAAAAAAGAATTAATACATGCGTCATTGGTTATTTGACTTTAAATTGAATAAAGGTGATTGGTTTTCCTTTCTCAAGATACTGATTTTCGTAGAAAGTTTGAATATTCATTACTTCTTTTGGACTTCCTTCATTTTTGTACACATCATGATTAGCGTAGATTACTTCTAATCCGGAGCCATGCAATAACCCTAAAGTATACCCATGCATAAATTCACTATCAGTTTTTAAATTAACAACACCGGCATCGTTTAAAATAAATCGGTATTTATCTAAAAAAAGTTGATTGGTTAATCTGTGCTTTGTTCGTTTATATTTTATTTGAGGATCTGGAAAAGTAATCCAGATTTCTGAAATTTCGTTTTCATCAAAGAGCAAATCAATTAACTCGATTTGGGTTCTTAAAAAGGCCACATTGGTTAAATTATCTTCAATTGCTGTTTTTGCACCTCGCCAAAATCGAGCCCCCTTTATATCAACCCCTATAAAATTTTTATTTTTATTTTGTTTGGCTAGTCCAATCGTATATTCGCCTTTACCGCATCCTAATTCTAAGACAATAGGGTTGTCATTTTTGAAAAAGGAATTCCAATTGCCTTTTAAATGCACCAAACCCTTTTGAACATCATCTCTATCTGGTTGAAGGACATTTTCAAAAGTTTCGTTTTCGTTAAATCGTCTTAGTTTATTTTTACTTCCCACTTTTTTGTACCGTTTTAAAAAAGGCAAAGCTAAATAAAAATTTTCTTCAAAGCGATGATCTCTGAGGATGTGCCGTAGGATGTTTATAGACACTTAAAAATAAAGAAGCCCAAGGCAAGTTTATACGTCATTTTTGATAGATTCTGCTTTTTCTAAGGTAAACGAAAATTCAGAACCAACACCCAAAACGCTTTCTACATAAATTTTTTCATTATGCGCTTCAATAATGTGTTTTACAATGGCTAACCCCAATCCTGAACCACCTTCTTCTCTACTTCCACTTTTATCAACTCTATAGAACCGCTCAAAGAGCCTAGGAATAAATTGCTTGGCGATACCTTCCCCATTATCGGTAACTCTGACGATAACTTTGTTTTTTATCAGGTTTTCAACACTAACCTCTGTGGTGCCATTTGCGTGACCATATTTTATAGAATTCACTAATAAATTAGTAATTACTTGCTGTATTTTTTCTCTATCTGCTTTTACCAAAATTGGCTTCTGGTATTTCATATCAAAAGCAAGCGTTATTTTCTTTTTAGAAGCCTTCATTTCTAATAAATCAAAGATATTTTGAATAAGCTCTACAATGTTAAATTCACTGACTTCTAGATTTAAATCGCCAACTTCTAATTTGGTGATTAAATCAAGGTCTTTTACAATATAGATAAGTCTATCAACACCTTTACTAGCGCGTTGCAAGTATTTTTTTCGCAATACTTTATTATCTGCAGCACCATCTAATAAGGTTAAAATATAGCCTTGAACCGTGAATAAGGGTGTTTTAAGTTCGTGTGATACGTTTCCTAAAAAGTCTTTACGATACTCTTCTCTGATTTTTAAGGTATCGATTTCAATTTTTTTATCCTTGGCGAATTTTTCTATTTCTGCTGTTAAGGTTCCCATATCTGTAGTGATCGTCCTAGAACTTAAGCTTGAAGATTCTAGTAGAGAAACGTCGTCATAAATACGTTTAATTCTTTTGTAAATAAATTTTTCGACGCGCAATTGTATGACAAAAAAACAAACAGCAAAAGAAACTAAAACTATTGCTATAAAAAGTAGCACATTTAATTCTTCTTGAAATACTGAGAAAAAAAATAGTAAAAACAATGATAAAATAGCGGTTATATAAACCGCCGATCGCAATGCAAATTTGTACGATTTTTTAAATAATATCGCCATTATAAAATAAACTTATAGCCTACCCCTTTTACAGTTTTAAAGTGATCTTCACCAATTTTTTCACGGAGTTTTCGAATATGCACATCAATAGTACGCCCCCCTACCACAACTTCATTGCCCCAAACTTTATCTAAAATATCCTCCCTTTTAAAAACTTTATTGGGTTTTGAGGTCAAAAGTGCTAGTAACTCGAATTCTTTTCTAGGCAAGCTTAGTTCTTCCCCATTATTGATAATCTTGTATTCTTCACGATTAATAACAATATTACCCACTTTTACAATATCATCGGTATTTTCACCCTCTTCTTTTAACCTTCTTAACAGTGCTTTTACTTTACTAATTAAAACTTTAGGTTTTATGGGTTTGGTAATATAATCATCAGCGCCAGCATCAAAACCAGCCACTTGAGAATAGTCTTCGCTACGAGCGGTTAAAAAAGTAATAAGTGTATGTTCTAAACCACTCGTGTTTCTAATAATTTCGCAGGCTTCAATACCGTCCATTTCTGGCATCATGACATCTAAAATTATTAAATGTGGCTGTTTTTTCTTAGCCTTTGATACGGCTTCCACACCGTTTTTAGCGGTAAAAACATCGTAACCCTCTTGGGATAAATTGTAATTCAGAATTTCTAAAATATCTGGTTCATCATCTACTAAAAGTATTCTAATGTCTTTCTTTTTCATCTGTCACTATTATTTTTTGAAGGCTGCTACACTTTATTTTGTCAATCAAAAGTAAAGATAATACTAATACTCGTAGGGACTTAACTATTATTTAATATGATAACCTTAAGGTAACATTATAAAAATAGATGTTTAACATACAGCTAACACCACTTTTACAAAGACTAGGTTTATTTGCAGCATGAAATTTGAACAACTACATAAAATGAAATACGCTTTACTATTTTTAGTTTTTTTGATCACTAGTGCAGCTACATCCCAAGACGTTGGGAGTATTGTTGGAAAAATTACAGACAAAGAATTTAATAACGATCCATTGGCATTTGCTAATGTTCTGATTAAAGGCACTACAAAGGGGACAACTTCAGATTTTGACGGTCTTTTTGAAATTACAAATGTGAAGCCAGGTGTTTATACTATTGTTTTTAGCTATCTAGGCTATCAAACCATTGAACTACCTAATGTAAATGTAGAATCGGGGAAAGTTACAACTTTAAATATACCTATGTCAGCTAGTGAAGGAATGTCATTAGATGAAGTAGTAGTGACCACATCAGCCCGAAAAGATTCTGAAATAGCACTTTTATTGCAACAGAAAAAAGCTACTGAAATCACAACTTCTATCGGTTCTGTTGAATTAGCCAGAAAGGGTGTAGGCGATGCCGCTGGAGCTGTAGCACAAATTGCAGGTATTTCACAACAACAAGGCACAAGTAATGTTTATGTACGTGGGCTTGGAGATCGTTACCTAAATACTACAATGAATGGTTTATCGTTACCGTCCAATAATATTAATAATAAAAATATAGACTTAAATTTATTTTCTTCAGATATAATACAGAACGTAGGAGTAACTAAAGCTTACAGTAGTAGGTTTTATGGTGATTTTTCTGCGGGTAATATTGACATATCCTCTAAAGAATACACAGGAAAAGGTTTCATTGAAGCGTCAATCAATTCGGGAATAAATTCAAGAGCCGCAGGCAAGTCTTTCGTAAAAAATGAAGGTACAGGTTCCTTTGGATTTTATAATAGATACCATAGAAATCCATTTGCAGTTATTTTATCGCATGGTGTTGATCCTATACAATCCTCTACAATAAGTCCTGTAAATCATAGTGTGTCATTGTCATTCGGAAAGTCATTTCAAATTTTTGGCGAAGAGTCGGAATCATTATTAAGCTTTTTTGGAACTGCATCTTTTGATTCTGGTTTTAACTATCTTGAAGGCAGTCAGGCAAATTATGGTACTAACTTGGATATACTATTCCCAAATGTAGAACGATATGTGAATTCTTTAACTTCTACGGCACTTTTTAATATTACTTTTAAAATAGATGATCAAAATAAAATAAAATTCAATTCCGTTGCAATAAATAGCGCAAGAGACGAAGTTGGCTATTTCGGCACTAAAGGACTTGGATTTAGCCAAGATTTAAACTCTGATCAGGGATTTTTTCAATTAAATTCACAATTTAATCAAGACTTAATCTTTGTAAATCAACTAACTGGTGAGCACACCTTTGATGAAAATTTGGATTTACAGTACGGAATTGGTTTTAATAAGGTTTATGCTCATGAACCTGATCGAAAACGTATTACACTAAATAATTATGATTTTTTACTTGACAATGATCCAACTACCTTTCCTGAATTTGGGCAACAAAACAACTTTAACACCCAACGTTATTTTCAAAACATTAAGGATGAAGAATTAAATAGTAGAATCAATCTTGCTTATAAAATTTCAACTACAGCAAAATTAAATTTCGGATATAATGGCAGAACAAAAGAACGTTTATTCGACAATCAACGTTACGGTTATAAAAATATTTCAAACGCGATACCTATTACGGATGCAAGTCGTTTAAATGAAATTTTTAACCTTGATAATTTCATTTTAGGTTTAGAAGATAACGGTGAAGGCTACCAAACTCATGTCTTTAGACCTATATCTCCAGAGTTGACTGGCTTAACACAAACTAGTGCTCCAGGCTTACCAGAAAATACCTATAAAGGTTCATTAAATGTGCATGCTGCTTATATTTCTGCTGAATTTAACTTCAATGATAGATTGTTAATTGTCCCTGGGCTTCGCGCGGAATCATTCAATCAAGAAATTGCTTTTGATGTGATAAATTTAAGGCCTGATATAAATCCTGGTTCTAATGAAGTTACAGAATCAATTTACTTACCGAATTTAAATGTAAAATACGCATTAAATGCTGATCAAAATCTAAGACTATCGGCAAGTAAAACCGTATCGTTTCCAGAATTTAAAGAAATGGCACCATTTGTTTATGAAGGAGTAACACAAAGAATTGGAGGTAATCCAGATGTGTTAGGTCGTCAAGAGAATTCTTTAATAAATTATATCAATGTAGATAATGTTTCTTATTCAAATATTTACAATTTGGACTTTAAATATGAATGGTTTCTTAGTAGAAATGAATTAATTTCACTGGCTGCGTTTGCCAAAAAAATTGAAAATCCAATTAATTTAGTTGTAGCCAATGATGCAACTGGAACCCAGCGTTATTTTAGAACTGGTAATTCTGCAGATGTTATTGGAGTTGAATTAGAACTTCGTAAAAATCTAATCCAAAAAGAAGATAATGAAGCTGCACTGGCATTTGGTTTTAACTTTTCTTACATACACACCGAACAAGATCTTTATCAAGAAATAGGTGGAGCTTTTAGTACAACATTTAATAAATCAAAAGACGAATTACAAGGATCTGCGCCCATAATATTAAATGCTGATCTTAATTGGACTCCTACTTTCGGCAATTATAAACCTATAGTAAATATAGTTGGAAATTATTTTTCAGACAGAATTTTCGCATTAGGCTCAGGGCAATTGGGAAATATTATTGAGAAAGGAATACCAACCTTAGATTTAGTTTGGAAAAATAATATTAACGAGAAATTCGAAGTTAATTTCACAGCACGAAATCTTCTCGATCCAACATTCAAACTTAGTAGAGAAATTATCAATAATGAAGAGATTATTCTACAAGATTACAAATTGGGATTAGACTTAGGAGTGCAACTTAAATATACATTTTAAAATTAATTATCAACTTGAGTAAAAATTAAAAACGATGAAAAATAAACTATTATTAAGTATTACAGTAATGTCTTTGATATTATCTTCTTGTGGAGAAGATGACACTTCTGATATTATTATTAACAGTACTATTACCAACAACACAACCAATAATGGTGGTGGAACAACTACAGTAGGGGAAACGATTCTTTTAACTGGAACCTATGATACGGATTTAATACTGGATAGTGCTAACACCTATATAATTGATGGTCCAACAATTATGGCTTCAGGTACAACACTTACAATACCTGCTGGCATGACAGTTCAGGCATCTGCAACTGGTTCTGATGTTTACCTAGCCATTTCCCAAGGAGCTCGTATTATTGCTAATGGATCACAAAGTGCTCCTATTGTATTTACTTCAAGATCTAGTAATCCTAAAGCTGGCGATTGGGGTGGTTTAATTTTGTTGGGTAGAGCTCCGGTAAATTCAGTAGCTGGAACTGCAACGTCAACTTCAGAAATTGCTAATCTCCCTTACGGTGGTACTTTAACCAATGATGACTCGGGCATTTTACGATACGTTAGAGTTCAATATTCAGGTGGTTCTGCCGATGGTCAATCTGAAAATAATGGCTTTTCTTTTTACGGTGTTGGTAATGGAACAGTAATAAGTTATGTTCAAATGTACGAGGGTAAAGATGATGGTTTAGAGTTTTTTGGTGGTACTGTTAATGCAGATCATGTTTCAATTCTAAACGCTCAAGACGACTCTTTAGATTGGACAGAAGGTTGGTCTGGAACTATATCAGATGTTTATATAGAGCATAATGGTGTTTCTTGGGATAAAGCAATTGAAGCTGATGGTTATAATACAGATATAGGAAATAATTCTAACCCTGTTTTTTGGTCTGCACCAACTGTAAATAATTTAACAATTATAGGTAAAGGAGCTGCAAACACAATACAGGATGGTGCTTCGGTAACCTTAGGCTCTTATGAGGCTGTAAGACTTAGAGCAGGTACCCAGGGAATTTTTAACAACGTTGTCATAAATGGTTTTGGAGAAGCCTTTGATTTAGATGGGGATACAGGAGCGAACCCTACTGGCACTCAAGTGACTAGTAACTTCCTAAAAATTAATAATGTAACTTTTAATGACGTAACTACAAAATTTAAAAATGATACTGGAGTAACTTTTACAGCTGCTGACTTTATTACTGGTGATGGAGACGGTACAGGTACTGCATATTCAACTTGGGGTATAGGTTGGACCTTGAGTAATTAAACAATTTAATTTTTTACAATTCTAGCCCCGCAAATCTGCGGGGTTATTTCGTATCTATTTATTAACGTTGTAATAACTATAATAAAACGTTTTAAGTAGGAATTTTCTTTAATTTTAAAGCATAACTTTAAAATTAAACATCATGAAAAAAATTACTTTATTTCTAATAACATTTCTTATTGGATTTTCTATTTATGGACAAACGGTATATCGCCGGTTAAATAAATTGGGAGATAACTTAAATACCGCTACAAATAACTTTTGTCAAAATACTACAATTACTGGACAACTAAAGGTAAACATTACTAATATGCAGGGGCTACTTGATGTAGGTACAACAGTTTTTCTTGAAGATTATTATTATGGTGGATATTATATTATTGAGTATGGAAGAATAGGTTCTAACCAAGACGCTGATGAAACTATACCATTTGCAGATATTAACATCGTTAATTTAATTTGTCCAATTGATACTGATAGTGACGGAGTAGAAGACAGCCAAGATAACTGTCCTAATAACGCGAACGCAAACCAAGCAGATTTAGACAACGATGGGCTTGGCGATGCATGCGATTCTCAGGACAATCGAGATAGCGATGGCGATGGTGTACAAAACTATCAAGACACCTGCCCAACCCAAGCAGGACCTTCCTCTAATAATGGGTGTCCTATACCCGTTGGAAATCCAGATTTAACTATTGAAGAAGTGACTATTTTTAGTCAATGTAGTAATTGTAGTCCTCAATTAAGTACTCTTGGGAGTAGAAGACATGTTATTGGAGCTCAATCCATGATTATTCAAGAAATAAGAGTGAAAAACATAGGAAACGCACCTTCAGTAAGCACCAAAATAAGTGCCTACATATCTAATAATTCTACACTTAGCAACGATGACGCATTAATTACCGACACTAATCTCAATGTAATAAATATTAATGGTCTTGGTTTTTCATCCTTAGGAATATTTAGAACTGATACGGCAATTCAAAATTATGCAAATGGTAATTATTTTATACTATTGAAAGTTGATGACCCAAATATAAATACCGAGAGTAACGAAATTAACAATTTAAAATCAATCCCTATAACTTTAAAAAGTGTATTTGATACATCAGGTCAAATACCTATTGGAATGATGCCGATTGATGAAGAAATTTTTCAAAGTGCTACACAAAGTAATTTGCCATTATATTCCATTGATATATACAACTTTCAAGGTCAAAAAGTTTTAACTTCAAAAGTCAATACAATCGAAGATGAAAATAATGCCTCTTTTACTTTACCCAAAGGAATTTATATTATAAAAGGAAAGAATGGAGATCGTAAAGTATATGTAGACTAAACTCATTCCTAAGTAAAATGGATTAATAAAACCCGCACATGTGTGGGTTTTTTTGTTTTTGAGATTGTAAGAAAGTGAGATACACAACTTAAAACCCGTATTTATAACAGTAATTTGTGTATTTCATCGAAAATATTTTATTCGATGGACCAAGGCTGCAACGAACGGTTTTAAATTTTAGTATATTCGCCATATCCTTTTTTGCCTTACTATTTGTATGAAGAAACTTTACATTTTAATCTTATTCTTATCTTTTGCCTCTTTTAGCTATGCTCAAGAGCAAAAAAGTATTGGAGATATTGAAGGTTTTAAACTGTATCCTAACCCAGTTACGAACGGTAAAGTTTATATCAACACAAAATTAAATGCTCCAAAAAAAATACTTATTCTAGACGTTATAGGCAACAAGGTCTTAGAAACGACAATTATAGGTTCAGAATTAAATCTATCTGATTTGGATGCTGGCATTTATATTATTCGTGTTTTTGAAAAAGACAAAGTGGCTACCAGAAAGCTTATTGTGAAGTAAAAAATAGCTTTTCTTTTTTATTCTCTCTTTTATTTTTAAATCTCTAATTAAGTGGCGTTTAGCTAAAAAAATAGATGGTTTTTTTTTAAAAAAATACATTTAAGTTCCTGTAAAATGCAAAAAAATAGGGTTCACCTACAATAATTTGTATTTCACAACAAATAGTACACAATCATTGAAGCTTTGTATATTTTTACTTCAGTTATCCCAAATGATGAATCATGAAGAAAATCTACTTTATATTACTTATGGCGTTTGCCTTTACATTATCTGGTCAAGAAAAACTTGATACGCAAAAAGATAATACCGAAATAGTCGGATTTAAATTGTATCCGAACCCTACGTATAATGATATCGTTTACATTACTACAAAAGATAACGCATCTAAAGATATTCTAGTATATGACTTATTTGGAGAAATTGTTCTTAAGGAACGTACTTCTTATAAAGAATTAAACATTGCCATTTTAGACGCTGGGGTATATATTGTACAAGTAACAGAAAATTCAAAAACTACTTCAAGAAAATTAGTCGTAAAATAAAAAACCATCCAACCTTAAATAAAACTCCTTTTCATAATAGATGAGGAGTTTTTTTATTTTGGAATGTTTTCGTTTAAAATTTAGTACGTGTAGCCAAGAGATTTACATCTTGTTTAGGAACTACAGGAAAACTATGTTTACTTTTGCACCACGATTTGCAACTATGGATTGGTCAAAAATTTTCAAAATAAAATCTGATTTAGATTTTGAACGTATTTCACTTGAAGTTTACAAGCACCAATACTTGAACAATAAAGTGTATCAAGAATTTTGTGACTACCTAAACAAAACACCAGATACCGTTCAAAAATTACTGCAAATCCCGTTTTTACCGATCGAATTTTTTAAAACCAAAAAAGTAATCTCCACCAAGGTTAAGGCTCAAATACTCTTTACCAGCAGTGGCACCACTGGAAGTGTCACTAGCACACATTATGTCACTGACGTTGCGCTTTATGAAAAAAGTTATTTAAAGGGTTTCGATTATTTTTATGGCAACATTCAAGACTATTGTGTACTAGCCCTGTTACCCTCGTATTTAGAGCGAGAAGGTTCTTCCTTGATTTATATGGCTGACGATTTAATTAAAAAAAGTCAACATCCAGAAAGTGGATTTTATCTGAATGAGATTGAAGTATTGGTTGAAAAATTGAATACTTTAGAACATCAAGGCACTAAAATTATTCTTATTGGTGTATCTTTTGCATTGCTTGATATTGCCGAAAAATATACCCTCAATCTAAAAAATACGATTGTCATGGAAACTGGCGGCATGAAAGGACGACGAAAAGAAATGATCCGTGAGGAGCTTCATACGATCCTAAAAAATGGTTTTGGCGTACAAAAAATTCATTCGGAATACGGTATGACGGAGCTTTTATCTCAAGCCTACTCCAAAGGAAACGGAATTTTTAATACCCCCCCTTGGATGCAGATTTTAGTACGCGATACCGAAGATGCGTTGAGTTACCAAACCAACGGAAAAACTGGTGGCATCAACGTTATTGATCTTGCCAATATCAACTCTTGCTCCTTTATAGCCACCCAAGATTTAGGTAAAAAATTCGATGACGCTAGTTTCGAGATTTTAGGCAGGTTCGACCACTCTGACATACGAGGATGCAACTTGATGGTTTTTTAAAGCCACAAAAGTGCTACAGCACTTAAAAATATAGCTAGTAAAAAATCTAATACATTCTTTTAAACTAAGGCTGAAGTATTACCCAGGGTTTCACTGAGAATTCATTGTGTTGCCTTATGAAAAAAAGTCCTACTCCTTTATTTCACCAGAATCACAAAATAGTTTTTCTTACCCCGTTGCAAAAGCACAAACTTATCGTTGATTAAGTCAGCCTTCGTAATAACATAATCTTCGGCTACTTTTTCTTTGTTTACCGAAATAGAATTTTGTTTTAACTCTCTTCTGGCTTCTCCGTTTGAGCCTAAAAATCCTGTTTTTGCCGCTAGCGCAGCAATCATATCTAAGCCTTCTTCCACGTCTGCCATGGTTACTTCGGCTTGAGGAACGCCTTCAAAAATATCTAAAAATGTTTTTTCATTTAACTTTTTTAAGCTTGCCCCAGTCGATTTTCCAAATAAAATTTCGCTTGCCTCAACCGCATTATCTAATTCTTCTTGTGAATGTATCATTAGCGTAATTTCATCTGCCAATCGTTTTTGTAAAATTCGCAAATGGGGTGCTTTCTGATGCGCTATTACCAGGCCAGCGATTTCTTCTTGCCCTAAAAAAGTAAATATTTTAATGTATTTCTCAGCATCCTCATCAGAGGTATTTAACCAATATTGGTAAAACTTATAGGGTGATGTTCTTTCAGCATCTAACCAAACATTACCTCCTTCGGTTTTTCCGAATTTAGTACCATCTGCTTTAGTAATTAAAGGACAGGTTAATGCAAACCCTTTCCCACCGCCAATTCTGCGAATTAATTCAGTACCTGTGGTAATATTTCCCCACTGGTCGCTTCCACCCATTTGCAAGGTGCAGTTATGGGTTCTAAACAAATGCAAAAAATCGTAGCCTTGTACTAGTTGATACGTAAATTCGGTAAAACTCATGCCCTCTTTTGCTTCTGATGACAAGCGTTTTTTAACCGAATCTTTAGCCATCATATAATTTACGGTAATATGCTTACCCACGTCTCGAATGAATTCTAGAAAAGAAAAATCTTTCATCCAATCGTAATTATTCACTAAAACTGCCGCATTTTTAGCGTCACTTTCAAAATCTAAAAATCGTGAAAGTTGATTTTTTAAGGCTTCTTGATTATGCCGTAAGCTTTTTTCATCTAACAAATTACGTTCGTTCGATTTTCCTGAGGGGTCGCCAATCATTCCTGTAGCTCCACCTACCAAAACATAAGGCTTATGCCCTGCCAATTGAAAATGCCGCAACATCATGACTGCCACCAAATGTCCAATATGCAAAGAGTCTGCCGTTGGGTCGATGCCTACATAAGCCGCTTGCATCTCGTTCATTAAATGTTCCTCTGTTCCAGGCATGGCATCGTGCAACATTCCTCTCCATTTTAATTCTGCTACAAAATTAATTTTCATTCGTGGTGTTTTTTAGCTGAATGCAAATATAAAAGAAATGTGTTGTTTAAAGGAATATAAAAAATGAATAAATACGATACTAATGTGTATTTTTAAGCCATGATTTTAGTCACAGGCGGAACAGGTTTGGTAGGTGCTCATCTTTTGTACGAATTAACAAAAAATGGCACTGCGGTAAAAGCAATTTGCAGAGCAACCAGTGATTTAAAAAACGTTGAAAAAGTATTCTCATATTATACCGAAAACTACCAAACGCAGTATCAAAAAATACAATGGATTGTTGCTGACATTACGAATATTCCTGCTTTAGAAACTGCTTTTGAAGGCATTACTCATGTATATCATTGTGCAGCGCTTATTTCTTTTGACCCTAAAGATTATGATCAATTACATAAGGTAAATTGTGAGGGCACCGCTAATATCGTCAACCTTTGCCTTGCAAAAAACACTAAAAAACTTTGTTTTGTAAGCTCTATTGCCACAATAGGTAAAAACCTAAACGATGAAGGCGTGGATGAAGAATCGGAATGGACCAACAAAGATGCTAACGTGTATGCACTGAGCAAATACGATGCTGAAATGGAGGTTTGGCGTGGTTCGCAAGAAGGTCTATCGATAGTAATTTTAAACCCTGGAGTAATTATTGGTCCTGGTTTTTGGGATACCGGCAGTGGAAAGTTATTCACGACGGTCGCGAAAAAACATAGGTACTATCCCCCAAGCGGAACAGGGTTTGTTGCCGTTAACGATGTGGTTCAATTATTGGTAATGGCGATGAATTCTGACGTAGACAAAGAGCGTTTTATTGCTATTTCAGAGAATTTGAGTTATAAAGACGTACTAGGTTTCATTGCCCTTGAATTAAACTTAAAACCACCTACCCAGATGCTTTCTTTTTGGCAACTCGAAGTGTTATGGCGATTAGACGCAATGCGCTCTTTTTTATTCAAAGGTGAACGAAAAATAAGTAAAAAAATGGTCGCCTCCTTACGAGAAAATAAAGTGTATCTGAATGAAAAAGTAACGAGAACTTTTGATTATAAGTTCGAAGTCCTGCAACAAAGCATTGCTTTTACTTGTGAAAAATTTAAAAAGGAAAAGCTTTAGTTGGTAGGTAAACTATCCATTGGTTTTGTTATTTCTTTAATCCGTGAGATACTATCTAATTTACGTTGTTCTTTTTTGGCATCATCTAGTTCTTTCACTTCTGCTTTTAGTCGCGTTTCCGCTTTTTGATAAATTTCTTTATAGACGAGTGGGTTTGATGCATAATAAACATCGCTTTCTACAAATTGCAGACTATCAATGTTATGCTTTAGGTAAATATAATTCATGGTTTCAATGCCTTGTGTAACAAGCACTTGCTTATTTGTGTTTTTAGCCGAAGTTACTAGGGCTAAATCATAATAAATAGCTGCCATTTTATCTTTTGGTATAAGGTTTTCGGGTTCTTTTATCAATTTCTCCTGACAAGAAAAAAATAAAAATAAGAATCCCAGAAGGACTATTCTACTCATGAGTTACCGGTTAAACGTTAATCGTTTTGCATTTCTTTTTTCTGAAAAGACACCATTGTCGTATGCCAAATGTCCGTTGACAAAGGTATGTGATATTTTAGAACGAAAGGTGTTTCCTTCAAAAGGCGACCACCCACATTTATAGGCGATATTTTCTTTGCTGACCGTCCATGAATTATCGAGATCTACTAGAACTAAATCTGCAAAATAACCCTCACGAATATAGCCTCGTTTTTCGATCTCAAATAAAATAGCAGGATTGTGGCACATTTTTTCTACAATTTTTTCCAAGCTAATCACTCCCTCGTGATATTTTTCCAGCATCGCTGGCAGCGCGTGTTGTACTAAGGGGCCACCAGAAGGTGCATTGGTATACGTGTTTTCTTTTTCTTCTATGGTATGTGGCGCGTGGTCGGTGGCCAAAACATCAATGCGGTCATCTACAAAAGCCTTCCATAATTGCGCTCTATCCTCCGCTGTTTTAACCGCAGGATTCCATTTAATCAGCGTTCCTTTTGTTTCGTAATCTGCATCCGAAAACCATAAATGATGCAAGCAAACCTCAGCGGTAATTTTCTTATCTTTTAATGGAATATCATTTCTAAACAAACTTGTTTCAATCCCTGTAGAGAGATGAAAAACGTGAAATCTAGCTCCTGTTTTTTTTGCTAATTCGATGGCCTTAGATGAAGATAGGTAACAAGCCTCAGCACTTCTAATTAACGGATGCGCTGCTATGGGAATAGCATCGCCATATTTTTCTTTAAAAGCAGCCATATTGTTTCGAATCGTAGTTTCATCTTCACAATGTGCTGAGATGACCATCTCCGTATTTCTAAATATCTTTTCTATGACCTCCTCATTATCCACCAGCATATTCCCAGTTGAAGAGCCCAGAAATAATTTTATTCCTGAACAGGCATTTTTATCCAATCTTTTTATCTCCTCAAGATTATCATTGGTCCCGCCAAATAAAAAGGAATAATTAGCATAAGAGCTCGCTGCACCTAAGGCGTGCTTTTCTTCTAGCTTTGCAAGGGTAGTGGTTTGCGGATTGGTGTTGGGTTGCTCCATAAAGGTGGTAATTCCACCAGCAATAGCAGCTCTACTTTCAGTAGCAATAGTACCTTTATGCGTTAAACCAGGTTCTCTAAAATGCACCTGATCATCAATGATACCTGGTAATAAATATTTTCCACGCGCATCAATAACCACGGCAGTAGCATCAGAGATATCTTTAGCAATTTTTACAATGCTATCTTTTTCAATTAAAACATCTCCCTCAATTTGCCTATTCTCATTGACAATTATCGCATTTTTTATTAAAAATCTACTCATTCCTTAAAGTTATTTTTTCGAAAAAAACTCATCCATTTCATTTTTAAAACACCAAAAACTGCCTCACGAACTATCGATGAATTCATTTTTGACTTTCCTAAAACACGATCTGTAAATACTATAGGCACCTCCACTATTTTGAATTTTCTGAGGTGGGCTCTAAATTTCATCTCAATTTGAAATGCATAGCCTACAAAATGGATGGCAGCTAAATCTATAGTTTCTAATACGCGTCGTTGGTAACAAACAAACCCCGCGGTTGGATCATGCACGCGCATGCCGGTGATAATTTTTACGTAAAATGATGCTCCATATGATAGTAAAACACGATGCAATGGCCAATTCACCACATTTACCCCTTTTATATAGCGAGAACCAATGGATAGGTCGGCTCCGTTTACACAGGCTTGGTATAAGCGAATTAAATCTGATGGTGTATGCGAGAAATCAGCATCCATTTCAAAAATATAATCGTACTTTTTTTCAATCGCCCAACGAAATCCGTGGATATAGGCGGTGCCTAAACCTGCTTTTTCTTTTCGTACTTCTAAAAATAGGCGGTCTTTAAATTCGTTTTGCAAACTTCTTACCTTTGATGCTGTCCCGTCAGGAGAGTTATCATCTACAATTAAAACATGAAATTCTTTCTCTAGAACAAAAACAGCACGAATTATCGCCTCTATATTTTCGATCTCGTTGTAGGTAGGAATAATTACTAGACTATCGATCATTAATTTACATCTATAAAACAAAAATAACTTTTTTTATCCTGCTAAAGAAAACCAGCTTTATGTTTTATGGTTTTTTTAAACTATTGTACATGTAATCACCCTGTCAAAGTGCTTCATTAAAAGATAAAAAATTAAAGAAGTTAGCCTCCAAACACATCATTTTACACGAGGCTATGGGCAATCTATTATAATTTGTAATTTTACCGAAATTAAGAATTAGAGATCATGTTGAAAAGCCCTAAGTTATTTAGCTATTTATTAGGAATTGTTTTTACAATTAATCTTATACAGAGCTATTTCACTGATTTAATTTTTGATGAAGCCTATTATTGGCATTATGCCCAAAGCATGGCCTGGGGTTATTTTGACCATCCGCCAATGGTGGCTTTAATGGCTAAAATTAGCAGCTTTTTTTTTGATGGCGAACTGGGGGTTAGGTTTGTTAGTTGTGTACTTTCTGTAGGTACTTTATTTTTTTTATGGCTGTTAATTGACAACCCAAAGAAAAAAAACTACGTGCTGCACTTTTTTGTGCTTACTTTCTCTATGACCTTGTTAAATGCTTATGGTTTTTTTACACTACCTGACACTCCCTTATTATTCTTTACGGCTGTTTTTTTATTCCTATATAAAAAGTTTATCGCCTCACCTAGCGTTGCTATTGCTCTAGTACTAGGACTCAGCATGAGCGCCTTGATGTATAGTAAATACCATGCCGTTTTAGTGATCATTTTTGTAGTACTATCGAACTTAAAACTAGTCACCAATAAGTTTGCTTGGCTTGCTGTTTTTGTTGCTTTGCTGGGGTATTTACCTCATTTTTTGTGGTTGTACGAGAATGATTTTGTTTCGATACAATACCATCTTTTTGAACGCCCCAACAGGGGCTATGATTTTAATGATTTTACCCTTGGCTTTTTTCTAAATCTATTAGCGCTTTTTGGCTTTACCTTCTTTTGGATTTACAAGGCACTTTTAAAAACAAAGCCTACTGATTTATTCCAAAAGGCTTTATTGTTTTTAACCTATGGTACCATCATCTTCTTTTTTATTTCAAGTCTTAACCGGAGAATACAGACCCAATGGATGATCGTTATATCGATTTCCTTGGCGATTATTGCCTTTAATTATATGTTAGAAAATGAAAATGCCAGAAAATGGATTTTTAGAATGGGGGTGTTAAATATTGTGCTTTTAACTTTTGGACGATTTGCACTCGTTTTTGAAGAAATTTCGCCAATACATTACGAGGCTCATGGGAACAAGGAATGGGCGACAACAATAGCACAAAAAGTTGGAAAAACACCTGTAGTTTTTGAAAACTCGTACCGAAACGCACCCATGTATGCTTTTTATAGCGGTCACATCGCATTTTCTTTAAATAATGTCATGTACCGCCGCAATCAGTATTCTATTGACGATAGTGAAGCTAAAGTTCAACATAAGAAAATAGTATATATATCCGAATATGCAGAAAACGGTGATATAGCGGTAGACCTGCCCAAACAAAAAAGTGGCTTTGGTACCTATATTGAAAATTTTGAATCGTTCAGAAAACTAAGGGTCCTTGTGGAGCAAAAAGAAGTTTCCATAAAAGCGGAAAAAGACATTGTATTTAAGCTTTACAATCCTTATGAAGAAAACATTAGCTTGGAAAAATTAAATTTTAGTGTTGCCTATCACAATCAGTATAAAAGACCAGAAGAAATAGTAGCTATTGACGTTATACCACAAAATTTAAGGGCAACCGAATTAAAGGCGAAAGATACCCTGTTTTATAGTTTTAAATTACCGAAATTTACCATGAAAAATCCGGGGTATTTTAAGATTGCTATTTCTGAAAATGGGTTATTTCCTGGAATGAATGGGGACAATATAAAATTAGTAGATTAGACAGTAGCTTAAAGTTATTTCAAGAATACTACTATGTAGCTCTTTAAAATTTTTAAAAATGAATAACGCTGTATTAAGAACATTAGAAGATATAGACTGGATCACCATAATTCTAGGTTTTAGCGTTTTATTTCTGGTGATAGCCAAGCAATTGTTTTATAGCCGCTTTACCAATTTTATGATCCTTCCTTTTAATAACAAGTACATTTTTATGTACAATAAAAAAGAGAAATTATTACATTGGTTTACCATTTTACTTTCTATTTTTCAAATCTTAAATTTTGCCTTATTTATTTATTTGGCAAGTGATGTATTTCCTAGCCGTGGTTCTAATCACGTGCCCTATTTATTTTATAGTATTATCGGCTTTTTGCTTATTTTTTTTATAAGTAAGGTTTTACTGCAACTAGCAAATGGTCTCATATTTAATATAGGTGATGTAATTAGTGAATACCTATTTAAAAAAATATCGTATTTAAATTATAGTGGATTGGTCATGTTTATGGCGAACATCTTATTAACTTATGTCCTAAAAGATTCAAAAGCTGTAGTTTATGTAAGTGGTTTTTTAATTTTACTCATAAATGCTATAGGATTAGTCATTGTATTACGAAATCATCAAAAATTGATAGCCAATAATTTTTTCTATTTTATTTTGTACCTTTGCACACTCGAAATAACACCCTTGGTGCTAATTGGAGATTACTTTAAAGACTGATACCTATGAAAGTAAAAACGATTTTGGTTTCTCAACCAGAACCGAAAATGGAAAACTCTCCGTATTCTCGGCTAATCGATAAAGAAAAAGTAAAGGTAGATTTTAGACCTTTTATTCATGTGGAGGGCGTAGATGCCAAGAATGTCAGGCAGCAAAAAATTGATTTAAACAATTTTACGGCTATCATTTTAACGAGTAGAAATTCTGTTGATCATTTTTTTAGATTAGCTGAAGAAATGCGCTTTAAAGTTCCTGATACTATGAAATATTTTTGTCAGTCTGAAGCTGTTGCCTACTACTTACAGAAGTATGTGGTCTACAGAAAGCGTAAAATTTATGTTGGGAAAATGAATTTTCAAGATCTTACTCCCTTATTTAAAAAATATAAGGAAGAGAAATTTTTACTACCCTCGTCTGATGTTTTAAAACCTATAGTTCCTGAAACTTTAAATGCTTTAGGCGTGAATTGGATTAGAGGCATTTTTTACAAAACAGTCGTAAGTGATCTGTCTGATTTAAAAGATGTGTATTATGATATTTTGGTCTTCTTTAGCCCGTCAGGAATACAGTCATTACTTAAAAATTTCCCTGATTTTAAACAAAACGAAACGAGAATCGCTGTTTTTGGCAACTCTACAGTTAATGCAGCTACGGAAGCTGGTTTAAGAATTGATATCAAGGCACCTACGCCTGATACACCTTCTATGACCATGGCCTTACAAAAATATATTACTAGCGCTAATAAAAAATAAGATTTTAGTTACAAAAAAAAGCCTCTTTTTTCAAGAGGCTTTTTTTATTTAAAATCCGTAACGCTGCGGACCGCCGCGTCTTATTTCTTCACTGGCATAGGCTTCAAACTTTTTAAAGTTTTCACGGAATGCGTTTGATAATTTAAAGGCTGTCGTGTAATACTTTTCATCATCATTCCAAGTGGCTCTCGGACTTAAAACTTCCGTTGGCACTCCTGGACACTCTCGTGGTTGTGCTACTCCAAAAACAGAATGTATACTATAGGTGTCATAAGAATAGGGTCCTAAATCACCATTTAAAACTGCGGTAATCATAGCACGGGTATATTTTAACTTCATACGTGTCCCTACTCCATAAGGACCACCGGTCCAACCCGTATTTATTAACCAGACGTTAACGCCTGCTTCCGTCATTTTAGTACTTAACATTTCCGCATATTTTGCCGGATGTAATGGCATAAATGGAGCACCAAAACAGGCTGAAAAGTTCGGCGTTGGCTCCACAATACCAGCTTCAGTACCTGCAACTTTCGCTGTATAGCCCGATATAAAATGATATGCTGCTTGACTAGGTGTTAATTTTGATATGGGAGGCAAAACTCCAAAAGCATCTGCCGTTAAGAAAAATATATTTTTAGGATTTTTCCCGATAGACGGTTCCTGAATGTTGTCGATATGGTAAATGGGGTAACTTACCCTAGTGTTTTGAGTGATACTCGTATCTTCAAAATCAACCACACCTTGAGCGTTCATGATAACGTTTTCTAACAAGGCACCTTTTTTAATAGCCCCGTAAATTTCAGGTTCGTTTTCTGCGGATAGGTTAATTACTTTTGCGTAACACCCACCTTCAAAATTAAAAACTGTGTTTTCATTTGTCCAACCATGTTCATCATCACCAATTAATTTTCTGTTAGGATCCGCTGATAAGGTTGTTTTTCCGGTTCCTGATAAGCCGAAGAAAATAGCTGTATCACCGTCTTTACCAACGTTTGCCGAACAATGCATCGGCAAGGTGTTTTTAAATACCGGTAAAATAAAGTTTAAGGCAGAAAAAATACCTTTTTTAATTTCTCCTGTATATCCTGTACCTCCAATTAAGGCAATTTTTTTTGAAAAATTTAAAATCGCAAAGTTATGCTGCCGCGTACCATCTACTGCTGCATCTGCCATAAAACCTGGAGCATTTATAACTGTCCATTCCGGATCAAAACCAACCAAATCCTCATCTGTTGGCCTCAAAAACATATTGTAGGCGAACATATTAGACCATGGATATTCATTGATTACCCGGATATTTAATTTATAGGCTGGATCTGCACAGGCATAACAATCACGTACAAAGAGTTCTTTTTCATTGAGATAGGCAATTACTTTATCATAAAGCGCATCAAATGCCTTTGGTTCAAATGGGATATTAATATTTCCCCACCAAACTTTGTCTTCGGTTATTTCGTCTTTTACAATAAAGCGATCCATCGGAGATCTGCCCGTAAATTCTCCAGTATCGACCGCTAAAGCTCCAGTAGAAGCTTCTTTTCCCATTCCTTTTTCTACCGTAATTTCATGTAGTTCATTGGGCGTTAATTGATACTGAATTTTGTCGGTATGAATACCGTAATCAGATAACGAAATCGTTTTCGCGACTTTACTCATGTCTTAGAAGATTTATAAGTTGTAATGGGTCAAAATTATTGAATTTATAATTGATACCATATTTTTTTCGTTAATATCTATTTAAAATCTTTTAAACAACGGATTCCTAGTAGGGCCCAACCTGTGATTAAAAGCGTTCCACCAATCGGGGTAATGAGTCCAATAACCTTAAAATCAAAACTTGTTAATGCATTTGTTGCCAATGCATAAATCGAAAATGAAAACAACACAACCCCCATAGTAAGCATCCAATACACTAGTTTTTTGCTTTTTTCTGGTATTTTCGTAAGCGCGCCTAAGACCAATAATAGCAGTGCATGATACATTTGATACGTAACACCTGTTTTAAAAGTCTCCATAGCTTCGGTGGTTATCAAATTTTTTAACCCATGGGAGGCAAAAGCCCCTAAAATAACGGCTAAGATTCCAAAGAAAATTCCAGTAGTGAAAATTGTTTTGTTCATAACTAAAATGATTGTTATTTTTACAAATATAACAATTGTTGCTTTTTTTATTTTAATAGATTTCTCTTATAAAGATACAAAACTATGCTAAGAAACATACTAATCATTGGTGCAGGAAAATCAACTTCTTACCTTTTAGATTATTTTTTTGAGAAAGCAGAGGAAGAGCAGTTGCATCTGACCATAGCAGATGTAAATACAGATGCCGTTCCTGTAAAATTTAAGCAGCACCCTAATTTTGACGTGGTTTGTTTAGATATTTTTAATGCTCCTGATCGACAAAATTTAATTCAAAAAGCAGCTATAGTGATATCGATGCTTCCTGCAAGTTTACATATGAATGTCGCAAAAGATTGTATTAAATTTAGTAAACATCTAGTAACCGCTTCTTATGTGAGTGATGAAATACAAGGTTTAGATCAACAAGCAAAAGATAAAGGCTTAGTATTTATGAATGAAATTGGTCTCGATCCAGGTGTAGATCATATGAGTGCTATAAAAATCATCAATACGATTAAAGAAAAAGGAGGGAATTTACTATTGTTCGAATCTTCTACCGGTGGCTTAGTAGCTCCTGAAAGTGATACCAACTTGTGGAATTATAAGTTCACTTGGAACCCAAGAAATGTTGTCGTTGCTGGTCAAGGAGGTACTGCTAAATTTATTCAAGAAGGCACCTACAAATATATACCCTATCATAAATTATTTAGAAGAACCGAATTTGTAACCATTGAAGGCTATGGAAAGTTTGAAATCTATGCGAATCGTGATTCTTTAAAATATAGAGAAGCCTATGGCTTGTCGGACGTATTAACCTTGTACCGAGGAACAATACGGCGTGTTGGTTTTTCTAAGGCATGGAATATGTTTGTACAATTAGGCCTTACCGATGATAGTTATACTATTGAGAATTCTGAAGGCATGAGCTATAGAGAATTTGTAAATCATTTTCTACCCTACTCTCCAACAGATAGTGTGGAGCTAAAACTGCGCTACTACCTTAAAATTGATCAAGATGATGTGATGTGGGAAAAACTACTCGAATTAAATTTATTTGATGCGAATAAAAAAATAAGCTTAAAAAATGCTACCCCTGCTCAAATTCTTCAAAAAATATTAGAAGATAGTTGGACTTTAGCGGACAGCGATAAAGATATGATTGTCATGTATCATAAATTTGGATACGAGTTGAAAGGTGAAAAGAAACAAATAGATTCATATATGGTTGTTATTGGCGAAAACAGAACACACACGGCAATGGCAAAAACCGTTGGCCTTCCTGTCGCTATCGCCACCTTACTCATCCTCAATAAAAAAATAACAACGGCTGGTGTTCAAATTCCACTTCATAAAGAGGTTTATGAACCTATTCTTGAGGAATTAACCAACTATGGCATTATTTTTAAAGAAATTGAAGTTCCTTATTTGGGGTATAATCCAGAATCGGTAGCAGGTTAAATTTTTATCCCATTTCAGGAAATATCCTTCCTAATTAAAACAAATTAGCTATATTTAATACGAATTTTAATGTATTCTGTATTTTTAAATTCTATATGTTTTACTAAAATCTGAATGTGGGAGTTTAAACCTTAGAATAGTGCATTAAAAACATATCATATGCAGCACTTTTTACCTCGAAAAAGTAGTTACCTATTTTTTTTGAAGTAAAAAGGAAAAAATACTTGCACTGACAGGTATATAGCTACTAAAAAAGAGGAACCATGAAAAAAATGTACTTACAATAAATGAAGTCTACCAAAGAAAATGTAAAGATTGACGGTATCGATAAGAAAATTTTACGCTTTTTAATGTCTGATGCCCGTAAACCAGTTCTAGAAATTGCACGAAATATTGGAATTTCGGGAGCAGCCATTCATCAGCGACTTAGAAAATTAGAAAACTCTGGCTTAATTGTAGGTTCTAAATTTATGATCAATCCAAAAGCATTAGGCTATTCTACCATGGCCTATGTAGGTATTTATTTAGATAAAGCTATGAGTAATCCACTTGCTGTAAAAGAGTTAGAAAAAATTCCTGAGGTACTAGAATGCCACTATACCACTGGAAATTGGTCTATTTTAATCAAAGTATTGTGCCGAGACAATGAGCATTTAATGCAGGTGCTCAATAATAATATTCAGCAAATAGGGGGCGTATCAAGAACCGAAACCTTTATATCTCTCGATCAACAAATAGAACGGCAGATTACTATTTAGAATTTAAGCACCCAAATGATATAAGCAACTTTTTAAAAGTTTAGTCAAAAGTACTTTTTAAAAATAGCATCAAATTTTGATCTTCATCATCTTTAAGAAAAATAAAAGCTCCTAAAATAGGAGCTTTTTTTTAAATACATTTAAATAGTGCTTTCTTAATCCCTACTCCCTCCAAATACTTGGATAGCCCAATAGGCTAAGGTCGCTAATGATCCAATAGCAGCCACCAAATAGGTTCTTGCAGCCCATTTTAAAGCATCTTCTGAACCTTTGTATTCTTCGGGTGTCACTATATTTTTAGCCTTTAACCATGCTAAAGCTCTGTTACTTGCATCATACTCTACAGGTAAAGTAATAAAGCTAAAAAGTGTAGCCATGCCCATCATTATAAGCCCTGCTATTGCCACATAATAGCCTAAGCCAACACCTGCTGCAGCACCTAACATAAGTCCGCCAAAAACAACCCACATAGACATGCTAGAAGTAATACTCACTATAGGTACCAATTTAGAACGCAAGGTTAACCATTCATAAGCCTGTGCATGCTGTACAGCATGCCCTACTTCGTGCGCTGCAACAGCAGCAGCCGAAGCATTTCGTTGATTATAAACACCTTCACTTAAATTCACTGTTTTATTTGCTGGGTTGTAATGATCGGTTAACATTCCGGCTGTGGAAATTACCTTTACGTCACGAATACCATGATCTGACAACATCTTTTCTGCTATTTCAGCACCACTCATGCCATTTCGTAAATGAACCTGAGAATAATGCTTAAACTTACTTTTAAGTTTGTTACTCACCAACCAACTTACTAGGGCAATTCCCCCTATCAATATCCAATATATCATCATAATTTTATCGCTTTAAAAAAATAAATATAGTAAAGTTTTTCATTTTGCTTACTATCTCTTAACAGTATATAAACAAAAATCCCGCCAAATTTTCCACTGCTAAAAAGAGGAAAATTTGTCAGGATTTTATTCTGATATTAAACTAAAAGTTACACGTTTAGGATACCCAATCGAAAGCTTCAATAATTTCTTTATAAACTACTTCTCCTTCAGAGATATTCAACCCCTTTTGTAGTCCTGGATCAGAAGCTAAGGCCTTTTTCCATCCCATATTGGCTATTTTAATCGCGTAAGCCGTAGTCACGTTGGTTAATGCTAAAGTTGATGTATATGGCACTGCACCTGGCATATTCGCCACAGAATAATGTACTATTTCATCAATAATATAAATAGGGTCTTCATGGGTTGTAGGTCTTGTTGTTTCTACACAACCGCCTTGATCAACTGCCACATCTACGATTACAGCACCTGACTTCATCGTTTTAAGCATGTCACGCGTAATTAAGTTTGGCGCTTTTTTACCTTTTAGTAAAACACCACCTATAATTAAATCATGCGTTTGCACATGTGCTCTAATATTGTATTCATTTGAAAATTCAGTTACACAATTGGCAGGTAACACGTCGTTCGCATAACGTAAACGCTTCATATCTATATCTAAAATAGTTACTTGAGCACCTAAACCCGCAGCCATTTTAGCAGCTTGCATACCAACAACACCGGCTCCTAAAATTAACACTTTACCTGGTGATACGCCTGGTACTCCGCCCAACAATAACCCACGACCTTTTACGGGCTTCTCTAGGTATTTTGCTCCTTGTTGTACTGACATTCTGCCTGCTACCTCAGACATTGGGGTTAATAAAGGTAAACCGCCTTCTTTATCTTCAACTGTTTCATAAGCAATACAAATAGAACCACTCTCTATCATGGCCTTTGTTAAAGGCTCGCTTGATGCAAAATGAAAATAGGTAAATACTATTTGTCCTTTTTTTACTAAACTATACTCTTCTTGTATCGGCTCCTTTACCTTTATAATCATTTCAGCTATAGCATAGACCTCCTCTATAGTTTCTAAAATTACCGCTCCAGCTTCAATATATGCTTCATCTAAAAAACCACTATTATCGCCAGCGGTCGATTGTACATATACTTCGTGATTGTTTTTAATTAATTCATAAACACCGCCTGGAGTCATGCCTACACGGCTCTCGTTGTTTTTAATTTCTTTAGGAATACCTACTATCATACCTTGCTATTTTTTAATTTATTTCTTCGATTGACTTACTAGGGTCAAATTTTTTGTGATTATGCCACCTCAGAACTATTTCTACACGCTAGAAAAAGCTACAATGTTGATGCGGCAATGCCTATTTACTTAGGCACTCCAAAATTGCTACAAATAGTTATAATAAAAAAACAATACGCATTAAAATTGTCGCAGTTTAACTAATAGTCAGTCTTTTAACAATAAGTACAACATTGTTTTACTTAAATATTAAATTGCTTGCTTTTAATTTATGAATATCAACAAAACATTAGTTCCTTAACACCCTACTTCACTAGGTCTACACCTGCATGAATATGCAATGCCCTAGCACCATTAGCCTACAATATTTATAATTTTACCAGGAATAATAATAAGCTTTTTAGGCCTTCTCCCGGCTAATTGTTGTTGTGTTTTTTCATGGGTCATCACGGCTTCTTCTATTTGTTCTTTAGAAAAATCCATGGGTAACTCTAGTTTAAAACGCATTTTACCATTAAAAGAGACTGGATACTCCTTACTGCTTTCTACCAAATATTTAGCATCAAACTTTGGAAAAGGAGCCCTTGAAATAGATTCGGTATACCCCAATTTACGCCACAGTTCTTCGGCTATATGTGGTGCATATGGCGAAATTAAAATAAGTAAATTTTCTAATACTTCGCTGTTGCTACATTTTTGAGCAGAAAGTTCGTTCACGGCTATCATAAAGGTAGAAACCGAGGTGTTAAAAGAAAAATTCTCTATGTCTTCCTGTACCTTTTTGATGGTTTTGTGTAAGGTTTTTAAGTTGTCCGCTGATGCTGTGTTTTCGGTTACTTTAAAAGCTCCTTCATCTCCCGAATGATACAAACGCCATAGCTTTTTTAAGAAACCATGCGTGCCCGTAATCCCTGCGGTATTCCAAGGTTTTGATTGCTCTAATGGCCCTAAAAACATTTCATACAAACGTAAACTGTCCGCACCGTATTCTTTGCAAATAGCATCAGGGCTTACCACATTGTACTTGGATTTCGACATTTTTTCGACTTCCCTACTAACCTTAAAAGTGCCATCTTCTTCTTTTACAAAAACAGCATCCTTGTATTCTGGCCGCCAATTTATGAATGCCTCAATATCTAACTCATCGGATGCGTTTACAAAGTTGACGTCAGCATGAATTTTTTGCAAAGAATCATCAAAATCCTCAGAAACTGCGTAATTCCCCAAATTATCAACCCTGTCTTTTGAAATAAAAGTTAATTTTCCATCGATCTTAGTTCTATAAACAAACGCACTAGTCCCCGTAATCATCCCTTGATTGATTAGTTTTTTGGCAAATTCGTCTTTAGGAACAACGCCTTTATCAAACAAGAATTTCTGCCAAAAACGGGCGTATAATAAATGTCCGGTAGCATGTTCGCTTCCACCTATGTATAAGTCCACATCTTGCCAATAGTCAATGGCTTCTTTGGAAAAAATTTCGTTTTTAGTATTCGGGTCCATGTAGCGGTTAAAGTAGAAACTACTCCCAGCCCAACCCGGCATCGTATTCAGTTCTAAAGGAAAAATGGTTTTATGATCTATGAATTCGGTACCAACCACTTCATTACTTTCTGTATTCCAAGCCCAAACATCGGCATTCCCTAAAGGAGGTTCCCCAGTTTCTGTAGGTAAATATTTTTCTACTTCTGGAAGTTTAATAGGCAAATGTTCTACCTCAATCATTTGCGGCATGCCATTAACATAATACACTGGGAACGGTTCGCCCCAATACCGTTGGCGACTAAAAACAGCATCGCGTAAACGGTAGTTTATTTTCCCTTGTCCTTGTCCTAAAGTTTCTAAGGATTTAATCGCAATATCACTGGCTTCTTTATAGCCTAACCCGTCTAAAAAGTCAGAGTTCGTGATGATGGTATTTTCTTTATCCGCATACGCTTCCTGAGAAATGTCGACATCTTTGAAAATATTAGGAATCGGAATGTTAAAATGTTTTGCAAAATCGTAATCGCGTTGATCACCACAAGGAACAGACATTACCGCACCAGTTCCATAGCCTGCCAAGACATAATCGCCAATCCAAATAGGAATGGGTTCTTTCGTAAACGGATGTTCCGCATAAGCTCCTGTAAAAGCACCAGAAATAGTTTTTACATCGGCCATTCTATCGCGCTCACTGCGTTTTGCAGTGGCTTCTACATAAGCGTCAACTTCGGCTTTTTGTTCTGGAGTTGTGATTATAGGTACCAATTCATGCTCCGGTGCAAGGGTCATAAATGAAACACCGAAAATGGTATCAGGTCTGGTGGTAAAGACTTCAATTCCTAATTCTGAATTCTGAATTCTGAATTCTACCTGTGCCCCTTTACTCCTACCAATCCAATTGGTTTGAGAATCTTTTAGAGGCTGCGGCCAGTCTATTTTAGCCAAATCATCTAACAAGCGTTGTGCATAGGCCGAAATACGCATGCTCCATTGGGTCATTTTTTTACGAATAACAGTATGCCCACCACGTTCAGAAACGCCGTTGACAATTTCATCATTTGCTAAAACAGTGCCTAAAGCAGAGCACCAATTTACCTCAGTTTCTGCCAAGTAAGTTAATCGGTATTGTAACAGTATTTCTTGTTGTTTTTTGGGATCAAAAGCATTCCATACATCTGCCGAAAAAATTTCAATCGTATCGTCGGCAACGGCTTGTACTGCCTGATTTCCATCTTTTTCAAAAATTGCAATCAAGGTAGCTATATCTTCTGCCTTATCAATGTTTTTATTGTACCACGAGTTAAATAGCTGAATGAAAATCCATTGGGTCCATTTATAATAGTCAGGATTAGAGGTGCGCACTTCGCGACTCCAATCAAAAGAAAATCCAATTTTATCGAGCTGTTTTCTGTAGCCTTTGATGATGTTTTCTTGATAATTTTCATCGTTAACAGATGTTGCTTCGTTCTTATCGATTAAAGCTTCATTTTTTATGCTACCGTCTGCATTTACGTATTTTGGTATTATTTTACCATCGGCATCTAAACAACCATCAATATTAATAGAGGTCGTAACTGCCGGGTGCAAACCTGTTTGTATTGCATATTGTTCTGCGGGTAAACCAAAAGAGTCATAACCCATTGGGTGTAGCACATTAAAACCCTTGTGCCTTTTGTAGCGCGCATAAATATCACTAGCAATATAGCCTAATGGGTGCCCAACATGCAAACCTGCTCCAGAGGGATAAGGAAACATATCTAACACATAAAATTTTTCTTTATCAGAATTGTTGTCAGCTTGAAAGATTTTGTTGTCTGACCAATATTTTTGCCATTTGGCTTCAATTTCAGTGAAATTGTAGTTCATCGTGAATAGTTTGTAATACCGTAGTCGGTTTTTATGCCTTGCAAAAATAAGTTTATTATAGCAAAGGCGAAAAAGATTATGTAACTATCCTAAAAACTATAAAAGCGTAACAATCAGCGATAAAACAAGTAGCTTAATTCTTAAAAAACATATCTTTAAATCGTGAACAGGATTACGACACTATTTTTTTTATTTCTAGGGCTATCTGCTCAGTTTTTAAATGCTCAATTAGGCTTTTGTAATGGCAACTCTGGAGATCCTATTTTTACGGAAACTTTTGGAACAGGAACAACGCCTGGACCTGCACTAGCTCCTGGAATTACCACCTACTCTTTTGTAAATGGCACACCAAATGATGGTAGTTATACCATATCAAACAGAACAAATTTTTTTGATTGGCACGATACGCAAGACCATACCCCAAATGATACCAATGGAAAAAGCTTAATTGTCAATGCTGATTTTACAGCTGGAGAATTTTATAGAAGAACAGTAACAGGGCTTTGTGAAAATACCTCTTATGAATTTTCATCGTGGCTCTTAAATTTACTTCCAGCTGGCAGTTGTAATGGCAACGGGATCCCTATCAATGTAAAATTTCAAATTTGGGACGCCACGGATACAAATTTATTAGCCTCTGGAGATACGGGTCAAATCGCTAATAAAAGTACTGCTGTTTGGGAAAAATACGGTTTGGTTTTTCAAACCATTCCCGGTCAAACTTCTGTAATTTTAAAAATGCTGAACAATGAAATTGGCGGCTGTGGAAATGATTTGGCTATTGATGATATCGTTTTTAGAACTTGTGGCGATTTCATTGAAATAAAGGATACTCAAAATGCAAATAACATAGAGGCTTGTGAAGAAAATGGCCCTGTAGCTACAGTATTAACAGCATCACCAGATTTTTCTATTTATAGTTCTCACGCATACCAATGGCAAGAAAGTTTAGATGCTATCAATTGGACAGATATACCCGGGGCAACAAATCAATCTTATACCACACCTGCTTTAACCACGACTAGTTATTACCGAGTAAAAGTAGCTGAAGATGCTATTAATTTAGCCAACCCACTATGCAGTTCAGTTTCAGAAATTTTTGATATCCTTTTTATTGCGACACCAGCAAACCCGATTAGTAATGGCGATGTTACCGTCTGTATAAACGAACCAAAACAAGTTAGTGTGCGTGTGCCTTCAACTGTTTTAGTCGATTGGTATGATGCGCCTTTTGGAGGTACTTTATTACAAGAGAATAGCCCCACATATAGCCCCACAGCGCCGGGTACTTATTATGCAGAGGCAAGAAGCGCCCTAGGCAACTGCCCTTCTGCCGGAAGAACAGGTGTTAACATTCAATTTGTTGATTTACCTGTGGTAACTGATGAAAATTTCGATTTTTGCGAAGGTGAATCGATAGTTTTATCCGCAAACCTACAGAATGTCTCTTATTTATGGAATACTGGTGCTACGACAGAAACAATTACGGTTTCAACAGCAGGAGAATATACGGTGACCGTAACCAACAGCACAAACTGTTCCAGCACAAAAACGATAAGCATAGCCCAAATTGAAGTTCCAAAAATTCAAGAAATAAAATCTAAAGACAATGCTATTATTTTAAGTATTGAAAATGAATCAGGTAGTTTTGAGTATTCTATTGATGGCTTTAACTATCAAGATAGTCCTATTTTTTCGAATGTAATAGGCGGATTTTACACCATCTCTTCCAGGGAAAAAAGCGGTTGTGGTTTAACTTCTTTAGCCTACATCCATTTAGTAATTCCTAATTTTTTTACCCCCAATGGTGATGGCGAAAATGATACCTTTGTTATTGCCGGAATTGATTTTTATGACGCTTACGAGATCACAATTTATGACCGGTATGGTAAACTCTTAAAAAGTATTCAAAATTCTTCTAACGGGTGGAATGGTACTTTTAACAACCAGAATTTACCCGCAGATGACTATTGGTATTTGATTAAAATAGCTGAAAAAACGTATCAAGGCCATTTTGCATTAAAACGATAAATTTTAAGTTTTTGAACTAAAAAAACCAGCTTTAAAAATAAAAAAAACCTTTCAACGCCTCTAGGTTTAACAAAATGCGTAAAGTTTAAACAAGTTCTGAATATACTTTGCTATTTTTACAGCATTATTTTCTATACATATGAGTACATCATTTGAGCGTTATCAAAAAAGAAAATTAATATCGAGTTATTTCTCGGTGGTTTTAAGTATTGGTTTGGTCTTATTTTTATTAGGAATTTTAGGATTGCTTGTCATAAATACTAAAAAAATGGCGGATCACTTTAAAGAACAAATTACCATATCGGTTTTTTTAAAAGACAATGCAAAACAGGTTGAAGTGGATCAACTTCAAAAAAGTTTAGCCATGGCTGATTATACGAAAACTGCCACCTATGTTTCTAAAGAAGAAGCCGCAGAGCAACACAGTGAAGATATTGGAGAGAATTTTCAAGAATTTTTAGGCTACAACCCACTAAAAAATTCGATTGATGTACAACTCAAAGCAGATTTCGTTACCCCAGAACAATTAGAAGAAATTGCTGCGGAGATTACTGCAAAAGACTATGTACAAGAAGTGAGTTATGACAAGCCTTTAATTGGTTTATTAAATGAAAATGTAAAAAGGATCAGTTTTTGGATTTTAGTTGCTAGTGGTATTTTCACCTTTATTGCGGTTTTATTAATCAACAGCTCTATCCGGTTATCGATTTATTCAAAGCGATTTATTATCAAAACGATGCAAATGGTAGGGGCTACAAAGTTATTTATTAGAAAACCATTTCTTTGGATTAATATACAGCTAGGCATGATTGGTGCTATTTTAGCCATTGTTGCTTTATCCGGTGTACTTTATTATGTGAACGAGAATTTTCCTGAATTTGGATTGATGAATGATCCTATGATTCTTATTATTTTATTGGTAAGCGTTTTTGTTTTAGGGGTCTTAATTTCATTGGTAAGCACTTATTTTGCCACCCAACGTTTTTTAAATCTTAGAACAGACGAATTGTATTATTAAAGATCAAGCACAAGTTCAAGTTCAAGTTCAAGTTCAAAAAAGTAGTAAGACATTGAAAAATACATCAACTATAAAACGAAAATTGAACTGAAAATTAAAAGAGAGTATAAAAATTGTTCCAGAGATCTAGCACAAGCATTGAAAATTTCCAAATTTAAACGATAAAAAAAAATAACATAAATTTGCAGCATGGCGAATAAAAACAACAATGTGAATTCAGAATCGAAGCAAGAGTTTATTTTTCAGAAGAAAAATTATATTTTCATGTTTATCGGTTTAGCCTTTATAACTATTGGTTTTATCTTGATGAGCGGTGGTGGCAGCAACGATCCAAATGTATTTAACCCTGAAATTTATAATTTTAGAAGAATAAGACTTGCCCCTACCTTGGTTTTAATTGGTCTAGGAATTGAGGTCTACGCCATTTTATTGAATCCTAAAAAGAAGAATTAATTGGAAATTATAGATGCAATAATCCTTGGAATAGTTCAAGGGTTAACAGAGTTTCTACCTGTTTCATCAAGCGGTCATTTAGAATTAGGAAAAGCTATTTTAGGTGATAATTCTGTTCCTGAGGAGAGTCTTTTGTTTACCGTAATTCTCCATTTTGCCACCGCCTTAAGCACCCTAGTTGTTTTTAGAAAAGATGTTTGGGAAATACTTAGCGGACTTTTCAAATTCAAATGGAACGAAGAAACTCAGTTTTCATTGAAAATAATCCTTTCCATGATACCAGCCGTCTTTGTTGGTTTGTTTTTTGAAAAACAATTAGAAAGTTTCTTTGGAGGTAATGTTCGTTTTGTAGGCTTTATGCTACTTATTACCGCAGTTCTCCTTTATTTTGCTGATAAAGCGAAAGACACTGATAAAAAAGTGAGTTTTAAAAATGCTTTTTTAGTGGGTATTTCTCAAGCCATAGCCATGTTGCCTGGGATCTCTAGAAGTGGAGCGACCATATCTACCTCTGTTTTACTTGGGGTAGATAAAACAAAGGCAGCACGTTTTTCATTTTTAATGGTAGTGCCCTTAATTTTTGGTAAAATTGCTAAAGATGTACTGGGTGGCGATTTAGTTTTTACAAATGACAATAATATGGCTATGATTGCTGGTTTTATGGCTGCGTTTGTGGCCGGATTAGCCGCTTGTACATGGATGATTAAATTGGTCAAAAAAAGTAAACTATCTTATTTTGCTATCTACTGTTGTATTGTAGGCCTAATTGCTATTGCCTACGGATATTTAGCATAAACATACTTAAAAGAAACTTTTGAAAACAAAAGAAGATTTTTTAGACGGACAAACACTTTTGATAGATAAACCCTTAGGTTGGTCTTCATTTCAAGCAGTAAATGCAATAAAATGGAGTATCCGTAGGGCTTTTGAACTTAAAAAGATAAAAGTGGGGCACGCGGGTACCCTCGACCCTTTAGCTACCGGATTGTTGATTATTTGTACTGGAAAATCTACCAAAAAAATTAATGACTATCAAGGTCAAGAAAAAGAGTATACAGGGACCATTACGGTTGGTAGCACCACACCTTCCTACGATTTAGAGACTGAAATTGATGCTACTTTTCCAACCCATCATATCACAGATGAGCTCATACAACAAACTACCAGACAATTTACGGGTACTATTCAGCAACTACCTCCTGTTTTTTCGGCCTTAAAAAAAGACGGTAAACGATTGTATGAATACGCTAGAGAGGGTATAGCCGTAGAAATCAAAAAAAGGGAAATTACCATCACTGAGTTTGAAATTACCAATATTGCCGGGAATGATATTTTCTTTAGGGTGGTATGCAGTAAAGGCACCTATATCCGCTCTTTGGCCCATGATTTTGGAAAAGCACTAGGGTCCGGGGCACATTTATCGTCACTAAGAAGAACCAAAATAGGCGATTTTAACGTAAATAAGGCGATAACTACAGAAAGTTTTAATACATTGTTGCAGTCGCTTGGAGAATAATCATTCAAATAGTGGCAATTCAACGATTTAAATAAAATAATTTCCATAAAAAGTGGTTATAGCATTATGAACTTAACCAGAAGTCAACTTTCTTTACTTATTACCATTTTCTCCATGGCCATTGTGGTGTTGGCATTATACAACACGCACCTAAATTCTACGGAAAAAGAAGAGTATTTAATCGAGCTGGCTGTTCTGGATGATGAAGAGCTTGAAGAGCTTGTGAAAGAACAAGAAGAGCTTCAAGAAGAATTAACACAATCTCAGTCCATAAAATCGCATATGGCCTTTAATGAAACTGCAAAAGCCAGTTACGGCAACCCTGAACCTTTGAAAACTTTAGAGGAATTAATGGAGGAAAGTGAAAGTAGCTCTGAGAGTGATGAACCCTCAGAACTTTTATCCTCTGATAATGGGTATGCGGCTAATTTAAAAGAACTGCGAAAAAAACGCAAAGAGGCGAAAGAATTACTTGGCGAGCGTGAAGCACAAAAAGATGTCCCTACCAATAATTTAGCGAAACGCAGAACTTCAATATCCTATTCTTTAATAGATAGAAATCATATTACGCTACCCGTACCTATTTACACCTGTATTGAAGGAGGTCGCATTGTTATAAACATCCTTGTCGATGGAAATGGAAACGTTCTTGAAGCCGAATTTAATAAGAAAAGTTCTTCGACAGAAAATGGTTGCCTTATTGATAATGCCATTAAATATGCCTTAAAATCGCAGTTCAATACAGCTTCTAAAGCACCTCAAAAAGGAACCATTACGTATTTATTCCAAGAAAAGGCACGCTAAGATATCAGCAGCTGTACTATGTCCTTTATCTTTTGTATACCACATTTGCAAGTCTTGCTTAAATTCAGGGGTTAAACTACCATGTTGTTTTTTATAGTCTATAACCATTTGTGTCGCTTCTTTTGGTCTAGGTCCCCAATCAGCCATAACATTTAAGGCTTCGTCGACTATCAAAAGTTTTGGGATAGAACGTGTTCCATTGAATAAAAACAAGTTCATTAATTCTAAATTTTCATCTCTCAGGACTACTTTAAAATCAATATTGGTATTAAGCATTGCCATTTTATTAATAATAGGCATTATCTGAGCTGCATCTCCACACCAGCTTTCTGTAAGCACTAAAAAAGTAATTTTTTTATCAATTTTTTTTAGCTTGGTAACGATAAGATCGGTCAGCTGTAAAGTTTTATCTAAACGCTTCATTCGTTTATCATTCAACAAGGTGTAGTCTGCCAATTCATCTGATTGTAGGGCCCCTGTTGTTTTATGCTCTAAAGCTAATTGGGTTACGATAGCACGATAATCTCCATAGGAAAATGCTTTAGAAAGACTTTCTTTAACTATTGCTGTTCTTGATTTTTCCACATGATTTTTTGTTTGATGCTCCATACCCAAATATTAAATGCAAACATAGCTCGTTTCTTAATTTTAAAACCTGAACTATATCATGTTTTGTAGAAAAAAGGAAACATACCTTACAAATTTCAGAATATATTGGTTTGCTTGGAATAATTTATTGCTTGGTCTTAAGCCTTAGTATGCAGGACCAGTATCTTTTTAAAATTTCCGAAGACCTTACTATTACAATACTGCTTAGCATCAAAAAAGCCACCCAATAAATAGGGTGGCTTGCTTGTTACTGTACCTGGATTATTTCTATTTTACGATACACTGATGCGCATCAAAATTTTTTGGCAAATAACGTTGTACGTCAAAACCAAGATCTATTTCTACCTCTTCCTCTATGTAATTAATATCGTCAATAGCTAATTCAATACCCGTATAAGGGTTAAAATCTGTTGGTAAATAATCATAAGGATTAAAGCCTAAATCGATCTCTTGCTCCACCTCAATAACATGAATGTCATTGACACCAATAGCACAACAAACATCGATTGTTTTTGTCTTTTTAAAAGGTATGGTGTATTCCAAATCGCTATCATCTGTGTTCGCTTGAAGGCTACTAACAAAAGTGAAAATTACTGCTGCGAAAACTACTTTATATTTATTCATAACTAACGTATTTAAACATTATTCTTTAATTAATTTTTTTTACTACCTACTTGCAAAATTGTTCTTGGAACGTATTGGGTTGAACCCGTTTTAATCGAGTACAAAAGTACAACCAAACAAAAAGATTAGGCTCATGAAATTCGTTAAATAATAGTTAAACTATTTATTTAAGATAGTAATACTATCAATTACATGGCAAAAAATATAACTAACTATAAATAAGTAGTTTAAAGCAATATTGTATTTAAAAATTATGTATGAAGAATTCTTTCTATTGATGTATTGCTTGTTATTTCTTAAAAATTGCTTAAAATCTTACCTAAATTTTAGTACAATTAGAACCCTGAGATTTAAAAGAAGAACTGCTAAGGCCAAAAAATATAATTAGCTCGTGGTATTTGTTATTATAACTTGAACTGAGATTACGTATAAATTAAGGTCCACTCTCAATAGTTTCAACAAACAATGGATAACATGTGTTAAACAATAGCTATGGCTAAAAAGTACTTTGAAGAAGATTACATGGCGTGTCTTTTTTTAATCATGCCGCCTCGGGTATCATTGATACGATGCATGATCACAAAAGCTTTCGGATCTATTTTGGAGATTTCAATATTTAACCTCCGAATTTCAAGTCGTGTAATTACCGTATAGATCACATCATGATCATTGTTAGCTCCTTTTTTTCCGTAACCTCCACTTGCTTTGTAAATGGTTAATCCCCGACCTAATTTATGAATAATCATTTGACGAATTTCATCACTATCATCTGAAATAATGGTTACACCAGTGTATTCTTCAATACCTTCTACAACAAAATCTAAGGTTTTTGATGCCGCTAAATAGGTGAGCATGGAGTACAAAGCAGTTTCTATTGTCAAAAAATAAGCTGCTGCTAAAAAAACTAAAATATTAATCAGTATGATGATATCTCCGATGGTAGTTCCAAATTTTCTGCTCAAAAATATAGCAACTACTTCTGTTCCGTCTAAGACACTGCCTCCACGAATGCTTAAGCCTATCCCTGCACCTAGAAAAAAACCGCCAAAAACAGCAACCAACAGCTTGTCTTGCGTAATTTCTGGAAAAGAAACGGTAGCCAATACTAAGGCTAAACCTAAAATGGCAAGGCTGGCTTTGATCGTAAATATTCGGCCAATAACCCGATACCCCATGATTAAAAAAGGAGTGTTCACGATTATAATAAGGATCGGTAAAGGCACCTTGGTTACTTCTGCTATAAGCAAAGAAATACCTGTTGCCCCACCATCAATAAAACTGTTGGGAAGTAAAAAACTCTCTAAACCAAAAGCTGCTGCAAAAATACCTAATACTATAAAGAATATATCTTTAATGAACGCTTTTACACTTAAGCGTAACCTTCGAGATTTTTTAAGGTAGGCTTTTGCCCTTAACCAACGTTTGTAACCCTCTTTTTTATTGTTTTCCATATTGAAATAGTGAAGTTGAAAGTACTATTAATAGTTCAATTTATGACGCCTTAACTTGTTTTCTTCCACTCCATCGCAAGACAAAGTAACCGATGATGCCCGATAGAACAGAGCCTGAAATGACGCCAACTTTTGAAGAATTTACATAAACTACTTCGCCATAAAAAGCTAAGTTGGCTATAAATATAGACATGGTAAAACCTACGCCTGCTAAAATAGCCACGCCTAAAATTTGAGTAAAATTTGTACTGCTAGGCAGCTGGGCCCATTTTAACTTTATACTGAGGTAAGACAATAAGGTGATTCCTATACATTTACCCACAAATAGGGCAACGGCAATGTTGAGAATTAGTGATAAATCTATCTCCATATTCCTGCTAAAAGCCACTCCGGCATTAGCCAAAGCGAATAATGGCATAATAAAATACGCACTCCAGCCATGCAGTTTATGTTCTAAATACTGAAGTGGAGATCGAAACTTTTCGGTTAATTCTTCTAAATTATCCATCTCCTGAATTTGATCGTAGGACAAAATAGGCTCTTTTGATTTTTCTGTTTTAATGATGTTTTCCGCAATGGTTTTTAAATTATCAATAAAATCGGCCAGCACAACTTTTTGCCTTACAGGCACCGTAAACGCCAAAAGAACTCCAGCAATAGTGGGGTGGATTCCTGATTTTAGAAATAAAACCCAAATGATCACCCCTAGAATGGTGGTTAAATATTTTGAATAATAGCCTTTTTTTTCTGCAATGATTAAAGGTATAAAACAAATTGAAGCATACAGTAGTAGCATCCAGTTGATCGTTTCGCTATAAAATACAGCAATGACTAATACAGCGACTAAATCATCAACAATGGCAAATGCCGTTAAAAATATTTTAAGGCTTAGTGGCACACGGTTTCCAAGTAAGTTCAATATAGCTAGAGTAAAAGCAATATCAGTCGCCATAGGAATACCCCAACCTTTAAATGTTTCTTGAGTATCGTTTAAAATAATAAAAAGTGCCAGCGGAAAGATAACACCTCCAACGGCTGCAAATAAGGGTAGTGCTGCTTTTTTGAACGAATTTAACTCACCAATTAATAACTCTCTTTTAATTTCGAGCCCTATTAAGAAAAAGAATATGGCCATAAGACCATCGTTAATCCATAAAATTAAGGGTTTCGATAAACTAAATGAATCAGAAGTAATTCCTATTTTAAAATCCCAAAGCCATTCGTAAATATCACTGTAGCCAGAGTTGGCCCACAACATAGCAAAAATGGTTGCTCCAAAGAGCAATATACCACTTAAACCTTCAATTTTTACGAACTTTTGGAATGGGGTAAGAATCACTTTTCTAATCATACTTATTTTTTAATCGTAACCGTCGAAGTTATAAATTTTTTGGGTTTGATGCTAGACTATTAAATAATTTAGCTTTTGCTTCAAAAAATTTATTTTGAACTTGATTCTTTTTTAACTCGGCATCGATTAACTTACTTTCCCTTGAGTTAATTAAAAATAGTGAACTTTCTCCGAAACTAAATTTCCGTTCTTCCGCTAATAGTAGGGTTGTATAATTCTGTACAATTTCGTCAATTAAACTATTTTGAATTTCAAAGGAATCTAATTCTTTATAAATCGCAATAATTTTATTTTTAATTGATATTTCCTCATTCTTAAAATCGAACTCAGCATCTTGTAATTTAAACTTAGCTAATTTTAAATCTCCGCGTTCTTTTCTTAAAAATAATGGAACTTGAAACCTAATACCGCCTTTATAATTTGGAGTCTGAAGCGAATTTATTAAGGCTGGTGTTTCTGTTAAAAAATTATATTCTAAATCTATTTTTGGAAGCAATTTATTTGCTTTTAAATTTTTATCAACATTCAGGGCTTTAATTTTAAAATCTAATGATTTAAGTTTAGGGTGATTCTCGATGGTAAAACTATCTAAGGGCACACCTAAGGTTTCTAAAGTAATGTCGATCTCCTTATTCAAATTCTGATCAGGAATAACGTTTTCTTGAAGCTCCAGCGGAATATTATCATTCAACCACAAAAAATTAGATAATTTTAATGAGGTATTCATGAGTCTAACTTTTGCTTGCTCAAAGTTTAACAATCGATCTTGAACCGCTATTTTAGCCTCTACCGTATCTATGGCAGCAACTTGGCCCGAAGCCGCACTTTGTTTTACCCCTTTAAAACGTATTTTGGCATTTTTATAAAAATTGTCAAAAATTTTGCTTTCATTATAAGCTTGTAACCAATCAAAATATACGAGCGAAGCTTGGTATAAAATTTCATTTATTAGCAAGTCTCGATCTGCAATAGATTGTTCCCTAAAAAATTTCGCCTGTTTCAAGGTCGCCATCCGCTCGTTAATCCACAAGCCTTGACCTACTGACATGCTTACTCCAGCGGCATATAGCCCGTCTTCTGGCACTGTTGATTCAGGATTAAGGTACACACCATCATTTTGTTCAAAAGTTCCTTTTAAAGTTACGCCATACCACGTCGGTATTTTAAACGTAGCATTTAATCGATCATAATATTCAGTCCCTTTAAATTCTTTCGTATCAAAATCTACTTCTATTTTAGGGTCGAAACCGCCACGCGATTTCATTAAATTAGCTTGACCGATAGCTATGGTTAATTCGGCCTGTTTTGCAATAGGGTGGTACTTTTTTACAAAACCAAGATATTCATTGAAATTTAAGATCACGGTGTCATTGGTTTGCCCATTTAAAAAGGAAGCACAGACAAAAAATAAATAACATAAACTCGTACGCATCATATTTACTTTTTTGAAATACCAGTAACGGGCTGATAAAAATTAGGTGGAAAACCGTTTATCTGACGCCACAATTCATACCAAATTGGCACGTCTTCTAGCAAGGCTATTGTATTGGTTCCAGAACCCACACGAAGTTCCTCTGGCCAAGGTTGTGCTTCTGGATCTTGTATAAGCAAAACACGATACTTTCCATTGGTGCTCATAAAATTTTCAATAGCAAATACAACACCCCCATAAGTACCATAAGAGGCATTTGGCCATCCGCTAAAAACAATAGCGGGCCAACCATCAAATTGAATTCTTACTTTTTCTCCTTTATGCACCAAAGGCAAATCTATAGGTGCTACAAACATTTCAACTGCTTTATCATACAGCTGCGGCATAATACTGACTAACTCTTCACCTTCTTTAAAGGTTTCGCCCAAACCCGCCTTTAATGTTCTATTAATTAAACCACTTTGAGTTGCCTTTATATAGTATAGATCATTGCGTATTTCATAGTTAGTGAATTGATTTTCAAGTTTTGTTACTTGCGCCTCAGAATCGAATTGTGAAGATTGCGCTGTTCGCATATCACTTTCTGCTTTCGAGATTTTATCAATATAGTCTGCCTGAACACTATTTATTTCTATTTCAGCATTGATAACCTCATTTTTGGTAGCTAATAGCTTATTTTCTTGTGAAATTATTTTTGCTTGCGTTTCTTGAAGTTTTAGTCTTTTTTCTTCTACATCTGTTAGTGAAAATAGTCCTTCTTCTTCTAGCTGAACGATACGTTCGTATTGTCTTTCGGCAATTCGCAAATTCGTTTCGGCTGCCTTGAGGTCTATGCTATCACTTTTTACCTTGAGTTTTGATTGTAGTAATTTGTTCCGGGCTTGCGCTAGTTTTAAACTACGCCCATTTGATAAAGCCCCAATTTGCGTATTTAATGCTTTAACCTTCCCTTCGTACGAAGAAACAGACATTTCTTTGGCGTTTATTTGCATTCTTGTACGCTCCACTAATTTGGGATCAAAATATTCATTTTTTATTTCGGAAATAAACAATATCGTATCTCCTTTTTGCACGTAGTCCCCTTCTTGTACATACCATTTTTCAATTTTACCGGGTATAGCCGATTGAATAGTTTGCGGACGCTGATCTGGTTTTAAAGTAGTTAAAGCTCCTTTACCCCTAATATTTTGCGTCCATGGAAGAAATATGAAAACTAAACCAAAAATAGCTGACGCTAAGAGAAATCGATTAAAATGCTTGTAATGCCTTTTATGGAAAACTTTTTGAGTTGACTTATAGGTTGAAAGATCAACTTTTTGATTTACTGTATTTTTAGATATATTTAGCATCGTATATTATGTATCACTTACTATTTTACCTTCTTCAAGTGTTAAAATTCTGTCACATCTGGTTAGCCATTTTGGATCGTGACTTACTATTATAATAGACCATGGATTGGCTTTGTCTGATAAAAAATCCATAATTTTTAAAGCATCCATTTCGTCAAGTTGGTCTAAAGGTTCTTTTAAAATTAATAATTTTGGTTTCCGAACAATAGCTCTGGCTAATACGATCTTTTTTGCGACGTTGTGTGGTAACTGTTGACCCTCAGGAAAGATGAATGTATGGATCCCTTTTGGTTGCTTTTTTACAAATTTTGACAATTCGGTTTTTTCTATGGCCCAATATAAATCTTCTTGAGATATTGAGGTATCACCGAAAGTAATGTTATTCAAAATAGAACCTTCAAATGTGCTCTCCTCAGTTAAAGATTGCCCAATAAAAGAACGATAATGATTGGGGATGATATTATCAAGTGCTATATTATTAATAAAAATATTACCCTCACTAGGCTTGTAAAGTCCGGCAATTAATCGCAATAAGCTTGTTTTTCCAGATCCATTTGATCCCAAAATTAAGGTAGTGCTTTTTGGAAGAATGGTCAAGGATAGGTTGTCTAGAATTTTAACTTTAGAATTTATAGGTGTAAAACCTACCCCATCTAATTCAACTATCAATTCTGAATCTTGCGTTAAAGGGGTTTGCCCTTCTTGAGTTTCTATCTCTTTATCAACTACCTGCCCTATTTTTTCTAAAGAGGTTAATAGGTCATAAATAGTTTCTAAGCCTCGAATTAACTTTTCAACCGAATTTATAACTAACAAAATGATGATTTCTGCAGCCACAAATTGACCGATATTCATTTCTTGATTTAAAACTAATAAGCCTCCGATTAGCAAAAGACCTCCTGTTACTAAAACTTTAAAGCCAATCATTTGAACAAACTGGATAACTAAAACTCTAAAGTGGTTTTCTCTGGCATTTAAATAATCGCTAACTAAAAGATCATTTTTTGTGAGTGCGTGAGTCGTATTTCCTGATAATTTAAAACTAACTAGGGAGCGAGCAACTTCTTGAATCCAATGTGCAACTTTGTATTTATACTTAGATTCTTCTAAGCTAGTGTTTAGCCCTTTCTCAGCGGTAAATTTAAACACTACATAAATTAGCAATACCAGTAGTAATCCATAAATGATAAAAAATGGGTGGTAAAAAGAAAGTAATAATAATCCAAATATTATTTGCAACAATGACGCAGGAAAATCAATTAAAAGCTTTGCTAGTGATTTTTGAATGTTAATGGTATCAAAAAAACGATTGGCAAGTTCTGGTGGGTAATAATTATTTAACTCACTCATTTTAATTTTAGGAAAACGATAAGACAATTCAAAAGAAGCTCTAGTGAATATTTTTTGCTGAACGTTTTCTATAATTCTAATTTGCATTAATTGCAAAATTCCACCAAAAGCGACCCCTCCTGTTACAAGAATGACTAAAATAATCCACGAAGTACTTATCTCAGCACCTTGAATTAAATTGATGATTGCCTGAATCCCTAAAGGTAAAGAGAGGTTTACCAATCCAGCGAAAATTGCATAATACAAGGTTTGTAATATATCTCTTCGATCTAGTTTTAATAAGCCTACTAAACGCCTAAAAGGACTTAATGTATTTTTAGCCATTTTTTGCGGTATTTAGAGTGTTTAAAACCAATTGTGTGAAGTATTCGGTTGGTGTTTTAGGTGCATGACAATTTGTGAGTGAAGGAAAGTGATCCTTCAAGAAAAACTGATGCAATGTACTCTCTAAAACAGTACTTGACAAACTTAAGGGATATTCATAACTTGGGTTTAAACTCAGGATCATTTCACTGAACCTCGTAACCAATCGTTTATAAATAACATAATACCCATTTTTATTTTCTTGATCTACTTCTTTTGTCAAGTACGATTTTGAATATTCATTAATAACAATTTTATTTAAAGCTATTTCATTGATATGAGAAAAAGCAGAATCTTCTTCTGTTTGTCGCGTAATAACTTCAATCGCCTTTATTATTTTCTGCTTTGGATCGGGAATATTATTCGTTGAAAATACCAATTGATATTCTAACCAACCCCAATACCAAGACGCCAAATACAATAAAAGTTTATGCTTATTTTCAAAGTACCTATAAATTGAACTTTCTGTAGATGCTATTTCGTCACCAAGTTTTTTAAACGTAAATTTTTCAAAACCCATTTCGTGGATCATTAAAATACTGTGTTGTATAATTTTTTTTCCCAACTCTGACGATTCAGGGTCTTTAACGTATATTTTATCATTAATAATAATCTTGACAGAATGTATAAGCCGATCCATATATTGGTTTTAAAAATTTAAAACGCTAAATTAGTAGTATTACTATTAATATCAGATAGTTTAACTATTTTTTAACGAAAGTAGAGCGGCTTATTCTGGTATAAATTTATAAATTTGAGAGTAACCTTATTAAAAAAGCAATTATGATAAAAAATATTTTACTTTCGATGGCCTTAATATCTTTTGGTATTTTAAGTGCTCAAAACTCAAATGCTACCATCGAGGTAGGGACTATCCTTAGCATCTCTGAACCTGTTAGCGACACCTATAAACATATAGATTTTCCCAGAAAAAACACTATTATTAAACGCGGAGCTATTGCCGATTTTAATAGTTTAAAAGGCTTAAAAGTTGTGGTTGACGCTGTTGAAACAACTAAAAATGGAGAAACGTTGATACATCTTAAAAGAAACGATGGTAAAAAGTTTTTCAGATTTTACCCTAAGGTAACCGCTAATTTTCAAGAAGCTTTAAACAGCGGTGAAATACAATTGGTTCAAAAAAATAATAGCTAACAAAGCTATCATGTACCGAATCAATTTATATAATCCCTACGCCGCCCTTGTAGGGATTAGTTTTTACCTATCTAAAAATATTCCCTTGTATTCTTGACTTGGCCTTGCAAACCATTCTGACTTACCACTGAATAATAAAATGGTACTAAGAATTTAGCTGCGAATGATATAAGACTTCAATCACTAGCTATCTTCTTGAGTTTATCCTATTCGTAGAAAGGAAAATTATTGAAGTGTATTTTCTCAATTTCAACAATAAAATTTTACCTTAGTTTAAACTAATTTTATGGAAAAACAAAGGTGTGGTTGGTGTAAAGGAGATTTGCTTTATGAAGAATATCACGATACAGAATGGGGGGTTCCCCTTAAAGATGATGATAAATTATTTGAGTTTTTAATTCTAGAAACTTTCCAAGCTGGTTTAAGTTGGATTACCATTCTTAAAAAACGTGAAAATTTCAGAGCTGCCTTAGATCAGTTTAATTACAAAAAAATTTCAGCCTACAACGAATATAAAATAGCATCCTTATTAGAAAATAAAGGTATTGTAAGGAACAAACTAAAAATAAGAGCCACTGTGACCAACGCACAGGCTTTTATGCATATTCAAAACGAATTTGGTAGTTTTCAGAATTATATTTGGGGTTTTATAAACCATAAGCCCATTAAAAATAAAGTAAAATATTATAAAGATGCTCCACCAAACACGGCACTTTCAGATGCCATTAGTAAAGACCTAAAAAAAAGGGGGTTCAAGTTTGTTGGCAGTACCGTTATCTATGCCCACATGCAGGCCACTGGAATGGTAAATGATCATGAAATCAATTGTTTTAGGTATGATGAAGTTTAAATTTTTAGTACTAGCCTATTTTTTATTCACTATAGTTACAAACGCTCAGGTAAAATATGAACGTGAATTCCGAATTAAAAAATCACAATTCCCAGCCGTAGCTCATCAAGTGTTAAAACGTAATTTGGAAGGTGCAAAGCGACTTAAATTTTACAAAGAAATTGATAGTTCTACCATCAGCTATGAAGCAAAATTTAAAAAAAGCCGACTTTGGTATAGCATAGAATTCAATGAAGAGGGTGCTTTAGAGGATATTGAAATCACCATTAATGCGGTTGACATCCCTAATGAAACTTTTGATAATATTCGCCACTATTTAATTACAAAATTCAACTCCTATAAAATCAAAAAAATACAGCAGCAGTACTTGAATAGTGGGGATGAAAGTAAAGTATTTAAAAATGCTTTTCAAAATTTAATACTACCGGATGTAAATTACGAAATTATGTGTAGTGGAAAAAAAGATAAGGCATATCAAGATTTTGAAATCTTATTTAATTCCGATGGTATTTTTAAAACAATCAGAAAATCATTACCTGCTAATTATGACCATGTGCTGTATTGAAAAAAATAATTTTTTGGCTTTTTTATGACTGGCTTTTACGCATTTTCTCAAGAAAACTTTACAGGTTATCTAGAGCTTTCTTTTGCTATAAATTATAAGGTGAAGGAGATTCTTATTCACATCATTTTGTAGTTTCAAACAGCACCGATTTTTTTAATACCGAAGCGTATCAACGTAAAGTTCGGCAAATTCACATAGCGCATTTTTCTGATTTGAAAATAAAGTCAAATCAAAGTATAGCTTTGGGGATTCAATACCGATTTAGAAATAATGTTGAATCTGGCAGAAAATAAAGTATGATCAACCCTGCAGTATAACAAAACGTTTAAATCCAGAAACAGATAGAGTTTTATTTATAAGCTCTACTATCATCTTAGCCTTGTAGTACATCAATAAACGCTTTTCTGGGAATCTCTTCCGCTCCTAGACTTTTCAAGTGTGAGGTGTATATTTGACAATCAATAAGCTGGTAGTTTTTTGCATGTAGCTCTTGAGCTAAATTTATGAATGCAAATTTTGAGGCATTGGCCACCAAACTAAACATACTTTCTCCACAAAAAACATGACCCAGATCTATACCGTAAAGTCCGCCCACCAAGCTGTCATTTTCCCAAACTTCATACGAATGCGCGATCCCCATTTCATGAAGTTTTAGGTATGCACTTTTTATGTTATTTGTGATCCAGGTACCTTCTTGATTTTTTCTTTGAATTTTTGAACAATGCTCAATAACAGTCCTAAAACAGCTATTTTTAGTAAGGGTAAACTGATTATTTCTCATCACTTTACGCATTGAATTTGATATTTTTATCTTTTCGGGAAATAAAACCATTCGTGGGTTTGGACACCACCAAAGTATCAGCGAATCTTCATTAAACCAAGGGAATATGCCACTTTTATAGGCTAGTATTAAACGCTCAGGAGTTAAATCGCCACCTACAGCTAATAAACCTTCGGTATTGGCATGCTCAACACTCGGAAACTTTAAGGCCTCCGATAGAAAATAAATAGGTTTGTGATGTTGCTTATTCTTCAATTCACTTATTTACAGTTAAAATACGAAAGAACAACAAAATAAAAAAGACCTATTCATCAAAAAAATGAATAGATCCTCTAAAAAATTGTGTTCGCTTTATTAGCGATTAAAAAGGTAAATCGTCGTGATCTTCCTCGTTTAAATTATCCGCTGCCTCAAAAGAACTCATGGGTGGTACGGGTGGCATTCCTGCCGTATTTGGAACATCTGATTGTACGTTTTCAATTCTCCAGCCTTGGATAGCGTTAAAATATTTGGTTTCTCCCTGAGGATTAACCCATTCTCTACCTCTTAAATTAATACCTACTTTCACCGACTGCCCAACCGTAGTTGAGTTTAATAAATCGCATTTATCTTGAATAAATTCAACCAATATATGTTGCGGATACTGTTCTTCTGTGGTTACTACTAATTCTCTTTTTCTAAAACCGTTGTTACCAATTGCTTGAGTTTCTCCAACCATTTTTACTTTTCCTTGTACTTCCATTTTCTCTTTTAATTTGATAATAATACCTTCCAAGCGGAAAGTACGTTATTTTTATGTATATATTCTTGTGCTTTTTGATGTAATTTTGTTTTATCATTGGCACTAATCAATGACTTCAACTCCTTATCGGAGACCACAAAATCTTTAACCTCTTCTAAACTAGGAATTTTTTCGATATTTGCCAACATCCCCAAGTCATTTCCTGTTAAAACCTTACTTAATTTTATACTATCAGGTAACGCATCAACACCAATACCTAGTGTTGAAAGTGGTTTTGGCACTTCAAAAAGACCCAAATTGGCTCTACTATACCAATTGCCTCCCATCCGGGCTACCAAATCTATTTTATGTTGATCAATACTTCCATTCTCATCTAAAATGGCCTTTGCAATATGTACTTTTACTACTTCGCAGAAAACTAAATTCCCTGCACCACCTTCGACTCCTAAAGCTTCTACTTTAGTGACCTTACATTCGAACTGAACTGGGGCTTCTGCCACTCGAAATGGCGCCACCAAATCAGCAGCCAGCATCGTTAATCCAGCTTTTATAAATTCATTTTCACCCTCCGGGTATTCTGTACTCGCTAAAGACATTTGTTGCACCATTGCAAAATCAACGACGTTGATCACAACTTCTTTTGTTTTTAGTACATTTTCTAAGGTATGTTTTGTGGTATTATCGCGCACCCTTCTCGCAGGAGAAAATAGCAATATAGGTGGGTTAGCACTAAACACATTAAAGAAACTAAAAGGAGAAAGGTTTGGTCTTCCTTCATCATCCACAGTACTTGCAAAGGCTATTGGTCTAGGCCCAATAGCACCCAGAAGATACCCGTGTAATTTTGCTGTTGCAAGCTCCTTAGGCAACACTGAAATCATTTCTTCCATAGGTGTACAAAAGTACATAAATTAGTTCCAGAAATGAAAATTGCGAGTTTATTTCCATAGAATATCTTTAAACAAAATGCGTTATATTGTAACACTATTCTGTACGTATTAAGATGAACTTTAACCCTGATAAAAAAACGACCACTATATTACTACAAATAACATCCTTTGTTATTGTTAGTTTAATACTTTGGAACACCAATAGTTTCTTTAAAAAATTTAAAGAAGAAGAACGTAACAAAATGGTTATTTGGGCTTCTGCTCAGGCCGAAATTTTACAATCTTCTGAGGATAGAGATTTGGGCGACTTACCTGTTGTTGTTTTGAAAAATAATGAATCTACACCCATGATTTTGGTAAATAGAGATGGGGCCATTAAAGTTAGTAACATGCCTAAACAGGTAGCTACAGATACAGTCTTAGTTCAAAAAAAAATAAAGAAATTTGAAAGTGAAAATACCCCAATTAAAATTGATTACAAAGGGGAAGATTTAGCCACACTATACTATGGAAACTCTGAGGTTTTAAATAAATTAAAATACTATCCCATTGCGCTTTTATTAATTATTTTTCTTTTTGGAGCAGTTATTTATTTTTTCTTTAAAACCAATAAAGCTTCAGAGCAGAATAAACTTTGGGCGGGCATGGCCAAAGAAACTGCACATCAAATTGGCACCCCTTTAACTTCACTTTTAGGATGGAACGAGCTCTTAAAAGCTGAAAATATTAGTCCGACTATCACCGATGAAATTCAAAAAGATATTTCCAGATTAGAAACCATTACAGATCGTTTTTCAAAAATTGGATCTTTACCTAATTTAGAAACACAGGATATTGTAGCAGAAACAAAAAACGCCTTTGACTACCTTAAACTACGAAGTTCTAAATTAATAGTATTTTCATTCGATACTAAGGTAGATAACATGCTTGTGCTACTGAACAAACCTTTATACCAATGGACCATAGAAAACTTAGTTAAAAACGGTATTGATGCCATGCGGGGCAAAGGAAGTATTAGCGTTGAAATTTTAAAAGAAGGCAATAATGCCGTAATTTTGGTTTCTGATACAGGTCATGGTATTTTAAAAAAAGAATTTCATGCTATTTTTAATCCTGGAGTGACCACTAAGAAAAGAGGATGGGGCCTTGGTTTGTCTTTAGTAAAACGAATAGTTGAGGAATATCATAATGGAAAAATAAAAGTACTTTCTTCTAGTAAAGAAGGCACCATTATGAAAATGACGTTTAAATTGAAAAGTTAGGTTATGGCAGAGATTAAATTAGAATTGATTAAAGAAGCAGAACTTACCAATAACTGTCCTGAGTGCTTTAATCAAGAGCTAAAGCTATCGTTTTATCAAAAACATTCGTATGGGAAATTTGTTCATAAAATTACAGATGAAGTTTCTTCAGAAATTAAGTGCAGAACCTGCCACAATGCCATCTACCCTGTTTCTTGGACACCTGATATAGAACGTGTTTACGAGTATTATAAAAAAACGGCAATCCCAGTTCAGCCAGCCGTGAAATACACGCGTAGGTTGTATATTGTAGTGTTACTACTGATTGTTTTAGTAGCTGCTAGTGTTTATATTTTACTTAATCGCGAATTATTAATGCGTTAAGGGCTATAAAGGTCTAAAGTTCAGCCTTTATTTTTTCTGCAATAGCTTCAAACGCTTCTCTCGAGAAAGAAACTTTCTGCTGAAACGTAGCCTCTTTCATATCGTTTAAAGGAATAAGATGCACGTGAACATGAGGTACTTCAAGACCAATAACGGTCATTCCAACACGTTTACAATCAATCGCTTTTTCTAAGGCGATACCGATTTTTCTAGAAAAAGCCATTAAGCCTGTATAGGTAGCCTCATCTAAATCCATAATTTTATTGACTTCCTTTTTGGGAATACAAAGTGTGTGACCTTTGGCGTTAGGGTTGATATCTAAAAAAGCAAAGAAATTCTCGTCTTCTGCTATTTTGTAGGATGGTATTTCTCCAGAAATTATTTTAGTGAAAATACTTGCCATAATACGCTATTTAAGATCTTGTAATTTCTAGGATCTCCAATTTCAAAACTCCGTTGGGAATGGTAATTTCAGCCACATCGCCTACTTTTTTACCCAGCAATCCTTTTCCGATTGGAGAGTTCACTGAAATTTTCCCTGTTTTTAAATCAGCTTCACTTTCTGCCACCAAGGTGTATTTTACCTCGGCATTATTGTTGTGATTTTTAAGTTTCACTGTAGAAAGCACTAATGCCTTTGAGGTATCTAATTGTGATTCATCAATCAGTCTCGCATTGGCATAAACATCCTCTAATTTAGCAATTCTAAGCTCTAGCAAACCTTGAGCTTCTTTAGCTGCATCATATTCCGCATTTTCGGATAAATCACCTTTATCTCTAGCTTCGGCTATATCCCTAGAAGCTTTTGGACGCTCGACATCTTTTAATTGATTAAGTTCATCTCTCAATTTTTTTAATCCTTCTGCGGTATAATAAGATGTTGTACTCATGATTCTGCGTTTTTGTAAAATACGAAAATCCTCTTTTTTTCTAGAGGATTTAAGACAAATATACATTTTTTTTGTTCAACTTTGTGGGTGTATTCATAAAATACAAAGTTGTTATGCGTAGCTATTTAATTCTTCTCTTATTCCTATTACTTTTTGCCTGTGACAAGAATACCACCAACAGAAATCCGTATTTACAGGAATTTAGTTTTAGGTTTGATATTAATACAAGCTTACCGCTATATAGCAACCTTACCAATGAAGGTAGTGCTATTTTTATTGGCAACGAGGAAGCGGGTACACGAGGTATTTTTGTCATAAAAACATTAGCTTCATTTAGTGGATATAGGGCTTTTGAAGCTAGTTGCCCAAACCATGTGCCCAATAACTGCTCGACCATGACTTTAGATACCAGTAGAAATTCGGTTACCTGTAGCTGCGAAGCGTATAATTACACCTTGTTTACAGGTCAGCTTTTAAATGCCCCAGATGATGGCACTCGGTTTTATAATATGCTAGAGTACAGAGTCAATGTTAGTGGAGGTGTTATTTCGGTAACGAATTAGGTTTTTTAGGAGCTGGGTTTTGAGTTCTAAAATTATGTAAGGTTTAAATTTCTTTTCGTTGTTCGTTGTACGCGGAAAAACTACTCCATTATACTTTTTTCTTTCGACATTCGACATTGGCCATTAGCCACCTATTTCACTTCAAAATCGCTGTCATAACCCAACTGGTATGCAAGGCCGTTTCACCTGTAGAAGGATGCGTTTTACCCTCCAATAAAGCAGCTTTTAAATTTTCAACATGATATTGCTGCACGTGTTTAGGGTTTTCGATAAAGAGTGATTGTACGCCTTTTTCATTTTCTAAAATAACAACTTCCTCTTTGAAGATGGAAAACAAGATTTTTCCTTTTTCTCCGATGATCTCAACCTTATCGTCCCTTTCTTTACTGCCAAAATTCCAACTTCCACTTCCTGTAATTCCGTTTTTATGCATCCAACATGAAGTAATCGCATCTTGAGCAGTATATAAGCCCTGTTGGTTGGTACTTAAACCGTAAACTTCCTTAAAATCACCTAATAAATAGGCAAATAAATCTAAGCCATGACTCGCCAAATCGTCAAAATACCCTCCTGGGGCAACTTTAAGATCGGTTCGCCAATTGTAAGCGCCACGTACATCAATAGCACTAGCGGGTTTAGAAAAATTCCAATGAATATGCCTCACGACTCCTATTTCATTGGTTTTTAGCCATTTTTCTATCTGTAAAAAACGAGGCAGAGAACGCCTGTAATACGCCACAAATAAGGGTATATGTTTAGTTTTAAATGCATCAACAATAGCCAAACTATCGGGATAGCTTGGGGCTAGCGGTTTTTCAATACAGCAAGGTTTACCCGCTTTGGCCACCTGCAAACCGTAAAATTTATGAGTATCTGGTGGGGTGGCAATGTAAATGGCATCAATTTCTGGATCATTGATGAGTTGTTCCGCTTGCTCATAATATTTTGGAACGCCATGCCTTTCCGCAAAATCTTTTGCCTTTTCAACATCTCTGCGCATAACCGCCTCTAAAGAAAATCCAGAAGTATTCTGGTACGGCGGGCCACTTTTTAATTCTGTCACTGCGCCACAACCAATAATTCCCCAACGTATATTTTCTTTGTTCATCATGCGAATTTTTTAGAAACTAAGCCTTGATTGCAAATATAAAAAGTAATCAGTAACAGGTGGCAGTTAACTAAAAGCTTGAAAATTTATTAAAATTTTAAACTTAATACTGCCTACTGTTACTGAATACTGCTCACTTTTAAAAACTTAATGTTGCACCTAGTAAAAAGTTAGCTCCTGCCTGCGGATAAAAAACTACGAAACCTCCACCATAATCGGCGCCGTTCGACACAATATCCGAATTAAAAATATTATTGACTAAACCTGAGAAAGCGATGCTTTTCGCAAATGAGTTCATGGGAATGTTATATTGAATATTAAAATCGGTTTGAGAATAGGCTTTCAACACCGAATTTTCATCCTGAATATTATTCATAAACTGCTTGCCCACGTACTTGGTCAATAAAGAAATTTGAAGGTCATTATTCGGTATGTACGTCAACATATTACCTACAATCAAATTCGGAGAAAAAGCGATATCCGTATCGCCCAATGACTCTAAACCAGTAGCTCCTTCAATAAAAAAATCAACATTTTTATTTGTGCTTAAGGCAACATTGGGTTGTATTTTAAAGGTGTCACTTAATTCAATGGCGGCATCTATTTCTAAACCTAAACGGTAACTATCACCCACATTTTGTCGCAAAGGTGCACCCACATCATTTAAACCACCTGTAAGCACCAACTGATCTTTGTAACGCATATAATAGGCATTGGTATTGATTTGAATTGTGGAATTAATATAACGCCAACCCAATTCAAAATCATTAAGGCGTTCAGGTTTTGGACTTCCATTTTCATAATCGTTTCTGTTGGGCTCTCTATTGGCAACAGCATACGAAAAATAGAAATTAGTATTCCGGTTTATATCGTAAGTAATCCCTGCTTTTGGATTGAAGAAGTTAAAAGTATCATCGACCATACCTGTGTCTTCGCCATTGGCTGTAAAATCAACTCTTCTGTACTGCAAGTCGCCAAACAAACTCCATTGCTGGTTTAAGCTATAGTTTGCTTTAGTGAACATATTAAAGTCGGTCTTCGTTGACCTATCTTCATAATAGCGATCTCTGATATTACTATTCCCTGCAAATCTTGCCCATATAATTTCACCAAAATGATCCCCAACGTAGTTGTTTAGTCCACCACCCACAATAAAATCGATATTTTCATCTTTATAATTGGCTGAAAAAACGCTACCATAAAAATCATTATCTAACCAGCGTCTTCGGATTACATCTGTCGTGTTGACTTCCGCTCCATCGACCTCAATAGGTGTAAAACCATAGGTTTCAAAATCATCGTCTTCTTTAAACTGTTCAAAATAACCACGGCCTCTGGTATAATGTAAAGCAAAGTTGGTGCTCCAATGGGCATTCCAAGTTTCATTCCATAAAAGCTGCGCGTGGTCTTGTTTGTAGTTATCGGTTTCATTTTCATAAAACTGATCTATACCATTTTCATCAGTATATTGACCCGCAACATTAAACGTTCTGTTCTCTTGTAAGGTCTGGGCATCAATTCCATACCAAGCCTGGTAGGTGAGCTGATTTCCACCAAAAAGCAAGCCTTTAATTAGGGTGTTTTCATCTTTGTAGGCTGCTTGCAAAAAATAAGAATCCATGTCTACACGAGCCCTATCTATATAGCCATCAGAATCTAATTTTGACAGTCTTCCTGAAATTTCAACCTGATTATTCAATAAACCAGTACTGAATTTTAGGTTGTTCCTCAAGGTGCCAAAACTCCCAATAGAGGATGATATTTGCGCATAGGCGTCTTCCGAAACCGCATCGGTTAAAATATTTAAACTTGCCCCAAAAGCACCTGCGCCATTGGTGGAGGTTCCTACGCCACGTTGCAACTGAATACTTTCTGTAGATGAGGCAAAATCGGGCATATTCACCCAAAAGGTTCCATGCGATTCAGAATCATTATACGGGATACCGTTAATGGTTACGTTTACGCGAGTAGCGTCACTACCACGCACTCGAATGCCCGTATAGCCAATACCTGCTCCTGCATCTGATGTGGTCACTACCGATGGTAAAAAATTGAGTAAAATAGGAATGTCTTGCCCTAAGTTTCGAGGTGCAAGTTCTTCTTTGCTAATGTTTGAAAAGGTTACTGGCGTGGCTTTGGTAACCCGAATAGCAGATACAAAAACCTCGTCTAAGACAACCTTTTTGCCTTCTAACGAATCGAGTTCTTTGTCTTGCGCATGAACCCCAAGAGCCCATACTAATAAAATTGTGGTACATACACTTTTAATGCTATACTTAACTTTGGTATTTAGCATTACTTCGTCTAGAAAACTGACGGGAAAAAAATTGAAAATTGAAAAAAACAGTTTCATTCGTACTAAAATTTAGTGACGAATAAAAGGGGCTGTTATTCTTGTTAATACTAGATTGTTTTGGTTTTTACTTTAAAAGCGCTTTTAAAATAAGAAACCCTGCGTGTTCCTAATGGCGACAAGTTTAAAAAAACATATCGTGTCCCTTGGCAGCATTACCTGCCCAGGTTCATTGGGTATAATCTCAGCTTCTTCTTAGTTATTTTCGGTAATTACTTGAAAATAACTATAGAATTAGCACCCCTTTGAGATGGCGCAAAGCTACAACTGAATTTTGGAATTATCCTAAAAAAAGAAAAATAAGTACAAAAAACATTCCAAAAATTAACAGTCCGAACCGTACTATTTTACCATGCGATGCGCCCTTTATTTCAAAATTAGAGACTATTCTATTAAAATATTTCTGAAAATGTAAATTTTAACAAAAAAGGTATGGTTTTTGGTAGTTAAAATCTTTATCACTAAGCCTCTTTTTATGAAACCACCGTTCTTTTTTAGCCTTTTACTTAGTGTATTATGCGCTCCATTAAGCTTTAGCCAAGAAAACGAGAAACTTCAAAATATTGAGGAAAAACTCGCTCGCTACTCGGGCACTAAAAGCCCCGAAAAAACCTATATTCATACCGATAAAGATATTTATTTAAACGGAGAAACTATTTGGTACAAAGCCTATCTCGTAGATGGTATTGACCACATTATCAGTGATAAGAGTAGGCTTATGTATATAGAATTGGTTAATGCCCAAGACAGTACATTGATATCTCAAAAAGTCTTTGTCGAAAATTTCGGAGCTGCCGGAAATATGGAATTACCCGAAACACTAGAAGCAGGAAGATATACGCTTAGAGGCTATACAAAATATATGCTCAATGAAAACGTACCTATAATTTTTGCAAAAAAAATAACGGTTTGGGATGCTTCTAACGCTAGAATTGAAGAGGCTTCATATCAGCCAAAAGCATCAACCCTGGTAGATACTATTTTAAGAAAAGAATTAGTTGTAGATTTTTTTCCTGAAGGTGGTACGCTAGTGTATGGTATTCAAAATACGATAGGTATTAAAATTACTGATAACCAGGGCAATGAAATAACAACTTCTGGAAAAATTAAAGACCAGAATAATAGTAGTATTCAAGATTTTGAAACCTATGAATTTGGACTTGGTAAGTTTGCCTATTTGCCTAAAGTAGGCCATACTTATTACGCTAGTATATTAATAAACGGAGAAGAAAAAAAGTTTGCGCTGCCAGTTCCAGAAAATGATGGTTATGTGCTAAATCTAGTACAGCATAAAGAACAAATTACAATAAGACTTTCTACAACAATACCAGACGGTCTTAAAGGCGCATTACTCATTGGGCATATAAGAGGTCGTATGTTTTTAAAACATAGTCACGACACTAATAAATCTAGTTATTCTGTTAGAATTCCTATAAAAGATGTCGCTGACGGGGTAGCACATTTTACCTTATTTACCCCAAGTGGTGAACCTGTATGTGAACGTTTGGTATTTATCAATAATAATAACGCTACTAATGCATTAGCTATAGAAACACCATTACCTGCTTATAATAAAAGACAAAAAGTTGATGCTAAATTACTTTTAGATACTAGCACTAATGACACCATTTTAAGTAGTTTTTCAGCTACAGTAATTTATGATTCTGGGATAAAAAGCAATTCAACCCAAAACATAAAAAGTTGGTTGTTATTAAATTCAGATGTTGGTGGCACTATTCATAATGCCGGTTTCTTTTTTGAAGAAAACTCTATAAAAAGACGGAATTTACTAGATGCCTTAATGCTTACTCATGGTTGGAGACGCTTTGTTTGGCAAGAGATACTCGATGAAAAAGTAAGTAAGGCATTACCTTTTGAACCCGAAAAAGGCATAATGATTCATGGTAAAACCACAGCTTTTAACAATAAATTTAAGACCACCCCTTCATTTTTAAATTTAAGCATATTAAAACCTACCCTTTATCAAGAAAATAAAAACACTGCTAATAACGGTAATTTTAGTTTTGGACCTTATATATTTCAAGATACCGTCGAAGTATTTATTCAAAGTATACCTAAAACAAAATCTCAGCGCTCTTCAGAGAACGAAATTGCCATATATATTGATACTTTTAACCCAAATATTGAAAGAAGTAATTTTTTGCCACCCGTAAAAAATATAATTAATAAATTACCAGAAAAATATCTTGAGGCCGCTATTCAAAAAAAGATAATTGATTTTAATGCTGATCCCAGAGCTATTAAGCTTAAAGAAGTTACTGTTGTAACCAAACCAAAAACGCCTAAAGAGCTACTTGATAAAAGAATAAGCCAAGTGGTACGTTATACAGATCCAAGTAAGAGAATTTTTGTAGATTCAATAACCGGTTTCTCCCCTATCACAGCATTTGATGTGTTACTTACAAATGGAGGTGCTGGTGTTCAAGTTTTTGGATCGCTCGGTACTCAAACCGCTAGAATTCGGACTTATCCACCTCTATTTTTATTAGACGGAATGGAAGTAAATGATACATTAATAAATAACTTACCTGCCTCCGCTATAGAGTTTATTGATGTTGTAAAATCTCCAACAGCAGTTTATCGTAATTCAGGAAATGGTATTATTGCAGTATATACCAAAGGTTTTATTGGGTTTATTCCGGGTAGTGAAAAAAATATCCCTAATATTATAAATACCAATATTGTGGGTTTTCATAAAACAAGAGAGTTTTATAGCCCTAGATTTGATGTACTTAAAGAAGAACACAAACTAAAAGATTTTAGAACAACACTGCATTGGCAACCCGATATTCCCATAAACAAAAATGGAATTGGTACGCTCAGCTTTTTTACAGGCGATGTTTCAGGAAATTACCTTATTCATGTAGAAGGTATTACAGCCGACGGAATACCTATTAGTGTCAAGAAAACTTTTGAAGTGGAAGAGGGTACTAATTAGGTGTCTATTGACAAGCAAATAAGTCAGAAAAAATCACAAGCAAAAAAAAGCGGTCCACCTTTTTTACAGACAAAAGATAGACCACTTTCATTTGAGTATGGTGGTACATTAGCAAACCAGAAAACCTAAACCTGATGTGCAGGCTACAATAAATCATTTGTCTTATTTATAAATAAGTGCGTAAATTTTTACGTTATAACCAGTAAATTCTTATTAAATTATAATAAATAAGCTAAATTTTAACAAAAATGGTATGGTTTTTGGTAATTCTTAATTTTAATCACTAAACTTTTTTTTATGAAACTACCCTTCCTTTTTAGCCTTTTACTCAGCGTAATATGCGCTCCATTAAGCTTTAGCCAAGAAAACAATAAACTTCAAAATATTCAAGGGAAACTCAATCAGTATACAGCAATTCAAGGTCCTGAAAAAGTATATCTTCATACCGATAAGGATATTTATGTAAACGGGGAAACAGTATGGTATAAGGCTTACCTCTTAGATGGTGTTACCCATAACATCAGTGATAAAAGTAAGGTGGTATATATAGAATTAGTGAATACTCAAGACAGCGTAGTCGTGCAGCAAAAACTATTTGTAGAAAGTCTTGGTGTTGCAGGAAACATAGATTTACCGGAAACCATAGGTGAAGGAAATTATAGGCTTAGTGCATATTCTAAATATATGCTCAATGAAAATGAACCAGCCATTTTTTCAAAACAAATTGCTATTTGGAAGCCTGAAAACAAGGTCACTAAAATGATGCCTGAACCTAAGGGTAAAGAGAGATCCCCAAATATTAATGCAGAAAACAGTTTAACTGTCGACTTTTTTCCAGAAGGTGGCACCCTAGTGTATGGCATAGAAAATACACTTGGTATTAAAATTACGAATGCTAATGGAAATGAAATTTCAGCTTCTGGAAAGATTGTAGATCAGAACAATAACTTTATCAAAGATTTTGAAACCTTTGAATTTGGACTTGGGAAAGTTAGTTATGCCCCAGAGCTTGGTAAGACCTATTATGCCAGCATAGTTATTGAGGGTCAAGAAAAAAAATACAATCTTCCAACACCAGAAAATAAAGGCTATGTATTAAATGTAGTGCAGACGCCAGAACAAATTACTATTAAAGCGACCAGCAATATCAATGACGGTCTTAAAGGTAGTTTGTTGGTTGGTCATAGTAGAGGTCGTGTTTTTCTTAGCCATACCAAGGAATCTAACGACGCTAGTTTTTTAATTAAAATACCAATGGAAACTATGGTAGATGGCGTAGCCCATTTTACCCTTTTTACGTCAGCCGGAGAACCAGTTAGTGAACGCCTTATATTTATCAATAATCCTGATAACGATTATACCTTAAAAATAGAAACATCAGTAGCTAATTATCAAAAACGACAAAAAGTTGATGTAGCCCTTATTTTAGAAAGCATGCAAGGAAAAGAACCCTCTGGAAGCTTTTCTGCATCGGTAATTACCAAAGCTGCTAAATCAGGAAATCTCTCTCAAAATATTGAAAGTTGGCTCTTATTAAATTCAGACGTAGGTGGTACCATTGCTAACGCTGGTTTCTTTTTCGAAGAAGATACTGCGAAAAAAAGATTTTTACTGGATGCTTTAATGCTTACCCATGGTTGGAGACGTTTTGTATGGAAAGAAATGCTGGATAACAATGTAAGCAAAAACCTAGTTTATGAACCCGAAAAAGGAATTATGATATCGGGTAAAACAACAGCTTACGAAAATAAATACCAGCCAAAAGCTTCAAAAGTTAAATTACTGCTGATAGACGCTGATTTTTATCAAGAACAAAAAGCTACTGAACTTAATGGAGATTTTAGCTTTGGACCCTTTTTCTTCCAAGACAGTATTCCCTTAGTTTTACAAAGTACGCCCATCACTAAAGCTAAAAATAAATCGGAAAACGATTTTAGCATTCAGGTAGAAAAAATGCAACCCCTTATAAATTATAGTAGTTTCTCAACACCTGAAAATAATCCCTTAGCCTACAATTACCCCAAAGAATACATAAGTATAGCGTCCCAAAAAAAGCAAGTAGATTTTATTTTAAATCCTAATACCATTAGGCTTGAAGAAGTGGTGGTTACTGAAAAAGAAAAAACTCGTAAAGAAATTATCGATGAAAGAATAAGTAAGGTAGTTTTTCATAACGAGCCAACTCACCGAGTTTTTGCTGACTCTATAATCGGCGGAGCAGGCTCTCATAATTCTATTTTAGATATGTTGAGAGGCCTAGTTGGTCTTGGTGAAAGTGCGATAGGTGTTTTTAATCCCTATAAAGAGCCTACAGATAGCACAAGTACGCTCGGAACTGAAAAAGTAGGACCGACATATCTTCTAAATGGCGCACCAATACCCTTAGAATTTGTAAGTACTATAAACCCTTTTGATGTTGAGTTTATTGATGTTTTAAGAGGTCCTGCGGCAGCTCCCTATGGAATGAAAAGTGGTGTTTTGGTTATAGCCATTTATCTAAAAGGGTTATTAGGCCTTTCTAACCTTGAAAAGAATAAAACTCCTAATCCTAATATACTCAACAGCACATTTAAAGGTTTTTATAAAACAAGAGAATTTTATAGCCCTAATTACGCTATTGCTGATCAGAATGACAACCTTCAAGATTTTAGAACTACCCTGCATTGGCAGCCTGATATTAAAATGAACGAACAAGGAGCTCCAAATCTTAATTTTTACACAGGAGATGTTTCAGGTAGTTATATAATTCACATAGAAGGGATAACTGCTGATGGAATACCTCTTAGTGTTCAAAAAACTTTTGAAGTGGAAGAGGGTACTAATTAACACTTTATTACCAACCACAGCACTTAAAAAAAACGTATCTATTGTAATGAAACACTAGTATGCGAAAAAATAAATCTAAAAAAAAATTCACGCTACGGATAATTCTAAGCTATTTAATTTTAGGTGCCTTGGTACTTATTGCAGGTATTTTTATATTATCAGAAGTTAAAACGTATTTAGCTATCGATTCTGCTAATGAAAATGATACCAAACTATTAAAAACAAGTGCTTTTCTAACGCAGTTATATGAGGCTGAAAGCTTATCTAAATTAGCATTGCAAACAAAAACCAAGGAAAATTTTAATACATACGCACAAAAAATAGACGCCGTTTCTTCAGCAATAGATTCTTTAAAAGCTGTCATCACTAGTGACTATCAATTAAAATTATTAGATAGTGTTCAGCATCTTTTATTAAAAAAAACATACAATAATGAAGAGTTAAGGCGACTTAAAATTGATAATCTAACCACTAATTCTATTGATTCTGCTTTAGAGAAATTTAATTCGATGGAATTATCACTTCATAAAATAACCGCAAAAGGCATTGTTCCAAATATAGATGAATTATCGCCCGAAGCTAAGACTGCCATTGAAAAATTAGTGGTGGTACTCAACAATAATATTCCGGAAGAAAACAAGGAAAACTATTCTACACAAAAAATTGACTCGATTATCAAGGCTTCAAAAATAGTATTAAATGAAGCCAAAGAAAAAGATGCTACATTACAACGTTCTTTAGCACAAAAGGAAATGGAAATTTATAGCAATGACTTAGAAGTTTCCCAACAATTAAGAAGTATCATCATCGCTTTTGATCAAGAAGTTATGAATACCACTATTACTACCAATCAACAAAAACAAGCGGTATTAACTAGAAGTACTCGATTAGCAGGAATCGCCGCTTTACTAGGGTTTTTCGTTGTTGGCCTTTTTACTTTTTTAATTACCCGAGATTATTGGCGTGTACAATCGTATCGTCAAAATTTAGAGGAAGAAAAAAAGTTTTCAGAATCGCTTTTAAAAAGTAGAGAACAGTTAATCGCTACCGTAAGTCACGATTTAAGAACACCATTAAACACCATTACAGGGTATTCGGAACTCATGGAAAACACGGCGCTAAGCCCAAAGCAAGGCAATTATTTAAAAAATGTAAAATCTGCCGCTCAATACGTAGATAATTTAGTAAACGATTTATTAGACTATTCAAAGCTTGAAGCTGGTAAATTAAAAATTGAAACGATCCCATTTATTTTATCTGAATTGCTTGAAGAAACAGCTTTTAATCTCCAAGAAATAAACCAGAAAAAACCTATTCAACTTCATTTAGAAATAGCTGACGAATTACGCGAAACACTAGTTGGGGACCCCTTTAGAATACGCCAAATTATTACTAATTTAATTAGTAATGCCTATAAATTTACGCAAGAAGGCGCTATTAAAATACTAGCACAGGCGAAAATTCATAATACAGATACCTATAACGTAAGCATTAAAATCATAGATTCCGGTATCGGAATTGCTAAAGAAAAACAAGAAGCCATATTTAAAGAATTTACACAAGCCGAAGATAGCACAGAAAAAAAATACGGAGGTTATGGCTTGGGGTTAACTATTTCAAAAAAATTAGCCAAGCTTTTAAAAGGTAATTTAAGTGTCACAAGTGAATTAGCAAAAGGAAGCGAATTTATCCTAGAAATTCCTTTGCAAATTAGTAAAAATAAAATGGTTGCCATACAAAAGCAACACGTGCTAGCTGCACCGGCTCATCTGTCCATTGTAATTATAGATGACGACACGGCTATGCTTGGTCTTTTAAAGGAGGTTTGTAGCGCATTAGGAATCCATGCTCTGACATTTTCAAATTTTGAGGCAGTTGCTAAAAAAACTGATTTAAAGTATGATGTTGTTTTAACTGATATACAAATGCCCAAGACCGATGGTTTTTATGTACTACAGCAATTTAAAAATGGCCGTTTTACGCATTTTCAGGGTCAACCTATTTTAGCGATGACAGGACGAAAAGATTTAGACAAAAGCACGTATACCCAAGCGGGTTTTGAAGCGGTATTACAAAAACCTTTTACCAAAGCTACTTTTATAGCTCAATTAGCTTCTTTGTTTCCTGAGAAATTGGATACAGCAGTTCTTTTAGAAAACCCAACTCGCCTACGCACAACTGCTTCTTTATACTCTTTAGAGCCTATTAGTTCATTTTTAGGAAATAATTCAGAAGCTATCCAAGAGGTTATCGAAACCTTTTTAAAAGATACAGAAGACAATATAAAAACCTTTCAAAAAGCTATTCATAAAAACAACATAGAAGCGATTAATGCTGCATCACACCGAATGCTGCCTATGTTCCGACAGCTAGATGCGAAACAGGTTGTACCTATTTTAGAGGAGTTTGAAAGTTTAAAAAAGCAAGAGTTATCTCATGAAAAGATAAAAACACAATTTACGCTAGTACAGCAACAAATTACAATACTTATTGCCGCCTTAAAAAAGGATAGTTCTATATATCCAAATTATAGTGACTAATTTTATTATACAGCGTTTTTCTTGTAATCTGCAGCAATTTTGCTGCCTTAGACTTATTAAATTTGGTTTCTTTTAAGGCCCTTAAAATTTGTTCCTTTTCATAAGCATCTTTGGAAAAATCGTCAAATTCTTCCTTTTTTGGAGTCACAAAAAGCTCTTTGGGCAATACATCAGTTTCGATATAATCACTATTTTCAAGTAATACAGAGCGTTTAATCACATTTTGCAGTTCTCTTAAATTACCCGGCCAATGATAGCTTCTAAACACTGAAATCACTTCGTCTGAAAAACCTAAAACTTCTTTTTCTAAGCTTAAATTTGATTTTTCTAAGAAAAAATCTGCAAATAATAATACGTCTTCAAACCTGTCTTGCAGCGAAGGTATCTCAATAGAAAATTCATTAATTCTATGGTATAAATCTTCACGGAAAGTTCCTCTTTCAACAGCGTCTTTTAAATCTTCATTGGTTGCCGTGATAACCCGTATATCTACCTCAATTTCTTTAGTGCTCCCTACTCTTTTTATTTTACGTTCTTGAAGTGCTCGTAATAACTGAATTTGGTTTTCATAAGATAGGTTCCCAATTTCATCTAAAAAAAGGGTGCCCCCATTCGCAGCTTCAAAATGACCTATTTTATCTTCAATAGCTCCCGTAAAACTCCCTTTTATGTGCCCAAAAAATTCGCTTGTCGCAATTTCTTTTGGAATAGCACCGCAATCTACAGCAACAAAATTAAAACTGCTTCTTTTACTCGTATCGTGAATGCTTTTTGCAGTAACTTCTTTACCTGTACCACTTTCACCTGTAATTAAAATAGACATATCGGTCGGTGCTACCAACTTAATATATTCATATAGTTTTTTCGAAGCCTCACTAACACCATTAATTGTTGCTGTTTTTTTAATAGGGGTGTTTTGTGCTTGCTTTTTTGATGCATTTTCTAAAGGACTCTCTGGTTTTTGTACCAAAGCAGTATTAATAAGCATTACAATCTCTTCAGGAGTAAAGGGTTTTGATATATAATCATATGCCCCTTTTTTCATTGCTTTTACGGCAGAAGAAACTTCAGCATAACCCGTCATTACTATTACAGGCGTTTTCGGATTTATTTTCTTGATTTCAGAAAGAAGCTGAATGCCGTCGTAATTAGGCAAGCGCAAATCGGTAATTACAAGATCAAAACTTTGGCTTATAAATATTTTTTTTCCTTCTTCTGCATTAAAACTTAGGGATACCTCAAATTCTTTTTTGGTTAAGAATTTCTGTAGCATTTGACCAAAGGCAGCATCGTCTTCAATAATTAGAATTTTCGGCATAGTTGGGTATTCTAGTATATACATACGTTCAATACCACTTTCTAAGACTGCCCATTAAGTTTAAAGTTATCTTAAAATTAGAAAGGAGCTACAAAAATGTAGCTCCTCTCAACCAAACCAACTTGATACAAACCAAAACTGGAATAAAAATAGTTTGTTTTTCCTTACACAGATCAGCTAAATTCGCTGTTCTGATTTCTCCAGGGGAGCCTTAAAGGAGTAACCTAGTGGCAAATTGCTATTTTTAAATTATAGCTCAATCCAGTTACCGTCTTTATCTGCATAAAGTGTCCCTTTAGTACCATCTTCCAATGAAACTTCTAATTTGTATTGCATTTTATCATTAACGTAGGCCTTATCCACAGTTGCCGTTGGGTAACTTTTGGTAATTGCAGCACTTACTGCTTCTGGTAATTTATCTAGTTCAATAGCTTCAAAGCCATCTTGTGTTGCTTCAATTACTTGTGTTACTGCCATGGCAGTTTCATTTTCTTGAGCAAATGCTGTTAAACCTACAAATGTAAATACTGATGCTAGAATTAATTTTTTCATGATATTTATTTTTAATTGTTAAACTTGTTAGGTATCATGAAATAATAATACCAAAAAATAAAATAATACACATGTATTTGATTATGAGTTTCTTAACTATATTTTTATAAATTACCAACTGTGTAAAAGTGGAACTAAAGACAACAAAATGTGTAACTATTATACAATTTTCAATGCGCTATGTGTTGTAAAGCAATGGCTTTTTAAAACCTAATTCAATACCCTTTTCGATATCTAAGGACGGAATCTTAATTATAATTCAATTGTGTGTTGCACAATTGTGTCTCCAACATATTTTCTGAAGCGAACTTATAAGTTTAATTGTTACCTCTAAAACCATTATATAAAGTGTTTCCATAAAAATTTATAGAGGTTAGCTATTTTAATTCTAATCCATTTTAGATGTTTTATTTTTAAAATTTTGCGCTTCTAAATTCTCAATGTCTTTTTATTAACCCAAAACTTTATAACACAAAAAAGGCTGCCGAAGCAACCTTTTTCTACCAAACTAACTAACTTAATCTACTACTAAATACAGGCTATAATTTACATTTCAATCCAGTTGCCTTCTGCGTCAGCATAAAGAACTAGTTCTACCTCGGCATTGCTGATTTCTAATTTATAGTTTAATTCACCATTTACATAGGCTTTGTTGATGCTAGCTCCTGGAAAATCTTTTTCTAAAGCTGCCGTTACCGCTTCTGGTAGTGCCTCGATTTTAATTTCTGTGAAATCTTGTATAAAAATACTTTCCATAATTCCGTCGTGGAAAATAGGAGTTATTTCAGTTGCCGTAACCGTTCCCAAACTTCCTATGGCTAATGCTGTTGCAAATACTACATTTTTCATTTTCTTCTATTTTAATTATTCTATTACATTTTTAAACTCGAATAGTTATAAGGAAGAATGATGCCAGAAAGACAAATAGTCATTATTATGGCTTAAAGAACTGATTAATAGATGTTTGCTGTTTAAAAAGAATAATAAAGAAATGGGTAAAACTGTGTACTTACTTTTAAAAAGTGTGTAAAAAGTAGGCAGTAGGCAGTAGGCAGTAGGCAGTAGGCAGTAGGCAAAATTAATTTTTTGGATTAGTGAAAACTATTCTATTAATAAAAAAGTCCAAAGTAAAAATATTTTTATTTTGGACTTTAATGTATGTAATCTTCAAACAAGCAAATTGCTTTATTTTGAAACTAAACCTGATGCGCAGGCTTTAATAAGTCGTTTACCGTTTTTACAGGATTAAAAGTCACTAAGGGCACTTCTACAAAAACGGTATTCCAAAAAGCCATGCCTCCATTCCATAAGCCTGGCAATTCTAAGGCCTTTAAATCGACACCGTCTTTAGTTTTTTCGGTGATAAATCCTTGTTTTGTATCTACAAAATCTAGAAGATGATACCCCTCTCCTTTGTAATTTTTTACGCCGCAAACCAAGTCTACCGGATTAAAATGGGTAGAATTTTTAAAAATATCCATTTGATCAGCATCAGCTGTATTTACTTGTGCCGATTCTATAATTTGCAACGAAATATCTCCCTGGCTATCCTGAATCCAAAAAGGACCACCACCAGCTTCGCCTTCATTTTTAACCATCCCACAGATGCGGATAGGCCTATTGATTTTATTTTTTAAAATTTCAATTTGTTTGGTGCTGTCTAAATTTATAAAATCAGGAGCAAAGCGTACATTGAGTTCTGTTTCTAAAAATTGTTTCACCTCAGCTAGCTCCTTTGGGGCTAATCCTTGTTGCTCCTCCAAGCGATGAGCATATGCAAAGGCCTTTGCTTGAGTTTTTAATAATAACCCTGCTAATATTTTTTTGCTATCCGCAATTTTCGCTAAGACTTTAGTTGTCACTACATTGTCAATATTTTTTATAAATATAAGATCAGCTTCTTGTTCGTTTAAATTTTCAATTAAGGCACCGTGACCTCCCGGCCTGAATAACAAAGTCCCATCTGTATTTCTAAACAAGGTATTGTCCATACCCACGGCTATTGTATCGGTTTCTGGTTTCTGGTACGAATAACTAACATTAAAAGAACTACTGGTTTCCTTAGAAACGCGTTCTTTTATGGCATCAAATTCAGCAGTAAACATTTCGCCATGTTGTTCTGAAATCGTAAAATGTAGTTGTGCGTTGCCATTAGTGCACGAATACAACGAAGCCTCTTTTAAATGTTCCTCAAAGGGGGTTGCCGCAAAGTCTCCATAATTATGAAAAGGCAAAAGCCCCTTTGGGTAAAAACCATAATTTAGTGCCTCTTCGGACAACATTTCATTAATAAATGAGTAGAGCTCTTCGCCTGGATTGGTACTTTTTACCTTTACTCTCTCCTGTATAATTTCATAAAAGGGAAGCTCTTTTAAGTGATCCGAAAAAAATTTAAGGTCTTTATCGTTTGTTCTTTTAAAATAGTTTTCTAATGTTTCCTTTTGCGGCTGGTAGACTTCTAAAAAATTAAAAAATGCTTTAAACATTCTTGATGCTGCTCCTGATGCTGGAACAAATTTTAACAAACTGCATTCATTCTTTTTCGCATCAAAAGTCTTCATTAAGCTTTGTTCTTCATCATCCGTAAATCTTCGGATTCCGTCACCAACAATAGCAGCTTTGTTTAAGTTTACAAACGGAATACCCTCTTTAAAGGTTTCTATCTGATTCAGTACTTTTTCTTGTACTATACCTTTCTCCTTAAGTTGCTGTTTATCTTTTTCCGAAAATGTGTTCATGAATCTAAAAGTTTATCGATATGTGCTATTGCCGTTTTTAGCCTGGTATTCTTATCCCCCTTCAATAGTACATATGGTCTATTATAGGTATCTAAAGTGTTTTTAAAATATTGGAACATCCGTTCTCTTTCCCCTGGTTTATCACGTAAATCGTCTTTTTCCCATGGAACATCAATATACGTCAAAAAGTACAAATCGTAGGTATTTTCTAATGCATATTTTTCCAAAATAGGATCGCAATGACCAATATAATAAGCTTCAGAATATACTTTAGTTTCCAATAAATCGGTATCGCATATCAAAACTTTATTCGCTTTTTCAACCAACTTATTTTCTAGTCGCATTTGACCTTCAGCGATAGGCAGTAGGTCTTTAGGCTCGCAAGTTTTACGGTGCTCGTTCCATTTATCTTGTAAATATTCTCTAGCATACTCAGGTACCCATACAGAATGATAATGCCGAGCTAATTGTTCTGACAAGGTAGTTTTACCAGTAGACTCAGGACCAAATAAAACTATTTTTATAATGTTTGAATGGATTTGTTTAAACTTTTCTTCCATGCTAAATACCCTTGGATCGCTAAAATTGTAAATATAAGATACTGTAAAGATAATATTCCTAGTCCACGATAGGCATAAAGTGGTACCGTAATTAGGTCAGCAATAATCCAAAGAGTCCAGTTTTCAAGCTTTTTTGTCGCCATAAACCACATGGCTGTAAAAAAGAGACCTGAGGTAAAAATATCGATGTAATTTTCAACTTTTATCTCAGAATTAAAGGCTTGATACACCAAATAGGTCACTATCATCGTCGCTAGACATAAAATAATACCAATTATTTTTTCTTTCCTTGTGGTTCTCGAAATTGGGACTAAAATGGTATCTCCTTTTTTTCTACTCCAATTGTACCAGCCGTATATGCTCATTACAGAATAATAGAAATTCATCATCATATCCCCAAAATACTCGGCTTTGTATAATAAATACACTGTAATAATGGTAGCTATTAATCCCGTGGGATAGACTAAAATATTCTCTTTTTTAGCATACACCACACTCGCAATTCCGAAGAAAAAAACGAGTACTTCTAGAACAATGACATAGGTTGGACTCTCTTGATAGGCCTCTAAAAAAAAATCAAAAATGGGATACATAGTCGCTTCTATCTGATTTTACTATTTTTAGATACAAAAGTCCTTTATCCATCAACTCAAAAGCTTCTTTTATTTCGGTATTTAAAATAGTCATTACGAGGTCATATTCACCATACACTTGAGTACTTAAGGGGTTTTCAAGTACCGTAAGACCAGAAGCTCTTAGTTTTTTGATAAAATTGATAATAATGGGTTCAAATGTATCTTGTAAAGGTGATAAGGTAAGTTCTACAGAAATATTCATGCTAAAAAAAATTTAAAAATAATGTATTAAAGAGTATACCTAAGGCCAAAACATAGACTATCCATCGAATTGCCTTTTCAGGTTTTTTATAATTTTACCGCGTACACACAGGTATACCCCTGAAACTCTAAAAAGTCAAAAGCATAGCTAGAATAATCGCCTTTGAAATTTATTTCAGCAATACTTTCAGCGTCCTCTAAATCGAACTCCTTTACATCAATATGGTGCAAAAAACTAAGCCCTTTATGACTGTAAATTTTATATAGTGATTCTTTAGCACCCCAAACTACCGTTAACTTTCTTACAATAGCATCTGAATTTGCTAAGGTTTTATATTCTTCTATGGGCGTAAATTTGTGTGCTATTTTTAAAATTTTATCGCGTTGCAATTCAATGTCGATACCTACTTCATCATTGCGTTGTGCCACAATAATTGCCGTAAAATCATTTGAATGAGTGATTGAAATTTTATTCCCATCTTTTAAATGAGGTTTTCCGTTTTCATCATAAAATAAATCGTGATCTACGTATCCTGCCTCAGCCAATAAATGTCTTATACTTAAGAAAGCTCTTCGATGCTGTTCTGATTTCATCCCTGCCATTCGTTCGGAACAAACCGTTGTGAGGGTAATACCCTTTGCTAGATCAACCTCAGACTCAGTTACATTCCAAATGTAAACGGTAATGCTCGGTGTTACGGTAATTGTTTTGTAAAGAGGCATGGCTTTAGTACCTTTGCAACCACTAAAATAATAGTGGTAAAATTGCTATATAACGAAAGTAAAAATAAAAAAGGATATGAGCACTAAAACTATTCCCTATATACCGTACAAGGTAAAAGATATTTCTCTAGCAAATTGGGGAAGAAAAGAAATTAATTTAGCAGAATCAGAAATGCCAGGTCTTATGGCCTTAAGGGAAGAGTATGGTGATGATCAGCCTTTAAAAGGAGCTCGTATCGCTGGATGTTTGCATATGACCATACAAACTGCTGTGCTTATTGAAACCTTAGTGGCCTTAGGGGCTGAAGTTACTTGGAGTTCTTGTAATATATTTTCTACTCAAGACCAAGCTGCTGCTGCAATAGCAGACGCTGGAGTTGCTGTTTATGCATGGAAAGGTATGAACGAACAAGAATTTGACTGGTGTATAGAACAAACTTTATTTTTCGGAGAAGATCGCAAACCTTTAAATATGATTCTAGATGATGGTGGCGATTTAACCAATATGGTCTTAGACCGCTATCCCGAATTAGCAGGTGACATTAAAGGACTTTCTGAGGAAACTACAACTGGTGTACATCGACTTTATGAGCGCATGAAAAAAGGTACTTTACCAATGCCAGCGATTAATGTGAATGACTCCGTAACTAAATCTAAATTTGATAATAAATACGGTTGTCGTGAGAGTGCTGTTGATGCTATTCGAAGAGCAACAGATACAATGCTTGCGGGCAAAAGAGTGGTTGTTGCAGGCTACGGCGATGTAGGTAAAGGAACTGCAGCTTCTTTTAAAGGAGCAGGCTCTATTGTTACCGTTACTGAAATTGACCCTATTTGTGCGCTACAGGCTGCCATGGACGGTTTTGAAGTAAAAAAGCTAGAAAATGTAATTGCCAATGCCGATATCGTGATCACCACAACCGGAAATAAAGATATTATTCGTGCGGAACATTTTAAAGCGGTAAAAGACAAAACAATCATTTGTAATATAGGTCATTTTGATAACGAGATTGACATGGCTTGGTTGAATAAAAATTACGGGAACACCAAAGACGAAATTAAACCGCAAGTAGATAAATATACCCTAGACGGTAAAGATATTATTATTTTGGCCGAAGGTAGATTGGTGAATTTAGGTTGTGCTACTGGCCACCCTAGTTTTGTAATGAGTAATTCATTTACCAATCAAACATTAGCTCAAATAGAACTCTGGAAATACAGCGAAAAGTATAAAAACGAAGTATATATGCTACCAAAGCATTTAGATGAAAAAGTGGCTTTTTTACATCTTGCGCGCTTAGGTGTTGAGTTAACAGAATTAAGTACGGATCAAGCAGAATATATAGGAGTTACGGTTAAAGGACCATTTAAACCTGAATATTACAGGTATTAGTGGTTGGTAAACTAAAAAAATACAAGCTCCAGTTCAACTTCGCTAGGTGACCAAGCCCATTAGCTGAGAAAATTATAACCCCACTTTAAAAAAGTGGGGTTTTTAAATACCTTTTAAAAAAAGCAATTTTTATTGCTGCTTAATATATAAGCTAGCAACCATTTTATTTTTTTAAACCTTTTAACTTTGTTTGATGCATATACTTTTAACAGGAGCAACAGGAACATTAGGTTCTAGAGTCTTATATTCGCTATTCGAAGAGCGTTTTAACACCATAACGACTATTTATCTTCCCGTTCGTAAAAAAACCACGGTTGATCCTGAAAAACGTATTCAGAATGTGCTTTTAAGTGAATTTGCACCCCAATTTATAAAAGATAATACGGCTGCTATTCTTAATAAAATAATAGTGATTAATGCTGACGATTTTTTAAACCCAGCGTCATTTTTAGGGAATAACACCAAAATAGATTTTTTTATCCACGCAGCTGGCTTTGTCAATTTATCAACCCTTCCAGGTGCGAAAACTGAAATATTTAAAGAAAATTTACAATTCACTAAGGATATATTTTTCGCTTTCCATACGCGCATTTCCAAATTTATCTATATCAGCACTGCCTTTGCCTCAGGTAATGTAGGCGGGCGTATTGAAAATGATTTCAGCACTATAGAAGCAGCGGAGTATCGCAATCATTACGAAGCCTCTAAACATGCTTCAGAGTTATTTTTAATTAAAGCCTGCAAAGAAGAGAATCTTCCCATTCAAATACTGCGACCCAGTGTTTTAGGAGGAAACATATGGGAAAAACCAACTTATTTTATTTCAAAATATATGGTTTTCTACTTGTTTGCGAAATTCTTTAAAAGTGCTCCTAAGGATGATAGCGTCCGAATTACCACAACCGAAACGACGGGATTGAATATTATCCCCACCGATTATGCTGCTCAAGTAATTGCAAAAGTAATTTCGAGAGATATTGAACAATTAAATATTGTGCATCGTAAAGAAACGAATATGATGAAGGGTATTGCTCAAATTCTAAACACAGTAGGCTTTACTAATTTTAGTTTTACCACGGATGAAATCAATACCACAACAGGGTATAAATCCGAATTAGAAGCGTATTATTATGAAACAATAGGCGTGCATTTACATCCTTATATGACTTCTAAACCCAATGAATGGGATACCGAACTTTTAGAAAGTATTCTACCTATTCCGGAGTACACCCTTGAAGATTATTTGGCAGAAACAGTGGCCTTTGCCGTAAAACATAATTTTAGAAATCAGAAGTGGTAATGGGCTTTTAGGTTTTAGTTTTGGATCATTCTTTCCCTAGTGGCTGTATTCTTTTCCTATTGAGCCTTGTACGTTTTATAGGCTAGACTTCGTGTTTCATTTCTTAAACCCAATACCTAATAGTCATAAGCACGAAAACCCTTCATTATCAATAGTGATAAGAAGGGCTTTATGTTGTTATAAGAAATTAACTCCTAAGCTTCGAAAGGCTCAATAGATACGAAAGATTTTCCTCCCGATTTCTTCTGGAATTTTACCATACCATCTACACGTGCGTGTAAGGTATGATCTTTACCAGCGTATACGTTATCTCCTGGATTGTGTCTAGTTCCACGTTGTCTAACAATAATGTTACCAGCGATAGCGGCTTGACCACCAAAAATCTTAACACCTAAACGTTTTGATTCTGATTCTCTACCGTTTTTAGAACTACCTACACCTTTTTTGTGTGCCATTTTGTTATAGTTTTAAAATTTCTGTTGTATAACAGAAAAAAATTATACTTATGCTGGTTTCCCACCATCTAATTCATCTTGCCATTTCTTCAACTCATCCCACTTACCATCAGCTGCTAATTTAGCTTGTGCTGGCCATGTGTCTGTTACGTGATTCCCACGAACATCAGCGATGATTTCAGAAATTTTAGCTGCGTCGGTTTTAGCTAATTCTGCAAAAGTCGAAATACCTGCTGCTGCTAAAGTTTCAGCAATTTTAGGTCCAATACCTTCCACTTTTTTCAAATCATCTACCGCAGTAGCTTTCTTTGGAGCTGCTTTTTTAGGAGCTTTCGCTTTCACTTCTTTCTTAGGAGCTTCCTTTTTTGGAGCGGCTTCTTTTTTAGGAGCGGCTTCTTTCTTTGGAGCTGATTTTTTAGCACCTGAAGTAACAATACTTTCGATAACTAATTCAGTTAAATACTGTCTATGACCGTTTCTAACCTTGTAACCTTTACGCCTTTTTTTCTTAAAAACGATTACCTTATCACCTTTTAGGTGCTTAATGACTTTTGCCTCAACAGCGGCTCCGTCTATAGCTGGGGCGCCAATTGTGATGTTACTACCGTCTTCTAATAAAAGAACATTGTCAAAAGTAACTTTGCTACCTTCTTCTTCTTGTAAACGGTGAACATACACTTTTTGGTCTTTCGCAACTTTAAATTGCTGCCCTGCTATCTCTACAATTGCGTACATAGCTTGTGTTTGTTATTTATCAATAAATCAGTTTGCCTATTTTAAATAGGCGGGTGCAAATATACTGCTAATTACTTAAATTGCAAGATTTTTTTACAAGAAGTATTTAAAAACTTTATCGCTCGAAAATCGCCGCTTTTACAAGGGTATTTAGCTACAATATGAACTGAGTACAGTGCTTTTAATTTTTATGCTGTTTTTTTAAATTATTCGAAGACTTGAATAATTGCATAAAAGCTAAGGTTAAGACAATAGAAGTTGCAAAGCCCATGATGGCCACGGTAAAAAAGACAATACCTACTTCTTTGTTGTTATTTTTAAACCACTGCTCTGAAAGCTCTGGTAAAAAATCTAGGTTAATTTCTGTCGCATAAAAAGCAAAAAATACAGTGAAAATCAAGGTAGCCACGAAGCCCGTAACAATACCGGCTGAAAACCCCTTACCGTAATTAAAGGTATCTCTATTCTGGATGCGCAAGTATTTAATAGCTTCATAAATACCAAAACCTGTAATAACTCCATTAAACAGACTGTAAAAAACGTTGGTATGCAGTCCAAAAAGTGACAGTATTAAAAAGTATGCTATTAAAGACCCGCTAGTGGCTATTCCGAATCTTACGGGTAATATAAATCTCATCATTATTTTTCGAATTTTAAAATGTTGGGTCAAATTAAGGAAAAAGTACGAATATTTTTAAAAAGTCATGTTAAAGAGTTAAGATTTTTCTTCATCTAATTAAAAAAAAACTATTATTTTCGTGTAACAAAATTCAAAATACCCATACTAACCTAGTAGTTATACTGTGTATTTTATCAGTTTACAAAAATTGCTAATTTAATTTAAAACACTTATCAAGAATGAAAAGAAATTTATTTCTAGCTGTTTCGCTTTCACTAGCGGGAATAACAGCTAACGCTCAAGAAGTGTCTTATGAAGAGTACAAACTGGACAATGGACTCCATGTTATTCTTCACCAAGACAATAGTGCGCCTTTGGTAACGACATCAGTAATGTACCATGTTGGAGGCAAAGATAGAACAGAAGGAAGAACAGGTTTTGCTCATTTATTTGAGCATTTATTGTTCGAAGGAACTGAAAATATTGAAAGAGGAAAATGGTTTGAAATTGTTTCTTCTAACGGAGGCACAAATAATGCAAACACGTCTCAGGACAGAACCTATTACTATGAAGTTTTCCCTTCAAATAATTTAGAATTAGGTCTTTGGTTAGAATCTGAGCGCTTGCTTCACCCCATCATCAACCAAGTAGGGGTTGACACTCAAATTGATGTGGTTAAAGAAGAAAAAAGAAGAAGCTATGACAACAGACCTTATGGTCAAATTTTGCAAGTGGTTGGAGATGCTTTATTTTCAAAACACCCCTACAAAGACCCTAATATTGGGTATATGAAAGATTTAGAGGCGGCAACTCTAGAAGATGTTACTGCCTATAACAAAATGTATTATGTGCCTAACAATGCGGTGCTAACCGTAGCTGGCGATATAGATGTGGCCAAAACAAAAAAGATGATTCAAGATTATTTTGGCCCTATAAAAAGAGGTGCTGATGTGGTTCGTAATTATCCAAAAGAAGACCCAATAACGGTAGAAACTAAATCAGTTACTTACGATGCGAACATACAAATTCCGGCGTCTATCATTGGGTATCGCACCCCTGGTTTTAAAGAGCGTGATGCCTATGTACTTCAAATGATTTCTAGTTATTTAAGTGACGGTCCAAGTTCTAAGCTTAATAAAAAAATGGTCGATGATCAAAAACAAGCCTTATCAGTAGGGGCTTTTAACATTGATCAAGAAGATTATGGAATGTATCTTGTTTTTTCATTGCCCTTAGGCGAAACAAGTTTACAGACTTTAAATACAGAGATTGAAGAAGAAATCACGAAAGTGAGAACCGAATTGATTTCAGAAAAAGATTACCAAAAACTACAAAATAAATTTGAAAATCAGTTTGTGAATTCAAATTCAAGTGTTGAAGGTATAGCTGGATCATTAGCCACGAATTACATGCTATATGGCGATACTTCTTTGATCAATAAGCAAATTGATATTTACAGATCAATAACTCGTGAGGAAATTAAAACTGTCGCTGACAAGTATTTAAAGCCTAACCAACGTGTTATTATCGATTATTTACCACAAGAAAAACCTGCAAATTAAACACTACAATGAAAAAAATATATATCACCTTAGTTTTTGCATTCGTTGCCTTTGCAACCAATGCACAAATAGACAGGAGTACCATGCCAAAAGCAGGTCCTGCTCCTGAAATTAATTTAAAAGAACCACAACGCTTTGAACTTAAAAACGGTTTAAAAGTACTAGTGGTAGAAAACAATAAATTACCTAGAGTTTCGGTACAATTACGGATAGATAATCCTCCGGTTACTGAAGGCAGCAAAGCAGGGGTAAGCTCTTTTGTCGCAAGCCTTTTAGGAAATGGATCAACTAGCATTTCAAAAGATGCCTTTAACGAAGAAGTAGATTTTTTAGGTGCCAGAATTAGTTTTGGTTCACAAAGCGCTTTTGCAAGTTCTCTATCTAAATATTTTCCTAGAATCATCGAATTAATGGCCGATGCTGCCCTTAATCCAAACTTTACTCAGGAAGAATTTGATAAGGAGAAAGAAAAAATCTTAACAAATTTAAAATCTTCGGAAAAAGATATTGGGGCTATTGCAGGCAGAGCACGGTCAGCTTTAGCGTACGGAAAAGATCATCCTTACGGAGAATTTACAACGCCTGAAACAGTTGAAAACATTAAACTTGCTGATGTAAAGCAATTTTACAGCAACTATTTTGTACCCGCAAACGCCTATTTAATAGTGATTGGCGATGTAAATGTAAAGGATGTGGAAAAATTAGTAAAGCAACACTTTACGCCTTGGATAAAAGCAACACCTCCATCATTTCAATTTTCAAAACCTTCAGATGCGCAATACACGCAAATAAATTTTATTGATGTTCCAAGTGCAGTGCAGTCAGAAATCGCTGTACAAAGCTTAGTAGAATTAAAAATGAGTGATGCTGATTATTTCCCAGCTATCATTACCAACCAAATTTTAGGTGGTGGTGGTGAAGGTCGTTTATTTTTAAATTTAAGAGAAGATAAAGCTTATACGTACGGTTCGTACTCCAGTATTGGAAATGACAAATACGCTCCCTCAAGATTTTCGGCTACAGCACAAGTAAGAAATGCTGTTACGGATAGCGCAGTAGTTGAAATTTTAAAAGAGATTGATAAAATTAGAAAAGAACCCGTTTCTGAGAAAGATTTAGCCAATACCAAGGCTAAATATATTGGACGATTTATCATGGCCTTAGAGCGTCCTGAAACTATCGCAGGCTATGCGCTTAATATCGAAACAGAAAACCTTTCTAAAGATTATTACAAAAACTACTTAGAGCGTATTAATGCGGTAACAATTGCTGATGTTCAAAAAGCAGCACAGAAATATTTTAGCACAGAAAATGCAAGAATTGTAGTTGCCGGAAAAGGTAGCGAAGTACTTGACAACCTTGAAAAGGTAAGTTTTAATGGCAAAACTATTCCTGTGATGTATTATGATAAAATGGTGAATAAAGTAGAAAAACCAGATTATACTGCCGCCATTCCCGAAGGTATGAATGCGAAAACTGTAATTGAAAACTACATGAAAGCCATCGGTGGAAAAGACAAACTCGCTGGTGTATCGTCTTATTCAATGTCAGCAGAAGCAGAAATTCAAGGTATGAAATTAAACCTTGAAATTAAAAAAACCACCAACGATCAGTTCATGCAAGATGTGAAAATGATGGGGAATTCTATGAGCAAGCAAGTTGTGGATGGTAATTCTGGCTATATGGTCATGCAAGGACAAAGAAAAGATTTAGACGAAACAGAGCTGGCTAAAATAAAGGTTGAATCTGCTCCTTTTGCAGAACTAAACTATGATTTTGAAAATTTACAGCTTGAAGGAGTTGAAGATGTCGATGGCAAAAAGGCTTACAAGATTAAAATTTCTGATGAAAAAGCATCCTTTTACGATGTTACTACGGGTCTAAAAGTACAAGACGTAGTTACAGCTGAAATGAATGGTCAAAAGATGAGTAGTTCTTTTAATTTTTCAAATTACAAGGAAGTTTCAGGAATTTTATTTCCTTTTACATTAACGCAATCTATGGGTCCTCAAAAAGTAGATTTCAATGTAAATTCAATTAAAGTGAATGAAGGTGTTTCTGATGCTGATTTTGAATAGATAAAATTTTTATGTATTTAATAAGCCTCCAAAGTTTAATTCTAAACTTTGGAGGCTTTATTTTTTAACACTTTTACCTACTACATTGTTTGTACCAATCGCTTTTGAAACTGCAGAAAGGAACAGATAGTTTAATGAAGTTCAGTACCTTTATAGTAGATTAAAAACAAAGTCATGAAAAAATATTTTTTAATTGCCTCAGCACTCTTTAGCATTTTTTTATTCTCATGTAAAGAAAGCACTAAAACCAAAGCCCCGACCCAAATGCAAGAAGTTGTAGCTGTACACAACGAAGTGATGCCTAAAATGGCATATATAGGTCAATTAATTGCCCAATTAGAGGACAAAATTGAAGAAACAGATACGCCTGAAGCTTATATGGAGGCTGGTGAAGACCTGCGCGAAGCCAACATCGCCATGAATGATTGGATGAAAACTTTTGTTGAAAGTTTTGATGGGGAAGAAATCAGGAAAGGGAAAGCCCTTACTGAAGAAAAACAAAAAGCATTAGACCAACAAGAAGCCACGGCTAAAGCACTTAGAGATCAAATAAATACAAGTATTGAAAATGCTGAGAATTTATTGAAATAGGGTCTTAAGCTATGGGCAGCCCGTACATCAGTAACCGCTTATACCTTACCTCATTAAACAGGTTCAGATTTTCTATTGACTTACTAAGTATTCCCTTGTGTACTTGCCACGCCACTAGGGCCACACAAAACCTTTTTCGCAAAGTAACGCAATTTGGTCACAAGCAAAACTAAAAATCTAAACGAAAATAGGATAAAAGTGCTTGTTTAACCCTTTGGTATGGGTACGAAGTTTTTTAATGGTACACTCTTGAAAATTTGCCTTTTAACTTCTTGGGTAGACTAATCTTTCCATCTTAAAGTTTCCATAATAGCGCGCATATCGGCTTGTAAGTAGTTTGCAGCAGGCAAGATAGAATCGTAATTTGGTTTTGTGTAAAAGTATACCGAACCCGTCACAAAGTGATGAATACTGTCGGTTACGTAAAATTGCGATTGAGAAGCAGCATCGCCTGTTATTTGAAAATACGTGCCATACACTTTATGATCTTCATTTATAAAAGTTCTTGGCTCAATATGATCTGCCTTCCGCATGTGCTCGAAAGATAGCTTTTGGGCGTCACCAATTAGGGTCTCTAAATTATTTGCAATTGTTTTATGCGTAATAAAAATAGACCCTTTCATTTCAGGGTAGTCCAAAACAATAGCATTTTTATTTTTGACAATAGGCTTTGCTAATTCGTTATAATTAAAAATAAAGTTGTCATTTTCAAATTGTGCCTCAACAGGTGTTGGAAAATCTAATCGGAGCATCGCTTTTGGCTTAGGAACATACACCTCTTCTTGACACCCCATAAAAAATAAAAAAAACAGTATTACGAATCCAGAAATTTTAAAGTTCATTTGGCAATGTTATTTTAATTTGCTTCAATCTTTTTTTATCTAAGCTTTCTACTACAAACGCATACTCTTTAAAGCTTATTATCTCGCCACGCTTAGGAAAGCTACCTGCAATTTCTAAAACAAAACCGGCAATGGTTTCAGACTCTCCTTTACGCTCTTCAAAGTCGTTTTCATCATCAATCTTTACCACTCTGTAAAAATCTTTCAAGGTAGTTTTACCATCAAAAACATAATTAGTATCGTCTAATTTGGAGTAAATTAAATCTTCATCATCAAACTCATCACTTATATCACCTACTATTTCTTCGATAATATCTTCTAACGTAACAATACCCGAAGTGCCTCCAAATTCATCCACAACAATCGCTAAATGATTTTTCTTTTCTTGAAATTCTAGTAGCAAATCATCTAGCTTCTTATTTTCAGGCACAAAGTATGGCTCTCGGATAAGATTCATCCAATTAAAGGCCTTACGGTCAATATAGGGCAGCAAATCTTTTACATACAAAACACCTTTTACGTTATCTACATTTTCAGAAAAAACAGGAATTCTAGAATAACCCATTTTTTTTATTTCTTCTAAAACTTCGAGATATTTCATTTCGGTATTCAAGGCAAAAATATCAATTCTGGGACGCATCACCTGTTTGGTATCGGTATTCCCAAAAGACACAATACCTTCTAATATTTTCTGCTCTTCTTTCGTTGTATCACCTTCAGAGGTAAGCTCCAAGGCTTGCGATAAATGATCGACACTTAAACTCGATTTTTGCTTCCCTAACCTGTTGTGTAAAAATATCGTTGCCGAGCGCATAGGTGCACTTAAAGGTGTAAACAAAAAATCCAATGCTCGTAATGGGAAAGCCATCATGTGGGCAAATATTTTTTGATTTCTATTGGCGTACACTTTAGGTAGTATTTCACCAAACATTAAAATCAAAAAAGTGACAACGACTACTTCCAGTAAAAAACGAACAGAAATAAAGCCTAAAATTCGATAGGTAATGTCTGAAAAAATGACATCGCCAATAGAGCTAAAAAGTAATACAATGGCAATATTAATAGCATTGTTGGCAATTAATATGGTCGCTAAAAGCTTTTTTGGTTTTTCTAAAAGTTTTACGATAATATTTCCTTTAGTAGTCTTTTCATCTTCGATCGTATTTACCTCGGTACCTGAGAGTCCGAAAAAGGCGACCTCAGCACCTGAAATTAGCGCGGAGCAAAAAAGCAAAATAAAAAGAACACCTATTTTAAAGGCTAAAGCACTATCGAAAACAACACTTAATACGGCACTAAAGGGGTCTGGGTCCAAAGATTATAATTTATGTTTTAAATTAAAATGGTAGATCATCTTCTTGATGGGGTTCGTTCGAGGAAGAAGGTGCACCTTGTGCTATACTGCTATTTTGTGTATTTTGGGTAGCAGTATTAGGTTCGTTACTCTGATTATTCCCTGAATTTGATTTGGTTGTCAAAAAAGTAAAATCTTGCACATGAACTTCGGTAGTGTAGCGTGGTTGACCATCTTCTCCTTGCCACTGCCTATTTTTTAAGCGACCTTCGACATATACCTTATCGCCTTTACTTAAATATTTCTCACAGATTTCTGCTGCTTTATTGCGAATAACAATATTATGCCAGTCGGTATTGACTACTTTTTCACCAGTTTGCTTGTTGGTATACGATTCGTTGGTAGCTAATGGAAAGCGCCCTATGCAATTACCGCCTTCAAAATAATGAACTTTTACTTCGTCGCCTAAATGTCCTATTAACATTACCTTATTTAATGTACCGCTCATAACCAAAATATTTTGTCAAAAATACTAAAATTTAAATGCATTTATAAAATCTGCGATTAAAACTGGCACAGGATATTCATATAATTCTGAAACGGGTATCCCATCCTTCATTTCATCAGTCATACTCACAATCCAAAAAGTGGTGTATAAATGCTGGTGTGACAGCTTGTGAACAATTTCAGTCGTATTATATTGATATACTTCAAACGCATTTTTAAAATTAAATTGCTTTTCAATTTCACTTTTAATTTTAAACGCCGCTAAGCTTTGATCAGATTCTACTAAGGGAAATTCATATAAGTTTTGCCAGATACCCTTTCCTGTTCTTTTTCTAAGGATTGTTTTATTTTGAGCATCTAGTAGAACAAGGTAATTAAAATACCTTAGCTTTACTTTTAATTTTTTAAGTTTTACCGGGAGCTCATCAATTTTCCCCTCCTTTAAAGCTACACAACTATTTTGCAAGGGGCAAGCCCCGCAGTTTGGATTCCTAGGCACGCATTGGATGGCACCAAATTCCATAATAGCCTGGTTATACGTACGTATCGCCTCAACATCCATGACACGCTCTGCTAAGGCTTTAAAATATTTAATACCCTCTGCACTGTTTATGGCCAATGAAACTCCAAAATAACGCGCTAAAACTCTATATACGTTGCCGTCTACAACAGCCTCGGGCCTATTAAAGCTAATCGACGCTATGGCACTCGCTGTATAATCACCTACACCTTTTAATTTTATGAGTTCTTTATATGAATCCGGAAAGCGAGCATTGTAGTTCTCTGTTATTACTTTGGCGGTCGCATGTAAGTTTCTAGCCCTGGAATAATACCCCAGTCCTTGCCAAAGTTTTAAAACTTTTTCCTCACTAGCAGCCGCTAAATGTCTTACGGTCGGAAAATTATCAATAAATTTTAAATAATAAGGCGTACCTTGAGCGACTCGGGTTTGTTGCAACATAATTTCTGATAGCCAAATATGATACGCATCTGTTGTTTTTCTCCAAGGAAGCTCTCTTTTATTTTTGGCATACCAAAGCAAAATTTGTTTTGAAAATATCATTAAGAAATAATTAGCCTATATTTTTGTGCAAAAATACGGAGTACGAAAAATAATCTGTTTTTTTATTCATGTAAAGAGTAGAATTTAAGTATAGCAATAGGTAGCGAACATTTTGAACTAAAAAAACACTCTAAAAAACCCTATTATTCGACGATAAAATCAAACAGGAATCGCTCCATCGTCAAAAGTAATGGTTTATATGCTTAAAAATGAAGTTCTTTAATGTGAACATTGAATTTTAATTTATATATTTGCAACCCGAAAAAACATAGATAAATCTAGTACAGAAAATGACGAAAGCGGATATTGTAACGAAAATCTCAGAAAAACTGGGAATTGAAAAAGGAGATGTACAGGCTACTGTAGAATCTTTTATGGAAGAGGTTAAATATTCATTGGAAAATGGAGACAATGTATATTTAAGAGGTTTTGGTAGTTTTATTATCAAAACAAGAGCTGAAAAAACAGGTAGAAATATTTCAAAAAATACTACCATTAAAATTCCGGCACACAATATTCCTTCTTTTAAACCAGCAAAGGTTTTCGTAGAAAGCGTAAAGAGTAACGTAGAAGTAAAATAAAATATTAATCCTAAAAAGTCATAATTTATGCCAAGTGGTAAAAAAAGAAAAAGACATAAGGTAGCTACACACAAGCGCAAGAAGCGTAGAAGAGCTAACCGTCACAAGAAAAAGTAGTTGTATCAACTACTTTTTCGTTTTAAAACGTTCATTGACATAGAAATTCGTGAACGAATTTCATCAGGTTTTAAAGAACCTGTTACATACATTGTTTAATCATTTATTTAACTATTACCTTATCATAGGTTGCGCTTAAATAAATAAAAATTGATTCAGGTGAATAGAGAATTAATCGTAAGATCTAGTTCCGATACCGTCGATTTTGCCCTATTAAAAGATGGAAAATTAACAGAGCTTCAAAAAGTAGAAGACAGTAATAATTTCTCGGTTGGCGATATTTTTATCGCAAAAGTGAGAAAACCTGTTACTGGATTAAATGCTGCTTTTGTAAATGTGGGTTATGAAAAGGATGCTTTTTTGCATTATCATGATTTAGGCCCACAGCTTTCTACCATGCTTAAATTTATAAAAAATGCAAGTACTGGTAAATTAAAAGATTTTTCATTAAAAGATTTTCCGTTTGAAGATGATATTAATAAAGATGGTGTTATTACCGATGTAATAAAAGCAAACCAATCTTTATTAGTGCAAGTTGTTAAAGAACCAATATCCACAAAAGGACCACGTATTAGCTCTGAATTGTCTATCGCAGGACGATACTTAGTGATGGTTCCCTTCTCGGAACGCGTTTCTGTTTCTCAAAAAATAGAAAGCGGAGAAGAAAAAGACAGACTTAAAAGACTTGTTAAAAGTATTAAGCCTAAAGGATTTGGTGTTATTATTAGAACAGTTGCAGAAGGCAAAAAAGTCGCAGAACTCGACAAAGATCTACAAAACCTACTGACAAAATGGTCAGTAATGTGCAAAAAATTATATAAAGCCCCACACCCGTCAAAAGTTCTCGTAGAACTTAACAGGGCATCGTCTATTCTTAGAGACGTTTTCAACGATTCTTTTACAGGAATATATGTTGATGATGAAGTGCTTTATGAAGAAGTTAAAGATTATGTGGCAGAAATTGCCCCAGAGAAAGAATCTATTGTTAAATTGTACAGTGATCATACTACTCCGATTTTTGAAAAATTTGGAATAGAACGACAAATAAAAACTTCATTTGGTCGCACCGCGGCTATGAGCAAAGGTGCCTATCTTATCATAGAACACACTGAAGCGCTGCATGTAGTAGACGTAAATAGTGGAAACCGCTCTAACAAAGCAAAAAATCAAGAAGACACCGCGTTAGAAGTAAATATTCTAGCCGCTTCTGAAATTGCAAGACAATTACGCCTAAGAGATATGGGTGGTATTATTGTGGTTGATTTTATTGATATGACCAAGGGAGAAAACAGGAGAAAACTTTTTGATCATCTTAGAGATGAAATGAAAGATGATCGTGCCAAGCACAAAATTTTGCCTCCTAGCAAGTTTGGACTGATACAAATAACAAGACAACGGGTAAGGCCCGAAATGAATATTAAGACTACAGAGGAAGACCCCAATCAAAAAGGAAAAGAGGTTGAAGCTCCTATTGTTTTAATCGATAAAATAAATGTTGATCTTGAAAAATTACTCAACGGTCCGGCCAAGGATAATGTTATTACTTTAAACATTCATCCGTTTATCGCAGCCTTTATTAGTAAAGGTTTTCCATCCATACGCACTAAGTGGTTTTTAGAGCACAAAAAATGGATTAAAATACAACCTAGGGACGCGTATACGTATCTAGAATACCGTTTTAAGAACAAAGACGGAAAAACCATCTATTAAATTTTAAAAGCGACTCCAAAAGGGGTCGCTTTTTTTGTTTAGCATCTTTTTGTTTTTAGTATATTAGACTACGAAAACCAATACTCCCCATGAAAAAGCAACTATTATTTTACCTCTTTCTACTACTACTTTGTATTAGTAGTTGTACCTCGACTAAAACAGTTCCAAGAGTAGCGGATACAAATTATAACTTCTCCAAAGAACAGCGCACTCTTATACAACAAGCCGATGGCGATAAACCCATGCGGGTTTTTAAAATAAATAGCATCTCCGATTCTATTTTATTGCGGAAAAAAAGCGAATATATCAACCCTAATGACCCAGATTTGGCACTCTTTGTAGAGCGATTATTCGCAACAGTACGCGATAGTATGTCACTTGGGGTTGGCATAGCGGCGCCACAAGTTGGTATCTTAAAAAACATCATTTGGGTTCAACGTTTTGACAAAGAAAATCTACCATTTGAAGTTTATTTAAACCCAAAAATTATTCAATATTCTGAGAAAAAACAAACGAGAAAAGAAGGATGCCTTTCAATTCCCAACCGAAGTGAAACTTTAAATTCTAGGTCTTATGCCATTTTAATTGAATATGATACCATGGATAATACGCATCACAGTGAAATGGTAGAAGATTTTACGGCTATAATTTTTCAACATGAAATTGACCATCTCGACGGAATTTTATATTTGGACCATTTAAAAAAAGAAATGGAAGACGCTCAAGCTAATTAAAATGAACAATTTACAACCTTCTTACACCATTCGTGAAGCTACAAAAAAAATTGAAAACTATTGCGCTTATCAAGATAGATGCCATAAAGAAGTGGAGAAAAAACTTCATGAAATGGGGATGATTCCTATGGCTATCAATCAAATTATAGGGCACTTAATTCAAGAAAATTATTTAAACGAAGAGCGTTTTGCAAGAAGTTACGCCAGAGGAAAGTTCAATATTAAAAAATGGGGTAAAAAACGTATTGTAAACGAACTAAAACAGCGCGATATCTCAAAATACAACATAAGCTCGGCATTAAAAGAAATTGATGAGCATGATTATCTCGAGGCCTTAGACTTACTTGCCAAGAAAAGATTAGCGGCCATTACCGAAAAAAATAGTCAGAAAAGAAAAAAAAAGGTAGCTGACTATCTTTTATATCGGGGTTGGGAAAGTCATTTGGTGTATGAAAAGATTAACAACCTAATACCATAAAAAAGAGCGATTGTTTTCACAATCGCTCTTTTTTATTAAAGTATTTATAGTTTTGCTTATAAGTTAAATACGGCTCCAAAACTAAACACAAACTGGTTGTGTAATTCTTCAGCTGGCGTTAAACTTTCTGTTTTATATTTTGCAAATGGCAAAGAGGCTTCTGCAAACAAACCAAAACCATCACTAAAAAAGTAACGTGTTCCTAAATGTCCACCAAAGTTTTTTAAGCCCAAATTTAAACCTGGGTATACATCCATATTGTCAGGCAATTCCATAACACTCCCTAAGTTTGCATTGAAACGTACTTTTACGTCAAAACGATCTACAAAATCAGCATTAATAACTTCTTCTACACCTAAAATATAGGAAGTTGTTGCTCCAATAGAGAAGTTTTCTCCCATTCCGTAATCGTAACCCAATACTATTCCTGTTCCGTTCTCTTGAAAGTTGATACCTACTTGAAACTTTGCGTCATCTTTTCCGCTGTATGCCTGAGCATTTGCAAAAGAAACTCCAAGTATCATAGTTAAAATAACTAGTGTTTTTTTCATGATGTATTATTTAAGTTTTTGTGATATTCATTTAATGGGCGCAAAGATATATATTAATTGCTAATTGTATTGCTCAAATAACGGTTTGTTCTTGTAATGGCTTTTTCATTTTTTTTATCAATCCATTTTTGACCTTGACGCTTACGCATAAACGTATCGTAAAAACGCATGATAAAAATATTATAAAAGGCTTTACCTAAATTTTTCGGATCCCGAGCTAATGCCCGTAGGCTCATAGAAAACCCAGGGGTAATATACTTCATATAATGCCAGTAGCCTTCAGGTATGTACAGCACGTCACCGTGTTCTAAGTTCGTTTTATAGCCGGTTGCATTTTTCAAGGCAGGCCATTGCTCAAAATCAGGATCAGAAAAATCGATACTTTCATGAGTGATTAAAGAATGTGGCACTTTGTACAAATGTTTATTCTGAGATTGATCGAATAAAATCACCTCTTTTTTCCCTTCGAAATGAAAATGAAAAATATTGGCTAAATCAATATCATAATGCATGAAGGTATAGGAGTTAGTTCCCCCAAAAAATAGCATTGGTAAGCCTTTCAGTAACTTTAATCCAAAATCAGGGTAGGTAAAATCGTTTTGTAATTGCGGTACTTCTTTTAAGATATTCCACAAAAAAATACGAAACTTGGTAGGCTCTTTTTTGAGTAAGTCTACATAATCGGCCATTTTCATTTTAGCATGAGGCTCGTTAAAACCATCTTCATGACTTACCGGGCGATTGTCGTACAAGGGTACTATTTTATCGCCAGCAACAGCTTTCATATAGTCTAAATTCCATTTCGTATACGCAGGCCACGCTTCAATAAAACCTTTAATTACTACAGGTTTTTGAGGTTTAAAGTACTGCTCTATAAAATCGCTTTTAGAAATACGATTTACTGATGGAATAGCTGTCAGATGCAATGTAAATCAATTTTAAAATGACTTCAAAAATAAAAATACCCACTAAATTAACGCCAAATACTAAGTTGTTTTTGCTTTAGCTTTCGCTGCTTCATTCCGTTCGATAGCATGACCTGGTCTTGACCATTTTGGTTTTTCTCCTAATGTCATGTATTCAGAATCTTGCGCTTCTACAGTTTTGGGTTGCGAAACTTTAGTAAATGGTTTTTGCGGATTTAAGCCTAAGAGCTGAAACATTTCCATATCTTGATTTACATCAGGGTTTGGAGTCGTTAACAATTTATCGCCTGCGAAAATGGAGTTTGCTCCTGCAAAAAAGCACATCGCCTGCCCTTCTCTACTCATTTCTGTTCTCCCTGCTGAAAGTCTTACTTGTGTTTCTGGCATCACAATTCTGGTGGTAGCCACCATACGGATCATATCCCAAATAGCAATGGGTTCAATATCTTCCATGGGTGTGCCTTCTACAGCCACTAAAGCGTTAATCGGCACCGATTCTGGTTGTGGATTAAGCGATGCTAGAGCTACTAACATTCCTGCTCTATCTTCTAATTTTTCTCCCATCCCGATAATCCCACCGCTACAAACCGTAACATTGGTTTTACGCACGTTGCTAATGGTATCTAAACGATCTTCAAAAGCTCGGGTAGAAATAACATCTTTATAATAATCTTCAGAAGTGTCTAAATTGTGATTATACGCGTACAAGCCTGCTTCAGCCAAACGTTTTGCTTGGTTTTCAGTAATCATACCTAAGGTACAGCATACTTCCATATCGAGTTTGTTGATGGTTCGTACCATTTCTAGTACCTGATCAAATTCTGCCCCGTCTTTTACATTACGCCATGCGGCACCCATACAAACTCTAGAGCTACCAGACGCTTTTGCTCTTAGCGCTTGCGCTTTTACATGTGGTACGGTCATTAAATCGTTACCTTCTACTTTGGTGTGGTACCGAGCGGCTTGCGGGCAATAGCCACAATCTTCAGGGCAACCCCCCGTTTTTATAGAAATTAAAGTAGACACCTGAACCGTGTTGGGGTCATGGTGTTCTCTATGTATGGTGGCAGCATCGTATAACAGTGCCATTAAAGGTTTGTTGTAGATGTCTAATATCTCTTGTCTTGTCCAATTGTGTCTTGTCTCGCTCATGTAGCTCAAATATATCAGGCTCAAAAATAACCTATTTGTTATTCATATCCCAAAAAAGAAAATCTTGATTATAAAAAAAGCCCCAAGAATAGAAATTTTCTTGGGGCTAGTGTTATTTAAAATAGCATACTATTGTTCTGAATCCTTCTTTTTAGAGCTACCCGATTTTTTCAAGGCATCTTGTACTTCTTCGGAATCTAAATCTTTCCCTTTTAAATATTCAGGCAATTGCATACCTGCCATATTAAACATTTCTTGCAAGGGTGGTACTGATTTGTACATGCCTGAAATAAAGTTAGCGGTTGAACTTTTGCCATCTTCTGATTTTGATCCAGAATCCCAAACCGTTACTTTATCAATCTTAATATTTTTAATGGCTTCGGCTTGTGTTCTTACTAGTTCTGGTAATTTATCAGCGATAAGTAACAAAACAGCATCTTTAGGACTATTGCCAGCCGCTTTTACAATTTCGTCTAAACCTTTTGCTTGCTTGGTTAATACTTCTAATATACCTTGTGCTTCGGCCTGCGCTTTAAATAAAATAGCATCAGCTTCCCCCTTGGCTATACGTCGGGTACGTTCTGCATCGGCTTCAGCATCAATCTCTACTTTTTTCTTATCTATCTCTGCAGGAACGACAATATCGGCCATTTGTGAGCTGCGTACACGTTCTGCTCTTGCTAATTCTGCCAGTTGCTCTGCAGCATACGATTCTTCTAGGGCTTTTGCGTTTTGTACTTTTTCTGAAGCTGTAGCGGTTCGCTCTGCTTCTGCTTCACGCTGACGACGTAGGGAATCTGAATTAGCAACATTTATTTTTGCAATGTTTTCTCCTTCTACCGCTTGTGCATTAGCAGCGGCAACTTGTGTACGTTCGTCTTGTACTGCATTTGCCTCACCAATAGCACCATCTCTGTTTTTCTCTGCAACCGATTTACGTGCTGCGTTGATAGCGTGTGCTGCGGCTTCTTTTCCTAAAGCTTCAATATAACCCGATTCATCAACAATATCGGTGATGTTTACGTTGATTAATTTAAGTCCTACTTTCTTTAATTCGGACTCTACACTCTGAGAAATATTAGTCAAAAACTTATCTCTATCTGAGTTTATTTCTTCAATATCCATCGAGGCAACCACCAAACGCAATTGACCAAAAATAATTTCTTTTGCTAAGTCTTGTACTTCTTGCATTCCCTGACCTAACAAACGCTCTGCAGCATTCTGCATAATGCCTGGTTCTGTAGAAATTCCAATCGTAAACCGTGATGGTACATTTACACGAATATTTTGCTTACTTAAGGCATTGACCAAGTTAACTTCTATAGAAATAGGCGTTAAATCAAGAAATTCATAATCTTGAATTACAGGCCAGATAAAGGCTGCTCCACCATGAATACAACGGGCCGAATTTCCTGTACCTACTTTCCCATAAACGACCAAAATCCGATCTGAGGGACAACGTTTGTAGCGCCTGATAAAAGATATTATAATGATAAAAAAGAATAAAATTGCAAAACCAATGGTCAGCAAGGTGGCACTACCACCACCTAATTGTAAGGGTAAAAAAAACATACGGTTATTTATTTAGGAGTTCAACAATTAATATTCCGTTATCGGTAACGGCTTTTACACGAACCACATTGCCTTGGTGCAAATCGGTTATTTCTTCGGTTAGCGCATCTAACTCACGTAAAGTTCCTTGAACTGTAATACTTACTTTTCCGATAGAAGAACGCTTGGCACCAATAGTTAGGTATACCTCGCCTACTTGATTAATCGCATTTTTTAACAATAAAGTGCCACTACTTTGCAATTTTGCTAAGTAATAGAAAATGGTCGCCATAGCGAACATCATCGCTAATCCGCAAACAATTGATATGAAAACTACGGCAAATTTTGGTAATTCAGCATTTAAGCATGCGATACCGGACCAGCCAAAAATGGTAAAAAATCCCATTAAGTTTTTAAAAGATAAAAACTGAAAATCTATACCTGTATCGCTTTCAATCTCAGCATCTACATCGCCGTCGATACCACCGCCATCACCGCCGATCAGAGTTAAAAATAGGAGAATCACAAATATCACAGATGAAATACCCGCTACTAGCCAATATATTTTTTCAAATAAGCCTAGGGCTTCAAACCATATTTCCATAGTTTTTAATTTAAAGGTTAATGTACACTTTTTAAAACTATACTCACTGCATTTCCTCCAAAACCAACGGCGTTAACCATCACTTTATTTATTTTAGTAGGAACATTCTCGTAGGATACAAAAGGTACTTTTATCGCTTTTTGGTGCTGCAGCATTAAAACGGCAAGTTCTACGCTCAACATTCCAGAGGCTCCGAAAGTATGCCCTATCTTCCATTTATTGGTAGTGCAAAATGGTTTTTTGTTACAAAATATTTTATCGATGGCCTCCATTTCCGACACATCACCTTTAATAGTACCTGGGGCATGCATCACGATCACATCAATTTCATCAGCGTGCATAGCCCCTAAAGCCATTTTCATAGAACGTTGAAAACAAACAGCATCGGTAGAAATAGAGATGTTGTGCTCTAGGAGTTCTGTGGCGTAGCCTATACCTTCAATAACAGCCAAGGCATGGTCTGGCACGCCTTTTTCTAAACATGCTACCGCAGCACCTTCACCCAATACCATCGTATTTTGAGTTTTATGTAGGTCTAAAGCACGGCAAGGATAGCCTTCAGATACATTAGCCCCCGAAGTTTTGGCGTAAATTTTTAGCGCTTTCATTTGAGCAATGGTAAAAGGGGTTAATGGAGCTTCACTACCCCCTACTAAAAATTTATCTGCCATACCGCCGCGTAACCATGCCACTCCGTTCAAAAGCGAATGTAAGGCCGTAGAGCAGGTAATAGAATGTGAGATTTCAGGACCTTGAGTTTGTAAATCGTTTGCAATCCACGAGGATATATTTCCTAAAGTCGTTGTGGGTGAGGCTAAAGTAGCGGCCTTTCCTGTGTTTAGAAACTCTTTATGGTGTTTTTCAAACAGGCCAGTGGCTCCTCTTGAAGACCCTATATTAATTCCAAAATTATCACCAGCAACCCAACCTGCTTTTGCAATGGCATTTCTCGATACAAATAAGGCAAACAAAACACTGTCGTCTAAATTTTTATATTTGGAATCTGATTTTTTTAAGATTTCAATTTCCTCCCTGCTCTCATGTGCTAAAGCACCTGCCCAGACCTCTTCTTTGCCTATGGTTTTAAGATGCAAAGCGCTTGCCGCTGTTAGGTAGGCAGTCCAAATGGCATTTTGAGAAATCCCTAAAGGTGAAATAGCCGATATTGCGGTGATAGAAATAGCATCCTTATCGGCCAAGCCACTCTTTTTTTGATTCGTATGTGCTACAGTATTCTTCATTTACACGAGGTCCAAAACACTTTTTATCGCATCATAAATTTGTTGTAATTCTGCTTCAGAAATTACATAAGGTGCCGAAATGTAAATAGTATTTCCTAAAGGACGTAAAAATACCCCCTGATCCATAAAATGCTGCATCAATTTATCCCGTAAATTTCCGTATCGCTCCATTTTGACATTTAAATCTAAAGCAAAAATTGTTCCTGTTTGGCGTGTGGTTAAAACCTTTGGATGATCTTTTATCTCGTCATTAAACTTTTGGTGCGAAGCGATTACCCGTTGAATACTCGCTTGAATTTCAAAAGATTGTAATAACTCAATACCTGCTAAAGCGGCAGTGCAGGCTAATGGATTTGCAGTATAGGTGTGCCCGTGGAATAAACCTTTTGAAATTTCATTGCTATAAAAAGCATCGTATACTTTTTGAGTACAGCTCGTTACCGCCATAGGTAAAAGTCCGGCTGTTAAGGCTTTCGACATGCACATCACATCTGGTTTTTCATTTAAATAATCAGATGCAAAATACTTCCCTGTTTTACCGAAACCTGTCATGACCTCATCGGCTACAGTGATTACATCATGTTGTTTTAAAAGTGCCAAAATTTGATCTAAACCACCTGCATCATGCATTTGCATGGCAGCCGCTCCTTGAATTAAAGGCTCAAAAATAAAACCTGCAATATCATTTTGTTGTAATCGCTTTTCTAAGTGTTCTAAAATTGTAGTTATATTATCTTTAGTAGGTGTTGCAATGCGCTCTACCTCGATAAAATAATCCTCAAAAGGACCATTGTACACAGATAATCCAGAAACCGACATGGCCCCGAAGGTATCCCCATGAAAAGCATCCTCAAAAGCCACCAACACTTTACGATCCGTGCCTTTATTAAAATGATATTGTAAAGCCATTTTAATTCCTATTTCAGTGGCTGTAGAACCATTATCCGAGAAAAATAATTTTTCTTGATTGCTAGGTAATATCTGGATTAAAGCTTCAGACAATTGAACAGCAGGTTCATGAGTAAATCCACTAAACACCACCTGATCTAATTGTTGCATTTGGGCGTACACTTTCTCAATAATATAATCGTTGCAGTGCCCATAGACGCAAGTATACCAAGAAGCTATTCCATCAATATAGGTTTTACCCGCTTCATCTGTGAGCGTACAAGCCTTGGCCTTAGTAATGGCCAACATCGAGTTATGTAATTTGTGTTGCGTTAAAGGGTGCCAAATATGCTTTTTATCGCGTTCAGAAATATTTTTCAATGGGAATAAATTTTTGAATCCGTGTTTTTATATATCTTGCAAAGATGCTAATTAATAGCCAAATTATGCTAACCAAGCTTACAAACTATTTGACTCCTAACTACCATCACCTTAAAAACAGGACTGTTTTTTTAATCCTATTTTTCGTTTCTTTTTTTCTTAGGCTTCCCTTTTTCTTCAGGGATTATATAGATCGCGACGAAAGCACATTTATTTTAATGGGACAATCATGGGTAAACGGCCACTTACCTTATCTTGAACTTTGGGATTTAAAACCTCCCATGAATTTCTTGTTTTTTGCCGGTATCATTTACTTTTTTGGAAAGAGCATGATCGCCATTCGTTTTTTTGGTGTTGTTATTGTAGCCATAACGGCTTGGTACACCTACAGTATTAGTAATCTCGTGAACTCCAAAAAAATTGGTTTTTGGTGCGCCATCTTTTGTGTATTTCTTCAAAGCTTATTTGGAAGTATGCAAGGGGTTATGTCCGAACACATTTCTGTAGTATTTTTTATGCCCGCCCTTTACTTTTTAATAAAATATAAGGAATGGTATTGGTTTTTATTTGCGGGCCTATTAATGGGCTTAAGCACTATGGTAAAATTAAATATGGCCTATCCTATAGCGTTAATTGGTTTATATTTAACCTACGGATATATCATAAAGAAGCATATTAGTACCGGGTTTTTAAATATGATGATGTTTAGTTTTGGGGTCATCGCTGTAATTCTATGTGCTATTTTACCCTATTACATCCATGGACATTTTGATTTATGGTGGGATTCTGTTATCCAGGCACCTTTACTATATTCAAATTACGGGCGCTCATCTATTGTTATTTTTCTACCGCTTTTGCTATTCTTAGCCTTGTTTTTATGGCTGGCTCGTAAAAAGAATTACATTAATTTTAAGACAGATACGATACAAATACTTACTGTTGCCACTATTGGAATTGTATTGTCATTTATAAAAGGGGGACGATTAAATGGTCACTATTTAATTCAACTTTATCCTAGCTTATTAATTTTAGTCTTTATTTTTATTAGCGCAATACCCTATCTAAAACGGGCTACCTATAAACCGCTATTTATTCTATTATTACTGTTAATCCCCATGGAAAGCTATTTAGAATATGTTGCCATTGTAAAAAATAAAATTGAAAAAGGTACTTTTTACAACGGAGAAGGCATTGAGGTACCTAGGTATATTAGCGCCAATAATTTAGACTATACCAATATTTTATTTACAGAATACCATATTGGGTATTGGTACTTAGGTACAAATCCGCCTTCAAAAACAGCAACCCATCCTAGTAATACTTCCCGACCAGAACTTTTTCAATATGCACAAAACCCTAGAAAAACGGTCATGGAAGAAATACAGTTTATTTTAGAAGTGAAACAACCACAACTCATTGTCGCAAGGCAGGGTGACTTATTATTATTTGATACCCTTATTGATGAAAACATATACGTTAACCACTATCTAAAACAACATTACCAACCTATAAAAACTATAGGTAAGGCTATTATTTATCAACGCTTAAAGTGATTCTAATACCGACTTAAACTCTGCTGCATATTTTTTAATGGTGGCTTTATTAAAACTAGCTTCTTCGTTAATTCTACCAATAACGGTAGCACCTGTTTTTTTTACAATAATTTCTTCGGTTGTTTTATGCTCATTGCCACTAAATAAAATAGCAACATCGTAGCCTTTTTGCTGCAACCAACCCACCGTTAGCAAGGTATGATTAATACTCCCTAAATAATGTCTTGACACCACAACCACCTGATGGCTAGGCATGATAACATCTAAAATGGTATCTTCATCATTGAGCGGTACAAGCAAACCTCCTGCACCTTCAATGACTAAATGATTACTCGTTTCTGGGGCATTAATTTCATTGATATCGATTACAACACCGTCTATAGCAGCAGCGGCATGCGGACTCATAGGTGTTTTTAGCGCATAGCTATTTTTATGAATTACGGTTTTAGTATTCGAAATTAGCTGCTCCACTTTATGGCTGTCAGAATTTTCAAGTTCTCCCGCCTGAATAGGTTTCCAATAATCTGCTTCTAAGGCTTCCACCAAAATGGCCGAAGCTATTGTTTTACCAACTTCTGTAGAAATTCCTGTGACAAAAAAAGTACGCATCATTTCAAGGTTTTGTGATCATGTTACAATGTAAACATTTGTATTTTCTTTTTTCAAAAAAAGGAAAAAGTTTATGGAAAATAGTTTTCCGCTCGTAGTACGACTCTGATTTTTGTGCCTTACAATTCGGGCACTTTATTAAATTTCCCTTATCATCTAAGGCGTAATGGCGCAATTCACCATAAATTTCTAAGGCTTTAGCCTCATCTTCTTTAAACACTTGCAATTTTGCGCCGCCAATAGCGTAGCTTATCATCGGATCTGAATTGAGCACGTTGTGATCTTTCAGGATCACTTGTATGCCTTCGAACTCTAGTTTGGTTTTTAAAACCTGCAAGTCTGATACATACTCAAAAGAAGCAATGGTTACTAATTTACTACTCATGCGCTTTAATTGAAGTTTGCAACAAACGCAGCACGCTTGTTATTTCATTTTTGGTCGTATAACTATGTAGGCAAAACCGCAAACGCTCTTGCCCTTTCGCTACTGTTGGTGATAAGATCGGTTTTACGGCAAAGCCTTCTTTTTGTAAAAAGGATGACACCTTTTTTACGTTTTCATTTCCCGAAATAACACAACAATGAATTGCGGAAGTACTTGAAATAAATTGAGCGTCAAGGCCAAAAAACTCTATTTGTTCATTAAAAAAAGTAATGTTTTCTTTTAATTTATGCCTAGAATTCGTCGTTTTTAATTCGGTATAGGCAGCACTTATCGTCGCCAGTGCATGCGGCGGCAAACCTGTAGTATAAATAAAACTACGCGCAAAATTAATTAAGTAGTTTTTCAGTTCTGCACTCCCCAATATAGCAGCACCATGGCATCCCATAGCCTTACCAAAGGTTACAATTTGAGCAAAAATTTTATCTTGAAGTGCCGCATCAAAAACTATACCCTGACCTTCACCACCAAAAACTCCGATAGCATGGGCTTCATCAACCACTAAATGATATTTTTCTAAGGCGCAGAAATTGGCTAATTCGGTTAGGTTTGGCGTATCGCCGTCCATCGAAAAAACAGACTCCGTGACAATGTAAATGTCTATGGTATCAGCTTCACTAGACTGATCGGCACTCACTTTATTTTTTGGCGCATGTACTCTTTGAAGTAATGCTTTTAAGTCATCTAGGTTATTGTGTTTAAACTTATAACTCTTCGCCACACCCATAGCAATGCCGTCGCGAATGCTTGCGTGTATATATTCATCGTATAATACCAGGTCACCACGTTGCGGAACCGCACTAAAAAAACCAATATTGGCATCATAGCCAGCGTTGAACAGCAAAGCTTCTTCAGCGCCATGAACATCGGCTATCTGGTTTTCAACCTGAACATACAAGTCAGAATTACCCGAAATTAAGCGCGATCCTGTTGCCCCGTTTTGAACTATTTTCTGATCCAAAAGCAAGGCACTTGACCTTTCAAAAATTGCCTTATTCCTAGCAAAACCAAGGTAATCATTAGAAGAAAAATCAATTAAATTATTTGGTAACCCTAAGGATCTTAGGGCATTATTCGCCGATCTTTCTTCTAATTTAGCTTGCAGCTTTTTAGGAAAATGTGCCATGGAGTAAAGGTAGTAATTCGTTAAATAGCCCTACTTAAAAATTTAAGTCTTTTTACACTTTTATACTTCCTAGCCCAAGGAGGCAACGACATAAAATCTCACGTTTTTTCATTTCGCTTCATACGTTGCAGTATTTTTCTGATTAAAAATCATCCTTTACTGAAAAAAAATTGTTGTATTTCATCGAAAATAAATTTAACATTTCTGTTTTTAACGTATTTTTAACTACCTAACTGTATTTCTATTGAAGAAATTTCTACTCGCTTTTTTTATGTCTTGGACCTACTGCTTTTCGCAAAGTATAAATTTTGACCAGCTTGAAAAAGAGAAGTGGTTACGATACAATGGAGGCATTTCGGCAAATAGCGTCTTTTATGATGGCACGGCAAATCGTCAAAATTTGACCTACTTTGTTACTGGGAATTTAAACTTTAATATCGCAGGCTTATACTCCATTCCTTTATCGTTTACCTATTCTAACCAAGATTTTAATTTTCCGAGTCCGTTTAATTTTAATCGTTTAAGCTTACACCCATCTTACAAATGGGTAACGGCACATATTGGAGATGTAAACATGACATTTTCGCCCTATACCCTCAGCGGCTACCAATTTACAGGTGGTGGTGTTGAGCTGAATCCAGAAGGTAAATTTCAGATAAGTGCCATGTATGGTCGTTTGTTGCGTGCCACAGAATACAATGCAGATGCACAAGGTGGTATTACAGCCTACAAACGTATGGGCTATGGCGTAAAAACTGCATATGATTTTGAGTTTATGAAATTGGGCGTGATATTATTCAAAGCTTCTGATGAAAAAAATTCTATTGAAAATTCGTTTCCTGTAGAATTAAATTTAAGCCCCAAAGACAATGCGGTACTTTCTTTCGAGAGTGATTTTCGAGCATTTGATAAAGCCATTTTTCATATCGAATATGCCATTTCAGGTGTCACAGAAGATACCCGCTTAAGCGAAGATAACCCGAGTCCTGGATTGCTTTCTTTTCTACTCGATGAAAATATCAGTACCACCTATTACAATGCCCTAAATGCATCATTTAACTACCCAGCAGGTGCAGGTAGCTTGGGCGTAGCTTATGAACGTATTGATCCAGATTATAAAACTTTAGGTGCTTATTTTTTTAATAATGATCTAGAGAATGTTACGGTAAATGCCACTCAAACCATCTTCAATAACAAACTAAATTTAAGCGTTAATGCTGGTGTACAGCGTGATAATCTTAATAAAGCAAAAACCTCTGATCAACGGCGCGTCGTGAGCGCTATTACTGCTAGTGTCATGGCTTCTGAAAAACTGACATTAAACGGCTCATATTCCAATTTTCAATCGTTTACCAATATTCGCGATCAATTTGATTTTATCAACCAAGTAGGTGATTTTGACAATGTGGATACCCTAAATTACCGCCAGATTTCACAAAATGCCAATTTAGGCATCAACTATATCCTTAAAAAAACGGAACAAAAACAACACAGTACCAATCTTAATCTAGTGTATCAAAACTCGAGCAACGAGCAAGAAGGAGAAAGCATTGCAGGTGGTCAAAACGCTTTTTATAATGGTACCGCAGGCTATACACTGGGCTATCCCAATAAAAATTTAACTGTCTCGATAGCCACAAATACCTCATACAACACAACAGGAATCGACAAAAGCTTAACCCTAGGCCCTACTTTAGCTGTGGGTAAACAATTTTTTGACAAACAATTGCGTACCAATATTTCAAGTTCTTATAATACCTCTTACACGAATGGAGAACAACAAAATAGCGTATATAATTTTAGACTAGGAGGAACATATGTGTGGCTAGAAAAACACAATTTTAGCCTTAATTACCTTATGCTTTTTCGCAATGCGAATCTAAATGCTAATCGCGATTTAACCCTAACTTTTGGCTATAGTTATGCCTTTGATAATTTTAAAATTCAATTCAATAAAGGCAATAGGAATACGCCTAACAGCAGTACTAATCCTAAAGATATTTGGAGTTTTAGATATAGAGGAATTACCTACAGTGGCACGATCCCGGAATTAAATGAACAACTAAGCAATGTATTTAGTAGCGAACAGTTTAGTACTATCCCTAGATTTAAAAAAGACGATTTAGGGCTGCTATTGCAAATTACCAAAGAACAAACCAAAGAAGCACCTTATAAAGAAAATGGCTTACTTTTCTTGAAAGAGTTATACAGTTTTGAAGATTTTCAAGAGGTATATGACAAAACACTTTTTACCGTGATTAGAAAAATACAGCTCGATATGCGTAAAATAGATGTGGCGCTAGAGAACTTATTTGTTGCTAAAAAATTAGAAGTCGACAGCCATCCCCTATTTCCTAAAAAGGAAGCAGCGTACACAGCCGAGGATCTAGCATTAGGCCCCGAATATAAGATACTGTTAAGCGAACAAGAAGACCGATTAAGAAAATTAGTGGGTCACCGATGGATGGAAGAAAAATTTAATGACTTTACAGACATTAGGGTCGTAAAAGAACCCAGCGGATATTTAAAAGAGTTTAAAACAAATAATGCCTTAGCGGCCTATAAAATTTATGACGAATCAGATGACTCTGAAAAACTAGAAAGCTATTTAGAAAATGAAATCATCGATTTCTATTACAAAAAATCGCTGGAAATAGTAAACCCGGAAAGTTTTGAGTTGCGCTATATTAATAAGAACTAGCCCCAAAAAGGGAATATTAAAAGGTTAATGGGTGCTGGATGTTAGGTGTTGGGTTTTTTTTGAAATTGAGCTTGGAAATGGAAATGGAAATGGAAATGGAAAATAAAGAATAAAAGAAGGATGCAAATAGTTAGAATACGTATTAAAAAGATGCTTCAAGCAGTGAAAACCTTGAACTGGAGGGCCTTTGTTCTTTTTTCTCTTATCTTTTTTCTTTTTTCTGGGCTTTCAGCCCAAGTTTTCCCTGTTCAAATAATTCCACAAGTAACGCCACCACCACCTATCTACCTATCAAACTATGCCGATGCCAGTACCATTAACAGTCCGCTTCGGGTACAATTAATACTCAACGACTTTAATATTCAGAGTAGAGCAATACGACTAAAAACGTATTTTCAGGGGAGTGGACTTAATTTTCAGAGTACCGATTTGGTTACGGGCGCCACCCCATTATTTTTAGAAGCGGGTGTGCCTTTGATCTTAACGAATGCCGAATTAGCCCCTTATTTTAGGTTTGAAAACATCGCAGGTATTTCGCCAAATGTGTATGGCAATGCTATTCCCGAAGGTACCTACCAATTTTGTTTTGAGGTTTTTGATGTCGCCACAGGCAACCGATTATCAAGCAAAACCTGTGTTACTACAGTAATTTTTAAAAACGAACCCCCTTTTTTAGTCACCCCACGTAATAGATCGAACGTTGCAGAAATAAACCCACAGTATATTGTTTTTCAATGGACACCACGAAGCATTAATGTTACCAATGTGGAATACGAACTCAGTCTTGTTGAAATTTGGGATACCCAGATAGATCCACAAGCTGCTTTTTTAAGTTCGCCTCCTATTTACCAAACCACCACCAATACCACAACCTACGTTTACGGACCTAGTGACCCCCTGTTGTTATCTGGAAAAAATTATGCATGGCGTATTCAGGCCAAAGCGAAACAAGGTACCGAAGAAATAGGGCTCTTTAAAAATGAAGGCTATAGTGAAATATATTCGTTCAGCTATGCCACGGCTTGCGATTTACCGGAGGGTATCAGCCACGAAGTAAAAGGCAGTACCATTACCAATATCTTTTGGGAAGATTTCTCCAATGATGTTCCTGAATATACCATTCGTTATCGCAAAAAATCTCTGGAAGAAGGTGAGTGGTTTATGAATAAAACCACTGGTAACTCCACCTCACTTTGGGGTTTAGCGGCAGGCACGACGTATGAATATCAAATTCAGAAAAAATGTGCGGTTACCAAAAGTGATTGGAGTATCGCAAAGCAGTTTACCACCCATATTGCTGATAATGAAGCTAGTGTATATGAATGTGGCATTACGCCCGATTTTAGTTTAAGCAATACAGAGAAATTAGCGAGTCTGACTAAAGGTGATACGTTTACGGCAGGCGATTTTCCAGTAAAAGTACTCACCACAAGCGGTACTAACGGCAGGTTTACAGGTACAGGGTATGTAACCATCCCCTATTTAAATAGTATTCGGGTCAGTGTAAAGTTTACGAATGTACTGATCAATACCGACAAACAACTTGCTGAAGGTACGGTGGTGACCTATTATGATGAAAACTTAAGTAATATTTTAGATATTGATGATGCTATTGAAACGGTGGGGAATATTGGTGAAGCTGTTGGAGAACTCTTCGAAGGAAATAATGATCTCGATGAAATTCGTATTAATTGGGTGCTTGACCCCAAAGAAGATATTGAAATTAAAGATGGCATATTAGTAATCACCAACCCCGCCAACGGAGCTACAGAAACGAGTCCACTTGGTGATGATAAAGTAATTGTTGATGCTGCGGGTAATGTATACCATGTAGACGCTGGTGGCAATATTACGAAAGGCGGACAAATAGACCCTAGTGGCTCGGTAACTACAGGAAATGTTACCGGTGTTTCTAAGCAAGGGGAACTAGAGGCCTTAACTGCAGAAGGCATTCAAGTACGTTTTGAAGATCAGGATACCTATGGTTACGATCAAATGCCTTCAACTGCCAATGACAAATTAAAAAAAGAATATACCACTATCCCTGATGTTACGGGCCAAGAATATACTTTAGCACATGTAGCGGTTGAAAAAGGAGATTCGATTAGCGTTACCTCTAAAGTAGCTATAGCGACCACTTCTGCTTACCGTTTAGCAGATTTAAAATTTAAAACCAAAGCGGGTGAATTGATCCCTTCAGAAATAAATGAAAGTAATAATACTATTGACCTCAGTATCAAAGGCTATTACACCTTAGAAAGTGAAACTATCTATGCCGTAGTCAACTCCAAACAAGACAGTACCCAACAACTCACCGCTGGTGCCTTTACCCTTTGGCATTTAACGGATAGAACAGTAAATGTGGTACTCGTTTCTGTAGACAATGCGCCGCTACCCAATATTAGAGCCATAGAAAACATTTTTAAAAAAGGGATTGTTAGTTTAACTATCGAAACTGCCGCCGCCGAGTTGGATGATAGTACCCTGGGATTAGATAAGCGCCTAGAAATTGGCGATAGCCCTTGGCTAACCGCCTACAACACTGAACAAAAGGAGGTTATAGCGCATTTAAAATCTCAAATAGACTATGACAAAAGCAAGTACTACGTATTTGTATTCCCTAAAACTTTTGAAACTACAAAAGCTATTGCCGGTTTTATGCCTTTACAACGGCAATTTGGTTTTGTTTTTAGTGCTGATTTAAATGCTGGCGAAGAAGGCAAAAATAGCATTGAAGGCGCAACCGCTCACGAATTGGGCCACGGTATTTTTGCCCTACAACATCCATTCACCCAATACGGCACAACAGAAGGTAGCACCGAATGGTTAATGGACTATGGCGAGGGTATAAAATTACCTCACACCCATTGGGCTCAAATGCATAACCCTGCGCTTAAGTTTTATGTGTTTCAAGATGAGGAGGATGGGGAGATTGCAGGCAGAAATTGGTTTACACCAAATTGGAGACCTTTTTCTATTGAAAACTCTATAACGATTAGGGCAAAAGAAGATGCAAATAGAGTAAAAGGTACTATACCTGGCTTTAGATTAAGTAATGGTATTGCGTATGATGCTGAATATGAAGCTAACGGAAGTTTCAAAGGATATTTTACAAAAGGTAATAAAAACCCGTATGCCTTAAAATTAATAACAAATATTAAAAGTACTACTAGTGTTTATTTATATGAACATATCCCTAACGAATGCGCAAATACTTATTTAACGGACTATGATTATGTAAACAACAATAAAAACAACTTAGATTTTTCAAGTAATAACAAAAATATTATTCCTGTAGATATTACAACGAACTGTGATAAGGAATTATGTGAAGAAGGCCAACAATATTTTGACTCATACAAAGATTTATTGACCGTTGAAGGAGATGAAGAAGACTATTTGAAAGAAGTAGCAAAAATAATATGTGCAGAACAGTCAACTGAAATTACAGAAGCATATAAATCACTATATAATGAATGGAAGGACACTCCAAAGTCTATTGGTAGAAATCAAGTTTTAGAATTTTCATGGAAAAAATATTTCCAAGCACTTTCAACTTTAGTATCCTGGAGGGAAAATGGTATAACCGACTTGCTGAAAAATTCGAGTCTTGAAAAAAGTGAATTACGTGATAAGTTATTTGACATTGCCTTAAAAGTAAATACTGAAGTCTTAGCTTTAATTCCATTAGATCAAAAAGTAGAGATGCTTACCACAATGTTAGATGGTAATATTTATAATCTTTTCACTACTAATCATGATGTACTAATAGCTAAAGTAATTTCTTCGATTTCAGATGATGAAGCCTCTGATTTTTTAGATATTTTGATTTTACCATCATACAAAAATTCTAAAGGCGAACCACTTATTTATGTCTTAAAAGAAAATTTAAGTGATTTCTTTAATTCTCAAAATCCATATACAGAATTTTTTAAGGAAATAAAAAGACTTTCTGATGCAAAAAATAAACTTTCTGATGGTAATCTTGATGTAAAAGCAACTTTAAAATGGGATGTAGAGCAAAAAGATTATGTCTTATTTTCTTACGTTAAAAACAAAAATGATTATGTTTTTAATTATGATGATTCCACACATACCGTTAGTATCAGTACCTGTGTTTCTTGTTGTGTAAGTAGTCCTAAGTTGAAATGTCAACCCAAAAATGACTATTTACTGCCTCAAGGATCATCACCATTTGATTTAGTTGGACTTATTATTATCAATGATGTTTCACCATTTGGAGCCAACTGTGTTGATGGGCAAACGTTAAATGAAAATAGTTTCTGCGGTAAGGAACAAATTGTACCTGCCTTATTTTTAGACTATCTGAAGACTAATGAACAAAACCAACGCTTAGAGAATTTTGGTTGGAACACTTTCAACGTTGTAATAACTATCTCAACTTTTGGCGAAGGAGCTGCAGCTATAGGAGCAATTAGAACGGCTAGTAGCGGTCAAAAGTTAATTACTGCAGGTAAAAATGCTTACGCCTTATTAGATTTCACATATACCGTTACAGATTTAGGATTTAAAGCGGCTGATGCAGAAATGCCTGCCGCTTGGACGTGGGTAGGTTACGCATTTGCTGCTAAAGGAGGTTACGACTTAATCAAAAATGGAGGCGCTAAAGGTATAGGATATTTAAAAAAACTAATAAGAGAAGGTAAAGATGCTGAAGTTAAAAATATTATCCAGGAATTAGGTGTCACTAATAAGAACGGTGATCCTTTAACCTTAGACGACGTGAAGTCTTTTGTTGATAATACTGAGATAGAAATTAATAGTGGTAAAAACCCTGAAATTAAAGCAGAATTTAATAAAGGCTTAAATGCAAGTTCAGATTCATCGGACTGGACTACAGTAATAGGTAAGAGTTTGACCGAAGTATCTGATGCACCTTTTGGATATAAGTTTTATTCACGAAATGGCAAAATCTGGATTCGTAGATTATCCGCGGACAATCCTAACACGCCTAGATTAACTGTTAGAGATGGAAAAATAGTTAAGTATTTCCATGATGGTCAAATAGCATTTAAAGCGGGTTGGTCAAAAAGCAAAGTCCTTTCATACTCAAAATCCTCAAGACCTAGTCCAGAAACATATCTTGAACCAAGTTATATGCAATCACATCTTGCAAAATTTAATAACGGTGCATCTTATCTTGTCCCTAAATCTTCTCTTGACAATTATGGACGAAACCCTGTGGGAAGACTTGATGGACAATTTGTTATGACTAAAATGGAAATGGACAACCTTTTAAATGAGGCTGATGGAAATTTATCAATAATTAAAGAAGAGTTAGGCATTCCAAATAAATATTGGAATGAAGAAATAGTAAGGATTGATATAATGATACCTAATTCATTAAATCCTAGAATACCCACTGGAAAAGAAAAAGGCGCAAACGAATTATGGCTCCCAGGCGGTTTATTACCCAATGGCTATTCTGAAATTGTTCTCGACGCAATTCCTTCAGGAAGCTTTTATGAAACTATAACAAATATAAAATGAAAGAAGTAATTAAAAAAAATTGGGACTACTGTCTATACGAAAAAGAGGGTAAATTAATTTTATCCGTTATCTGTGGAAGTATTGCTTTATATAATGTAAATTTTGAGTTGAACAAGTCTGAAGAAAATTCATATAATGAAATTGGACAAACTTTTCTTACGCAATTAGTAGATATGGTAAGAGAAAAACCTTCAATGTTTGAATCAAGGCATATGGATATACAAATTGAATTAGATAACCTACCTAAACAATAAAATATATTAATGAAACTTATTGAGTATTTCTTAAAATTTGGTTTTATGTTCTTTTTAAGCCTTGTAATGATGGTTTACGGGGGTCCTTCTTTTTTTAAAAAAATAGCAAGTGATCAAACTAATTTTCGAAAATTAGACAATATAACAGAATTAAAAATAAATTATATATACAACAGTGAAAATTATATTCAATTTTCACTAATTACAAATTCAAATGATACTTTAATTAAGAATTTTTTTGTTCCAGAAAAAGAGTATATCGGCATTGAGGTTTTTTTATTTAAGAATCAGTTTATTCAAAGTAAAGAACTCTTAGAATTTTTGCCTTTTGATTTAAAAACAAACGAATTAAAAAAATTCAAGCAAATTAAATACCAATTAATAAATAATAATATTGAATCGCTTTCAATAAAAGATCAATATTTAATAGGAAAAAAAACAACAAATTTTAAAATAGCAATATATTATTTATGTGGGTCTCTTGTTAGTTTTGCTGGATTATTAGGTTTTTTATTAAGTTTTACAACTTTCATTCATTGTATTAAGACATATCAAAAAACTGGGGTATTTCCTAGTTTACCAAATTCAATAAATAGTAAATTAGATGGGCTAAAATATATATTTAGAGGGTTGAATGCAAACCCGCGCTCCTCAAAGTCTCCCGACTTTGAGGACGACTAAGGTACAAACAAAGACGAAAGGTAAAACATGAAAGAAGGCTATATCATTAGAGAACAAGACAAAGCACACCCCGCTCCGCAAAGTCTCCCGACTTTGAGGACGAATAAGGTACAAACAAAACTAAAAAGCTAAAATGAACAAAAAAATAGGAACAAAACAATTCCCCCTTACAAGGGGGTGCCCGCAGGGCGGGGGATGTAAAATGCTGAACAAAACTAATACATTAAAAATGAGTAGCAATTAATAAACAAAACGCCAACACCCCTATAGTCCCCTCAAGGGGACAAGTGTTAGTGTAAAAATATCGATGACAAAAAAACGCAACAACATAATACCCTATAACCCTAAGCTAAAAGGGTATGCTAGAAAGTTGCGTACTAATAGCACCTTATCCGAAGTTTTGCTTTGGCAAAAAATAAAAGCTAAGGCTTTAGGTGTTGAGTTTCATAGGCAAGTACCCATTAATGAATTTATAGTAGATTTTTATTGTCATGAAATACAGCTCGCTATAGAAATAGATGGTAGCAGCCACGATGATACATATGATTATGATTGTAAACGCCAAAACATTTTAGAAACAAAAGGCGTGCAATTTATACGCTTCACGAATAATGAAATTAACAAACAACTATTTAGTGTTTTACTAGCTCTAGAAGACAAAATAGTAGACCTAAGGAACAACAATCATAACCAAAAATTATGACTAAAAAATACATATATACATTTTCACTACTGTGTAGTTTTCTGCTTAGCGGAACAGCACACGCGAAAACACCCCTGCCTAACGGCAGTCCCCTCAAGGGGATAATTGTTGGGGCAAGCAATTTCACCTCTCGTACTGAGCATAGTCGAAGTATTGAAGCGGGACTAAAAGGGATGTCTTATGTAGCTATTACAAACCCTACCGACTCCATAAAAACAAAAAAAGCAACCGCTAGTCAGTTAGCGTATTTACAGCAATTAAATAGGGTGTACTCGAGAAGCTTAGCAACTACGAATACACCCCTGCCTATCGGCAGTCCCACTTCGGCAAGCTCAGCACACCGCCTCAAGGGGACAATTATTGACGTAAATAATTTACCCTTAGAAACAGTAAAGAGGCATAGAACTTTTCCAAGCTTACAAGAGAATCAAAACTTAGCTACTGGACAATCAGGTTTCAACATCCCATTGACCCCTAGCAAACCAGAATTTACGCAGGAATATATCGCAGCTAATTTCAGCAAAAACCCTAAAGTAGACACCTTAGTAGCTCAAGCCAAAAAAGCCTTTGACCAACTAAAAAAACTAGGGAATTTTGTGGATATTATCACAGGCAAAGAACTACTAGAATTACCTGTGGGCTTACGTAAAAAAGATTCTACTTCTCAAAATACCGTAGAATTAGCGATTGTAGAAGTAAAATTCACCCCTCAATATGCCGAATTTAAAGCTTGGGGAAAACTAACCATTCCTCAAAAAGGCCCCAACGGAGAAGCGCAACGAGAACTTTATTTTGGGGCAGAAGGTATTAAACTATCCCATGACGGTGCATTGTTGGGTGATATGAAATTAGTTTTATTAGGCGATCAAGCCATTCCCATCAATGGGGATAATTGGTTGTTGACCTTAAAGGGTGGTATCAATCTTGAAACAGGAGCCTTTGGCGACCAATCTTATATAGAATTTGACTGTGCGGGTCTAAAAGGTATTGGCTTAGAAGGTGACCTACGAATTTCGCGTCAGGTATTGCTGCCGATTACCAGTGGTGGTAATTACACCTGTGGCGATAAGGTTGAGAATAAATACCTAAAAGATCAAGAGGGGGTCGTGAATAATAAATGTTATGTTGGGACTAGTTTCAGTGTTCAAGCCAACGGATGGAATGACATTCTACTCGAAGTAAGCTTACCCAAATTTGAAGTAGTGGGACTCAAAGGATGGGGTTTTAATGTACAAAGGGCAGTCCTCGATTTAAGCGATACCAAGAATGCTTCTGGTATAAAGTTTCCCGAAGAGTACAAATCTTTATACAATAATGCAACCCGCAAGTTATGGCGCGGCTTTTATGCAAAAGAAATAAGTATTACGCTCCCGAAAGGTATTGAAAATACTAAAACTTCGGACGGTCGTGTACAATTTGGCGCAGAACATTTGATTATCGATAGCCAAGGCGTTTCAGGTACTTTTTATGGTGAAAATGTATTGAGCAAAGGTGATGGTACGGCTGGAAAATGGGCGTTTTCAGTTACTGATGTGAGTATAAGCTTAGCCATGAACTCCGTTACTGGTGGCGCTATGGCCGGTGAAATTGCAGTTCCCATCTTAAAGGAGGCCATGGAATATGAAGGCTATATAGCGGCAACTGGTTGGGGACTAGAAGTTGGCAGAAAAAGTAATTATCAAGCGCCAGTATTTTTAGGTGAGATTTTCCTAGAACGAAATTCAAAAATAGGTATTGATGTCAAAGATGGTAATGTGTACCCGTTTGCGCACTTAACAGGACAACTATCCGTGGTGGGTAAAATAAACCAAAAAGAAGGTGAAGAACAACCTACACCCGAAGAAATGGCAGACGATAGTAAAGGTTTTTCTTTCCCAGGAATTGTTTTTGAAGGTCTTGCCTTAGAAACCGAACCCGGCAAAAAGCCCATTAGTGCAAAATCATTTGGTTTTACGGGGGACATGAAATTAATGGGTTTCCCTGCATCAGTATCTAAATTGGCTTTAGTAACTCCGGCCAACGAACTAGGTTTATCATTCGATTTAACCATAAATCTTGATGGGGATGGCTCGCACGCGACAACGAGCCTAAATATTATCGGAAAATTAGCGGATGATGCCAAGATCCAAGAGTGGAAATTTAGCCGAATAAAAGTGGATAGTATTGCCATTGATTATGAAAAAGGAGGCGTGGCTTTTGAAGGCGGCCTAAAAATCATGGAAGACGATCCTACTTATGGTGATGGCTTTTCGGGAGACCTTAGCGCTACTTTTAAAAATTTAAACTTTAAAGCGACAGGCAAAGCCATGTTTGGCAATAAAGATTTTAGATACTGGTTTGTCGATATATGGACTGATAAAAACGGAGATAAAACCAATACAAAACTACTTATCGACTCTTTTGTGGGCGGAATGTCATACAAAATGCGAAAGAAGCGTGGCAATGCCGACGGATTTACACCTTCCGCTGCGGTTTACGTTCCAGATAACAATACAGGCTTAGGGGTCAGAGCTGGAGTGGCCATAAGTGCCCAGAACAAAAGTGCCTTTAGCGGTCGAGCTTATTTAGATATGGAATTCAATACCCATGGCGGACTCAACCGCATTGGGTTTACGGGGCAAGGGAATTTTATGAGCGATTATGAAAGTGGCTTTTCAAGTGGTACTGAAGGAATGGGTGCTTTAGAAAAAACACTTAAAAAAGTAGAGGGTTTTATTGAAAAAAACGAAGCTAAGATTGCTAAATTAATGAAAGATGGCAACTATTTAGAAGCTGCTCAAGAGACGATTCCACAATCTGATGTCGCCGATAAAGGGAGCATCGGGGTGTATGTAGGGATTGAAAAAGATTTTGTAAACAACACCTTTGATGGAGAGTTCGAGTTGTATCTCGATCTTGAAGGTATCCGCGGTGGTGGCGCTAATAATTTGGCCGGTTACGCTAAAATGCATACCAGTCCTGAAGATTGGTACATCTATATAGGCACACCTCAACAACGCATATCACTGGTATTTTCAATTAAAGCTTTTGAGGTGGAAGTCGGTGGGTATTTTATGACGGGAACCAAACTACCTTCACAATTAGATCCACACCCACAAGTAGTAAAAATATTGGGCAGTGATATGCTCAATGATAATCGTAGAGAAAACCAGTTACAGGCGGCTAAAGGTTTTGCCTTCGGACTTAATTTTATCTATCGTCAAAATTACAGCTTCGCTATTTTTTATGCTTCGCTAGAAGCGGGTGCCGGCTTTGATGTGATGCATGCCTATTATCCCGATGCGAAGTGTGTTGGCAGACCAGGACCCATTGGTAACAATGGCTGGTATTCTATGGGGCAGGTCTACGCTTACTTGTATGGAGAATTTGGTGTGCAAGTAAACTTAGTATTTATAAAAGGAAAATTCCAAATTGCCGAAGCAGGTGTGGCGGCTATGTTGAGAGGTCAATTTCCTAATCCCTTGTATATTCAAGGCTATGTGGGAATGTATTATAATATCTTAGGGGGACTCGTTTCTGGTCGCATGCGCTTAAAGGTAGAAATGGGCGAAGAATGTGAATTAGAAAATATCAATAATGCCGTCGGCGTACCTATGATTTCTGATGTGACCCCAGCCGATAAAAGTGATGATGTTTCTGTTTTTGCAGCACCACAAGCCGTATTTAATTATGCCGCAAACCAAGGTTTTGATGTAGAATTAGATGAAGGAAAACGCACATTCAAATTACAATTGAAAAACTTTACCGCCACTTCAGAAGGAAAAACCCTCGCCGGAGCATTAGAATGGAATGATACGAATGATGCGGTAACCTTTAAACCTGCTGAAACATTGCCTTCTGAAAAGGAAGTACAACTTGTCGTTGAAGTTAGTTTTGATGAAAAAATCGGTGGTAGTTTCCAAACCATGGTCGATAATGGCAAACCCGTTATTGAGAAAAAAGAAGTCGTTTTTATGACCGATAAAGCACCTGATCATATTCCCCTAGAAAATATTGTCTATATGTATCCTGTTCTAGAGCAACAAAGCTTTTATCCTGCAGAATTTGATAAAGGCTATGTGAAAATGAAAACACCTCAGCATTACCTTTTTGAAAGTGGATATGAAATGCGGGCAGAATTTGCTAATAACAACACGGGGCAAGCCATTCGCTCTAATTTGTCCTATGATCGTAGTAAAGCAACTATTTTTTATGAGGTGCCTGATATGGCTTTAAACGTTCCCTATACGCTGAATTTAATTGCGTTTCCTCCGGGGGCTGAAATACAACAAGAAGTAACTATTGTAAAAGAAGATGTATTTACCGAAGCTGAAAGTGGCGATACCAATTGGTTTGATGTAGCTTCAAACACACAAAATAAAGAAACTGTAAATACCTCTGGATCTGCCGTAGTTGCAAGTAAGAAAGCAAATAATGTGATTCTGGCGAATGGCGCGCCGAAATCTATTTTAGAGTACGGCTTTAAAACAAGTAAGCACGAATCTTTTAAGGATAAAATCCGTGATCTATCGGTAGTCGATAATTTAACAAACTTTATATATGCCGATGTGCATTCACTTTCTGTAAAAGTGGCAGATTATGAATATTTGGATAAGCTAGAAATACTAGGTGGCAAATATACCGAATCAACCCCTTTAGTCTATGCACAAGCTATTTTAGATGACCAATATTACAAGCGAATGATTTATCCCTTACTGTATGAAAATTATCCTTTAGACGGAGATATTCGTGTAAACCGAGAAGAAGAACTATTAGGAATCCCTCCTATCCGATCTTTTTATATCGGGAATGAATATTTGGCTAATTTAGAAAACAACCCAAATTCCCCTTGGGTAAAAAATAGGATTCCCTTTGTCTATAACATGCCTTACCAGTATAAATCAGATATGGTGTATTTAAGAAATAGAATTGTAAATCGATACAATAGTACACAAGGAGATCCTGTAAAATATGAAGCCTACAAATACCTGTTACAAAGTTCGTTTCCGCCTTTACCTCTAGGAAATTTTAAAGCACAATTAATCTATAGAACACCAGGTAATTTGTATCAAAAGGGCTACGAGCTTAAGTATAGGAATGACTAGCCCCCTTTAGGGCGCTCGCGGGGCGGGGGATGTTTTGGCTGTTGAAACAAACGCATAACAGTAAGCAGTAGGCAGTAGGCAGTAGGCAGTAGGCAGTAGGCAGTAGGCAGTAGGCAGTAGGCAGTAGGCAGTAGGCAGTAGGCAGTAGGCAGTAGGCAGTAGGCAGTAGGCAGTAGGCAAAAATAAAAAAATCAACATAAACTCAGTACCCAAAAGAATAAGAAAAAATTATAATGAAATACAGTATCATCATCTTATTACTATTTACAAGCTTTTTAAAGGCTCAAGAAACCGCAACGGTTCAAGTTCTTGCACGTTCTTTGCCTGATAAGGTTTTGCTGCGATGGGCAGTAGATCAACCCTTGGCATGGAAAAAAGCAAATGAATACGGGTTTTTAATTGAAAAAAGTACCATTTCTCGCAATGGAGCGCCCGTCATCCCCATTAAAAAAGAACAACTTGTACAAAGTCCGTTAAAACCAAGACCATTGGAAGATTGGGAAGCACTTGCTACTCGTGATCAAAATGCTGCTGTATTAGCCCAAGCTTTATATGGGGATACCTTTGAAACCGATGCTCCGAGTGATGCTCTAGGAAAAATCTATGCAGTAAATGATGAACTAGAACAACGCTTTACATTTGGACTTTTGGCCGCTGAGCAAAATTTTGAAGCAGCAAAATTAGCTGCTTGGGCCTTTGAAGATCCAAACGTCATCAAAGGAGAACAATATGTGTATAAAATTTCGGTTGCCGTTCCCTTAGAAGGTACTGTAGGAATTATAGCAGGGACAGTCTTTGCTGGACCTGATTTATATGAAGAATTACCACAACCCATAGGGCTGGCTGCAGTGTTTGGGGATAAAAATGTAATGCTAAGTTGGAACTTTAATTTACTACAAGGGCTTTATACGAGTTACAACATAGAACGTTCTATCGATAATCAAACCTACGAGCCACTTAATGCCGTGCCCCTATTCAACGCACAAGAAAATGATGGTCAGAGCGAGATTTCTCTATACTATACCGATTCTATTCCCAATAATACGGACTTCTATTATCGCGTAAAGGGTTTAACGGCTTTTGGGGAAACAGGTCCATCAACAGCATCTCTAAATGGCAAGGCTGAAAAAAGTTTGGGTTTTGTTCCGCGCATTTACAAAAAAGAAATCCCGACAGACGATACCGCAGTTTTATATTGGGAATTTGACGAAAAAGGAAATGAATTGATCAATGGCTTTGAAATACGACGCGCTAATTCGGATAAAGGAACCTATGAAACAGTACAAACTGATATTCCGATAACCCAACGACAAACCACAGTTAAAGGCTTAAAACGAGTTAATTATTTTACCGTTGTGGCCTTAGGGAAAAATGGGGTTTCTAGTGAATCGTTCGCCACCTTAGTGCAACCAGTAGATTCTATTCCACCTTCACCGCCAATAGGTTTAGAAGCAATTTTAGACACCATGGGGATCTTAAAATTAAGTTGGACAAAAAATACTGAGGAAGATGTAGCGGGCTATAGAATATTTAAAAGTAATAACCCTGAGGTAGAATTTAGTGAAGTGACTAAAGCCACTTTTACCGGTGAAACTTTTATGGATACTATCCCTATAAAAAACCTGAATGAAAAAGTCTATTTTAAACTAAAAGCAGAAGATTATCGGTATAATCGCTCTGACTTTTCGGAACTTTTAATAGTAGACAAACCCGATGTTACCCCACCCTCGCCTCCCGTTTTTAAAAATTATAAAGTAACTAGTGAAGGTGTGGAGCTACAATGGATAAATAGCAGTAGCGCTGATGTAAGCTCGCATGTGTTATACAGAAAAAATAACGCAACACCCGATACATTATGGGAAGAAATTAGTGTTTTTACAAGTGTAGTAGATAGTATGTACGTAGATAAAAGCATAGCTGCTGCTGGAAATTATGCCTATACGATGATTGCCAAAGACAAGGTAGGATTAGAAAGTACCCCAACAGACCCACTGAGTATTACCTGGAACGGATTAAACATAAATGAAGATGACATTAAGTTTTCAGGCACAGTAAACCGCGAGTTGCGTTTTATTAATTTATCATGGAAGGTAAAAGATGTCGGCGTTGTAGAATATCGCTTGTATCGAGGTACCGCTGCCAACGACTTAAAACTATATAAAACCTTCAACGGAGATACCACTAGTTTTAACGATACCGCTTTAGAGATTAATAATGACTATTGGTATGGCTTACATTTAGTATTAGTCAATGGAAGAACCTCAGGGATAAAGGGGATTAATTTAAAGTATTAGGTTATGAAAAGGTTATTAATAATATTAATATATTTTCTTTTTTCTTTTTTTCTTAATGCCCAAGAGTTTCGGCTTAATAGCACTTGGAATGGCACGTCTTCTTGTTCTGGTGGCGCTCGTTATTCTGAATTCTTTCATAGAACTATAGTTTACGATATTAATGGTAATATTTTAGACCAAATCAATTCTCCGCCAAACATAATTAGAACTACATATTCTAAATTATTTTCTGTTCGTCCATACAGAGTAGTCCATCAATTTGATTGTCAAATATTGGAAGGTCCGAATTCAGGATTCATGCAATCCAGTGAAGTAATTTTAAACAGTACTGGTAATTGTATTTCAAAAACAACGGGGAATCTAAATGTGAATTTGTTTGTTGCCTCAACTTTATTAGAACAACCAATAAATAATACTTTTTGTGTCACTCAAACTATACCATTGGCAGCAAATAATGATTGTACCGGTAATGACCTCAACTGGTATTATTCTAATTCATTAAATGGATCTTATACTGCATTAAATATTATAAGTAATGGGAATAGCACAATACTAGTAAACTTTGAGAGTATTATAACTAATAGTTATTCAGGAAATCTATTCATCAAGGCAAAAATAGGTGATGATTTTACAAATATTATTAATTATAATGTTATATCCTGCTCCCCTAACCTACAAAACACAACAAAAACGGATGCTACATGTAATGGAGCGACTGATGGTAGTGTAACGCTAACTTTTGATAGAAATGTTGAACAAGCTGGAGGTTATGAAATGCGGTATTTTATTTATCAAAATACTACAGGTGCATCAACACCACGGGCTGCATTTGAAAGTGCAACCAACAGTTCAAATCCCCCTACTGACAACCCAAATCCGCCGCAAGCCTCTGCAGAAGTTAGGTTTAGTCCACAAAATCCTAGTAACCCAAATGGTTTAGGTTATTTAAATGATAATGGAAATACCACTTTCAGCGGTACTTATGGTCAGTTAGGAGCAGGAGAATATTATATTTTATACCAAGAAGTTAATTATAATGTAAGTCCGGTAGAAGTAAAAAGTGGAGAATTAGCTCCTAATTTTTTTACTATAACTGAACCTACTCCTGTAGTTACAACCGGACTATTGACTCCTGCTACTTGTGGCAGTAATGCCAGCATTGCTCTTTCTGCTTCAGGTGGTAGTGCAACGAATGGATATACTTATCAATATAGTATAAATAACGAAACCGATTGGGAAGATGCTGCAAACCCATTAGTCATAACTCCAACTGCAAGTCTACAAACTGTTTTTGTAAGAGCTGTAGTTGCAGACAATCTAGATTGCTTTGGAAATATAATCGATTTTGAAGTGCCGGCCTTTATACCGCCTCTAGAAATAGATCCTAATAACTCCACGGTAATAAATACTTCATCGGCATCGGCCGTTGACGGAAGTGTGCGTATAGAATTCTCTGGAGGTGCGCCTAATTACACTTACGAACTAAATAGAAGTATAACTATCCCAAACCCTACTCCTCTAATAACTACACTACCCAGTGGGAATATTGTTGTCACTTATAACGGTTTACCTACAGGCACTTATAGTATTACGGTAACAGATGCCAACGGCTGCCCACAAACATCTCCCGATTTAGTCGTAGGCACAGACCCTGTCCCCACTTTAGAAACGCCTTTAATTACACCAATTGGCTGTACTGGGACTGCTGGAAGTATTTCTGTACCTGTATCCGGTTTTAATACCAGTTATCGCTATCAATGGAGTATTAATGGAGCTTTAGGTGCTATAACATCAGGCAGTTCTGCAAATCTCGAAATAAATAATATTACTGCTGAGGCTACTTATAGTTTAAGAGTGTCCAATGCGCGCGTTTCAGATGCAGATTTTGGGATTGATATAAATGTGGCTATTGAAACCATTGTTATGAGCGCCCCTTCTGTAGTAACCATCGACAATGCTACTCCAAATAATATACTTTGTAATGGCGGTAATGACGGGAGTATCGTACTCACACTTTCTGGAGGCACTACCTATGAATATGCTTTAGGGAATACCCCAACTACTTGGCTGCAATTAACAGGGAATACCATAACCGGTTTAAGCGCAGGTACCTATAGTATAACCGTTCGGAATCAGAATAACTGCGAATCGCAAACCACAACAAATATTATTATCGATGAACCCAATGCTATTCTTATTGAAGAGGTTTCAAATAGTAGACAAGATGTAACGGTAAACGGCGGCGCTGATGGTGCTATTTTTATAGCTGTAACGGGTGGTATTACTCCCTACACCTTTAATTGGTCAGGACCTAGTGGATTTACATCAACCCAACAAAATCCAACTGGCTTGAGTACCGGTACTTATAGTCTTACGGTTACTGATGCTAATAATTGCCCACAAAATTTTGGTCCCATTTTTATTAATGAACCTGGTCCTTTAGGAATTGTAAGCGTAACGTCTACACAAGTAACCTGTAGAGGTGCTGCTACAGGGAGTATTACGGCAGTAGTGAATGGAACACCACCCTTACAATTTGTGTGGACCAAAGACGGCGATGCTAGTTTTACAGCCCCCAACCAAGCAAGCATAACAGGATTAACAGCAGGCACATATACCTTAAGTTTAACGGATGCTTCTGGAGACCCCGCCGAAACGAGTTCGGTTGAAATTAATGAACCGTTAGAATTTTTAGGAGCGACAGCAACAGTTACTGCTACGTCCTGTGCTTCGCTAAATGATGGCGAAATTAACATTAGCACTACTGGGGGCAAAGCTCCTTACCGCTATAGCCTAAATGGTTCTGCAACACAAAACAGTACTACCTTTAGTGGGCTAACTGCTGGAGTTTACACCGTCACGGTTTTTGATGCCAATAATTGTGAATTTGTTATCGATACTATACCTGTAAATAGTGCCATTGCTATCGCCATTACCACAGATGTAGTACTAAACGTTACAGAATCTGGCCAATCCGATGGTGCAATTAGCACCTCGATTAGTGGCGGAGCCTTACCATATAATTTTAGTTGGTCTGGCCCAAACGGATTTACGGCCACCACCAAAGATATCACTAATCTCGCCGAAGGCATTCATATTCTAACGGTTACGGATGCCAATAACTGTTCTTCTTCTCAAGAATTTAATATTACCGAACCTAGTGAGCTAACTGTTACTGCTACTCAAAGTTTATTTTTAGATTGTAACGGTGATGATTATGCCGAAATTGTGGCAACGGTTACTGGAGGAATTCCCAATTATAGCTACCAATGGTTTCAAATTGAGGATGGATCTAATAATCAACTGAATGAAACTTCAAATATTTTAGCCAATTTAAGTGTCGGTAGCTATTTTGTGATGGTCACTGATGCGAATAACGTTTCTAAAACGTCAAATACAGTATCAGTTACAGAACCCGATAGTTTAAACATATCAGTACTTACTAAAGTTGATGTACTTTGTAGTGAAGAAACTACCGGAAGTATTCAAATTGCAGTTTCTGGGGGTACTTCACCCTATACCTTTTATTGGAATGGAGACCTAAGCACACCAAACCTGAGCAATTTAGCGGCAGGAGATTATTTTTTAGAAGTTATAGATGCTAATGGCTGTTCTGATGATCTTGTAGTCACTGTAGCCTCACCAACCGATCCTTTACGTATTCAAGATGCCACAGTTATTAATGCTTCTGACTACCAAGCTACCGATGGCAGCCTAAGTATAGCTGTCGCTGGTGGCGTTCCTGATTATAGTTTTGAATGGAGGCGTGTCTCTGATAATACGGTCATCAGCAATCAATCTGGTATTAGCAATTTAGCTGCAGGTTTTTATGAAGTATTCATTACCGATGCTAATACTTGTGCTATCAGTAAAACCTATGAAATTACTCAACCTGATATTATAGAAGAAACCATTACCAACCCTACTTGCGCTGGTTTAGCTGATGGTAGTATTAGTCTACTAGTGAATAGAGGTAATGGCAATTTTACCTATAGTTGGTCTACGGGAGCAACCACAAATGCGATCACTAATTTATTTGCCGGAACTTATACGGTAACCATTACGGGTTTTGATACTCCTGAAACGCGTACCTATACCATTGAAGAACCTCTACCCATTTTGTTAGATTTAGGTGCCGATAGAGTTCTTTGTAAAGGGCAGAGTCTAGAACTAGACGCCACTATAGAAAATAGCAATGCCATATATACATGGATATCCGATACTGGTTTTTCTAGTTCAAGCCCAATAGTCACGCTGTCAGATAAAGGAAATTATACCGTATCCGTGAGTAGCAATGGCAACTGTACCCAAACGAGCACTATTTTTGTGGATGTAAGCGATCAAGAAATTAGTGCTGAATTCGCTGTTTCTTCTCAGGTATATGCAGGAGAAACTCTAATTTTAGTAGATATTAGTTTTCCTATACCTGATAGTATGGAATGGATTATCCCCGACTCAGCACAAATTTTAAAGCAAGATAAAGACGAAGCAGAAATAGTCTTTGCGACGCCTGGTGAGTACGAGGTCGGTATTATTACCCAACGCGGTTCATGTACCGAAATTCAAACCAAGAAAATATTGGTTCTTGCTAAGGATCCCACAGTGACAGAAGAAGATACCCAAGGTGGAAAAAAGTTAGTGGAAGATTTTATTATTTATCCGAACCCCACCAGTGGAGAATTTACAGCACAAGTAGACCTTACGGATAGAGGTAATATCAGCATTAAAGTATTCAGTTTTACAAACAATATGCTTATTGCCAGTGAAAACGCGAGAGGAGAATCTTCATATACGATTCCCTTTAATATCGCAAACATGCCTGCAGGTGTATATGCTGTTGTATTGGAAACTCCATTTGGATCAACACTTCGGAAAATAATTGTGAGATAGAAAAAAAGCTCAAGTATAATTTTAAATCTACTTGAGCTTTTTCTTTAAAATAGTATCTTAGAGCTTGAAAACTATATGATATGAAAACTCCATTTTTAACTATCCTATTCCTAGCTTTTAATTTTTTTATAAGCGCCCAAACCAACACCTATAGCATATCCTTCGAAAATGCGGTACATCATGAAGCTTTTGTAACCGCTACTTTTCCAGATTTAACTTCTGATGTTTTGACTTTAAACATGGGCCGAAGCTCTCCTGGCCGTTATGCCATTCACGAATTTGCTAAAAATGTGTATGGTTTTCAGGCTACGGACAGCAAGGGTAAAGCTTTACAAGTAACGCGAACTAACCCATACCAATGGAATATTTCGGGTCATGACGGTGCTGTAACAGTAAACTATATTTTATTTGCCAATCGTGGTGATGGTACCTACTCACAAGTTGATGAAACTCATGCCCATTTAAATATTCCGGCTACCTTTATCTATGCTCCAGAGCTTGCTGATCGAGACATAAAAGTTGATTTTAAAGTGCGTACAGATTTGAATTGGAAGGTTGCTACGCAATTACCAAAAGTTTCTGGCACAACGTATAGCGCGCCAAATGTGCAGTACTTTATGGATAGCCCTACTGAAATAAGTGATTTTGGACTTAGAGAATTTGTAGTAACGGAAAATAATGGCGATAAAAAAACCATACAATTGGCATTGCATCATAACGGCACTGAAGCGGAGCTAGATACCTATTTCGAAAAAGTAAAAAAAGTTGTTTTAGAACAGCAAAGTGTCTTTGGTGAATTACCAGACTACGATTATAAAACCTATACTTTTTTAGCCTGCTACATTCCGAATGCCTCTGGCGATGGCATGGAACACCGAAATTCTACAATTTTAACTAGCACCAGAAGTTTAGCGAATGGTGGTATGGATGGGAATATTGGAACGGTTTCACACGAGTTTTTTCATGGTTGGAACGTGGAGCGGATTCGCCCAAATGATTTAGAGCCTTTTAATTTTGCAGAAGCCAATATGAGCGGCGCCTTATGGTTTGCCGAAGGATTTACCAGTTATTATACGAACCTTATTCTATGCAGAGCAAAACTGATGTCAGAAACCGAATACGTAGAAGGATTAACAGGTACTTTTAATTATGTATGGAATTCCCCAGCACGGCAATTCTTTAATCCGATTGAGATGAGTTACCAAGCTCCTTTTGTAGATGCGGCGACATCGGTTGACCCAGTAAATAGAGAAAACACCTTTATTTCATATTACTCGTTTGGCAGTGTTTTAGGGCTGGCCTTAGACTTGTCCTTACGTGCAAAAGGATTGAATTTAGATGATTATTTTAAATTGATATGGAAAACCTATGGTAAAAATGAAATTCCGTATACGATCAAAAACTTACATGACAGTCTAAAAACCTATGCAGGTAATGACTTTGGTGATACTTTTTTCAATAAGTACATTTACAAAAGTGAAATGCCCGATTATACCTCTTTATTAAATTCTGTAGGCGTTAGCTTAACCCAAAACCTAGAAGCACCTTATTTCGGTGCTTCCGTGGCTATAGATAAAGATTTGAATGGAGAGATGAAAACAAATTCAATTATTGGAAGTCCTGCTTATATTGCAGGTTTAGCTAAAGGTGATATCATAACTGCAGTGAACAATATGCCTTTCCCTAACGGACAACGATTTGATGATTTTTTAAAGACTTTTAAAACAAATGATGTCTTAAACATAGATTTTATTCGTTTTGGAACACCTAAAAAAACGACGGTTACACTAATCTCCAATCCGGAATACACCATTGAATTAGCTGATAAAAAAGGAGAAAAAGTGTCAAAAAAGATACTAGAGAAAAGAAATCAGTGGCTTAAAATAGAGTAAAAAGAGATTTATTTTTTTGCTTTTATTATTGTTTTTCGATAATTTTTATATATTTGTTATTGTTAAACAATAATTATATGAAAAAATCGATACTTTTTAAAACACTTATTGATATTTTATTTTTCCTTTTATGTTTTGGATTACTTGGCGCCCTACTTTTAGCACCTACAGGTTTTGCTACCATAAGCATGGAAAATAAGGAGGTAGAACACTGGGATGTCTTTTCGTGGTTATTCCTTTTTTTTTCTGTCCTATCCTACATCGCTTTATTACTTGGCATAAAGCATTTAAGAAGTGCTGCTCGGTTTATGCTAAACCAAAACAAATTTCACCCCAAAACAGGATCTTTACTCAAAAAATCTGGACAATACTTAATTTATAGTTCTGTTGCTAGTTATGTTTTATTTGCAATCATTTTTGTGAAAAGACTATTCTTAGATGCTAAATTTGAAGTTATTTTAGATAATAACGGACTGCTACAACTTTTTATAACCATTGTAGGGCTCTTCTTTATTATGCAAAGTGAAGTACTGCTTAAAGCAGCTTCCTATAAGGAAGAAAACGACCTAACCATATAAGTATGCCGATAGTTGTTCATCTAGATACTGTATTAGAAGACCGTCAAATGAAAAGCAAAGAACTTGCCGAAGCTATTGGCATCACCGAGGCGAACTTATCTATTTTAAAATCAGGCAAAGCTAAAGCGGTGCGTTTTTCTACCCTAGAAGCTATTTGTACCGTTTTGGAATGTCAACCAGGCGATTTACTGGAGTACAAACCATAAAAAAAGCCATACATCGCTGTATGGCTTTTCATTATTTATAGTATACGTTCTTAATCCGCTAAAACAATAATCTTATTATTTTTCATTTCCACAGTACCACTTGAAATAAGTAAGCTTGTAGCACTAGCCGTTGTCTTAGAAAAATTATGCTTATTAGCCTCAGCTATTTTTATAGCATTTCCTTGAATTTTAACCTCTCCTTTTTGCAATAAAGATACAATAGGCGCGTGATTCGATAACATTTGAAATTCTCCGTTAATACCTGGAACAGTTACCGAGGTAACTTCTCCTGAAAATAAGGTAGCTTCTGGTGATACAATTTCTAAATACATAGTTTTTCAGTATTCCGTATTCAGTGTTCAGTAATCAGTAAGCAAAACTGCTAACTGTGACTAAAAACTGTTTACTAGTTTTTAAGCCTCGGCTAACATTTTATCTCCAGCCTCGATAACTTGTTCGATCGTTCCTTTAAGGTTGAAAGCAGATTCTGGTAAGTGATCTAATTCCCCGTCCATAATTCTATTAAAGCCATTAATGGTATCCTTAATATCTACTAATACTCCTTTTAAACCTGTAAACTGCTCAGCTACGTGGAAAGGTTGTGATAAGAAACGTTGTACTCTACGTGCTCTACCCACCGCTAATTTATCTTCTTCAGATAATTCTTCCATTCCTAAGATGGCAATAATATCTTGTAATTCTTTATAGCGTTGTAGCAACTCTTTTACTCTTTGTGCACAACCGTAATGTTCTTTTCCTAAAATATCTGCCGTTAAAATTCTTGACGTAGAATCTAATGGATCAACCGCTGGGTAAATACCTAACTCCGCAATTTTACGAGAAAGTACTGTTGTTGCATCTAAATGCGCAAATGTTGTTGCTGGTGCTGGATCCGTTAAATCATCCGCAGGAACGTAAACCGCCTGTACTGATGTAATTGACCCTCTTTTTGTTGATGTAATACGCTCTTGCATGGCACCCATTTCTGTGGCCAATGTAGGTTGGTACCCTACCGCAGAAGGCATACGACCTAAAAGTGCAGATACTTCTGATCCGGCTTGTGTAAAACGGAAAATGTTATCCACGAAAAATAATACATCTTTACCTTGTCCCTCACCTGCTCCATCACGGAAATATTCCGCAATTGTTAAGCCAGATAATGCTACACGAGCACGAGCTCCAGGAGGTTCGTTCATTTGACCAAAAACGAAAGTCGCTTTTGATTCTTTCATTATATTTTTATCTACCTTGGTTAAATCCCATCCACCTTCTTCCATAGAGTGCATAAAATCATCACCGTATTTTATAATTCCTGATTCTAACATTTCACGAAGTAAATCGTTCCCCTCACGAGTACGCTCACCTACACCAGCAAATACAGAAAGACCACCGTGACCTTTGGCTATATTGTTGATTAATTCTTGAATCAATACTGTTTTACCAACACCTGCACCACCAAATAAACCAATTTTACCTCCTTTTGAGTAAGGTTCAATTAAATCGATCACCTTTATCCCTGTAAATAAAACTTCTGACGAGGTAGATAAATCTTCAAATTTAGGTGCTTCTCTGTGAATTGGAAGTCCGTCTTTACCAGCCTTAGGCAAATCACCAAGACCGTCAATAGCATCACCGATAACATTAAATAAACGACCGTAAACGTCATCACCTATAGGCATTTGTATTGCTGCTCCTGTAGCCACTACATCAGTACCTCTACTTAAACCATCGGTAGAATCCATACCAATTGTTCTTACAGAATTCTCACCAATATGAGATTGTACTTCTAGTACTAAAAGTGAACCGTCTTTTCTCTTGATTTCAAGAGAATCGTATATTTTTGGAAGATCTGAACCTGATGGAAATTCAACATCAACAACGGGTCCTATAATTTGAGAAACTTTACCTGTAACTTTAGACATTACTTACCTATTTATGTTTAGAATTAAAGCGTCGAAAAAGATAATTGACTACTGAATAGTTAACATTCTTTTTCAGGGTGCAAAGATATGTTTTTACATTTTAATTAAAAATTGTTTTTTTACATTTTATTCCACCCTTTTTTTACTGGATAAAACGCATAAAAAAAAGCGTCATAAAATGACGCTTTTGCTTACTAAACAATTCTTTTATCTTATAAATTAATACCCCAAGAGATATAGTATATAGAACCAATGTTACCTGTTCCGATAGCCGTTACATACTCTTGATTAAGAATATTAGAACCTCCTATTTTAAATAAAGACTTCATACTTGGTACTGAAAAGTTCACCTGAGCATCTAGCACCGTGAATGCAGGAACATCACCATCAGCAAAAGTTGCTTGCCAGAAATAAGTATCTGTCCATCTGTAATTGATATTAAAGCCCACATTTTTAAAAACTTCTGTATTACCAAAAGAGGCTCTCACTTTATGTTTCGGTGTGTTAAAACTAGGTCTAAAATCTGGAAAAGCAGCTTGGTCAAAATCAAATTCTGCATAGGTATAACTAGCGCCTAAATCAAAATTTCCTAAAACTTTAGCATCAACACCAATAGTGGCTCCATAAGAATTTATGTCTGCTTCTGCATTGGTATAGGTTTGGTACCCTTGAACATCACTGTTACTTAAAGCTGCTAAGGCTACAGGCGTTGAAGTACCAGGAATAACTTCTTGTAATTCAGCATCACCATAAAAAGGTGCTACTACCGTTGTATTTGAGATAAAGTTAGCATAACTATTATAATACCCACTTAAATCAATACTCACTTTACCTAATTGAGCTCTATACCCAACTTCATAAGCCGTAATTTCTTCTGGCTGCACAAAATTTGTTTTTACCGATTCTAATAATGCCAATCTCTCCTGAAGTGGCAGGGCTGCTGACGCTCTAAACGCATTAACAGAACTTAAGGTCCAAGCATTTTCATAGGCATTTCTACCGGTTAAGGTTGAAGTGGCTCCTTGCCCTATCGCTTGAGCATTACCTTGAGGATTGTTAGGCAGTACGCGAACATCTCTGTCCAAATTTGATGGTGCAGATCCCACTAAAATAGCTCTACCCGCATTTAAGCCAATAAATAAATCTTGAGTGGTTGGGTTTCTAAAACCTTGTTGTACCGATACCCTAACATTATGGTTCTTCTTTTCACCCAAAGTCATCACACCTGATAATCTAGGCGATACAAATCCGTCAAAAAATTCATTCTTATCATAACGAATTGATGCTGTTATTTTTAAACGATCATCGATTAGTTTTTTCTGAGCTTGCATATACGCACCAAATTCACTGTACGAGATAGGGCCATCTTTATCGGTAAAAATAGTACCGTTAGAGTTTAACTCGTATTCTCTAAAAGAACCACCTACTTGAATATCCGCAAAATCTTTAGTTAAGTGTGAAAAGTTATAATTACCATCGGCATGACGCAATTTGGTATTATCCACAAAACGTGCACCACCTTGATCTAAATTTCCATTGGTAATAACACTATTAAAAGCGTTCTCAAACTCTGGAGTACCCGGTATTAATCTACCACGATCAGCCGCATCTCTCGCCAAAGCATGCGCCGTTGTTTCGTCTAATTGAACACCAGTACCTACGCCTAATCTAGCTCCGATAAATGTTCTTGCATAATCGCCAAACCAAGAAGGAGTCGCAGCGTTATTAGGATCCGGAGCATCTTGCTTCCAAGATCTGTTTACATTAATAGCCGCGAATCTAGTATCGTAAGAATCTCCAGAATTTTCAACGGTTAAATAGCCTCTTAGGAAAAAGTTCTTATTTCTGATCTCAAATTTATGCTGTTGCATGATAAAATTCTTGATAGAATATCTATTGGTTCCTTGGTATATGGTATTACCTCTTCCTATTCTACCATTATATAAAATTTCAAAATCGTCAGCAAAAGGTTTGTAATGTACTGAAAAGTCTGTTTTTACACTTTGTGCTCCATAATTAGCCAAATCTAACTCATCATACCCAGTCCTAGAAACTAAGGCTGATCCTAAAGTACCTGAAGGTAAAGAATTTACTTGTCCATTTGGCCCATCAGGCACCGCTAAATCATCAAAATTTAGGGTCGTTGAAACTTCATCTCCATATACATTTAAACCATCGTACGCTGGGTTTTCTCTGGTTGCCCCTGGTCTTGCCAAATCAACAATACTATTCGCGTGCCAATCTTCTCCTTGTAAATAAGAGAAGTTCGCTTTTATCGCAAATTTATCACTAAATGCGTGTGCTGCACGAATACCAAAATCGTAATAAGCGTTATTTCCAGCAGCTTCTTGGGATGTATATCCTGTTTTATAATAAGCACTGATTCCCTGATAGTCAAAAGGATTTTTACTGGTCATAAATAAAACACCATTAAAAGCTCCTGCACCATACAAGGCCGAAGAAGCGCCTGGCAGAATTTCAACACTTTGAACTTCCAGCTCTGACATCCCCACTAAGTTACCTAACACGAAGTTAAGTCCAGGTGCCGAGTTATCCATTCCATCTACCAATTGCAAAAATCTAGTATTGGCAAAAGTGGCAAAACCTCTAGTGTTCACCGATTGAAAAGTTAAACTGTTCGTATTTACATCTACCCCTTTTAAATTTTGTAATCCTGAATAAAACGATTCAGAACTGGTATTTTTAATTTCTTTGAGTCCAAAACGCTCTACAGACACGGGTGATTCAAAAATACGCTCTGGAGTTCTAGATGCTGAAATGACAATTTCATCTAAAAGTGTTTGAGACTCATTTAAGATAACCGAAACTACTTGATTGTTAGTCGTCACGTCTACGGATGCTTCTGAATATCCAATACTTGTTATGATAAGTTTAAATGGAGGAACTTCAGAGGTTGCAAGGACAAAATTTCCGTCAAAGTCAGTGACTGTACCTACTGATTTGCCTTGTATAACTACATTCGAGCCTGGGATTGGCTGGCTATTTTGGTCCACAACAGTACCTTTTACTGTTGTTTGAGAAAAACCAAAAACTCCTATCATCAGAAAGGAGAAGTATAGAATTTTTTTCATTCGAGGGTTTTATGTTAAATATTAGTTAAGTCCGAAGATACAGAAATTTTTAAACCAACAATATGAAAATGAAAAAAATTATGCATGCATAGTACAATTTTGGCAATTGACCGTACTTGTTATTTAGAATATGTCAAAAAAAAAGCAGGATGCCTATAGAAACATCCCGCTTTTTTTGTTTTGAATCAATTAACCTACTCTACCGTAACCGATTTTGCCAAGTTACGTGGTTGATCTACATTACAACCTCTCATTAATGCAATATGATAGGATAATAACTGTAAGGGTATGGTGGTTAATAAAGGTGTAAGACTTTCAAAAGTTTCGGGCACCTCAATAACGTGATCTGCTAATTCGGTTACCGTGGTATCACCTTCAGTCACAACGGCAATAATTTTTCCCTTACGTGATTTAATTTCTTGAATATTACTGACCACCTTATCGTAATGCCCTTTTTTGGTGGCGATAACGATTACAGGCATGTGTTCATCAATTAAGGCAATTGGCCCATGTTTCATTTCAGCCGCAGGATACCCTTCCGCATGAATGTAACTAATCTCTTTTAACTTTAAAGCTCCTTCTAAAGCCACTGGAAAATTATAACCTCTTCCTAAATACAAACAGTTTGTAGCATCCTTATAGACCTCTGCTATTTTTTCAACCACGTTGTTGGATAGCAATGCCTTTTCAACTTTTGATGGAATATTTTCTAATTCTGTTAAAAACTCATGTAATTTGCTTTTTGAAAACACGCCTTTTTCCTTCGCTAATTTCAATGCAATTAAAGTTAAAACTGTAATTTGAGTTGTAAAAGCTTTTGTTGAAGCTACTCCAATTTCTGGTCCTGCATGTGTGTAAGCTCCAGCATCCGTTTCTCTTGAGATCGATGAACCTACTACGTTACAAACGCCAAAAACAAAAGCCCCTTTTTCTTTGGCCAATTTAATTGCCGCTAAGGTATCTGCCGTTTCTCCAGATTGTGAAATGGCAATGATGACATCTTTATCTGTTATAACAGGATTCCTGTAGCGGAACTCTGAGGCATACTCTACCTCAACTGGTATTCTTGCTAAATCTTCAAAAATATACTCCGCCACTAAGCCAGCGTGCCATGACGTTCCACAGGCCACAATGATAATTCTATTCGCGTTTAAGAATTTTTCTAAATTATCATCAATACCAGCCATTTTAATGATTCCTTGGTCCGCTAGTAAACGTCCTCTGTACGTGTCTAAAATAGCTCTTGGTTGCTCGTAGATTTCTTTCAACATAAAGTGATCGTAACCACCTTTTTCTATCTCTTCTATATTTAATTGTAGTTCCTGTATGTTTGGATAAACAACTGAATCGTCTTTAATTTTACGAAGTTTTATTTCTTTCCCTAAACGAATAATAGCCATTTCCTCATCTTCGAGATACATTGCATTATTCGTAAACTCTATAAATGGCGATGCATCCGATGCGATAAAAAATTCGTTCTCACCAATACCAATCGCCAAAGGACTTCCTAATTTAGCGACTACAATTTCATCGGGTTTATTTCTGTCAAAAACAGCAATAGCATAAGCACCAACCACCTGATTTAATGCTATTTGAACCGCTTTTCCTAGTTTTACACCTTCTTTTTTCTTTACTTCTTCGATAAGGTTTACCAAAACCTCTGTATCTGTATCTGAATGAAAAACATAGCCTCTATTGATCAGCTCTTTCTTAATAGAGTCGTAATTTTCTATAATTCCGTTGTGAATTATCACTAATTCTTCTGAGTTCGAATAATGGGGATGAGAGTTCACATCATTAGGTACACCGTGAGTTGCCCAACGCGTGTGCCCTATTCCCAATTTACCATTTAATGACATACTAGCTTCAGATTTCTTTCTCAAATCTTCAACTTTTCCCTTGGTTTTACTTAAGTTGATGTTTTTTCCGTCATAGATGGCAACACCTGCACTATCGTATCCACGATATTCTAAGCGCTGCAATCCTTTCATTATAATAGGATAAGCATCTCTATGACCTATGTACCCAACAATTCCACACATATTGATTAAACTATATTAGTTAGTGATTTAATTAATGCACAAAGTTATTACACTTTTAACCTAAACTGTGCAAACATTAGATGTATTACGAAAAACTACTTTAAATGGTATGTTTTTAATTGGCTTTTGTGTAAGAAATTTCTAGCTGAAGCTTTTTATCGCTATTCGCTCCATCAACATTGCTTCCATAAAGCACTGTTCCAAAGGGATTGACAGTAGACATCACTGGAATCTTAGACATCACTGAAACTCCGTTTTCAATCACCATGGCATTACCAACACTACTATTGACTATGTCAGAGGTTAGTGCCAAACCTATAAGAACATTTTCAGCATCTCTGACTATCAAATTATTAATATAATCTGTAATGCGCACCTTATATTTGACCCCCTTATCATTTTCTTTACTCAAAACCCCATCGAAAAATAAGTTTTTTCTCAAGGTATTACTGGTGTTGGGCTCATTTAATTCTGTGACTAAATTGTACAAGGGAGCATTAGTTTCTGAATTATAGAGGTACAGCCTTGGCGGCTCTATAGTGCCACCGGCAGCATCTAAAGTTTCACGATCCACATAAAAAACTAGGTTTGCCTCGTTTATAATCCAATTATTACTTTTTAATTGAGAAATGACACTTTGACTGGTCGCTTCATCTTCACCAAAAAGTTTTAATTCGGCATAGGCGCCAGCACCCCCTTTTAAATAAATACGTTCCGCATTTGAGGTAGCATTTAATGCGTTTGTAATTTCAGAAGGATAAGCTTCATTCACAAAAGTATTGACAACATTCCCTGTAAAAGGAAGACTAGCCCCAGTCTGGGGGTTAATACCACCACCTGCAATTAATCTAAAAACATAATTATCTTCTAAGGTTTCTACGAAATCATCGGATGCATCGGTAGCAGTACCATTTGTATTCACTGCTTGGTAACTATAATTCATGTTGATACTTGCACCCAACATATTTAATAGCATGTAAATGTTATCTGTAGGACTAATAGAGATATGTAAACCTCTTAAAAAGTTTTTAAAATTTTGATTGTTCAATAATTCTTGACTGCCCTCTTTGTCCAAAATATTTTCTTGAAAAAAGTCGTTACTCAAAGGCATATAAATACCTGCACCTATTGTTGATTTAACCGTTCTACTCTCGTCTTCATCTTCAGTATCAGGATCATCCGTATTAAAAATCAAAATTTCCTTGTTCCTTACGGTAAGCGTATCAACATCAGCAATGGTTTCAGCGAGGAAACCATTAAAATCTGGGGTATTAGAAAAATATTCTTGTGATTGTTGAAAATTGGCATTTGGATCTAAATCTCTTAAAAAATAGGTTGATCGCTGTACTTTTACATTAAACGTTTGGTTAACACCAGTACCAAAAATACTGTCTAAAACAAACTCTTTGGGAAAAGCAGCTCTATCATTTACAAGATCCTCACCATCTAAAACACCATCTCCATCTGTATCATTACTTAATGGATTTGTATTTTGAAGTCGCTCCTGGTTATCTGAAACACCGTCACCATCCGTGTCACTGTTTGGGTCTGCCGGATCTATATCTAAATCATCCGGCACTCCATCTTGATCCGCATCTTTGATATTCGTAAGATAAGGAATAAAGAGAAAAACACTTGTTACCGTTTCATTTTCAGCTATTCTAGTTGGGAATTCAACATCTGCTACTTCTTCCGACGGAATAAATTTGCCAAAAGTTGGATTTGCTGTCGATAACTGTATTTGCGAAACAATGGCAGCGGTTGTTTTACCGTAAATAGGATCTTGAAAATTACCAAGTTGGTACACCGGTAGCTCGTTTGTTTTAACAGCGCTTATTTTTTTATTATAGGCAAAAACATCAAAATTAACTTTACCAGTTTCAAAAGGCTCTCCGCCGATTATTCCGTCTCCAATAGTCGTAATTTCTTCTTCACAAGAAGAAAAAAAAGCAATCAACATAATTCCTGATAAAACAGGAAGCGCGATTTTTTTATAAAATGTCATGTAATTTATTTTAAGACTTCAGTGTTATAAAAGTTTGCATAGGTCTCTTCAAATTCATGAAAAGGAACATATGCTAGCACCGGTTTTTGAAGGTTGGCAATATGATTATTTAAATCTTCTGGAACATCTTCCGACGCTAAAATAATAGCATCAGAATAATCTATTGCTACTTTTAACAAATTATTATAGTCTGGCGTCGCCAAGCCACTAAGGTGTTCTTCTGGAATACCATCAAAAGCTATTTTTTTAACTAAATCGCCACTTAAAGCACCATCAAAACCTTTTGAATAAACCGAAGTTACTATCTTGCTTTCCGAAAAAAGCGGTTCATCGGCATAATATTGCTTTAAATACAATGGCACTAAAGATGCCAGCCAGCCATGCACATGAATAATATCTGGCGACCAATTTAGTTTTTTTACAGTTTCTACGATTCCTTTAGCAAAAAATATAGCACGCTCATCGTTATCGGGGAAAAGAGTACCGTTTTCATCCGTAAATGTAGCTTTACGCTTAAAATATTCCTCGTTATCAATAAAATATACCTGAATTCTTTCTTTTGGAATGGAAGCAACTTTTATAATTAACGGCATATCCATATCGTTAATCACTAAATTCATCCCCGAAAGTCGAATCACTTCATGCAATTGGTGCCGTCTTTCGTTAATATTGCCGTAGCGCGGCATAAAGATTCGTATTTGACCTCCATTGCTATTAACCATCTTAGGGGTTTCATAAGACATCAGGGAAACTTCATTCTCTGGCAAATAGGGTACTAATTCTGAAGATACAAACAATATCTTTTTACCATTCATAAAAATTGTTTTTTATTTATTTTATTGGCGTGATTGCAAAATTACAAAAATTATGCAGATTACGAGTAATTATCTAAGTTTGCGGGCTGTTAAATACGTCTTAATGCAATTATTACATACAAAACAAGAGTTAAAAAAGTATTTATTTCCATTAATTTCAAAGTCTAAAACCATTGGCTTAGTGCCTACAATGGGTGCTTTACACCAAGGACATGTCTCTTTGGTTCAAAAAGCGTACCATGAAAATGAACATGTTGTGGTGAGTATTTTTGTTAACCCTACGCAATTTAATAATGCCGAGGATTTAAAAAAATACCCTAAAACATTAGACAAAGATATTGCCCTTATTAAAAAAGTTTCTCCTGACATCATTATTTACGCACCTAGTGTTAAAGAAATATATGAAGATCAAGTGAAAGCTGAAAAATACAATTTTGATGGTTTAGATGTCGTCATGGAAGGTGAATTTAGAGCTAATCATTTTGATGGCGTTGGCACTATTGTCGAAGAATTATTAACCTCCGTAAAGCCTAACAGGGCTTATTTTGGTGAAAAAGATTTTCAACAGCTGCAAATCATTAAAAAATTGGTAGCGATAAAAAATATTCCAGTTAAAATCATAGGTTGTGCTATTGTAAGAGAAGAAAACGGACTAGCCATGAGTTCTAGAAATGAAAGGCTCAACCCTAAACTGCGACAAAAAGCTTCATTCATCTATGAAACATTATATACTGCCAAAGAAAAGTTTGGCACAAAAAGTGCTTTAGAGGTAACAAATTGGGTGAAACGTCAATTTGAAAAAGAAGAGTATTTTAAATTAGAGTATTTTCAAATTACCGATATCGACAGTTTAAAACCTTTAAAAAGAAAATTAAAAAACAAACAATATAGGGCGTTCATTGCCGTTTTTGCTGATGATGTTCGGCTAATCGATAACATTGCCTTGTAAATTTACTATCTTTGTACCATGCACATAACAGTTGTAAAATCTAAAATTCACCGCGTAAAAGTTACCGGGGCAGATCTAAATTATATTGGTAGTATTACCATTGATGAAGATTTGATGGATGCGGCTAATATTATTAGAGGTGAAAAAGTTCAAATTGTCAATAATAATAATGGTGAACGTCTAGAGACTTATGCTATTCCGGGCACAAGAAAAAGTGGGGAAATAACCTTAAACGGAGCTGCAGCAAGAAAAGTAGCGGTTGGCGATGTGCTTATTTTAATTACCTATGGCAGTATGGATATTGAAAAAGCAAAAAGTTTTAATCCGGCTTTAGTATTTCCTAACGAACAAAATAACTTACTCGAATAAGTTGAAAAAATCCATAAAAAAAACGCTTAAAACAATGCTCCCAATAACTTTGGGAGTTTTTTTAGTTTGGTATTCTTATTATATTACCAGTCCTGAAGATAGAACGCAAATCCTTTTTTACATCAAGGAAGCTGATTTATTTTGGGTTGGTATTTCTGTGCTGATGGGTATTTTAAGCCATGTATCTAGAGCTATTCGATGGAACTACCTATTAGAGCCCTTAGGCTACAAACCTAAGATAGCGAACAACATTCTTATTATTTTAACGGCTTATTTTGCCAATTTAGGGATTCCAAGATCTGGTGAAATTTTACGTGCTACCGCTTTATCTACCTATGAAAAAGTTCCTTTTGAAAAAGGGTTTGGGACTATTGTGACTGAGAGAGTCATCGATTTAATTATGCTTTTGCTTGTGGTAGTTATCACCTTTTTTTTGCAGACGGATATTATTCTTGAGTTTTTTAAAAATAGAGGTTTCAATCTCAACTCATTATTGCTTTTACTAAGTGTAGGCGTGGTTGGTTCAGTTTTAACTTTCTTTTTATTAAAAAAATCGAAACATCCTTTTATTCATAAAATTAAAACCTTTTTAACTGGTTTACTACAAGGGGTTTTAAGCATTTTTAAAATGAAGCATAAATGGGCGTTCCTTGCACATACCTTTTTTATTTGGGCAGTGTATATTGGTATGTTCTGGGTGATAAAATATACCGTTCCAGAAACCATCGCCTTAACCACTAGTCAACTTTTGGTAGCTTTCGTTTTTGGTGCTTTTGCTATGACCGCAACAAACGGCGGTATAGGCCTATATCCTATAGCGGTAAGCAGTGCTTTAGCAATTTTTGGCATCAGCAGCACTTCTGGGGATGCTTTTGGCTGGATCATGTGGATTTCACAAACACTAATGATTGTTGTATTTGGTGCAATATCTTTTCTTGTTTTACCGTTATGGAACAGGAATAATTAAGAAACTAATTACAATTAGTTCTCTACCAAATTTAACAGATGAAACTTACTCTAGTACTTTTTGTGCTCTTTTTGTGCTTTGGAGCTAACGCTCAAGTAACTCAAGAAATATTTGAATCGTTTAAACTTCAAGAAAGGCGCGATGTTAGTTATTATTTCCCCGAAGATTATACGAAAGAAAAAAAATACCCACTTATTATTGTTCTCGATGCCGATTATTTGTTTGATAATGTGGTGGCTAATGCCAAGTTTTACAGCACATTTCATGGCATGCCTCAAGCGATAATCGCAGGTGTGCATCAAAGTAAAAATCAACTACGCCTTGAAGATTGTGCTTTTGATGAGAGTACTGGTTTACCCAGCGAAAAAGCAAAATTATTTTTTGAATTTTTGGGAATGGAACTCATCCCCTATTTAGAAACAAGCTACAACACAGCCCCTTTTAAAATGATTGTAGGTTATGATATCACCGCAAATTTTGCGAATTATTATCTGTTTAAAGAAGAATCACTTTTCAACTCTTATGTGGCTATTTCACCAACCTTAGCTCCAGAGATGGAAACTAGAGTTCCTGCACGATTAACTGCGATGCAAAAAACTATTTTCTATCATTTAATTACCGATGGAGAATTGTCTAAAAATGACAATAAAATTCCAATTTTAAACACGGCTCTAAAAGCAATAGACAAAGAAAATTTGCGCTATTTTTATGACAATTACACCAACGCCGACCATATTTCTGTAGCGACCTACGGCATCGGAAAAGCATTTGATAATGTGTTTACCATGTTCAAACCCATTAGCCCAACGGAATACAAGACTCAAATTTTAACCTCTGAAGAACCTGTTTTTGACTACTTAACGAATAAGTATGATATGATTGAAAAGCTTTTTGGTTTTAGAAAAACTGTGGGCTTAAATGATATTATGGCTATCTACGCAGCGTCTCGAAAGAAAGAAGATGTTGAATCGCTTAAATCACTTGCCGATTTATGCAAAAAAGAGTATCCTAGCACCATGCTCGGATTTTACTTTGAAGGTGAGTACTACGAACAAATAGGCGAACCTAAAAAAGCACTAAGAACTTTTGAAAAAGCATTTGGTATGGAAGAAATCGACTTTCTAACAAAAGATATGGCCTTAGAGAAAATGGATGCTTTGAAAGCCGATTTTGGTTACTAACGACTTTGATGAGGAATGACGTATGTTTTTTTGAACAAAACCTTAGATGAAGAAGCTAAATTTACCAAAAGACTTACAGACTGTTATTGGAAATGAACAGGTTGATTTTGCAGTTTTTGCCAAGAGAATGCAACCAAAATCATTATCCTATGGAATTATTATTTTTTCACTTTTGTGGCTCAGTCTTCCGACAATTGGTGCCTATGCGTTTTTTAAACCCTTGTTTAGTGGAGAAGATGTACACTTTGAAGTTAATGATGTACCTACGACAGCAAATTGGGATAATTTAGAGCCTATGATATTCCCTTCTGCACTCCTCATTCTATTTTTAGTCATAGGTATTTCGCTTTTAATTTGGGGACTCATAACACTTTTAAAAAAAGGAGGGTATTATGTTGGAACAGAAAATAGAATTATCAACTATTTAAATGGAAATATCAAATACTTTGATTGGGAGCAATTTACAGGAAATGTTGAGTTAAATTTTAAGAAGAAAAATATTTCTCTCGAACTGCGTAGAGGAAAAATCAAAAAAAGAGATAACGGCCCAGATGAATTTGTCCCAGAAATTCTGCATTTATCTGGCATTGAAAATTTAATTGAAATTGAAAAGATTTGTCGTCAGCGAATTAAAGAAAATGACCCGACTCCAGTTTTACCAAAAATAGTATCCTGAAAAGTGTGGTATTCTAATTATACCCATACATAAAGGGTATTGAATAAAGGCATTGTTACATTTTCCTCTTAAAGAAGTATGAGCATATACACTTCTACACATCAATCATTCACACTTGTTCTAATTGATACATTACTACATTATTTATTACCTTTGATTTTATACTAAAAACAGGTAATGGCCAAAACAAAAACAGCTTTTTTTTGTAAGCATTGTGGTACGCAATATGCAAAATGGGTAGGACAATGTTCCGCTTGTAAAGAATGGAATACAGTCGTAGAAGAGCTGGTTCAAAAAGAAGAAAAATCGAGTTGGAAAACGGCTTCGAACACGGCAAAACAAGTGGCAAAACCACTACTGGTAAACGAAATAAGCAACGAAAAAGAAATCCGTTTAAACACTTTCGATTTAGAATTTAATCGCGTTTTAGGAGGTGGCCTCGTACCTGGGTCTCTAACCCTTTTAGGCGGAGAGCCTGGAATTGGAAAAAGTACGCTTTTACTCCAAATTGCCTTAAAACTTCCTTACAAAACCTTATATGTCTCCGGTGAAGAAAGTCAGAAACAAATAAAAATGAGGGCCGATCGGATTCATCCTGATAGTGAAACCTGTTTAATTTTAACGGAAACAAAAACGCAAAACATTTTCAAACAAATTGAAGCAACAGCACCAGATATTGTGGTCATCGATTCTATTCAAACGCTTCATTCCGATTATATAGAATCTGCCGCCGGAAGTATTTCCCAAATTAGAGAATGTACCGCGGAACTTATTAAATTTGCTAAAGAAACCAATACTCCAGTACTATTAATTGGTCATATTACCAAAGATGGTTCTATTGCAGGTCCTAAAATTTTAGAGCACATGGTCGATTGTGTGCTTCAATTTGAAGGGGATCGCAATTACGTATATCGCATTTTACGTTCCCTTAAAAACAGGTTTGGCTCGACTTCCGAATTGGGTATTTATGAAATGAAGGGCAGTGGATTACGAGAAGTAAACAATCCGTCTGAAATATTAATTTCAAAAAATGACGAAGGCTTAAGCGGAACAGCTATCGCCTCAACGGTAGAAGGTATGCGTCCCTTAATGATTGAGATTCAGGCTTTGGTAAGCTCCGCTGTTTACGGTACACCACAACGCTCTACTACTGGTTACAATGCCAAGCGCTTAAATATGTTATTGGCGGTTTTAGAAAAAAGAGCGGGTTTTAAACTAGCAACTAAAGATGTATTTTTAAATATTACAGGAGGCATCTCGGTAGATGATCCTGCCATTGATTTAGCAGTGGTTGCCGCCATATTATCTAGCAATGAAGATATTGCCATTGACAAAGGTATTTGTTTTGCCGCCGAAATAGGTCTTGCCGGAGAAATAAGGCCTGTTCAACGTGTCGAGCAACGTATATTGGAAGCCGAAAAATTGGGCTTTCATACCATCTTTGTGTCTAAAAACAATAAAATTACCTTGAAAAACGCAAAGATTAAAATTCAATTAGCGGGAAAAATTGAAGATGTTGCTGAATACTTGTTTGGCTAAGACCTCATCTTACTTGGCTACGATTGTAAAACGTATAAATAAAATTTAAAACCATGAAAAAACTACACATTTTATGCCTCATTATTTTAGTCGCCTATGGCTGCAAAGACATAGCGAAAGAAACGAGTACTACTAATGCTAAGGGTGCCACTGATTATTTAAGCTTTCAGAACCGAGACGACCAATTTACGGGCGGCATTAAAATGATTCCTATTACCACTGATAAAGATACCTTCAAGGTTTGGACCAAAACCGTAGGAAACAACCCAACCAAAAAAGTGCTTCTATTACACGGTGGACCCGGAATGACGCATGAAATTTACGAATGTGCAGATGGTTATTTTCCTCAAGAAAGTATTGAATACATTTATTATGACCAACTGGGGTCTTATTACAGTGACAAACCAGACGATTTAAGTTTGTGGAATACAGCCCGTTTTGTTGAAGAAGTTGAACAAGTTCGAAAAGCTTTAGATTTAGATCATACCAATTTTTATCTTTTAGGACAGTCTTGGGGGGGAATTTTAGCCATGGAATATGCTTTAAAATATCAGAAAAATTTAAAAGGCTTAATTATTTCAAATATGATGTCTAGCATTCCTGAATATAATACCTATGCTCAAGAAGTTTTAGGCCCACAATTAGATCCTATAGTTTACGAAGAAATTAAGCTTTTAGAAGCGAATAATGATTTTGCCAATCCGAGGTATTCCGAACTTTTATTTGAGCATTATTATACTCAACACGTGCTGCGAATGCCTGTTGCTGAGTGGCCAGAATCCATATTAAGAACCTTTAATCACGCAAATAATCAAGTTTATGTGCACATGCAAGGCTATAGTGAATTTGGAATCACGGGAGACGCAATTTTAAAGGATTGGGATATTAAAAATCGATTAAAAGAAATTAAAGTCCCTACCTTGGTTATTGGCGCAAAGTATGACACGATGAACCCTGAACATATGGAATGGATGTCAAAAGAAGTGCAAAACGGAACTTACTTATTTTGCCCTAACGGAAGCCACCTTTCGCAATATGACGACCAGAAAAACTATTTTAGCGGCATTATCTCATTTATTAATACAACTAACGCTAAACAGTAGCCAAGTAGATATCTAGAAATTTACATACGTTTTAAGAACAACATGAATTTTTGTTACTAGCGGTTAAATAGCACATTGCCTTATGGGGCTGGATTGGGTATTTCGTTATGAATAGATTCAATTTTATCTAAAATTTCATCCGTCAAACGAATATCAATACTGGCTATATTTTCTTCTAATTGGCGCATATTGGTTGCACCGATAATATTACTAGTGATAAAAGGACGCGAATTTACAAAGGCCAGGGCCATTTGTGTTAAAGTCAAATCGTAGTCTTGTGCTAGTTTATAATACTTATGAGTCGCTGCAACGGCCGTTTCTCCACTATAGCGTTTGTAATTTGGAAATAGTTTTAAGCGTGAATTATCAGGTAGCCTCTCCCCTAAATATTTTCCACTTAACACACCAAAAGCTAAAGGAGAATAGGCTAATAATCCTATATTTTCTCGATGTGAAATTTCGGCCATTCCTGTTTCGTATTCTCTATTGAGTAAATTATAAGAATTTTGAACCGTAATCATTCGTGGTAGCCCTGCGTGCACTTTACTTTCTTCCAAAAAACGCATGGTACCCCAAGGTGTTTCATTAGATAAGCCTACATGCCTAATTTTTCCTTCCTGAACTAAATCTCTTAAGGTTTCTAACACTTGATGTATATTATCTTCCCAAAAGTCTGACGCGTCATACACATAGCCGCGTTGCCCAAAAAAATTAGTTTTACGCTCTGGCCAATGCAATTGATATAGGTCGATATAATCTGTTTGTAGACGCTCTAGACTACCTTCAACCGCTGATATTAAAGCGTCTTTGCGGAATCCTGTGGTTCTGATAAATTTTGTTATATCAGCCTTGCCTGCAATTTTTGAAGCTAAGATAACTTTAGCTCTATTTTGGTTTTTCTGAAACCAAGAACCAATAATTTTTTCCGTATTAGAATGTCTATCCGCACTTGCGGGAATTGAATATAACTCCGCTGTATCAAAGAAATTTACGCCTTGGTCTAAGGCATAATTCATTTGCTCATGGCCTTCTGCTTCCGTGTTTTGGTTTCCCCAAGTCATGGTGCCTAAACAAATTTTACTTACTTTAATATCCGTATGTGGTAAGGTGGTCCATTCCATAAAATGTGTCAAAAAATTAGAAGTACAAATTTAAGAATATTCTCATCTGTACATTTCTCTAATGCATTATTTATTAATGCAATTCAATTAAAATGGGACAGTGATCGCTATGTTTTGCTTCTGATAAAATCACAGAGCGTTTAAGCCTGTTTTCTAAGGCTTGGCTTACCAAAGCATAATCTAAACGCCATCCTTTATTATTATTTCGGGCATTAGCTCGGTAGCTCCACCAAGTATAATGATCGGGTTCTTGATTAAACACTCGAAAACTATCAATAAAACCATTGTCCATAAAATTGCCTATCCATGCTCGTTCTGCAGGTAAAAACCCTGAAGTATTTTTGAGTCCGACTGGGTTATGAATATCAATCGCTTCATGACAAATATTATAATCGCCTAAAATTACTAAATTAGGGTGCGTTTCTTTTAATTGATCAATGTAGTCTTGAAAATCGGCCATATATTGAAACTTAAAATCTAGCCGATCTAAATTTGTTCCTGAGGGTAGATACATGCTCATGATCGAAACGCCATTAAAATCCGCTCGAATATTTCTACCTTCAAAATCCATGTAATCAATACCAGTTCCAAACTCCACATGATCCGGTTTTTCTTTGGATAAAATCGCTACACCGCTGTACCCCTTTTTTTGTGCACTATACCAATAATGGTATTTATAGCCTGCATCTTCAAACAAAGTAAGTTCTAGTTGATCTTCTTGTGCCTTTATTTCTTGAAGACAAATCACATCAGGATTAACCGTTTGCAGCCAGTCCAAAAAGCCTTTTTTTAAAGCCGCCCTAATTCCGTTGACATTATACGAAACAATTTTCATTCTAATTTTTTTTCGAAATTAAGGAATGTTTGGCATACAAGGCAAACCACATTAAATTTATATCGCCTGTTTTTTTAAGTCATATCGACTATATCTTATTACTTTTGCAAGCTTAATATATCATATGACAGATCGTATCTTACTATCTCTTTTTGTATTGGGTATGCATACTTTTGTTTTAGGGCAAAATCCAATTAAAAAAGACAGCATCACCAATCTCGAAGAGGTAATTGTCTTAGAACGTATACTCACGAAAAAAGCGGAAGGAATCACACCCTCAGATCTTATCGGCGCAAAAATATTTGAAAATTATAGCCCTATTGACGCTGTTTCAGCCATCAATCAAATTCCTGGAGTCTATGTGCTTTCTGGTGCCTTAAACACCAATCGAATTACAATTCGTGGTATTGGCGCTCGGACCTTGTTTGGCACCGATAAATTGCGCTTATACTATAACGAAATCCCCATTACAAACGGCTCTGGTTTCTCCTCTATTGAAGCTTTTGATCTAGAAAGTTTACATCAGATTGAAGTTGTAAAAGGCCCCAAAGCTACAAGTTTTGGTAGTAATTTGGGTGGTGCAATTTTGCTGCAATCGAAAGAAGCCTTAGGCAATTCAACGAACTTTACGAACAACTTCACTGTTGGATCCTACAATTTATTGAAGAATAGTTTTTCTTTCTCTCATACCGATAAAAAGCTCTCCTTAAGTTTAAATTACGATCACATCGCTACAGATGGCTATCGAGAAAATAACAGCTTTGAGCGTGACGCTTTACTCTTAAACGCTTCTTATCGTTTAAGCCAAAAAAGTACCTTAGGTTTATTGGTTAATTATGTGGATTACACGGCTCAAATTCCCAGTTCTTTAGGAATCACAGCTTTTACGGAAAATCCGAAGCAGGCGGCCTTTACTTGGAAAGCCTCACAAGGTTTTGAAGCAAATAAATATAATTTAGTTGGCGTTTTCCACAACTACCGTTTTAATGAAAAAATAAAAAACTCAACCAGTATTTTTTATACCTATTTAGACCATTATGAACCAAGACCCTTCGGTATTTTGGATGAATTTACAAATGGTTTCGGATTTAGAACTCGTTTTTATGGGGATGTTACCCTTTTTTCTAAAACAAGCTCGTACTCCTTCGGGACAGAACTTTATAAAGACGAATACAATTGGAGTGAATTTGAAAACCTTTACCAAGAAAATAACGGTAATGGTAGTCTACAAGGTGCTCTTTTTGCTAAAAATAAAGAGTTTAGAACTCAATTAAACAGCTTTGCTTCACTATTGATTCCTTTCGATAGCCATTTTAGTGCGCAGTTTGGTGTAAATATGAACAACACAAGCTATAATTATAGGGACTTATTTAATGAGCTAAACAACAAAAGTGCGCGTCGTGATTTTAAAGCTATTGTATTACCGAGTTTTACCTTGAACTATTCATTTTTGGAAAATCAAGTGGTATATGCCAATATAAGTCGAGGTTACTCTAACCCAACTTTAGAAGAAACCTTAACCCCAAGTGGCGTTATTAATCCGGATATTGAGCAAGAAACTGGGATGAATTACGAAGTAGGTACTACGCTCTATCTAGCGAATAAAAAGTTAATTGTAAATGCTGCCATCTATCAAATGAATATTAAAAATTTATTGGTGGCACAGCGGGTGGGTGATGATCAATTTGTGGGAAAAAATGCAGGTAAAACCAAACATCAAGGACTTGAAGTTGCCGCAAATTACAAACTCGATATTTCATCAAGCCTAAGCCTAAGCCCTTTTGTAAACTATACTTTTAACCATCATAATTTTGTTGATTATATAGATGATGAGAACGATTTTTCGGGTAACGAATTAACAGGGGTTCCCAAGCACCGGATTACCTCTGGATTACAACTTAGTTTTTTAGGCGATTTTTACTGGAATACCGTACATCAGTTTGTGGGCGCTATTCCCCTTACAGATGCCAATACCTTGTATAGTGAAGATTTTTCTATTTTTAATACAAAAATGGGGTACCAAAAAAAATTAAGCAGTAATTTTTCAATCCATGCCCAAGTAGGTGTTAATAACCTTTTTGACCTGCGTTATGCACAATCGGTTTTAATCAACACTCAAGCATTTGGAGGTGCAGAGCCGCGTTACTATTACCCAGGTAATGATCGTAATTATTATACAAGCTTGCAGCTGAGGTATACCCTGTAAGATTTAACAATGTTTAGTCCCCATGTAAGGCATAGGTAACATCTAAACATCGCAAAGACGATTAAAAAAGAGGGTTCTGCCTATAATTGTATAAAAAAAGGCTTGTGGAGTAACTTCACAAGCCTTTTTTTAATCCGATACTATTGAAATTTACATTTTCATCAGCCACTGCTTCATATCTACTTCCTTGCCAATAATAGTTTTTAAATCGCTAATGGCTACACGCTGTTGTTCCATCGTATCTCGATGACGAATCGTCACTGTTTTATCTTCTAAAGATTGATGATCAACGGTAATACAAAAAGGAGTTCCGTTGGCGTCTTGTCTTCTATAGCGGCGCCCTACTGCATCTTTTTCATCATAAGCTACGCTAAAATCCCACTTTAAATTTTCTACAATTTCAGAAGCTAGTTCTGGTAAGCCATCTTTTTTAACTAAAGGTAAAACAGCAGCTTTTGTTGGGGCTAATACCGATGGTAATTTTAAAACTGTTCTTGTGGTACCATTTTCTAATTCCTCTTCTTGTAGTGAATTTGAAAAAACGGCTAAAAACATGCGGTCTAAACCTATTGAGGTTTCTACAACATACGGTACGTAATTTTTTTGCAAGTCATTATCGAAATACTGTAATTTTTTTCCAGAATGTTTTTCATGCTGTGATAAATCAAAATCAGTTCTAGAATGTATGCCTTCTAGTTCTTTAAAACCAAATGGAAATTTAAACTCAATATCAGCAGCAGCATCGGCATAGTGTGCTAATTTTTCATGATCGTGAAAACGATAGTTTTCTGCGCCCATTCCTAATGACAAATGCCATTTCATACGGGTTTCTTTCCATTTCTCGTACCACTCTTGTTGGGTGCCGGGCTGAATAAAAAATTGCATTTCCATCTGTTCAAATTCGCGTTGGCGGAAGATAAACTGTCTGGCCACAATCTCGTTTCGAAAGGCTTTACCCACTTGGGCAATTCCAAACGGAATTTTCATTCGACCTGTTTTCTGAACGTTTAAGAAGTTTACAAAAATACCTTGTGCAGTTTCAGGGCGCAGGTATAAATCCATTGCACTATCTGCAGAAGCCCCTATTTTGGTGCCAAACATTAGATTAAACTGCTTTACATCCGTCCAATTTTTTGAGCCTGAAATAGGGCACACAATGTCTAATTCGTCGATTAAATTACGCACGTCTTGTAGATCCTCACGTTCTAAAGATTTTCCTAAGCGTTGTAAAGCTGTATCAATTTTTTCTTGATAGGCTACAACTCTTGGATTAGTAGCTAGAAATTGAGCCTTATCAAAAGCATCACCAAAACGTTTTTCAGCTTTAGTCACTTCTTTCTCTATTTTAGCTTCTATTTTAGCTGCGTAATCTTCCACCAATACATCGGCACGGTATCTTTTTTTAGAATCTTTATTATCGATAAGGGGATCGTTAAAAGCATCCACGTGGCCAGAAGCTTTCCAAACGGTAGGGTGCATAAATATTGCCGAATCAATTCCTACAATATTATCGTTCATTTGAACCATGGCTTTCCACCAGTATTCTCTTATATTTTTTTTGAGTTCTGCACCATTTTGTGCATAGTCATACACGGCACTTAATCCGTCGTAAATTTCGCTTGATTGAAAAACATACCCATACTCCTTCGCATGAGATATTACTTTTTTAAATTGATCTTCTTGATTTACCATGGGGCAAAAATAGAATATTACCCTAAAATGAAATAATTTATTTCAATTGAAATTCAGAACTAGTAAGTAATTTTTCATTTTCAAAAACATTGAGGGTGTACGTACCCGATGGTAAAGAACCTTCAGGAATCGTGATGGATTCACAAACGCCTATTTTATCTCCTTTAAAGACAAAAACCACGCGTTTGCTATAAGTGTTTCCATTTACGTTGATGGTGGTTGCATTATCTGCAATTATAGCCTTATTCGGGTCCAGAAATTGAAGGTAAAGTACTTTATCTTCTTTAATAATATTCAAATCTTCCTGAATCGTTACGCATCCTTTTAAACGCGATACAGTAGATGCTTTATTGGTTTGTATAGCGCTACTGCCTCTAATTCTAAAACCAGAGCCTTCTGGATCTTCCAATCTTAAGTAACTTTTAATTTTTAACTCTTCACTTATTTTTTTATTTTGTCTTCTTAAGTTGGCCTCTAATACTTCTAACGAAGCTGTTTTATTTTCAAGGTTTTCCATCCTATTTTTAGCCTCATTGTACTTATCAGCTAAAATAGAATTATTGTACCGTAGGGAGTTATTTTTAAGTTTTAAACTATCGAGCCTGAGCTCCATAGTACGTAACTCTTTTTTGTATTCTCTTAATTTAGCAATATCAAAATTTAACCTCCCAATAGAATCTTCAAGTTGCGTTAATTTATAGTTGGATGCCTGCATTTCAAGATCGTTAATTTCATTCGCGACAGATAAGCGATCAACTTCGGCCTTCATAAGACTAAGGTCTTTCACTAAAATTTGTTTTTGATCTTCTAAGAATTCAATTTTATTTTTTGATTGGGCATTGTTATAATAGAATGCAATTAAAATACCTATTACTAAGGCAAGTAACGTTGCTAGCAGTATTTTATAATTGAATTTAGTATCTTGAGAACTCATTTAGGTTAAGTAGGTTTTTTTATGCTTATTCTTTATTCTATTTTAAATGTACATACAATTATCAAAGATACTAAATGACATTAACAGCATCCTAGTACCTAGGGGGTGTTTTGGATGTAATGTGCGTTTAAATCGAGGAGAGCAGTTATTGTGTACCGTTTGTCGAAACCAAATACCGCTTACCGATTACAATTATAACGAAGAAAACCACTTCGATAGTATTTTCTATGGCAGAGTTCCCATAAAAAAAGCAAGTTCATTCTTATTCTTTACAGAAAACGGTACGGTAAAAAACCTAATACATCATTTAAAATATAAAAATCAGGAAGTAGTAGGTGAATTTTTAGGCGATTGGTGCGGACTAGTCCTTAAGGATGATCCCCATCTACAAAGCATTCATATTGATCTTGTTTTTCCAGTTCCCTTACACAAAAACAAACTAAAAAAAAGAGGCTATAATCAAGTCTCACTTTTTGGAAAACGAATTGCATATCATTTAAGTACTAATTTTTACGAGGATGTGCTTATAAAAAACCAAAACACAAAAACACAAACCAAAAAAGATCGTTTTTTTAGATGGAAGAGTAATCAAGGTTTATATTCCTTGAATAAAAAGTATTCGCTTGCCCACAAAAAAATTCTTTTACTTGACGACGTGGTTACTACTGGTGCCACACTTGAGGCATGCACCAAAGAGCTCAATACCATCGAAGGTATTACTATTTACATACTGACCATGGCAATGGTGCGTAAAAGTTAACATTTTGTTTGAGTTTTTCGTTCCGTTCAAAACTATAGTTTTACCAAAATAATTGTTTCTTTGTGCTTTAGACTCTTAGGTGTATTATGGTCAGACGCATATTAGCTTTTTTATTTTTAGTACTTGCTACTTTTTCATTTTACCAATGTGGCAGAAAAGGAACTCCTTCTGGTGGTATCAAAGATATTATTCCTCCTAAGTTAGAAGAAGCGCAGCCTGCTCAAATGACCACCAATTTTAAAGCTGATAAAATTAGATTGTATTTTGATGAATATATAAAATTAAAGAAGGTACAGGAACAATTGATTATATCACCACCACTAAAAAACACCCCAATTATTACTCCAGCTGGTACCCCCAGTAAATATGTAGAAATTAAATTAAAAGATACCTTAAGGGAAAATACCACCTATACCTTTAATTTTGGACAGAGTATTATTGATAATAACGAAGAAAATCCAAATAGTTTTTTAACCTATGTATTTTCTACTGGCGATTACATCGATTCTTTGCAATTAAAAGGGGTGGTTGAAAATGCTTTTGAAAAAGATACAGAGGCATTTGTTAGCGTGATGCTTTACGAGATCGATAGCACCTACAATGACTCAACAATTTATAAAAAACCACCTACCTATATCACCAATACATTAGACAGTACTGTGTTTTTCACCTTGAATTACTTAAAAAAAGGAACCTATGCGCTATTTGGATTAAAAGACAATAACAAGAATAACTTATTTGACCAAAAGTTAGATAAAATTGCTTTTTTGAAAGATACCATAACATTGCCTACGGACGAAACCTATCTACTCACCTTATTTCAAGAGCAACCTAATTACAGTATCTCTGTACCTAAATATGAAGCAAAGAATAAAATTATATTTGGGTATCAAGGCGATAGCAGAGATATTACGATAGAAAACCTAAGCATTTTACCTGATAGTGTCAAGACTATACTAACCAAAGAACGGGAAAAAGACACCTTGAATTATTGGTTTACGCCTTTTGCAGCGGACTCACTTATATTTACAGTGGCGAATGAAAGGCTTAAACTCAAAGACACTTTTGTACTTAAAACGAGAAAATTGGCCTTAGACTCTTTGATCCTTAAGCCTAGTGTCTCGGGGGTCATAGGTTTTGAAGAAACCTTTTCGATTTTAGCAAATACGCCTATTGCTAAAACCAATCCGAGCAACCTACAATTAATGAATAAAGATTCTCTGGCGATTGATTTTACCACAAGCTTAGACACCTTGAATAATAGCCTGAACGTAGCCTTTAATAAAGTGGAAAGCGAGCAATATAAGTTGACTATTTTTCCAAACTTAATCGAAGACTTTTTTGGGCATACCAACGACACTGTGGTGTATAACCTAAAGACCAATAAATACTCCGACTACGGTAATTTTGAATTATCCCTTAGTGGAAATATTACGTATCCAGTCATCATTCAACTTACCGATGATAAAGCGAAAGAAATAAAAAGAGAACTGTATGCTACAGAACCCAAAAGCTTCAAGTTTAATCACCTAAATCCAGGAAAATATAGTATTCGAGTAATTTTTGACAGTAATAAAAATAAAAAATGGGACACAGGTGATTACCTACAAAAAATACAACCCGAACGTGTCAGTTATGCTCCTAAACCCATAGACATGAGAGCTAATTGGGAAGAAAAATATGATTTTATATTGTTAGATTAAAATCATCCTTATCCACAAGAAATTTCAGTTTATTTCTCGTCGTTTCTATATGTTCTTTGTATAAGGTAATTGTTTTAATTTCTTCTTTCTTAGAAAACACTAATTCATTCCCCAAGACGTCATATACCGCAGAGTGCCCAGGATACTCATGGCCTAAATCATCGGTACCTATTCTATTTACACCAATACAATACGCCATATTTTCAATGGCCCTTGCTTGTAAAAGAATATCCCAAGCATTAATTCTTGGTTTTGGCCAATTGGCAACGTACAACAATACGTCGTAGTTTTCCGTATTTCTTGCCCAAACAGGAAATCGTAAATCATAACAAATTAAAGGGCAAATAGCAAAACCTTTATAATTTATGATAATTTTGGTGCTTCCTGCACGATATGCTTCACTTTCACCCGCTAATGTGAAGGTGTGTCGTTTATCATAAAACACAATTTCAGCATTTGGTGCAACAAAAAATAAGCGATTGCAATACGTACCATTTTCGTAAAAAGGCAGGCTACCCGTAATGGCCACTTTTTTGGTGCTGGCTATATCTTGCATCCACGCCACCGTTTTCTCGCCTTCTGAAAGCAATATGTTCTCCGGATGCATTGTAAAACCTGTAGTAAACATTTCGGGAAGTACAATTAAATCAGTAGCTATTGAGAGCGCATTGATTTTCTCTAGTAGTAGTGCTCTGTTTAAGGATGGGTTTTCCCAATAAATAGAGGTTTGTACCAAGGATACCGTTAGTTTTTCAGACATTTCTACTTATTAGATTCTAATAAATCAATTACTGAGGGCATGCCCTGCATTTTCGCATGATCTAAAGCTGTTTTACCCCTTACATCCTTTAATGACCTATCGGCACCGTTTGCTATTAATAATTTGGCAATTTCAAGACGATTAAAGGTCGCGGCATAAATTAAACTAGAAGCACCCATGGTATTTTGTTCATTAATATTTGCTCCCTTCTCTATTAATAATTTAGCAATATCGTCAAAACCCTTAAAACAAACACCCATTAATGCGGTATTTCCAGTGGCATCTTTTGCATCTAATCTTGCGCCGCTCTCCAACAATAATTTTGTGATTTCGATTTGATCGTAATAGGTGGCTAGCAATAATGGCGTTGAACCTCTTTGGTCTTTACTGTTTAAAAGCACAGGGTTTTGTTTTAGCATTGCTGTCACTTCAGCAACATTGCCATTTCTTATCTCATTAAAAAAAAATTCGTTCATAGCGCAATGCTTTCTTCTATTGTTATATAAAAGTAAAAAGAAACTGCTTCATCTCAACGAGATATAACAGTTTCTTTTTAAAATAAAAGTTAGGCCAAATGTTATTACTAATTTACGCCAAGTCAAAACGATCAAGGTTCATTACCTTCGTCCAAGCAGCTACAAATTCGCTCACAAATTTACCTTTCGCATCATCAGAAGCGTACACCTCAGCAAGTGCTCTTAATTCTGAATTGGATCCAAAAATTAAATCAACACGAGTTCCTGCCCATTTTACAGTTCCGGTTTTTCTATCTAAACCAGCGAACACATCATCAGCATCGCTTGTAGCTTCCCATTTTGTGCTTAAATCTAAAATATGAACAAAGAAATCATTAGATAACACCCCTGGTTTATCGGTAAAAACACCATGTCTTGATTGATTATAATTGGTATCAAGCACTCGTAGCCCACCTATTAAAACTGTCATCTCAGGTGTTGTCAAGGTCATAAGTTGAGCCTTATCCACCAGCATTTCCTCTGCGGATAAATTATATTTTTGCTTCATGTAGTTTCTAAAACCATCAGCTGCCGGTTCTAAGACTGCAAAGCTATCTACATCCGTTTGTTCTTGTGTCGCATCTGTTCTACCCGCCGAAAATGGGATGGTTATAGAATGCCCTGCTTTTTTAGCAGCTTGCTCTACACCAACATTACCAGCCAATACAATTAAATCGGCCAAAGAAACTTTTTTAGTTCCAGATTGAGACTCATTAAATTTCTTCTGAATATCTTCTAAGGCACTTAGAACCTTAGCTAATTGAGTAGGATGGTTAACCTCCCAATTTTTTTGTGGCTCTAAGCGAATTCTAGCCCCATTGGCTCCACCACGTTTATCAGAACCTCTAAACGTTGAAGCTGAGGCCCAAGCCGTACCTACTAGTTCGGAAACTGAAAGTCCTGTAGCAGCAATTTTTTCTTTTAATGTTTTAAGATCTGCGTCGGTTACCAAGTCGTGATTTAACTCAGGAATGGGGTCTTGCCAAAGTAATTCCTCTTTTGGAACTTCTGGTCCTAGATACCTAGAAACAGGTCCCATATCTCTATGAGTTAATTTATACCAAGCTCTAGCGAACGCATCTTTAAAAGCCTCAGGATTTTCATAGAAATGCCTAGATACTTTTTCATATGCTGGATCTACCTTCATCGAAAGATCGGTCGTTAACATAAAGGGTTGATGCATAAGGTCGGGGTCATGTGCATCTGGTACTGTTCCTGCACCAGCATTATTTTTTGGCTTCCATTGGTGTGCACCAGCCGGGCTCTTCGTTAATTCCCATTCAAATTCAAATAAATGCTTAAAATAATCATGACTCCATTTGGCAGGGGTAGTCGTCCAAGCACCTTCAAGACCACTGGTAATGGTATCTTTGCCAACACCCGATTTAAAGTTGTTTTTCCAGCCCATGCTTTGTTCAACAATACCTGCACCTGCTGGTTCTGCTTCAACGTATTGTACAGGATCTGCGGCACCATGGGTTTTTCCAAAAGTATGTCCGCCGGCAATTAAGGCTACGGTTTCTTCGTCATTCATGGCCATTCTACCAAAAGTTTCGCGAATGTCATAGGCGGCAGCTAATGGATCTGGCTTACCTTCTGGACCTTCCGGATTTACATAAATCAATCCCATATGCGAGGCCGCAAGAGGATTTTCAAGTTCGCGATCACCAGAGTATCGTTTGTCCGAACCCATCCATTCTGCTTCTGAACCCCAATACACGTCTTGTTCTGGTTCCCAAATATCTTTACGACCACCAGCAAAACCAAAGGTTTCAAACCCCATAGATTCTAAAGCACAATTTCCTGCAAGAATCATTAAATCTGCCCAGGAAAGTTTATTTCCATATTTTTGTTTTATGGGCCATAGTAACAAACGTGCTTTATCTAGATTGGCATTATCAGGCCAGCTATTTAGAGGTGCAAAGCGTTGAGAGCCTGAACCCGCACCACCACGACCGTCGGAAATTCTATAAGTTCCAGCGCTGTGCCATGTCATTCTAATAAAAAATGGTCCATAATGTCCGTAATCGGCGGGCCACCAATCTTGTGAATTCGTCATTAATTCGAAAAGATCTTGTTTCACCGCTACTAAATCAAGAGATGCAAATGCTTTTGCGTAATCGAAATCTTTATCCATTGGACTAGATAACGAAGAGTTTTGCCTAAGGATATTCAACTTTAATTGGTTTGGCCACCAATCTCGGTTTGAGGTACCACCGCCCGCTGCTTGATTAACAACGCCACCCATAAAAGGGCATTTATTTGCTTCGTTTACATCCCATACTTTACCATGAGTTGATCCGTTTGAATGTGTATTATTGTCCATATTTTTTATTTTAACCTTATAAAGGAAATCAAATTTTATGATTTTTTATAATAGTTTTTATCTATATATTTTATGTATTGATAGTTATGCTCTATAGCTTTAACTACTTTCCCCTACTAAGCTCAGTTTTAAACCACTTATTTTCTTTCTTTTAATTCATTTAACGTGCGAAAATTATAAGTGTTTTCTTACTATTAAAAAAAATAAATTTATCTTTGCTGCGCTATTACAGGTATCCATACTGTAGAAAATTAAATATATTAATTTTCATTTTAGTATTTATTTAAAAATCCGCTGCGCATCTTTTTTCGAAATTTTACGGTTAGAAGTTTTTAAAATTTGCATTTAGCAGTTCGTATTATTTTTAAAATCTACCAAATCGATTTTTGGGGTTTAAAGATTGAAAGGACTACTTTTTTAGCTAATAGAGGTATATATAGTGAAAACAAACCTATAATTTTAGGAGGTGTTTTTTTTAAAGATGAGAAGTAAATTATGTCTAGATTTAAGAGTATTTGTATTATTGATGATGATCCCATATGTGTTTTTGGTGTTAGGAAAATGATTGAGCAAGTTAATTTTTTTAATGACATTGCAGTGTACTCCAATGGTCTAGAAGCCATACAAGATTTTAAGAAAAGGTTGGATGAAAATTTATTTTTGCCAAGCACCATATTTTTAGACTTAAACATGCCTATAATGGATGGGTGGGATTTTTTGGAGGATTTTAAAAAAATTCCATTAGAGGACAGAAAAAATGTTCGCATCCATATTGTAAGTTCTTCGGTTGATTCAAGGGATTTTACAAAAGCAAATACCTATAAAGAAATAAATAATTTTTTTACAAAACCAATTACAAAAGAAAATATCGAAAGGGTTATCGAAGAAATTCATTTAGCATAAGGATGAAATAATTATAGAATGTAGCGTATGAACTCGTTTCTCAAAGAACTAAAAATTAATTCAAGTTTTATCAAAGACACTCCAGTTCCTATAGCTACCCTAGATGAAAACTTAATTTTTCTATCTTACTCCAATCTCTTTTCCGAAAAACATAAACTAGGCACATCAGATGTTAATGGATCCTATTTCTTTGATGTACTCCATGATTTTCCCACTAGTTTTAAAGGCATACTCGACAATTGTTTACAGGGCATACCATCTCAAAACGATGGGAAAAAATTTATTCTAAACAATGGTAAAGTCGTATGGTTAAAATGGAAAATAAACCCTTGGAAAAAGGATACTGACACTGTTGTTGGTTTAGTACTTATTCTAGAAAATATTACAAAAAAAAAGGTAATCGATGAGTTGACGCGAGAAGCCCAAGAAGTTTCGAAAACTGGGGGTTGGGAGGTTAACCTACTCACACAAAAAACACTTTGGACTCCAATGGTTAATAGTATTCACGAAATGCCATTGAATTATGCGCCTCAAACTTTTGAAGATAACTTCATTCATTTTAAAGAAGGCGAACACAGAAATAGAATAATTAATGCCGTTGAACATGCAACTCAACTTGGAACTCCTTGGGATGAAGAAGTTATTATTACGACAGGAACTGGACAGCAAATTTGGGTGCGCACAAAAGGTAGGGCTGAATTTATTAATGGGGAATGTGTTCGTATATATGGTATTTGTCAAGACATAGACATTTATAAAAAAGCTCAATTAAAGTATAGAAAATCTGCAGAATTGTTAAGAAATGCCATAACTGCTTCACAAGTTGGCACTTGGGAATATAACCTTGCTAACGGTGAAACTATTTGGGATACCATGAATTGCCGTCTGTATGGTATCGATAAAAATAATTTAACAAACAGCTACTATCGTATCTGGAAAAACAAAATACATCCCGAAGATTTAGAAAGAGTCATCAAGGATGCCACTTTATTTTATAACGGAAAAGGAAAAGGTAGCGTAGAATACAGAATAATCTTAAACGATGGTACAATTCGATTTTTAAAATCGACAGTAACTTTTGTGTCAGATATTAAAAGCACCATTCAAAAAGCAATTGGTATCACCCAAGACGTTACTGTTGAAAAGATGGCGGAAAAACAGCTGAAAGAATTTGCTCAAATTACTAGTGAACAAAACAACAGCCTCACCAATTTTGCGCATATGGTATCACACGATTTACGGTCACATGCTACAAATTTATCGGTTCTCACCTCATTTTTAGAAGATGAAAAAGATGAAAACGAAAAAAAGCAAATCTTAACAATGTTAAAAAATGCCGCCGAGGGCCTTAATAGTACTGTTTTTAATTTAAACGAAGTAGTACTAGCTACAGATACTAATATACGTGACAAAATGATGGGCATTAATTTGCTAGATAGTATTTACTCCGTACAAAATAACATTTCAGTCTTGTTTTTAGAAAAAAAAGGACATTGCATAATCGATGTAGATCCAGAACAAGTTATCACCGTAGTGCCTGCTTATTTAGATAGCATTCTATTAAATTTATTCACCAATAGCCTAAAATATAGTTCCTCTTCAAGAAACCCCGTGATTAAAATTACATCTAAACTTGAAAAGAACGAATTAGTAATGACATTTTCAGATAATGGGAAAGGTATTGATATCGAAAAATTTGGTGGGTCTATTTTTGGAATGAATAAAACATTTCATCGCAATAAAGATGCTAGAGGTGTTGGACTTTATATTACAAAAAATCAGATAAATGCCATGGGAGGAAGCATATCTGTTGAAAGTGAGGTTAATGTGGGCACGACTTTTGTATTGAAGTTTAAAATTTAAAGTATTAAAAATGGGAAAGACGTTTGAAAATATTTATATGATTGATGATGACCCTATTTACCTATTTCTAGCAAAAAAACTATTTATAGAACAAAAATTTTCGCAGAACATTAAAACTTTTGAAAACGGAAAAGTTGCGATTGAAAGCTTGCTTGACAGCCAAAATTTAAAAGAGAATTTACCTAACATCATTTTTTTAGACCTTAGCATGCCGGTCATGAATGGCTGGGAGTTTTTAGATAGTTTTAATGCTGCACCCATCCCAAATAAGGAAAACATTACAATTATAGTCATTAGCTCTTCTATTAACCCTATGGAGATTGACATGATCAAATCTTATCCTGTAGTGCAAGACTACATCGTAAAACCCTTAACGCCAGCAGATTTACAAAAACTATTAGCTTTTTGATGTAACGCGCAACAATTAACGAATTTTTGGAGTAAAGTCTTCAGGTGCATTTTGTGGTAAGTTCATAGTACCTGAATCGCCGGTATCATTATAGATTTCCCATTCATTAAACGTATACCTAGAATTCCCAAATTCAATCTCTGCTTTCCGTAAGGCACGACCGTCTTCAAACTCATGATTAGTACCTGAACCATCTTCTCCCATAATTCCAAAAACATCAATTTCATTTCCAAAGGGGTCTACTAAAACAAAGTTATCATCGCCATTTGAATTGGCAGCACTGTTAGATCCCCCTACCATGTCTGGCAAAAACCCGTAGGTTGCCTCAAAAACTAAAGTGTTTGCTGCAATGACTAGGGTGCTCCGAGCATTCATCACAAAATCTGATAAATCTAAGCTATTGCTCACTTCCGTATTCTCGTTTGTATACCTATTTAACTTCCAACCCTTTAAACTTAATGGACTTAGGTCCGAATTGTACAGCTCAATAAAGCGCGCCTCGGGATTGTTATCGGGATCTGCAATTTCTGAAATCAATATTCGATTTGAGGTAAATTCATCGACCACATCCTCGCAACGTTCTTGAGTAAAATTTAAATCACTTTGATAATTTACGACCAGAAAATAGGCATCATTTTCTTTTTGTAGTAAAGCGCTTACCGATCCACTCTTATCGGGCAGTATCGTAGCTTGAAAATCAGAAAAACCACTATTTAATAGATTTATTTCTAAATCATCACAAGCGATCAAAGTTCGCTGTGTGGCTTCTCGATCCAAGGCAAAAGGTAGCCCTAATTCTTCTTCCACAAATTCTAAGCGATTTAGTACTACCCATGTATTTAAATAAGGATCTAAATTTTCATGCAATGAAATTTCGGTAGCAATTATAGGCCTAGTTTCTTCACAGGCATTAAAGATATGCTGCTGAACAATACTTGCAGGTAACCTACCCACGGAAGCATTCCCAAAAGAAGTAAAAACGCCACCAAGCTTATAAATACCTTTGCTTTTTCCTAAGTATAGGCCCTTGAGTTTTATAAAAATTTTAGAACCCATGGGATAAAACAAATGGCTGTCTCGAACATCAATTTCAATTTGAAATCCGCTTGTAGGGTTTACTGGTGCATCTTGAAAATGTAAAACACTAAAAAAATTACCCGCTTCATCTGAAGAAATGACATAACCCTCTAAAATTAAATCCGTTTGAATTTGCAAGGTTTGATCCGTGTAAAGTGCTTTTACATCAGCATAGGTTGTATTTGCAATTATATCCGAAGTACATCCTATCTCGGGAATATCAAAATTTCTACTGTCTACACATGACGTTAAAAATAGTAGAATGCAGCTCATAGCAACCCATAAAGATGGAACCTTAAAATAACGACTAGGTTTGTGTATTACATTCATTGCACTAGGTGTTAAAAACTTATGGCTACGTTTAAAAAATACGTTCTCCCATATCCATACCAATATTTAGGTGCAAACGAGGGATTGCCGCTCAAATTATCTTGCTGTAGTTGTCCATAGTTGCCATTTCTACTTTGCTCATAACCTCCTGTTCTAAAAACAGTATCAAACACATTATTTACACTAGCAAATACACTTACATATTTACCTGCTTTTAACCACGATTTACCGCCAATTAAATTCAATAAATAAAAATTATCTAATGGTTGTTGAGCTAATAATTTAGCGACGTTTTCAGAAGTTGCCTCTGGAAAGTTAAGTCCCGTTTCGGGATCTAAATAAAAGCTTTCGGTTCTGGTAATGGTAGAAATATTTGCATAATTGTTTGCCAAGTAATTAGCCGTTAAGCCCACCCACCAATACTTAGGATCTCTATAATTAATACCAAATGCAAAGGCTTGTTGCGGACCCTGAGCTAGTTTGTAATCTTTAATAGCAGCGGGACCCAAATCAATGGAGCCTTCTAAATTGATCAAATCTTCTTCGGAACCTGCTGTGTCAAAATTTATTGCTACAGAAGGGTTACTTGCGTAAACCAGTTTATTAATTGCCGCTACAGCCGTTAATTGTACCGATGAAGATAATTGGTATTCAAAACCTATTTCTGTTCCTAAATGTAACTTATCCAAATCAGTAACTACTTCTTGAACAAAATCAGATCCTATACCCGTATCTACAAAAAAGAAATTAATATCTGTTGTGTTTTGAAATCGCGTATAAAATCCTGTTATTCTTCCCGTAAGTTTAGGTAAACGCAAGTAATAATTCAGATCCACGGTACTTATTTTTTCTGAGGCTATCGCCCCTACACTCTGGTTATTTTCCCTTGGGTTTATAAATACATTTTGTAAAATTGGCGCTTCATTCAATAAAGCCCCATTGAGGCCTAGCCAATGTCTTCCGTTTAATTTGTAGGTTGCTCCGCCCTTTATTCCAACGTCTGAAAAGCTCAATAATGCACTTTTACCCAATGAATTATTTAAAAAACGTTCGTTTTGAAAAATACCGTCTCTTTGGTAGTGATTCGTGGTATACGTAGCAGCTAAAAAGGCAGTAATACTTTGTTTTTCATAATTCAATTGAGCAAATGTCTCTAGTTTATCAGCAAATAATTGATAATTATAATTAAAAATAGCTCCGTTAGCCTTGTGAATATCCGCATTTACGTTATTTCGGGTATCGGAAAAGGTATCTACATCTTCATGAAACTCAGCGCCCAACAAATCATTAATTTGAGCATAATTATCAGAAATCATTTTTTGATAATTTACTCCCAAATCAAATCTTAAACTGCTACTTAAGCTCATGTTAGCCGTGGTACTTATGGTAATTTGCTTGTCTTTCGTTATATCATCATAAAGTAGGTACGCTGCTTTGGCGTTTTCATTAGCCCTGTAAACTTGGCTCCAATTTAATTGGGGATTTTCTAAAAATCCTTGTTTCGCCAGGTTTGCACTTACAAAATTAGCGCCTATGGGGCTATTGATATAAAAGCTCGGTAAATATCGGTAATACGTTGGATCAGGATTTGGTGCGTTATAATAGCCTAATCTACTTCTTGAATTTATACCCGTTTGATAGGCCATACCCGTGGTTAATTTTAAAAATTTTGAGGTGTAAAAATGATTCAAAATAAATAGGGGTTCTGCTATTTTTCGCTCTCTAGAGTTTCTAATTTTACCATCCTGTTCTCCCCAAAATGGATTGTACCAGTTTCCTATAAGATCAAAGACTTCTTCTGTAATTGCCGAGGAACGTCCTCGCCTATTAGAAGCTACTATTCCCGTGAACAAAAAACTGTTCTTTTCATTCCACTTAAATTCTAAGGCTCCAAAAAAAGAAAATGCATCATATACTGTTCCCTCTACATATCCTTCTTTAGCCCATCTACGAGAACCCGAAACAGTATAAGCCAATTTGCTCTTATTCATAGGGGCAGTATAGGTTGCCATTAGTCTACCGCCATATGTTCTATTCGATGCTGATGATGATAATCGAATTCCAGAACGCATACCCGTAGGTCTAGTGATGATATTTGTAGTTCCTAAAATAGCGCCAAAATTATTATCGGATGCATGTAAGCCACTGGTAAAGTCTTGATTTCTCGTCACATCATTTAAGCCACCCCAGTTATTCCATTGCGGTCGTCCATCAAAAAATTTATTCATTGGTAAGCCATTTATGAGCACTTTACCATTTTTTGAGTCATACCCTCTAACTCGGAAAAAAGCTTGCCCAAAATCGAACGCAGCTCTGTTTAAAAACACATCTCTTGTTGCTTGCAATAAGCCTGAAGCATTAGCGCTTATTTCGTCATCAAAAAGTTCCGTATCGGTTAAAGTAACCAAGTTATCTTTTTGTTCGAGCATACTATCTATTTCTAAATAAAGGACTCCTACATCGAGTATTGCTCCAGTTAAAGTTATCGGAATGCGTTTAGTAATAAAATCTTTTGCGCTTATTTGCAGTATAAATTCACCCTCCAAAGCTGTTGAAATTACAAAACTGCCATCAACCATTGAGTTTGTTGAAATTTGTGAATTTTCAAGTGTGATGCGCACGGAAGAAAGTACATTTTTAGACTGATGATCTACGACAACTCCCAAGATGGTCGTATTATTTTGCGAAGAAATAATACCCGGTGATAACAGAAAAAAGAAAATAAAAATTGTAGTATGCATGAAATAAAAGTGTAAGATTTTTATTTACTCATGTTCATTTTATTAACAATACAACAGCTATTATCTTACAATTTAACTTATTTTAGTGAGTATATAATAATTTTTTTATTAATAAAATGAAAATTGTCTTATTTATTGTGCTATACAGTATTTCTTTCAACCTAATGGCTCAAAAGAAATCATATCAAATTAGAACCATTGCTTTCTATAATGTTGAGAATTTGTTCGATGTAAAAAACGACAGTTTAAGCTTTGATGATGACCGCACACCAGAAGGTAAAGATCAATGGACCTTGGACCGTTACTTTAAAAAAATAGAGCAGGTCACCAAAGTAGTATCAGAAATTGGTGCTGACATCACAAAAACTTCTCCTGATATTATTGGCTTATGTGAAATAGAAAATAGAGCAGTACTAGAAGATTTAATTCAGCATAATCATTTAAAAAATAAAGAATACGGAATAATTCATTTTGATTCTCCCGACGAACGTGGAATAGATGTTGCCTTATTGTATAAAAAAGCGGCATTTATACCCAACACGTTTAGAAGTCATCGTTTACTGTTGTTCAATGAAGATGGCTTTAGAGATTATTCACGTGACCAATTAGTGGTTGGTGGTTTTTTAGACGATGAGCAATTTTATTTTATTGTAAATCATTGGCCTTCTCGAAGCGGCGGTGAAGCAAGAAGTAAACCCAACAGAATGGCAGCCGCTGAATTAAATAAAAAAATCATAGATTCAATTGTGAGGTTTGATGCATCCGCAAAAATTATTAGCATGGGCGATTTTAACGATGATCCCACAAGTGATAGTCTTAAAAAAGTATTGAAAATTAAGGGCGAATCTACAAATTTAGAACCCAACGACCTTTATAATCCCATGGAGCGCCTACACAAAAAAGGAATAGGTTCTTTAGCTTATAGAGATAAATGGAATTTATTTGATCAGCTTTTTTTTACCTCTAATTTAATCACTAAGCACAAGGAGACCTATTCATTTTGGCAAGCTTTTGTTTACGCTCCATCCTATTTAATTGACCCTAGTGGCAGGTTTAAAGGCTACCCCTTGCGAACCTATGCCGGAGGAAACTATGTAGGTGGCTACAGTGACCACTTTCCTGTGTACCTCTATTTGGTTAAAGAGGCTCGATAATTCTCAAGGGCTTATCTCAAAAATTAATTAAACCATTGACTCCATGGCAAACGGCTTAGTATTAATAACCAACCTATTCCGTAAAAAATGGCGATTGTTTTGAATTTTCTACTCGCTTCCATTATATTTTTATGTTTTGACCAACCTATGGTAATAAAAACTAAGGCAAGGATATTTATAAACGGATGTTCAACGGCCAATAAACGAGCCGCGGAAGTTAAGCCGCCCATACCAAATTCTTGAATAGCGCTGAATCCTTTGGCAGAAACAAAATAAAGCACCAAACCAACCAACAACTGCAGATGAGAAAGAATTAGTGCAAAGAGGCTTATTCTAAAATCTTTTTCTAAGGTAAAATCTTTTTTTCCTATAAATCCCAAGACGGCATTTATAAGGGCTATCCCCAATATGGCAAGAACGATATAGGCTAAAAAAGAATGCAGGTTAAAAATTATTTCGTACATGGTTTTTGAATTTAGTTTGTGCGTTAAAAATAGTAAATTTTGGGCATAAAAAAACCCTGCCGAAGCAGGGTTTTTAAATTAATCTTAAATCTGTATATCTTAGTTAAATAAATATCTAACTCCTAGTTGCATCCTCCAAGTTGATCCAATACTTGTTGATGATCTATACGATTCAGTTGGCAATTGTGTAGTACCTGATATCGTATTTAAACGGTAGATAGGCTCACCAGCTACATTATTACCTCTGTAATTCAATAATGTTTGCTGAAATGCGAATTCAGGGACACCCCAATCAGAATTCAACATATTACCAAAATTTAAAAAGTCCATTGATAATTGTATTTTATTCTTTTTATCTTTTGTCAACTCAATATCTTGAGTAATTCTCAAATCAAATCGATTTAACCAAGGGTTTTTAGCACCATTACGCTCCGCAACAGATCCTCTGTTATCACTCAAATAATCATCTTGGGCAATATATGCGTTTAAAGCATCTATCTGACTTTGAACTGTTATAGTTTGACCACCTGAGGTATACTCTTGAAAGTTTAATTCAGAGGCATCATTAGGAATATACATCAAACGATTTGCATTATCCCCAAAGTTTCCTGAATAGGTATAGCTAAATCTTCCATTTTCACCACCTTCATAAAATAAACCAATGGTTGTATTTTCTTTTTGATAGCTTAAATTACTAATAAATCTATTAGGCTGATCGAAGCCTGCAAAACTCAATTCAGGTCTGTTCCTGTCTTCTTTAACTGTTGCCGTCCAAAGTGATCCAGCTTGTGAGCCACCTGAAGCATCTAAATCTCTAGCTCTAGAACGAGTATACGCAATCATTGCATAAAAGCCATTATCAAATTGCTTTGACAATTGAGCTGATAATGAATAATAATCTGCTTTTTTATCCGCGTTCGTTAAATAGAAAACATTTCTAAAATCTGCATCATTCGAATAATTTCCTGTCCAAAAAGGTCTTTGATCAGGACCTGCTAATACTCCGTCAGGATCTCTTAAAATTGGATTATACACTATAGGAGTCGAAACGTCTCTTGAATATATGTAATCGAAGGTACCCATAATACCAAATGGAAGTTGATGATCAACACCAATATTAGTTCTCCAAACCTGTGGTAATTTAAAATCTCTATCGGTAAGATTCAATTCATTAGAAAGTGTTTGACTTGGATTCGTAGGGTTTCCAAAAGTCACATCTGGATTAAAGACATAATCAGGGCCAAATTCTGTAACCACATCTGCTCCTTCAAAACCTACACCTCCACGAACAACACCAGAACCATTTACTTGGTTACTTAACCATACAAAGGGAATACGACCTGTAAAAATACCTGTTCCACCGCGTACTTGAGTTTTGCCTTCACCATTTACATCCCAGTTAACACCCACTCTTGGTGAAAATAATGGCGTTACTTTAGGTAACTGACTCACATCAGGTGTAAAAGAATTTCCATCGCCATCAACAAAAGTTTTATCTAAAGCATCTAAGAGATTATTTCTTGGAATATCAGTATCATAAAAAGGCATATCAATACGTAAACCTGCCGTTAATTTAAGATCATCATTGATTTGGAATTCATCTTGGAAATAAACACCAATTTGACCAAAACTAGTTTCATCTACTGGTGGCGTAAGCGAACCGTCTAATGCAAAACTTTTCGCAAAAGCATCTGGATACGCTCCAGGCGTTCTATTAATGACAGTTTCTACGAAACTATCATAGCTTGTAAATCTATAAAAACCATTAAAAACTGGATTAAACGCATTTTTAAAGGTCATATGTTCAAAATTAGCACCTATAGTATAGGTATGCTTTCCTGAATATATAGAAAAGTTATTGGTCACATTAAAAACATTGTTTTCTAGCAAGTTTGAAACCGTAAACAATTCATTTCCTAAAGCTGTGTAGTATAATAAATTACCAGATGGGTCTGGCTCTAATACCTCAATAAATGGAAATGCTTGACCTCCAGGAATACCTCTTTTTGGATCAGCTATAGCTGTGTAACCAATATTCAATTGGTTAGACATATTGTCTGAAATCTTAGAATTCCATTCCCCAACAATTGATTCTACTAATCTATCATTCGTATAATTTGCATTTGCAAAAGTGATCGCTTCTATTCCAAATCTATCCGTGTTTCTATATCTGGTTTGTACGAATCTGTTTGAGTTACCGTTGATACCTACATCTTCAGACTGTTCATAGCGATTATATCGTAAACTAAATTTATTGTTCTGATTTAAGTTAAAATCTAACCTTGCATTAAATCTAGTTTGTTCAGAAGCGAAAGGATAATTCTCGTAAGGTCCTGTGTTATATCCGTAAAGACTTAACATTTGCTCTTGAATAAAATCAAGATTAGCGGCAGGTACTCTAGAAATTAACAAGCCATCAGGAGCCAAACCTGGTCTTGAAGCTTGTCTCGTAAATCCAGGTACAGCTTCTTGCTCTTCCTCGTAACTTGCAAAGAAAAATAATTTGTTTTTAATAATTGCTCCACCAAGACTAACACCTTTTATTTCGTTTCTTGAGTCACCCTTATTTAATCTTAGATCACCTAATTTATCACCGACCATTTGGTCATTTCTTAAATAGTAATAAACTGATCCTTTAAAATCATTAGTACCTGACTTTGTAATAGCATTCACAGATGCTCCTGTAAAACCAGCTAATCGAACGTCAAAAGGCGCAAGATTAACCTGAACTTCCTCAATAGCATCTAAAGATATTGGATTTGCACCTGCAAACTGTCCAGAACCTAAACCAAAGTTGTTGTTGTAAATGTTTCCATCAATAGTATAGTTATTAAATCTACTAGATGTACCAGAAAATGAAGTTCCGTTTGATTGTGGAGTTAATCTCGTAAAATCATTAATACTTCTACTTACTGTAGGTAAGGCATCAATCTTTTCTCTAGATAAGTTAATAGCAGCACCAGTTCTGTCTGGATCTATAATATTACCTTTAGTTGAAGTCACAACAACCTCTTGCAATTCCATGCCTTCGGTCATTGTTACTTTTAGATTGTAACTTTGTCCAAGACCAATAGTGATCCCTTCAAAAGTTCTTTCCTGGAAACCAATATAGGAAACTACTACCGTATAAGGACCACCTACACGAATGTTCGGAAAATAAAATCTTCCTTCCTCGTTAACAATAGCACCATAAACAGATCCTGTCGGTGTGTGGGTTGCAACCACATTAGCTCCAAATAGGAACTCTCCAGTTTCGTCAACTACAGAGCCTTGCATACTTGCTGTAGTTACCCCTTGTGAAAATGCAATTGCCGTAAATAAAAATGCGACAATCGCGAAGTACATTTTTTTCATTTTTCTAAGTGTTATTTTTAGTTTTTTATTTTGTTGCAAAAGTGAAACAATTATTACACTTGAACATTAACAAAACGTTAAATTAGTTTTGCCAAAATTAACATAAAAAAAGAAACCTAAACCTTGAAAAAGAAGAAGTTATTAGACTTTATTAAGAAATTTGATAATTACTGTTTAAATCTTAAAATTATGTAAAAGATTCAATGTGGAAGCGTCATGTTTAGACATTTCTGAATTTTCAATATCTTTTAATACCGTTGTCGCGAGTTGCTTTCCTAATTCAACACCCCATTGGTCGTAACTAAAAATGTTCCAAACCACTCCTTGTACAAATATTTTATGCTCGTACATGGCGATAAGTGCTCCTAAACTTTTGGGCGTTAAGCTATTAATCAATATGGTATTTGTTGGATTATTGCCTTTAAAAACTTTAAAAGGAATTAATTTTTCAACAGCACTAGAGGTCATTTTCGACGTAGAAAGCTCTTTTTTTACCTCCTCAGCCTCTTTACCGTTCATCAAGGCTTCGGTTTGAGCAAAAAAGTTAGCCATTAACTTGTTGTGGTGATCGTTCTCTCCATAAAGAGAATGTTTATACCCAATAAAATCCGTGGGAATTAGTTTTGTGCCTTGATGTATTAATTGAAAAAAGGCGTGTTGAGCGTTGGTTCCTGGCTCTCCCCAAATAATAGTTCCGGTTTGGTAATTAACCACATCTCCGTTCCTATCTACACTTTTGCCATTGCTTTCCATGATACCCTGTTGAAGGTAAGCCGAAAAACGACTTAAATATTGTGTATAGGGAATAATAGCTTCGGTCTCTGCTCCGTGAAAATTATTATACCAAATGCTTAACAAGCCCAAAACAACGGGGATATTATCCTCAAAATCTGCCGTTTTAAAATGCTCATCCATTTCGTTAGCACCTGCTAATAGCGCATCAAAATTTTCAAAACCTACAGCTAATGCAATAGAAAGCCCTACTGCACTCCACAAAGAAAAACGACCACCAACCCAGTCCCACATAGGGAATACGTTTTCGGCTGAAATTCCAAACTCACTTATTTTTTCGGTATTGGTCGATACGGCAGCAAAGTGCTTGGCAACATCGGCTTGAGTGGCGTGTTGTAGAAACCATTTTTTAATGGTGGTTGCATTACTCAAAGTTTCTTGTGTGGTAAAGGTTTTTGAAACCACCACAAATAAAGTCGTTTCAGGATTTAAGTATTTTAAGGTCTCAAAAACATGATCGCCATCAATATTACTGACAAAGTGCATTTTTAAATGGTTCCCATAAAACTTTAAGCCTTCTACAACCATGGCAGGCCCTAAATCAGATCCGCCAATACCAATATTTACTACATCGGTAAAAGCTTTTCCTGTAAATCCTTTTTTGGCCCCTGAAATAATGGCTTCTGAAAACGTTTTAATCTTATTTTTTACTTCATAAACTTCTGGCATAACGTTAGCGCCATCTACTACAACTGAGTCGGTTTTCTTGGCTCTCAAAGCCGTATGCAAAACCGCACGATTCTCAGTTTCATTAATTAGAACTCCTGAAAAATAGTCTTGAATAGCTTCTTTCAACTGTACTTCCTCAGCTAATTCCAGTACTAATTTAATGGTTTCTGAAGATATTCTATTTTTGGAAAAATCAACTAAAAAATCATTCCAAGTAATACTAAAATCTAATGCTCTATTTGAATTGGTATTAAAGTAGTCCTTTATTTGATGGTCTTTCGTTGCTTCAAAATGTGCTTCTAATTTTTTCCACGCCTTTGTTGTCGTCGGATTGATCGATTGTAATGCCATTATTTTTCTGTTATCAGTTGGTTATCTAAAGTAACCTCGGTATAAGGAATACTATCCAATTTTGATTTTAAAGGTGCTATAAACGCCAAATACTTTGTTTTTAATGAGTCTGCAATGGGATCCGCTACCGGAAGTTTTTCTCTTAGAGGGTCTACTTGTACTCCGTTTTTCCAAAAACGATAACAAACGTGAGGCCCACCTGAATTTCCCGTCATTCCAATCCAACCAATGACATCGCCTTGTTTTACGTACTGCCCCTTTTTTACATTTTGATTTTTCATATGTAAATACTGGGTACTATAGGTGCCGTTGTGTTTTATTTTTACAAACTTTCCGTTCCCTCCCCTGCGGGTTGATTCTTCAACAGTACCATTAGCGGTAGCGATAATGGGAGTACCCATGGGTGCGGCGTAATCAGTACCCATATGCGGCCTAACTTTATAGCCATAATAGGCAATTCTTCTATTTAAATTGTAACGCGAAGAAATTCTAACGTTTTTAAATTCTACAGGAGCAATTAAAAAGGTTCGTCTTAAATTTTTAGCCTCTTCATTATAGTATTCTGTTACCTTATTTAGAGAGTCAATTTGATAGGCAAAAGAATAGAATGATTCTCCATTATGTTCAAAATAAGCAGCCTCAATGGGTTCTGCTCCGGCATAAATAGTATCGTTTATATATTTTTCTTTGTAAAAAACTTTAAATTTATCCCCTTTTTGCAATCTAAAAAAATCAATAGACCAAGCGTAAATTTCAGACAAATTATTCGTGACCATATAATCTATACCCTGCTCATTTATCGCTACTGACAAATTAGAGTTTATGACTCCAGAAGCCACTCTGTCTACGTATTTTACATTCTTTTTGCTTCTATAGGCGTTTAAAGAATCTCTTAAATCTAATACGGTATAGTTTATTTTATCGTCTTCGTAAATAAAAAATTGAGCCACTTCAGAAGTATCTTTGGATTTTAAAATGGCGTAAGGCTTACCCACATTAAATTTACGAACATCAAAAGTATCTTTAAATTCAGTCGAAATTCTGAATATTTTTTGATAATCTACTTTATTCTTGAGCATTAAATCACCAAAAATATCGCCTTTACGAACGGTATCTCTTAAAACCACAAAATCATTTAAATTAAAGCCATACGCTTCAATAACAATTGGTTTTTCTATTACTTCTACTTTTTCAATAGCATCGTTTGATGTTTTTTCGTCTTTACATGAAGCTACAAGAAGACAGCTTAGCAGTATGATATAAATTCTCTGCATCATTTAATTTTCTATTTTTTCGGGGTTAAAGATATGGTCTATCCATTGTTTTCCCCAATCATTTAACTCATCTTTAGAATATAATTCTGGAAAAAAAATAACTTTTTGAAAACTTGGCGGCAAATATTCTTTCCAGTTGGTGCCTCCCGTAGCGTCAATTGGTTTTTTATCTTTCGCTAAATATTTATATGCGGAACCCAAGTGCATTAATGGCCAATTAACATTGGCATTCATATCTAAATCTTTTAAGGCCTTGATCAACGCTGTATTATCACGATCTTCTGCCGGTAATTGCAGGTATTTATGATAGATTGTTTTATTTTCTACTTGCTTGGCAATCCGTATAAATCTTGGCGTGTAGCGGTATTCAAATTGTTTTAAGGTTAATGTTTTTTCACCCGTATCTTTATCAGTTGCCCCTTTTTTCCAATATATATTTTCATATAAATCCTCTATACTGTTTTCCGAAGAAAAAGTATTTCTTTGGGTATGATGCACTAAATTTTCTAGAGGAGTGGCATACATTTCTATCATTCTATATTGGGCAGACTGAAAACCGCTAGCAGGCAAAAGCGCCATTCTAAATTGAAGAAATTGCTCACGCTGCATACCATTAATCATCACTCCAAATGAAGATATTAACACCTTAAAATAACTATTAATGCGATTTGCTTTTTCAATAAAAAAAGCTACTTCTTGCGTTTTATCGTCTACCAATTGCTTCTGCTCGTGCAAAATTAATTTAAAATACAATTCAGTAATTTGGTGGTACATGATAAAAATCTCTTCATCAGGAAAGTGTGTTCTGGGAATTTGAAGGCTTAACAGGGTGTCTAAGTGTATATAGTCCCAGTATGTTAAATAACGCTCGTACAAAAGGCCATCCAAGTAAGAGCTTAGGTCTTGACCAGAATCTTTATACTTCTCTTCTAGTTTTGATATTTGCAGCTTTATATTTTCGTTATTTTCCAATTTAACAAAATTTAATTGACAGCATAACACCATCTATGTTTTAAACAAAAATAACATAAAGTTTAAGCTATTAACACTGTAGTTTGTAAATTATTAAAACAGATTCTTTAAAAAAGACCTATATATCAAAATATTAATCCATTATAATTTTAAATTGATTCTCTAAGCCATTGTATCCATCCAAATCTGCTTTTATAGATCCTACCGCAATATCTGCTTTTATTCGTATCGGAATTTTGTTTAGATCGTTAGAAACCCAAAGTGATAAGCTCTCTTCTTCTTTAAAAACTCGACCAGATTGTACGTAAGGTCTAAATTTTAAACACTGTACTTTTCCATATTTAGTTTTTAAGGTATCAATGCCTAAATATTTTAATTTAAATTGAAAAATACCATCATCATCATACAGCATGTCTAACTTTATAAACTCACCAATGACTAAATCTTCAAAATCATAATTCTTCCGAATGTAATAAAAAGCTGAAATTAAATCTTGTACTTTATTAGTTATGGTGAAATTTTGCTTTTTGTTATTTTTTTTATCATTTAGCTCGGCCTGTTTTTTGGCGTAATCATAGTTAATTTCAATATCCTTGGTATAGCCACCTTCATCTATTTTTCGAACAAATCTATAGGGTTTACCATCTTCTTTATCAAAATAGCTTTCGTAAACATCGTCGACCTTATAAAAAATTCGTGCAGCTCCAGTAGTTTTGCCTTCCCCTCGAACCTTATACACACTTTTACCATTCAAATTATCATTGGTTAAATGTAAAGTAGCAGAACTTGCATTAAATATTCCGTAATGAATTCTAAACTTAAGCCATTCTCCCGATTTGAAAGGCGTACTTGTCTCCTGAGAAAAAGTACCTATACTGCAAATAGTTAAAACAAAAACTACTATTATCTTCATATTTTTTTAGCTTGGATGGTACCTCAAAAAAATCAACACCATTTTTTAATGAAAAAGCAACTATGGTAAAATTAGCAAAAACATTTTTTACAATATCTGCATTATCCGTATAGATAAACAAAATTTATTCCAAAGTATTGTGTATGTGTTTTTTCATTTCAACATTCTCTTTAAAATTAACAAAAAATAGCTCAAATGTTCATCGTAAAAAGATGTAGAGCAGCTATTTAAAAAGTTTTCCTCATAAAAAAAGCCCAGTGTTTCCACTGGGCTTTCCCTAAATAACCAACCAAACTTTAAATTATGAAAAACCAATACTTAAAGTTAATAAGGGAACCACCCCTTATTTGATTACAAATTTAAAACAAAGCTTGAAATTAAAAATGCTTTTAACTTACTTTAACTATTGTCTTAACAGTATTTTATAGATTGGTATTAGAATTTTAATTTTTAATTAAGATTTGCATCATTTTTAAAGGGTGCCTCTCGCAGCTTGTTCTCTTTCAATCGCTTCAAAAAGTGCTTTAAAATTACCCACTCCAAATGACTGCGCCCCTTTACGCTGAATAATTTCAATAAATAAAGTAGGCCTGTCGACTATGGTTTTTGTAAATATTTGTAACAAATACCCTTCTTCATCTCTATCGATAAGAATACCGTGTTTTTTTAATACCTCAACATCTTCATCGATATCTCCAACACGTTCTAATAAATCGTCATAATATTCTTCTGGTACGTACAAAAACTCTACGCCACGATCTCGCATAGCACTTACTGTAGCCACAATATCATCTGTTGCCAAAGCCATGTGCTGTACTCCGGGGCCGTTGTAAAAATCTAAATATTCTTCAATTTGCGACTTCTTTTTACCCTTGGCAGGTTCATTTATCGGAAATTTTATACGTCCGTTGCCATTACTCATCACCTTACTCATCAAGGCGGTATAATCGGTAGCAATATCATCATCTACAAACGAAACTATTTGTGCAAAACCCATTACTTCACCATAAAATTTACACCAGGTATTCATTTCATTCCAACCAACATTACCCACCATATGATCTATAAATTTTAAACCTGTTGGTTCTGGATTATAATGTGATTCCCATTTTCTAAATCCTGGTAAAAAAATACCATTATAATTTTTACGTTCTACAAAAATATGAACCGTTTCGCCGTACGTGTAGACACCTGAACGAACCACATAACCATTTTCATCTTCTTCTTTGGTAGGTTGCAAATAAGGTTTCGCTCCTCTTTTGGTGGTTTCTTCAAAAGCTTTGGCAGCATCTTCTACCCATAAAGCAACTACTTTAACACCATCACCGTGCTCGTTAATATGAGCATTTATTTCTCCGTCTTTTAACAATGGTGTAGTCAATATTAAGCGTATTTTATCTTGTCTTAAAACATAGGACACCCTGTCTTTAACACCAGTTTCTAAACCGGCATAGGCCTCAGATTGAAAACCAAAGGCCGTTTTATAAAAATGGGCGGATTGCTTTGCATTCCCTACGTAAAGCTCTACATAATCAGTACCAAGTAATGGTAAAAAATCCTCTGCTTCTTTGAATAATTTTTTTAAAGAATATTCTGTATTTTTTAAATCTTTTAAGTTTTTTATTTCTGCTGCCATGATGTTTTTTTTGAATTAAATTTTAATGATGTTTTGATGTCATTTACGTTTGTGGTGTATAAAGAGTCTATGTGACCTTACCACATGGCTCGAAGATGGGCTGTAATATCAACTCTGCATTGTAACATGTTACAAATATCGTAATTAAAGTATGATTTTTCTGTTACTCTAATAGTAAATCCTTCAAAAAAACACTTAAAACCAATAACCAACACTAATAAATAAATTACCATCGGAACGTTCTGGGGACCACGAATACGTAAATTGTATAGGCCCAATGAAAGATTCCCAGCCATACCCTATTCCATATCCTGAAAAATCAGGCGCGGTAAACCATTCTCCAGTTCTAAACAAATCATCGTCTACATTCGCATAATTAGCTGAAAAAATTAGATGATTTTTTGGTGTAAATTCATAATCTAATTTAGCTAGTCCTTTTACAAAACTGTTCCCAGGCAAACTAACAAAGTCATATCCAAAAAAGGGTATAAAGTTATTTACTTTAGTTGCACCAAAACCTCCCAAAACAAAATCAAAAGAGGTTACAGTCGATGTTCCTAATTTAAAACCACCTTCTGTTTCTATGTTCAGAGAAATATTCTTAAATACTGAAAATGCTGCTCCCATTCTAGCTTGTGCTACAGAAAACTCTTTAAAATTATTATTAAAATCAGATGACGCCAGATATAGGTGAAAATCACCCTCAAAATACAGTCCGGTACTGGGGAAAAATTTATCATTATAGGTATCTAACTTTAACTTTCCATAAGTGCTATAAAAGCTGCTATTTTCAAAATACAGCCTGTCATTATTAAGGGCACTATTGGTGCTGGGCAAACCAGAATTGATCAACTGTCCGATAGTTCTAGTGCTAAATTTTAATAATTTATGTTCAAGTCCTAGAGTAAAAGCAAATTCTTCTTTTATGACTGTTTGTGCGTAAATTTGATTGGTAAAATCTGATACGTCTAAATTAATTGAATTGATATTTGGATCACTTGGCACATCGAAATTAGACTCTAATATCCGATAATTTAGACGCTGATTAAACCCCACAAACCTAGAATTAAAACCATAGCTCCAATAGCTTCCTTTATCTACATAATACTGTAAATTATAACGCACATTATCTCCAATAATAAAATCGAATGAAATAACATCATCATCTAATAGAATATTTTTTTTTGTCAGATTTATAAGTCCTGCACTATTAAGGAGGTTGTCATAGTGCACTCCCATCTTAATAAATGTTTTGTTTGGATTTTCGTTAAGATTTAAAATAAGATCAGATTTGCCTTCGTTAGATTTTAGTTCATATCGGATACTTTTAAAACTACCACTAGCCGATAAATTACTGAATCCTTTTTGTAATTTTTGAAATGAAATTACATTATCTGCCGGAAATCTTAGTTTTCCCTTAATAAAACCTCTAGAATAATTTTCGCTTCCATTTATGATTAAGTCATTAATCTCTATCGTATCTTGAATTACAATAGAAGGTTTAGCTAGTCTATTTTTATTTTGCTGAATGGCTAGCGTTTTAAGTGCCGCATAATTTTCTCTAGCCGCCAATTCACCTTTGTTGATAATTTCATCAAACAAATTAAAATCAATTACTGAATATTTCTCAATATCTGGTTTTATGTAAATATCTGTTTTTTCAGCCTTCGCAACCATGTCTTTTACTGTTCTATAATTATTTATTTGAAGTAAAATTTCTGTTGCTGATGAAAGGTTTTCTCGACTTGAAAGTCCGTGCTGTACATCGATTCCTATAATGTGAGTAGCTCCCATTTTAAGTACCCTATCTACAGGGTAATTATTGATGACACCACCGTCGATTAAAATCTGACCATTTATTTCGGAAGGTTCAAATAAGGAAGGAAACGTTCCACTAGCCATTATCGCTGCCGGTAAATAGCCTTTATTTAACAAAACCTCTTCTCCAGTTTCAACATTGGTAGCAATGCAAAAAAACGGAATTGGAAGCTTATTGAAATCCTCAATTTCGTGAACATGGTACAACATTCTTACCAATTCATTATAGATGTTTTGTCCACTAGATAAAGCTGATGGAAATGATATTTTAAAATTATTAAAGGGCAATGTTAAGGCATATTTTTCTGAGTTTTCTTTCTCATAAAAAGTTTTTGCATCTCGTGGCAGGTTGTCCTGAATGAGCTCGGTAAAATTTGTACTTCTAAAAATAGAATCTAACTGATTTGCAGAATATCCAGAAGCATATAAAGCACCAACGATGGCTCCCATGCTAGTGCCTCCAATAAAATCGATCTCTATTCCAGCCTCTTCAATCACTTTTAAAGCACCAATATGCGCAAAGCCTTTAGCCCCACCACCACTTAAAACCAAGCCTACTTTTATAGGTTTATCGGTTTTCTTGTTTTGAGCAAAAGAACTCCAACTACATAAGGCAGAAAATAGAACAAGTATTAATTTTTTATTGAACATAGTGTATTCCTTAACGCCCTAATGAAAGGCATCATAAATTTTTTTTGCCCTTGCTTGCCCTATTTCTGCAGACAAGTTTTCAAGGGAGGCTTCTTTGACCCTTTTTACCGATTTAAACTTTTTAAGAAGCTCATCAATCGTTTTTTCACCGACACCTTCAATAGTTGATAACTCTGACGTTATCGCACCCGTACTTCGTTTATTTCTGTGAAGTCGAATCCCAAACCGGTGTGCTTCATTTCGTAATTGCTGAATTATTTTTAAGCTTTCAGATTTTTTGTCTAAATATAAAGGAATTGAATCACCTGGGAAATAAATTTCCTCTAATCGTTTCGCAATACCTATAATGGCAATTTTTCCTCTTAAACCCAAGACATCTAAACTTTTTAGGGCTGACGACAACTGGCCCTTTCCACCATCAATAACAATAAGCTGTGGTAATGGCTCTTCCTCTTCTAGTAATCTTTTATACCGCCTAAAAACTACTTCTTCCATAGATGCAAAATCGTCAGGACCAACCACTGTTTTTATGGTATAATGTCGGTAATCTTTTTTGGATGGTTTTCCATCCTTAAAAACAACACAAGCCGCAACCGGATTAGAGCCTTGAATGTTCGAGTTATCAAAACACTCAATATGCCTAGGTTCTTCCGATAAGCGAATGTCTTTTTTCATTTGAGCCATTAGCCTTTTGGTATGCCGATCAGGGTCTATAATTTTAATTTGATTAAAGCGCTCCTGTCTATATAACTTTGCATTGCGTTCTGATAGCTCTAATATTCTTTTTTTATCCCCTAATTTTGGAACAGTAACCTTTAAGTTTAAGTCTGTAACCACTTCAAATGGAACATATATTTCCTTCGAATCAGATTGAAATCTTTGGCGAATTTCTACAATAGCCAACTCCAGCAGTTCCTCATCTGTTTCATCGAGTTTTTTCTTTATTTCTAAGGTGTGAGATCGAACTATAGAGCCATGTGAAAGCTGAAAGAAATTTATATAGGCAAAGGCTTCATCTGATATTATTGAAAATACATCAACATTATTGATTTTTGGATTTACTACTGTAGACTTCACTTGATAATTCTCAAGAACATCAATTTTTTCTTTGATGAGTTGCGCTTCCTCATACCGCATATCGTCAGCCAAAGCTTTCATTTGATGTTTAAAATACTGTACCGATGATTTAAAGTTACCCTTTATAATTTCTCTAATGTCAGCCACTTGTTTTTGATACTCTTCTAAACTTTGATCACCTTCGCAAGGTGCTTTGCAATTGCCTAAATGATATTCTAAACAGCGTTTATATTTACCTGCCTCTATTTTTTCTTCAGACAAGTCATAAGAACAGGTTCGTAGTGGATACACACTCTTAATTAAATCGAGTAAGGTACGTACCGTTTTCATACTGGTATAAGGACCGTAATATTCAGAGCCATCTTTTATATGTCTTCTCGTTGGGAAAATTCTGGAAAAGCGTTCGTTTTTAATACAAATCCAAGGGTATGATTTATCATCCTTTAATAACACATTATAGCGAGGTCTGTATTTTTTTATAAGGTTATTTTCTAGCAACAAGGCATCGGACTCCGTCGGAACAATGATATGTTTTATAGCCTTAATTTTTTTTACTAATACCCGTGTTTTTCCAGTGTCATGGTTTTTAGTAAAATAAGAACTCACCCTCTTTTTTAAATTTTTAGCTTTACCAACATATAAAATTTTATCATCCGCATCATAAAATTGATACACCCCAGGATTATCTGGTAGTGTACTCAGCTGTACTTGTAAAGAAGGTTCTTGCATTAATACGATTGTAAAAAAAGACAAAATTAGACTCCGTTAAATTACTGCGTTTTTATGAAAGAGGATAACTTTTAAGGTACTTTAACGTGAATTATTGACCTTGAAACTAAAAAATAAATATTCTAAAACAGATGAAAAAGTATTGGACACTTTTCAAAGAATGTAAAAGCTGAAAAATTAAATTTTTTAGACCTCAATAGGTATAGATTTAAAAATTGGTTGGGCAGTAAAATTTTACGTTTTAGAGAATGTTCTACAGTTTAAGAGTCCTATAAGTCATAAATTTTTGCTAAAAACGTGCATTTCAACGATTAAATGATGCACTTAGTAGATGTCCTATTGTTTTTTTATTTACATTTAGGTCAAATAAAATTACCCACGCTATGGAAAATTATATCATTACTTTAGGAACTTATGTGATCTTAATGATTTTTTTTAAAATTTACGTTGCCGTTGCTGGAAAAGAATAATCACAAAGGCTTTACTAACAAATTTTTAAATCATTATTTTTAGGCAAAAAATATGCTTAAAAAAAATCTCAGAATTAACTTTTCCTCCTTACGCTCTACATTAACTCCTGAAAACATATCAGATCTAAGTTTAGCTATTGCCAATAAAACACTCGACCTACCAATTTGGCAATTTACAAATTACCATATTTTTTTAAGCATTACAGAAAAAAAGGAAATTGACACCTCCTATCTCATGAGCATTTTACAGGGTAGAGACAAAAACATTATACTATCGAAAATGGTAGCTGATAAACAGTTAAAACATTTTCTACTAACGGATAATACCTTGATCAAAAAAAATAAATGGAATGTTCCAGAACCTGTAGATGGTTTTGAAATTGACACGAAAAAAATAGACGTTATTTTTATTCCTTTACTTGCTTTTGATGAACATGGTCATAGAGTAGGTTACGGAAAAGGATATTATGATGCTTTTTTAGCAAGCTGCAAACCAGATATCATCAAGATAGGCTTGTCTTTCTTTGAATCAGTGTCTAAAATTGATGATGTTTTTGAGGCAGATATTCCCTTAGATTATTGTATTTCTCCTAAAAAAATCTACTCATTTTGATCCTCTTCTTCAGACTTTGCGAAAGCTTTTTTATTAAAAACTAACAAAATACCTACCCCCGTACTTATGGCCATATCAGCAATATTAAAAACGGGCTCAAAAAAACTAAAAGTTTTACCTCCAAAATAAGGTACCCAATCGGGCCAAATGGCATTTTCTATAAACGGAAAGTGAAGCATGTCTACGACTTTACCATGAAAAAGACTCCCGTAAGGCTCAGCTGAAAACATCGTTGCTACAGGACCTCCATAAACACTTTCACTAAAAATAGTTCCATAAAAAACAGAGTCAATAATATTGCCGATAGCTCCTGCAAAAATTAAGGAGATAGCAATAGCTAAAGTCTTCGATAAATTTTTACGTATGGTATCTAAAAGCCAATAGCCTATCCCAATAACCGCAAAAAGTCTAAATACGGTTAATATTAACTTGCCAGTTTCTTCAGAAATAGGTAAAAAATCACTTAATTTAGTACCCCAAGCGGCTCCAGAGTTTTCTATAAATACAAACTTAAACCAAGAAAAAACCTCCACACTTTCATTCATGGTAAAATGTGTTTTTACATAGATTTTACTAACTTGATCTATGACTAAAATGAGGGCAACAAGTAGTAATGATTTCTTTAAATTCATCCTGTTTTATAATAAAAGTTGTAAAAATAGGTATATTATTCGGTTTTATAAATATGTATATTTCCAGTAACAGAATTCAAATTATAGTGGTGTATGCCTTTTTCCATTTTTTCTGAAATTACCTTTCCATATTTTGATACCGCAGTTACATTTCCACTTGTAGCATATACTTCTATAGTTCCACTTTGCGTGGTTACTTGTGCATTATAACTAACATTTCTCAGTACACAATTTCCATCATTTAAAGCAACCGTAATATTTTGGTATTTTCCTGTAGCATTAACGGTACCATGAGTACCATAAAGCTGAACTTTCATGTTTTCGGGAATAGTAACCTTTAAAGAAATTGAGAGTACTTTATGCGCTGCTAGTTTATCATTAGGCAGTTCAAATACGGGACTAAATGAAGTATTCACCAATAAGGTTTTACCTTCTTCATGAACATTTAATAATAAGTCATTGCTATACTCCCCATCCATTTGTGCTTCTACCGAAATTTCATTGGTTTTAGCGGTGGCAATGGTTACTAAAAAACAATTATTTGCATTTATTTCAATAGCTGTATCTTGAGTATCAAAAATTGTTTTTTGCACTTTTTTTTGAGCATTCATTCCCTGAATACAGAAAAAAATAAAAAAAAGCACAAAACTCTTCATGACTTAAAGCTTACATTTAGGTACAAAAAAAAGATCTTTGAACATACAATGCAAAAACTAGGCATTTATAATCAGAGATCTTTTTTGATTTAATTTATGAATTTATTGCATATTTTTTGCCTCAATACTAAGGGTAGCATGCGGCACTAATTTCAAACGTTCCTTATTGATTAATTTACCGGTAACTCTACAAATACCATACGTTTTGTTCTCAATACGCAATAAGGCATTTTTTAAATCGCGGATAAACTTTTCTTGACGAATAGCCAACTGCGTATTCGCTTCTTTGCTCATAGTTTCTGAGCCCTCTTCGAAAGCCTTAAATGTTGGGGAGGTGTCATCTGTACCATTATTACCATCATTCATATACGAGCTTTTTAAAAGCTCTAAATGGCTTTTTGCCTTTACTATTTTTTCCTCAATAAGAACTTTAAATTCTGCTAAATCCTTATCAGAAAATCTAACTTTTAAATCATCAACCATAATCTTAATGTTTTTGAATAAACAATTTGGTATTCACATCATCAAAGGCAATATCTATACCATTTTCTAATTTCTCTTCGAAATTTAATTCTGCGGTTAGCGTTTCCGTTTTAATATACTCGATATTACTGGCTACGGCATCCTCTACAAAACCACCTTTCAAAATTTTAACGTCAATTTTGTCTGTGACTTCAAAACCAGAATCTTTTCTTAAATTCTGAATTCTATTGACCAACTCTCGTGCAATCCCTTCCTTTCTCAAGCCTTCTGTTATGGTAACATCTAAGGCCACGGTAATATTTCCTGAGCTTGCTACCAACCAGCCTTCAATATCTTGAGAAGTAATCTCTACATCTTGTAACTGTAAAATACTACTTTTATTTTCAATTTCAATAGAAATTTCTCCCTCTTGTTCAATTTTTTGGATGTGTTCCTGAGTGAAATTGGCTACCACACTGGCTACCAGCTTCATATCTTTTCCAAATTTAGGGCCTAAAACTTTAAAATTAGGCTTAATTTGTTTTACCAAAATTCCAGAGGCATCATCTAAAAGTTGAATTTCTTTTACGTTTACTTCCGATTTAATTAAATCGGATACTGCTAAAATTTCTTCTCTCTGATTTTCATCTAAAATAGGAATCATTATCTTTTGTAATGGCTGACGTACTTTTATTTTTTCTTTCTGACGTATGGATAATACTAAGGAAGAAATAGTCTGTGCTTTTGCCATTTTACTTTCCAATTCCTTATTTACAATAGTTTCATCGTATACAGGAAACTCAGCTAAATGAACACTTTCAAAGTTTTCCTTATGTGTTGTATTGTTCAAGTCTTTATAGAGTCTGTCCATAAAAAACGGAGCGACAGGAGCTGACAATTTTGCTACGGTAACCAAACAGGTATATAATGTTTGATAGGCCGAAATTTTATCTTTCTGATAGTCGCCTTTCCAGAAACGTCTTCTGCTTAATCGCACGTACCAGTTACTCAAATTTTCTTGTACATATTCTGATATGGCTCTTGTTGCACGGGTGGGCTCATATTCCCCATACGCCTCGTCTACTGTTTTAATTAACGAATGTAGTTCCGATAAAATCCATTGATCTATTTCTGCGCGTTCCTGTAAAGGAATTTCTGCCTCTGTATACTGAAATTTATCAATATTGGTATACAGTGCAAAAAACGAATAGGTATTATATAATGTTCCGAAAAACTTACGTTTAACTTCTGCAATGCCTTCAATATCAAATTTAAGATTGTCCCAAGGATTGGCATTCGAAATCATGTACCAACGTGTTGCATCGGCACCATGTTCATTCATCGTTTCAAAAGGATCTGCAGCATTCCCTAAACGCTTCGACATTTTTTTACCTTCTTTATCAAGGACTAAACCATTTGATACAACGTTCTTATAGGCCACTGAATCGAAAACCATCGTTGCAATGGCATGCAAGGTGTAAAACCATCCTCTAGTCTGGTCTACGCCTTCCGCAATAAAATCTGCTGGGAATGTTTTCTTTTTATCAATTAAATCTCCATGCTCAAATGGATAGTGCCATTGTGCATAGGGCATAGCTCCACTATCAAACCAAACATCAATTAAATCACTTTCACGTTTCATTGGTTTGCCAGATGCGGAAACTAAGGTAATTTGATCCACAATATTTTTATGCAGGTCTATTTTATCATAGTTTTCTTCGGTCATGTTGCCCACTTCAAAACTATCAAAAATATCATTTTCAAGGACTCCTGCTGTTATCGCTTTCTGCATTTCTGCTTTTAATTCAGCGACTGAGCCTATCATGATTTCTTCTTTTCCGTCTTCAGTTCGCCAAATAGGAAGTGGAATTCCCCAATAACGAGAACGTGATAAGTTCCAGTCGTTTGCATTCGCTAGCCAATTTCCAAATCTACCCTCTCCTGTGGCTTTAGGCTTCCAATTGATAGTTTGGTTCAGCTCAAACATTCGGTCTTTAACCTCCGTTACTTTTATAAACCAAGAATCTAAGGGATAATATAAGATAGGCTTATCCGTACGCCAGCAGTTAGGATAACTGTGCACATATTTTTCAACCTTAAAGGCCTTATTTTCTTCTTTTAGTTTAATGGCTATCTCTACGTCAATGGAACGTTCAGGTGCTTCGCCATCTTCGTAATACTCGTTTTTTACGTATTTACCACCAAATTCTTTTAATTCTGGTCTAAATTTACCCTGCAAATCAACTAAAGGAACTGGATTATTATTGTTATCCAAAACCAACATAGGCGGAATTTCAGGTACCGCTTGTTTGGCTACAAAAGCATCATCTGCACCAAAAGTAGGGGCCGTATGCACAATACCCGTACCATCTTCGGTCGTTACAAAATCTCCAGCAATGACTCTGAAGGCATTTTGTGCGTTTTGGTATGGCTGTACATAATCTATCAATTGCTCATACTCGATACCCACTAAATCTATGCCCTTTGTTTCTGCTACAATTTTAAAAGGAATCTTTTTATTTTCTTTTGAAAAGTTAGCAAAGTCATCTTCGGTTTTAGCTTCAAAAAACTTACCAGCAAATTGTTTTTGCACTAAATTTTTGGCTAATACCACGTGAATAGGATCAAAGGTATATTGATTAAATGTTTTTACTAACACGTAATCAATCTTTGGACCCACTGTTAAGGCTGTGTTTGAAGGTAATGTCCATGGGGTTGTAGTCCAAGCGATGAAAAAGAAATCCTCTACTAAGCCTTCTGCTGGAGGAGAAATTTTAAATGCTTTACAAATATCGTTTTTAGCTTCACCTTTAGGAGCTATGCGACTTTTAAATTGGGCAGTAACTGTGGTATCCGTAACATCTTGGTAGGTACCAGGCTGATTTAATTCGTGCGAACTTAACCCTGTTCCTGCTTTTGGTGAATAAGGCTGAATAGTATAGCCTTTATAAATTAAGCCTTTATCGTAAATTTGCTTTAGCAACCACCATACGCTTTCCATGTATTTAGACTTGTAGGTAATGTATGGGTCTTCCATATCTACCCAGTAGCCCACTTGCTCAGTCATTCTATTCCAAACATCCGTGTAGCGCATGACCGCTTTTTTACAAGCAGCGTTATATGCTTCAACTGATATTTTAGTGCCAATATCTTCTTTGGTGATCCCTAATTCTTTCTCAACACCTAATTCAATAGGTAGGCCATGGGTATCCCATCCAGCCTTGCGCTTTACTTGAAAACCTTTCATGGTTTTGTAGCGTGGAAAGATATCTTTAATGGTTCTCGCCATCACATGATGAATACCCGGCATTCCATTGGCTGAAGGTGGCCCTTCAAAAAACACATAGCTTTGATTACCTTCTCGGCTAGTGATACTTTTTTCGAAAATATTATGTTCTTTCCAATAGTTTAAAACTTCTTCTGCAACTCCTGGTAAATCTAATCCTTTATATTCCGCAAACTTCATAATTAACTGCTTCTGGTACTACATTTTAAGGCTGCAAAATTATAAATTTAGATTGAATAAATCGTCTTAAGTTTAAAATGATATGCATTGATGTATAAATATGGTTTTTATTGCTTAATAAATGACAAAAATACAGAGCAAAATAATCCCCTTATAGGCAAACAATCCATACTATTAAAATGAGAAAAGTGATGGTAAACGCCACAAAAAGCTCGAGATAAGGTAAAACAATAGGATTCTATTTCCTTCAACGATTAGGTCATACTGTCTAAAAAACTAATGGTAGCACTTTTTAGATCTTATTTTTAGTTCCATTTTTAAAATTTATATCCCAAGGCAAGTATTAAATTTCTTCCTGGTGCAACAATACCCGAAGAATAACTGCGATACCGTTGGTTGGTAATGTTTTCTATGCTTAATGAGGTATTCAAGGCATTAGAAATAGTGTAGTTTGAACGAAAATTTAAGGTATGCCATGCAGGTGAATATGAATTTCCATTCGCATCAACCGCATACATATAATCTTTACTCTGTTCGGATATCGCCAAATCCTCAGCGGCTATCTCTCCATTAAAATTTAGAAATAAGTCCGTTTTTAGTCTTTGGTTTTTCCAAGTAAAATGCACGTCTCCAAAAGTAGGGGCTACATGTCTTCCGGGAGAATCGGTACCATCCTCTTCCTCCTCTATACCTTGGGTAAGGGTTAGATTCGATCCTAAAGATATCCGTTCTGTAAAGTATACATCTACCCCAAACTCAAACCCATATACATAGGCTTTAGCCGCATTTTGAATGGCCTGAACATTGCTTAATTCACCATTATATTCAACTTCATTTGATCCATTAAACTGAAAATCTCTTCGCACTAAGGCATCTACCAAATAGGTGTAAAAAGTAGCCCCTTTTAAGGTTACCTTATCTCTTATGTTTTTTTGAATTCCAAAATCCATATTATAGGCATATTCCGGCTCTAAATCTGGATTTGGCACTACAACTGACCCAGGTTCAGAATCGAAAATTTTGCCAATGTCGTCAATGTTGGGTGCTCTAAACCCAGTGGATGCATTTGCTGTAATTTGCAAATCTGCTTTGGGAAACCAGCTTAGGCCTAAACTGCCTGTTAAGGCGCCCGTACTTAAATCGGCATTATCAAAAGGAAACGTATAAAAATCGCGTTGAAATTCTGCATCAACCCAAACATGGCTATAGCGAATTCCTGATAAAAAAGTTAAATTAGGTTGCGTTTTATACGATGCATTTACATACCCAGCTAAGGTTTGCCAGGTAGCACCGTCAGGGTATCTACTTGCTGTTGGAGCACTAATATTTGTTTGTATATTTTTTTGAAATCCCATTGAATGTACTTTATTATAAATGTATTCACCCCCGTAGTACAATTGTAAATCCCCAATTTTTTTATTTTCAAAATCAATATTTGTAGAAAAGGCATCTAGTTTTTCTTTGGTAGCGTACCGGATATCGTCTTGAAAATTACGATCAGTTCTACTTTCTTCAAAATGCTGGTAGGCCGTTGTAATTTTAAATTGGTCATAAAATAGATTTTTGCCTTTTTTATTGATTTGTAAGTTACTCATCAACCATTTTTGAGGTCCATAAAACCATTCTGCTGAGCGTAAACCATCACCGCTGCTATCAGGACGAATTAGGCGATCATACCTGGAGTAATTCGATGTTTCTGAATAATAATTGCTCCAATTAAATGCCCAATCAGAATTGGGTTTAAATGCAATTTTCTGTAAAAGATTTATTTGATCATAACCCGTAGGAACTTGCTTTAGGCTATTTTCATTAGGCACTACAGTATCTACACCGTTTATGGTCTTTATAAAATTACTTCTAAGGTAAGAATCTGGACCAAATTTACCCATTCTTAAATCACCAAAACTATTGTAGGTGATACTCGTTAAAAAAGCCCATTTTTTCTTGCCAAAATTAAAATCGAAATGACCTGTATTTTCAGAGTTTGCTGTTGCAAATCGATAGTCGGCGTTTCCTGAAAACTCTGTAGCATCAGTACTTGAAAATTGTGCTTTTTTTGTAAAAAAATTCATCACACCACCGATGGCATCACTACCGTAAATTACGGATCCTGGGCCAAAAATAATTTCTGTATTTTTAATAGTATAAGGATCTATTGAAATCACGTTTTGAATATTACCTCCTCTAAAAATGGCATTGTTCATACGTACGCCATCTACCGAAAGCAATAATCTATTGGTCGAAAAACCCCTAATCATTGGGCTTCCGCCGCCTAATTGGCTCTTTTGAACAAATACTTTCCCACTCTGTTGCAGTAAATCTGCAGAGGTTTGTGGATTTGCGAACGCTATTGTTTTAGCATCAATACTTATAATTTTATTGGGGATTTCTTTTTTCTGTTGCTGCCATTTTGAGATCGACATCACCACCTCATCTAATTCTTGAGATAAAGGAATTAAAAATAGGATATTCTTTTTTTTGAGTATAGCCTGCTTTGTAGAGCGATACATTTCATACCCTAAATGCTTAAAAAAAATAGCTTCGTTAGGGTCAAAAGCCGATAAATCACACGTACCTTCAGAGTTGGTTAAGGTGGTTTTTGTTTTGTCAGCATTAAAAACAGCTACATTCGAAATAGATATATTAGAATCAAAGTCTAAAATGCTAACTTCTTGAGCTATATTTAGCTGAAAGAAAAAGAAACATATACCAAATATAATTTTATACATGTCAACTAAAAACTTCATTTAAAACGATCAGAGATTTAGGCTTTCTAAATCCGTGCAAATGTAATTCATAATAAAGAACAAGCAAATTTAACAGCTCTTGCCTGTTTTTCTTATTCATTTTTATAGTATGTACTGTATCAAAATTTATGCCTAAGAACTGTTTGAAATGATTTAAATTATCTCCGGAAATTAAAGAATTGAATGAAGGCGACATAATAAAAGCTCCTTCTTGAAGATCAAAATAAGGCGCATTTAAATCAGAGGTCTCTGGATAAAAACCGAGATACTTGGTTAATACAAGCAAAAAATAAATATGGAAATTTGAAATCTCATCATTCGTATCTAACCATTGCAAGGATGCTTCTAAAAAATTGAATAAATTTTGATGGCTTTCTTCTTCTTGAAGACTATTGCTCAACATTTCTGCTAAGAAAAAAGTTAAGGCATTTTTTACAACATTCGTTTGTAAACTTTGGTACTGGTAATTTATTTTCGCCTCTCGAATGGTTTCTAAAGTACCTTTATTTTTATGATACGCCACAATTTCGAGTTGGGATAACAATTGAAAATAAGCCGTTTTCAATTTCCCTCGTCTTGATGCCAAAATACCTTTTAATAAGTAGCTTTTTATACCATCAGAAGCCGTAAAAGCTTTTACAATTAAGCTTGTATCCCCATATTTTAAAGAAGATAAAACAATGGCTTTCGTGGTGACTTGCATGTTACCGGTTTAGGTTGCGGCAAAGATAGTATTTTGAATTTATGGACTATGGGATTTACTTTCTGGTTTCAAACAAAGAAAGCGAAGCTTCTTAAGAGAAACTTCGCTTTTTAATCATCAATAAAGATTTTAGTTTAAATAACCCCTTGTGCTAACATGGCGTCGGCAACTTTTACGAAACCAGCAATATTAGCCCCTTTTACGTAATTACAATAGCCATCTTCTTCTTTACCATAGGCAATACAAGAGTCGTGAATGTCACTCATAATATCTTTTAAACGGCTATCTACTTCTTCTCTCGACCAGCTAATACGCAGTGAGTTTTGAGACATTTCAAGACCAGATGTTGCTACTCCACCGGCATTTGATGCTTTGCCTGGAGCAAATAATATTTTTGCCTTATGAAATTCATGAATAGCTTCAGGTGTAGAAGGCATATTAGCTCCTTCAGCAACGCAAATACATCCATTTTTGATTAATGCTTTAGCATCTTCTCCGTCTAATTCGTTTTGCGTGGCACAAGGCAAAGCAACGTCACATTTTACTTCCCAAGGATTTGTTCCCTTGTGGAAAGTAGCCGATGTATACACCTCTGTATATTCAGAAATACGACCACGTTTATTGTTTTTTAAGTCCATCACAAAGGCCAGCTTTTCTTCGTCAATGCCCTCTTTATCGTAAATATACCCTTGAGAATCTGAAAGTGTTAACACTTTACCGCCTAAATGTAATACTTTTTCTGCGGCAAACTGAGCTACGTTTCCTGAACCAGAAATAGTCACCGTTTTACCTTTAAAATCTTTTCCCTGTGTTTGCAACATACTATCTGCAAAATATACAGTGCCGTACCCTGTTGCTTCAGGACGTATTAGTGAACCACCCCAAGAGCGACCTTTACCAGTTAAAACTCCTGTAAATTCGTTTCTGATTTTCTTATACATACCAAATAAGAAACCAATCTCACGAGCACCAACGCCTATATCGCCCGCAGGGACATCGGTATTTGGGCCAATATGACGGTTCAATTCTAACATAAAAGCATGGCAAAAACGCATCACTTCATCATCTGATTTCCCTTTTGGATCAAAATCAGAACCCCCTTTACCACCACCCATAGGCAATGTTGTTAAGCTGTTTTTAAAGACCTGTTCAAAGGCTAAAAATTTAAGAATACTAGCATTCACTGAAGGGTGAAAGCGCAAACCACCTTTATAGGGTCCAATAGCAGAATTCATCTGTATTCTGTACCCTCTATTCACGTGAATATCGCCATTATCGTCTACCCAAGCTACTCTAAAAGAAAGTAAACGTTCAGGCTCAACCATGCGCAATAAAATGTTTTTACCGTTGTATATTTTGTGTTTGGCAATATACGGGATTACTGTTTCTGCTACTTCTTGTACTGCTTGAATGAACTCTGGTTCATGACCATTTCTGGTCCTTACCTCGTCCATAAATAACTTTATTTTATCCTCCATTGGTCTTGTTAAATGCTGTTAGTTTTTTATTTAAAATAGGTGTTATTGTCAAATATAAAATATAAGTGCAAAATTATACTATTATGACAATTAAATTACGCTTATATTAAAAAAAATATAATCTACCCGCAAGTTTTCTTTGAAAATCATCTAAAAATCAAGGCTATTTATTAAAATCAAATTCTTTATTCTTTATTCTCTTGATGTCTAAATTGCTTTTTTATTGGCTGATATCTTTTTCAAAAGCGACTATATTACTTAAGTAGTCAGGAAAAGATAATTTTAGAACATGGTGCTATCCATTACTTTTTTTAATTTAAAGCCTGCTTTAAATCTGCCATGAGATCGGAAACATCTTCAATACCAACACTTAATCGTATCAGTGCGTCAACCACGCCTACTTTTTCTCGTTCTTCCTTGGGAATACTGGCATGAGTCATACTAGCAGGATGACCCACTAAGCTTTCAACCCCTCCTAAAGACTCTGCCAAGGTGAAAACATTTAAATTTTCTACAATTCTTTTGGCATCTGCATAATCACTTCCTTTAGGGATAAACGAAATCATTCCTCCAAAAGCTTTCATTTGCTTTTTTGCTATGCTGTAATTTGGATGATTTTCAAAACCAGGCCAATAGACTTTTTCAACTTTGGGATGCTCAGCCAGATAGTGGGCTATTATGGATCCGTTTTCACAGTGGCGTTGCATTCGTACATGTAATGTTTTAATTCCGCGTAGTACCAAAAAACTATCCATAGGTCCCGAAACTGCGCCGCTTGCATTCTGAATAAAGTAGAGTTTATCTGCTAAATCAGTATCGTTTACCACCAAGGCGCCCAGTACCACATCGCTATGCCCTCCTAAGTATTTCGTAGCGGAGTGCATGACAATATCCGCCCCTAAATTTAAGGGTTGTTGTAAATAAGGGCTGGCAAAGGTATTATCAACGGCTAATATTAATTGGTGTTTTTTTGTTATACCTGCGACGGCTGCAATATCAATGATATTCATCATTGGATTTGTTGGCGTTTCTAGCCAAATTAACTTTGTTTTAAGCGTTATTAGCTTTTCAATGGTGTCGGCGTTTTGCATGTCTACATAATGAAAAACTAAACCATACCTTTCAAAGATTTTATTAAATAATCGATAACTCCCCCCATACAAGTCATTCGTAGCAATTACTTCGTCTCCAGGATTTAAAAGTTTAAGGACCGCATCAATGGCAGCTAAACCACTTGCAAATGCAAGTCCGTATTCCCCATTTTCTATACTAGCCAAAGACTTTTCTAAGGCACTACGTGTTGGGTTTGCGCTTCTTGAATAGGCATAGCCTAAATGTTCTCCTGGTGATTTTTGTGCGTAGGTCGACGTTTGATAAATAGGCGTCATTACCGCCCCATAAGCTTTATCTGGCGCTTGACCTCCATGAATAACGATACTGTTAAATTTTAACTTATTTTCCTTCATATAAGATGACTTAACTATTAAATGTACTCTTATCTTTGTGCAAAAATCAGTAGTACATCAAAGTTATATAATTCCATTTCAAAATGAAGATACAAATACTTTTCTTACTTCTTTTAATCAGTGTCATTGGTTGTAAAAATAAAGAAGAAGTAGCCTACGTTCCTTTCAGCTATGAAAGCGACCCGTGTATAGATTGTGCCACTGTAGCCATTGCTATTTTTGAGTTTAACAAGGATACTGATTTAGGAAATGCTGTTAACACTGCGTTGCGAAAAGAGATTGTAAACCAATTAAATTTCGAAGGCAATGTAGAAAATGCAAGTATTGAAGAGGCTATTGCGGCGTTTAAAAAAGAGTTTCGGGATTTAAGGGATATGTATCCAGAAGAGAGCATAGATTGGGAGGCTATTATTAAAAGTGAAATAACCTATGAAAACAAAGATGTTTTAACCATTCAATTAGACACGTATATTTTTACGGGTGGTGCTCACGGCCATTCTACATTACGCTTTTTAAACTTTAATAAAAAGAAAAACGAGTTATTCGAAAATTGGGAGCTTTTTAAAGAGATGGATGATTTTGAGCACTTTGCAGAAACCAAATTTAAAATCCAAGAAGATATTCCACAAAATAGCGAAATAAATAGCACTGGTTTCATGTTTGAAGATGAGCGTTTTTATTTACCAAATAACTTAGGATTCACAAAAAAAGGAATGCAATTAATTTACAATCAATATGAAATTGCTTCCTATGCCGACGGCCCAATTTTTATGACCCTACCTTATACTGAGATTGAGTCTTTTCTTTCTGTAAAAATCTTACCTAAGTCTTTATAAAAAGAAAAAGAGCCCATTCTACGAGTACAAATAGCCTACTAAATGTTGTCAAAATGGGCTTAAATTATTTGGTAATTATTTTAAACAAAGATAAGATGGCGCCGAGATGAATACCCTCGTGATAGATATTAAAAGCCAAGGCGTCTTCAACAGTATCTAAGGTTATATTCACACTGGTGGTGTATGAATTATAGGTAGTAAATTTTCCTTTTTCATAATCTTCTTGCGTCCATTCTATCGTCGAAAACAAAAAGCCACTAATAGCTTCAAATTCCTCATCCGTAGCTATGCCGTCTGGCACCGTTCCTTTCATGAATTTATCTACTAATTCATTGGAAATACGCATCGGTATACCACTAAATTTATAGACTAAAATTTGCTGAGTCACCACAACATGGGCTATGTTCCACCAAATATTATTTCTATACCCCTCAGGGATTTCTAATAATTGCGCTCTTGGTGTGTCTTTAAGAAATTTATACAGTATTTTTCTGTTCTGTAATGTGATATTAAATAGCTTTTCCAATGGTTATAAATTTAATTCAGGGTTAAAAATAGAACATTTCCTTATAATTAGGTTTCTTTGTACTTTAAAATATTTTAAAAACACAGCACTCATTTGCTAGCAACCAACGAGGCAAACACTAAGAGCTACGGCATATGAACGCTTACTTAAAATAGTTAGTCTCTAACCATCGTAATACTCATGAAAAAAATATACCACTTAAGTACTTGTAATACCTGTCAAAAAATTATTAAAGCCTTAGAGCCTTTGGTCGGTTTTGTATTTCAGGACATAAAAACAGAAGCTATTACTCCTGATCAGTTAGAGGAAATGCATACTTTAGCAGGTAGTTACGAAGCATTATTCAGCAAAAGAGCTCGCTTATTCCGTGAAAAAGACCTTCATGAAAAGTCGCTATCCGAAGCTAATTACAAGGCATTAATTTTAGAACATTATACCTTTTTAAAACGACCTGTAATCTTAGTGGATGATCAGATTTTTATAGGCAATAGTGCCAAAGTAGTAGCCGCAGCTAAACAGAAAATACACGATTGAATCATAGAACGCTAGCTATAATAGCCGCTTTTTTTGCCACTTTTATCTATGGTTTAAACCATACGATTGCCAAAGAGGTTATGCCTACCTATGTGCAGCCCTTTGGATTTATTTTTCTGAGGGTTTCAGGTGCCGCCCTATTATTTTGGACCATTGCTCCCTTTGCGCCCAAACAAAAAATAGAGCCTAGTGACTGGTGGCGCATCATTGTTTGCGCCATCGCGGGGATGGTCATAAATATGCTTGCTTTTTTTAAAGGTCTACAGCTGTCTACACCTATTAACAGTGCTGTTTTAGTGACCATCACCCCCATAATTGTCGTTGTCCTATCCGCATTTTTTATCAAAGAAAAAATAACCTTATCTAAAGGATTTGGCGTTTTGTTAGGACTAATTGGCGCAGTAACCTTAATACTTTTTGGTGCAGAATCAAGGATAGATGCACCAAATATCCCACTCGGTAACTTTTTATTTATCGTCAATGCTACATTTTACGGCACTTATTTAATTTTAGTTAAAAAATTAATTGAAAAATACCATCCCTTTGTGTTATTAAAATGGTTGTTTACCATTGCTGTTATCATAAATTTTCCCATAAGTTTTTCTGAGGTAATTGCCATTGAATGGTCCGTTTTACCGATACACATTATAGGAGCCATCTTTTTTGTAATTCTAGGAACAACCTTCGGAACCTATCTGTTAAATGCTTTTGCCTTAACACAGTTAAAAGCCTCTACCATTGGCGCCTTTGTTTATTTACAACCTTTAATTGGGGTGCTTTTTGCCTTATTTACAGGAAAAGACCAATTATCGGGCATTAAGATAACTGCCATGGGACTTGTACTTTTAGGGGTTTATTTAGCCAGTAAAAGACCTAAACCAGGTGTCTAGGTTTTTTTGAGAACTTACGGGTGTCTTCTTTTGTTAATATTTTAAAATCTTCTCCTTTTTTAATACTGTTTAGACTTTTTAAAAAGTCTCCCTTCAGTTCTGTTAAATTTCTAGTACTTAAATCCATCCAAGCGCCCATCATTTCGCAATGGGCAAAATTATTTCCTTGATAATCGTAGAAATTATGATGGAATTCAAAAAATTTACCATCCTCACTCATCCCCATAATTTCCAAAGATACCCGTACCGGTTTTCCGAGAAAAGCCTCTTTAAAATAATAGACATGTTCGTAAAAAACTACTGGCCCTAATTGATGTTCTGCTAAAGCCTTTTGACTAAAACCTAGTTCCATTAAAAATGACATTCGCGTATGACCCATAAAAATAAGGTATGCCGAATTGGCCAAATGGCGATTTGCATCAATATCACTCCAACGGATTTCAAATTCTTTAAAATACATAGTATATTTTTTAGTATGCGTGCATAATAATCCCAAAAATACCATAGTTTTGATACATCAAGTGAATTTGTCTTAAAAAAATGGCGTCAGTTTAGCCTTAAATGGCTTGAAAAGTGTACCATTTTCAAACATAAAAAACATCCTATGTCTCAAAAAGCAAGCTTTATAAACGAGTTATCACTTCCAGTAGTGGCAGCACCTATGTTCTTAATTTCTGGTCCAGAGTTAGTTATCGAGTGTTGCAAAAACGGAATTGTTGGCACTTTTCCTGCACTCAATCAACGTACAAGTGAGGGGTTTGAAGAATGGTTGGTTCAAATAAAAACCAAATTAGCCACCTTTGAAAAAGAGACTGGAAAAAAAGCTGCTCCTTTTGGAGTTAATTTAATTGTGCATCAAACAAACCCAAGATTAGAGGCGGATCTAAAATTATGTATAAAACATAAAGTGCCTTTAATTATCACCTCTTTGGGTGCTGTTTCTCAGGTTGTGGATGCCATTCATAGTTACGGAGGCTTAGTTTTTCATGATATCATCAAAAAAAGGCATGCGGAAAAAGCCGCAGAGGCTGGTGTTGACGGATTAATTTTAGTAGCGGCTGGAGCAGGCGGACATGCAGGCACCATAAACCCTATGACCTTAGTGGCAGAAATTAAAAAATTCTACCATAAAACCGTACTTCTCTCTGGATGTATCAGTACTGGAAGAGATATCGCTTCGGCTGTACAAATGGGTGCAGACCTTGCCTATATGGGTACACGCTTTATAAACACAAATGAAAGTAAGGCAACTGACGAATATCGCAACATGATTATCAAGGCTGGCGCAAGCGATATTGTATATACCGCATCTATTTCAGGGGTGCACGCAAACTTTTTAGCTGCTAGTTTAACGGCCGCTGGGATCACAGCGGAAGATCTAAAGAAAGATGTGAAAATAGATTTTGGCAAAGAATTAGACACCGAAGCCAAAGCATGGAAAACTATTTGGTCAGCAGGACAGGGCGTTGCAACTATTGACAATAGTATTTCGGTTACGGAGTTAGTTACTAGTTTAAAAGCTGAGTTTAGAACGGCTATTGAAGAACAAGCCAAAGTTTTAAGTACATTTCCGAAATAAATGCCACTTATTGCATCAAAATACAAACCTCCTCTTTTATTTAAAAATGGACATTTAAGTACCATTTATGCTGGCGTTTTCCGAAAGGTTGATGCTCTTGTTCAAAAAAGGGAACGAATTAGCTTAGCAGATTCTGATTTTCTTGATTTAGATTGGAGTTTTGGAAATCTGCCATCGAAAAAAGTGACCATTATTTTACATGGTTTAGAAGGCAACGCACAACGCCCCTATATTACAGGAAGTGCCAAACAATTTAATCTTCATGACATTGATGTTTGTGCTGTTAATTTTAGAGGATGTGGTGGTGAAGCTAATCGCTTGTTTAGATCCTACCATTCTGGAGTTACAGAAGATTTAGAAGCCGTTATTCAACACATTTTAAAGACCAAAGAGTATCATGAAATTTACTTACATGGATTTAGTTTGGGCGGAAATTTAATATTAAAATACTTAGGTGAGCGCCAAATACTACACCCGGCCATAAAATGCGCTGTTGCTGTTTCAGTTCCTTGTGATTTGCATGATTCCTTACAACAGTTGTTGCTGCCTAAAAATGCACTTTATGCCCACCGATTTAAAAAGCGTTTACTGGAAAAATTACGTATAAAACAACAAATATTCCCAGATAAAATTTCAACTACTGACATTTCAAAAATTAAGAATTTAAAAGATTTTGATGATGTTTATACGAGTAGAGCCCATGGTTTCAAAGATGCTTTAGATTATTACACCAAAGCGAGTTGTTTGCAATTTTTGAAAAATATTACCATTCCAACGCTCATCATTAACAGTAAAAACGATTCTTTTTTAGGTAAAAAATGTTATCCGTACCAGGAAGCAGCCGAAAATGACCATTTATTTTTAGAAATTCCTAAGTATGGCGGCCACGTAGGATTTTATGGAACGGGCAATACAAGTTATACCGAAAAAAGAGCTGTAAATTTTGTATTTGAGCGCAATTTAAAACCCTAGAATTCGTATCTTAGTACTTTAACAAAAGATTGGATAGCATGAAAAAAATAATTGGAATTTTAAGTCTCAGCTTACTAGTAGCAAGTTGTGGTGAAAAAAAAGAAGAAAAAAAGGAAGGTTTTGAAATGAACCGTACTAAAACTGAAAAGAAGGCAACTGTTGAGACTAAGGTTGATGTTCCTGTGGATATGGACAATCAAGGTGTTGGTCCGTATAAAAATATTGTGTTTCCTGCTACTATTGATGCTGATTTAGCGGCAAAAGGTGAAGTTAAGTACAATGCCGTTTGTACCACTTGCCACATGGCTGAAAAACGTATGATTGGTCCGGCATTAGCTGGAGTTTACGAAAGAAGAAGTGCTGCTTGGGTAATGAACATGTTGAAAAATCCTGAGGTAATGCTCGAAGAAGATCCGATTGCAAAGGCGTTATTAGAAGAGTATAACAATGCACCTATGCTCAATAACAACTTAACAGACGATGAAACTAGAGCTGTTGCGGAGTATTTAAGAACACTATAAATAGTTCAAAATTTAGTTTTAAAACCGCTTTTTAAGCGGTTTTTTGTTTTTATTAAGTTAGCGCATAAGATGTTGTGCCCTAAAAGGGGGTATTTTATTTCTCGAAAAAAGGTTAAAGACCTCAGCAGTGGTTTTGTTTCTTTACCTATACCGTCTTTTACAAAACCTAGTACCTACTATTAGTTTTGAAGAAAACACAAGCTGTGCTGAAATTATTAAAAACTAAGGTGAGTCTAAATCCCTTTCGCTACTTAAACCTATCCGCAACCACCTTATAGGTAGGATCTTCTAAAACATTGACATCAATAATGGCATCCGCGTTTTCTAAAAGCTGTAAACAATCCTTACTTAAGTGCTTTAAATGCACTTTTTTATTCACTTTTCGGTAACGTTCGGTGAGTTTATTCAGGGCTTCAATACCAGACATATCGGCTACCCTGCTTTCTCTAAAATCAATAATTATTTCTTCTGGATCGTTAGGAACATCGAACTTTTCTGTAAACGCCGTAGTAGAACCAAAAAACAATGGACCATAAATTTCGTAGGTTTTAACACCGTTGGCATCTACACTTTTACGAGCACGAATGCGTTTTGCATTTTCCCACGAATACATTAAGGCTGAAATAATGACCCCTAACAAAACGGCAATAGCTAAATTGTGGGTAATAGCGGTTATTAAAGTCACCAGTACCATCACAATAACATCAGAATTAGGCATTTTTTTAAATGTTTTAAAGCTCGCCCATTCAAAAGTACCAATGGCCACCATAAACATTAAACCTACTAAGGCTGCCATCGGTAAGCGTTCTATTAAACTTGAACCAAACATGATAAATACCAATAACATTACAGCGGCTGTAATTCCTGATAAACGCGCTCTTGCTCCAGAGGAGGTATTGATTAAACTCTGACCAATCATGGCACAGCCACCCATTCCTGATAAAAAACCTGAAAGTATATTGGCTGAACCTTGTGCAACACACTCTTTATTACCACTACCACGTGTATCTGTAATTTCATCGATTATATTCAGTGTCAATAAACTTTCTATAAGCCCAACACCGGCAACGATAGCAGCAAAGGGAAAAATTATTTTAAACGACTCAAAAGTCAAAGGAATATTTGGAATAGAAAGTGGTGGAAAACCACCTTTTATCGTTTGCCCGTCTTTCATAATTCCTGCAACGGTCAAAGTATCAATATTAAAGCCAATCACTAGGGCCGAAACGATAACTATGGCTACCAAGGTAGAAGGAACCGCCTTTGTCAGTTTTGGCAATCCCCAAATAATAGCCATGGTAACTAGGGTAAGTCCTAACATCATGAAAAATGAAGGCCAAGGCAGTAAATCTGTGGTGTCTTTTATATAAAAATTAGGAAATTGTGCCATAAAAATAATAATCGCCAATCCATTGACAAAGCCGAACATTACTGGATGTGGCACTAGCCGTATAAATTTACCCAAGCGCAAAACACCTGCTAAAATCTGTAAAACTCCGGCTATAATTACCGTCGCAAACACATAATTTAAGATAGTTTCGGGAGTAATGCCTGGAAAGTTTCGTTTTAATTCTAAAATTAAACCTATAAAAATTACGGCTACAGCACCAGTAGCACCCGATATCATCCCTGGACGACCACCAAATATCGAAGTGATTAAGGCCAGAACAAAAGCTGCATACAGACCTGTCAAAGGAGAAAACCCCGGTATTAATGCAAAAGCAATAGCTTCGGGCACTAAGGCCAAAGCTACTGTTAAACCTGAAAGGATTTCGGTTTTATAATCTACCTTTTGTTTAAAATCGAATAAATTAAGGAGCTTCTTCACATGACTATATTTAAGCGCGCAAAAGTACGTTTTATTATTTTTATAATCTGATTGCTTTTCATTATTGCGTATAACCTAATGTTAAGGATGAATAAAAATTATACAAATGGCTAATCACATACACTTAGGCTTTTAAGAAAAAACACGTATTAAAGTGAAAAATTTATTGGTTAAGGCACTTTTAAATCTCACCTATGCTGTAATTTTACAAAAAATATTAGAATGAAAACTAGAAATTTAATACTTATTAGTACGCTATTGCTTTTCACTATAACGTCATGTTCACCACGAATGGTAGGCACATGGAAGGTTACAAAATTTGAAACTATTAGCCCTGGAGAGCAAAACGTAACACTACAAAATATAGGAACGATTACATTTAAAGGAAATAATACGGGCGAAAAAGAATTGAACTATCAAGTGATGGGAATTAAACGAAATGATGTGCAACCCTTTACTTGGAGCACTTCTGAAAACTATATTACGATAGACAGTAATGATTCTGAAGTTGCAAAAACTTGGATTTTTATTGAAAACAAAAAAAAGCGACAAGTTTGGAAGTCTACAGATGGTAGTAAAAAAATTCAAAGTCTTGAATTAGAAAAAAAATAGAAAATTTTTACTTGAATATAAACTCTGATGATTTACTAGAACCCTATTTTATAGGAACTAAAAGAATAAGAGTGAAAATTTTTGACATCTGTTCAACTATAAAGGTTGCTGATGTTTAACTTACTTACTAAATCAATACGGTTATTAAAAAACCGCTACAAGTTTTGAACTTGTCAGCGGTTTCAACTTAACTGAAAAACTAATTTTATTATTTTTTCTGACGTTTTACATTCATCACGGGGTTCTTAACCTTTATTCGCTTTTTAGTTACTGATTCTCCATCAGACTTTAAATATTGAATATAAGCTCTACCTTTAAATTCGTACGTAGTACCGCTATTTGGATGGTATAATTCTATGGTTCCATCATTAATTACATACAATTCAAAATAATCCTCTCCTATAAAATCGTAGTCTAGGGTAATTGTTTTTAAGGTCGCATTATTAGGTACATCAAACACTTGATAATCGCCTTCAAAATCCCACTGTAGTCTTTGTATACTCGTACCAGAAGCATCTATAGAAGATTTAAAGAAATCACTAGCCCCATTTGATAAAAATTGAAGGAAATTTTCATCATCAAAATCGTTCAAAGCCCCAATTTTGCTCGTATAGACTTTTTCCCAAACCGTATACTCCTGCAGAAAATATTGAATGTTGTCATAGAAAACCATATCATAATCAAAATTACTTCTGCTAAATCCTTTTAAATAGTATGAGGTATTTGAGCTGCTATCAAATAATTCTATGGTGCGATTATTTATCACAAATACCTCTAACACCCAAACTCCGTCTATATCATGCCTAATTTCTACTGCGCCTCTTATTGGGGTATAGATTCCAGCATCGATACCAAAACCATTTCCATTTTTTCCGATTCCTGCAATATTGTTATTGGCGAATAAAGTACCTCGATCAAAAGTCACTGTAAACGCACGTTGTAAAAATGGCACTTCTCCGTTTCCTTTGGTGGCATTAATATCAACATACCATAATTCATGTGCACTTAATACTTGATCCACAGAAAAAGCAGGTGCTTCAACAAACTCATCGGTTACCAAAACCTCAGTGTAACAAGATGAAGCTAATAATCCTATAAAAAGAAATCCGAATAGTAATCTTGTTTTCATAATTAAAAAGTTTAAAGTTCTTTTAATAGAAAACAATTCTCGTGCCAAGATTTTTAATTTATTGATTATCAATATATTACGATAAATATATTTTAACTAATTTTGTATGATTAAAGATAATTTTACTTTTTTTTATAATACCCTTGAAGTATGAATAGAGCTACGAAATTTGCTGTTTTAGGAGGAGGAAGTTGGGCAACTGCCATTGTAAAAATGTTAACAGAAAACGTAGATACTGTTCATTGGTTTATGCGAAATGCAGATGCTATAGAACATATTAGAACCCAAGGACATAACCCAAACTATTTAAGTTCTGTAGAATTTAATACCAAGCAATTGATATTAACAGATGATATTAATACCGCTGTAACCGAGGCCGATATTTTAATTTTTGTAATTCCGTCTGCGTTTTTAGAAACAGAACTTAAAAACTTAAGCGCTTCTTTAAAAGACAAAACTATTTTCTCTGCCATTAAGGGAATTGTGCCTGAAACAGGACGTATTGTAGGTGAACATTTTCACGAAAAATATGACATCCCCTTTGAAAATATCGGGGTGATTACAGGTCCTTGTCACGCCGAAGAAGTTGCACTAGAACGTTTATCGTACTTAACCATAGCTTGTGCTGATACAAAAAAAGCAGAAATAGTCGCCGAACATTTAAGTTGCGAGTACATAAAAACAAAGATTTCGGATGATATTATCGGTACCGAATACGCTGCCATGTTAAAAAACATTTACGCCATTGCTGCTGGAATTGCTCACGGCTTGGGTTATGGCGATAATTTTCAAAGTGTACTGATGAGTAACGCCATTCGCGAAATGAAACGCTATATAAAACGCGTACATAAAATGAAGCGTAATATTAATAACTCTGCCTATTTGGGTGATTTATTAGTTACTGGTTACTCCGTTTTTAGCCGTAATAGAATGTTCGGAAATATGATTGGTAAAGGCTATACCGTAAAAAGTGCCATGATGGAAATGAAAATGGTTGCCGAAGGTTATTATGCGACTAAAAGTGCCTATGAAATTAATGCACAGCGCAAAAAGAAATCTAAAACACCAATTTTAGATGCTGTTTATCAGGTGCTGTATAATGAAAAAAACGCTAAAAAGATATTTAAAGCATTAACAGAGGAATTAGATTAGGAGACCATTTTTCTAAAATTAAATTGCAAATTAATCAACAGCTTTCATTTCTTCAGGAACTCTCGGATTCATAATTTTAAACCAGAGTGGCGGTACAAATGACACTACCATAGAAGTCGGGTAGCCAAAAGGCATTTGTGGTGAGATATCGTGATAATCAAGAATTTGATACTTTTTGGATGATTTAAAATGATGATCACTATGCCTGGTCAATTCATACAATACAATTCTTCCTATAACATGGTTACTATTCCAAGAGTGAATTTCACGCACCCGCTCATACCTGCCGGAGCTTAATTTTTTACGTAACAGTCCGTAATGTTCAATATAATTCACGGTTTCTAACATCAAAAAACCAACAATACCACTACAAATAGCAAATAACACCCCTAATAGGCCGAAAAAATAAAAGAGCACACCAACATATAGCAGTTGAAATATGCTGTACCATAGCATATCGTTTTTTATAGAGAAAAAACCTTTTTCTTCTGCTAACAACAACTTAGATTGTAATTTCCAAGCACTAAAATATTGTCGAAAAACAGAGGTAAACCAAAAAGAATATACGCTTTGGTTATAGGCTGCTGTGGCTGGGTCTTCGGATGTAGCGGCTTGTGCATGATGACCAAAATTATGTTCAATATAAAAATGCATGTAAAAAGAGGGCAAAAGCAATAGTTTAGCCAAATACCGCTCCATCGTTTTTTGTCGATGTCCTAATTCATGAGCCACATTAATTCCATTAGTACCAAGGACAATTCCCAAACTTAACACTAAACCAACAAGCTCATACGTTTTATAGGCATGTGTCGTAACATCGAAAAGGAGATAGCCTAAAAGCCCAAAAACTATGGGAATATTCAAATAAAGCATCCAATCGAAAAGCTTGCTTTTTTCTTTTTCTATCCGTTCTTCGCCCTCATGGTTCGAGGTGTCGTGTGGGAGCAATACTTCTAAAATAGGAATCAGAACAAAAGCATAAAAAGGGGTAAAAAAACTAAAATAGCCCTTAAAATAAATACTAATTAGTGCAGATAATGGTAAGGTTAATGCAGCGAGATACTTTAAATCTTTCATTATGTTATATTTCTTAAAAACAAAAGCACCATATGACATAGCTCTACGCTAATAAAGGCAATTATTTGTAAAGAAAATTAATAATTCTTTTTGATTAAAGCAACATGTTATGCACTCTAGCATTAAAGTGGTCGCAATTCATCCAAACTGATAGCTCCTAAATAAATTGTAAATACATAGCGTTTAGATAAGCTTGGCGCATTTCTATACCATCGCCATTTAAAAACAGTTACAACACTAAGTAGCTTATGCATCAATAAAGTAGCGCAGCCTAAATTTTACTGATGATATCCTGTATTATGTACTAATGCAGTACCACATGTATTACAATTGCCAGCGGTTCCAGAACCTCCAGAACAACCTTGACTACAGCTATAATGCCATATTCCGGCTGCATTTTGGCTAGGCGCGGGCAAAGCAGGAGTAGTTTGATTGGCAAAAGGTGATTGTGTAGCCGCTGCAGGATTGGCATTCGCATGATATGCCGCGTTATGAGCTAAAAGGCCTCCACAGGTGTTACAATTTCCTGCAAGACCAGCCCCTCCGGCACAACCTTGACTACAGGTATAGTGCCAAACACCTACTGCATTTTGCGGAGCTTCAGCAGCATTTGGATTTTGAACGGCTGCCCTTGATTGATTCGCCCATTTTTCAAGATCTAGTGGTTGTAGGGTTTCTTCTTTTGGTGCTTTAGGCGCTTCTTCTTTACAAGAAGATAAATAAAGTACAGAACTAACTAATACTAGGGCAATTAATTTAAGGTATTTCATTATTGAATTTTAAAATTACAAGGAAATGTAGTTAAGTTTTTTTACTTCGTTTTTTTCCAAATTAGAGTTCATTATGCAAACGTAGCTTTCTATTTTTTAGTATTTAGTGTATTTGAATTGTATTAAAAACTTAGATTAAGGTGCTAGTTTTTCTATTGAAACTTTGTGTTCTATGGGATTCTATAAAATTGTGGCCTTGTAGTAAACATAAAATCACTCCACGGTAATCGCAATTTTCGCTTCGTTCCCTAATTCATCAACAACAGAAATTGTGTGTATGCCAGCATCCGGTAATAAGGCTACTTCATGAAAGTTTTTGGTTTCTTTTACAAATAAACTGTTTACATACCAGAATACTTTGGTTTCTGGTTTGGCGTGTGCAAGTTTAAAAATAAGTTCGTTTTTATTGCCCTCGAAATTTTTAGCTAAGATAATTTTACTGCCATTTTTTGGGTAAATAAATTCCATCGTCAGCGTATTTACAGCAATACAATCGTTTCGAAATGGCGGCAGCGCCTTATACAAGGGATGGCTTTTTTTATAGTAAAATTCTTGTAATGGTGGTAAAACAAACCAAGATTCTGCAAAGGTTTGGGACAAGTCTTCACAAGAAGAATTTACTCGAAATTGCTTGTTTTTATCTAAATGAATGGTTTGGTGAAACGCACAAGCAGGAACATAATTCTGCTTTTTAGGAATATCAATCTTTTTTTTTGGACATATAGGGCTTGCTAGTAAACCACTTTCAGCACAAACCTCAACAGATACAAATTCATCTAAAGGCTTAAGAAACCATTCCGATTCTGGTAATACATCAAACACCTCAAACAAAATGGGGGCGGCGCTTGTAACACCTGTAACATTAGGCCTACCTTCACCATCAGCATTTCCAACCCACACACCTACCACATAATCATTCGTAACGCCTATTGCCCACGCATCTTTATTGCCAAAACTGGTACCTGTTTTCCAAGCAATTTGTTTGCTAGAGTCGTAAAACTCCCAAGATTCGTTACCCTCGGGCCGGTTTACTTCTTTCATGGCTTCAAAAGTCAAATAAATACTACCGGCATCAAAAACAGTTTTTTCGGTAGATTTTGAACCGAAATCTAAAGTTTCGTTCTGCGACCAGATTGGATGGGTAAATTCATTTTTATAATATTCGCTGGAACTGGCATTAAAATGACCTACAGTCGAGGCCAAATTAGCATAGGTTTTACATAAGTCCCATAAATTACTTTCTGCGCCACCGAGGATTAAAGTTAGCCCATAATGATTGGCAGATTTTGTTAATCCGCCTAATTCAAAAACATCGAGTTGGTCCCTAAATTTTTGTAAACCGTAGGATTGTAATAATCGCACCGCAGGTATATTTAAAGAACGTGCCAATGCTTTTTTAGCTTCTATGGCGCCACTGAAATCTTCATTAAAATTTTCTGGTGTATACCCCGCAATTTGGGTGGGCACATCTGGCACCAACATGTCTGGGAGCAATTCTCCTGCATCTAACATGGCGGTGTACAACAAGGGTTTTATGACGCTTCCCGTACTTCGGATAGCGTGCACCATATCCACATCTTTTTCATGGAATTTATCCGTTGGCGTATTCCCAACATAGGCCAAAACTTTTCTCGTTTTTACATCTAACACCAAAACTGCTGCATTATAGACTTGGTTTTGTTTTAAAATCTCGTAATTCTTTTTTACAATGGCATTTACATTTTGTTGAAGGCTTTGATCTAATGTCGTTTGTACGCGCTCTCCTTTTTTTTGTTTGGCGATGTATTCTACAAAATGGGGCGCTGCATCGGGTAATGTAAAAGGCTTTTGAGGTAGTGTTTCGAGTAAGGCCAATTCATAAGTAGTTTTATCTATGCTATTTTCTTTAAACAACTTTTTTAATAGGCGATTTCTTTTTTCTAAAAGTTGAGTTTGATTTTTTCCTGGATAAATTAAACTGGGAGCGTTTGGCAAAACAGCTAAGGTGGCCGATTCTGCCCAAGAGAGTTGCTTGGGTAACAAACCAAAATAGCGCCAAGCTGCCATTTCTAAACCTACTACATTGCCGCCATAAGGAGCATGACTCGCATAGAGTTGTAGAATTTTTTCTTTTGAATAACGAAGTTCTAATCGGGTGGCTAAGAGTAGCTCGATGAATTTCTCGCCATAAGATCGTTTTTTGTTACCTCTGGAGAGCCGAATAACTTGTTGTGTAATGGTACTCCCACCACGAACTGTTTTACCTGCTTTTAGATTAGACCCTATTGCTTTAAGCATTGAAATAGGATTAAAACCAGGATGCTGATAAAAATAAGCATCCTCAAAATTTAATAAACAAGTATTGAATTTATGTGGAACACTATCAATTTCCGGAAAACGCCATTGCCCATCATCAGCAATTTTTGCGCCTATTAAATTACCGTTTTTACTTTCTATTACCGTTGCCGTGGGGCTATCAAAAAGTGGTTGAGGAAGACAAAAATAATAGGCGATGAAAAGCGCAAAAAATAAGAAGCTTTTTTTGGGGTTGTGTTTAAAAAAATTGAAAACCTTGTCTTTCAATAGTTATAAGTATTACTTATTGAAAAAATACTCACGTTCCACAAAACAAATGCGAACTTTATAATTTTTGTACCACTCTTTAATGCCTTTTTGCTGTGCTATTAAATGATCTGTATTTTGTTTCCAGTGGGCAATTGCATCTAGACTTTCCCAATAACTAACGGTGATTCCTATTTCTTCACGTGCGCTTTCTAAACCTAAAAAGCCTTCTTGTTCTCGGGCTAAATTTTCCATTTGTTGCGCCATTTCTGCATAGCCATTATCACCATCAGTTCTAATGGATGTAAAAATTACAGCGTAATAGGGTGGTTTAGTGACCATTTTACTCTATATACTCTTTCTCCACAAAATACGTAACAATCGCTTCTTTCATTAACACAGACTGTTCCCCTGCTTTTAATGGCGGTAGTTCTTCCTTAACGATATAATGCGGCCAACCATCTTCATCAAAGTAATCAAAAACATAAAATCCGTAGGGCTCTAATAACCTGCAAATGGCAATATGCATCAAATCTAATTTTTCATCTTTTTTATAGGTATTATGAATTTTACCAAGCTCTTGCACACCGACTAAATAAATAATCGCATCTAACTCTAAAGTATCCCCGTCGGCAAATTGGATAGAAAGTTTTTCTACCAAAATATCCCAACGCTCTTTTAATTGTATATCTCTTGACATTGTAGTTTTATTAATCTAGTAAATAGCGGTTGAAAGGCCACTTTTTCAAATTCTTTCAAAGGTACAAATCAAAGTTCTATATTTGTTAAAATTAGTCAGCCATGAATTTTTTAGACATTATTTTAGGTTTGCCCCTAGTTTTTGGACTTTATAGAGGCTTTAAAAATGGGTTGTTTGTAGAACTTGCTTCCCTTATTGCATTAATTGCCGGTATTTATGGCGCTATTCATTTCTCATATCTCACAGGAGAATATTTAGCGCAGCATATGCAATGGGATGAAAAATATATGAACATTGCCTCGTTTGTTATCACTTTTATCATCATTGTAGTTGTTGTAAACTTATTAGGAAAACTGTTTACTAAAATTGCCGATTTTGCTATGTTAGGCGTATTAAATAAAATTGCAGGTAGTATTTTTGGCGCCTTAAAAGTAGCCGTCATGTTGGGTGCTATTTTAATTTTTTTTGATAGTGTAAACCAAACAACAAGCCTGATTAAGGAGGATACTAAAACCGATTCAATACTTTACGAACCTATTAAAGAAATTGGTGCTTTTATATTTGAAAAGGTATTAATTTTTGATACGGATAAATATACAAAATTGAATTAAGACCGACTCACTTAGACAAGGCTCAGTGGGGCGGTCTAGCCTCTTTTTACTGCACCACTTTTACCCATTGCCCTTTTGTTCTGGCCGCATAATCATTATCATACATGGCTTCCGCTTGAACACCTGGTAAATAATAAGTGCCTAAATAGGATGCGTTTAATAATATGCTTAGCGTTTTAGTTTCGTTCTTCTTCATATCAAAATAAAAGTGTGCTCTGTCATCGCGTAAATCGGTATGGGTGACATCATTTTGAGCAAAATCGCCAAAATCGGTAAAGCGTGTATTTACAATTTCCCATCCACTAGGAAAAATTTGAGTTAAGGCTACATTTTTAATGGCACTTCCGGTAGTGTTCGTCAAGGTTACCTCGGCTACAAAATCTGTTCCTTGCATCATGCTTGTCACATTAATTATAGAACCATCTCGACCTTTAAATTTAGTCTGTACTGAAAAATTACGTTGGTACTGTTTTTCTTGACCCACGGGTAAAATTCCATTATTGATAAGGCTTGCGTATAAAACATTCCCTTCTTGATTTTGGATCTCGATGGTATTATTACCTTGTTTTATTGTTATAGCTCTACTTGCTAGTGTTTTCGAAGTACTCACATTTTCAGATTTACCATGTACAGATACCGTTACTTTTATACCTTTTCCGCCTACCATTTCAGCAAATTTACCCATCGCCAATAAGCTATACGCCGTACTCTGAGTACTCATCCATTTCTGTTCGTTTAAGCTTGCTCCCACTCTTTTAGCTAGCTCTTGTGCTTTTGCTTTGTCTTTTAATAACACGTATGTTTCTAAGGCCATTGCGCTATTTCTTTCTGCAGAACCATACGTGTATGCATAGTAACTATCTGCTTTAAAATCTATTTTAGCGGTGTTTAAAATTTCTTTTGCAACATTCGTTTGCCCAATTAAACCATAGGCCGCAGCCAACCTAAATTTGGCATCGTTTGATATTCCATTTGTTTCTCGTAAACGGTTCATGGAGGCTACATCTGCATTCGCTGAAAGTGCTAAAGTATACAACCGATACGCTTGTGCTAGGTCTGAATTTGAATTTCCCAAACGCCATTGTTTCGCTACATTTTGTTGGTATTTTACCCAATTTGTTTTAAAACCAATAGGCATCACATAGCCTTTTTTCTCGGCTTCTAATAAAAAGTGACCCGCATAGGTCGTACCCCAATCATCTGCATCGTTTAATCCTGACCAATACGAGAATCCTCCGTTTGGCCGTTGCATTCTGCCAATATTCTTAATGCCATTTTCAATATTCTTTTGAGTTTTTGATTTTTTCTGTGCTGTTAAATCAAAAATATCATTCAAATACAATTGTGGAAATGCTGCTGACGTTGTTTGCTCTAAACAACCATGCGGGTATCGAATTAAATAGTTCATTCTACCATCAAAATTCATAGGTGGTAAAGTCGAAAATTCTACTTGTGCCGAATTGCTTCCTGATATTCCAAATGTTTCTAAGTTGATGGTTTGACTGGCGTTAGCTTCTAAAATAAGATCTTGTTTTTCTGAACTCAACGGGTTCGGGTTCACCACATCAATCGGAATTTCAAAGGTAGCAGTTTCTCCGCCACCAGAGGCTTCAACCATCACTTTCCCGATACCTTTGTAATCAGCCACTTCCAAATCAAAATACACCATTTTTTCATCAGGTTGACTAAAGGTTAACGACTTTGTAGCTTCGCCTAAAATGGTAAATGCCTTATCTTTTTTAATTCGGATCGTGACGTTTTTTACCTTGTTTTCCATGGCAAATACGGTCACAGGCAAGGTCACTTTTTCACCTGGAGTAATTTTACGCGGTAAAGATGCTAAAATCATTAATGGCTTGCGAACTGCTGTTGTTTTCTCTGCCAAACCATAAGCTTCTTTTTCTGCATTACCTGCAATGACCATTGTTCGCACAGCACCTACATATTTAGGAATCGTAATTTTATGTGCATCTGTGTCGCCCGCTTTTAATGTAAAAGGCCCTAAATGCATCACCATAGGCTCGAACCTATTGGCTTTCTTGTTTTTAGCACCTGCAAGTTCATCATCACCACCAATAGCAAAAACTTGATCTATTCTACCACCAAATGCACCAATAACATCATCATACATATCCCATGTTTTTACGCCTAATGCCTCTTTAGCGTAGAAAGAACGCCATGCATCTGGTGTTTTAAAACGGGTTAAATCTAACAAACCTTCATCAACAATAGCAATGGTATAGGTCATTGCTTTTTTATTTTTCTCTGAAACTTTCAGGGTGATGCTCTCTTCTGGACGCAGCACATCAGGCATGCTAATCTCAGGCGCTAATTTTGTTTTTGGATTTTCGACTCCTATACCAACAATACCATACATACGAATAGGAGCATCGTTTAAAGTAGAGGCATGTGGCTGTAATAACGCGATATTGATATAGATATTCGGCGTGAATAATTCTGTAATGGGCAACTGAAATTTTGTTTCGCCTTTGGTAGTTTCTACCCATAATGATTCTAGTACTTCGCTTCCGTTTTCTACCGTAACCAAAGCTCTGCCGCCTTCTGAACTAGGAAAAGTAACTGTAGCCTTTTCACCCACGCTATATTTTTCTTTATCAGTAGAAAATTGCAACATAGTCGCTGCCGATGGATCATTTTTACGGGATTTTCCTGCCCACCCTGGCCAATCAATATATACTGTTCTACCAGTAGCATGACCGCCTTTTGAGTCTTCAACCAACACTAAATACCGACCCCAATCTGGATATTTTAATTCAAAATTAAAGCTGCCTTTTCCGCTGGAGTTGGTGCTGATCGTTTCTTCAAAAACTTTTTCACGATATTCGCTGCTGCTGTAGGATGATAAATTATCGGCAGCGTTGTCCCACCACCATCTCCAACTTACTTTAAGAATCGAGACTTTTAAATTGCTTGATGCTTTCGGCTTTCCATTTTCATCAACAGTAACGACTTCAAACTTATGTTGCACATCGGTCAACAACATACCTCTATTTTTATCGCCTTTTGGCACATTTAAACCTACATACGTGTTGAAAGGAGAATAGGGTTTCGTAAATACATCGGTACTAAAATCACCTCCATTTTCATAAACTTTAGTCACGAAGGCCGCATTTAACATACCAGGCGCTTTGCCTTTTAACTGTGGGTTAATACTAAAATTAGCTTTCCCTTCCTCGTTAAGCTTCCCATTAAAAACTACTTGTTCTTCGGTAGAAAAACTACGTGTTGGATCATCGAAAATATAGCCTGGAAACGATGTAAACAGTGTGGTCGTCGGGTTAAATTTAGCAGTAATATCTGCCCCTAAGCTTTTAGCAATTGCCCCATGAAGCCATTTTACTTGCATTGCTCCCCGAATGGGTTTTGAAGCATCTAAAATTTCTGCACCAAAATCGGTTTTAATTTTTAGTCGATTTGGTTTAATGGTTTCAATTTTTAAAGTTTTTGTAAAGGATGCGCCACCGACTGATATTTTAGCTAACCAATTTCCTGTTGGCGCATTTTCGTCGGTTTTTAAACCAAAGTGATAAAAATTATCTAATCCATTAGTTTTTATTTCTTGATGCACCACTTTATTGTAAGGATCCAACAACTCTAATTTTACAGGGTGATTTGCAGGTAGTTTATTTGCATTATCATTTAGCATAAATGATAAAAATATGTTGTCACCTGGTCTCCAAACACCACGTTCCCCAAAAATAAAGCCTTTAATCCCTTTTTGTAAGGCTACACCAGAAACATCGAACTTGCTTACCGAAAGTGCAGTACCGTCGTTCAGTTTCAGGTATGTTTTTTCTCCATTATTTTCAACGACAACAAAATAAGCTTGGTTATTTTCTGCATCGAAGAAGGTCGTTCCTTTTTCATCTGTCGCAATAGACCCTACAGGTTGTTGTTGATAATTATAAAAAGTAAGCTTTGCGCCCGCAATAGGTTTTGTACTAATAATATCGTTAACTGCAATAAAATAGCTCTTGTTGAGTCCTTTTTTTACGGTTACGCCTATGTCTGAGGCTAGAACGTTTATCCCTATTTTTTTATCGTAATAGTAGGACGTGTGGCATGGGTTTTCACGTTCGTTCCAATCATAGTCATAATAATCATCTTCGTAATAGTACGTTTCAATACCATCCCAAGAACTATCTTCAGTTTCTTCGTCATAATTATCGCTTACCGCTTGGGTACTCTCAAAATTAGTAGACGTGCACGTATACAAACTGTAGGACGGTTTAAAGGAAAATTCTACTCTATATATTGCCCCTTTTTCTGGCGTAATTAGTGATTTTAAGTCTAAGGCATGCGCTGACCATTTGCCATTATTAACAGATAAATTATTTTGTAATTCTAATCTTTTTGTCGCAATTGGTCTGGCAACGCGTTTTAAATTATAGTTGCCATTTAAATTATTGTCCTGTAAAAACTGCATGACGTTATTTTGGTAGATTCGAACTACTGAAACATCGACATATTTTAAATTTACGGCCTCAAAATTTATTTTTAAATTGCTTGAAGATGGCAAAATAGTACCGTTTGAAAGCAACCTTACTTGTGGTAAAATTTGTTCAAAGGCGACGCTCTCTTCGTATTTGTTTTTAAGCTTGTACCCATCAATACTTTGAATACCATCAAAAACCTCGAGTAAGGCTGTTCCTGTAATTTCTATAGTCGGATATACTTTTAAAGAATTACCATCAACACTATATTTTAAATTATGATCACCCTCTAAAACTACCAAACCCTTAAAATTCTGACCTTTTTTCAGTGGATCAGAAAAATTGATGCTCAGCAAAGGCTTCTCCATGTTTTCAACCACAACATCTAAAATGGTAAAGTTGTTTTTTCCCGGAATACGCAGGGTGTTTGTGCCTTGACTATTAATATTAAACTTTGCACCATCCCAAGAAATTTCTAAATCTGTATCATCTTCAAACCGTTGAATATCTTCTATTTTAAACTGGAATAAAGTTCCTTCTTTAACCGCGTTATCAAATTTTACTGGAATATCTTTTCCTTTTTGTGTAACAGCAAGTAATTGTTGTGCTATTTCTAATGAAAGTATGTCTGAACTACGCAATTGCCCTTCAATAAATTGTTTGTCTTTAGCATAGGATTGTAAGGCATTCGTGTAAATACTAAACTGTTGTTCTACTATTTTTACATTAAAATTTAGGGTTTTTAAATCTTTAGGCATGTCTTTTATAATATCCCCTAAAGCCAACGTAAACTGATATTCTGTATTCTGGTTAAATTCTTTTTCAGGAACAAAAGCAATAGTTCTGTTATCTAAGGCCACAACCTTACCAGCTACATTAGGAGTAAGCTTAAAAAGTTTGTTATCTAATACCTCGTTGGAGTTCCATGCTGCTATTGGATTGGTAAGTACCACACGAACATCACTCCTTGAAGAAATGATTCCCTGCGTTACCTCGGTAATATATTCTTGATACTTATTTAGGTCATCTGATAAAGTTTTTAGTTCATTATCCTTGTCTTTACAAGAGCAAAAAAAGAGAATACTGGCAAGAATTAAATATTTTATGTTCATGTTCGAATATTTCTATAAGTAAATATACTAGGTTTCTTAGGATAAAGACTAATGCCTAACAGTGATTTTATGGAGCAATGTACTAGCTGTTAGTGGGTACTATTTTATAAAAATGTGTAGCTCATAGAGGACATTATATTTAAGACTATTTCTAATTATGTAATACATACACCACAAGTCTTAAAAAAAGATGCATTTCATCGAAAAAAGACGCCTGCTTGCGGATTACAAGCATTTTTTTAATAATCTTACAGCATTGGAATTCGAGAACCAAAATTACCCTAGAAATCCCCTTTTCTACCGCTTCCTGCTTGCAAATAGAACAATATGAAAATGAGAATGCACTGCGCAATCTTAGTTTTATTTGTATTAATGATTAGCTCTTGCGGTAAAGAGTCAATAGAAGATACAGTTACAATAGAATCTGAGAATGTAGTTTTGATTGAAAATGAAGTACTAAAATTAGTAAATAACTATAGAGGCTCTAAAAATTACAACACTTTAGAATTTAGCCCTGTAGCGTATAAATACGCCAATGTACATACGGAGTACATGATTGCTAAAGGAAACATAAATCATGATAATTTTACATCAAGAGCTTCTGGAATTGCTTCTGAAATAAATATTTCAGAGGTTGCTGAAAATGTAGCTAAAAATTATAATACTGCTTTGCAGGCTTTTGAAAATTGGATGAAAAGTACCGATCATCGTAAAGCAATAGAAGGAAATTATAGTCATACTGCTGTGAGTGTTAAAGTTGATAAAAATGGGAATTACTACTATACCCAGTTATTTTTCAGAAAAGCTCAGGATCTAAATTAAATACACACGGAAATAAGTAGTTCTTCATTGCAGCGCGCATTATGTCAAGAGTTTTTTTTAACTTTCGTAAAAACTCAAAAACATGGCTATTGCACCTCCTTTTAATCTAACAAAATGGATTTCGGAAAACAGAGACCTCCTAAAGCCGCCTGTAGGGAATAAAAACTTATATACCGAATCTGGGGATTATATTGTGATGATCGTTGCTGGACCTAATGCGCGTAAAGATTATCATTATAATGAAACTGAAGAATTATTTTATCAATTAGAAGGCTTTATAAAAGTACATATACAAGAAGGTGGTCAAAAAAAAACCATGGAACTTGGCCCTGGGGATATGTATTTACACCCCGCTAAAACACCGCATTCTCCTGAGCGAGGAGAAAATTCTATAGGTTTAGTCATCGAAAGAAAAAGAAATCATCTAAACGTCGATGATGGTTTACTTTGGTTTTGTGACAACTGCAATCACAAATTATATGAAGCTTACTTTACCTTAAATGATATTGAAAAAGATTTCTTAGCGCATTTTAAACATTTTTATAGTTCAAAAAAATTACGCACTTGTGACAATTGTGGCACTGTTATGCCCGTTGACGAACGTTTTATTGCCAAAGAATAAGGCTATGATAATTATATTAAATATACTCATTGGGGTTATAGCACTTCTGCACCTCTACTTTATGTGGTTCGAAATGTTTGCATGGACCACTAAAGGAAGAAAAGTATTTTATAAATTCCCAAAAGACCTCTTTGAACCCACCAAACAAATGGCCGCAAATCAAGGTTTGTATAATGGATTTTTAGCAGCTGGACTTATTTGGACCTTTTTTATAGCTAATATGGAATGGAAAACTAATATTGCACTATTTTTTTTAAGTTGTGTAGTAATCGCTGGAATTTATGGTGCATATAGTGTGGAACGTAAGATATTTTTTATTCAGGCTTTACCTGCTATTTTAGCTATTCTTTTCTTATTTATTAGTTAATATAATTTAAGACCAGAGTTTGAGGTTTCAAGACTAAAATTCGTAAATTTGAAATAAATATAACAAAACAGAATAAAAACGTTACAAAATGTCAAAAATAGCTGCAGATTTCGGTATCAATGAAGCTCTTAAAATTTTAGGAGTTAAAGAATTAAATCATGGTTCATCAACTGGATCAGATAGGTTTGGTTCAGGAGATGAAATTTCATCGTTTTCCCCTGTCGATGGTGCCTTAATTGCCAAAGTAAAGAGCACTACCCAAGCAGATTATGATAAAGTTATGGCGTCAGCCACAGCAGCTTTTACAGAATGGCGAACTAAACCCGCACCTTTACGCGGTGAAATTGTACGCCAGTTTGGTGATAAGTTAAGGGAATATAAAGAACCTTTAGGGAAATTAGTCTCATACGAAATGGGAAAGTCGTACCAAGAAGGTCTTGGAGAAGTGCAAGAAATGATTGATATCTGTGATTTTGCTGTTGGGTTATCACGCCAATTACACGGATTAACGATGCATTCTGAACGTCCCGGACATAGAATGTACGAACAATACCATCCTTTGGGTGTTGTTGGTATTATATCTGCCTTTAATTTTCCGGTAGCTGTTTGGGCTTGGAATACGGCATTGGCGTGGATTTGTGGTGATGTTTGTATTTGGAAACCTTCAGAAAAAACACCTTTATGTGGTATCGCTTGTCAAAATATAGCTGCCGAAGTATTTAAAGCAAATAACTTACCAGAAGGTATTTCTTGTTTAATCAATGGTAACTATACTGTTGGAGAAATGATGACGAAAGATACGAGAATCCCCTTAATTTCAGCGACAGGTTCTACTAGAATGGGGAAAATTGTAGCGCAAACTGTTTCAGGTCGCTTAGGAAAATCACTCTTAGAGTTAGGCGGTAATAATGCGATTATTGTTACGCCAGATGCTGATATTAAAATGACCGTTATAGGTGCTGTTTTTGGAGCTGTTGGTACCGCTGGGCAACGCTGTACCTCAACACGTCGTTTAATCATACACGACAGTATTTATGACCAAGTAAAAGATGCATTAGTTTCTGCTTACCAGCAATTAAGTATTGGAAATCCTTTGGATGAAAATAATCATGTGGGCCCAATAATTGACAAGGATGCCGTTGCAAATTATGAAAAAGCTTTAGCATCGGTAGTTATGGAAGGAGGCCAGCTTATTGTAGAAGGTGGTGTGTTATCAGGAGAGGGCTATGAAAGTGGTTGTTATGTTAAACCAGCCATTGCAGAAGCTAAAAATTCATTTGCTATTGTACAACACGAAACATTTGCTCCCGTACTTTACCTTTTAAAATATTCAGGAGAAGTAACAGAAGCACTTGCCCTACAAAACGGTGTCGCCCAAGGATTATCATCAGCTATTATGACAAATAATTTAAGAGAAGCTGAACTTTTTCTTTCTACAAATGGAAGTGATTGTGGAATTGCCAATGTAAATATTGGAACTTCAGGTGCTGAAATTGGTGGGGCCTTCGGTGGTGAAAAAGAAACAGGCGGTGGAAGAGAATCCGGATCTGATGCTTGGAAAATTTATATGAGAAGACAAACCAACACCATCAATTACACCACAGAACTGCCTTTAGCGCAAGGCATTAAATTTAATTTATAGTATAGTATAATTATACCTTAGTAAGAAACCACGTTAAACTAAAAGAAAACTAGTCTTAACGTGGTTTTTTAACTAATCAAAAATACTCTTGACCAAAACCTATTTTACAGACCTTGCCATTATCAAGCAAAAAAAGGTTTTAAACAACTCTTCATAAAGATGGTCACAAACGATCATCTGTACAAACAACATCTTATAGACGGTAAGGAAAAATGTATAAAATGCATTTAACCCAGTTCCATGTTATTTTTTGTTTCCTAGTATTTAATCATTAGCCAAGCTATATCAAGTATTTAATCCTCTAATAATTAACATCTTAAGCATTTTTTTAATACTTTAGGCATCCTAAAGACTTAACAACCAAATAACTCAGCGCTTCAGCAGCACTATTTTTTAAGATTTTAAGGTTTAAGAAGTACTTTAATCTAATATTTCAAAAGAAATTTTAGAGAAATTCGACAGTATCTCGTTGTGCTCAATTATTTAATGTGATTAAATTCTTGACATTCGTAAGTGTAGTTAAAAATGAATTTTATTGTGCTAAAAAAAATGAACTAACCAATAAATACACATAAAAATGAACTTTGAAAATTTGACTATTTGGCACTGGATTATCCCAATCTTAATTGGGGTTCTTTCTACTATCCTAGGGTACTATTGGGGCCTTGCCAGCAAAAAAACAATGGATCACGACGGTCAATTAAAACTTTGTCAAGATAAGGTTTCTAAATTAGAAAAAGATTTAAGAGATTGCAGGAGCTCACTATCGACACCAGCCCCTAAAGCAACTGTAGCCTCTAGCACTACTACAAAAGCAACCAATGTTTCAACGAATGCTTTCAATGCTGGAGCTGCAAAAGCGATTTTAGGTAAAAATATTAAAGAAAATGATTTAAAAATAGTAGAAGGTATTGGTCCAAAAATTGAAGCCATGTTTAAAGATGCTGGTATTAAGACTTGGAAAAAATTATCAGACACCAACGTTGCGGATTGTCAAAAAATACTAGACTCAGGCGGAAATCGATACAAAATTCACGACCCTTCATCGTGGCCTATGCAGGCTAAAATGTGTTATGAAGGTAAATGGGCCCAACTTCAAAAATGGCAAGTTGAACATAAATCTGGTAAATTATAACGAGTTTATTTTTTAAAAATAAAAGACCAGCAATCTGCTGGTCTTTTTCGCTTTTATCGTCTCTGAAATCAGTGATTTATTAAAACCTTCCGTTTGCCTCAACCCATTTAAATTGGTATTGATCGTCAGGAAATTTCATTCTTGTAGCTATCCGCTCTAAACGATCTGGCAATTTCATTAAATAATCTCTAGCACGTTCGGCGTCATCGTTAAGTGCTCTGATATTATCTAATTCCCAATAGGCGTTTAATTTTTTCAAAATGTCAATATAATCTAAAGCCGTATAGACCCCTAAACGCTGTGCGCAATTTGAAAAATTTTCAAAAGCAGTGCCAATGGTTCCTCCTGATTCTCTTAAAAAATGAGCAGGCATGACAATTTTTTTCTTCATCATATCGGCAAAAGCCAACATCATTTGATTTGGGTCCTGATCAAAGATAGATTTCACAAACTCTCGGTATGCCAAATGGTGACGCATTTCATCACCCGCAATAATCGTACACATTTTACCCAAAAGCACATTGCCTTTTTTCTTGGCCATTTGCCCTACCCTTTTATGAGAAATATTCGTGGCTAGTTCTTGGAAAGAAGTGTATATAAAATTCTTATAAGGATCTCTATCGGTACCTATATCAAAACCATCTGCTATCAAGTGTTGCGTAGTCATTTCGACTTCGCGCATATTAACACGTCCAGAAAGGTATAAATATTTGTTTAATACATCACCGTGACGATTTTCTTCAGCGGTCCAATGACGAACCCATTTAGACCAACCATTTTTATTTTCACCATGTTGATCTACACCTTCAACATCCATCAACCAAGATTCATAGGTTGGTAAAGCCTCCTCTGTAATCGTATCGGCAACCATAGTTACCCAAAAGTCATACCCGAGCTCCTTAGATTCCTCTTGAATTTGTTTCACAGCATCTAAAAATCCATCGCTTTGAGAATCTGGCAAAAAATCTGTTGGCTGCCAAATTTCTTCCGTAGGAATAAGATACTGATCTATAAAGCCATTAACTTTGCCCTCAATAGCTCGCATGACCTCTATTCTAATATTCTTTGCTGACATATTTTTGTTTTTTACAAATTTCGTAATAATACTCTTAAGTTTTCTTAAAACTGACTCAAATTTACTAAAATCAGTTTCTTCCTAATTCAGTCGGATAAAACGTATGCACAGGATCACTCTGCCAAACCTGTTTTGTGACCACGTCTATAATGGATAGTGGGCCTTTAAATGCCGCTCCAGTGTCAATATTCCATACGTTCGCAGCGTTTTGCGGCGTCGTTTCTCCAATCCGTGTTACTGGGGTGTGCCCAATATATATTTCAGAATAATGTAGTAATCGCTTTGGATAAAATTGATCACTCTTTTTTAAACCAGGATTCATCGAAAGCACTAATTCCCAAAGCGTTCTATCCCAATAAAAGTTTTTGGGAAAATACTCGTATTCAATACCCTTTAAGTTAGTGAATCCTGCGTGAAGAAACAAACGCTTTTGTGGATCCAGGTAATAATTTTCTAATTTTTCATAAAACTCAAGATGAATATGTATAGTATTCCCATTGGTTTTACCATAGGATTTTACGGTGGCCTCCCCGCCATGCTCGTACCACAGTGGATTGTCTTTCCCTTCTTTTAACCACAAATAACACAATTCATCATGGTTGCCACGTATAAAAGTACAGTTATGACTTTTATTTAGTTCAATTAAAAAATTAATTGTTTCAACGGCCTCACTCCACCCGTCTACATAATCGCCTAAAAAAATAAGGTGATCTTCGGTTGTAAGTTTTGCTTTATGTAAAACTTGCTGCAAAGCTTTCAATCCTGAATGAATATCTCCGATAACTAATGTTCTCTTCATTTAGCAAAAATCGCAATTACGGTTATGATAAGCACAATAAAAAGTACTAAAAAGAATATTTTCCAGAAAGAATAGGGTCGAACGCCACTAATACTACCTGTTTGACCATTGATATAAAAATTGTAATTTTTGCCATTAAAAAAGTATGAGCTAATAAATACTGGCACTAATATATGTTTAAATGTTTCGTTAGATAGTTTTATGTTTGCATGATCAATGCGTTGGGTATCGCCTCCAATATCTTGCCGTATCCAAGCATAGGCAATATTTTTAGCTTCTTGAAAAGATTGATGATGGCCTTCTTTTAAAGAAATGGTATATTTTTCAGTAACAAAACCCGATAAATATTTTGAATTAAAAGATACCATTTCCTTCAAGTTCCAAAAGGCAACTTTACTCGGAATATGGTTGCGTTTTTTTTCCGAGGCATTAATTAAAATATCATCAATAAAACCATCAACTGATCCAAAGGCACTTCGCCATCTTGTTTTTCTGACTTGTCTGGTTTGCGTTCCTTTTTTGGTTCTGTAGGTTTGTGTTTCGTAATAATAATCACCTCTTTGCCCTTGGTAATTAGCATATAGATGCGCATCAAAAGTCCAATAAGGCACATACAAGCCATGCAGCCCTTCCGCATCTAAAGCTGCTTTTTTTAAATTGTCAGGCGCAAACCAAAGGCTTTTTACCCAATTCGTAAAAATCACTTTAGCCTTATTCGCATCAATTTGAAAAGGCACCACTGCACCTGGTAAAATCCAACCTTCTTTTTGAATGTCTTCTCTAATTAATGGCTCCCCGCAATACACACAGCCAAGTGATTTATAATGTTCTTCAACGTGTTGATTCGCACCACAATTTTTACAATGGAGTAACTCTATCGTTTCAGTGTATGCATTGGCGCCTACAACTTTTAAATAGTGCTGTAGTTCTAACTCTTCGAAACTTGACTTTTCTTGTTCAATAAACTCTTCATACCCGCAATAGTCGCACTTCAACTGGTGCGAACCGGGCTTAAATTTTAGTTCTGCTCCACAATTAGCACATGCTTTTTTTGCTTCTGATGAAAAGGTTTTTTCCATGGACGAATGTTGTAGCCCAAGACGGACATTAACAAAAAGATAGGTCTAAACAATTTAAAAAATTGAAAAGATATTCTGTTTAATTAGTTTGTGTTCTGCTATTGTGGTAGTGGTGGTGGTGTGTTACCCCCTAAAAAAACCTTTAACTCTTCAATTTCTTGCAAGGCCATCCAATTTGTCATGCCTTGCTTCCAAATTAAAGAATCTTTATTGATGGTTCTGTTCGCAAATAACTCTTTTAATTTATCGAGGTTTACAGGCCCCATTTGCGTGCCATTCGATGCGTAATGATACATTATTTGAGCCGGCATTGGTGGAGGAAATGCTTGGGTTTGTACCGGCTGACTATGACCCATTTGAGGCTGCATAAGCCCCCCCATTTGTTGGGCCAATACAAAGCCCATACCCATACCCATACCAGCTCCGGCAGTACCGCCTTCATTTTTAGCAGCTTCTTCAATAGCTTTTGCTGTTTTAAATTGGGTAAGTTTAGCCATATCTAACTTGTCTAGTCTACTGTACTCAAAAATTTCCTTTTTGAGTTCTTCGGGCATCGATACATTTTCTATATAAAATTTCTCTAATTCAATACCCACACGACCAAATTCAGGTTGCATTACTTCTTGGCAAGCTTCGGATAGTTCTGAGGTATTGGCAGCATATAATTCAATAGGTAATTTAGCTTCTCCGACGGTATCCGTAAAGCGGGTGACAATTAAACTTTTTAAATGTTCGTTAATTTCATAATTGGTAAAATTACCATCGGTACCCACAACATTAATTATAAACTTGCCCGCATCAGAAATTTTAAAACTATACGTTCCAAAAGCCCTAATTTCAGTGAGCCCAAAACGTTCATCATTTAATATTATGGCATTTTTAGTCCCCCATTTTTCATCCGTGAATAAGCGTGTGCTTACAAAGTAAACTTCAGCCTTAAACGGACTATTAAAGCCATATTTCCAACCTTTTAGCGTGGATAAAATAGGTAAGTTTTGAGTGCTTAAGGTGTGGGTTCCTGGTTTAAAAACATCGGCCAATTGCCCTTCGTTGATAAAAACTGCAACTTGTCCTTCGCGTACAATAAGCTGGGCATTATTTTTAATTTCATTTTGGTAGCGCTCAAAACGATGTACAATGGTTTCATTAGAAGTATCTAGCCATTCTATGATGTCTATAAATTCATTGCTTAGCTTCTTTTTTATTTCATCAAATAGTCCCATTTTCGGTTTGTATTTTTATAATTAGTAAGAAGGTAAGGATTTCTTTAGAAATTGCAAAATACCCTATTTTGTTTTTTAAGAGATTTTTGAAACAAATGCTGCTTTTTAACCAGCACAGCTAGCCATAGCTTAAAACTCGAGTGCAATAAAAAATAAAAAATTAAATTTATTTGTTAACTTTTTTGTGTTGATAAGAATTTAAGCTGTTGATTTTTATTTACTTACGTTTTTTTATTGAAAACTTTCATGACTTTTGTCATGTTGCTATTTACATTTTTTTAAATACTTTTACACTTTAAATTGATCAGCAGCCTGCTCCTAAAAAACAATTCCATGTCAGACAAAATAGTACAAACACCTCGAAAAACATATTCTCAAGATGAAACCTTAAAAGCATCATTGGCCTATTTTAAGGGTGATCATTTGGCTGCACAAGTTTGGTTAAATAAATACGCTTTAAAAGATTCTGAAGGAAACATCTATGAAAGTTCCCCAAATGATATGCATCGTAGAATTGCCAAAGAAATAGCTCGAATTGAGGCTAAATATCCAAATCCGATGGGCGAAGAGGACGTGTTTGATCTTATTAAAAACTTTAAATATATCGTGCCACAAGGAAGTCCGATGGCTGGTATAGGAAATCCTTTTCAAATTGCATCCTTATCGAACTGTTTTGTGATTGGCACGAATGGAAATTCTGATTCGTATGGCGGAATTATGAAAATAGACCAAGAACAAGTGCAATTGATGAAAAGACGCGGAGGTGTTGGTCATGATCTATCGCACATACGTCCTAAAGGTTCCCCTGTTAAAAACTCTGCCTTAACTTCAACCGGTTTAGTGCCCTTTATGGAACGTTATTCTAACTCTACTAGAGAGGTTGCCCAAGACGGGAGAAGAGGTGCACTTATGCTTTCCGTTTCTATCAATCATCCTGATGCAGAAGATTTTATCGATGCAAAAATGGAGCAAGGCAAGGTTACTGGCGCCAATGTTTCTGTGCGTATGGATGATGATTTTATGAAAGCCATCAAGGCAAAAAAAAAGTATACTCAAAAATTTCCAATTAACAGTCAAGAACCTCTGGTGTCTAAAGAAATTGACGCCGAAAAACTTTGGAATAAAATAGTCCATAATGCTTGGAAATCTGCGGAGCCCGGGATACTATTTTGGGATACTATTATCAAAGAATCTGTACCTGATTCTTATGCTGATTTGGGCTATAAAACGGTTTCCACGAATCCGTGTGGCGAAATTCCACTTTGCCCCTATGATTCATGTCGGTTACTTGCGATTAACCTGTTTTCCTATGTAGAAAATCCTTTTACAGAAAAAGCAAGTTTTAATTTTGAGCTTTTTAAAAAACATATCCCCGCGGCACAGCGAATTATGGATGATATTATCGACTTAGAACTTGAAAAAGTTGAGGCTATTCTAGCCAAAATTAAAGCAGACCCGGAACTTGATGAAACTAAAAATGTAGAATATAATTTATGGGTTAAAATTAAAGAAAAAGCCATACAAGGCCGAAGAACAGGTATTGGAATTACCGCTGAAGGAGATATGCTAGCGGCATTGGGGCTACAATATGGTAGCGAAAAAGCCAATGAGTTTTCCGTTGAAGTACACAAAACAATTGCTTTAGAGACCTATAGAGCATCTGTTTATGCCGCTAAAGAGAGAGGTGCTTTTGAAATTTACGATTCAGAACGCGAAAAAAACAATCCTTTTATTTTGCGACTAAAAGCGGCTGATGAAAAGCTCTATTATGAGATGTTAGAATATGGACGAAGAAATATTGCTTTACTCACAATTGCCCCAACAGGAACTACCAGTTTAATGACTCAAACTACCTCTGGCATTGAGCCTGTTTTTCTTCCTGTTTACAAAAGAAGAAGAAAAGTAAACCCTAATGATAAAAAAGTACGAGTAGACTTTGTAGACGAAGTAGGTGATTCTTGGGAAGAATATGTGGTTTTTCATCATGGATTTAAATTGTGGATGACTGTAAACGGCTATGACGTTTCAAAAAACTATTCACAAGAAGAGTTGAATACCCTAGTGAAAGGATCGCCATATCATAAAGCTACGTCAAATGATGTAGACTGGTTGAGCAAAGTACAATTGCAAGGTGCTGTTCAAAAATGGGTTGATCATTCCATCAGTGTAACCATTAATTTACCTAACGATGCTACTGAAGAACTGGTCGGGCAATTATACCTAGAAGCTTGGGAAGCTGGCTGTAAAGGGGTGACCGTATATCGTGACGGATCACGCTCTGGAGTACTCCTGTCAAACGAAACAAAAGAAGAAGCAGCAGAACCTAATGGTGCCTTTTCAACAAAAAGGCCAGAAGTTTTAGAAGCAGATGTTGTGCGACTTCAGAATAATAAAGAAAAATGGATTGCATTTATAGGCCTAATGGATAACAAGCCTTATGAAATTTTTACAGGAATGACCGACGATGAAGACGGTATTTTAATTCCTCGATGGATAACCAGCGGCTTGATTATTAAAAATAGAAATGAAGACGGTACTTCTCGTTATGACTTTCAATACCAAAACAAAAGAGGTTACAAAACAACGATTGAAGGTTTGTCGCATAAATTTAATCCTGAATTTTGGAATTATGCAAAACTAATCTCAAGCACCCTAAGACATGGCATGCCGATTGAAAAAGTAGTAGATTTAATTAATAGCTTGCAGTTAGATGGGGCGTCTATAAACACCTGGAAAAATGGCGTAGCAAGAGCTTTAAAACGCTATGTTGCCGATGGCACTGAAGCAAAAGGCCAGCACTGTGAAAATTGTAACTCTACCCACTTAATTTATCAAGAAGGGTGCCTAACCTGTAAAGATTGTGGCTCTTCGAAATGTGGTTAAACAACACTCCCTTGATTTTAAATGCTAACCGCCCCAATTAGTCCCGAAATTTGGAAACTAATTGGGGCTCCCTTAGCGTAATTTCAAGTGTAAGTTTATAAGAGTTTACAATTGATTATTGGTATTATAAAAGATTTCTAAGTACTTTAGACATTCCCTAATTAAATAGCATGAAAAAAGTATTTTGTGTCGGTGAACTTCTAATCGATTTTGTTGCTGAAAAGCAAGGCAGTGATCTTTCTAAAGCAAAAGAATTTACAAAAAAAGCGGGTGGTGCCCCTGCAAATGTTGCGTGTGCTATAGGGCGATTAGGTGGCGCAAGTTCTTTTATTGGTTGTGTAGGCGATGATCCTTTTGGAAATTTTTTAGCAGGTATTTTAGATCAAATTAAGGTCGATATTTCATTCTTACAACGCTCTAAAATCTTTACTAGCCTCGCTTTCGTTTCCTTAGCAGAAGATGGGGAACGCGATTTTGTTTTTAGCCGAGGAGCCGATAAAGAATTAGGCTATGACAAAACATTAAAAAATAATTTTAAAAATAACATGCTGCATTTAGGTGCTGCAACTTCATTTTTAGGAGGTACGCTTGAAGACACCTATTCACGTTATTTTCGAGATGCCATTCAGGCACAAAGCTTTATAAGTTTTGATCCAAATTATAGGCTTGATTTATGGAAAAATAATGAAGCTACTTTTATAAAGAAATGTTTACCTTTTATTGAAAACTCACATTTATGTAAGTTTAGTGCTGAAGAAGCGCAACTTATTTCTGGAAAAGAAAACCTAGAAGAAGCTTGCGATAAATTGCATCAAGTAGGCACCCAAATTATTACCATAACCCTAGGTGCTGGAGGCACCTTATTAAGCACGCCAAATAGCAAAAAAATAATCCCCAGTATAAAAGTTTCTCCAGTAGATACAACCGGCGCAGGGGATGCTTTTATTGGTTGCTTATTATATCAAGTTTCAAAATTACCCATCTTAGATGCCATTTTTGAGGACAAAAATATCCTAGAAAATATGGTGCTTTTAGCCAATAAAGCGGGTGCTATTACCACTACAAATTATGGCGCTATTGAATCTTTACCCACTTTAAGTCAATTAGAATCTTAGTGCTATGAATCAAAATTCGTTACACCAACTGTTAGGAAAATCTAAATTTAAAAATTTAGATAAAGCCGCTTTAGACGATCTTTTTGAGTTGCGATTAGCCACCAACAGCACACTGATAAAAGACCTGTTTTTTTCTTTATATCCTGAGGAAAACCATACAGCAGACTTTAAAAAACTACTCTCTTTATTGCCGCAACTCTTTAAAAACAGACCCATTGATTTAAAAAAACAAGATATAGAACGACTGCAAAAAGGAACTTGGTATCAATCTGAAAAAATAGTTGGTATGCAATTGTATGTAGATCATTTTAACAAAGATATTAATGGTCTTTCTGAAAAACTAAATTACTTTGAATCCTTAGGTGTTAACTTTTTACACCTAATGCCAATTACTACAAGGCCTAAAGCAGAAAATGATGGCGGTTATGCCGTAAACAGCTATACGGAGGTTGATAAAAAATATGGCACAAAAAACGATTTACTGAATCTTACCAAAAAACTACGTGAAAAAAGTATGTTTCTCATGCTAGATTTTGTGGTAAACCATACTTCTGACGAATTTTCTTGGGCTAAAAAGGCTCAAAAGGGCGATTTAAAATACCAAAACTACTATTATACCTATCCTGACCGTAAGATTCCTGATGCCTTTGAACGGTCACTTCCAGAAGTTTTCCCTACCTCATCACCAGGCAACTTTACCTATAATCACGACATGCAAAAATGGGTCATGACCGTTTTTAATTCGTACCAATGGGATTTAAATTATAGCAATCCTGAGGTATTTTATGAAATGCTGACCAAGCTTATAAAACTTGCTGATTTAGGGGTAGATGTCATTCGATTTGATGCTTTGGCCTTTCTTTGGAAGAAAATAGGTACGGACTCTCAAAACTTACCCGAGGCACATGCCTTAATAAGTTTATTTAGAATGTGCCTCCAAATAGTTGCCCCTGGCGTCATTCTTTTAGCAGAAGCCATCGTTTCACCTTACGAAATCATAAAGTATTTTGGAGAAAAGCAGTACAAAGGAAATGAATGTGAAGTAGCCTACAACGCTACCTTAATGGCCTTATTATGGGAAGCCATTGCCACTACAAAAACACAGTTATTGTATAGAAGTCTGCAGCATTTACCTAAAAAACCAAAGAGCGCTACATGGATAAATTACATTCGATGCCATGATGACATCGGTTTAGGTTTTGAAGATCAGGAGGTGTACAACCTAGGTCTTGATGCGCAACAACACCGCTTATTTTTACTAAATTATTACACTCAAAAATTAAGCTGGTCGCAAGCAAGAGGCGAAATGTTTATGTACAACCCCAAAACTGGAGATGGCAGAATTACAGGGAGTGCCGCCTCATTATTGGGCTTAGAAGCTGCAATAGCTAAAAATAACCCTGAAGACATAACAACGGCCATCAAAAAAATAAAAATGATGCATGGCATTATTTTGGCCTATGGTGGCATTCCTTTAATTTACGCGGGAGATGAAATTGGCACCCTCAATGACTATTCTTATAAAAATGACCCTAGTAAAAAACAAGACAGCCGTTGGGTAAACAGACCACAACAAAATTGGGCTATTATCGCAGATTTAGAAAAGAAAAAAACACCAGAATCTGACATCTATTATACCCTAAAAAATTTAATAGAAATTCGTAAAAATAATCCGGTATTTGCAGATCATAACAATTTTAGACTGCACCAAAACGAAAATCCTCATCTTTTAATTTTTGAACGATACGCTGAAAAAGAGCGTATTTTGATTATTTGCAATTTTGATACGCATCCGCAAAGCATTGATAAATCTTGGTTAGACCACATCGAATTTTGGATCACTGACGAAACGATAAATCTAATTAGTCACGAAAACCTAGTGCTTAAAAATAATACTTTAAAGCTTGAAGCTTATGACACCTATTGGCTAAGTAATAAAACTTAGGTAGCTCATCTGTATGTTTTTAAAATGTAGAATTTGAATTTAAAGCAAAGGCAAACCTAAATTTTAGCATACCCCTAGGATATTCTCTATTTTCAATACATGTATACCTTAGGTGTGTCAAAGAGGGTAAGTCAAAGAGTACAGAACAGGCTCGTGTTTTTTTTGAAGAAATTTAAAAATCAACTATACTTCACTTTTCTTAAAATTCGCATAGAATCCTTAAAAGCTTGATATACTTTGGCATGATGCGCTTTTAATAAGGGGCCAGCATGTTCTAATTGGTCTTTAGCTTCTTCAAAACCATTTAAATAACAAATAAGGTAGGTTGCTGGTAAATTAGTTACATCTATTAGTTCTGAGGGTGATAGTCTTGATTTGTTTTCAAGTTTTTTTAATACAGAATTATTAGCATTGTAAATATGATGTAGTACTTTTTTATCAAACTGAGGGGCTTCAAACAACAACTCACTTTTTATTAGATAGGTGCCATTGGCTTCAAAAGTAATCACTACTTTTTCTAAAGGATAGTACTGTTGTTGCCCACCAAGTCCTAGTTGCACATATTCTACGGTGCTAAATGAATCGTCATCTATGCTTATAATAATTTCATCTAACGCAGAGTAAAAAAGTTTTACTTGTTCATTAATTAACTCAATATCTACACGAGAATAATAAGTTTCGTTGGCTACCTTTTTTTTATGTCCCGCCCAACAGATGACAAATTGTTCTTTAAAAACTTTATAATTACTCGTTAAATCTTTATGTCTATGATTAATAAAGTCGATAACACCGTCTAAGGTGAGCTCAATATTGTTGCGTGCATGAAGCTCAATAGTCGCAACGGCTTCAGAATTTAAATCTTTTAATTCAACGTTGTATGCTTTAGGTAAACTAATGCTCCCTTCTCTAAAAAAGACAGATCCGCCATAGTATTTCCATATATTCTTTTTAAGAGAACATATTTTTCCATTAGATTTTATGGTGACTAAACCCACTACCTTGCCTTCTGGCAAATGAGGAAATGGGATGTTTTCGTAAGCAATTAAGGGAGGGTTTTCTAGATAGGCATTTACTAGATTTTGTATTTTACTATCATCAAAAAAATCAACACCAACAATTTTATTATCCTCGTCCTCAACGCCAATAACGATGAACGAATTATTACTTGGATTGCTGTTCGCTAGAGCACAAACATGTTTTAAAAACTTGGCCTTACCCTCCCTCCGACCTATATCTATAAAACGCTTTTTATCATAAAAACTATTCTCGTCATTATGGGCTAGAAGATTTTTTACAAGTAAGCGTTTATTAATCATGAGTTCCTCTTCAAAATAGTGGAACTCGCTTGGGCAGTGGGCATCACAATTAAATCAGCAATATTTACATGATAAGGTCGGGTGACTACAAAATGAATAATATCCGCAATATCCTCTGGCTTTAAGGGCTGAAAACCTTGGTATACATTTTCTGCTCGAGAGGTATCGCCTTTAAAGCGCACGTCGCTGAACTCTGTTTCTACCAAGCCAGGATTAACCGCACCGACACGAATTCCGTAAGGGTTTAAATCAATCCGCATCCCTTGATTAATAGCATCAACGGCGTGTTTACTGGCGCAGTATACATTTCCTTTTGGGTAGACTTCTTTTCCTGCTGTTGAGCCAATATTGATAATATGCCCTGATTTTTTGGCAATCATTTTAGGGATAATAGCTTTAGAAACGTACAATAAGCCTTTTACATTAATATCTAACATGGCATCCCAATCATCAGTGCTCCCTTCATCGATAGTATCTAAACCGTGTGCATTCCCTGCATTATTGACTAAAATATCAATATCAGAAAAAGCTTCTGGTAAGGAATTTATAGCATCAAAAACATCCGACTTATTGCGGACATCAAAAGTTAAAGTGTGTACTCTTGTTTGTTTACTCAATTCGTTTTTTAAAATATCAAGTCGATCTTGCCTTCTGCCACATAGTACTAAATCTATTCCGTTGGCAGCAAACAAAATGGCTGTCGATTTTCCGATGCCACTAGTGGCTCCTGTAATAAAAGCTATAGGATTTTTAATTGTCATGTTTTTAATTTTTTACCACTGCTGTGGATCTTTTTTTAAATAAATTTGATCGTAAAGGTTAAAAAGCCATCGTGCTATTTTATGCCACCTCATGCCCATTGCTAGCTTCTAAAAACAGAAACCAATCTTGTAGGTCTAAATTTAATTGTAGTGCTTTTACACTAGCTGCCAAACGTTTAGGGTCAGTGGTACCTACCACTGGAAAAATTTTAGAGGGATGTTTTAAAATCCATGCTAATAGTAATTGACCTTCAGTGGCATTATATTTTTGCTTTAATACGGTTAAAATTTTTTTAATTCGTTTTGTTCGTGCCGTATTTTCGTTAAAATAACTACCTAATGGACTCCAGGCCATGGCCATTCGATGATGGGCGATACAATCATCTAAAGTGCCATCATACATCACATGATTAGCCGTTAATGAGTATTCTATTTGATTTGCTGCCACCGGAATTACCGTTTCTAAGAGGGCTATCTGTGAAGGTGTAAAATTCGATACCCCAAATTTTTTGATTTTACCACTATCCTTAAGAGTCAATATCGCCTCAGCAATTTCATCAGGTTGCATTAACGGACTCGGCCTATGGAGCAGAAAAACATCTAAATAATCGGTGTGAAGCTTTTTAAGGGATTGCTCAGCGGACCAAATAATATAGGCCTTATCATACTGATAGTGCTTTACTACATTTTGTCTGCCAGAAGTCATTTGAATACCACATTTACTTATAAATTGAGCTTTTGTTCTATCAATTTTAGACTCTAAAAATGCGTTGCCAAAATTAGCTTCATTGGTATAATCCCCGTAAATATCAGCATGATCAAAAGTAGTAATTCCTAAACTTAAACAATGCTCAAATAAAGCTGCCATTTGTGTGCTGGAGAGCTTTTTCCCCCAACTTCCCCAAGTCATAGTTCCCGCAATAATTTTCGAATAATTTGTAAGATTTCCCATAGGAATGTGAAATTATAAAATAAATCCCTTAAAAGCTTCATAAATGTTTGGCTTAATATCATTTTTTAACCAATTGTTAACAGCGGTTATCTAAATAAATTTTCAATTTGCGTATCAATTTATTAGCTTGTCCAACTAAATAAAAAATATGGAAGAAAATACTTCAATCGATATTAGTGCTATCAACGAAAAAATTGCTCAAGAAAGTGCTTTTATAGATTTATTAATGTTAGAGATGAACAAAGTTATAGTTGGTCAAAAACATATGGTTGAACGCCTCTTAATTGGCTTGCTTGGTCAAGGTCACATTCTTTTAGAAGGGGTTCCTGGTTTAGCCAAGACTCTAGCTATAAATACACTAGCAAAAGCAGTGAAGGGAAGCTTTAGTAGAATTCAGTTTACACCCGATTTATTACCAGCAGATGTTGTGGGTACCATGATTTTTAATATGAAAGAAAATGACTTTTCTATTAAAAAGGGACCCATATTCGCCAACTTCGTGTTAGCCGATGAAATTAATAGAGCCCCAGCTAAAGTACAATCTGCATTGTTAGAAGCGATGCAAGAAAAGCAAGTAACCATTGGAGACGAAACTTTTATTTTAGATAAACCTTTTTTGGTGATGGCCACTCAAAACCCCATAGAACAAGAAGGTACATACCCATTACCAGAAGCACAGATAGATCGTTTTATGCTGAAAACGGTGATTGATTATCCTAAAATGAACGAGGAACAATTAATTATGCGCCAAAACCTTACTGGGAGTTACGATCAAGTAAGACCTGTCGTTTCTACAGCACAAATCTTGAGTGCTCAAAAAGCAGTGAGAGAAGTGTACATGGATGAAAAAATTGAAAAATATATTCTTGATATTATTTTTGCAACACGTTATCCTGAAAAATATAAATTGGCAGATTTAAAACCCTTGATAAGCTTTGGAGCTTCTCCAAGAGGTAGTATTAACTTAGCAAGTGCTGCCAAATGTTATGCGTTTATCAAAAGAAGGGGCTATGTGGTTCCTGAAGATGTACGTGCCGTTGTTCACGATGTTTTAAGACATAGGGTAGGCTTAACCTATGAAGCAGAGGCAGAAAATATAAGCTCAGTAGAAATCATCAATAAAATTGTAAACGAGATTGAAGTACCCTAACCAGTTGGCAGTTACAGTTGGCAGTGTTCTCGAAACTAAGAAGCGCTCTAACTGAAAACTAATTACTGTTTACTGAAAACTGTTTACTAAGTTAAGATGAATACTAAAGAGTTACTTAAAAAAGTTCGTAAAATTGAAATAAAGACACGTCGACTGTCTGACCATATTTTTGGTGGAGAATATCACTCAACCTTTAAGGGTCGGGGTATGACGTTTAGCGAAGTCCGGCAATATCAGTTTGGTGATGATGTACGAGCTATTGACTGGAACGTTACCGCACGCTATAACGAACCCTACATAAAAGTCTTTGAAGAAGAGCGCGAACTCACTATGATGCTTATGGTTGATGTGAGTGGCTCTGAACTTTTTGGTACTTCGAATCAATTTAAAAACGAAATAATTACGGAAATATCGGCTACATTGTCATTTTCTGCCATGCAGAATAACGATAAAATAGGCTTAATTCTTTTTTCCGATCAAATAGAGTTATTTATTCCTCCTAAAAAAGGAAAAAGTCACGTGCTACGGATTATAAGGGAGTTGATTGAGTTTAAACCGGAAAGTAAAAAAACAGATTTAAGCGTCGCCTTAAAATATTTATCCAATGTGATAAAAAAGAGAGCTATTGTTTTTGTACTCTCCGATTTTATTAGCGATGATTACCTACAAACCCTGAGAATTACAGGGAAAAAGCACGATGTAACAGGTATTCGTGTGTATGACGAGCGTGAAGAAAGCATTCCTAATCTCGGTATGGTACAAATGCAAGATGCTGAAACAGGACAAATACAATTAGTGAACACGCAATCTAAAAAGGTACGCCTCAATTATGGTAAATTTTACCACGAAAGAGTAACGTATTTTGAAAATACATTCTCTAAATCGGGTTGTGGCGTTTTAAGTTGTCGTGTGGATGAAAGTTATGTGAAAAAGCTATTAAGTTATTTTAAAAGGCGATAATCAGTTTCTTTATTAGAGACTGGCACAGGTTAATACTAAAAATATTAAAATAGAATGCTTAGCCTTAGGTGTTAAGCAAAGAATAAAATGAAGACAAAAATTTGGAATATAGCATTTATAAAATCGTGGTTACCACGGTTTATCTTTCTATGTCTTTTTTTTATTAGTTGGTATGGTAGTTCTCAAGCTAAGCCAGTTGTACAATCGGGTGTAGATGTTACCGAAATTAAAATCGGGGAACAGGTAAAATTCACCATTAACCTTAGTGTTGAACCAAATGATCAGGTTATTTTTCCAGAAGGACAAACCTTTGCTCCTTTAGAAATGGTAGAGTCTTTTGCCACTGATACCCTTCGAGAAAATTCAAAATTAATACTCTTAAAAAAATACGCACTAACGCAATTTGATTCTGGCAGCTATACCATACCTCCACAAAAAATTTTAATAAATGAAAAAATAGTCACCACTGATTCGTTAAAAATCTATGTGAATACGGTACCCGTTGATACCATTGCTCAAAAATTATATGATATTAAAGGCCTTATCAATGTGGACAAAAGCTCGGATATTCCTTGGCTTTTAATTCTTGGGATACTTTTAGGAGTTATCTTCATAATAGGCTTATTATATTGGTTTGTTTGGCGTAAAAAGAAATTAACCGAGGAAGAAAAAGTAGCACTTTTAGCACCTTACGATAGAGCTATGTTAGAGCTAAAAAAATTGGAGACTTCCAAATATTTGATTCAAGATCAGTACAAAGCCTATTATTCTGAGTTAACCGATATTGTGCGTTCTTATTTAGAAGAAGATGTTCATATTTCAGCACTAGAAAGTACTACCGATCAGCTCATTGAAAAGCTCGAAATGCTTAAAGATGCTGGTAATTTAAAGTTAGATGACCAAACCATAAGTCAATTTAAAAAAATATTACAAACCTCAGATTTAGTAAAATTTGCCAAGTCTAAACCTTCTAGCTCCGTAGCAGAAGAGGATCGTAAGGCTATTGAACATATTGTTACCAAAACCAAGGATGCTATTCCGCCTCCTACTGAGGAAGAATTATTATTACGTGAAGAATATTTAGAGGAACTAGAACGTAAAAATCACCGTAGAAAAATTGTCATTAGTGCAATAACCGCTGCTGCCGTACTTTTAATTGGTGTTGGAGTCGTGGTGAAACACTATGGTTTTACCTATGTGAAAGATACGTTTCTAGGACACCCGACCAAAGAACTATTGGAAGAAAAAGAATGGATAACCAGTGCTTATGGTGCTCCTCCCATCAGCATAGAAACTCCTAAAGTTTTATTACGACAAGAAGTAAAATTACCACCTGAATTACAAAAAAATATTAAGGAAGTTCAGATTTTTGGTTATCGAAGTGCCATAGGTCTATTTTCTATTGGTGTCACCTCAACAACCCTAACGCAACCAGAAGAGGTAGATTTACAACAGTCGGTAGATTTCTTTATCAAGAATTTAGAAAATCAAGGGGCTAAAAATATTGTTACCAAAACCGATGAATTTACTACTATTGGGGGGGTAAAAGGAGTGAAAATATATGGTTCTGGAAAATTTGTAGTGCCCGAATCTAAAGAATTAGTCAATGGAAAGTATACTATTTTAAGCTTTGGAGGTAAAGGATTTCAACAACAGGTTATTCTAACATGGCTAGATGACGATGTGTACGCTGATCAAATTGTAGAACGGATTTTAAGTACCGTTGATGTAAAAACAGAATTATAAATGTTTGAAAATATAGAATTTGCTAATCCGCAGTTTTTTTGGTTGTTTTTATTACTTCCAATAGCGCTGCTATGGTATTTTTTAAAACGTAAAGAACAAATTGCTTCTTTAAAAATTTCAACAATTAAAGGTTTTTCAACGCGTAGTTTTTTGCCTAAATTAAAACCTTTACTTTTTATTTTAAGACTTTTAGCTCTAGCGGCCATCATTACCGCTTTAGCCAGACCACAAACCACAGAAGTTTCTACAAAAACAAAAACCACTAAGGGAATTGATATTGTAATGGCTATTGATGTATCCTCAAGTATGCTTGCGCGAGATCTAAAACCAAATAGATTATCAGCCTTGAAAAAAGTTGCCGCCGATTTTATTACCAAGAGGCCTAATGACCGAATTGGATTGGTGGTCTATGCCGGAGAAAGTTATACAAAAACACCCATCACTAGCGATAAAGGCATCATTTTAAACTCTTTAAAAGAAGTAACTTATGGCACCTTAGAAGATGGTACAGCGATTGGTATGGGCTTAGCTACATCCGTAAACCGACTTAAAGAAAGTAAAGCCTTAAGTAAAATCATTATCCTATTAACAGATGGTGAAAACAATATGGGTTTTATTGAACCACAAACAGCTGCGGAATTAGCGGTAGAATATGGTATCAAAACCTATACGATTGGTCTTGGAACTAACGGGAACGCCTTATCCCCCATTGCGTATAACAGTGACGGTACATTTAGGTACGGGATGATGCCTGTAAAAATAGATGAAGATTTGTTAACCGCTATCGCAGAGGCCACTGGTGGTGCTTATTTTAGGGCAACCGATAATAATAGTTTAGAAGCTATTTACGATGAAATAAATAAATTAGAAAAAACAGAAATAGATGAATTTAAATATACTAATTATGAAGAAAAATATCGGCCTTGGTTACTCCTAGCGGGTATTTTACTTTTGTTTGAATGGCTATTTAGAAACACCCTTTTTAGAAGTTTTATATAAAGAATGATTCAGTTAGAAGAAAAAATATATTTTTATTTATTATTTATCCTACCAATTTTGGTGGTGCTCTTTGTTGTTTTACAATTTTGGAAAAAAAGAACTCAAAAGAAATTTGGAGATCTAGACCTTCTTAAAAGAGTAACTCCTGATAAATCAATTTTTAAATCGAGTTTTAAACTCTTGCTTTTCTTACTAGGCCTATCACTATTGATTGTGGGATTGGTAAATCCAAAAATTGGGACCAAACTTGAAACTGTGAAAAGAGAAGGTGTCGATATTGTGTTTGCGCTAGATGTCTCAAAAAGTATGCTTGCCGAAGATATTGCTCCAAACAGATTGGAAAAAGGAAAGCGTTTAGTCTCAGAAATTATCAATCAGTTGGGAAGTGACCGTATTGGTATTATTGCCTATGCTGCACAAGCGTACCCACAATTACCAATTACGACCGATTATGGTGCGGCCAAAATGTTTTTACAAAGCATGAACACGGATATGCTATCTTCACAAGGTACAGCAATTAATCAAGCCATAGATTTAGCATCGACCTATTATGACGATGATCAGCAAACCAATAGGGTATTATTTATTATATCAGACGGTGAAGATCATGGTGAAGGTTCAACCGAAAATGAAGTTGAAAAAGCAGTCGATGAAGGTATTAAAATTTTTACTATTGGTGTTGGTAAAACAAAAGGGGCTCCCATTCCTATAAAAAGAAATGGCGTTGTTGAAAGTCTTAAAAAAGATATGAATGGTGATGTAGTCATCACAAAACTAAACGAAGAAATATTACAAGAAATTGCAGATCAAGGCAATGGAGCCTATATTAACGGAGAGAATACCACAGAAGCTGTTGAGACGATAAAGGAAATTCTTAACCAAATGGATAAAAAAGAATTTGAAGCCAAGCAATTCGCAGAATATAAAGATCAATTTCAATGGTTTGTTGCCGCTGGTTTTTTATTGTTCTTTTTAGATATGTTTGTTTTAGATCGAAAAACAAAATGGTTAAGAAAATTGAATTTATTTAACGAAAATAAAAATAATTAAAAATAAAGCTGCGGTTGACATTTCAGTACTTAAGGTTACTCATGGAGACCGTTTTAAAATAAAATATTTATTAGAGTCATGTGCTTATTTAATTCATTAGAAAAATATCCCAGTACGACTAAACATAAAATTTAAAAAGATGAAACATGTAGTTTATTTAGTATTTCTTTTTGTAAGTCTTGTGAATGCTCAAGACGAGGATAAAGAGAAGCAGAAATTGAAAAATCTTCAAGCATCTAAAAATTATACTTGGGAAGCCAACAAGGCACTCGCTGAAAAAGACTTTGTGAATGCAGAAGCAGATTATAGAAAAGCCATTTCAAAAAGTTCTGAAAATGCTGCAGCCCCCTATAATTTGGGAAACGCTTATTATACCAAAGAAACGTTTGGAGAAGCTTTTTCACGATTTAAACAAGCTGGAGAATTAGCGACTAGTAAAGAAGACAAGCATAAAGCATACCACAATATGGGTAATGTTTTTATGAAAGAAAAGCAATATGAAAAAGCTGTGGAAGGCTACAAGCAAGCTTTAAGAAACGATCCTACGGATGAAGAAACTCGTTATAACTTAGCCTTAGCACAAGAAATGCTAAAAAAACAGCAAGACGAGGACAAAAAAAATCAGGATCAAGACGAAGAAAAGAAAGACGATAAGAAAGACGAAGACGAGGAAAAAAAAGAAGGCGATAATAAAGAAGACCAAGGAGACGATCAGAAAAAAGAGGGAGACGAAGGCGATAAGGAAGATAAAAAAGATAAAGAGGGAGAAGGCGACAAAAAAGAAGATAATAAAAAGCCTAATAAAGGCGACAAGCCACAGGATCAAAAAGAGCAACCACAGCAAAGGCCCAGTCAGTTGTCACCTCAGCAAGTACAAAACCTCTTAGAAGCCATGCAAAACGAAGAGAAAAAAGTACAAGAAAAAATGGATGCCAAAAAAGTAAAAGGTGTGAAAACCAAAAATGAAAAGGATTGGTAATGCAGCAAAAGATTAAAAATACTGTGGCTTTGGTGGGCTTATTGTTTTTCGCTTTTATTTTAAAAGCACAAGACGATGACGCCGTTACTTTCGATATGGCGGTCAGCAAAGAAAAGCTTGGTATAAATGAAAGATTACGCATAGATTTTACCATGAATAAGGATGGTGATAATTTTTCGCCTCCTGATTTTGAAGGCTTTAGAGTTATTATGGGACCTGGACAATCGACCAGAAACTCTTGGATTAACGGCGTTCGAACGTTTTCAAGAACCTATTCGTATACCTTAGCGCCTACGGAGCGTGGTAAGTTTACGATTGGGCAAGCTAGTATTACAATTGATGGAAAAATATATAAATCACTTACCAAAGTCATCGAGATAACAGCCGCGGTCGATGATCCTAATGCCCCACCAACCGCAGCCTCTGTTGCAGATGACAACTTGTATTTGGTAGCGGAAGTATCAAAGGCAAACCCGTACTTAAATGAAGCCGTGACTGTGATCTATAAGTTGTATGTAGGCAACATCAACGTCACTAATTTTAGACCCCTTGATAACCCAACCTATAATAATTTTTGGAGTCAAGATATGCCTGTTAAACAGTACAATGCTCAAGATGGCACGTATGACGGTAAGCCATTCAGGTATGTTGTTTTAAAAAGAGTAGTGCTTTATCCGCAAAAAACAGGTGAATTAGACCTTGAGCCTTTATCTTTAGATGTCTCGGTTGAAGTTCCTAGCAGTAGACGCGACTTTTTTGGTCGCCCACTATATACCTCAACAAACAAAACTGTATCTGCAGGTAGAAGATCCATTAACGTTAAAGAATTGCCCACTCTTGGTAAACCTGAAAATTTCAGTGGTGCTGTTGGGGAATTTGATTTTTCGGTAACGACTAGCAAAACGGCGTTAAATGCTTCAGAATCATTACAAGCCTCAGTAAAAATTAGCGGTGCTGGAAATTTAAAGCTTTTTCAACTTCCTGAACCTAATTTTCCAAGTTCACTAGAAGTTTACGAACCTGAATTTGAGGAGAATGTCAGAACAAACTTAAGCGGCATGGAAGGTACGGTTTCAAATAATTATACCATAATACCTAGTTTCAAAGGAAAATATCCAATTCCAAGTATTTCCTTTAGTTATTTTAATCCAAAAACGGAGGAGTATTCAACGCTAAACTCTGATGAATTATTAATCAATGTTCTGGAAGGTCCCTCAAGTGGAAATGCGGCGTCGAGTACACTAAATACTAATAAACAGTCTGTAGTGGCTACGGGAGACCAATTTCAATTCATTTCATTAAATACCACGTTGATACCTTTAAATGATACCTATTTTTTTGGTTCTAGATCCTACTTTTTATGGTTACTACTGCCCCTTTTATTAATTCCAGTGACCATATTATTTGGCAAAAAAAGACAGGCAATTGCAAGCGATATAGAAGGAAATAAAATTAAAAAAGCAAATAGGTTAGCTAAAAAGTATTTGTTTGCTGCTAAAAAAACTTTAGGCAATAAAGAATTGTTTTACGTGGCTTTAGAGAAGGCTTTGCATAACTATCTGAAAGCAAAATTAAAGATTGAAACTTCTGAGTTTAGTAAGGACAAAATAATAGAGCTTTTATCAGAAAAGAATGTTGACACAAATACTTCGGAAGGTTTTATAGCATTGCTCAAAAACTGTGAAATGGCACGTTATAGTCCCTTTTCAGAGGTACAAATGCAAGAAGATTATACCAAAGCTAGTGAAGTTATAACTGCAATGGATAAACAATTATAGTACACTACTATCTAGGATTTAAAATTTACATAAGGTGAAAAATCTACATTATATACTTATTCTATGTGTTAGCTTTTGCAGTTTTGCACAAAACAATACGCTTTTTGAAAAGGGCAATAAAGCCTACAACGAAGGCTCGTATGAACAGGCAGCTAGTCTCTATCAAAACATTCTTGATCAAGGAGAGCATTCTGCTGAGCTTTATTTTAATTTGGGTAATACCTATTATAAGTTAAACCAAATAGCACCAAGCATTTACAATTACGAAAAGGCTCTTTTATTAAAGCCTAATGATACCGAAATAAAAAATAATTTAGCCTTTGCTCAAAACATGACTCTTGATGCTATTGAGGTACTACCTGAAACAGGGTTGTCAAGACTGTATCGCAACATAACGTCAAAACTATCCTTTGACGAGTGGGCCTATTTAAGTATTATATGTATGTTTCTTTTTGTTGTAGGCTATATTTTGTATTATTTTCTGAACTATGCTACCCAAAAAAGAATTTCTTTCATCACTAGTTTTGTGTTTCTTTTTATTGGATTAAGCCTTGTTCTCATTGCTTATCTTGAATATAATAAATATAAAAATGACCAACCTGCTATCGTTTTTGATACTGAAGTTATTATAAAATCTGAACCTAATACTAGAAGCGAAGAAACCTTTAGATTACATGAAGGCGCAAAAGTAAACGTCGAAGAAACTCTTAACGAGTGGAAAAAAATAAAATTAACAGACGGTAAAACAGGATGGATTCCTTCAAAAAGCATAAAGATGCTCAAAAATTTTTAATCTTTATTTAACTTAAATATAATAGCAATACTATTATATTTGTTAATCTTATGGTTAACATTTACAAAGTTTATACATTATTATCATTTTGGCTATTCGTTTTAGCCTGCCCTACTATCATAACTTTCTTAGATAATGATATAAAAATTGTTGTGACCAATTTGAATGAAGAAGAAAATCAGGAACAACAACTTGGAAAAAAAATTAAAGAAGTAGCCAAATATATAGCGTATGACTTTTATACTTCTTCCTATTTAATTGCACAAAAAAATCTAACTTACGTAGACTGTTCTCTACTGCAAAACTCGCAGTATGCAGCAAAAATCATTCTTCCTCCTCCCGAGCAAACTTTATAATTTTTTTAGGAAAATAGTATAAAGTATTCATCTGTCTTTGTTTTTAAAATACAAAGGCAAAAATCATTTTATTTAGTATGTTTAAAAATTTAAAAAGCGACTTGCCCGCAAGTATTGTCGTGTTTTTCGTCGCACTACCTTTATGCTTAGGTATTGCACTAGCCAGTGGGGCTCCTCTCTTCTCTGGTTTAATTGCTGGAATTATAGGAGGAATAGTTGTTGGGGGATTAAGTGGCTCGAAGATTGGTGTCAGTGGTCCGGCTGCAGGCTTAGCAGCCATAGTATTAACTGCTATAGGGGCGCTAGGTGGTTATGAAAATTTCTTGGTGGCCGTCGTATTAGGTGGTATTATTCAACTCGTCTTTGGAATATTAAAGGCAGGTGTTATTGGGTACTATTTCCCTTCTTCAGTAATTAAAGGTATGTTAACCGGAATAGGCCTTATTATCATTTTAAAACAAATCCCTAACTTTTTTGGTTATGACGAGGAATCTGCCTGGGATTTAGAATTTTTTGAAATTGATGGGGGAAATACTTTTTCGGAACTATTTAGTATCATAGGTAATATACAGCCCGGACCAGCTTTAATTGGGATTATTAGTCTATTACTAATCATACTTTGGGATAAAGTATTGAGCAAAAAATCTAAACTATTTGAATTAATTCAAGGTCCCTTTGTTGTAGTGGTTCTAGGTATTGTGTTTTTTATCCTTACGAAAGATCACCACATTCTTTCGATCGGTGCAAACCACATGGTTAGTGTTCCTATACCTACTGACGCCTCTGATTTTATAAATCAATTTAGTTTCCCAAATTTTTCTGCAATTACAAATGTTGAAGTTTGGGTGACTGCCTTCACCATTGCATTAGTAGCAAGTTTGGAGACTTTATTATGCGTGGAAGCTTCTGATAAGATTGACCCTGATAAAAATGTAACGCCGACCAATAGAGAATTATTAGCTCAAGGAACTGGTAATATAATTTCTGGTTTAATTGGTGGATTACCCATTACCCAAGTTATTGTCAGAAGTTCTGCTAATGTACAATCGGGAGGAAAAAGTAAATTATCCACTATTTTACATGGCTTTTTACTATTAATATCGGTTATTTTAATTCCTAAACTACTGAACATGATACCGTTATCAGTTTTGGCGGCTATTCTTTTAGTGGTGGGCTATAAATTGGCTAAACCCACTTTATTTAAAAAGATGTATGCGCTCGGTTGGAAACAATGGGTCCCCTTTATTGTAACGGTGGTAGGTATTGTATTTACGGATCTACTTTTTGGAATTGGTTTAGGATTAGGGGTTGGTATCATCGTGATATTATTAAAAAGTTACCAAAATTCGCACTTCCTAAATATCGAAGACAACAGTAATGGAAAGCATAAAATAAAAATGACACTAGCAGAAGAAGTAACCTTTTTCAATAAAGGAGCCATTCTAAAAGAATTAGAGAGCTTGCCAAGAGACACCTATTTAGAGATCGATTTAATTAACACTAGGTATTTAGATAATGATATTATTGAAATTCTAGAAGACTTTATATTCAAGGCAAAAGAACGAAACATAGATTTAAAATTAGTTTCTAAACGAGGGGTAGTTGAAAATCCATCAAGTTTTATTGAATTCTTTAATGAAAAACCAAAATCGAACTTAAGTTTAAGTTAAACACTATGAAAAATAATAAATATAAAATACTGGTCCTTTCAGACTTAAAGGATACGACACAAAATGTATTAAAAAGCAGTATAAGTCTTGCTAAAATGGTGAATGGGGAAATTAATTTTTTCCACGTAAAAAAACCTGTAGACGTCATTAAAAGAGATAATCAATTATCTGCCATGCGCAGTCTTAATCAGGAACATACCGCGATTGAAAAAGAAATTCAATCTATACTATGGCCTATTTCGGACGCTTATAATGTTACTATCGATTATTCATTTTCGATTGGAAACTTAAAAACTGAAATAGAAGCATACCTTAAAGAGTATCAACCTGATATTGTTGTACTTGGAAAAAGAAATTCTAGAATGATTAAAATCATAGGAGATAGCATTACAAATTTTGTTCTAAATAAGTTTAATGGTGCTATTATGATGGTAGCCAACTCAAAAGATTTAGAACCAAACAAAAAGTTATCATTCGGTCTATTTAATAGCCAAGAACAAGCCTTTAATAGTGATTTTACAGAGCATTTGATATTTAATGCACAAAAACCCTTAACTTCTTTCAGCATCATTAAAAAAGGAGGCGACACCAATAAAAATAAAAGCTCTAGCGATCAAAAGGTAATAGATTACAGCTTTGAAGATAGTGCTGACGCCATAAGAAATCTTTCTAAATACCTTTCAAAAACTAAAATTGATGTTCTTTTGGTCAATAGAATGAAAAATAAGGCGGAAATGCCTACAAACCTTGTTGACGCAGATATAATTGATATTATGGACGATTTAAATATCTCGCTGTTGATAGGTAGCAAAAGTGTATCAAAAACTCTAGTCTAATGATTTAATTAAAAATAAAAATATGAATAAATTTTATGAGCAACTTTTAGAAAATAATAAAAAATGGGTTGAGTCAAAGTTAGCCTTAGATGAAGAATATTTTATCAAATTAGCTCAAGGGCAATCACCTCCTGTTTTATGGATAGGTTGTGCAGATAGTAGGGTTCCGGCTAACGAAATTATTGGCGCAAATCCTGGAGAAGTATTTGTACATCGTAATATTGCCAATATGGTAGTTCATAGTGATATGAATATGTTAAGCGTACTTGATTATGCCGTAAATGCTCTAAAGGTTCAGCACATTATTGTATGCGGACACTACGGTTGTGGAGGAGTAAAAGCTGCGATGGGAAATGATTCTATTGGATTAATCGACAATTGGGTAAGGCATATAAAAGATGTATATCGCTTTCATAAAGATGACCTTGATGCTATTAAAGATGAAAAAGAACGCTTTGACAAATTTGTTGAATTTAATGTCATTGAGCAAGTTTTCGATTTAGCTAAAACCTCGATTGTACAATCAGCTTGGAGAAAAAACCAACCTTTAAATGTACATGGCTGGGTATATGAATTGAGCAAGGGTATTGTAAAAGATTTAAATGTTAATTTTGGAAATAATTCTGAACTTGATAATGTTTACCAACTTAATATCTAATAAAAAAATAGCAGGGTAAATAGTCCTGCTTTATTACTAAGGTCATTTATAGAAATAGTACTTGTACTAAGAAAAACTTATATTACAAATAAGAACGAACATGGATTTAAAAAAAGTATTCGAAAACAACAAAACTTGGATTTCAGACAAACTTACAACAGACCCAAAGTATTTTGAAGAAATGGGAAAAGGGCAAAGTCCAGAACTGCTATATATTGGCTGTTCAGATAGTCGTGTTACTGCTGAGGATTTAATGGGGTTAGGCCCTGGAGATGTTTTTGTACATAGAAACATTGCTAACATGGTTATCAGTATTGATCTCAACGTAATGTCAGTTGTCAACTATGCCGTAGATCATCTTAAGGTAAACCATGTAGTCGTTTGTGGTCATTATGGATGCGGAGGTGTAAAAGCCGCTATGCAATCAGCTGATTTAGGTATTCTTAACCCTTGGTTGAGAAATATTCGAGATGTGTATCGCATTCATAAAGATGAATTGAGCGCCATTAAGGATGAGGATAAAAGATATGACCGTTTGGTAGAATTAAATGTAAAAGAGCAGTGTGTAAACCTCATTAAAACTGCCGCAGTTCAAAAAGCCAACAGAGATCGGAACTTAAAAGTCCATGGTTGGGTTTTCGACATTCACACAGGAAAATTAATTGATTTGAATATAGATTTTGATGGATATTTAAAAAACATCATGGAAATATATCATTTAGATTAAAAAGCACTCAAAAAATCAACACATGAAAAATCTTTTTTCAAATTTTAAAGGCGATATGTTCGGCGGTATTACTGCTGGTATTGTTGCCCTACCATTGGCTTTAGCTTTTGGCGTTAGTTCTGGTCTAGGCCCGAGCGCAGGATTATATGGCGCTATATTCATAAGTTTTTTTGCTGCCCTATTCGGCGGTACCAACACACAAATATCTGGACCAACAGCCCCCATGACGGCAGTAAGTATGGTCGTTATTGCAGGTATTGTTGCTGTTTATGATGGTAGCGTTGAGAAAGCATTGCCTGCCATCCTAACCGTTTTTTTATTAGCAGGAATTATGCAAATTGGTTTAGGTTTATTAGGCCTTGGAAAATACATACGCTACATACCTTACCCTGTAGTTTCGGGTTTTATGACCGCAATTGGGGTCATCATAATTATAACCCAAGTGCTACCTGCACTAGGGTATTATCCAAAAGAAGATGTTGATTTTGTAAATCAATTTAAACCCCAAGCGGAAGAATTAATCTTAGAAAACATCCTAAAAGAAGAAGCCGGTGAAGGTATATTAGTTCTGGAAAATTTTGAACAAACTATAAAACGCTCCGGTGAAATCACTTCTGAGGCTATAATGGACGAATCTAAGACATTAGCTGCATCAGAAGCTTCTGGGGTTATTGGTGCCATAAAAGCCATTCCGAAAGCGATTAATAACATTAATTGGTTAGAACTAGTACTCGCGTTATTTACCATTATCATCATTTATGGTTTTAAAAAAATAACCACGGCTTTGCCAAGTACCTTGGTAGCCCTACTTGTAGTTTCGGGGGTTGCTTACGGCTTTGGACTTCCTTACCGACCCATTGAAACCATTCCTGAAGGCTTTCCGATACCAAATTTAGAAATTTTTACAGCATTTAAGTTAGGTACTATTACACCCTATATTTTCACGGCTTTAACGCTGGCACTTTTGGGCGCCATAGATTCACTCTTAACATCCGTTGTAGCAGACAATATGACCAAAACAAAGCATAAGCCTAATCAAGAACTTGTAGGCCAAGGAATTGGGAACAGTATTGGTGCTATTTTTGGCGGTCTACCTGGAGCTGGTGCTACTATTAGAACCGTAGTGAATATAAATTCTGGGGGTAAAACCAAACTTTCAGGAATGATTGCCGGGATCTTGCTCTTGTTTATTTTACTCGCTTTAGGTCCGATTGCTTCTCAAATTCCAGCTGCAGTTTTAGCAGGAATTCTAATTACGGTGGGCATCAGTGTGATGGATTATAAAGGTTTAAAGGCAATTCCTAGTTTACCGAAAGACATCAGTTTTGGCCCTATAAAATTGAGTTCAGAAGTAGTCATTATGATCGTTGTCATGTTACTATCAACTTTTTGGAATTTAGTTTATGCTGTTGGTATTGGATTAGTAATCGCCTCTTTAATGTTTATGAAAAAAATGGGCGACTTAACCGCTGAACGTTCTGATGTAAAATCTTTAGAGGAAGAAACTGCATGGGACGATGAAAAAGACTTTCCTAAAAACCTAAAAGAAGAAGTTTTTGTAAAACACCTAAAGGGACCCTTGTTTTTTGGTTCTACCAGTGAATTTCAAGCGCTTGCAAACCAGATACCACAATCGGCATCGACCGTAATTATCAGGATGGATCGGATGCAATATATGGATCAATCTGGATTATATACGTTGGAAGATGTTTTGATTGATTTGAAAAAATCGAACAAAAATGTGTTATTAGTCGATGTATTGAAGCAACCTAGATATATGTTAGAACGGGTTGACGTGATACCAGATTTAATTCCAGAAGAACATATTTTTAAAAACTTTGCTGATGCTACCCAATGGATAAAACACAATATAAAAGACACCATTAAAGTTGCCGAAGTAGTTTCTTAATACAAAAACTAGAATAGCCTATAATTTTTAGTATCAATTAATGACGTAGCATGGCTAGAAAGTTTTAAATTTGTAGGCTATAGTTTACGATGGTTATGATTGATAAAATAAAAGAACATATTGCTGAAATAGAACAATTCACCGCTGATTCAAAAGAAGCACTGGAAGATTTCAGAATAAAATACCTGGGCAAAAAAGGAATTTTAAATGATTTTTTTGCTGAATTTAAAAATGTTCCTAATGATCAAAAAAAGGAATTTGGTCAGACCATTAATCAGTTAAAGACTGTTGCTGCTGATAAAATCAACAGTTTAAAGGAAGCTTTAGAAAGTAAAATAGAAGAAAAAGGAGTTTATGGAGATTTAACGCGCCCTGCAGAACCAGTTGAGCTAGGTGCGCGTCATCCCATTTCTATTGTGACCAATCAAATTATCGATATATTTTCTCGAATAGGGTTTAATGTATCTGAAGGTCCTGAAATTGAAGATGATTGGCATAATTTTACTGCGTTGAACTTACCAGAATACCATCCCGCAAGAGATATGCAAGACACGTTTTTTATTCAAACGAATCCTGACATTCTTTTACGTACCCATACTTCATCCGTACAAGTGCGGTATATGGAAAACAATAAGCCCCCAATAAGAACCATTTCTCCGGGAAGGGTATATAGAAACGAGGCTATATCATCAAGATCGCATTGTTTTTTTCATCAAATTGAAGGCTTATATATTGATAAGAACGTATCCTTTGCTGACTTGAAGCAAACCCTGCAGTTCTTTACTACGGAACTTTTTGGAAAATCTAAGATTCGATTGCGTCCGTCCTATTTTCCGTTTACAGAACCAAGTGCAGAAGTAGATGTGTATTGGGGCTTGGAAACCGAAGCTGATTATAGAATTACCAAAGGAACAGGCTGGCTAGAAATTGGTGGCTGTGGCATGGTGGATCCAAACGTACTTATTAATTGTAATATAGATCCGGAAGAATATTCTGGCTTTGCTTTTGGTGTTGGTATTGACCGTATCGCCATGTTATTGCACCAAATAACAGATATCCGCTTGCTCAGTGAAAATGATGTTCGCTTTTTAGAACAATTTAAATCGGCGCTTTAAGAAAGAATTGTAGCTATACATCCACTATTATTTTAAATCAGTTTTTGATTGGGATAAAGTATGAAGAAAGATATTGAAATACCCATTGCTCAAGACGTCATCGTTGCCGCAGTTCAAGAATGGAACGACGACAACACAACTACATCTTGGAATGCATATCTTATCAACGATAAAAACTCAGCTATTGATATGCTTATGGTCGTTTCTAAAGGCTATGATGGTGAGCGAAAAACAGCTGTGATGCGCCATAATTTAGGGCTATTAGCAGCAAAATCTTTTCGAAAAATCGAGATGCTTCACGAAGCACTTTTTACTTTAAATAACGAATTCTACGTTAGTTTTTTTGCCGATAACAAGCTGTATGAAAAGAAGTTTATCTTTAAAAAAGACACCATCCATGAACAAAACTTGAAACCAATTTCCGTGATAGAAAATGAAGGTGTTTTGGCAGAATAATTTATAATCTTTAAGCCTACCAAGTGTTAAACGGTCTTTTACTCAATTGCGAATTGTAATATTTTGTTATTCCAGAAACTTCTTCACCCAACCAACTCGGTTTTTCAAAAAATTCATTTTCATCACCTAGTTCTATTTCTGCAACCACTAGACCTTTATTATCTCCAGAAAACTCATCGACCTCTACAGTGTGTTTGCCTACCTGCACCTCATACCTAATTTTATCAATACTACCTGGCTCTGCTAATTGCAAAAGGGCTTCAGCTTCTTGAACAGCGATTTCTTTTTCCCATTCAAACCGAGAAACTCCGGTTTCATTTCCTTTGCCTTTAACCGTTAAAAAAGCCTTGTCCGCCATAATACGAACGCGAACGGTACGTTCAGGATCCGTATTTAAAAAGCCTTGAACAATTCTTTTTTTTGTTTTTGCCTGGGTTTTATACCTATCGGAAGTCACTAAAAATTTACGTTCTATTTCTATCATTTTTAAGTGCCAATTTTCTTTATTTGGTCCGATTCAATTTTAATCATTTCAAAGTGGTTATTTGCCAACCAAATCATAGCCTCTGCAATGGTTCGGGGTTCAATGCTCTTATACTTAGCTAAACTACCAAGCAGCATAAAGTTAAAAACCTTCATCACTTGCTTAAACAGCCATTCTCCTGCTCTTTTTTCAGAACGATGACCTCCAATCAAGGATGGTTGTAAAATATACGTATTTTTTATAGTCTCAGCAAGAACCGCATTTTCCATCTCGCCTTTTATTTTGTTGTAAAATACGGAGCTTTGGGGATTAGCGCCGAGGGCAGAGATAATGATCAAGGTCTTGATTTTATTTTGTTTGGCCAATTTCGCAGCAGCAACAGGAATACCAAAATCTATTTTTTTATAGGTTTCAGTATTAGGTGTCTTACTTTTCGTAGTACCTATACAGCAAAAAATAGCATCCCCCGTAAATAAAGCGCTATACTTTTCTAATTCTAAAAGATCTATTAAATGTTCTTCTATTTTTTCGTTTTCAAAACCTACCGAAGTTCTTGAGAAAAGCTTAATTTTTTCATACTGATTGTGCTTTATTAGAAGTTCTAGAAGAATACCTCCAGTTAATCCGGTCGCACCTAATAGTATGGCTGTTTTTTTTGACGCTTTCATGGTAATTTTATCTAACTTTAAAGATACAGAATTTCTTAAATTTAAAACTTCTAAAATTAATTTAACCTTGTTACTAGATTGCTAAAACTCTGAATTTATCTCATAGAAGCCTTAAATTTGCCTATGGTTCACGAGTTGCCTTTACGAAAAATTATTCATGTAGATATGGATGCCTTTTATGCCTCTGTAGAGGAACTCGATCATCCCGACTTAAGAGGTAAGGCTATTGCTGTGGGAGGCAGCGAACTGCGTGGCGTTGTAGCCGCCGCAAACTACGAAGCTCGTAAATTTGGGGTTCGGAGTGCTATGAGTAGTGTTATTGCAAAACGTAATTGTCCACAGATCATCTTTGTAAAACCAAGATTTGAACGCTATAAAGAGATTTCTCAAAAAATTCGAAAAATTTTTTATGACTATACGGATCTGGTAGAGCCTTTATCTCTAGATGAAGCGTATTTAGATGTTACTATAAATAAAAAAGGAAATCCGTCTGCTACCCTAATCGCTAAAGAAATACGCCAACGGATTTTTGATGAAGTGGGTCTTGCCGCTTCCGCCGGCATTTCGATCAATAAATTTATTGCAAAAGTCGCTAGCGATATCAACAAACCAAACGGACAAAAAACGGTTAATCCTGAAGAGGTTATTGGGTTTTTAGAACAACTAGATATTCGAAAATTTTATGGTGTTGGTAAAGTTACCGCTAAAAAAATGTATATGCTGGGTATTTTTACGGGTTTAGATTTAAAGGAAAAATCTGAGGCCTTTCTAAGTGCTAATTTTGGCAAAAGTGGCACCTATTACTACCACGTGGTGCGTGGTATTCACACCAGTCCTGTAAAACCTCACAGGATCCCAAAATCTGTTGGTGCAGAACGTACTTTTAATGAAAACTTGAGCAGTGAAATTTTCATGTTAGAACGTTTAGCACATATTGCCAAAGAATTGGAAAACCGATTATTGAAAAACAAAATTTCTGGTAAAACCATTACCCTAAAGATAAAATATAGCGATTTTACCCTGAATACCAGAAGTAAAACTTTACCCTACTATATTGCCGATCAGCATTTAATTTTAGAGGCTGCAAAAGAATTACTTTATCAAGAAAAGATGGAAAATTCTGTACGTTTGTTAGGCATATCTCTTACTAATTTAAACACCGATAAAAAATCTAAAAAGGAAGGTTCTCAAGTGGATGAAAAAATAGTTTCTGTACAATTAAAGTTTGAGTTTTAAGGTACCCTTGTTGAAGGGTAATGATGAGCGATGGGCTTCAAAATTCGCTTGTGGTATATCTAGGTGAAGGGGAAACATGATATCTAGCCTTTATGAAAAATGCTGCCTCTGAAATAACAAAAATAGCGGAACATAGTCATTTTCTTCAGCTCCTCTAAGGATTGTAGCAAAAAAATCCCCGATACTATTTAAGTATCGGGGATGTTTATTTAGAATAATATTTAATTTTGACTACTATTTTAAATGTTGACTTTCTATCTCAGAAACTCTCAAGGTATTCACCATACCTTTATCTTTAATTGGCATAGCAGCTAAACTTATAAGCATATCACCAACTTCTAAAAAGCCTTTTGCAACAGCTATTCTATTTAAATCTTCGATGGTTTCGTCCGTTGACACAAACTTATCATAGTAAAATGCTTTTACGCCCCATAAAAGGTTTAACTGCGTTAATATTCTGCGGTTCGATGTAAAAACTAAAATATGTGCACTGGGCCTCCAAGCTGAAATTTGGAAAGCGGTATACCCACTATTCGTTAATGTAGAAATGGCTTTCGCCTTAATATCGTTAGCCATAAGAGCTGCATGGTAACAAATAGATTTTGTAATAAAACGATTCGTACGTACATGGGGCGCTTCGTGCGGCACCTTAATTAGGTTTGAGTTTTCTACCGTAGTTAAGATACTAGCCATCCTTTCAATTACCTGAACTGGGTAATTCCCCACAGACGTCTCTCCAGATAGCATTACTGCATCAGCACCGTCCATAACCGAGTTAGCCACATCGTTTACCTCGGCTCTAGTTGGCGTAAGACTTGTAATCATCGTTTCCATCATTTGGGTTGCAATGATCACGGGAATTCTAGCCTTTTTTGCTCTTAAAACTAGTTGCTTTTGAATTAAAGGTACTTCTTGGGCAGGTACTTCTACTCCTAAATCTCCACGAGCAACCATTAAACCATCGCAATAAGCCACGATTTTGTCAATATTCTCGACTGCTTCTGGCTTTTCAATTTTCGCAATTATTGGAATTTTAACATCGGAATGCTCTTTAATTAAGTTTTGAAGATCAATTAAATCTTGACTAAAACGAACAAAGGATAAGGCCATCCAATCTACTTTTAGAGAGATTGCGAATATGGCATCTTTAATATCTTTTTCTGTCAATGCAGGTAAAGAAATATTTGTGTTTGGTAGGTTTACCCCTTTTTTTGATTTTAAAGGCCCACCTTGAATTACTTTAGCTACAACTTCATTTTCCCTATTGGTAGAAAGTACTTCAAACATCAATTTCCCATCATCCAAAAGTATGCGCTCTCCTGGGTTTACGTCTTTTGGGAAGGTGGCATAATTCATATAAACGCGCTCTGCAGTTCCTTCAAATGGCTTTCCAGTTACAAAGGTTATCGTATCGCCTGGAGCTACAACGACTTCTCCTGCCATTACCCCAACTCTAAGTTTAGGGCCTTGTAAATCACCTAAAATAGAAACGTTAGTATCCATTTCTTCGTTTAGTTCCCGAATCATTTTAACACGTTCGGCGACATCTTCGTAATCTGCATGAGAAAAATTAATTCTAAAGACATCTACACCAGCTTGGATCATTTCTCTAAGCACTTCTTTTTTACTTGTAGCGGGTCCTAGGGTAGCTACAATTTTTGTCTTTTTTTTACTTGGCATTATTTAAAAAATTAAATTATTTTTAGATTTTAAAGTACTCGTTTTTATAGTGTATGCGGTTACAATTTTTGGAATAGCTAAAAGTGATTTCAGAATCATTGTTTCTGAATCCAGATCTTCTTGTTCCAATTTTAAAAAATAATCCACATTTTTGTATTCTGGTAGTACATACGTTGTAGTCAAAGAAGGAGTATCCTTAAAAAAACCAACATTAGAACTACGCTCTTCTTGTTGAATATGATTTTGAATCATAGTCCAATACCGATCATTCAAGGTATCTTTCCATTCAAAAACTGGAAGCGATATGGTTTCTGAAAAAATTAAATTTTGCTTTCGTCTTTTAAAGCTACACTTAAGATGGTTATTTATAATATAAGCTAATGAATGATCTTCTAAACTGCAATGCAAAGCAATTAAAACGAACGAATCTTCGTAAAAATCCAGAGACATTTTATGCATTGCTACCATAGGCATCCAAAAAAAACTAAGATGTAAATATATGATTTCTACGACTCTAATACTAGTAGATGTCTGTTTTTTAAGCTATCGAAACAAGCGAAAACGTTGTAGATTTGAAAAATTTTCGTTAGTCCTTGTCTATTTTGTTCTGTAAAGCGTAATACGCTCTTTTTGATGCCATCTCTTCGGCCTTTTTTTTAGAAGTAGCTCTTGCCTTTGCTACAATTTTGTCATTTATATGCAATTTTACGGCAAAATGTTTTAGAATTTCATTGCCAGAATCTTCATAAATATCAAACTTAAATGATTTTTTTTGCTTTTGACACCATTCAATCACTAAGCTTTTATAACTAATTACCTTACCTTCTAACTGTTCAATATCAACATAGGGCGCTACAACCCTATTTGTTATGAATTTTTCACAATACTTGTAGCCTCTATCTACATAAATGGCCCCTACAAGTGCTTCAAAAACATTCCCATGAATATTTTCACCGAAATGTGACTTGGGAATTCTACTTTCTACATACCTTATCAAGTTTAGATCTTTCCCTAATTCGTTCAGATGCTCTCTACTGACAATTTTTGAACGCATTTTAGTTAAATACCCTTCATCGCCAGTAGGAACTTCAATGTATAAATATTTTGAGATAATAGTTCCCAACATAGAATCGCCTAAAAATTCTAAGCGTTCATAATTCATTGGTTCTCCTTTGATATTCTTTACATTGGCAGATCTATGTAAAAAAGCTTTTTTATAAATTTCGAGTTTCTTTGGTTTAAAACCCAATATTTTGGTCATCCCTAAAAAAAAATCCCCATCCTCTTTAGAATGGGAATTAAAAATATTTGAGGGAAAATTCATAACTAGAATTAACTTAATTTTTTAAAAATAACACAAGCATTATGACCTCCAAAGCCGAAAGTGTTACTTAAAGCAACTTTTACATCTCTTTTTTGAGCTTTGTTTAGGGTTAAATTTAATCTTGGATCAATATTTTCGTCTACTGTCGTGTGGTTAATAGTCGGTGGTACTATACCATGAACCATCGAGAGTATAGCAGCAATAGCTTCAATAGCGCCTGCAGCTCCTAATAAATGCCCTGTCATAGACTTGGTAGAGTTAATATTGATATTTGGTGCATGATCGCCAAATACTTTGGTAATGGCTTTTAACTCTGCAACGTCTCCAAGGGGCGTAGAGGTACCGTGTGTGTTGATAGCATCTACATCTTCTGGTTTTAAACCCGCATCCTTTAAGCAATTTTCCATTACACGAACTACCCCAATACCTTCTGGATGTGGCGCTGTCATATGATAGGCATCGCTCGATAAACCACCGCCTGCAACTTCAGCATATATTTTTGCTCCACGAGCAATAGCATGTTCGTATTCTTCTAAAATTAATGCTCCAGCGCCTTCACCCAATACAAAACCGTCTCGAGTAGCATCAAATGGTCTAGAGGCTGTTTCCATTTCATCATTTCTTGTGGATAGCGCATGCATGGCACCAAAACCACCCATACCAGCAATAGTAACAGCAGCTTCACTCCCACCAGTTACAATAACATCGCAATGTCCTAAGCGAATCGTATTTAAGGCATCTATAATAGCATTTGCAGAAGAGGCACAAGCAGAAACAGTCGTATAGTTTGGCCCCATAAAGCCATGCTTTATAGAGATATTACCCGGTGCAATATCTGCAATCATTTTTGGGATAAAGAAGGGATTAAATCTCGGTGTGCCATCTCCGGCTGCAAAATTCAATACTTCGTTTTGAAAAGTTTCTAAACCTCCAATACCTGCTCCCCAAATAACACCAACTCTAAATTTATCGACAGTATCAAAATCAATACCGCAATCTTTTATGGCTTCATCAGACGACACTAAGGCATACTGCGCAAACCGGTCTAATTTTCTTGCTTCTTTACGATCAAAATAATCTTCAGCATTGAAGTTTTTAAGTTCGCACGCAAATTTTGTTTTAAATTTTTCGCTATCGTAATAGGTTATCGGGGCTGAACCGCTTCTTCCGTTTACTAATCCGTCCCAATACTCCTCAATAGTATTACCGATTGGGGTCAATGCTCCAATTCCTGTAACAACAACTCGCTTTAACTGCATTGAATATATTTTAATTAGCTATTTATACCCATTAAAATTAAAATGCGTCTGGTAATTTGTTTCTATCCTGTCCTTATTTCAAAAGAAAATAAAACCCTAGCTATGCCATGATTTGATTTTCTATTTTATCTGAACAGCATAGTATTTCAATTCTTTAGACCCATTCAAATTCATTATTGGTATTTTTCTTTCTTAACTAGGGTGTAAATTAAAAAAAAATATCCATGCAGAATAATTACCGCATGGATATTTTATAATCTTAAGCTAAGATATCATAAAATTACTTAGCTGCTTCTATATAACTGATCGCTTGACCAACAGTAGCAATGTTCTCTGCTTGATCATCTGGAATTTGGATATCGAATTCTTTTTCGAATTCCATAATTAATTCTACAGTATCTAATGAATCTGCTCCTAGGTCGTTCGTAAAGCTTGCTTCTGTAACAACTTCGTTTTCATCTACACCTAATTTATCAACGATGATAGCTTTTACTCTTGATGCAATATCTGACATAATAATTATTGTTTTAAAAATTTAACTGATGGCAAAAATAAAAAACTTTAGATTAATAACACCATTTGTCGTTAAAATGTATGGTAATTTACGAAAATTAAATACAAGAGTGTTATTTTCGCTCAAAATAATTCTTCTTCAATAACCTTAAAACACTGCATGAAACGTATCGTTCTATTTGCTTCAGGTTCCGGATCTAATGTTGAAAATATTTCAAAATATTTTGCAAACAATGCCAAGGTTACCATAGCTGCTGTATTAACCAATAAAAGCGATTCTCAAGTATTAGAAAGATGCAATAAACTAAAAATCAGTGCTTTATACTTTAACAAGACTGCTTTTTATGAAACCGATTGTGTTTTAGACGTCTTAAAAGCGAGTCGTCCTGATTTAATAATTCTTGCAGGTTTTCTCTGGAAAATTCCTGAAAAGCTAACCAAAAGCTTCCCAAATAAAATTGTAAATATACATCCTGCGCTATTGCCAAAATATGGCGGAAAAGGAATGTATGGAATGCACGTTCATAACGCGGTAAAAGCAAATAATGAGGACGAAACAGGCATAACTATCCATTTTGTGAACGAAAATTATGATGAAGGAGCGATAATTAAGCAGGTAAAAGTCAAAATTTCACCTAAGGATAGTGCTGAGGCTATTGCTAAAAAAGTGCATGAATTAGAATATGAGCATTTTCCTAAAGTAATTGATGAATTATTACATGGATAAAGCTCAAGTACATATTTATACCGATGGCGCTGCCAGAGGAAACCCTGGGCCAGGTGGTTACGGAATAGTTATGGAATGGGTAGGCAAACCCTATAAAAAAGAATTTGCAGAAGGTTTTGTGCACACGACCAACAACCGAATGGAATTACTCGCTGTTATTGAAGCTTTAAAAAAACTCAAAAAAGAGGGTGTTTACGTCACCGTTTTTACCGATTCTAAATATGTGGTGGATACCGTGGAGAAAAAATGGTACGTAAAATGGGAAAAAACCAATTTTAAAGACAAAAAAAATCCAGACTTGTGGAAACTGTTTTTAATAGAATACAGAAAACATTACGTGAGCTTTAAATGGATTAAAGGTCATAATAACCACCCTCAAAACGAACGCTGTGATGCCTTAGCGGTAGCCGCGTCGAAAGAAAAAAAATTAAAAATAGATGAAGGGTTTGTTGGTAAATAAACACGGTGCAAAGCCAAAAAGTAATTTTATACTTCTCAGGCTTTTACCTTCCTAGATTTTAACTAAATTACGATTCTTGTCCTATTGCTGTGTACTTGCGCCTCCCAAGTGCACTTAATACTTGGCACTTTTACCATTTGCCTGTGTTCTTTTAATAAAAGAACGAATATCATCATTTGATTTTTTTAAATCTTCATAGCGCAAATACATCATATGTCCGCTACGATAGCCTTTAAACTCAAACCTATCTTTCATTTGTCCACTTGGGTCTACTTGCCACATAGTATATTTGGCATTAAAATAAGTGGTCGCCCCGTCATAATAGCCGCTTTGTATCAACACATTCAAATAAGGGTTTTGGGCCATAGCTTGTCTTAAATCATCACGTGTAGTATCATCACTGTTATCCCAAGGCTGCACTGGACCGAACATGTTGTATTTCACATCGGTCTTAAAGTTTAATTCTTCTTGAAGGTAATAATTTATAGCAGGTGTAAAACTATGCAACCAAGACGTTAATTCAGCGCTGTAATCGGGTTGCATGCCTTCCGATTGCCTATCAATACCTAGGTACCTACTGTCTAATCTCCCAAGGGTAAAACCGCTTTTATCTTTCAATAAATGTTTCCAGAAATAACTATTGGGTACTACTAAATTTTGACCTAAAATATCTTTTTTAGCTAAACCTGAATAGTAGGCCATTTTTTCTGCTACCTCATCTTTTTCAGCAGCGTTAATAAAACCACCTTTAGATAGTGCTGGAATTAAAGAATTTAGCGTGTAAGCTTCTGCTTCTGGTAATATTTCTTCCAAATCCTTATTTTGCAATGCTGGTGCTAGCGCTTTGTGATGCCACGCAGCAGCCGTATAATAAGGTAGATTTAACGCATCGGAAACCGGGCCACCTTCTCGTAACACCTTATAATCTGCCGGAGAAACCATAATCACTCCATTTAAATACATCCACTGCTGGTTTTGTAAGGCTAGCGATAAGCCCATCACTCTAGTGCCCCCATAACTTTCTCCGATAATGTACTTCGGGGATAACCAACGATTGTTTCTGGTAACAAAGGTATTAAGCCATTGCGCTAAATACTTGATGTCTGCATTAATTCCAAAAAACTTTTTACGATCCACTTCATCTCCCGTCTCTGGAATAGTTCTACTATAGCCTGTATTTACGGGATTCACGTAAACGATGTCCGTTTCGTCTAAAACAGAAAACGGATTTTCTTTTACTCCATAAGGTTGAACAGGGTAACCCTCAGCATCAATTTTTAAAACTCTTGGTCCAGTATAGGCCAAATGCATCCAAACCGATGCTGAACCTGGCCCCCCATTATAAGAAATCAATAAAGGTCTTGAAGCCCTGTCTTTGATATTATCACGAGTGTAATAAGTGTAATATAAACTTGCCATTGGCTTGCCGTTCTCATCCCAAACAGGTTGCATCCCAGTTTGTGCGGTATAGGGTATGACTGCGCCATTAATAGTTACTTTATGTTGTGTCGTAATAACAGTATCTACAGCTATTTTTCGGTGTTGACCAAAATTACTCTGCACCATAAACACAAGACCAATACTTAGTAAAAAAACTTTCATATAAAAACCATTAAATGAGCTGTTAAAAGTTTAAAAATAATACTAAAAATTTAAAGTTACTAGTATTTAGACTTTTTGAAATTTTCATAATAACCATCTTAGAAACCAATTATTTTAAAACAACGAAATGGTGCAGCTCTATCCTAACATCAGTTACTACTGAAAATTACACCTCAGAAAATTATGGGTGTATACTTTATACAAGTGTGAAACAAAAAGCAGGACTACTCTTTTTTTTTAAGGCAAATTAGAAAGGGAAAAGGTGTTTTTTATTGCAGTAATTTTAAATGGTAAATAGTATTACCCTTATATTTGTACAAAATTAAATACCACAATGGGTAAATTATTAATTGTAGGTACCGTTGCTTTCGATGCCATTGAAACTCCTTTTGGAAAAACAGATAAAATTTTAGGTGGAGCTGCAACCTATATAGGCTTAGCTGCTTCAAATTTTAACGTTTCATCTGCTATTGTATCTGTTGTAGGTGATGACATGCCAGCAGACTATTTAAATTTATTGTCAGCTAAAAACATTGACATTTCTGGTCTTGAAATTGTTAAAGGCGGTAAAACTTTTTACTGGAAAGGTAAGTATCATAATGACTTGAATGTAAGGGATACACTCGCTACAGAATTAAACGTATTAGCCGACTTTAACCCTATAGTTCCGGAATCTTTTAAAGACGCTGATGTTGTTATGCTTGGAAATTTACATCCAAATATTCAATTAAGTGTAATTAATCAAATGACAGAACGACCAAAGCTGATAGTTTTAGATACTATGAATTTTTGGATGGATAATAGCCTGCCTGAATTATTAAACGTAATACAACACGTTGATGTACTTACGATTAATGATGAAGAAGCTCGCCAATTAACTGGGGAATACTCCTTAGTAAAAGCAGCTACGAAGATTGAAGCCATGGGGCCTAAATATGTTGTGATTAAAAAAGGTGAGCATGGCGCTTTGTTATTTCATAAAAATAAAGTGTTTTTTGCGCCTGCATTACCTTTAGAAGAGGTTTTTGACCCAACAGGAGCCGGAGATACTTTTGCTGGAGGATTCTCGGGATATTTAGCATCTACCAGAAACATCTCATTTGAGAACATGAAAAATGCAGTGATTCAAGGGTCCAATTTAGCATCCTTCTGTGTTGAAAAATTTGGTACCGAGCGCATGGTTACTTTAAATAAAGAAGAAGTAAATAAAAGACTGCTACAATTCAAAGAATTAAGTCAGTTTGATATAGAATTAGAATAAAGTTTGCCCTGAATTTTCAGGGCATTTTTAATACAACGCTACAAGAAAATGAGTGATGCAATTAAACATGAATGTGGAATATCTTTAATTCGCTTATTAAAGCCATTGTCCTATTATCAAGAAAAATACGGAACTGCATTTTATGGTGTAAATAAAATGTATTTGATGATGGAAAAGCAGCATAATCGCGGACAGGATGGTGCTGGTTTTGCAAGTATTAAATTAGATATGAAAGCTGGTGAACGTTACATGAGTAGAGTACGCTCTATTGCACAGCAACCCATACAAGATATTTTTGCCCAAATTAACGAGCGCATTAATACCAGCTTTAAAGAACATCCAGAATATGAACAGGATGTGGAGCTGCAAAAAAAACATATTCCTTATATCGGAGAGCTTCTATTGGGTCATGTACGGTATGGTACTTTTGGCAAGAATAGTATTGAAAATGTTCACCCATTTATCCGTCAAAACAATTGGATGCACCGTAACCTTATCGTTGCGGGAAACTTTAACATGACAAATGTTGATGTGCTGTTCGATAATTTGGTTCAAATTGGGCAACATCCTAAAGAAATGGCCGATACGGTCACGGTTATGGAAAAAATAGGGCATTTTTTAGATGATGCCGTAGCCAAACTTTATAAAGAAATTAAAAAAGAAGGGTACAATAAGCAAGAGGCATCCCCACTTATTGCAGATCGCCTAAATGTAGCTAAAATATTAAGAAAAGCTGCAAAAAACTGGGATGGTGGATACGCCATGGCTGGCTTGTTAGGGCACGGAGATGCTTTTGTTCTTCGTGATCCCGCTGGTATTCGACCGGCTTATTATTACCAAGATGATGAGGTAGTTGCCATTGCCTCTGAAAGACCTGCCATACAAACCGTTTTTAATGTGCAATTTGAAAACGTAAAAGAATTAGATCCAGGCCATGCAATTTTGATTGAAAAAAATGGCGAAGTAAAAATCAAAAAAATTCTTGAACCTACGGAACGTAAAGCCTGTTCGTTTGAACGTATTTATTTTTCTAGAGGTAGTGACAAGGAAATTTATCAAGAACGCAAAGAATTAGGTCGCCTTATTTTTCCAAAAATTCTTAAAGCTATTGATGCAGATATAAAAAATACTGTTTTTTCCTATATCCCCAATACTGCTGAAACTTCATTTTTTGGCATGGTGAAAGAAGCTCAAACCTATATGAATAAAAAGAAAGAAGAACAGATTCTTTCTTTAGGATACAAAATAACAAAAGAACAATTGCATGAAATTCTTGATGTACGACCTAGAATAGAAAAGGTTGCCATTAAAGATGCCAAACTGAGAACGTTTATTACACAAGACAGTGGTAGAGATGACTTGGTAGCCCATGTTTATGATATTTCTTATGGCTCTGTTAAACCAGGTGATAACCTCGTTATTATCGATGATAGTATTGTTAGAGGAACAACACTAAAAAAAAGTATTCTAAAAATACTAGATAGGTTGCATCCAAAAAAAATAATAGTAGTTTCATCGGCCCCACAAATTCGCTATCCAGATTGTTATGGAATAGATATGGCAAAATTAGAGGATTTTATTGCTTTTAGAGCGGCGCTTGAATTACATAAAGATCGAGGTACTACTCAAGTAATTGATGCTATTTATCAAAAATGTCTTTTACAAGTGAGCTCCCAAGATAAAGATGTTATTAATTACGTGAAAGAATTTTATGCGCCTTTTACTCCTGAGGAAATATCTGACAAAATAGGAACATTGTTAAGTTCATCTGAAATTAAGGCAGAGGTTCAAATTATTTATCAAACTATCAAAAACCTGCATCAGGCCTGCCCTAAAAATCTTGGGGATTGGTATTTTACGGGAGATTACCCAACACCGGGAGGAAATAGAGTAGTAAATAGAGCATTCATAAATTTCTATGAGGGTAAAAACGAAAGAGCCTATTAAAGATATCATCGATGAAAAGCATCTTTAAGAGCACTTTATCGACAATACTTGCCGTTTATCGTAATTATCGTCGTTACAACGACTATGAGAGTAATTTTAGAACTTGCCATAGCATAAGTAGGTTAAGTTCATGGTAAGATTTGGGGAAAAAGGCGAAGTTTATCTTCGCCTTTTTTATTTTTAGAATCTGATTCTCTCTCACGCGCAACCTCAATTCTATAGTGTACATTCAACTAAGCTCGTTTTTCAGCAGGGTATCTTAGCTCAACTATTCAAAGTTTTATAAGAAATAACATCCAAAGTTAACAACGCACTGCACGTACTACCTGCTATATTTCACTTAATCCTTTCTCTTTTTAATCCTTATGCAAGACCAAACACCCTAATTTGTACCGGTTGACTTTAAATAGTGTGTATTCATCTAAAACATACTGCCTGTTTTTCAACAATAAATATCTTTGATGCACCATAGCATAAGTAGGTTAAGTTCATGGTAAGATTTGGGGAAAAAGGTAGAGCTATGCTCTACCTTTTGTTTTTTAAAAATTAACCTAAGAAAACAGGGAACCATTTCGTAATCAAGTTTATTTCCTAAAAAAATAGCATTTCATCTTATAATCAAGACGTTCATCTAAAAGATTGTATAAAAGGCCCTAGTTGGTTTAATTTTGTAGAACCATAGCATAAGTAGGTTAAGTTCATGGTAAGATTTGGGGGAAAAAGGTAGAGCTATGCTCTACCTTTTTCATTTCTGATAATCAGCACTTTACCAAACAAGAAAGCCCTGCTCCTCCGAAAACCATAAAATTAATCATAAATAAACACATAAATTATGGGAGAATCTTTTGATATTTCTCTAAATACCAGTATTTTAGCATCGCCATAGCATAAGTAGGTTAAGTTTATGGTAAGATTTGGGATGAAAAGGGTAGAGGAAACTCTACCCTTTTCTATTTGGTATTACAACGCAAAAGTCCGTTTGGAATTAACCAAACGGACTTTTGTGTTGTATCTGTATTTTATTGAAATACGTGTCTTATTTATTAGCCGCGTATAAGGCTGATACCTTTTTCCAGTTAATTACATTAAAAAATGCAGTGATATAATCTGGTCTTCTATTTTGGTAATTTAAATAATAAGCGTGCTCCCAAACATCTAATCCTAAAATAGGAAAACCTGTGCAACCTACTTCTGGCATTAAAGGATTGTCTTGGTTAGGTGTAGAACAAACTTCTACCTTACCGCCTTTATGCACACAAAGCCATGCCCAACCAGATCCAAATCTAGTTCCTGCCGCCTTAGAAAATGCTTCTTTAAACGCGTCAAAAGAACCAAATGCTGCATCAATGGCTGTAGCTAAGTCTCCTGAAGGTTTTCCTCCACCGTCTGGCGACATTACCTCCCAAAACAAAGAATGATTATAGAAACCCCCACCATTATTACGAACAGCAGCGTTACTCATGTCTAAGTTTTTCAAAATAGCTTCGATCGATTTTTTCTCTAAATCTGTACCTGCAATTGCGTTATTCAGGTTCGTTGTGTACCCGTTGTGATGTTTTGTATGGTGTATTTCCATAGTGCGAGCATCAATATTTGGTTCAAGTTCATCATATGCGTATGGTAATTTTGGTAATTCAAAGGCCATAATTATAGTTTTTAGTTAATAAATCGTTGTCTTACAAAGTTAAGACATTCAAAAAACTAATTGCATTAATTATTTGTTAAGAACTTTAGAATCCTGATTTTAGCGTGAAATTGAACTAAGATTCCGTACTTTGTAATAAAAATAGCTTGCAAAATTCTTCTTATCATATTTATAGTGCTTCTGCGGGGTCTGGTAAAACCTACACGCTAACAAAAGCGTATTTAAAAATAATTCTTGCAGATGCCTCCTCTGCAAATTATAGAGAAATTTTAGCCATTACGTTTACCAACAAAGCGGTCAACGAAATGAAGGAGCGGATATTAGGTAGTTTATTTGAATTCGGAAAAGTTCCTTTAAGTGATGCTTCCAAACCCATGTTTAATGCCATTGCAGAAGAGCTTGAAATTAGCCCAGAAATACTGCAAAAAAGAGCTAAAAAATCACTTAAAGAAATCCTCCACAACTATGCTTTTTTCGATGTTTCAACGATTGATAAATTTACGTATCGGTTAATACGAACCTTTGCAAAAGACCTACAACTACCACAAAACTTTGAGGTTATTTTAGACACATCCCTTTTGTTGAATGAAGCAGTGGCAAGATTAGTAAATAAAGCGGGTACTCATGAGGAACTTACGAAGGTAATGATAGATTTCGCTTTAGAAAAAGCGGATGATGATAAAAGTTGGGATGTTTCTCTAGATATTTTTGATATGGGCAAGGAGCTTATATTTCAAGAAAAACATGAAAAGCATTTAGTACATTTTTTAGATAAAAATATTGCTGATTTTGAAATTTTAAAAAAAACTTTACGAAAAAAAATAAGGGAATTTGAACATACCATAACCGAAGCAGCTAAAAGTGCTTTACAGCTAATTTCAGAAAACGGACTAGAATTTACCGATTTTAAAGCTTCTTATTTTCCAAAATTTATGGTAGATGTGAGCACTTTAAAGGCTGGCGTAAACTTTGATGCTGCTTGGAAACAGGATTTCGAAAACACCAGCTTATACAACAAAACATTAGCGGCGGATAAAAAAGCTACAATTGATAGTTTACACGCTAGGTTTAACGCACAATTTAGTACTATTAAAGAACATCTTTATGCTGTCGCATTCTTACGAAATGGCTATAAAAATATTGTGCCATTAACGGTTTTAAATGCCTTACAAAAAGAGGTTCAAGCTTTAGAATTAGAACGGGATGAAATTCCCTTATCCACATTTAACGCCATTATATCAAAAGAAATTAAAGATCAACCTGTTCCTTTTATTTATGAACGATTGGGCGAAAAATATAAGCACTATTTTATCGATGAATTTCAGGATACTTCAGAACTGCAATGGACCAATTTAATCCCTTTAATTGGCAATGCCTTAGAAAGCACTGATGATAAAGGTAATTTAGGTTCTTTATTAGTCGTGGGCGATGCCAAGCAAGCCATTTATAGGTGGCGAGGTGGAAAAGCAGAACAATTTTTAGACCTTGTTACTAAAACCGTAAATCCGTTTGTCGTAGCTCCAGAAATAGAGAATTTACCTGCTAATTATAGAAGTTATGAAGAAATTATAAAATTTAATAATGACTTTTTCACGAGCACTAGTAGCAACCTCAATAACCCTGCGTATAGCACTTTATTTCAAGAAGGGAATCAACAGGAAATTAATCATAAAAAAGGAGGTTTAGTACAATTAAATTTTATTGAAGAAGGTAGTGAAAAGCAGCATGATGAGCTTTACTGTGAAGAAGTTTTAAAAACGATTCATTCCCTCTTGGAAAAAAATTATGCCTTAAGTGACATTTGTATTCTTGTTCGTGATAAAAAAAACGGAGTTTTATTAGCAAATTTTTTAAGTGAACAACGAATTCCTATTATATCTTCGGAAACCTTACTTTTAAAAAATTCGGAGCAGGTACGTTTCTTAATTCATCTTTTAAATTTTAGCCTCAATCCCGAGGATCTTGAAGCGGCTTACGCTATACTTTACTTTTTAAAAGGAGAGTCAGACGATTTACATTCCTATTTGGCTTCAAATTTAAAGCAACTTGAAAAGCATTTAGACCTAGCATTTGGCTTTAGTCTTACCAAATTTAGAACCTTATCTGTTTTCGATGGATTTCAACAAGCTATAAAAGCCTTTGCTCTAGCCGAAGATGGGCCTGCTTATATCACCTATTTATTAGATGAAATTCTAGATGTTGAATACAAGAAAGGAAGCAGTTCCACATTGTTTTTAGACTATTGGGAAAAGAAAAAGGAGTCTTTAAGCATTAGTGCTCCACAAGGTATGGAAGCCGTGCAGATTATGACCATCCATAAATCAAAAGGACTCGAATTTCCTGTTGTTATAGTTCCGTTTGCCAACGCACATATATATAAGGATATAAAACCAAAAATGTGGTTACCCGTACCTGAAGAAGTTTTTAATGGTTTTAAAGAACTTTTAATAAACAAAAACAAAGAAGTTATTCAGTATGGCGCGTACGCTAATAATCTCTATGAAATAGAACAACAGTATCTAGAGCTCGATGCCTTTAATGTGCTTTACGTGGCATTAACTAGAGCTGTAAAAAGTTTGTACGTTATCACTGAAAAAAAATTAGAAAGTAAAAGCAAAAAACCAAACCTTGATTATTATTCAGGGCTCTTTATGCATTATTTAATGGATAAAGGTCTTTGGAAAGAAGAACAATTAGTTTATGATTTTGGCGTATTACCAGCCGCCAATATGGTTTCCACTAAAAACAATAAACAACAAAGTATTCCATTTCCATATTCATTTAAGGAGCGGGCCAGTTTTAAAATATTAGCAAAATCTGGAATGCTATGGGATACTACTATTGAAGCTGCCTTATTGAAGGGAAATACAGTTCATACCATTTTGAGTTTAATACATACCCTTGCTGATATCACGCCTTGTTTTGAAAATTTAGTCAGCTCCGGAGAATTGAACCACGAAGATGTAAACGCTTTAAAACAAAAAATATTAATGATCATTCAACATCCTAGATTAGTTGAATTTTATAGTGCGGATAAAATTATCAAAAATGAAAAAGACATAATCGATAAAAATGGCATAATTTTGCGTCCTGACAGACTCGTTTTTGAGGGAGATAAAGTTACCATTATCGATTATAAAACAGGAAAACGAAATATTTCCTATAAAGATCAGATTGATTCGTATGCTTTAGCCCTTGAGGCAATGAATTATAAAATAAATAATAAAATCATTGTATATATTAACAATGAAATAACTCCAGAATTTATATAATTATGTACGGTAAAATCAAAGAGTATTTAGCAGAAGAACTTGAAAACATCAAAGAATCGGGCTTATTTAAAAAAGAACGTATTATTACAAGCGCCCAAGACGCGGTGATTAAAATTAGCACAGGACAAGAAGTACTAAATTTTTGCGGTAATAACTATCTAGGACTTTCATCACATCCAGATGTTGTTAAAGCCGCTAAGGATACTTTAGATAGTCATGGTTTTGGAATGTCGTCTGTTCGATTTATTTGTGGTACTCAAGACATCCATAAAACACTTGAAAAAACAATTGCAGATTTTTACGGCACTGAAGACACCATACTATATGCCGCTGCCTTTGATGCCAACGGAGGGGTTTTTGAACCTTTGTTAGGGGCAGAAGACGCTATTATATCAGACGCCTTAAATCATGCTTCTATCATTGACGGTGTTCGTTTATGTAAGGCGATGCGCTACAGGTATGCTAATAATGATATGGCTGATTTAGAAAAGCAGCTTCAACAAGCTAATAAAGATGGCGCACGATTTAAGATTATCGTTACTGACGGTGTATTTTCTATGGATGGAGTTTTAGCTCCATTAGACAAAATATGCGATTTAGCCGATACCTACGATGCCTTGGTGATGATAGACGAATGCCACGCTACTGGATTTATAGGAGAAACAGGGCGCGGAACCCTTGAAGAAAAAGGGGTGATGGGTAGAATAGATATCATCACAGGTACATTAGGAAAAGCACTCGGTGGGGCCATGGGTGGCTATACCACAGGAAAAAAGGAAATTATTGAAATGTTACGTCAACGATCAAGACCTTACTTATTTTCTAATTCACTAGCACCTGCTATCGTTGGCGCCTCAATTAAGGTGTTTGAGATGCTGAAAAACGATACTTCATTACGCGATCAACTCGAAAAAAACACAAAATACTTTAAAAAGGAGATGAAAAATGCTGGTTTTGATATTGTTGAGGGAGATTCTGCTATTGTTCCTGTCATGTTGTATGATGCAAAATTATCACAACAAATGGCTGAACTTTTATTAGAAAAAGGAATTTATGTCATCGGCTTCTTTTTTCCAGTTGTGCCCAAAAATAAGGCACGAATAAGAGTCCAGATATCGGCTGCGCACAAAAAAGAACACTTAGACAAAGCCATTTCAGCCTTTATTGAAGTGGGGAAAAAGCTCGAAATTATTTAAACGCAGTACTTTTCTTATGAAATGTGTTAAAAAAAACAGGAAATTGATTTTGTTAATAATAGTTAACAACTTACATTTGCAGTTAATAAACCCTTAAACTTAAATATTATAAAATGAAACATCTTAGCAAATTATTAGTTGTTGCCCTACTTTTTGTAGGATTTAACAGCATTCAAGCGCAAGACGAGAATAATCCGTGGCAAATAGGTTTTGGTCTTAACGCCATTGATGTTTATCCAGCTGCTGGTACCAATGCACGTCTTGGTAACATTCCAAGTTCTTTCGGTAACGAATTTTTCAATGCAACTGATCACTGGAACATTCTTCCTTCTATTTCTTACGTATCTGTATCTAAATATGTAGGTAGTGGATTTTCTGTAGGCGCTAGAGGTTCTTTAAACAGAATTAGCAAATTAGGTGACGTCACTGTTGATGATTTATCTCACTATGCAATTGACGGTGCTATAAAATATTCATTCCTTAAAAATACAGTAATCGATCCTTTCGCTGAGATTGGTGGTGGTTATACTTGGGTTGATGAAATTGGTTCTGGTACAGTAAATGGTGGTGTTGGTGTTAACTTATGGTTCACTGAAAACATCGGACTTACTTTTCAAACCGTTTACAAACATGCCTTCGAAGATTACGGAGTTACACATTTCCAACATTTAGCTGGTGTCAACATTAAATTTGGTGGTACTGATACAGACGGTGATGGTATCTATGACAAAGATGATGCTTGTCCAGAAGTTGCTGGTTTAGCTGCTTTCAACGGTTGTCCAGATGCTGATGGTGATGGTATCGAAGATAGCAAAGATGCTTGTCCTAACGTTGCAGGTTCAAAAGAAATGAACGGTTGTCCTGATACAGATGGTGATGGCGTTGCTGACAAAGATGATGCTTGTCCTAATGTTGCTGGTTTAAAAGCTTTAAATGGTTGTCCAGATGCTGATGGCGATGGTATTGCTGATAAAGATGACGCATGTCCTTCTGAAGCTGGTCCTGCTGCTAACAAAGGTTGTCCTTACCAAGATAAAGATGGCGATGGCGTTTTAGATAAAGACGATATGTGTCCAGATGTTGCTGGTACTGTAGCTAATAAAGGTTGTCCTGAAGTTACTGCTGAAGTTCAGAAAAAATTGAATGATTATGCTAGAACTATCTTATTTGATACTGGCAAATCTTCTATCAAAGCTGAATCTACTTCTGTAATGGTTGATATCATTACGATCTTAAAAGAATATCCTAATGCTAAATTTACAGTTGAAGGTCATACGGATAGTGTTGGTTCAAACAAATTAAACCAAAGTTTATCTGAATCTCGTGCACTTTCTGTAAAAGAATTTTTAGTACAAAAAGGTATCGAAGAATTTAGATTATCTGCTTTAGGTTACGGTGAAGAGAAGCCAATCGCTTCTAACGCTACAAGATCAGGTAGAGAGCAAAACAGAAGAGTTGAAATTAACTTAGTAAAGTAATTTAATTACTGTAAATTAATTTTAATTTATTACATAATAAAAAGCTCCGCAATCGCGGAGCTTTTTTTATTTTTACTTCATGCAAAGTTTTATAGAAGAAGTTGTAGAGACCCTAGTCAAATCTGAAAATGATATTTCTTCGCTGCTTTTTGTTCTACCCAGTAAAAGAGCAGGTACGTTTCTTAAAAATAGTATTGCCAAATCGTTACATACAACAATTTTTGCTCCTGAAATTTATAGCATAGAAACCTTTGTAGAAAAAATATCTGGTTTTAGCTATGCGACGAGCACTGAACAACTCTTTACACTATACCAATCATATCTAGCAACTACGAAGGAAGAGCAGAAAGATTCGTTTTTAAGCTTCTCCAAATGGGGACAAACTATTTTACAAGATTTCAATGAAATAGATAGATACCTTGTTGATACCAATAAAATTTTTTCGCATATGTCGGCGATTCAAGAAATGAATACCTACATGCAGGGTGAAAAAACGCCAATGATTCAAGATTATGTAAAATTCTGGAACTCTTTAGATGCGCTACACCATCATTTTAACAGCAGTTTAGCCCAAAAAAAAATAGCCTCTCAAGGATTCGCCTATCGAAAAGCTTACGAGAATATTAAAAATTTTGTTTCGTCCATAAAAGAACAAAAAATAATATTTATTGGATTTAATGCCCTTAACAAAGCCGAAGAATTCATTATCCAAGAAATTCTTAAAACTACAAATTCGGACATTTATTGGGACATAGACTCTTATTTTTTAGAAGATACCATCCACGATGCTAGTTATTTTATTCGTCATCATAAAAAAACTTGGTCTTATTTTAATGAGCACCCTTTAAAAGGGATCAGTAATCATTACTTAAGCCAAAAGAATATCCAAATTATAGGCGTACCCAAAAACATATCACAAGCTAACTATGTAGGGGATTTATTGAAGAAAATACATGTAAAAAATTCTACTTTATTAAAAAATACAGCCATAGTTTTGGGGGATGAACATCTATTAAACCCCGTTATGAATGCAATTCCTATAGAAATTGACCGCATCAACATTACTATGGGCTACCCCATTTCAAAAACTCCTTTAGCCGGACTTTTTTCTTTGTATTTTGATTTATGGCTAGGAAAAACTAAAAACGGATGGTATTATGAGTATGTGCTTAACATCCTGTCTAACCCTTACATACAATATTTCTTAAAAGAAAATACGAGCAACCAAGCTATGCTCATAGCCAATACTATAAAAACTAAAAACTGGAGCTATATAAAAAGCCAGCAACTCTATAATTTAGTAGAAGATCCAAAATTATTAAGCATTTTATTTTCTGAAAAAGACTTTTCTGTCGATGTCTTTTTGAATCACTGTTTAAAAATAATCACAATGCTAAAAGAAAGATTTCAGACTTTAAATCAGCACTTAGAATTAGAATATTTATATCGCTTTAATACTCTGTTTAATCAAATCTTACAGCTGGCAGAACAACATACGTTCTTAGCAGATTTGAAGTCATTGCAAAGTTTATACAAAGAACTTATAGCTACTGAAACTCTAGATTTTCAAGGAGAACCGCTGCAAGGCACTCAAATTATGGGAATGCTCGAGAGTAGAAATCTCGATTTTGAAACCGTCATTATTACCTCAGTAAATGAAGGCATATTACCTTCGGGAAAGTCAAATAATTCATTTATTCCTTTTGACATTAAAGTTAATTATGGCTTGCCTACCTATAAAGAAAAGGATGCCGTTTACACCTATCACTTTTATAGGTTATTACAGAGAGCTAAAAATGTTTATCTCATTTACAACACAGAACCCAATGTTTTAGAGGGTAATGAAAAAAGTCGCTTACTAACCCAATTATTGACCGATGAAAACAAAAATGCAGCTATTACTGAAATTACGGCTTCAAGCCTCGTAAAAACCTCTCCTATAAAAAAACAAAGTATTGCTAAAAATGATGCTTTGATGGCCGAAATTAAAGCCTTGGGAACCAAAGGATTTTCGCCTAGCTCATTGAGCAATTATATTAGAAACCCTATAGATTTTTATAAAAAAAGTATCCTAAAAATATACGATACTAATGAGGTTGAAGAAAGCGTTGCCGCCAACACGTTTGGAACTATTGTTCACGATAGCTTAGAAGATTTATACCAAGACTTTGTTGGAAAATTTTTAGAAAAAGAAAGCTTAACAAAGCTATTAACGGAAGTTGAGAAAACAGTAAAGCACAATTTCAAAGAAACCTATGCAGAAGGAGAAATATCGACAGGTAAAAACCTTATTGCTTACCATGTAATTTTGCGGTATATTCAAAATTTCATTCAATTAGAAATAAAAGAAGTAGCAAAGCACAACATTAAAGTGATAGCTCTGGAGCAAAATTTAGAACTTGTTTTTTCTGTACCCAACATTGAAGGTCCAATTAAAATTAAGGGAAAACTCGATCGTATAGATGAGGTAGATGGCGTACTGAGAATTATCGATTACAAAACAGGAAAGGTAGAGCCTAAAAACGTAAAAATAAAAGACTGGGAAGACATTATTCTAAACTATGACATGAGTAAGGCCTTTCAACTTATGTGCTATGCCCTTCTCTATGATCAGAAAACGCCAATAACACGTATCGAAGCAGGCATACTATCTTTCAAAAACTTAAATAAAGGTGTCTTATTATTCAACCACAATAATACTGCTGTCATAACCCAAGACACCCTTAATGACTTTAAAAATGTACTCTTTGAACTAATTCAAGAAATTTTCGATCCTAGCGTTCCGTTTACAGAAAAAGAAATATAATTATTTCAAATCTGGTCTCGTAGGCCTAACTTCAATTTTACTAGGCAAAGTTCTTGGATTCATTTTTAATAAATCATAGACGAGCTCTCCGATATCCTCAGGTTGAATTTTCCAAGCATCTTTTTCAGACGGTGTATGGTCATTAAAATGCGTCGCTACTGAACCTGGCATAATGGTAGAAACTTTGATTCCGTATTGTCGTAAATCAAGCATTACCGCTTGCGTAAACCCGACAACACCAAATTTGGTGGCGTTATAGCCCGCTCCACTTTCAAAAAAATTTGTACCTGCTAAGCTTGCTAAGGTGATATAATAACCTTTAGATTGTTTGAGTGCTTCGACAGAGGCCTTTAGCGTATGAAAAACTCCGTTTAGGTTAGTATTGACCATTTGATGCCATTGGTCCTCTGACATTTGATCTATAGGTGCAAAATTACCCACACCTGCATTGGCCAACACCAGGTCTAGCTGACCCCATTTTTTTAGTATCGCTTCAACAGCTTTTTGTTCGTCAACTAACTTTGTTACATCTGATGCAATAGCTAAAACTTGATCTTTATTTCCTAAAGCCGCAGCAGCTTCTTGAACCGTTTTTAAGGTTCTCCCGCTAATAGCAACTTTCATTCCTTCTGCAAGTAATTTTTTTGCAGTACCATACCCTATTCCTTTGGAACCGCCAGTGATATAGGCGACTTTATTTTTTAAATCCATAATGACATTTATTTTATGTGAAGTTAAAAATTGATTTACAGGAAATAAAAAATAGGGCGTTATAGTTTTCTTAAAACAAATTAAGTCTAAAATTAAACGTGGTTGAACTTTTCAAGGAACCCTATGGTTCAATCCTTACTTGTACAAAAACAGGAAAGTGATCAGAAGGAAATTTAAAATCGATAGCACTGGAAAACGTAGCATATTTTTCAACCGTAATAGCATCAGAAACCATAATATAATCTATTCTACGCGTCACGGGTTCGTTGTATTTAAAACCGTTAAATGTACCTTCAGGGCCAAAGACTACTATCGCTTTTTCTTTAGCATCTGATAAAACAGTCTTTGCCTCTGTTATCACTTCTGAATTTGGTTCCACATTAAAATCGCCCATAATGAGTACCGGAAAGTTTTTAGTGTTGACGATTTTTATTTTTTCTAGAATAAGTTTCATGCCTTTTTGTTGCGCTACAGCTCCCACGTGGTCAAAATGCGTATTAAAAACCCAAACTTTCTGTTGGCTTTCCTTTAAGCTAAACAACCCATACGTACAAACTCTTGGATAGGCTGCGTCCCATCCCTTAGAAACCTTTTCCGGAGTTTCAGAAAGCCAAAAGGTATGCTCTTCTAACAACTCAAGCCTGTTCGAATTATAAAAAATTCCTGAGTGCTCCCCTTCTTGTCCACCATCACGTCCTTTTCCTATAAATTTATAGGCTGTTAATGTATTTTTTAAATCATTTACTTGATTTGGTCTAGCCTCTTGAACCCCTAAAACATCAGGAGCCAGAAATAAAATTTGGGAACCTAAAAATTCTTTTCGGTTGGGCCAAGCATTTTCTCCGTCGGATGCAATATCTAAACGTACATTATACGTCATGACATTCATTTGTTGACTTCGACAACTAGTGATGCACATGAACAGGACCATAAGTAAAAGTATAGGTGTTTTCATAGGTTTATAATTGATTAAAACGATAGTTAAAATTAAGTAGCAACCACTGCCAATAAAAATTCAAATTTTTTATTTTGCCTGTTGATACACTCGAATATAATCAATAATCATTTGTTGTGGAAATATGGTATCGTCAATACCTCTTTGACCTCCCCACATACCACCAACTGCTACATTTAAAATAAGGTAGAATTTTTTATCAAAAGGCCATTCTGCAGTTGTTTTACCCTCATTTTCAACGTGATTATACACGACACCATCTACCATAAAATCTATTTTTTGAGGCGTCCATTCAATAGCAAAAACATGAAATTCATCATTGGGATTTTCAATAAAAGTTGATTTTCCTTTTTGTGTGCCCAGCATATGGTTGTATGCTTTAGTGTGTATCGTACCGTGTATGGTATCATTATCATAACCTACGTGTTCCATAATATCGATTTCACCACTTTCTGGCCAACCAATTTCTTTTCTATCCTCACTTAACATCCATACTGCAGGCCACATACCGCGTCCTTTAGGTAATTTCGCTCTCACTTCAATACGCCCATATTGCCATGCTGCAAGGCCTTCGGTCTTTATTCTCGCTGAGGTATATTGTGCTGTATCAATTTCAGTTTTGTATTTTGCCCAACCACTAATTTCGGTATTTTTAAAATCGGTATTAGCTATTTTTTCTTTATGTGCTTCAAGGATCAAATACCCTTTTTCAACGCGTGCATTTTTTAAACTATCGGTATAGTATTGTTTTTCTTGATTGGCGATAAATCGATAATCATAACCCCACTTCGTAGTATCTGGCTTTCCCGTATAATTAAATTCGTCACTCCAAACCAAATGCCACCCGTTTTTTGACGGACTAGTTTTTAACCTTTCAAAAAGTAATTCAGGCTCGTTGGTGGTGATGTAATCAAAATTGTTAGCGATAAGCCAATCTAAATCTTCGACAGAATTTGCCGTCCACGCATTTAATTTTAGATTTTTCTCTTTTGCTTCTTGTATCCATTCTGGTTTTCTTTTTAAAATATGAACAGCATAATCTAAGCCTGAAATGCTATCATTATATAAAACTTCTGGCGCTTTTGAACCATCTAAATACTGTGTTTTTGCTATTGGATTTAGCGCTATAATTTTTTGTAATATTTCGTAACTAAAACTAATGTAGTACGATATATAGGCTTGTGCATTAAGCTCAGCAACTAAGGCTACAGCTTTTTCCGCCATTAATACATTCCGGCCTTCAGTTTTTGAAGGTTTTAATTCGCAGACTAAGCCCGTGCCAGGATTATTGTCCATGCCTGCGAGTATATAGTCCTTTAAGGTTGGTAAGGTTTCTCCGTTTGTTAATTTTTGCTTGGCCAGGGTGGCATAGGTGTTTTCTTCGATAAGTAACCCTTGATAATCAGGATCGTGAGTGACGATCAAAATACTGTCTAAAGTCATTCTCACGTCAAATTCTGAACCAGTACAACCTATTTCTATAGCGTGTTTTAAAGCAGCAATAGAATTTTCAGGAAGGTTTTTTGCTTTCCAGGCGCCTCTATGCGCAATAACTGGATTATTTGCAAAAGTTATTTTTTTAGTTGCACTTGAACTACATGCACTACAACTAATGATAAGAACTAATAAAAAAAAATAACGCATATTTCTATATATAAAAGAGTTCATTATAAAAATCTAAGGGCAATAAAATGCCCTTAGAAATCTAATAAAAAAAACTCAACTCAACTTAAGTTTTATGATCTATTCCAATTAATTATAACCTTCATTTTGAGGGTAATTAGGGCCAAATAAATCAATATCTTCTTGAAAGATTGGGAAATTTATAAAATGATCTTTCCAATTTAATCTTGAGTCTTGAGCACCATTAAAATAGGCTGGATAAAAAGGTCCATCACCTGAATATGTTCTCATTTGAAAATTCATTACCTCCTGACCAAATCTTTTTAAAGTAAACCATCGTTGACCTTCAAAAGACAATTCTCTTGCATTTTCGTCTAAAATATCTTGTAATGTTATGCTCGATAATTCTGCTGCATTGGCTCTATTTCTTATAGCATTAAAATACGGCAACGGATCTCCTGTTGATCGTAAAATAGCCTCAGCTGCGATTAAATAGGTTTCCGCTAATCGATACACCATAATATTGCTTCTTTGTGTGTACGAATTAACATCATTATCTTCTTGTACAAATTTCATACAAGATGGCGCTATAAAACGATAATAGTTATTTACTTCTGCAGTAGGTACTGCGCTAGTAGGTGTTTCTTTACGTCTAAAAGCTGTTATTTGTTCTCCAGATCTTGGCCCTTTATTATAAAAAAACTGGAGCCTGAAATAGGTATCATCATTTCGCGTATCGTTTGGATCTTCTTCTAAAAGACCTAATAAATAACGGTTTGGCCTAATTCGTGCGAAACCTCTACCACCTTGTGTGATGTCAGAATCAACTTCTGCACCACCATCTAATTGAAAATACTGGGCTATATAGTGTGCATTAACCATATTTGCACCACCACCACCTAAAACATCAGTTTTAGCCTGTATAACAAATAACTGTTCGCTATGGTTTCTTTCTCCCGTAAAAACATCAGCAGTTGTAGCTACTAAACTATGTGGACTTTCAGGGTCTTCTATGACAGAAATCGCTTGGTTTTTTGCTTCAATCCAATCGCCTTGAGTCATTGCTACCTGCGCTTTTACATGTTTTGCTGTACCTTTTGAGATTCGACCAAAATTTACGTTCCAATCTAAATGTTCTATAGCAAAACTTAAATCACCATTTATCAAATCATATATTTCTTCTTTAGAAGATTTATTTTGAACTAAATCAAAAGCATTATCTACAGTTACAGTTTCAGTGGTTACATAGATATTATTGTATAATCTGTATAAGTAAAAATAAGCTTCAGCTCTAAAAAATTTAGCTTCTGCGATAATTTGATTTTTTGATTCTTCGCTTATTCCATCAACCACTTCGGCTGCATTAATAATATCTGTTGCTTTAGTTGCTATTTTATAATAATTTTTCCAAAATAATCTTGAAACAAATTGAGCACCTAAATCTCCACTTGGGGCTATATTTCTTACATACCTACCTATGTTTCCTACATATCCTGATCTAGTCAAGGTTAAATCACCCATCGCTGACATTAATACGCCACCCATATAATCTTGCTCATTTATATCATAACGATCTCTGTTAAAATTATATAAACTTACTACGCCCGATTGCAAGCCTTCTTCTGTATTATACACATACCCAGAATCGATAGAAGTACTTGGTTGTTCTTCTAAAAAATCTTCACATGAAATTGTTAAGAAAATAGCCATTAGCAAAAACAGGCTATATTTTACTTTTTTATAAAAATATGTTGTTTTCATTTGTTTATTCTTTTTAATTAGTTTTAGTTATAGACCAACTTTAACTCCAAAAGTTAAGGCTCTTGCATCAGGATATCCCGTATCTGCATTAGAGAATGTGTTTCTAATGTTTACTTCTGGGCTATAGCCGATATAATCTGTTTTAGTAAATACGTTCGTGGCGGTTATATAAAACTTAATTTGATCAATATTAAGTTTTTCAAAAACATTCTGAGGTAATGTATATCCTAAACTCAATGTTCTAAGTCTAATATATGATGCATCTTTAACACCTAGTGAATTTAAAAACTGCGGAGGAGCGTTAAAACTTGGTCTTGGAAATGTTGTTGATGGACTCTCTGGTGTATAATATGGAACTTTAACACCATTTGACCTGCCCTGCAAGGTACCTCCATTGTTAAAATCCGTTAAGAATGGGTTTACCCTAGTCGCACCTTCTAAAGCATAAAAATCTACTAATAAATCAAAACCTTTGTAATTGAAGGTTGAAGACAATGAACCGAACCAGTCTGGATTTGGGTCTGTAAATACACGATCTTCTTGCGTTATTTTACCGTCATTATTAACATCTTTTACTCTAATATCGCCTGGTCTAAGATTTGCTTGTGGAATTGCTGAATCGGGATTAGCTTGTGCTGCATTAGCAAAATCGTCACCAACTTGAAAAATACCATCAAATTGAAAATGTCTAATAACTCCAGCATCTCTTCCAGCAGACTGCCCAACATAATAATTGAAAGCATCGTCCTCTAAAATTGGGTCTCCATTACCATCGTCATAAAGTTCAATTAATTTGTTTTTATTGTTAGATAAATTTGTCGAAACTGACCATCTAAAGTCTTCTGTATTAATAATATTAGCCGTTAAACTTAGTTCTACTCCTGAGTTTTGCAATTCCCCTGCATTAAAAAATGTAAATTGATACCCAGTTATAGAAGGAACTGGCCTTCTCAACAATAAATCTGTGGTTCTTTTGTCATAATACTCAACACTACCAGTTAAAAATCTATTAAATATTGAGAAATCAAGGCCTAAGTTAAGCGTCGTTATTTTTTCAAACTTTAAATTTGTGTTCGGCAAAACGGCAGAAGGAGAATACCCTGACGCTGTTTCGCCATTAAAGATATAGTTTTGCCCTTCTGCCGTAAATAAAGAAGTAAATGGACTACTAATACCATTAACTAACGATCCATAATTTATCCTGAACTTTAACTCTTGTATAGCCTCTACATCTTTTAAAAAACCTTCATTATGAATTTTCCAAGCGAATGCAGCGGCAGGATTATAAGACCACTTATTCCCAACTGCATTTACAGAAGCCCCATCGGCTCTATAAGTAGCTGAAAACAAATACTTATCCATAAGGTTGTAAATTGCTCTACCCATAAATGAAGCATTTCTTTTAGAGGTCTGGTCACGCTCAACTGAAACAAGACCAATAGCATTCGTAATACCATTATATCCTAAACTCTCATTAGGAAAACCAGTACCTTGTGTAAAAGTTCTAGAAAATTTATCTTCTTGAGTCGATTGCACCAAGGTTAAATCGAGCTTATGATCTGCATTGAATTCTTTATCATAGCTTAATATGTTTTCAATTAAATATGATTCTCGTAATTGATTGTCTATTCTCGCAACACCTCTATCTGTTTCACCAGGAGAGCTTAATGAAGATTGATATTGTCCTCGTTCAGAATTTTTACGAGTCATATTCGTTTTTAATTGATATTGTAAGTTATCTGTAATTTGCCAAGTTGGGGTAATATTTATTACAAAATCATTCCCTTTTTCATCGTTCTCTTGTTCGCGTAAATTCCATAATGGGTTTGTTGCTGTGCCAAGCTCACCATCAGGAAATCGGGTTATAGTTCCGTCTGGGTTGAAAGCGCTACCTAAAGGAGAAAAAGTAATTACGTTAACATTTGCAGCTCTCTTAGTATCGTCATTTAATAAGTTTAAATCAAAATTAACAGAGAATTTATCGCTAATTTTTTGGTCTATATTTAATCTTAAGTTTTTTCTAGTATAACCTGAAGTTGGAATTATACCATCTTCCTTAAAATAATTGATACTCCCGTATATCTTTGTTAACTCAGTTCCACCAGAAATACTAATTGATTGACTATTGATAAATCCAGATTTTAGTAATTCGTCTTCCCAATCTACAAATCTGTTGTTGGCAATATTATTTAATTCAACGGAAGTAAATGCAACTGTTTCACCTGGGTATTCATCATTTGCATCATCTGAACGTAATGCTTCTCTTCTATATTGAGCAAATTCTTGCCCACTGTACACCTCAAAATTACGTTCAATATTTTTTGTAGTTACAAAACCATGGTAAGATACATTTACTTTGCCTGTAGTACCTCTTTTAGTAGTTACCAAAATAACTCCATTGGCGCCTCTTGAGCCATAAATAGCCTGAGCCGATGCATCCTTTAATACTTCAATAGATTTAATGTCGTCGGCGTTAATATCTTCAATACCACCTTCTCGAATAATGCCGTCTACAACAAAAACGGCACCAGTGTTACCTTCAATTGAACTTCGCCCTCTAAATATTACTTGAGAAGTTCCTCCTGGTCTTAAAGTACCCCCACCTACTTCCACCTGTAAACCTGCAATTCTACCTCTAAGCATTTCAGTAACGTCAGATGTAGGTATTGAAACAGCTTTTTCTAAGTCAGTAGTCGCTACTGCATTTATTAAATCACTTTTCTTTTGTGTACCATAACCTACAACTACAATTTCATCTAATGCACTGGCATCTTCTTTTAGGATAATAGTCATTTCACTGCTCAAAGCATTAACCTCTTGAGGTGTGTAACCAATATACGACACTACCAAAACAGCATCAAGATTGGTAACAGTGATCGTGAACTTACCATCAAAATCTGTAGAAGTACCATTCGTTGTTCCTTTTACTAAAACTGATGCTCCGGGTAGTGGCATATTATCAGCAGCTGAAGTAACAGTTCCAGAAACCTGAATTGTTTGCGCGCTTACTAAACCCATACTAGAGAAAAGAATACTTACAAACAACAATTTAAATTTTTGATTAAATAATTTTAATTTCATGAAAGTTAGTTTTTGTTAAAATTATGATTGACTACAATAGTAGAATAGTGATTCTCTAAACAACCACGACTTATATTGTGTTTTTGTAAATTTAGGTTCAAAAAAATACTATTTTGGTAATTTGCACCTCGACAAAAAACGAACATGATAAAAGGTTTAAGAAAATATTAACTAAATAATCTCTGATAGCGCGTGTTTACTACAAAAAATCTAAGGCCTTCAAATATGTTAAAATTATTAAGAATTTTAAAAAATTAGGCTATGTAGTGGTTTTGTAGTGGTTAATAAACCTTGTGTAGTGGTTTTAAAATTTTAAGATGTATTCTACTAAACCGTCGTCATGTTCTAAATTCAAACGTTTTCGCAAACGATAACGTTTCGTTTCAACGCTCTTTGTAGATATATTAAGTAGAGGTGCTATTTCTTTGGACGATAAGTTTAATCGCAGGTAAGCACAAAAACGCAAATCGTTAGGTGTCAGTTCAGGATGTGCTATTTTTATTTTTTCTAAAAAGTCCTTATCGACATTATTAAATGCCTTTTCAAAAAATTGCCAATCTTTAGAATTATTTAAATTTCTATCGATAAGCACTATGGCCGATTCAACTTCTATGGACTTAGAATTCTTTTTTAATTCCTTTTTAATACTGTTGAGTACTTCATTCTTTTTTATAATACTCATGGTAGAAATTGCCAGTTCTCGATTTTTACTCTCAATAGCCTGGTTTAACTTTTCATTTTTAATTTGCATGATGGTTTGTTCATTTTCTAACTGCTCATGCTTTAATTGTTTACGATAATACCTCTTATACGCCTTATGGGTCATAAAGCCTATAAAAGTTAAAATAACCACATAAAAAGTTAAGACAAGGTTACTCAAATACCAAGGCCTTCTGATGGTGAAATTATAATCTGACGTATTTTCTGATATTTGATTGCCTATTTTAGCTCTCACTTCAAAATGATAATCTCCAAAAGATAGGTTTTCAAATCTTGTACGGGATTCGTTAGACCATTTACTCCATTTATCGGATAAGCCTTTAAGTCTATGTTGGTATTTGACATCTAAAAATTTATCATATTCAGGAACAGAATAGGCAAAACTAATGATGCCTGTGTCATAGTCAAATTCACCAATACTTATAACATCAACAACCTGTGTTTGATCATTGAGGCCTTCTAAGGTAATGCCATTTAGATGTATAAAATGGTCATTCCTGTAATTGATTTTTGAAAGATCTATGGTGATATATCCATTAGCCGTTCCTAAAAGATATTTATCCGTATTTAGTAAACTTATATTCTCATACCCAAGGGGTCCTTTTCTCAAGTATGAAGAAATTGAAATTGTATTTAATTTGGGATTATTTGTAACAGCGTCCTTAGTAATGTAAACTAAATTATCTTTAGTAAAAGCCCATAACTTGTGGTTTGTATCTACGATTAATTTGCCTGATAAATAATTATCTTTTGAAAAAATAGAACTTAAAATACTGTCTTTAATAAATTTGTCTTTGGTTGAATTATACCTAAAGGCACCGTTTTCTGAAGCGTAGATGATGTCACCTCCATACTTCGTTAAACCCGAATTTTTTCCGACAGCTAAATTTTCCTCCATACGTAAGTCTGTCACTTTGGTAAATTGATGATCTAGCTTCAATTTAAAAACTCCCTTATATTCATGATTCACCCAAACTTCATTATTCTTATTTAAAACAAAGTACCTCGAAGAATTTTTAAAACCATCAATTTTATTTCTAACATTCCAGGTTCCATTAATTTCTTGTAAAATGTTTAATCCGTTATAATTACCCTGTAGTAATATTTTCTCTCGATTTGGAATTTCTTTTATGTCCCAGGTGCCAAGAATGTTGCTAATCTGCTCTACTTTGTCTTGATCAATAATAAAAGTTCCTAAATGATGACCACAAAATAAGGTGTTATCTTTATGATTATAGAGGCTCCAAACCTGACCTTCGGTACCCTTAATAAACCTAAAATTTTCATTGTGATGCTCCAGATTTCTGTAAAATAGACCCTGGTTAGTACCAATATATAAGTAGCCTTTAAATACTTGAGAAGTATAAACGGTACCTATAATACCCTCATAATCGAATAAGGTTTTAATGGCAGATTGAACATTAACACAATCAATTCCATTATCTAAACCGGTCCAAACATTTTGAGCGTTATCTTCAAAAAGGGATAGCACGGTATTATTACTAAGTCCTCGTTTTTGAGTCATTTGATAATCTATACGCCCTTCTTTTGTTACATGAATTAATCCGTTAGAAATGGTACCTAACATATAAGAACCGTCTTTAAGTTGAATGCCCGTAAAAACGCTGGTAGTTTTCAGTAGGTCATCGGCTTCGATAAGCCATTTTCTTAATTCACCGTCTTGATAGCTATAAAATCCCAAATTTCTAGTAATAACCACTAAGGTATTGCCTACTTCAAAAACATTTATAATTCTTCCTTTTTCGGCAATATCGCCCTTGATAATTAAATTTGGTATGCCGCCGTCAATACGATATAATCCTTCATTGGCTACGTGAAAATAAATCTGATCATTTACTTTAAACAACTTATATATAAGATTGTTGACTTTTATGGTTTTAAACTTTTCGGTTGCTGTATTGTAAAAATAAATATGATCATTTGTTTGAAATAATACCCATTCGTCATAGCCAATGATATTCCAAACTTGTTCATCTTCGGCCATTGGCATCTCTAAGTTTTGCACTAGAGATGTGTAAAAAAGTACACCAGATTCATTTGGTTTCCAATACCCAAATTCAGAATAACACCCTGTATAGATAATATCATCAATGACACTTACGGCTCTCATGACCGTATTATTTGGAGAATTAAAAAGACGCCAATCTGATCCATTAAATTCTAAAAGTCCTCGATTATTAGCTACATAAATAAAGTTATTAGACGCTTGGGATAACATCCAGTTTTGATTATCCCCACCATAATCTTCTGCCGTATATTTTTGAATAGGGGGCATCTCCTGACAAAAACACGCCAAGTTGAAAAACACCAGTAGAAAAAATTGAAGAAATTTCATTATTTACTCAGGTTTCTGTAATGATAACAAACCTAAAACCAGTCATAAATATAGTTTTTGAAAGTGGTAATGCAAAATAGCAGCTCATTATAAATGAAATTTTTTAGGAGCTAATAAGATCCCATTTACAACACTTTTAGGATAAAATCAACATCAATACGGCAGCCAAACAGGCGCCAGCAATAGGGCCCAAAATAGGAATTAAGGCATAGCTCCAATCAGCTGACGCTTTATTTTTTATAGGCAATATGGCATGCATTATTCTTGGTCCTAAATCACGCGCAGGGTTAATTGCATACCCAGTTGTACCGCCTAAAGACAAACCAATAGACCAAACTACAAAAGCTACAGGCAAAGCGCCTAAAGAGCCTAAGCCGATAACTGTTCCTGGTTCTGTAAGTGTTGCGTCCGTAAAATACAGTACAGCGAAAACCAAGACAAAGGTCCCTACTGTTTCACTTATAAAGTTCGAAACAAAATTACGTATGGCTGGTGCAGTACAAAAAACAGCTTTTTTTGCTCCTGCATCTTCTGTTGCCGCAAAATGATCTCTATAGATTAACCATACCGTTCCAGAGCCCAACATAGCACCTAGCATTTGAGCTAAAACATACCGGGGAACATCTGGCCAAGGAAATTTTTCTGCAACTGCTAAACCAATACTAACGGCAGGGTTTAAATGGGCGCCACTGTAAGGAGCGCTAATGACAACCGCTACATAAACAGCTAATGCCCAACCCGTGGTTATAACCATCCAACCACTATTATTTCCTATGGTTTTATTCAAAACAACATTGGCAACAACACCCCCACCCAATAAAATAAGGATTGCTGTTCCTATAATTTCTGCAATAAATGGCGTCATGGTGTTAGGTGTTAGGTGTTAGGTGTTAGGTGTTAGGTGTTAGGTGTTAGGTGTTAGGTGTTAGGTGTTAGGTGTTAGGTGTTAGGTGTTAGGTGTTAGGTGTTAGGTTAAAAATAAAAAACAATAAATTGATAATGAAGAAAATCTTATAATAATTCCCCCACTTCGGGGGTTAGGGGCTTATTCATTTGTCCAGTATTCCAAAGCCCTAATCGCCTTATACCAACCTTTAATCTCTTGATCTATAACTGCTCTTTCTTTGGTAGGTTTAAAACGTTTATCAGTTTGCCAAATCTGCTCAATTTCTTCAGGACTTTCCCAGTAACCAACGGCTAAACCAGCTAAAAAAGCGGCTCCCATAGCTGTAGTTTCTACAATTTTAGGTCGCACAGTTTCGGTGTTTAACACATCCGCTTGAAACTGCATGAGCATATTATTAATCGTTGCTCCCCCATCTACACGCAATTCTTTAATTGATATTTCAGCATCTGCTTCCATAGCTTTTAAAATATCCATTGTTTGGTACGCAATTGCTTCTAGAGCGGCTCGAGCTATATGTGCATCTGTACTTCCCCTGGTTAAACCAAAAATGGTTCCCTGTGCTTTTTGATTCCAGTGGGGTGCGCCAAGACCCGCAAAGGCCGGAACAAAATACACTCCTTCAGTACTTTCGACAGAACTTGCTAACTTTTCTACATCTGCAGAGTTTCTAATAATTTTTAGACTATCACGTAACCACTGTACCACAGCACCAGCAATAAAAATACTTCCTTCAAAAGCATAGGTAGTTTTACCATTGATTTTCCAAGCGACTGTGGTTAGTAAATTATTTTTTGATACAACAGGCTTATCGCCAATATTCATCAACATAAAACAGCCCGTACCATAGGTGTTTTTAACCATTCCAGGTTTTGTGCACATTTGGCCAAATAAAGCTGCTTGCTGATCTCCTGCAATCCCAGCAATAGGAATTTTAGTATCATAAAAAGTAGAACTTGTATGCCCATAAACCTCACTAGATGCTTTGACCTTTGGTAACATACTTTTTGGAATGGTCAGCAACTCTAATAGTTCATCATCCCAATTCATCGTGTTAATATTGAACATCATGGTTCTTGATGCATTGGTTACATCCGTTATATGCTGCTCGCCTTTCGTAAAATTCCAAACTAACCAAGTATCAATAGTGCCTAGGATGAGATCCCCTGCTTCTGCTTTTTCTCTTGCACCTTCAACATTATCTAAAATCCATTTTACTTTTGTTCCAGAAAAATAAGCATCAATCACCAATCCTGTTTTTTCTCTTATGAGCTCATTTTTGCCTTGTTTTTTGAGTTCATCGCAATAATTTGCTGTTCTTTTGTCTTGCCAAACAATAGCATTATACACTGGTTTTCCTGTATTTTTATCCCAAACAAGTACAGTTTCTCGTTGATTTGTAATCCCTATTCCAGCAATATTTTCTGCATTCAACCCTTTTTTGGCAATTGCCTCAGCAGCAACACCTGTCTGCGTAGACCATATTTCTGTTGGGTCGTGTTCCACCCATCCCGGTTTTGGAAAATATTGAGTAAACTCTTTTTGAGCTATCGAAATAATATTTCCTTGTTTGTCAAAAACAATAGCTCGCGAACTTGTTGTACCTTGATCTAAAGCAAGAATGTATTTCCCCATGGTATTTATTTTAAGTTTAAAAATAGGATAAAAAAAAATGAATTAGAACGTAGTATTCTATATTTAGACGATATATTGATTCGATAAAATTATAAATTCCTCAATTTGCTTTTGTTTCCAAGCTTCATTTTTATTTAAATACTTCCCTAAGATTTCGGCTACTTGGGGTGCAATTTCTTGAGCTACTTTAGCATCTAAAAATAAAACTCTGACCCTTCTGGCTAAAACATCTTCAATAGTTCTTGCCATTTCGTGGGTAACGGCCCACACGACCTCTGCTTTTAAAAATTCTACTTTTGGATGCAATTTATTACCCAGCTCTGGATCAGTTTTAATAAGCGCCTCTATGGCTTTCTGGTCTGTTCCGTAGATGTATAGATGATTTGTATCATCTGCTGAACCGTCTGCACCATGTATCTGAAGATGCTTTGTTTTACACGCTTTTTGTGGTAGTTTGCCTAAGGCTATGACTTTGTTTATGGTGTCTTGAGCCATTCTGCGGTAGGTCGTCCATTTTCCACCAGTAATGGTCACTAAATCAGATTCAGAAACAATAATTTTATGACTTCTAGAAATCTCTTTTGTTTTTTCTGAATTATCTTTAGGTGCGGCCAAAGGCCTTAAGCCGGCAAAGATGCTCAGAACGTCTGCTCGGCTTACGGGTTTATTGAGATACTCATTTGCTGTTTCAAGTATAAAATCTATTTCTTTCTCTAAAGGTTTTGGTTCTAAACTATGACTATCTAATAAGGTATCTGTGGTGCCGACTACAATTCTGTTATGCCATGGCACTAAAAATAGAACTCGGCCATCTGTAGTTTTCGGAATCATGATAGCATCATTACCAGGTAAAAAAGAACGATCCAACACCAAGTGTATTCCTTGACTTGGCCTTATGGTATTTTTAGCCCCTAACTTATCCATTTGTAACACCTCATCTGTAAAAACTCCAGTAGCATTGATCACCACCTTTGCTTTCAATGTATATTCCTTTTCGGTTTCTACGTCTATGGCAAGGACTCCACTGACTTTACCTTTATCATTTTTCTTTAACTGTTTTACTTTAAAGTGATTTAAAACAGTGGCACCCTGTTCAATACAAGTTTGCGCAATATTAACGGCTAAACGTGCATCATCAAACTGACCATCGTGATAAACAACACCTCCTTTTAATTTTTTTGTTTTAATCGTAGCTAATCGCGAAGATGTAACTTTTTTAGATATGCGCTTAGAGCTTCCAAAGCTTAATTTACCTGATAAAAAATCATATATTTTTAAGCCGATTGTATATTGCAGCGTGTCCCACCAAGTATAATTAGGGATAATAAAGGATTGGTTTCGCACCAAATGGGATGCATTTTTAAGCAATAAACCTCTTTCATATAGGGCTTCTCGCACCAAATCGATGTTACCCTGTGCTAAATAGCGTACCCCGCCATGAACCAGTTTTGTACTTCTACTGGAGGTACCTTTGGCAAAATCAGACTGCTCTAAAAGCAAGGTAGTATAGCCTCTTGTTACACTATCCAAAGCAACTCCTAAACCTGTTGCACCACCGCCTATAACAAGTACATCCCAATGTGGTTCGGATGCTACTTGTGCGACTAAAGATTCTCTATCAAACAAATCAACTTAATTTTAATTAGCTTTATTTCCTTTCAAATATAAAAAAATTATGATCAAAACGAAATAAAACGAAACTTTATTGTAAATAATAATATGATTATATAGCTATATAAACTTCAATTTCTTTCGTACGTTTCATTTATTTATCTTTGTTGATGAGTTATCCTATTATTCTGAAAAATGAAACGACATCAAATTATATTAGAAAAATTAGCAAAGAAAAAGCATCTTGAAGTATCAGAATTAGGTGAGTTGTTGAATGTTTCTACAGTCACTATTCGCAAAGATTTGCGATTATTGGAAGAAAAAGGTCTTTTGTTCAGGACTCATGGTGGTGCATCCTTAGACAATCCGTATATCAATGAAAGGGCTATTGGTGAGAAAGAAAAAATATCTGTTGAAGAAAAAAATGGTATAGCCCAGCGTGCTGCACAAATGATTGATGAAAACGACTCTATTATGATTGCTTCAGGGACTACGGTGCAAGCCTTTTCGAAGTTTATAAAACCAAAAAATAAACTAACGGTTATTACCTCTTCCCTTTATGTAGTACTGCATTTACTTCAAGATAAAAATATAGAAATTTTACAGCTTGGCGGTTATATTCGCCATTCTTCTGGTTCGGTAATTGGGTCCTATGCAGAACACATTTTAGGTAATATATCTTGTAGTAAGCTTTTTTTAGGAGTCGATGGTTTTGATTTAGAGTATGGTTTATCTACTACAAATTTAGAAGAAGCTCAGCTCAATAAAAAAATGCTCCATTCTGTTCAAAAAATTATAGTGCTGGCGGATTCTTCCAAATTTGGGAAAAAAAGTTTTGCTAAAATTTGTGATTTGGACCAAATACACGAACTGATCACGGATAAAGGGATTTCACCAGAAATTAAGAGAAAAATTGAAGAAAAAGGAGTGAAGGTTACTATGGTTTAAGCGAATTAAAAACTGTATCCTAAATTTAAGCCTATATGTGGCCAAAAGGTCAAACCATCAATAAAAAGGCCGCGGTCTTGTTCGCTATCTAAATTGTAAGTGCCTGCACCAATAACAAGGCCAAAAGTAATATTTGAGTCAAATATCCATTGGTAACCTGTCGCCAAACCTACGGAAGCTATATTGGTTTCAAAATTATCAGAACTCTCGGTATTAATAGCATTGTAGAAAACGCCCAAATGCCAACCTTCCATTCGAGCATCATTTGAAGAGAAATAATAACGACCCTCCAAATAATAGCCAAATCCGGTAGAAACAGTTTCTACGCTGCTACTTGAATTAGCGAGTCTAGCAAATCCCAATTGTCCAACAAGAGAAAAATGATCATTAAGTGCTCTTTCATACTGCACCCCTACATTACCTATTAATGCACTGGCTTTAAGTATATTATCTTGACCATAACTACTAGAAAATACCCAAATACATAGGGTCGTTAAAAAAGCTTTTTTAAGCATAAGAGCGTATATTTTTGGTTAAGATATAAAATAAAACGCTTGTATTATTTTAAAACTTTGATTTTGATCCTTTCATTTATTTCTGAATATTCGCATCACACCAATTCTTATAAGCCATTTCTAAGGCCTTAACTTTTTCAGGATACATTGTGGCTACATCTTTTCGTTCTCCTGGGTCTAGGGTAACATTAAAAAGCTTTAATTCACTATTGTCAACAATTGGCGCAATATACTGCACGGAAGGTTCGCTTTTCCAATGGTTTTCATGTGAATTGGTCAATTTCCAATCCCCTTGCCTAACTGCCCACGTTTTCTGCCATTTCCAAACTAAAAGTCTATTTTTATCAGGATTTAAAAGGCTTATTCCATCAAGGGTTGAATCCTGAATTTCCACACCAGCTGCATCTAAAAGGGTGGGTAGAATATCGGTAGCAGACACATAGTCAGTTACCACATTATTAGCTTCAATTTTATCTGGCCAACTTATAGCCATAGGCACTCGGATACCACCTTCCCAAAGCGAATATTTACCTCCTGTTAAAGGTGCATTATTAGCGCCAGTTAACGGAGATCCACCATTGTCGGACACAAAAACAATGAGCGTATTTTTAGCTAAGTTTTGTTCTTTTAAAGCGTCTAAAACACGACCAATATTATCATCTAAATTATTTAAATTAGCCAAGTAGTAATTTCGTAATTCATCTGCTTTAATAGCACCAACCCTAGAATATTTATCATAGTATGCTGCATATGAACCCGGCTCATGGTTTCCAAAAGCTTCCATAGCACTTGGGTCGTAATTAGGTATTTCTTTAGCTCCATATTTGTCTAAATACTTTTTAGGAACTTCATGAATTAAATGGTGCACAGCACTATATGACAGGGTAAGAAAAAAGGGTTTTTCGTGTTTTCTTTTAAGATATGCGATCGATTCATCGGTGAAAATATCTGTTAAATACCCCTCATCGTAACTCTTCTCTCCCATATTGTGCATTAGTGGCCCTAAAAGAGCACTTGTGCCATAGGGGTCTGGTGTTTTATCTTTAATTTCTTGGGAGTTTAGCCAGTAATCATGAGCATGGGCACTAAATCCTAGAAATTCATCATAACCATGTTGTAATGGATACTCCCGTACATCATTTTTATGAAAATTACGCCCCAAGTCATTTTTACCAATTCGTGCCGTATGATATCCGGCTTCTTTTAAATATTCTGCAATAGTCTTGACATCATCTGGCAAACCTGGCCCCCAACTTGCTGGTTTATCCCATCTAAACTGATTTTTTCCTGTTAAAATCCCTGCTCTGGACGGGCTGCAAACGGGAGCTGTTACGTAAGCCTGCGTAAATACAGTACCTGCTGCTCCTAATCGTGATATGTTTGGTGTTGATATCGTTTTGTCGTAGTCTTTAAAAGGTGAAAAGTCAGCATAGCCTTGATCGTCAATAACAATAAGTAGTATGTTTGGTTTATTGACTTCCGTTTTGGTTTTAACGGAGCAAGAAATGAAATTCAAGCCAATTAACAAGAGTATTATATTTTTCATAACCAAGAATATTATATTTTGATTTGTTTCAAATGTAATAAAAAATAATCATACGAAACAAAATGAAATTAAAGTTTATGTATATTGACTCCAAATTTCAGTTTATATAACAGCACTATTTATTCCAAAGACAAAAAGCACCTTTTGGTGGTGACACTCAAGGACATGGAGAAAAAATTACCCCAACAACATTTTACACCCATACACCTCACATTTACAATTAATATTTCCCAAATTGATGAAGTTGCAAACACTCATAGGTACATCGCAAAAACATAATTCCAGTCCATAAACTTTTAAAAGACCAACTGATAAATTGGTTACAGACCATTTCATAATGGCCTTCTCATTTTCTATTTAAAAACCTACGGATAACTAAAAAGTTTATTTCGGACAGGATTTAGCATGTTTCGTCCTAAATTGTTTTGTAATATACCTTATTATCAGTAATTTAAGCTTTTCATTTATCGTGTATCAACAAGAACTAAGGATAAACTATAAGCGATAGATTTTTTTGGGACCAAATATAAAACACACATGACCAACGAATAGAAATCCAAAAATGAACAAACCAATCACAATCCTATTCGCATTTCTCGTACTAAGTTGCAATAGCGAAAAGAAAAACCAAGGGGCATCTATCAACGATTTAGCAGACCGTTTTTATGAAGAATCACTTTTAACCTATCCCGAACAAAACTACCTCAACGATATTGGTTTAAAAGATCATAGCCTAGTTAGTGCTAATTCATTATCAGATATCAAAAAATGGGAAGATTTTGAAGATAAGCTGTATGCTGATTTACAAACAATAGACGAAGCAAGTATTTCTGAAAAAAGCGATAGAATAACCTATTGGCTTTTAAAGGAACAATTAGAGAGCAGCATTGGGATGCGAATTTGTAAAAGAAACCTATGGAATGTAAATCAGGAGACTGGAATTCATCATATATGGACGTACTTGGCCGATTTTCAACCCGTTGAAAATGATACTTTAAAAGGTCAAGCTTTCGAGCGATGGAACAAACTGCCAGCTTTTCTAAAGACGGAAATGGACAATCTTACAATGGGGATTGCTGAAGGATATACCATGCCAAAAGAAATCGTAGCCATTGTTATAGAGCAACTGCAAACGCTTGGAGACTACCCGATTGAAGATTCGCCATTTATGTCGCCCGCCAAAAGAAGTGAAGATGAAGCTTTCGCCAATAAATGGAAAGATTTGGTGACTATTACGGTATTGCCTGCTTTTAAACAATACCAAAATTTTCTTGAAACGGAATACCTGCCAAAAGCTCGTGAGGAAGTATCCATCTTAGCCAATCCAAATGGTAAGGCGTGTTACCAAGCTTTTATTAGAAGTATGACCACTACAAATAAAACAGGTGATGAATTATTTGAGTTAGGATCAAAAATCGTTGCAGCGAATACACTAAAAATTCAGGAATTAGGAAAAGAACTTTACCAATCAAACGATTTCTCGCAAATTATAAATCGCATCAAAAGCGACTCGACCAATTATTTTAAAAGTAGCAAAGAAATCTTGGCGTATAATAACAAAATAATGAATGATGCTAAGATGAAAAGTGCAACTTGGTTCGCTGTTTTGCCCTCTACTGAGGTAATTATCAAGCCGTATCTGCCACATGAATCTGGCGTTGGAAGTTATGAGGCTGCCACAGGAGATAAACCAGCCTATTACCGCATTAATTTGAGTGACCCAACGCAACAAACCTTTTACAGCAATGAAACCTTGTCCTTCCACGAAGCCTATCCTGGGCATCATCTACAGATAGGAATTGAAAAGGATATTAAAGGAATGCATCCAATACGCAATTTAATGTGGTTTGGAAGTTACGGCGAAGGCTGGGCAAGATACAGCGAACAACTATCTGAAGAAATGGGGCTTTATAAGCACAAAGCATCCTTAATATCTAGAAGAGCATGGCCATCAAGAGGCCTGGTTATGGATCCAGGTTTACATTTAAAAAAATGGTCTAAAGAAAAGCTTATAAGTTATATGATGGAGGCTGGCATTGAAGAATCAATGGCATTGAATTTATATCAAAGAAGTATCGTCATGCCAGCCCAATTGACTTCATATGATACTGGTGGTGAAGAAATAAAGGCATTACGACTATTGGCAGAAAATCAACTTGGTGATGCGTTCAACATCAAAGAATTTCACACTAAAATACTTGAAAATGGATCTATCCCATTACTTACGCTAAGAGCTGTAATAGAAGATTGGATGGCATTGAAAAGACAACCGATAAATTAAATATTGATTGCACTACCTAATCGCATGCATATCAAATTATTATAAAGTATAAATTATGAAATTTATCTTATCCCACTTTCTGCTAGCATTTTTAATCCTTTCATGTAAGGGACCTAAGAAAAATGATTTGGTTGTTGTGGTCAATCAGCCTGCGGAGTTTAACACCCAAGAAGCCATTTGGTTAATTTGGCCATCTACCGACCATAAAGAAGGGGAATCTGTTGAAAATGTTACCCTTTCTATAATTGAAACCTTACTAGGAAATATTGACATTGTGGTGACTTGTAAAGACAAAGAACTGCTTCAACAGGCTTCGCAAACCTTAAAAAATCGTTTTGGAAATCAGCCAAGACTAAAGCTTTTGGAAATCCCATCGATTGAAATTTGGGCGAGGGATACGGGACCGATATTCGTTGAAACAAACAATAAAGGTTGGGCCATTGCAGACTTTAATTTTGATGCTTGGGGTTATGCCGATACTCTAGATATCGATACCAAAACAGAGGAAATGTATGATGTACGGGTAGCCGAGCATTTTAATTTGCCTGTAATTTCAAGCGCCATGATTAGCGAAGGTGGAAATCGAGAAGTGAATGGCGAGGGTACATTGATAACCACAGAAGCAGTTGAAATAGGTAGAAATCCGAGCATGACCAAGAAGGAAATGGAAGCCGAATACAAGCGTCTTTTAGGCATCAAAAATACCATCTGGTTACAACAAGGCTTGGTCGAAGATGACCATACCTTTCTTGGCCCTATTAAAACCTCTGATGGAACAAAGGCTTATACGGTGGTAACTACTAATGGTCACGTAGATGAATTTGTTCGGTTTGTAAATGATTCCACCCTGCTTTTGGCACAAATAGATAGCACAGAATTTAAAGATCCTATTGCTTTTGAAAACCACAAACGAATTGAAGAGAATTACATGATTTTGTCTAAATCAACAGACCAAGATGGCAAGCCATTTACCATTCTTCGAATGCCACTTCCTGGTCCTGTTTTTTCAACTTTGAGTCCAGGCGATTATGTGTACGAAACCATAAGAACACTTGATTATGTTAACGGAAAGAAGTTCCCAGATGGAGAAACCGTAAAAGTTATGGCTGCCTTAAGCTACCTGAACTTTATCATCACCGACACCATAATTATAGGTCAGACCTTTTGGAGAGAAGGAATGCCTTTGGAGTTGAAAGAAAAAGATAAAAAGGCTGCACTGTTATTACAATCTGTTTTTCCAACTCGAAAAATCGTAATGATAGATGCTTTTGCCGTTAACTTGGGTGGTGGTGGCATTCATTGCATTAGTATGCATCAACCCGCACATTCAAAATAATTAGTTTTAAAAATAGAACAAATCAAAAATTCATGAAGAACATTTTATTTTTTCTTAGCCTAGCATTATTTTTTGCAATGACCAAGAATGGACTTGCCCAAGAGACTAAACTACCTAATGGAACCATCACCGAAAAACTCAGTTACATAAAAGAGCGCAAGAATTTCAAAACAGAAAGTGAACGCTTAAAGGTGCTTTTTGAAGTCTATACCGAAAGCCAATTAGAAGCTTCGCCTGTAATGGCTACTTTTTTTGGAAAGACAGGATACAACCATTTATGGGATGATGTATCTCCAGAGGGTACAAAAAAGAACATGGCAATCGTAAAGATTTTCAACGAATCAAAAGACTGGTTTAACCCGAATGATTTAACCAATGATGATACTATTAACCGCAACATCTTCAATCGCTCTGTTGGCGACCAATATGAATTGAATAGCCAGTTTCCCCAACAGTATTTAATTATAGACCAAACTTCTGGAATTCATACGATGATACCCGCAGTTATCCAAATGATGCCCACCAATTCCCCAAAAGCAATAGAAGATATTATAACGAGGCTAGAGGGTATATCCAAACTTTTACAAAGACTTGAAATAACCTTATCAGAAGGAATTGAAAAGGGAATCGTGATGCCAAGAAATACAGTATTGCTTGTCCCCAATCAATTAAATGATATGATTGCTGAATCACCAACGGAAAGCATTTTTTATACCCCTTTTGTAGCACTGGAAGGCAATGAGGTACTTAAAGAGAAGGCTCAAAGTATTATTGCTAAAAACGTTCATCCCGCTTTAGAACGATTTAAAGTTTTTATGTCAGATACGTATTTACCTAATACAAGAGAAAGTTATGGGCTAAGTGATTTGCCCAATGGAATGGCTTGGTACAATGCGCAAATAAAGTACCATACCACCACCAACTTAACCGCTCAAGAAATTCACGACCTAGGCCTAACGGAAGTTGCGAGAATAAAACTTGAAATGGAAAAGATAAAATCTGAACTTAATTTCGATGGAGACCTAGCTGCTTTTAATACCTTCCTAAAAGAAGATCCGCAGTTCTATTTCGACACACCCGAAGAATTACTCTCTGCCTATCGTGACATTTGCAAAAAGTTAGACCCCGTTTTACCCCAACTTTTTGGAAAATTACCAAGGCTCCCGTACGGTGTAAAACAAATTCCTGCCTATGAAGAACAAGCGACCACAACCGCCTATTATAACCCGGGTTCCTTACAAACAGGAGTGGCAGGTTATTTCTTTGCCAATACCTACAAGTTAAATACAAGACCAAAATGGGAAATGGAAGCCTTGACTATTCATGAGGCGGTGCCTGGTCATCACTTACAGATTGCACTTGCCCAAGAGTTAGAGAATGTTCCTGAGTTCAGGACTATGCTGTTTTTTACGTCATTTATTGAGGGCTGGGGCCTATATTCCGAAAGCCTAGGTCCAGAACTTGGAATGTATCAAGATCCCTATTCACAGTACGGACAATTGACCTATGAAATGTGGCGTGCCATTCGTTTGGTGGTGGATACTGGTATCCATGCGTTTGGATGGACAAGACAAGAAGCTATGGAGTATTTTATAACCAATTCCGGGAAAAATGAAAACGATATTAGGGTTGAAATAGACCGCTATATTGCTGATCCAGGGCAAGCCTTAGCTTACAAAATTGGTGAGTTAAAAATCAAAGAACTTAGAAAACAATCCGAAGATACCCTTAAAGATCAATTTGATATTAGGGCATTTCATGATGTTGTACTCGGCAGTGGTACAATCCCACTAAATGTGTTGGAAGACAATGTAAATAAGTGGTTAAGCGAACAAAAAAGCAATTGAGAAATAAAAATTAACCAATTAAAACCAACCAACCATGTTCACTAAATTCGGAGAAATAGCCACCAAAGTATTTGAAAAGTATATGCCAAATGCTTTCGTATTCGCCATGCTCCTTACCATCATTACCGGCATCATTGCGTTTACTTGGTTGGGTCCGAAACCTATAGAAATTATTAAAGGCTGGTACGATGGCTTTTGGTCCTTGTTAGAATTTGGAATGCAAATAATTTTAATTATTATCACAGGATTTGCTATTGCATTGTCTCCTACCGTAAATAATGGCATCGGCAAATTGACCAATTACATTAAAACACCTCGACAAGTTTACTTTTTTGTAGTACTGATTGGCACTTTACTGTCACTCGTTAGTTTCGGATGGGTTGTCATTACCTGTGTTTTGGCAAGGGAATTGGCGATTCGCACTAAAGGTGTTAATTATCCATTTTTAGTAGCCTGTGTTTATTTTAGTGGTGGAAGTTGGGTAACTGGCTTGTCGAGTTCTATTCCCCTGTTGTTAGGAACAGAAAATAATTATTTAATCGAAGCTGAAATCTTATCAGAAATTATCCCAACCTCATATACCTTAGGTTCTGGGTTGAGTATTGCCATGATGGCGCTTTATGTACTATTTGCACCCATAATGTTTTTGTTTCTAATTCCGAAAACAAAGCACATCAAGGAATTAGATGACATGCTTGAAGACAACACGCTGAAAAAGGAGCTTTCCATAAAAGACGAAGCCTTGAGTCTCAACTTATCTTACACCTCTGTTTCCGATCGATTGAATAATGGTGTTATCCTTCAAATTTGTATTGTACTTATGGGATTAACGTATATCATTTATCATTTCTACACCAAGGGTTTTCAATTGAATTTTAATATTATGATTTTCATTTTTCTCATGGTGGGTTTGGCATTGCACAAAACACCCATGCGGTATGTCATTGCCATGAAACGGTCAAGTAGCAACGTTTCTGGCATCCTGTATCAGTATCCATTTTATGCCGGAATTATGGGCATTATGCTCTACACCGGTTTAGGTGAAAAACTGGCCCAAGTTATGGCGTCTGTCGCGACTATGGAGACCTATCCCTTCTTTGCTTATGTTACCGGTGGTCTCATCAACTTTGCAATACCGTCGGCAGGTGGTGAGTTTGCTGTGGTAGGCCCTAGTATTATCAATGCCGTAAAAGACATTGGCGCAGGTTTACCAGCGAACCAAGTATCAGCCATGATATCGAGAGCTTCATTGTCTATTGCTTACGGGGAAAGCTTGTCTAATGTATTACAACCTTTTTATTTATTGCTTGTCTTCCCAATTATGGGCAAAGGCATTAAAATTCAAGCGAGAGATGTGATGGGCTATTTAGTCCTCCCCTTTATTGTGTTTTTTATTATCCAATCTATTTTAGTGACATGGATGCCCTTATAATTTAAATCAACCAGAATTAAAAACAAATAACCATGACCAAAAAAAAACGCACCTGGAAATTTTACACTTCAAGAACAATACTCATTCTTTTTATTCTTGGAGGGCTTTGGCTTACCAATCTAATCTGGTTCAAGCCCTTCAATATCAAACACTTTTATGATAAGGTATTTGTTGAATTAGCCTTAGACAGTCCAGAAATAACAACCCAATTGGGTATTCCCGTTATTTACGACATGTATAAAGATGATTTAGATGACATTTCGCCTGCCAAGCAATTGGAGTCTTTCCATAAAATGAAGGCTGATTATGAAACCCTATCGAGCTATAATTTTGAAAACCAGTCGCCCGAAAATCAATTGAACACTAAAATTTTAGGCTTTTTCTTAAAAAGTGCTGTTGATGGCGAACCTTATCAGGATTATGGTTATCCGGTCAACCAAATGTTTGGTGTGCAGAGTAGCTTACCAAGTTTAATGGAAAGTGCGCATAAATTAGACGATAAAAGTGATCTTGAAGCGTATATTTCCCGTCTTTCAAAATTTGATACCAAGTTTAATCAACTTATTGAAACGCTCAAAATAAGTGAATCAAAGGGAATTATTCCACCCAAATTCATCATCAAAATAGTTGTAGATGAAATGAAAGGTTTTATTGGGGGAAATTCAGATAAAGAAATAGCTGCGGTACAATCAAACATCCTCTACGTTAATTTTGAAACCAAGGTAGATACGCTCATGGACCTTTCAGAAGAACAGAAAGCAGATTTCAAAAAACAAGTGGCCAGTGAAATAGAAACTACCGTATTTCCAGCCTACAAAAAGTTGATTGCCTATTTTGAAACCCTCAACAAAAAAGCCACGAATGATGCTGGTGTTTGGAAATTCCCTAATGGTGATGCCTACTACCGTTACCAATTAAAACAAAATACCACACTAGATCTTGACCCTGAAGACGTACATCAATTAGGGCTCTCGGAAGTGGCACGTATTAAAAGTGAAATGAATGCAATTCTCGCTTCGGAAGGTTATGCGGATTCGACTAAAACTCTCGGCGAAATCATACAAAAATTAAATACAGAAGACCGTTTTCTCTACCCAAATACAGACGAAGGACGACAACTAATTCTCGATGACTACGCACGTATGATTGAAAACATAAGTGCTAATCTAGACGATGCCTTTAATGTAAGACCAAAGGCGGGTATGGAGGTAAAACGTGTGCCAGAATTTAAAGAAGAAGGATCAGCCGGCGCCTATTATGAAAGACCTGCAATGGATGGATCTCGCGGTGGAGTATTTTTTGCCAACTTAAGAAATACGAATGAAACCGTAAAATTTGGCATGAAAACCTTGGCATATCACGAAGGTGTTCCTGGACATCACTTTCAGATTGCTATTCAAAGTGAATTACAGAACTTACCTATGTTTAGAACTGTTATTCCGTTTACCTCCTATTCAGAAGGTTGGGCACTCTATACGGAACAACTGGCTTGGGAATTAGGATTTTACGAGAATGACCCTTTTGGAAATCTGGGCAGGTTACAAGCCGAGATGTTTAGAGCCGTACGATTAGTCGTTGATACAGGTATTCATCATAAAAAATGGACACGTGAAGAAGCGATAGACTATATGATATCCAATACCGGGATGACCACAGGGGAAGTAACTTCAGAAATTGAACGTTACATCGTGATGCCAGGTCAGGCATGTGCTTATAAAATAGGTATGCTAAAAATATTGGAACTACGTGAAATGGCGAAAAGAGCATTAGGAGATCGTTTTGATTTACGTGATTTTCATGATGTAGTCTTAAAAAATGGTGCTGTGCCTTTGGTTGTATTAGAGGAGATTGTAGGGACGTATGTCGATGATACAAAGAAATGAAAATAAGGCGGGCCTATTTTTAAAGATGTAGAGCTACAATACCACATAAGCTTTAAAATTAAATGAAACTAAAAATTCGATAAAAATGAAACTAAAAAAAACACTATTTGTATCACTAGCTCTTACGCTAAGTTTTACCATGAACGCACAAACAGAAAAAGAAAAAGTATTAGAGACCACCAGCAAAGCAAGCATTGAAGGCCATATCTATTTCTTGGCAGACGACTTACTTAAAGGGAGGGAAACTGGAACAGCAGAAAATAAAATAGCCGCGTCTTATTTGGCAAATACCTTACGTAGCTATGGTGTAAAACCCAACCCAAAAACAGGTACTTACTATCAAGATGTGCGACTGAAAAGGGTTTCACCACCTTCCGAAGTTATCCTGGAAATTAATGGCCAACAAATTAAAGACTATGCCTTAGTGGATCCTTATGCCGTACGTTCAAATTCTGATGCTGTGTTCTTAAACTACGGTCTTGAAAATGATTATTCTGGAAAAAATGTAAAAGGAAAAGTCATTATTATCAAATCGGGAAGTACCGAAACAAAAGATGCGAGAGCTGCCTATGGCTTAGTAGGTAAAAAACAGGAATTAGCAAAAGCAAATGGTGTCGCTGCTATTATAGAGCTTGTCGATACAGATGACAACATGTGGGGCTTTATTCACGAAAATTTTAATGGCTCAAAGTTAATGGTAGCTGATCATGAAAATCAAGAAGACAATAAAATTAAAACGCAACAAACACCTCACCTATGGGTTTTAGACACAAACCATAAAATGGCTGCTGAGCTTGGAACTTTAAAAAGTATATCCGCTAAAGTTACCATTGGTGATAAGGAAGAAGAACTAGTGCTATCTCAAAATGTGATTGGTGTCATAGAAGGCACAGATCCAAAATTGAAAGATGACTATATTATTTACTCAGGGCATTATGATCATGTAGGTATCGGTACACCAGACGAAACTGGAGATACCATTTACAATGGCGCACGAGATAACGCTGTAGGTACCACAACAGTCTTAAGTATGGCTGAAAATTTAGCGAAATATCCTACCAAACGTTCGGCGCTATTTATTCTGTTTACAGGAGAAGAAAAAGGACTTTTAGGTAGTGAATTCTATGTGGAAAATCCTGTACTACCCTTAAAGCAAATGGTGTATTGTTTTAATAGTGACAATGCTGGTTATAACGATACGTCATTGGTCACTATTATTGGTTTACCAAGAACGACAGTAGCTCAGCATATCAAAGATGCGGCTACCACTTTTGAGTTGACAGCTACTGATGACCCAGCGCCAGAGCAGGGCTTGTTTGACCGTAGTGATAATGTACATTTTGCCAAAAAAGGAATTCCAGCACCAACCTTCTCATTAGGGTTTAGTGCTTTTAATGGCGATGTTACAAAATACTACCACAGACCCGGTGATGAAGCAGATACTTTAGATTACGATTATTTATTAAAGTTTTTTAGAGCCTATATTTTATCTGGACGCCAAATTGCCAACGATCTAAAAACACCGACTTGGACGGCTGGTGATAAGTACGAAGCTGCTGGAAAAGCACTTTATGGAAACTGATTTTTTATGGCTCATTTTAAGAAGCAAAAAGTATAAAACTCTTGAAACGAGAACTTAATTATTAAGGATTTTAACATCAACTAAAATTAAAAATTATGAAACGAGCTACTTCAACACTTTATCCACCAGAAAAAAATGGGAATAGCAAAAAAAATAAAACCCCAATAAAAGCGCTTATCACAGTTTTTTTGATCTTTACCAGTCTGTATTCTTTTAGCCAAATTAACGCAAAACTGATGCGCTATGTTGATGTTTCTGAAACGCAAATCTGTTTTGTTTATGGTGGAGATATTTGGCTCGTAGGCAAAAATGGAGGAGTGGCTACCCAACTCACCAATTCTCCAGGTGAAGAATCCTATCCTAAATTTTCACCAAACGGCCAAGAAATAGCGTTTACCGCAAGCTATAGAGGAAACCCAGATGTGTATGTTATGAATACCCAAGGTGGCGTGCCAAAACGGATTACCTATGACTCTCAGTTCGATCGTATGGTAGAATGGCATCCTTCCGGTACTAAAATTCTATTTGCATCACGCCGTGAAACTGGTATTCCATCAGGTCGTGTCAATCAATTGTTTTTAATTTCAAAAAATGGGGGCATGCCTGAAAAACTGCCAATTCCTTATGGCGAAATCGCTACTTTTTCAGCCGATGGAAAACATTTGGCATACATTACCAAAATCACCGAAACATACCCATTTAAAAGATATCGTGGTGGCTTAACATCTGATGTTATCTTATTTGATTTAGAAAATAACACCGCAAAAAATATTACCAATTCTACAGCAAACGATGGTAAGCCAGCATGGGCTGGCGATAAGATTTACTTTTTATCAGATCGAGCAGATGATATGCGTTTGAATATTTGGAGTTATAACACCACATCGGAAGCTCTGAATCAGGTAACCCAGTTCCAAGAATTTGACATTACCTACTTGTCAGCAGGTTCATCAGACTTGGTATTTGAGGTTGGAGGCACCCTACACCTTATGGATCTCGCCACAGAGCAAGCTAAAGAAATTAAAGTTTCTGTAGTTAGTGACCTCACTTTAGAAATGCCAAAACGGGTTGCGGTTCACAAAAATATTACCAATATGACCGCATCGCCAGGGGCAAAACGCATTGTTTTTGAAGCGCGTGGCGAATTGTTTAATGTACCTGTAAAAGAGGGTTTTGCTGATAATATGACCACTAGTTCTGGTGCTTTTGATCACAATCCTACTTGGTCGCCAAATGGCGATTATGTTGCGTATTGGAGTGATGCCTCCGGTGAATATGAAATTTATATCCAGACCATGCGAGAAGCAAAAGCTCCAAAGAAAATAAGCTCTCGAAACAAAGGCTATGGCTACAAATTGCACTGGTCGCCAGATAGCAATAAACTAGCCTTTATCGATGAAAAAAATGACATTAGTATCATCGATATTGCTTCGGGCAATGTTACCATCGCCGATAATTACAGATGGAATTATGGTCACGGGGGGCGCTATGGTTTTCCGATCAACTGGTCGCACGATTCTAAGTATCTCGCGTATTCCATTGGTATGGACAATTCTAACGAAGCTATTTTTATGTACGACCTCAACAGCAAACAATCAAGACAGGTAACGAGTGGTTTTTACAACGATAGTGATCCCGTTTTTAGTACCGATGGCAAATACCTATTTTTTCTTACAAAAAGAAACTTTGATGCTGCTTATAGTGCTTTGGACGAAACTTGGATTTATCCAAACGCCACCCAATTGGCTGCCATTAGTTTAACTGATGCCTCGCCCTATCTTCTGCAAGCAAAAAATGATGCCTTGGAAGCAGAAAAGAAAGAAGAGACCTCCATAAACGAGGATAAGGATAAGGGTAAAAAAGGCAGCGCTAAAGAAACAGCCATAAAACCGATTACCATTGATTGGACTGGCCTTGAAAACAGATTGGTCATTTTGCCCATTAAACCTGGAAATCTAGAGCAACTTATGGCATTCGATAATAAAGTAGTCTATATGCGATATCCAAACACAGGAGCTGCCGATGGCGATCCAACACTTATGTTGTACGATTTAAAAGAACGCGATGAAAAATCAATAATGGCTAAGGTAAATGGCGTGGAACCCGCAGCAGATGGCACATCATTATTAGTGCAGAGCGGACCTCAATTTGCGATTATTAAACCTGATGCCGATCAAAAAATTAAAGATGCTATCCCAACAGATGCTTTAGTGATGGAGCTCACACCAAAAGAAGAATGGCGTCAAATTTTTAATGATACTTGGCGGAGATACCGTGACTTCTTTTATGATGAAAACATGCAGCAAGTAGATTGGGAGGAAATGCGTAAACGATATGGTGCCTTACTAGAAGATACAAGATCACGTTGGGATGTCTCTTTTTTACAGTCCAATATGTTGGCAGAATTAAGTGCAGGACATACCTATACTCGAGGTGGTGATAACCAAGATGTTGAAACCGTAAGCACAGGCTATTTGGGGATTGATTGGGATTACGACACTAAAGGCTATAAAATTAAAAGAATTGTAAAACCGGCCGCTTGGGATGCAGAAAATCGTTCCCCTTTTGATCGTCCTGACGTTGACGTTTCTGAAGGGGACTATATTCATGCTGTCAACGGAATGGCACTACCCTTGGATAAAGAACCTTACGCCGCCTTTGAAGGTCTTAACGGCAAAACGGTAGCTTTAAAAATAAGTAAAACGGGTAAATTAAGTGATGCCAAAGACATCATAGTTACGTGCTTAACCGCCAGCGAAGAAGGTAATATTCGCTATTTAGATTGGATTGAAACCAATCGTTTAAGGGTCGAAAAATTATCAAATGGTCAACTAGGCTATGTGTATATGACGGACACCTCTCCTAGGGGTCAGCTAGACTTGGTGAAAATGTACTATGGCCAATTAGATAAAGAAGGCTTTATCATTGATGAACGCTTTAATGGTGGTGGACAATTAGCAGATAGGTTCTTAGAGTTGATGACCAGACCTTCTATTTATAATTTATACTGGAGACATGGAAAAGCGCATACCCACCCTACAAAAACCAACACCGGACCTATGGGTATGTTAATAAACGGTTGGGCAGGTTCAGGGGGAGACGGACTTCCTTGGGCATTTAGAGAATTGGATGCCGGACCTATTGTTGGTGAACGCACTATAGGAATATTAGTAGGCCCTGCCACAGGACATCAGCTTATTGACGGCGGAGGTATCACAGTTCCTGGAGCTAGGCTCTTTTACAACTCTGGTAAGTGGTTTGATGAAGGCGTTGGTGTGCAGCCTGATTTTGCTGTTTGGGACGACCCAAATATGTTAATGAACGGTCGAGATCCTCAAATGGAAAAAGTAGTAGATGAAGTGATGAAATTGGTAAAAACCAAACCGAAGATGACCACGCCAACCCCAGCAATGGAAGACAGAACAGCCAAAGGATTAAAGAAAAATTAAATCACTAAGGTTGCATGTGCAGTGATGTGGTAAAAGAAGATGTGTTTACTGCCGCTATGCCCAAGTTTTTGGACGTTTCTGGTTACAGAACAGAAATCTATAAAAACCATTCCCCAACAGGCCCTTGGCTTGGAGTAACCGAATTGGCGATGCCAGAATTTATGAAAGAGATTATCAAGACCTGCATAAAACGAACTAATTAATAGTTTATTAAATTAAAAACTAAACTTCATCCTAACATGAAAAACATGAAAATCATACCTAAAATTTTAAGTATAGCGCTGCTTTTTATAGGATTCGCTGCCACCAGCCAAACCCTACCGCAAGCAATTGCCAAAATCAACACTGAAGGCTTTCAAAAGTCGCAGGTCATGAATTTGATTACCGACTTGTCTGATGTCTATGGCCCTAGATTAACGGGAACCAATCAATATTTTACGGCTGCCGAATGGGCAAAGAAAACTATGGAAAACTGGGGCATGGACAAAGCGTATTTCGAAAATTATTGTGATGATTGTATGGGTTGGGAAGTAAGCTCTTTCAATGTTGAAATGACCGAACCTGCCTATATGAAAATACAAGCCTATCCGTATGCCTGGACCGAAAACTCCAATGGGGTACAAATTGGTGATTTAATTTGGATTGAAAATTATACCGATTTAGAAAAGGTGAAACAACAATGGAGCGGAAAATTAAAAGGAAAGAGTATTCTGATAGGATCTGCACCAGAACAAAATATGTTGTTTAATGCTCTTTCAAACCGATTTACAGAAGCACAAATTGAGGAGGCCGAAAAATCAATAGTACCCGTGCCAAATAATCCTTTAGGACCAACGGCTGGAGATATGGATTTAATTGAGGATTTAGAGGTGATTTTCGAAAGTTTTATGAGAAAAGACGATGCCTTTTTCGCTTTCTTAAAAGCAGAGGGCGCTTTAAGTATTCTAGGAACGACACCCTTTTTTCCAGGTGTAATTCATCCAAGTGGAACGTACAATTTTAAAGAAAGCCATGTAAAGTCTTTGCCCTATTTTGCCATAGCACCAGAACATTTTGGAAAATTAAAACGTTTGACCGAAAGAGGTACTGCACCTAAGATTAAATTTCATTTAGACTCTGAATTGTATTTAACACCAAAAAATAATGTTAATATTCTAGCAGAAATAACAGGTTCAGACCCAAAATTAAAGGACGAAGTGGTAATGATCGGAGCCCATTTCGATTCTTGGCATTCGGCAACTGGAGCCACCGATAATGGTGCAGGTTCTGCCGTAATGATGGAAGTGATGCGTATTATCAATGCCTCTGGATTAAAACCAAAACGAACCATTAGAATGGCACTTTGGGGTGGCGAAGAGCAAGGCTATTTAGGCTCCATGGCCTATGCCGAAAAGCATTATGGAAAAGTAAAAGAGACAAATCGGAAAAAAGAAGTTGAAAAAATTTCGGCCTATATCAATATGGATAATGGTGCCGGACAAATGCGAGGCATTTATTTGCAAGGAAATGAAGCTGTAAGACCCATTTTTCAAGATATGCTAAAATCGTATGAACATCTAGATGTAAACAATTTCACCATTCAAAACACCAATTTTACAGATCATGATGTTTTTGATTATTATAAAATTCCTGGATTTCAAATCATTCAGGATCCCTTAAACTATAGTACTGTTACCCATCACACAAACCTTGATGTGCTAGAATATGTTCCAGAACGCGATATGATGATTAATGCAACGGTAATAGCCGCATTGGTGTATCAAATTGCACAGTTAGATGCTCGATTGCCGAGGGAAGAATAGGCCTGAAAAAATTACTATTATTAACTATACAACTAAAATCAATAATTATGAACACAAATCAAAACATCCAAATCATTGAAACTTTATACAAAGGCTTTGCAACAGGCGATATGCCAACAGTTTTAGGCAGTATGAATCCTAAAATTGAATGGAACGAAGCCGAAGGCAATACACTTGCAGACGGTAATCCGTATATGGGACCAGATGCTGTACTACATGGTGTTTTTGCACGTTTGGGAGCAGAACATGACTACTTCAACCTTGCCGATATAGAACTTCACGATATGAGCAACAATAAGGTATTGGCCACCTTAAGATATGATGCTAAAAATAAAGAGACAGGAAAAGCTTACAATGCCCAAGCTGCACATTTCTGGACTTTAAAAGATGGCAAAATTGTGAAATTTCAGCAATATGTGGATACCAAGAAGTTGGCAGAAGCTGAGAAAAAGTAATACGGACGAGCGAAGAACCTGAGAGCCTAGGTAAAACAATTAAATATCAAAACCATAAAAATTGTAAAATTATGAATAAAACACTTTTAACCATACTAAATATTGTGCTGCTATGCTGTAGTTGCCAAACAACGAATAAAGATTCTGTTCAGGAGAAAAACAAAGAAGTTGTTTTAGCATATCACAAGGTTTGGAATGGAGGTGAAATTGATAGTTTAAATGATATACTAACTCCAGACTTTGTTTGTCATTATTTAACAAGTGAAGAATGGGCAGGTATCGAAGATGCTAAAAAAGCAATTTCAGACTGGAGAAAACTATTTCCTGATTGGGATGAAGAAATAGTTGATGTCATTCAAGAAAAAGATAAAGTTGTAACACGTTACAAAGCCTCATCAACTCATACAAAAAGGTACGAAGGAATTGATTCTACAGGAGCTAAAATTGAAATTTACGAGGTCTCTATTTATCGAATACAAGATGGTAAAATAGCAGAGCAATGGTGCTTTCCTGACGACCCAAGCATAAAAACACAAATTCTCAATTTTAAAGAACAACAGAAAAACCTTTAAACAATTGTAAATAAATAGTTTGTATCAAAATAAACAATTATCGAATCATGAAAACAAAACCAGTACTGTTTAGTTTAATAATACTACTCATCAGTTCATCACTATACAGTCAAAGCCTTGACGAAAACTATATGGAAGATGTAAAAACAATTTCTAAAATTATCGATGCCTATTATGATGTTATTTCAGGGGCGAGTGATGCTCCCTGGCAATTTGAAAGAGATAGCTATTTACATTCAGACACAGCAATTATTACCCGTTTAGACGAAAAGGGAAATGCAGATATACATACTTTAGAAGAAGAATACATACCTTTATTATTGCTGCCTAAAGAAGATTTTTACGAAAAGGAGATTAAAAGAAAAGTAAGCCAGTTTGGTCATATGGCGCAAGTATGGAGTGCTTATGAAGTCAGAACAGATCCAGAAATCGCTTCCAAGATTAGAGGATTAAACAGTATTCAACTTCATTTTGAAAACGGGAGATGGTTTATTGACAGTTGGACAACCCAAATGGAAATGGATACAAATACAATAGTTACAAGTTTCTTAAAAACGGATTAAACCATTTACTAAATAATTCAGCAATAAGCTTATCAAATCCGCACTTATAAACTAAAAATTTATGATGATAAAATTCTTTAGAAACATTCGCAAATCTTCTAACAGAAGGCCAACCTAACGGACAAACAGGCAAAACAACCAAATATTTTAAATACGCCATCAGTAAAATAATTATTATGAATATTGGAATTTTGATAGCCTTATAGGTAAGCAATCAGTATTAAAATAACTAAATGTATGAGGTTGAATTTCATAAAAAGATAAAAAAATCTGAAGTGTGCACAAACTGTGCATTGATAAAAATAAAAAAGCCTTCACATCTGTGAAGGCTAATGTTTCTTGGTGGAGAATACCGGAGTCGAACCGGTGACCTCTTGCCTGCCAGGCAAGCGCTCTAGCCAGCTGAGCTAATCCCCCTAAAAACTTTTCAAAGAAAGTGTATTTTTACTAGGTAGTAAAATTTTTATCAATCTTTCTTGACATTTAATACCAATACCGGAACTGCCGAATAAAATTCTGATTTTGAAATGGTGTTTTTTTCCCAAAGCTTTTTAAAGAAGCCTCTTTTTCTTCTAAAAACACATAACAAATCAGGATGCTGCGCTTGAAAATGTTCTAAAACCCCTAAATACGTCGTAGCATTTTGGGTAAGGGTTAGATGCTCACTAATGTCCATTAATGCGGTATTTATTTTCAAATCATCATCAGTGTAGCCTGGTGTTTTAACCAATAACAAATTAACTTTTGAACTAAATTTTTTCTTAATGACTACCAGCGGATCTAAAATTCTTTTTCTTTTTAAAACGCCTGATTTAAAGGCTGTTAAAATAGTTTTATAAGGCGTAAAAATAGTTCCTTTAGGTACTATTAAACTTGGAATATTCGTTTGTTTGATGATTTTACCTGACGTATTGCCTAAATACAAGGATTCATTTATGTCGTTACTTTTGGGCGAAAGAATAATCAAGTCTATGCCTAACTCTTTATTGATGTCTTTTAATCCGCTAATGATATCTCCATTATAGGTCGCGATTTTTATCTTTAAATTTTTTGCATCAACCTTAGTGATAATTTCTTTTAATCGTTCTATACTGCTTTCAGTTACTTTTTCTGCTACATTTCCAAGACTACCTGTTTTAGCAGAAACACTAAAAACTTCCATCACATAAAGTGCTGCTGAAAAATGGGATGCAAATTCTACTGCGTATTGCAAGGTTTCATGAGAATCTGGAGAAGTACCTATAGGAACCAATATGTTTTTCATAACGAGATTTTATGATTTAAAGATTAAATTTACACTAAAAAATTAAATGATCCGAGCTGCAAAGATATCAGAAATTACCGATATTCTTACTATTACCAAAGCCTGTGCTAAAAAAATGGCAAATGCTGGTATTTACCAATGGAACGAACAATACCCCTCACAAATTGTATTTGAAAAAGACCTTGAACGAAATGAGTTATTTGTGCTGGAAAAAAGCTCAAAAATTATAGGCGTAATTGTTATTTCTGCGGTAATGGATAAAGAATATGACGCTGTAAAATGGTTGTCTTCCAAAGGAAATGCTGTTTATATTCATAGACTTGCCATACACCCCGATTTTCAGTCCCAAGGATATGCTCAGCAATTAATGAATTTTGCAGAAAATTATGCCCGAGAAAACAATTTTGCTTCGGTGCGATTAGATACTTTTAGTGAAAATATAAAAAATCAACAATTTTATACTCATAGAGGCTATCAAAAATTAGGAGCTATTTATTTTCCTCGCCAAAGTGAATCCCCTTTTTATTGTTATGAATTAGTAGTCTAAATATATAGTCGGGTTGAAAAATTCTATCACTTTTAAAAACATCAATAAATTAGCTATTCCTGCTACTATTGCCGGCATTGCAGAACCCCTACTTTCGTTAACCGATACCGCGATTGTTGGTAATATCGAAATTGATGGCATCGAATCTCTTGCTGCTGCAGGTATTGTTGGGTCATTTTTATCTATGTTAATATGGGTGTTAGGGCAAACGCGGAGTGCTATTTCAACTATTATTTCACAGTATTTAGGCGCTGGCAACATTGATGAAGTAAAGTCTCTACCCGCACAAGCAATTTTTTTAAACATCAGTTTAAGTATTGTTATTTTATTATCCACCATATTTATCGTAGAGGATATTTTTCGACTTTTAAATGCTTCAGGTAAAATTTTAGAGTATTGTATTGCCTACTATTCTATTCGGGTTTGGGGTTTCCCCCTAACGCTTTTTACATTCGCCGTCATGGGGATTTTTAGAGGATTGCAAAACACCTATTACCCTATGCTTATTGCCATTACTGGTGCTATTTTAAATGTTGTTTTAGATTTTATATTGGTTTTCGGAGTTGACGGTTTTATTGATCCTATGAATCTGGAGGGGGCGGCGTGGGCAAGTTTAATTGCACAAGCGGTTATGGCGGTCATGGCCTTTATTCTTTTAATAACTAAAACCTCTATTCCGTTACAATTAAAATTCCCCTTGCATCCAGAATTAAAACGACTCATTTTTATGAGTCTTAATTTATTTGTACGTGCCATTGCCTTAAATACGGCTTTAATTTTAGCCGTTAGGGAAGCCACTGCTTTAGGGGATCACTATATCGGCGCTCATACCATTGCTATAAATTTATGGCTTTTTTCTGCCTTTTTTATTGATGGCTATTCCGCAGCTGGGAATAGTATTAGTGGTAGGCTTTTAGGCGCAAAGGATTATAAAGGGCTGCATCTTTTAACCAAAAAAATATTGACCTATGGACTACTCGTCAGTTTTGTTTTAATGCTTGTTGGATTTATATTTTACAAGCCTATTGGTCAAATATTCTCGAATGATATCCCCGTTTTGACCGCTTTTTATAGTGTCTTTTTTATCGTCATCATCGGCCTGCCTATAAACGCCGTTGCCTTTATTTATGACGGTATATTTAAAGGTTTAGGAGAGATGAAATATTTGAGAAACACCCTTCTTTGGGCAACCTTTTTAGGTTTTATACCTACCTTGTTTATAGCGCTGCATTTTGGATTAGAACTACTTGGTATTTGGATTGCATTTACCGTTTGGATGCTCATTCGCGGCGGTTCATTAGTACTAGAATTTAGAAGAAAATTTAGGCCTATGACCTAGGCATCGTACATAAAAATAGCCCGTTTAAAGGCCGTTTATGGCTTAAAAAATGTACTTTTGATGCAAATTGAAGAGCATGACCACATCAAGAGAAAATGGGAGTCTTTATACCCAAATTAATCAAAAAATAGCGACCATAGAATTTGGTCATCCTGCTAGTAACTCATTTGTTATTGAATTATTAGATCGATTGGCCGCTGAATTTGATCTGCTTTCTGAAAATGATGCAGTGAATATCATCATTTTAAAATCGGAAGGTCATAAGGCTTTTTGTGCGGGTGCTTCTTTTGATGAATTAGTTGCGGTCTCGACCCTAGAGGAAGGTAAAATTTTCTTTAATGGATTTGCTAAGGTTATTAATGCCATGCGAAACTGCAAAAAAGTCATCATCGGTCGTGTTCAAGGAAAAGCCGTAGGCGGTGGTGTTGGATTAATCTCTGCTTGTGATTATGTTTTTGCAACAGAAAGTGCTTCTATTCGTTTGTCAGAATTAACCATTGGTATTGCCCCTTTTGTTATTGCTCCTGCTGTTCAGCGTAAAATAGGAACTGCTGGTTTGGCGGAGCTATCACTGAGTCCAACGGAATGGAAATCGGCCTATTGGGCAAAAGAAAAAGGACTTTATGCCAAGGTTTTTGAGGCATTGAGTGACCTAGATAAAGACTTAGAATTTTTTGCTGTAAACCTAGCGAACTACAACCCACAGGCACTCATTGAGTGGAAAAAAATACTTTGGGAAAATACAGAACATTGGGCAACATTATTACCAGAAAGAGCTGCCATAACAGGAAAATTAGCCTTATCCGAATTCACTAAAAATGCCCTGTCAAAATTTAAAAAGTAATATCTTCAGGAGATTTTCGTTATTTTAATTCAATAGGTATATGATGAAAATTTTGCATTTTTTAAACAGTAGTACTTTTTTTGCGATAGCCTTGCTTGCTGTCGGCATGGTTTATTTTATAAACCGCTTTAGAAGTCAGAAGAAATACAGAAGAAAATAATTCTTACTCCTGCTATTGGTTTCTACGATTTGAGCGTAAACGCGCTTGGTTTCTGCCATCCAAAGAAATGAAAAAGAAGTAAAAACCATTGCATTTTGGGGTTTGCACAGAGCTGATGCCTTAGTTTAAATTGCTGCACCTTTCTTAAACATCCACGAAAGTTATTTACGCAATACGCTTTATTGCGTTTTCTGCTCTTAAACTAAGGCAAAAATGATACTTTTGTACTTGAAAAGTGATAACGCCGATTGGTGTTTTTTAAGTCTCTAGGTATGAGTAATATTAGAATTACAAAGCAATTTAATTTTGAAACTGGTCATGCGCTTTATGGCTACGATGGTAAATGCAGAAATGTACATGGCCACAGCTACAAACTTTCGGTAACGGTTATTGGTCAGCCAATAATAGATACAAAGCATGTGAAATTAGGAATGGTGATTGATTTTGGCGATCTAAAAAAAATTGTCAAAGAAGAAATTGTTGATCAGTTTGATCATGCTACGGTGTTTAATAAAAATACCCCTCATGTTGAACTCGCTCAAGAATTAACCGATCGCGGTCATGAAGTTATTTTAGCTGATTACCAGCCCACAAGTGAAAATATGGTCATCGATTTTGCCGCTCGAATTAAAGCGCGCTTACCTAAAAATATTGAATTACATTCCTTAAAACTGCAAGAAACTGAAACTTCTTTTGCGGAATGGTATGCCAGTGATAATATGCTTTAACTTCTTGTTATATTGACTTCGCTCAGCACAAGCGGGGATGATTAATTTATAATCCATTAAAAATGCAATCCATACAAATACCAGTAGGTAAAAAAGTGTATTTCTCTAGTGACAACCACTTGGGAGCGCCTACTATGGAACAAAGCTACCCACGCGAAAAGAAATTTATAGCTTGGTTAGATGAAGTTAAAGCAGATGCTGCTGCTATTTTTCTATTAGGTGATTTGTTCGATTTTTGGATGGAATATAAAACAGTGGTCCCAAAAGGTTTTACCAGAACTTTAGGGAAATTAGCAGAAATAGCCGATTCAGGCATTCCCATTTATTTTTTTGTTGGCAATCATGACCTATGGATGAATGGTTATTTTGAAGAAGAATTGGGTATTCCTGTTTTTCACGAACCTCAGCAAATTAAATTTATTAGGGTCACTGAGCAGGATCGAAGTGAAAAATCTTTTTTTATTGGCCATGGTGATGGCTTAGGCCCCAATGACAAGGGCTATAAACGTATGAAAAAGGTATTTGTACATCCACTTTCTAAATGGCTTTTTCGATGGTTACATCCTGATTTAGGCGTTCGCTTGGGGCAATACTTATCGGTGAAAAATAAATTAATTTCTGGCGATGAAGACGCTAAATTTTTAGGCGAGCAAAACGAATGGCTCGTACAATATGCCAAACGAAAGCTAGAAACTAAACACTACGATTATTTTGTTTTTGGACACCGTCATTTACCTCTTGAAATAGCGTTAAATGATACGGCCACCTATATCAATTTAGGGGATTGGATTGGGCATTATACCTATGCCGTTTTTGATGGGGAGAAACTGAGTTTGGTAGAGTTTAAATAAATTTATTTCTTTTACAAAATTTAAAAATTTTGTTAAGATCAACGCGTCCACTTATAAAATTCAAAATCTATTCAAAAATGAAATTACAGTTTTCTGTTTTGATTTTAATAGTCTTAGTTTTTTTGGATAAAATAAAAGTGATAATAACAATGCCGCTTTTTATGAAAATAATTCTCTAAATGGGACCTGGCATCTCATAAGCTATGGAGGAGGGTTTTTCTGGACAATTTGAAATCTATAAAAAACGAGATATCATCTGGTTTTATAGTATTAATAAGACTATTTCCATTAAAAGCAAGAGAGGTTACTTTGGTCCTAAAAGCGGAAATTATCTTTATGAAATTCGGCAAAATATTCAATACAAAGTGCTGTTTTTAATTGACTTAATAAAAGAAATAATGTATCTTAATGGAGATGAATTGATTTTTAGCAATGGTCTGATTGCCACTTTTAAAAGATAATATCTAATCCAAAAACTACAAGCCTTCCTTTTCATGGGCTGCAATATCATCTTGCAAGTCAAGCTCCCGTAATGGTTGATTTTTAACCCCTATGATGGCAACAATTATTAGTGTAACGGTACCCCCTAACATAACCGCCAAAGGCGCACCAAAAATACGTGCTGCAATGCCACTCTCAAGAGCACCAAGCTCATTTGAAGACCCTACAAACATTGAATTAACCGCTCCCACACGACCACGCATATTGTCTGGTGTTTTAAGTTGTAAAATGGTTTGTCGCACTACCATTGAGATACCATCAAAGACCCCTGAAAAAAATAGTGCCAGAACACTCAACCACATAAATTTAGAAGCTCCAAAAATGATCATACAGACGCCAAATCCAAAAATAGAAATCAGCAATTTCTTACCCGTGTTTTTTGTTATAGGTATATAGGTTGTCGCCAACATCGTTATAATACTGCCCGAAGAAAGCGCGGCATTTAAAATACCGAATCCTTTTGGTCCTGCGTCTAAAACATCTTTGGCAAAAACAGCAAAAATAGCCACGGCACCTCCAAACAATACAGCAATCATGTCTAAGGTCAATGCCCCTAAAATTACTTTATCATTAAACACAAAGCGAAGTCCTGCTTTAAGGCTTTCTTTTACGGTTTCTTTTGAATCTTTATTTAAAACCGGTTTTTTACCAATTTGGAATACTAAAATTAAAGCTAGTACTACAAAGGCAAATATGATTCCTAAAGTATAATGAACACCAATCCATGCAATTAAAAACCCTCCACACAAAGCTCCAAAAACATTAGCACCTTTCCAAGTGCTGCTGCTCCACGTCGCAGCATTAGGATAGAATTTTTTAGGTACAATCAGTGCAATAAGCGAAAATATAGTGGGACCAAAAAAGGCTCTCAAAACACCGCCAAAAAAAACTAGACCATAAATGCCATATAGAATGCTTTGCGTTTCCCAAGACGATTCTATTTGTTGTGAGGTAAGCCAAAACAGCCCAAAACTTATTAATGAGAATAATGCAATACAGAGTACAAATAAGTTTCGTTTTTCTTTTTTATCAGCGATATGCCCTGCAAATGGAGCTAAAAAAAATGCTGGTAAAAATTCACAAAGGCCAATAAGACCTAGTGCCAAGGGGTCTTCTGTTAGTAGATAAACTTGCCATTCGATGACTACGAATTGCATAGACCAGCCAAAAACTAGTGCGAACCTTACCACTAAAAATATATTGAATTCTTTAAACCGTAACGCCGCGTAAGGATCCATAAAACTTTGTCAAAAAATAATTTTCAAAGGTAAGTAACCGCTGTTTCAATTGTATAGGATTTTGCGTAAAATGTTGATGTGACTATTTTTAGAATTTTTATAACGCAAGATTTATCACTATCCTTTATATAGAAAAAATCTGCATGAGCTATTAGCAATGTTATATGGCTTGCTTAGAGATAAAAGCTTTAAAACTAGGTCTTCAAGAATTAATTTAGTTTATCATCTAATTTGTAAAGACACTCTTGCACATCTAAAAAATCTTCTTCATTATCTGCAATAGTCATCAGAATATCACTGCTTTTTAATACTGTTGAACCTCCTGGACGAATATATTCTTTACCTCTTTTTATCATGACAATAAAAGCTGATTTTGGAAAATTCAAATCCACAATTCTCTTATTTGATGCTTGTGAATTTGGTAAAATTTCAAATTCTTGTAAAGATGATTTAGGAAGCTCTAAGGTTAATTGATCTAGTTCTGTTAATTTCTTTTTATCCTCAGGTAAGCCCACATTCAACCATTTTGCAACAATCGACAAGGTTGTTCCTTGAAAAAGTACAGAGGTCACTGAAATAAAAAATACAATATTAAAAATCATATTCGCTTTTTCGATTCCTGCTAATAGCGGGTATGTGGCAAATACTATAGGAACAGCACCACGTAAACCAACCCAAGATATATAAAACTTCCTTCTTAGTTTCATTTTAAAAAATAGTAAACTAAGAAAAACACCAATAGGCCTAGCGATAATAATAAGGAATGTTGAAATAAGAATTCCAATACCTATATAAGGAACAATTTGAGAAGGAAAAACAAGCAAGCCTAGGGTAAGGAATAAAACAATTTGCATTAACCAAGCCAAACCATCAAACACTTTTAAGATGGTAACTTTATGTATCAGATTCTGATTACCTAAATACACCGCACAAATGTAAATAGCAAGAAACCCATTACCGCCAACAAAATCAGTAAATGAAAATGTAATGAACATTAATGCAATAGCTAATACTGGATAAAGACCTTCAAAATCGAGCTTTAATTTGTTGATAACTAATTTGCTAAGCATTCCAAAACCAAAACCGGCAATACCGCCGAGGATCATTTGTTGAAGAAATAAAGGTATTATGGATGCGAAACTTTGATCTTGATTAACGACCAAGGTCAAAAAAGCAATAGTTAATACATAAGCCATTGGATCATTACTTCCACTTTCTAACTCTAACGTAGGTCTAAGGTTAGACTTTAGGGCAAGACTTTTTGATCGAAGAATTGAAAATACTGCGGCTGCGTCTGTAGAAGAAACAATAGATCCTAGCAAAAGGCCTTCATAAATTGTAAAGTCGGTAATTAGCCACACAAAAATACCTACCGATACTGCTGTAAATAGAACGCCTAAAGTGGATAGTGCAATACCTTCTTTAAGCACAGGTTTAATAGAAGACCAATTGGTGTCAAGACCCCCTGAAAACAAAATAAAATTAAGCGCAACAATTCCAACAAATTGCGCAAGTTTTGGATCGTTAAAAATAATACCCCCAATACCGTCCGAACCTGCCAACATTCCAATAGCTAAAAACAGCAGTAAAATGGGTACTCCAAATTTATGTGAAGTTTTACTTGCTAGTATACTTGCAAAAAGCAACAAAGAACCTATTAATAGAATGTTTTCAATCGTTAAATTCATTTACTTATTTCTAATATTGTATGCATTCAAAGTTATACTATATTTAAGCCCAATGAACACAAAGTGTTCTTTATTTGTATCGCCTTTTTAAATAGAAATTTATTGCCTAAGATCCTTAAGCTTCAATTGCAAACTGATATTTCCTTTCCACTCGTTTTCATCAATGCAAAAAACAGCACTAAAGGGTTTTTGGCTGGTGATATAGTGTAGTTTATCGCCTAAATTAAAACCAATGGCATTGATTGGGCCATAATCGTTTTGAGAAACAGCACATTTTAAATGTTTTTCTTCTAGTCCTACTCCTTTCGCGTAACCAGAATCTTTGATGTTTTCTGCCATAAAAACAGGCGACATATTCCCCGGCCCAAAAGGTGCAAATTGGTTGATAATCCGCATTAATTTAGGGTTGATGTCTTTCAGCTCAATGAGGGTATCCACCAAAATTTCAGGAATGAGCAAGTTTGGGTCAATGGTTTCGGAAACTACTTTCTCGAACTGCTTTTTAAAAGCTGCATATTGCGATTCCAAAAGTGTGAGTCCCGCTGCATATTTATGTCCGCCAAATTGTTCTATATATTCCGCACAGCCTTCTAAAGCATTGTACACATCAAACCCTTTTACAGAGCGTGCTGAAGCGGCTAATTTGTCACCACTTTTAGTAAAAACAAGGGTGGGTCGGTAATAGGTTTCGGTTAAGCGCGAGGCTACAATCCCAATAACACCTTTGTGCCATGTGTCTTTATACACTACAGATGTAAAGCCTTTTTCTTCTCTATGGGCTGTTATCTGAGTTAAAGCTTCTTGGGTAATTTCTTGATCTAAACCACGCCGATCCAAATTAAATTTCTCAATTTCTGAGGCCAGTTTTTTGGCTTTTTCTGGATCTGTTTCAGTGAGCAGATTTACAGCATATTGGCCGTGTTCCATTCTCCCTGCGGCATTTATTCTGGGAGCGATGATAAAAACAACATCGGTAATAGTGAGTACTGTTTTCTTTATTTCATTGATAATCGCCTTAAAACCCGCTCTAGGATTGCTGTTTATCACTTTTAACCCATGGTAGGCCAAGACTCTATTTTCTCCGGTTATGGGCACAATATCCGCACCGATAGCCGTTGCCACTAAATCTAAATATGGGATTAAATCGGTAATGCTTTCTCCATTTCTAGCGCCTAAAGCTTGAATTAATTTAAAACCTACGCCGCAACCGCACAATTCATCATAAGGATAGGTGCAATCGCTTCTTTTTGGATCTAAAACAGCAATGGCATTGGGTAAAGCATCACCAGGACGGTGGTGATCACAAATAATAAAGTCGATATTTTTTTCTTTGGCATAGGCTACCTTTTCAATCGCCTTTACGCCACAATCAAGGGCAATGATTAATGAAAAATTATTGTCTTCAGCAAAGTCAATACCTTGATACGATACCCCGTAGCCTTCTGAATATCGGTCTGGTATATAGGTGGCTACATTGGGATAATAAGTCAATAAATACGAAGAAACCAAGGCCACAGCCGTTGTGCCATCCACATCATAATCACCAAAAACTAAGATATTTTCTCCTGCCGCGATCGCGTTTTCAATGCGAGCCACAGCGATATCCATGTCTTTCATCAAAAAAGGATCATGCAAATGACCTAGTTCTGGTCTAAAAAATAATTTAGCGTCTTCAAAAGTAGTAATGCCTCGTTGTACTAATAATTGCGCTATCAAAGGATCAACTCCTAAAGCTTTCTCGAGGATTTTGACTTTTTCTTCTTCAGGTTTTGCCTTTATGGTCCAGCGCATTTAGTTGATATCTAATTTAATAGCTTAAAATTGAATTTGTCAGTTCGAGTGATTTCTTTGAAGCGATAACGAAAAAGAAATTTTATAGAGAACCTTTATAATTTAAAAGGGTTCTCTATAAAATTTTCTCCACTGCGTTCCGAAAATCACTCGAACTGACATTTGTGATTTTTTGAACTTGAACTCCTTCATTTTCTGACTCAAAGTGTGAACTTGAACTTGCTTGAACTTTATTAGTTTTTATGATGAAAAAATGTCTTAATATCAAGCTCGGCAAACTGGCGAAACATTTCCATAACGCCACAATATTTTTCAATAGATAAGTCAACCGCTCTTTGTAATTTATCCTCCTTTAAATTTGTGCCATGAAAGTGATATTCAACCGCCACTTTATCGTAAAATTTTGGATGTTCATCTGTTAAGTTTGCTATCGTTTCAATATGAAATTCATCGACATCTAACTTCATTTTTTTGATTAACGCAGCCACATCTAAGCCTGAGCAACCTGCCAATGAAGAAAGCATTAAGGCTTTAGGTCTAAAACCTTGTCCGTCACCACCATCTTCTTTCGCGATGTCTATTTTTAAACTATGACCTGAAGGATTATTGCTTTCAAAGGTCATGTTCCCCAACCATTTGGTTGAAATATGATTTGTTGTACTCATAATTTTTCGTTTCTTGTAAAGGATTTCAATTCTCAAAAATACAAAACTAATAGCATTATGCCTCTTGTACAACCACTTGATTCTAATCATGATTCTGAAACAAAAGAACTAGCTGAATTTTTTAATGAAACTTTAGGGTTTTGTCCTAATTCGGTCTTAACAATGCAACACAGACCCGCGATTTCAAAAGCATTTATTAATTTGAATAAAGCGGTAATGACGAATGAAGGTCGTGTTACTTCTGCTTTAAAACGAATGATTGCTTGGGTAAGCAGTAATGCCACCGGTTGCCGTTATTGTCAAGCACATGCTATTCGCGCAGCAGAACGCTATGGTGCCGCACAAGAACAACTAGATAATATTTGGGAATATAGAACTCACCCTGCTTTTTCTGAAGCTGAACGTGCCGCATTAGATTTTTCCTTGCAAGCATCACAAGTGCCAAATAATGTGGATGCAGAAATTAAAGAACGTTTGTACAGGTATTGGAATGAAGGTGAAATTGTAGAAATGTTAGGCGTTATTTCTTTGTTTGGGTATTTAAACCGATGGAATGATTCTATGGGGACTTCTATTGAAGATGGTGCTGTAGCAAGTGGTGATCAATATTTAGGAGAACATGGCTGGAAGAAAGGAAAGCATGATGGGTCAAGGTATTAGTTACTTTGGTTATCATCAAATTAAAAAAGTTTTCAATAAATAAATGGTTAGTATTCCCCAAAATGTACCTGTTGCCATACTTAAAATGGCCAATACAATGGCGTGAGGCATCCATTTTTTCTCGTAAGCCGCTGTTACTGCTGGTGCGGTAGCAATACCACCAACATTGGCCATACTAGCAATAGGCACCCAAGCCATATTAATATTTAAAATTTTAGCGAGTAGTACCATAAACACAAAGTGCCCAACCAACCAAATAGCTAAAAATCCTAAGAAATAAAAATTAAAACCTAAGGTCGCAAATTGCAGTTTTAAGCCCAAAACCGCCATAACCACTATAATAAGAATGGCACCGAATTTTAAAGCAAATTTAAAATTCCATTGCTTTATAAAATTACTTAACAAAAGACCTAATATAGAAAGTATCACAATTTTAGCCACAAAACTTTCAATTAAAAAATTAGTGAGAAAAACAGTCGCTAATAAAATGGTAAAACCTAAAATAGGTTTTACTTTTTTGCCTTTTTCCTCACGAATATCCTCGGGCATTAAAAGATTGGTAATTTTAAACTTTTTATTCAAAAAATTGCTTTTTTTAATGGTTTGAAACATTAAAATGGTCCAAATATTGACCAAAATATTATCCATCACTAGAACAGATAAAAAAATGTTTTCGGGGCATTCTACCAATTCTTTTAAAACCAATTGACTTGTACTTCCGCCAATCCAGCTCCCTACAATAGGCGGAATTCCTTTCCAATATTCTTGATTCACTAAGGTTTCTGAAACTAAATCAGAGGATAAAAAAAGTACTCCGAGTACCACTGGGAAAATTGCAATAAACATAGAGCCACCTGCAAAAAGCACAATGGGTTTCCAACCAATAGCTTTTAACTGAGATAGTGACAAACTGCTCATGACCGCAATAATAGCTAAAGGAATAAAGTAATCTTTAGAGAAATTATGAATGTTAGCTTGTGAATAATCTACTTGTAGCACTAAAGAAATGATGGCAGGAATTATATATGCCAGTAAAATTGCTGGAACCCAATCAAACAAAGACTTGATATGCTTATTTTCCCATCGATCTAAATAATAAACTACAATGACCGTAAAAACAGCGATACCCCAAGGTGCTAACTCCATGGGTTCAATGTAAGCTTTTTTCTTTTAGTTTTTGTACTTATTTTTCAATAAGTACTTCTGCTTCAATGGTCAATCCGGCAAAACCAGTTTTTATAAAATTTCTAATATTTTGGTGGTCTGTACCCTCTGGATTATTTAAAACAACATCAAAATAATAGTGCCCAAAACAGGCTAAAGTTTCTTCTTTAGAAAAGCCTTGTTTTTGAGCAAAGGCAAATAATTTACAAGAACCTGAATTTTCTCCTGAGGCATTGTATAGTGTTCCGTTTGAAAAAGCTGTTGGTGTAAACTCGTAGTTGGCGTCAATAATCGCCATAGTATCCGAGAATTCTACTTTTTCGGGTGTTTGCTGTAGTTTGTTTTTAAAATCTAGTAAAGTCATTTGTATTGGGGATATGTATCTTTTTTAAAATTGTTTTTACAACTAACAAAAACTATTTTTTACCCGCCACAACAATCACAATTTCTCCTTTTGGAGGCTTGTTGGTATAATGTTCTAATACTTCTGTGGCTGTACCGCGAATGGTTTCTTCATATAATTTAGTTAATTCACGCGAAACAGAAACTTGCCTATCAGCTCCAAAATATGTTATAAAACTGGCTAAGGTCTTTAATAGTTTGTGTGGCGATTCGTAAAAAATAATGGTTCTTGTTTCATCCGCTAAAAAGGTCAATCTAGTCTGTCTCCCTTTTTTTACAGGCAAAAAACCTTCAAAAACAAATTTATCATTTGGCAAACCACTATTGACTAAGGCTGGTACGAAAGCCGTTGCCCCGGGCAAACAGTCAACCTCAATATCATGTTCCACACAAGCGCGGGTCAATAAAAATCCAGGATCCGAAATGGCAGGCGTTCCAGCATCAGAAATTACAGCAATAGTTTCCCCTGCGCTTAACCTTTTTATAATGCCATCTACTGTTTTATGCTCATTGTGCATATGATGGCTTTGCATGGGTGTTGTCACCCCAAGATGCTGCAAAAGCTTCCCACTGGTACGGGTGTCTTCAGCGAGAATTAAGTCTACTTCTTTTAAAATACGAATGGCTCTGAGTGTTATGTCCTCGAGATTGCCTATTGGTGTTGGAACAATATATAATTTACCCATTTTATGAAACTAAAAAACCAGAAGTTACTCTATTAACTTCTGGCAAAAATATCATTTTATTATAAAACCCGTTTAAGAAAACTTACGAGCAATCAATTCTAAAAATCTTGTTTCATATTCTTCTTTACCTTCCCATTGCTTATAATCTGGTTTTACCATGTTTACAATGAAAGCTATAGAACGCTCTTCAGTATTGATGGTGGCCAACTGAGATATTACTCGATTGTAATCTTCCATATTATTATTGAACAAATGTTTCACAAAGGCTAGTTTATCATTCAAACCAACTTTAAATTCTTTCTGAAAGTTTTCATTGATTGACTTTTTGACCTCTGCCGCACTTTTTTTTGCCGTTTCAACAGGCATAAACAAATCTTTATCATTTTTAATTAAAGCAGGTTTTGCCATAAAATCAGCAAAAACATCTTCGGCATCCTCCGTAAATGGCATTTCTAAAACCATATCTTTTATAGTATCCATGCCCGGAATCATAATATCTTCTTCGTGGGGATTACTTTCCGGCACTTTTTTATTTTCGTTCATTACCGCATTGGCCATTTCTTCAAATTTCGCAGCAATTGCATTTTTTGAAACATCGACTTCAATATGGTTTAACTCTTCTTCAATAAATTTTAAAACTGCTAATTTTTCATACAGCTCTTTTGATGTTTCATACAACTGAGTGATCTCAGTGATATCATCAGCCGTAATAATTTCTGTTGCGAGTTTAATCAGTTTCTTTTTCAATTCTTTTTTCATCGGTGACACTCTAATTTATCCGTTATCTTTAATTACTTTTAGTGGTAAATACCGTTGTGATACTCATCGTTAAAGACCATTGTTCTTAAGTAATTTTAAAGCTTTACTATAATCAAAACGAAAAACGTATTACTTTCGTCTAAAAATACAAAATGTTTCTCGAAAATACTGTTAACCCTAAAGAACAATTTGGCTGGATCGAAGTTATTTGTGGTTCTATGTTCTCTGGAAAAACAGAGGAATTGATCAGAAGACTCAAAAGAGCCCAGTTCGCCAAGCAAAAAGTTGAAATATTCAAGCCTCAAGTTGATACCCGCTACAATGAAGAAATGGTCGTTTCCCATGATGCCAATGAAATTAGATCTACGCCGGTGCCTGCAGCAGCAAATATTAGATTATTAGCTGATGGTTGTGATGTGGTAGGGATCGACGAGGCTCAGTTTTTTGATGATGAAATTGTTAATGTATGTAATGATTTGGCCAATAAAGGAGTGCGCGTTTTGGTGGCAGGTTTAGATATGGATTTTAAAGGAAATCCTTTTGGACCGATGCCAGCTTTGATGGCTACAGCAGAATATGTAACTAAAGTTCATGCTATTTGTACCCGAACAGGAAATTTAGCCAATTATAGTTTTAGAAAATCTTCGAATGATAAATTAGTGCTTTTAGGAGAAACCGAAGCTTATGAACCATTAAGTAGAGCAGCCTTTTATAAGGCGATGCTTAGGGAAAAGGTTAAAGATATTGAGGTAACAGCTGAACAAATTAAAGATTCAAACATAAATTCTGATGTCAAAAGCACAAGAAACGGTTCTAGAAATTAATCTAAACTCCTTAACCCATAATTATACCTTTTTACGCAGTCGATTAAATCCAGACGTTAAATTTATGGGTGTCGTAAAAGCTTTTGCCTATGGCAGTGATTCTGTTGAAATTTCTAAAAAATTAGAAGAAATTGGAGCTGATTATTTAGCTATTGCTTATGCTGAAGAAGGCGTTACACTGCGAAATTCAGGTGTTATGCTGCCTATTTTAGTCTTACATTCTCAAACGGTGAGTTTTCATACAATTATTGACCGGTGCTTAGAACCCGCCATGTATTCCCTAAGAATTTTAAGGGAATTTATCGTAACCGCAGAAAAATGCGGACAGAAAAACTATCCAGTTCATTTAAAATTTAATACAGGGTTAAACAGGTTAGGTTTTAACGAAAGCGAAATAGCAAAAGTACTTGAAATCCTAAAAAAAACTGATGCCATAAAAGTAGCTTCCATTTTTTCGCATTTGGCTGCTTCTGAAGATGTAAATGAAAGAGAATTTACAGTAAACCAAATTGCTAGTTTTACCAGAATAGCTAGCGAAGTTGAGAAAGGTCTCGCCTATAAACCCTTTAAGCATTTAGCCAATACTTCAGGAATATTAAATTACCCGGAAGCCCATTTCGATATGGTACGAAGCGGAATTGGCTTGTACGGTTTTGGTAACGAGACCCAATATGATGAAAAATTACTTCCGATAGCTACCTTAAAAACAAATATTTCTCAAATTCACGAAATTAAAGCCAACCAAAGTGTTGGCTATAACAGAGCTTTTAAAGCGAGTACAACGATGACTACTGCTACGCTACCTATTGGCCATGCCGATGGTATTGGTAGAATTTATGGAAACGGGAAAGGAATTGTTAGTGTACATGGCAAACCTGCCCCTATTATTGGCAATACCTGTATGGATATGATCATGATTGATATTACAGGCATAGATTGTGCCGAGGGTGATGAGGTTGTCCTTTTTGGACCAGAGGCTAAGGCCAATAGTTTTGCAGAAAGAGCTAAAACCATTTCGTATGAATTAATAACAGGAATATCACAACGTGTTAAAAGAAAAATTATCACGACATAAAATAAATCCTAATAAAAATAGAAGCGACTTTTTTTTGTTAAATTGCATTACATTTAACCATTAACCATAACTAATACACCTAATTATGTTAAAAGAATTTAAAGAATTTGCAATTAAAGGCAATCTAGTAGACATTGCCGTTGCTTTTGTTATGGGTGCTGCTTTCAATAAAGTAGTTGCCTCTTTTACTGCTGGTATCGTTTCTCCATTAATTGGTTTAATTTTCAAAGCAGACTTTAAAAAATTAAAATTTATTCTTGAACCTGGAACTATGAATGATGCTGGCGAAAAAGTAGGCGAAGTAGCGCTATTATATGGTGAGTTTTTAACCAATATTATAGACTTTATTATCGTTGCTTTCGTAATGTTTATGGTGATTAAAGGCGTAACAAAAATGAAAAAAGCAAAAGTAGAAGCCCCAGCAGCACCTAAAGGCCCTTCTCAAGAAGAACTATTAGCTGAAATTAGAGATTTATTAAAAAAATAAACCTATTCTTACCTTTAAAGTAAAGGTATAACCGCTGCACTGCAGTATTCATCCTAAAGCCGTCATTTCCATTTCGCTAATGGTATTGACGGTTTTTTTTAATGAGCCCTCAATAATCAAAAATCACAAGCGAAATTAAGGAGGTTAATTCAACTCATGGTGCCCAAGCACGATTCTTTACTTTTTACGCACAAGTTGCCCTACTCAATTCATTTACCCCTTTTTCTAAAAAGTAGTTTAAACTAGGGTTGCCGCATTTAAAGCCAATGAAACTCTCTTGAAAAATCTACTGTTTATTGCACATCGTCAAGTATTTTTTGCGCATTGAGTTGGGATAGCGGTTTATCAAAAAATCCTTGAATTAAAGGATGCTTTTTTGCCTTTTCCCGATCACTACTATTCCGAAAACTTGAAAGAATAAATATTTTAACAAAAACCTCCGGCAATAAATACGCTTTTAACTGATCTAAAAAATCCCACCCATCAACTATTGGCATCACTAAATCTAGAACAATGGTGAGCTTGTATTTTTTTGATCTTATATCATTTTTAAGGACTTCCAAAGCTTCCGTTGCGTTATCGAAAGTTACAACTTCAAAGGAAACACTATTTTTTTTTACGGCATATAATGTCGCAAATTGAGAAACCAAATCATCATCAATAATGTAAACTTTAGGAATCATGAGGTACTTTTAAGATGCCCGAAAAATACACATTAAATGAGCTATCTCATAGATTAATGTTGTTACATTTATAACATTTTGTTATATTATAATTATTCACAGGAAATTCTCTTGGTATATAAGTGGCATTGAAGTACATTTGCCTCTCAAAAATATGAGAAAAAATGAAAGTAGCAGTTGTAGGAGCAACAGGAATGGTCGGGGAAGTTATGCTCAAAGTCCTAGCAGAACGTAATTTTCCTATTACAGAATTACTATTGGTAGCTTCTGAACGTTCCGTGGGTAAAAAAATCACCTATCAAAATAAAGACTATACGGTTATTGGTTTAGCCGATGCTGTCGCTGCAAAACCAGAAATAGCTATCTTTTCAGCAGGCGGAGATACCTCTATAGCATGGGCTCCTAAATTTGCCGAGGCTGGAAGTACGGTGATCGATAATTCCTCAGCCTGGCGCATGGATCCGACAAAAAAATTGATCGTACCAGAAATTAATGCTGCACAATTAACAAAAGACGATAAGATTATTGCAAATCCTAATTGTTCTACAATACAACTGGTATTGGTTTTGGCGCCCTTACATAAAAAATATAAAATGAAACGCGTGGTGATTTCTACCTACCAATCTGTCTCCGGAACCGGACTTAAAGCGGTGCAACAGCTAGAAAATGAAATTGCGGGGATTCAAGGAGAAATGGCCTATAACTACCCTATCAGTAGAAATGCAATTCCACATTGTGATGTTTTCCTAGAAAACGGCTACACCAAAGAAGAAATGAAATTAGCGCGTGAACCACAAAAAATATTTAACGATAAAACATTTTCGGTAACGGCCACAGCCGTACGGATTCCGACAGCTGGTGGGCACTCTGAATCTGTAAATGTTGAATTTGAAAACGATTTTGATTTAGCAGAAGTCCGTAAATTATTACGCGAAGCTTCGGGAGTTATTGTACAAGATAACCCTGACACCAACACCTATCCAATGCCTATTTATGCCCATGATAAAGATGATGTTTTTGTAGGTAGAATTCGTAGAGATGAAACACAAAGAAATACCTTAAATATGTGGATTGTAGCTGATAACCTAAGAAAAGGTGCAGCAACTAACGCCGTACAAATTGGAGAATATTTAATCGCCAATGGATTAGTTTAAATTTAAAATCTTAAAATGTGTTAAAACCTTTGTAATTAGAGTATTACAAAGGTTTTTTTCTTGTATTTTTAGAACGACTAAATATACTTAAAATGAAAAACCTAATAATTATGGCACTTGCAACACTTACACTTGCAAGTTGTGATACAACTCCTAAAAAAGAAAAAATTATCGTGAATTATCCTACAACTGCAAAAGTTGACACTGTTGATACTTATTTTGATATCGTTGTCAACGACCCGTTTAGATGGCTTGAAGATGATAGAAGTACTGAAACTGAAGCTTGGGTAAAAGAGCAAAATAAGGTTACTTACGGCTATTTAGACCAAATTCCATTTCGGTCAGCTCTTAAAAAAAGATTAGAGAAATTATGGAATTATGAAAAGCTAGGCTCCCCATTTAAAGAAGGAGCGTACACTTATTTTTCTAAAAACGATGGCCTTCAAAATCAATCTGTGATTTATCGAAAAAAAGGAGATGATGCTGATGCAGAAACGTTTCTTGATCCCAACACTTTTTCTGATGATGGCACTACGTCCTTAGCGGGCTTAAGTTTTTCAAAAGATGGCTCACTTGCCGCTTATTCTCTTTCTGAAGGTGGTAGTGATTGGCGAAAAGTAATTGTAATGAATGCCGCCAGTAAAGAAATTATCGAAGACACGCTGGTTGATATAAAGTTTTCTGGTGTTTCCTGGAAAGCTAACGAAGGCTTCTATTACTCTAGTTATGATAAGCCGAAAGGTAGCGAGCTTTCTGCTAAAACAGATCAACATAAATTGTACTACCATAAACTAGGTACTTCTCAAAAAGATGATGAATTAATTTATGGCGGTATAGCTGCTGAAAAACACCGTTATGTGAGTGGTACTGTTTCTGAAGATGGTCGTTATTTGTTTATATCTCCAAGAATATCTACCTCAGGCGGTAAACTTTTAATGCGTGATTTATCTGATCCAAATGGACTTTTTGTAACTATTTTAGGCGACACTTCTACCGATAGTTATGTGGTTGAAAATGTAGGTTCAAAATTGTTTATAATGACCAACAAAGACGCCCCCAACCAAAAAGTAGTCACGGTGGATGCTACAAACCCAACACCAGAAAATTGGGTAGATTTTATTCCCGAAACCAAGAATGTTCTTTCCATAGGAACAGGGGGTGGTTATTTTTTTGCTGAATATATGGTTGATGCCATCTCTAAAGTTTTACAGTATGATTATGATGGAAAACTAGTCCGAGAAGTAAAACTACCAGGTGTAGGTACCGCTGGTGGTTTTGGTAGTAAAAAAGAAGATAAAGAATTTTATTTTTCGTTTACCAATTACAGCACACCTGGTTCATCTTATAAATACAATGTTGAAACTGGGGAATATGTACAGTATTGGAAACCTACTATTGATTTTAACCCTTCGGATTACGAGTCGAAACAAGTATTTTATACCTCGAAAGACGGTACCAAGGTGCCCATGATTATTACGTACAGAAAAGGCTTAGCATTAAATGGTAAAAACCCAACGATACTTTACGGGTATGGTGGATTTAATATCAGCCTAACACCATCATTTAGTATCACAAATGCCATTTGGATGGAGCAAGGTGGGGTCTATGCCGTTCCAAATTTACGCGGTGGTGGCGAATATGGTAAAAAATGGCATGATGCAGGGACTAAAACTCAAAAACAAAATGTGTTCGACGATTTTATAGCAGCTGCTGAATATCTCATCAAAGAAAAATATACCTCAACAGATCATTTAGCCATCAAAGGAGGCTCAAATGGTGGGTTATTAGTCGGTGCAACCATGACACAACGTCCAGATTTAATGAAAGTAGCATTACCTGCTGTGGGCGTTTTAGATATGTTGCGCTACCATACCTTTACCGCAGGAGCTGGATGGGCTTATGATTACGGCACAGCCGAAGACAGTAAAGAAATGTTTGAGTACATTAAAGCGTATTCTCCTGTTCATAATGTAAAAGAAGGCGTTGCATATCCTGCAACAATGGTCACTACTGGCGATCATGATGACCGTGTAGTACCAGCGCATAGTTTTAAATTTGCCGCGGCACTTCAGGAAAAACAAACAGGAGACAACCCCACCCTAATAAGAATTGATGTGAATGCTGGTCACGGTGCCGGAAAATCAACCGAAGCAATGATTAACGAACAAGTAGATGTTATGGCATTTACCTTGTTTAATATGGGATACGATGCATTGCCGAACCAAGCTGTTTTAAAAGAATTTAAAAAATAAGTGTACTTTATAGCATATAGTTTTGATGAATATCTAAAATCCGTTTTATTACAAAACGGATTTTTTTATACTAATTTTGCAACAGATTTAAACTAAAACATGTTACAGGTCTCAAGGCTTTCTTTTTCGTACGGTGCATCACCTATTCTTTCAAATATCAATTTTGAAGTAACTAAAGGTGCACATATTTCTATTATTGGGGAAAGTGGCTGTGGTAAAAGTACCTTACTCAAGGTACTATACGGAATTCTTCAACCTAATGATGGTACTATATTTTGGGGAGAACACAAGATTTTAGGTCCAGATTTTAAACTAGTGCCTGGGGAAGTATTCATGAAATATTTATCGCAAGATTTTGATTTAATGCCTTTTATTACGGTAGAAGAAAATGTGAGTCAGTTTTTATCGGTATTTTACCCTGAGGAGCTCGAAAAACGAACTTACGAGCTATTAGAAATGATAGAAATGACCTCTTTTGCAAAAACCAAGGTTAAGTATTTAAGTGGAGGACAACAACAAAGAGTTGCGCTAGCGAGAGTTTTAGCCCAAAAACCCGAACTCATACTTTTAGACGAACCTTTTAGCCACATTGATAATGCCCGAAAAAATAATTTAAGAAGAAAACTTTTCGACTATTTAAAAAAAGAAGAAATTACATGCATCGTTGCTTCCCACGACACTAACGATATACTCTCGTTCGCAGATGAAGTTATAGTCCTTAAGGATAACCACATTATAGCCAAAGATACGCCTGAAACATTATACCATTTTCCGAAAAAAAAGTATATCGCCTCCTTATTTGGCGATGTCAATGAAATTGCTATCGAAAGACTAAAACCCTATGCTACTATTGATAAATCAGTATTGTTATACCCTTCTGACTTAAGTATTTCAGATAAAAACGGACTCAAAGTAAGTGTAAAAAAATCGTACTTTAAAGGATCTTATTATCTCATAGAAGGGGCTTTGAATGCTTCAGAAACTATTCTCTTTAATTCTGAAAAACCATATAAAATAAACGCCGTCGTGTATTTAAATGTCGCTTTAGAAATTATAAATAATAGGCTAAAAAACTAATCGTGAACAAGGAGAACATTATTCAAGAGTTACAGTTTAAAGCCCTTCGCAGCAGTGGAGCAGGCGGTCAGCATGTAAATAAAGTTGCTACCAAAATAGCACTCGTTTTTGATGTTCCTAATTCTAAAAGTTTAACCGATAGCCAAAAAGAAAAAATAGCTTTAAAATTAAAAAACAAACTGACCAAAGACAACATTTTAAGGTTGCAATGTGATGACAGCCGCAGTCAGTTTCGGAATAAAGAATTGGCCATTAAGCGTTTTTTTAAATTATTAGAATCTACTTTTAAAGAACCTAAAAAGCGCAAGGCGACAAAACCCAGTAAATCTTCGATAGAAAAAAGATTAAAATCAAAAAAGAAGTCCGCAGAAAAAAAAGCTAACAGAAATAAACCTGAATGGTAATACTCTTTTATTGTACCCTAAGTAATTTAGATTGTTTATTTTTATATATCAATTAAAATACCATGAAAAATCACCTTCCCATACTACTTTTAAGCTGCCTATTTATCTTGAATTCTTGCGGAGAAAAAGAAGAAGAAAAGACCCAAAAAAACCTTGATTGGAGCACAAGAGTCTTGACCCATAAGCTATCTGACAGTCTACTTAGCGGAAGCTCTTATTTATCTATTTATTCTCAAATTTATAGTGAAACAGAACATGTAACACACGATTTAACGGCAACGGTTAGTATTAGAAATACGAGTAGAACAGATACTATATTTATTACAAAAGCTGATTATTTTGATACTAAAGGACAATATATTAGGCGTTATATTGATAAAACCATCTATTTAAAACCTTTAGAAACTACTGCAATAGTCATTAACGAGCGAGATAAAGAGGGTGGCACTGGTGCTAATTTTATCTTTGATTGGAAAGTAAAAAACAATACACCAGAACCGCTTTTTGAGGGTATCATGATTTCTACTTCAGGGTCACAAGGCTTATCATTCACTACACAAGGCAAAAGAATAGAATAATACATGTGGGTATTTAATTATATTTGTACCAAAAACAACTAAAATTATCCTATGAAATATCGTTTACTTTTTGTCTGCCTTTTAGTGAGTATAAGTTCTTGTAGTGAAGACAAAGAAAACCAAATCATTAAAGATTATACCGCGCAAAACGAGCTAGAAATACAAGCCTATGTAGCTGATAATAATTTAATGGCTACCAGAAGCAATAGTGGCTTATATTATGTGATTGACAATCCTGGCACAGGGCAACAACCTGCTACGAATTCAAGAGTCACGGTCATTTATAAAGGATACTATCTAAACGGGAAAGTGTTTGATGATAGTAACGGCAGTGGCGTAACTTTTGGTTTAAACCAAGTGATTCCAGGTTGGACAGAAGGTATTACCTATTTTAAAGAAGGAGGTAGCGGAACCCTTTTAGTTCCTTCACAGCTAGGATATGGCAGTTTAGATTATAGAGGAATTCCAGGAGGCTCTGTCTTGATTTTCGATATTACCTTGAGTAGTGTAAACTAGAATAACTAAAAAAATTACGGAGATGCTATAGCTTATAGAATTTCCGTAATTTTTATTTCGCTTTCATTAAACCTAACGGTAGCTCCTACTACCTTTCCGAATAACAGTTGCCCAATGGGTGTTTCAGAAGATATGCAATACACAGATAACCCGTCTGCTTTAAATTCCCCTGCCGAAATAGCTAAGAAATAATTCGCCTTTGTTGTTTTTACCAAATTACCCAAGCCCACATAATCTGACTTTGTTTTTATATTCACGAATTCAAGCACTTTAGCCATTTTTTGAGCTTCAGACAATTGTACTCCTGATTTTTCAATGTCTAGTTGTAGCATGGCACGACCTGTTTCATGTTTATCACCTGAGCTGCTTTTAGTTTCATCATCAAGAGCCTCGTTTAAATCTGCAATAGCCGTTAAAATTCTAGCTATTCTGCTGTCTGCGAAAGACTTACAGAAAGCAAACAATTGGCTTTTAAGATTTTGTTCCATAATTATAAGTGATTATTGAAATTATAAAAATTTAAAGAAAAAGTTTGTTCCTTTTTTAGAAGTGCAAAGCTAGATTAATTCTGCCAATTCTTTACCAACAATACTGCCAATTGCAATTCCCATGCCTCCTAATCTAATTCCGCAGTAGGTATGGTTGCTGAGTTGCCGAATTATGGGGCGTTTCTGGACTCCCATCCCCATAATTCCGCTCCATCGATGTTCAATTTCAAAAGCGGTTTCTGGTAGTATCATATCCCTAAGCATGGTTTCTAATTGGTTCTGAATTAGTGTTGTTTCGCCAAAAGTCATCGTTTCTTCACCTTTAAAATCTAAATTTCTACCGCCACCGAATAGAATTCTATCGTCTATATTTCTGAAATAATAATAGCCTTCGTCGACATGAAAAGTACCTTTAACATGCAAATTTTTTATGGGCTTAGTAATTAAAACTTGCGCTCTTGCCGGTTTTATATCTTGGTTTAATAAGGTAGATGCAAAGCCATTGGTCGCAATGACCAACTTCTTAGTGGTAAACTCGAAGAGGTTAGTTTTAACAGAAACATGCGTTTCGCCTTCAGCAAAACTTTCCACGCTAATAGCATTTAGGATGCTTACTCCTTTATGTTGCACTTTCTTTAAAAGTGTATACATCATTTTACCTGTATCGATTTGCGATTCAAAATCACTGGTGATGTATTGGTCTTGAATCCCTTTAAAATGAAAACTATTGTTGTGTTTTTTAAATGAATCGGCCTTAAACACCGGGTGTAAAAGCGTATTTACACGTTCTAAATTCGCCATACAGTTTTCAAAAAGTACAGCTTGTTTATCCAAAAACACTTCATGACCCCCATGATTTTGAAAATCTATATTTTTATCCCCTAAATTTTTACGCAATAACTGAACACCATCCCATCTTTTTTGTACCAGTTGTACAACATCTTCTTCGGAGTGGGTTTGTAAATCTGCTAAGACCTCAGAAATACTCCCGAAGCAAGCAAAACCAGCATTTTTAGTGCTAGCCCCTTGTGGTAACATCCCTTTTTCTAAAATTAAAATTTTAGAATTCGGATAGGCTTCTTTTAAAAATAAAGCACAATTAAGACCAACAATACCAGAGCCAACGATGGTAAAATCTATATTGTGGAGCCACGTTTTATATTCCCAATAACTTAGGTTCATACGAAATAATTATAGCTCTAAAGATACGACATAGAATTGGCCACCAAAAGGCTAAAAATATACTGATTTTTGAAAATAAGAACTACTAAAATTTCAAATGCTATCTGCGTATTGACGCTTATTTGGCTAAGCCTGCTTCAGACAAGGTAATGAGTAAAGCCAATTGAATGGCTTCTGCACCGTTTTTATTAATAAACCATTCGTTTAGGGAATGAGCCCCGCCACCTTCGCCGCCTCGACCAATGCAAATTGCAGGGATATTCATGGCTATAGGAATACTCGCATTTGTAGAACCAATAGTTAATGTAGGTGTAATACCGAAGGTTTTTGTTGCCGCCATAGCACGCTGAATTAAAGGTATGCTTTCTGGCAATTCTCCAGACGGCCTATCCCCGATTTTTTGAAGTTCTACAGTTATTTTATCTTTTATATTCGTTGCATTGTAAGCTGCCACGGCTTTTGTTACTGAATTTTTAAAGATAACTTCTATTTCATCTAATTTTTGGGCAGACACAGAGCGCATGTCAACTTCCATTGAAGATTCAAAGGGAATTGAATTTACCGAAGTTCCACCACCTATAACGCCAACATTAAAGCTTGTTTTAGGGCCTGAGCTGGTAAAGGCTGATGCTGCGGTTGTAAATTCATCTATCACTTTACCTAAAGCATGATGCGGATTTGCTAAGCCAAAACTACCCCAAGAATGTCCGCCTGGGCCTGTTAATATAACTTTATACCTTTTTGAACCCAAAGCTGCATTATTAATTCGGCCTATATCGCCACCGTCAATAGAAATCCAAGAATCAATTTTCAAATCTGATTTTTGAAACAAATGTTTCATACCCCTTAAATCACCTAGACCTTCTTCTCCCACAGAACCTACAAATAAAATATCATTTTCAGTTTTAATTTTTGCCTGGTTCATGGCTTTTAAAACAGCTATTACCATAGACAAACCTCTGGTATCATCACCAATACCAGGAGCTTTTAAGGTGTCGCCCACCTTCTTTACTGTAACATCAGTACCCTCTGGGAAAACAACATCTAAATGGGCATCTAAACCCACCAATTTTTTTCCTATAGTTCCTTTTCTCAGTGCTAATACGTTCCCAACTTCATCGATCCAGACCGAATCGGCACCCGCTTTTTCGATCATTTTTTTAAATAGTAACCCCCGTTCCGTTTCTTTAAAGGGTGGAGCAATAAGCTCGGTAAGCTCAATCATTTGGCTTATGGTTTCTTCATCGTTATTTTGAATAAAACTATAAGCAGCTTTTACTTGTTTATTTTTTATAAGCTTATCAAGTTCTGTAGTGTATTTTTTATCGATTGTAGCTTCGTTTTGAGAAAATGCTTTGCTATAAAAAGAAAGTACCGCTAAAAAGATGCATACGCAATTAAGGTTTTTCATGCTCATGTTGTTTGTCTTGGTTATGAATTACAAATCATTTAAAAGTATAAAATTAAATTTAAATCTAGCTAAGTAATCACTCTTATCATGTTTTTTAAAATATTAACAAAATAGATTAAAATATATATGTTTTTTGTGAAAAAATAATTATTTAATAAAATTAAATTATGATACTTATATATTTATGTTATACATTTAAGAATTAATTAACATAGATTATTTTGAATAAAATATCGCACATCATCGTAACGCTTAGTTTAATTTCTTTGCTATTTTCTTCCTGTGGAGTCAAAAAAATAAATTTTGAGACTCCTGTGGATACGGAAACAAAGCCTATATTTTTTCAAAATAAACAAATGTACTCCATCGATAAATTAGGGGTATATGCCAGTAATGATTTTGACGGAGCGAGGCTAAATGGTTTTGAACAAAAAAATGATTCTACGGTAGTTGTGAAAATAATTCCAGAAAACACGCCCATAAATAATAGTCCCTATTATGCTTTTAGTACTTGGTCTAACGAACCAAAACCTGTGTATTATACTTTTGAATATCCTGAAGGATACAAACACAGGTATTTTCCAAAATTAAAAGTTGATGGCAACTGGACAAGCATTGATTCTAGCGCCGTTTTTGAAAATGACACGATAGTAACCATTAAACTAAACCTAACTAAAAATCCAATAATAGTTGCAGCTCAAGAAATACAATCCTCTACCCATGTAAAAGAGTGGTATATAAATTTGGCCCATGAAAACAAGAGCACTATTAAAATAGGTAGTGCTGGAAAATCAAAACTAAATAGAAACTTACCTGTTTTAGATATTGGCATAGGTGAGCCTAAAAATAAAGAAATTATTGTGTTATTAACACGACAGCATCCTCCAGAGGTTACAGGCTATTTTGCGTTTCAAGAGTTTTTAAAAACCATTGCGAACAAGTCTGATTTATCCACTGCTTTCTTGGAAAAATACCGTGTTATTGCCTTCCCAATAATGAATCCGGATGGCGTTGATCTTGGGCATTGGCGACACAATGCAGGAGGTGTTGATCTCAACCGAGATTGGTCAAAATACCACCAACCAGAAATTAAGAATGCAGTGACTTTTATTGATAAAGAATTAAAACAAAACAATTCAGAATTGATTTTGGGCTTAGATTTTCATTCCACTTGGTATGATGTATTTTATACCAATGAAATTAGAAAAGAAACTAGCTTGCCCAACTTTATTTCAAATTGGTTTAAAAAATTAGAGGAAAACATAACGAATTACAAGGTAAACGAGCAGTCCGCAAATAGCACCAAACCCGTGTCAAAAGGTTGGTTTTTAATGGCGCATAGTGCCGTTGGTATTACCTATGAAATGGGTGATGCCACACCTAAAGAAGCTATACAAGAAATCGGCAAAGCAGCTGCTGAACAAATGATGAACCTACTTTTAATGAATAACTAACTTAAAATCTTAATTCTATGCAAAAACTATTTTTTATTCTACTAATCGCTATCGGAGCGATTTTTAACGGTAATTCCCAGACTATTACAGGGAATGTAAGTGATCAGTCAGGACCTTTGCCTGGTGCCTCAGTTATAATAAAAGGCACAACTCAAGGGGCGACTACAGATTTTGATGGTAATTATACTATTGATGCCACTACAGGTCAGATATTAGTATTTTCTTATATCGGCTATAAATCTGAAGAAATAGTTGTCGGAAGTCAAAAGACAATTAATATAACACTAAAAGAAGATGCTGAAGCTTTAGACGAAGTAGTGGTTTCTGTACTTGGTTTTAAAGAAAAAAGAGATAATGTAGCTTCAACATATTCTGTAATTGGTGCTGAAAGTGTAACGCGATCAAAAGAACCCACGTTAATAAACGGACTAGCAGGTAAAGCGGCTGGTGTAAATATTTCAGGAACAAGCGCCGATCCGGGTGCAGGTTCAAACATACAAATTAGAGGGGTGAGCTCAATAAATGGGAGTGCTCCTTTAATTGTTGTCGATGGTATTCCTATTAACAATAGTAATCTTGAAGGTTTTGGTAGTGATGCTGATGCCGGGGTTTCACAACAATCAAGATTAAATGATATTAACCCTGACGACATTGAAAGTATTCAAGTTTTTAAAGGAGCATCTGCCGGATCATTGTATGGCTCTAGAGCTTTGGGAGGGGTGATTGTAATTACGACAAAAAGAGGAAAAGCAGGTAAATTAAAAGCTTCATTTAGCTCTTCAATCTCGGTCGATAAAATAAACAGAGTTCACTCTTTACAACAAAATTACGGTCAAGGTACTGGAGGTAACTATAGCCCTACCAACGCAAACTCTTGGGGAGATAAAATTGCGGATCGTTCTGGTGCTGCAGATGTTTTTAATACTTCTGGCAGGTATTTTGAAGCTGCGAATGGTACCCGTTACTATCCCTTAGCTTCGGGCGGTAAAAATTCAAGAGCTGTTTTTAGCGACAGTAATTTTGATCAAGTTTTTCAAAATGGCCTAGCTCAAGATACTAAAATAAGCCTTTCTGGGGGAACTGAAAAAGCTACCTTTTACTTTAGTGCAGCACACTTAGATCAGGTGGGTATTATGAAAAATAGTGATTATAAAAGAAATTCATTAAGCTTTGGAAATACCTATAAGTTTAACGATTGGTTAAGCACCTCGGCGAAAATTGCTTATACCAATAGTAGTTCAAACAGAATTCAGCAAGGTTCTAATACCGCAGGTATTTATTTAGGTTTATTAAGAAATCCAGCAGATTTTGATATTAGTGATTACATTGGAACCTATTATGATAACAATGGAAACCCAACGCCCTTTAGACATAGATCTTACAGAAGGTATTTAGGCGATACTGCTAACCCAACCTATAACAACCCGTTATGGACCATATATGAACAAACTAGTGACACTAAAGTGGAACGTTTTTTAAGTTCTATTGATTTTAATATCAATGCCGCACCGTGGCTAAACTTTGTCATTAGAGGTGGTCTGGATTATTTTAACGATGATCGGGTATACTTTCAACCATTATTTTCGGGCGATGGTGCTAACAACGGTCGCTACAAAAATGAAATTTTTCAAAATAAAGAAATATCAACCGACTTCATTTCTTTAATGAACTTTAAACTGTCAGAAGGTCTAAGCACCAATATTACTTTAGGAGCTGCTTTAAATGATAGAACAAGAAAACAAACTTACGTTGAGGCTATAGACTTTTTATACAATAGTAGACTACAAAACCCGTCTATTTCAAATAACATTGACACCCAACAAAGAGACCTAATTTTAAGAAATGTTCGTTTTTATGGGCAGACCGCTTTTGAGTTTCAAGATCTTATGAACCTTAATTTAGGACTGACCTACGAGGATGCTTCTTCAAGTTCAAAATCTATCATGTATCCAAGTGCAGAATTTGCCTTAAAGTTTAGCAATTTATTTGATTTAAGTAGCAGTAGCGCTTTATCCTTTGCAAAGTTACGTTTGGCTTATGGAGAAGTAGGGTTAGCTCCAGATGCACATAATTTTGAAACGGGTTATGAAACGGCTTCGTATTCAACCTATTCGGATGCTATTTCCTTATTTGCCTTTGGTGGTGGTTTTAGATTAAATGACGATCAAGGAAATCCAAATTTAGAATTTGAAAAGAAAAGAGAATACGAGATAGGTTTAGATTTTAGATTTTTTAAAAATAGATTGTCTTTATCCGGTACTTATTATTATAACAATACGAGAGACATGATTTTAAACGTGAGCTTAGATCCCTCTTCTGGCTTTGATTCGTTTTTAGGAAATATTGGCGAACTAGAAAATAAAGGACTTGAGCTAGAGTTTAATTATGATTTTCTCAAGAAAGAAGACCTAACCTTAAGTCTTTTTGGTAATTACTCACAAAACAGAAACGAAATTCTAGATTTAAAAGGCTTTCCTGGTCCTAATTTTAGTCCTGGCTCCTCTATTAATGTAACTGCACTGGTAGGGCAACCTGTTAGTGTTTTAACAGGTAGTGCAGCATTGCGTAATACAGATGGGAGTTTAGATTTGGATGCCAACGGTTTTCCTCAATTAGATACTTCTGGAGATAAAGTTTTGGGTGATCCCAACCCTGATTGGAAAGGGGCTTTAGGGTTTAGAGCTAACTATAAAAATTTATCCCTAAATGTTTTGTTTGAAACTAGCCAAGGAAATGATATTGGTGAAAGAACTCGTTATGTACTTTATGGTTTTGGAACACATGGCGATGTTGGCAATGAAGTAACCTTAACACAAGATTTAAGAAATAGGGCAGGTACAACCTTTGCTGCTGGATCAACAGTTCGTGGTAACATTAAAGATTTTGGGGCTGGTCCAGTTTTACTAGATGAAAGCTGGTACACTAGTCTTGGTGGTGGTTTTGGTGGTTCTGTGATTAATGAGTTTGCTATTGGAGATGCTAGCTGGACACGTTTACGAGAATTGAGTTTAGCCTATACCTTAGATGGTAAAGGCATCAAAAAAACAGGCTTAGAATCGATCCAAATTTCTGCAACGGGTAGAAACCTATTTTTATGGACAAAAATTGATGGCATCGACCCGGATGTAAGTCAATTCTCAGGACTAGGTAAAGGATTGGATTATTTTACCAATCCTAGTTCAAAATCGGTCGTTTTTGGTATAACTATTAACTATTAACTATTAAAAATATAACTATGAAAAAATATATTAACAAAATAATATATGGCATGTTGCTCCTTTCTTTTATAGGTTGCGACTCCTATTTAGATGTAAACGAAGATCCTAACGTGGCGATAGACGTGCCTCCAATCTTAATTTTTAAAGGGATGGAATTAGCCGATGTTCAAATCAACTCTGGTCATTTAATGCGAATTTCTCAAATGTGGTCTGGACAGATGAGAGGAATAAATAGTTTGTACCAAAGAATTAATGATTATAATATTGCACCCGAAGAATCAAATTCTAACTGGGCACATTTGTACCACGGTGTTATCACACAAAATAGAATTATTCAAGAAACCTCAGATGATAACCTTTTAAAAGGAATGGCCAACGTGCTTGAAGCACATGCTATAGGTACTTCTGCATCGCTTTTTGGGGACATCCCCTATTCTGATGTTGGAAATCCAGAAGGTGCGGTTTTTGATGGTCAATTAAGTATTTTTGAAGCTGCTCAGACACTTTTAACAGAAGCCATCGCACAACTTGGAAATGTCCCTACAACGAGGAGATTTTCAGACGATATTCTATTAGGAGGAAGATCTGTTTCCTGGATTCAGGTAGCCTACACCTTAAAAGCGCGCTACTATTTAATGAACAGTCAATATGGGGAAGCCTATCAAAATGCGCTACTGGGAGTCAATGCCGCTAACAATTCTTTACGCTATGCGGCTTCCTTTGCTGAATATGGTACATCTGACGAAAACAGTAGCTTATATAACCTTATTTTAAGAGGTAGTAGAGCTGGAGATTTAACTACGGATGGTTCATATATTCAAGACATTCTTTTAAACCCGTCTAATGTTACTTCAAGAAATAACGCAAAAACCAATGAATCAAAAAGAAGAGATTTTTATGTTTTAGATCAAGCAAAAATTAACGCAAACAGGTTAAGTGCAGGGAATGCCACTATGCCCTTAGTTACTTATGAGGAAAACTTAATGATTTTGGCAGAAACTGGATTCAGAACAGTAAATTTCAATGAAGGTTTAACGCAATTAAATAGATTGAGAACCTATTTATCTAGTGCCACTGCTTTTGCCGGGGATGCGGGTTTAACTTCATTATATGCTGCATACGATGTGACAGATTTTGCACCTGGAGGCATAGAGAATACAGATAATATCACTGCAGACAAAGCCCTACTGCGAGAAATTCTGGAAGAAAAATACGTATCTACTTTTGGCACTATTTTACCTTTTGATGATTTTAGGAGAATTCGCAAAACGGATAGTGATATTGCTTTACCACTGCCAATTAATATAGGAACTATTTATCCAGAGCGTTTTTTAATTGCACAGGATGAAATTAATGGAAATTCGAAGGCACCAAACCCTATTCCTGATATTTTCCAAAAGACTGCAGTACATCAATAAAACCAAAAGCCCCAAAAACTTATTTTTGGGGCTTTTTTTATCGGGATCTATCAAGGAATAACGCTACGTGTTTAGCTATCTTTTTCGTAAAATAAATAACCTATTTTTAACCTAGTTTTTTATTTAAAGCGATTTCACTTTTTAGTGCCTAACAATAAACCTAAAGTAGGTTTAACCAACCTTTAGACCACCACGAAAAAAAAAGACACCTCTGGGGCACTATGGTTTTCTTATAAATAAGTTATATAAGCTGCTACATAAAAAAACTCCGATAGGCTTATCGGAGTTTTTTGTTATTCTGTGGCTGGATTCATTTTAAAATCTTCCATAAATTTAGTGGTGTAATTTCCCGCTAAATAATCAGGATGATCCATTAATTGCCTATGAAAAGGTATGGTTGTTTTAATTCCTTCTATAACAAACTCATCTAAAGCCCGTTTCATTTTATTGATCGCCTCTTCCCTTGTTTGTGCTGTTGTAATTAGCTTTGCAATCATCGAATCGTAGTTCGGCGGAATAGTGTACCCACTATATACATGAGTGTCTAAACGTATTCCGTGCCCTCCTGGCGTATGCAAGGTGGTAATTTTACCTGGAGAAGGACGAAAATCATGATAGGGATCCTCAGCATTAATTCTACATTCAATAGAGTGTAGTTTTGGAGTATAGTTTTTACCAGAAATTGGAACACCAGCAGCCACTAAAATCTGCTCTCGAATTAAATCGTAATCTATTACTTGTTCTGTAATAGGGTGTTCTACTTGAATTCGGGTATTCATTTCCATAAAGTAGAAGTTACGGTGTTTATCGACTAAAAATTCTATAGTACCAGCACCTTCATACTTAATAAACTCAGCCGCTTTTACAGCAGCAGCTCCCATATCTTCACGAAGCTTATCGGTCATAAAAGGAGACGGAGTTTCTTCGGTTAATTTTTGGTGACGACGTTGAATTGAACAATCTCGTTCCGACAAATGACAAGCTTTACCATACTGGTCACCGACAATTTGGATTTCTATATGACGCGGCTCTTCAATCAATTTTTCCATATACATAGCTCCATTTCCAAAAGCAGCTGATGCTTCTTGAACGGCACTATTATATAGATCTTCCATTTTTTCTTCGCTCCAAACGGCGCGCATTCCTTTTCCACCACCACCAGCAGTTGCTTTTATCATCACGGGATATCCCATTTTTTTAGCTACTTTTTTGGCGTCTGTTACATCTTTTAACAAACCTTCAGAACCGGGTACACAAGGCACCCCTGCTGCTTTCATGGTTTGTTTAGCTGTTGCCTTATCACCCATCTTATCGATTTGGTCGCCCGAAGCTCCTATGAATTTAATGTCGTGCTCTGCACAAATTCTAGAGAATTTAGAGTTTTCAGATAAAAAACCATATCCTGGATGTATCGCATCTGCATTTGTGATTTCAGCTGCAGCAATGATGTTCGGAATCTTTAAATAAGATTCACTACTCGCTGCTGGCCCTATACAAACAGCTTCATCGGCAAACCTTACATGTAAACTCTCTTCGTCTGCTTTGGAATAAACAGCAACTGTTTTAATTCCCATCTCTTTGCACGTTCTAATAATACGCAAAGCTATTTCGCCTCTATTTGCAATTAATATTTTTTTGAACATCTCTTTTTGTTTTAAATTTTAAGTTCTAAGTTTTAAAGGGTTTAAATACCAATTTGTAGTGTATTTTACATTTTAAGACTTAAAATTTACTAAGATGGATCTACCAAGAATAATGGTTGATCAAATTCTACTGGAGAAGAATCGTCTACTAAAACTTTAACAATTTTTCCAGAAATTTCTGACTCAATGTCATTAAATAATTTCATTGCTTCAATAATACAAAGTACATCACCTTTCTTTATAGTGCTGCCTACTTCTACAAAAACAGGTTTTTCGGGTGACGATTTTCTATAAAAAGTACCAATAATTGGTGACTTAATGGTAACATATTTATCGTTTTCAGCTTTTTCTGCATTTGCTTTAGTTTCTGCAGCAGATAGTTCTTCATTTACAGCTGAAGGAGCAGATTGCATCATTTGGTTTTGTGCCATTGGTACTTGCTGTACATAAGTCGTTGGTTCACCATAGGAACCTGCAGCACCTGTACGGATGGTGATTTTGATGTCTTCCATCTCTAATTTAACCTCGCTAGCACCTGATTTAGCTACAAATTTAATCAAGCTTTGAATTTCTTTAATATCCATCGAATTCTTGTTTAATTTAGTTGATTTTGTTAGTTGTTATTATATGCCCATTTTAAATAAATAGATCCCCAAGTAAAACCGCCACCAAAAGCAGCAAACACAAGGTTATCTCCCTTTTTTAATTGACCCTCGTAATCATTTAATAATAATGGCAGTGTGGCCGATGTTGTATTCCCATATTTTTGAATATTCATCATGACCTTATCGTGATCCAGACCCATTCTATTGGCTGTTGCGTCAATGATTCGCTTATTGGCCTGGTGCGGAACTAACCAATTGACATCGGCATCTGTTAAATTGTTGCGCTCCATAATTTTGGCAGCGGCATCGGCCATATTTGATACGGCAAATTTAAATACCGTTTTACCGTCTTGAAAAATAAAATGTTGTTTGTTTTTTACTGTTTCTTCCGACGCAGGCATGATAGAGCCCCCAGCATTCATATTTAAAAAATTACGACCAACACCGTCAGAACGTAAATATTCATCCTGTATCCCTAGGCCGTCTGTATTGGGTTCAAAAAGTACGGCACCAGCACCATCACCAAAAATGATACAAGTGGTTCTGTCCGTATAATCAATAATAGACGACATTTTATCCGCTCCTATTAATAGCACTTTTTTATACCTGCCGGATGCTACAAAGCTTGCTGCCGTTGACATGCCAAATAAAAAGCTTGAACAAGCCGCTAACAAATCAAAAGCAAATGCATTGGTAGCGCCAATTTCAGAGGCAACATATGCCGCTGTAGAAGCGACTAATGTATCTGGTGTTGCGGTACCTACTAACACTAAATCAATTTCTTTAGGGTCTATATTCCCTTTTTTTATTAAGTCTTCCGCTGCTCTTATGGCCATAAATGACGTACCCGCACCTTCTTCCTTAAGGATTCTTCTCTCCTTAATACCAGTCCTAGATGTTATCCATTCGTCATTAGTATCTACTAATTCCTCTAACATCTTGTTGGTCATAATAAAATCAGGAACATATGCTCCTACCGCCGTAATGGCCGCCGTTAGTTTACTCATTCCATAAAGGTTTTTGCCCTGAAAACTTTAAAAAAGACATAAATTTCGTGAAAATTAGTGATTTTTAACGACTTTTTACAACTTTTTATCTAAAAGCTACTGTTTTAACAATTTAAATAGTCCTCATAAAAAAACTCCTACTTAAAATAAGTAGGAGTCATTGTACTGCTATTAAGATACGAATTAAGCGGCTACCTCTTCAGTAGTATCGATTAAAACCTGACCTCTGTAATATAATTTACCTTCATGCCAGTGTGCTCTATGATACAAATGCATTTCTCCAGTAGTTGGGTCTTTTGCAAGTGTTGGGGCAACAGCCTTATAATGTGTTCTTCTTTTGTCTCTTCTTGTTTTGGAAATCTTCCGTTTTGGATGTGCCATTTTACAACTTATTTATCCGTTAATAACTTTTTTAATGAATCCCATCGCGGATCCGTTTTTTTATCTTTAGTTTCTTTTATTTCTTTTGGATGCAATTCATCTAATTTGTCTAATGTATCAGATTCTAAAGTACCGTCTTCTACTCCTGGGTGTACTTTTTTCAAAGGAACTGCTAACACTATCATTTCGTAAACATATTGCGAAATTTCTACTTGATACTCTCCGTGTGGAAGTATTAAAATTTCATCATTGTCGTTATTGAACTCTTCTCCAAACTTCACTACTAACTTTAAATCAGCAGTTATAGGTTGGTCATAGGGTTCATTGGTAACATCGCAATAAACATTTACCGTACCGTTTGCGGTCATTACTAACTCTAGCATGGTACTGGATTTATTTAAATCTACTACTAAATCAATGGCAGCATCATTAAATTCATTGTATTCAAAAGATTCAAAGAACGTATTGTTAATCTTAAAATCAAATTCATGTGCTCCTATCTTCAATCCTGAAAAAGGAATCATAAACTCTCTATGCTTCTTCATGTTTGACACTTAAATTTAGTGCTCCAGCCATTCAAAGGCGGGTGCAAAGATACTATTATTTTACTAAAACCCAACTTTTTAAAATAAAAAAATCTAAATGAATAAACTCAGCTTGGAGCTTATTCTATTTTTACCTAAACTCTCTTTTTAAACGCGATTTTTTTAAAGGGTTTGCGGTTAATTCGCTATACTCTTTTCTGTTTTTAAAAATTTCGATAGCGGTGAAAACAGCTTCTTTAAAAGAGCTAAAATCTGCCTTTCCTTTTCCTGCAATTTCATAAGCCGTACCGTGATCTGGCGATGTACGAACCTTGTTTAGCCCAGCCGTATAATTTACTCCTTTCCCGAAAGATAAGGTTTTAAACGGAATTAGTCCTTGATCGTGATAAGCCGCTAATATAGCATCAAAATTTTTATAGCCATTAGAGCCAAAGAAACTATCTGCTGAATAAGGTCCATATATTAATTGTCCATTATCAAACAATTCTCGAATAACAGGCTTTAAGATTTCATCATCTTCATTTCCAATAACCCCGTTATCACCACTATGAGGGTTAATCCCTAAAAGTGCAATTTTTGGTTTGCTGATTCCAAAATCTATCTTTAAAGATTTCTCAATGGTATTTATTTTACTTTTAATCAATTCAGGTGTTATGGCTTTTGCTACGTCTTTAACAGCGATATGATCTGTTAAAAGCCCTACTTTTAATTCATCGGTGACCATAAACATTAAACTCTCACCCTCCAATTCATGAGCCAAATAATCAGTATGACCAGGAAATTTAAAATCTTCAGCCTGAATATTATTTTTGTTGATGGGCGCGGTTACTAAAACATCTATGTCTCCGTCTTTTAATGCTTTTACAGCTGCTTTTAACGATTTTAGGGCATAGTCTCCTGCCTCCTTTGTAGCTTGTCCAAATTCAATTTTTGGGATTTCTTTCCAAACATTCACTACATTTAGTTTTCCGTCTATAGCTTTCGAGGCCTCTTGAATTCCATTGTAATTGATCTCTAGTCCTAATTCTGACTTTTGGTAGCTTATTGTTTTATTCGATGCAAAAATAACCGGCGTACAAAAATCCAACATTCTTATATCTTCAAAAGTCTTTAGAACCACTTCGCAACCTATTCCGTTTAAATCGCCAATAGAAACCCCAAGTTTTATTTTTTGTCTATCCTCTGCCATGTTATTAATTGGTTTATGCTAAATTTACACTGCAAAATTAGGTATTTAAAACGACAACATGTTTACTGGGATTATTGAAACTTTAGGAGAGGTTATAGAATTAAGAAATGAGGGGTCTAATTTACATATTACGGTAAAATCGACGATAACCCCAGAATTAAAAATAGATCAGAGTGTAGCGCATAATGGTGTTTGCTTAACAGTGGTTGCGACTAAAAATAACACCTACACTGTTACTGCTATTGAAGAAACCTTACAAAAAACAAATTTAGAACATTTAGCGGTGGGTGATTTTGTAAATTTAGAGCGCGCCATGATTTTAGGATCTCGCTTAGACGGACATATAGTTCAAGGGCATGTAGATCAAACTGGAGTTTGCACTTCGGTCGAAGAAAAAGGGGGAAGCTGGTTTTTTACTTTCGAATACCGTGCCGATCTGAACAATCATACCATTGAAAAAGGTTCTATTACCATTGATGGGACCAGTTTAACCGTCGTAGACTCTGGTAAAAATACCTTTAGTGTTGCTATCATACCCTATACCTATGAACATACCCGATTTAATACCTATAAAATTGGAACTGTTGTCAACCTAGAATTTGATGTTATTGGTAAGTATGTGGCAAAGTTAATGGCGGTAAGGTAATCTTTAAAGCTTAACAGAAGATAAGGCCCTAGTACCCATTTTTGAGCAACCCAGTTACCATTTAAACATTCTCCTAGTTTTTCTATAACGTATGAACTTCGATGGTTGAAGCAATTTAAAATTTAATTTTATACTCTTTACCTATATTTTTAGAAGTAAACTAAGGCTTTATTCCTCAAAGAAACTTATGGAGCTCCCTATCCAAGTGTCTTTGGTCTGGAAAGACACGTTTATTAACTCCCCTTTGCTCATTCGAGTTAAATTTACGACAGGTTTAAATCTATTTTCTGCAGCATTCCAAACAAATAAAATACGCAACTCTACCTTTGAGTTAGTTTCAGAAGGTGTTTTTATTAAAGAAGCGTAGGTAACTTTTTTTTGTAGTATATAGTTTTGTTTGTCTTCAATTTTATTAATTTCTTCTTGAGTTGGGTATAAATTAACGCCTTTTCCCGCAAAGGAAAACAAGGGTTTTAGTACATATTCTTGCAAAGCAATAGTTTCTGGAAAATCATTTAAGTAATACGATTTTGGAATGTGGGTATGCGCTAACAAAGGCATCATACATTTTGAAATGATAAAAAACCAATCTGGGTGCGTTACCCATTGCACCTCAAGGTCATCATTAAGATTAAAGCCTAATTTGAGATCTGCTGCAGCTTGAATTTCGTCAAAAATTACGCGATTATAAATTCTATGAATAGGAATTTTTGATCCATTACGCTCGTAGAATAACTTTTTACCTTCTTTTATAACCTTCGTGATACAAACAACAGGGATTCCCAAAGCTTTTTGGGTAGCCCAAAAGTCAATTCTCGTTTTTTGCTTTTCAGGAAATAACTCTAATAGAATTACATTTTCAGGCTTTTCATTACCTAAAATAACAGTTTTTAATTCTTCTAAATAACTAGCTTCATCTAGTCCGCTAAAATAATAATGAAGCTTATTTTTAGCTATGCTTGGATAGTTATTTAAATAGGCCTTACCTAAGAAAGGCTGATAAAAAAAAAGAGTAGGAAATGCTTGTAATTCAATTAATTGAGGAACAATTTCGCCGTCAAGGCCTTCACAAAGTCCAAAATCTATCGCTAAAAAATGAGGCTTGTTTAAAGGGGCGGGAGATTGTAAGTTTTTTGGTATAAACGTGTTTCTAATCTTTTGTACATCTATATTTTCGAGTTGTTCTAGGATAGCATCACAAGCATCAAACACTTTAGTTTTAAGTTCCTTTGAGATAAACACGGGTGTTTCTGATAAACGAAAAGCTGTGGGTTCGCCAAATGCCGCAACAATATCTTTCTGTACATTTTCGTAAAGCTCTTCTCTAAAATTTTGATTAAAAGCTTCTCTTATTTTTGGTATCATACAGTTAGTAGTAATGATTCTTTGATGGCAATAGCGGCTTGTTGTAAAAAATTAGGAATAATTATGGCGTTCGTTTTCGCTATTTTAGTATCATCATCTAAAAAGTTGATCATTTCTAAATACTTCTTTTTTCCAAATTTTTTTATGATTTGCGCTCTTTTCTCTTCTTTTTGAAAGTGCCTTAGCATCCCTTCGGCATCAGCTTCGGGATGAAATTGAGTGCCGAATATTTCTCTGGTAAACCTAATTGCCATAACCGCACGTTCTAAAGGGATATGGGGTCTTGATTTTTCAATACAAAGTACGCGGCCATCCAAACTGTCTAGTTTCCAGTCTTTAGGGCCAATAACCTGATAATCTCGAGAGTCAACGGCATAAAAAGGATCATCAAGGCCCATTAATACAGGTTCTTGTTCTCCGCTTTTGGTTCTGGACATCGGTAAAACACCGAACGAGGTGGAGCGTCTTTTTGTTACTTTAGCCAAATCCCAATGCAGGCACGCCAATTGAAATGAATGACAGATTAAGAACGCGTGTTTCTTTTTATAATGGCTAAGGTTGTAATTTAAAATATCATCTAACAGACTAAAGAACAAAGGCTCCCAAGCTGCTCCTGCGATTAAGGGAGACCCTGGACCACCTGACGAAACAAAAATATCATAGGCGTCCACATCAGGAATTTCATTTTTAACACGAACATCAAAAATAGTATAGCTGCCTGTTGTCGTATCTTGTGCTAAAAAGTTCTCTACCAACAATTTTATACAGCGCATACCTTCGTTAGCATGCCCTGCATTCATATCTAAAACTGCTATTCTTAAACCTTGAGTCTTCATTATTTTTTTTAAGGGGACGAAATTACGTTATAAATTAAACATTACAATCCCTTTTTCGTTTCTTCTACCACGTATTTCATTACTTGCGTTAGATCATTGGTCTTTTCAAATATTCTTAATTGACGGTCTGCGCCTGAACCTTGTTGCAGCATTTGGTAAACAAAGTTAACCTCGTTTCTGCATCCCAATTCATCAACAACATCATCAATAAATTCTAAAAGCTCATTAATTAAAGTTTCATAAGGCACCTCTTCTTCTTTTCCAAAATCGATCAGCTTGGCTTCAATTCCCCACCTGGCAGCCCTCCATTTATTTTCATTAATTAATATTCTTCGATAGGATCTAAAGCTTTGATTTTTTTGATGTAGTTTGCTTAATTTGGCAATAATACATTGCATTATGGCCGCAACACAGGTTACCTCATCAACCGTCATCATCATGTCACAGATTCTAAATTCTACCGTCGGATAGACAGGATGTAGTCGAATGTCCCACCATATCTTTTTGCCATTATCGATACAGTTTGTTTTGACAAGGACATCAACAAACTTATCATATTCAGAAACACTAGCAAAATAAGGAGGAATCCCAGTTCTAGGGAATTTATCAAAAACTTTAGAACGAAATGACTTAAAACCAGTTTCTCGACCTTCCCAAAAAGGAGAATTAGTAGAAAGTGCATACAAATGAGGTAAAAAATACCGTGCTATATTCATAATTTGTAAGCCCTCTTCACGACTAGGAATACAAACATGTACGTGCATTCCAAAAATTAGATTTGACCTCGCCACATCCTTCATTTCGGCAATTAATTGATCATAACGCGGATCTGGCGTTATTAATTGCTCGCTCCAATGGGAAAAAGGATGGGTGCCTGCCGCTGCAACTTTCAAATCTTCTTTCGCGGCTAGTTCAATAATTTGTTGTCTTAAGTACGAAATTTCATCACGCGCTTCAGTGATATTTTCACAGATATTAGTGCCCATTTCGACCACAGACTGATGCATTTCTTCTTTAATACGTTCTTTTAAAAATATTTTACCACCTTCTAAAATTTTCGACATTTGAGAGCGAAGCTTTAGAGAGTCTCCTTCTAAAATTTGGAATTCTTCTTCAATCCCAATTGTAAATTTATGCATGGGTATCTTGGTTTTTAAAAACTACTATTTACTTTTTTTAGCCGTTGCTGTTTTTTTTATAGGTGCCTTCTTAATGGCTTTAGCTTTTGGTTTAGGCGTTGTTGGTTTTACGACTGTTTTCTTTGCTTCTGCCGCATTTTTTAGATTTGGCTTTTTTTGTGCTTTATTGGATGGCGTTACGCAGTTTTCAATAAAAGACCCCCAAGAGGTATTGTTTTGTTTTGGCTTGTGAGCGAGGGCTTTTTCTACAGCTAATTTTGCAGAATGCATAACAATCCAATCAAAATTTTCTTGTCCTACAGAATTAATATCTGCATCAGGAGCAGGATTACAAAAATCAATAGCATAAGGGATGCCATTGCGTACGGCAAATTCTACGGTATTAAAATCGTAGCCTAAAGCTTTGTTTAGTTTTAAGGTATAGTCATGAATGGTTTTCATTAACTTTTTATGCTCTTCACCCTTTGTTTTAGGTTCTGTCGCGTACCGGGCATGAAATTCATTTCTAGGTTCATACGGCATAATATGTACGTATTTTTGACCTAATGAATATACGCGGTAATAGTCATCAAAAATAATTTCTTCTTGTAACATCATGACCAACTGTTCGGTTTCTTCATGCTTTGCAAAAAGATCGTCCATGTTTTCAACGCGATAAACACTCTTCCAGCCGCCTCCGTCGTGAGGTTTCATATAAGCAGGAAAACCAATGTAATTAAAAATATATTCCCAATCTAAAGGAGCTACCAGGTTTCTAAAAGAGGTATCTGAAGTATTGTCGGGCCTTACTTTTGAAGGTAACAGCACGGTTTTAGGAACAGGAACCCCCAACTGCATCGCCAAGCAGTTATTAAAAAATTTTTCATCTGCACTCCACCAAAATGGATTATTAATCACCGTGGTTCCCAATAAGGCCGCATTTTTTAAATAGGCTCTGTAAAAAGGCACTTCTTGTGAAATTCTATCCACGATAACATGGTAACCATAGTCGATACCTTGTTGTACTTTATCAATTTTAACAGCTTCTGCAATTACTTTTCCATTCCCTAATTCGTTTACTTTATCGATAAAGGCCCATGGAAACGTATCTTCCATGCCGAATAATATTCCTACTTTTTTTACCATTTTTTCTAATGTTTTTAGTTCTTAAAAATAATTTTCAATGTATTCCGGAAACACCATGTTCCACAAAGGCCAATCATGCGATATCCATTTTTTTTCATCATACCAATGGGTAATGCCTTTTTCATTTAAAATAGCAGACATTCGTTTATTTTTGTCAAGACATATATCCCAGTCCGAGGTACTTAAAACGATCTGCATATGTTCAAATTTCCAGCCTTCCTCATGTTGCATAAATTCGTCTGGACAATTATAATAAATACGCATATCCTCTAAGAGCGGTGTCATATTTCTTATACTAAAAGCGGCACTCATCGCTATTAAATGACTCACTAGATCTGGGAATCTAAAGGCGGTATTGGCGGCGTGAAATCCTCCAAAACTTACCCCCGCAACCGCAATTCTGTGCACATTACACTCCTTCTGAATGTAGGGTATTAATTCATCTTTTAAAAACTGCATATACAATTCATAGTTGTGTATTTTTGTTGCAGAATCCAAATGGTCATCGTAAAACGAAAGCATATCAATAGTTTCAACATTATATAACTTAATACGCCCTTGGTCTACATACTTCATTACCGATGCAGATAAGCCAAAATCTGTATTTTGTGTATATTGCCCCCCTGAAGATGGAAACATTAAAATAGGATAACCCCAGTGACCCGAAATTTCTAAATTAATATTTCTTCCTAAGGTATTTGAATAATAGTGAATGTGATTTATGTTTGCCATAGTACTTTTATTAAATATAGCCTAAATATTTTATTTTTTAATATCTAAAAGCCATTTAATTCATAAATAGTCATAAAATACGATGGTATTCTTAAAAAATAAAACTCACATTATAAAATAGAATAATGAATTTTGAAATTGATTACATCAGTGCTAAAGGAGTATTTTTTTCAGCTTCCTTACATAGAAAAGTGACTTTTAGATTAGTTGCACCTTCTATGTATACCCATGCAAGCCATAGGTTTCCTCTACTATTGATGAATGATGGTCAAGATTACACAAATATGAATTTAGAAAAAATTTTAACTGCCGCTTACAGCGATAAGAAAATTTCTCCCTTTGTTTATGTAGGTATTGAAGCCAATGAAAACCGAATTCAAGAATATGGAACAAGTATTTCGGCTGACTTTAAAGGAAGAGGCTCAAAAGCACCTGATTATGCGAAATTTATTGTTGAAGAATTCATTCCTTTTTTACAAAAAGAGTATAAAATCTCAACAAACAAAGAAGATTGGGTGTATACAGGCATGTCATTGGGGGGCTTATCGGCCATGGATATAGTTTTAAATCATTCTAACAAATTTGGAAAAGTTGGTGTTTTTAGTGGTTCTTTTTGGTGGCGAAACAAAGCCTATATAAAAAATGATAAGGCAGATCGAAGCAGACTAATTTTAGAAGTCATAAAGAATTCGACGTTCGCCCCTCACCTTAAATTTTGGTTTCAGTGCGGGTCTGAAGATGAAAAAGCCGATAGAAATGGGAATGGGATTATTGACGCTATTGATGACACCCAAGAGGTCATAAAAGAATTAAAATTAAAAGGCTATAAAGCACCTAAAACAATTACCTATGTAGAAATTTCGGGAGGTAAACATGATTTGCATACGTGGAGTCTAGCATTTCCAAAATTTATTCGATGGGCATTTGGCAAATAGCAACACATTACTATTTTTTCTGAGCTATAAACTCTTGTACTATTTTTTCTGCTTTCTCTTTGTCAACCTCTTGTACAGATAGCCTTATTGTAGATTGCGTTCCGCCCACAAAACCAGCAATAACGCCTGAGTTCTGTTCATTTTTTTCTATAACACCGATTCCCGCCGCTTCTAATAAGCCTTTTAAAAGAATTACTGACACTTGGTTTCCGCTATAAATCTTAGTGTACTTATTGCTATCACTCATAACATTTGTTTTTTTTAAAGATATTGTTTCTGTAGTATTTAAAACTACACTTTAATAAAAATTTGTCTTTTGTACAACAAATAAGCTATCCCTAAATAAAAACTTGTAACCGATAGGGCATAGAGCAAGGATGAGGTTTGCAAAGAGATTCCCTCGTATACATAAATGGTATTAAATAGCCATGAATGGATTGAAGTTCCGTCTGCATCAACCTTTATAAGTCCAAATAGCTTGGCTATAAAACTTGATAAAAAGAAAACAGCAATGGCATTTGCTCCTGCATACCTAAAGGCAGTTCCAAATTTTATTTTTTTGATGTCTGTACAATAATAAATTAGGGCTAATATTAAATTAGACCAACCTGCAGTTACTAGAACAAAACTACTGGACCATAGCGCTTTATTAATTGGAAAAATAAGATCCCATAAATGACCAATCAGCAGTAATGAACCACCAATACCCATTAAAATAGTGGCCTTTTTTTCTTGTTTTGAATTTAAAATTAAACCTGTAAAAATACCTAAAATACAACTTGCTACAGCAGGAATGGTACTTAAAAACCCTTCTGGATCATAGTCTTTTTTCCACATATGGTTTCCTAAAACTTTCAAATCTATATAATTTGCTAAATTATTAGGAGCCCTTTCAAAAGTAGATGCTACGCCTTCAATGGGAATAAAACTCATGGCTAGCCAATAGCCTACTAAAATAAAAATGGTGATTGAGATTAGTGTTTTCCACTTAAAATTAATGAATAGTATGGATGTGATAAAGAAAACGACCCCTATCCGCTGTAAAACTCCAGGAAATCTAATACTTGAAAATTCTTTAAAAAAAGGAAACGTAATTGTAAAGGCTCCAAGAAAAAGTCCTAGTCCTATTAGTTTTAAACTTCTGACTGTAATTTTTTTATAGGTATTCGCTGTTGTTGTTTTGTTTTGATACGCAAAGGCGATAGAAGTGCCCACAATAAATAAAAAAAAGGGGAAAACTAAATCTGTTGGGGTATAGCCATGCCAATCCGCATGTAAAAAAGGAGCATATACGGCGCCCCAAGTACCTGGATTGTTTACTAGGATCATTAAGACAATGGTCATTCCTCTAAAAATATCAACCGCTACAATCCGATCTTTCATTGTTGAGCTTTTCTACTGCGTTTAAAGTTAACTATTTTACTTTAATTTGATGTACACCTTGCAGTGGGTGCAGCATCCTAAAATATTTAGAAAGGGGTATTCCTTTACTCTATTTCTTTTTGTCTTTTCTTAGCGAAGCTATGGGCCTTACAAAGTTTGGCCATAAAATAAAAAACTAATCGTCGGCGAATCCTAAAAAATCTAAATCAGTTCGATACTTTTGCTTTTTAACCTTAAAAAAAACTTTCGGTGTTCTACGCATTAGCTGCAAATACAACAACTTCATGGGTTTTGGCCTTTTTAGCAGCGTTTATTTTAGGTATTTCAAAGTCTGGAATTAAAGGAATTGCTATTATCATTGTAACACTTATGGCACTAGCTTTCGGAGCTAAAGAATCTACCGGTTTAATTGTTCCTTTATTAATTGTCGGCGATATTTTTGCAGTAATATATTACAACCGACACGCCCAATGGAATTATATTATTAGGTTTTTACCATGGATGATTTTTGGGGTTTTAATCGGTGTTTTTATAGGGAAAGACTTGGATGAAGAAACCTTTAAATACGGAATGTCTTTTATTATTCTTGGGAGCGTTATTATGATGTATTGGTGGGATCAACGTAGCTCTAAAAACGTTCCAACGCATTGGGCTTTTGCTGGTTCTATAGGTATCCTAGCTGGGATTACCACCATGATTGGAAACCTTGCTGGCGCATTTTCCAACATTTTTTTCTTAGCGATGCGATTACCTAAAAATGAATTTATTGGTACAGCAGCTTGGTTATTTTTTATTGTCAATGTTTTTAAACTGCCGTTTCATGTTTTCGTTTGGCACACGATTACTCCAGAAACCTTACTCATAAATCTAAAATTAGTTCCTGCCATTGTAGTGGGACTATTTGTGGGTGTGCGCTTGGTGAAAATAATAAAAGATAGCTTTTACCGGAAAATGATTCTTGTTTTAACGGCTTTAGGCGCCTTGTTGATTTTACTACAGTAATACACACTGCTCCCTTAGCGAAAGCCATATAAAACCTCGTGATTAAAACGCGAAACTATCCAAATCCCAAAGTAGGGGCAAGACAAAATACACAAAAAGGGTTAGTAAAATTATAGATATTATATTCATCCAAAATCCTGCTTTTATCATATCGGCAATTTTTAAATAGCCAGACCCAAATACTACCGCGTTTGGCGGCGTTGCTACAGGAAGCATAAAAGCACAAGATGCTGCAACAGTAGTGGCTACCATTAATATAAACGGATTTACATTGAGGTTTAATGCTATAGGAGCTAAAATAGGCATCAACATCGCGGTAGTCGCTAAATTTGAGGTTACTTCTGTTAAAAAATTTACTGCAGCTATTATTATTAAAATTAATAAGAAAAAAGATAATCCCTCTAATAGTCCCATTTGATTGCCGAGCCAAACCGCTAAACCTGTTGTTTCAAAACCTGTTGCTAGCGCCATGCCACCACCGAATAAAAGAATAATTCCCCAAGGAATTTTTATGGCATCTGACCAAATAATTAAAGGTTTGTTTTTCTTACTCGAGGGCAAAACAAAGAGGACCACTGCTGCCGTAATAGCAATGACAGTATCGTCAATGCCTGGAATTAATTTTTGAATAATAAAAGATCTGGTTATCCAACATAAGGCGGTCAATATAAAAACTAAAAAAACGATTTTTTCTTCCTTTTTAATGGGTCCTAGTTCCAGTAAAAGACGTTTTATTTCTTGTTTTCCTCCAGGAAATTCGGTTTGCTTAAAAGTGTAGGCAACTCGCGTTAAGTACAACCAAGCAATACCCAGTAACACAATAGATATGGGTAATCCAAATTTTATCCACTGCGAAAATGTAATTTCTATGCCATAGGTTTTTTGAACAAAGCCGGCAAAAACAAGGTTGGGTGGTGTGCCAATTAAGGTGGCAATACCTCCTATAGATGCGGCATAGGCGATACTTAACATTAATGTCTTTCCAAAAATGGAATTTTCATTTTCATCGGTGGTAGGGTTGTCTTTGAGTGTTGATACTATAGACATCCCCATGGGTAACATCATTACAGCGGTTGCTGTGTTTGAAATCCACATCGATAAAAAAGCTGTAGCGACCATAAAACCTAAAATAATACGATAAATATTAGTTCCTATAAGGTTGATGATATTGAGGGCTATTCTTTTATGCAAGTTCCATTTCTCAATGGCGATGGCTAAAATAAAACCTCCTAAGTATAAAAAAACATATTTATCGCCAAAAGCAGCTGTGGTTTCGCTAATATTGAGAATTCCGGTTGCAGGGAAAAGTATAATAGGCAATAGGGAAGTTACGGCTATGGGAACAGCTTCCGATATCCACCAAATAGCAATCCATAGGGTGATACCTACCATGATAAAAGCGTTACTCGACATTCCTACAGGTGGCTGAAGAATCAAAAACACTATAAAAACTAAAGGACCGAGGAGTAAGGAAAATAACTTTTTGCTCAAATTCATGGGATAGCTATTTATAAAAATAAAATTAAGCTAAAGATAGGTAAGATGACGTACATAATACATTTCTTTTATGGCCATGAACCTATAGATCATTTAGCGTATCATTATAAGGGTTAAAATATGATATCAGCTTTTTAAGCTTTAGGGTCTTGTGCATACATTTTACTCATTAGCGCATATAAATCTGGATGATTTTTTTCAAATTTTTTAGGTTGATTAAAAAAGTATTCACTAGCTACGCTTAAAAATTCGATTTTACTTGTTGCGCCATAGGGGTTAATGTCTGAATCATTTTCTTTGATGTCGATAATCTCTTCGTGCATTGCATTTAACCAAGGTAGTACAAATTGTTGTTGCATTAAACTTTCTGGAAGTCCGTCTACAGCACCGTCCGCTTTATCAATTAAATGTACAAACTCATGAATACCTACGTTACTTTTACTATGCTGTTGACTAAACCCCGTACGTAAGGCAGGCAGTGAAAGTATCATCAAGCGATTCATGGTGCCCGAACCTACTTTCCCTAAAATATTTCTTTTTTCACCTTCAAATTGATGGTCCTCATTAAAGGCATCTTTGTAAAGTAATACTTCATTGATGTTTTGATAACGTAGTCCAGGGAAACCAAAGAGTGGAATAACGGCACTTGATGCTACCAATAATCGATCTGTATCGTCAATTTCTACTTTTACGCCTGTAATGCTTACCGTATTAAAAAAATACAAGATTTCTTGCTCAAATCTGAGCTTTTCTGGAGCGGATAAAGCCGTATAAAAATAGACCTTATCGTTTAAAATAGTACTCCAACGCTGATCAAAAGACTTGTTTTTTGTCGGTTTTTTGCCAAACCAAATATTCCAAAGTAAAATAAACATCAATAAAAAAGGCAAAGCCCAAAGAATCCACATGTACATAGTTATAAATTTTAAGTTTTAAAATAGTTGTTCGTTTATGGATGTTGAGAAAAACAAAATTATTAGGTTTAAGCGAAAATTCAAGTGTCACGTGTCAAACTCAAAATAATTTTTCCGACAACGAACAACAACTCTTTTCTCTTTTTTCTCTATTCTTTTTCTCTTTTTTACCCAACAGCTATTTATCACGCTGTATTTCATCAATTAAATTAGATACCAACGAGGTCCATCCTGTTTGGTGTGATGCCCCTATTCCGCGCCCATTATCGCCATCAAAATATTCGTAATACAATATTAAATCTTTAAAATCTTCACGGGCATATGTTTCTTTGTGTAACGCATGCACAGTTCTATCTCCATGTTCATCCTTCTCAAAAATAGCAATCAATCTTTTGCTAATCTCAATACTAATTTCTTGAAGTGTTAGTCGGTTTTTACTGCCTGTAGGGTATTCAAATTTTAATCGATCCCCCGCATAGGAATGATATTCTTTTAAGGCTTGAATAAATAAGTAATTCATAGGAAACCAAACTGGTCCACGCCAATTAGAATTGCCCCCAAATAGCGGTGTTGTTGATTCATTAGGCTCGTAATTTATGCTAAATGTATCGCCATTTATTCCTATATAATAGGGTGTTTCATGCGTTTTTGACAGTGAACGAATACCAAACGGACTTAAAAATTCTTTCTCGTCTAAAAGCACATTCACTAAAATTTTCATCCTGTCTTTCGGCACTAAAGATAGTAGCAAATCATTGCCGTCTGCAAACTCTTGTACCACAGGGTATTTTAAACGTTTCATTCTATGGTTTTTAAACCACTGAACCGCTTGTTTAAACTTCGGAAGTTTTTCTAGGGTTTCTTTTTTGATGCAAAGCACGGCCGCAATAGATAACATACCCGCGATAGAGCGCACTTTTATAGACGTAGAATTACCATTGGGTAGTAATAATTTATCATAAAAGAAGTTTTCTTGTTCATCCCAAATTCCTTTGTTTTCGATACTCATTTTATTTAAAGCTTCGGCAATAAAAATAAAATGACCAAAATATTTAATAGCCATATCATCATAAGACTCATCTTCTAAAGCCAACTCGATACTTATTTCGAGCATATTTAAACAATACAATGCCATCCAAGCAGTGCCATCCACTTGTTCTAGAGTGCCTCCTCCAGGAACGCCATGGCTTCTATCAAAAACCCCAATATTATCTAAGCCTAAAAATCCACCTTCAAAAACATTATTTTGACTACCGTCAATACGATTTACCCACCAGGTAAAATTTAAGGCCAGTTTATTAAACATTCGTTTTAAAAACTGACGATCTGCTTTTCCTGTTTTTTCTTTTTCAATTTTGTAAATTCTTAGCGTTGCCCAGGCTTGAACAGGTGGGTTAACATCGCTAAAATTCCATTCATATGCCGGAATTTGGCCGTTTGGCGCCATATACCATTCTCTGGTAAACAACAACAATTGTTGTTTGGCAAAATGCGGATCAATTAATGCCATGGTCACACAATGAAAGGCAGAATCCCATGCTGCATACCATGGGTATTCCCAGGCATCAGGCATTAGCATAATATCATGATTTCTTAAGGTTTTCCAAGTATTATTTCTGCCACTTAAGCGTTCCTGAGCAGGAATAGACGCTTTTGGATCGCCATCAAGCCAACGTTCCACATCGTAATTATAATACTTTTTTGACCACAATAAGCCAGCAAAAGCTTGTTTTTGAATTTCTTGCTGTTCCTTGTCTTTTAGTTTTGTGTCATAAAAAATAGCACATTCTTCCTGCCTTTGCTTAAAAATACCATCAAAATCATCATTAAACGGATTTTTAATGGCATTTTTACTAAGCCTTAGTTTAACCACCTCTGTGGCACCCGCAGCAATATTTAATTGATAAAGGGGTGCAAATTTTGTCCCTTTTTCAACCGCAGTTGGCACGCTATAATCGCCAGTAGTTACTGCTTTATGAAATAAATCTTTTTTATAGGGGTTATCATTTTTAGCCATAAAAACGGCTTCCATATTGGTTTCATTCTCCGTAAATAAAAGTTCGGAAGCTTCTTCAAAATATAAGTTGTACTCCCCAACAAAGCAATGTTTAACACTCACATAAGGTACGCCGTTCTGCTTTTTTTTCTCAATACTAGGCTTCTCAGGCATTTCCCGAAAACTCCAATAATTCCTAACCCATAAGGTGGGTAACACATGAATCGGTGCCTTTTTTTTGCCTTTATTGCTAATGCTAATTTTGATTAAAATATCTTCATTATCAGCCTTGCCGTATTCGGTAACCACATCAAAATAAGCCTTGTCGTCAAAAATACCCGTATCTAATAACTCGTATTCGAGCTCGTTTCTATTTCTTTTGGCGTTTTCTTCAACCAGTTTCTCATAGGGAAATTCTTGTTGCGGATACTTATACAAATGTTTCATATAGGAATGCGAAGGCGTATTTTCTAAGTAGTAATACAACTCTTTAACATCTTCCCCATGGTTTCCCTGTGGACCTGTAAGACCAAATAAACGCTCCTTTAATATCCTGTCCTTACCATTCCATAAGGAAACACCAAAACAAATATTACTGTATCGGTCCGATATGCCCGCCAAACCGTCTTCTCCCCAACGATATACTCTACTTCTAGCGTGTTCATGAGGAAAATAATTCCAGGCATCACCATTAGCGCTATAATCTTCACGAACCGTTCCCCACTGCCGTTCGCTTAAATAGGGACCCCATTTTAACCAATCTTTTTCTTTACTATAATTCGCCTCTATACGCTGGTCTTCTGCTGTGTTTTTATTCATATAAAAAATGATTCTGGAAACTGCTCATAAAAGGTTGACCCTCTTTAACCCACTAAGTAATGATTCAAAAAAGCTGCGCTTTTTTTGTGATCTTAAACAGATTTCATTTAGAGCAGCGCAAAAATAACACTCAAGAGGCTAAAAGGAGTCTTTATTCGCTTACTTTTTTTCTGCTTACATCACATTTTACCTAAAGAAATTAAAATAAAAGCCTAAAATTTATTTTCATTAGGCTTGCTAGTTTACACTAACAAGTGCTTTTTTGCGGAGCTAATATTTCCTTATCAAGAAGAAAGGTTTCAAGAGGGCCAACGTAGCGTTAAAAAAAAATAGTCGGTTTTGAAAATAATCTGCGTAAAAAACAATACGAATACTTCTATTATTTTAACACATAATTACCTGAAAAACATATTTATGTGTTGAAATTTATGCTAATTTTACCTTGTGAAAATTTTACTGAAAATAGTCGGTATTCTTACGTTGGTGTTTTATTTCAACGGAACAACTCTAGCTAGCAAAATAACCCAAACTACAACTATTCATGTTGAAAATAAGGGGTTTAAACTGCAAGAGAGTGCCTTTGGCATGCTCCATTTTTTTAGTGAAATCAACAATTTAGAACGGTTTGTTACTGAGTATACCGATTATGTACCGCTCCAGTTTAGCTTTTCTCAGGCTAGTGGACTTGTAAAAAATTTAACTTATAAACCATTATTCCTTTCAGAATTATTTTTACTTCAAAGCAAGTTCTCAGCGCTTGTGCGTACTAAAGAAACTATCTTTCCTTTTCATACTTTCTTATAACATTAAATAGTTTTTTATTCTTCTAAAGAAATAGCTCTGCTTGAGTATTTCTTTAAGTCCTGTTATTAAAACAGTTCACAACAACTACATGAATTATTTAAAAAAACAACATTATGGAATTAGGAGTTTTAAGCATTACGATGCTTATGATTGTAATATTAGTTATCCCGGTTACAGTTATAAAATTAAGCACAAATAGAAAAGAAAAACAAGGTCTTCTTAAATTAAAAACATTGGCGGCAAAAAACGCCGATCACATAAGCGATTACGATATACTTGGAAATTTTGTTATTGGTTGGGATGTAACTACTAAACATCTTTACTTTTATAAAAAAACAGCACTTACCGACTTTTTTGAATTTGTTGATTTAAAAACGATAAAAGCTTTTGATCTTAATAAACAAACTAAGCGCATTAAAAATGCCAAAGAAAGTTATGAGATTTTAGACAAAATGACCTTATCATTTTTGTCGTTTGTCAACAATACGTATACACAGATTGAATTGTATGACGCTGACGAAAGCTATCAGCTTACTGGAGAATTGGAGCTCGCAGAAAAATGGAAAAATTTAATTAGCCAGTATTTGCGGGACAAACAAAGTATTGATCCTAACAGGTCAGCAGCTGTTCTGCCTTCGGCAATGAAAAAAGCGAGTTAACTCGCTTTTATATCCCTATAGTTCTAATAAGTACCTTCCCCGATCCTTATAAGGTCGGGGATTTTTTGCTTTACCGTAGTAGACAGTGCTATTTTATGGATAATTTTCTTTTAGAAAATAGATTTTGAAATGTGATAGGTTTGTCTATAAACGTAATACCGATTCCTACCAAAAGCACTAGTCCACCAAAAATCATTTGTAAACTGATCGCTTCATTTAAAAATAACCAGGCTAATAGCGCTGTGATAAAAGCCTGTGCCAAAAGACTTAAAGACACTCTTGTGGTTCTCATATGTTTTATGGCATAGCTCAGTGAAAACCAAGCTAAAAGCTGACAAACAACAGCTTGTATGGTTAATACCAACCAAGTTTTTAAAGTATAACCATAAAAAGCCTCTCCTGCTGCAAAGTTTATAAAGCCTAAAAAAATAGCCGACGAAAAAAGGCTGATAAACATAAAATTTAGGATATTTACTTGGGCCAATACACGCTTAGAAATTAATAAATAAAAAGCATAAAATACCCCTGACAATAGGCCAAAGATAAATGCACGGTTAAATTGAAATGCTATAAAAAATTGGAAGCCAACAATCGTAATCATACCTAAAAGCGCTATTAAAGTGCCCATCCAAAAATTAGAAGAAGGTTTATTTTTTAAAAACAAAAATGTAATAATTCCCACCCAAATAGGCGATAAATTTGTTAAAAGTGAGGCTTGAGTTGCTGTAGATTCTTCTATTGCGATGTTCCAAAATGCTACATCGCATCCAAATAATACTCCACTCAAAAGTGCTAAAAGTGTTAAGGATAAACTTGGTAACTTCCATTGTTTTTTCCAAAGTACGACAGGTAAAAGCACAATAAATGCTATGGCCATTCGGTAAAAGGCTGAAATTAAGCCAGAGGTATATCCTAATTTTACCAAAAGAGGGAAAATTGAAATACATAAAATACCCACTGCTAAAGCCACTCTAGGTTTCTTCATTGCCTTGTTTTAGTCTGTAATAGTACAACTAAATTAAAATCAGTTAGTTAACTGTGTATAAAATAGTCCTCTCAAAAACAAAAAATCCCCTTCTAAAATAGAAGAGGATTCTTAAAGAGGCATCGAGCGGATTCGAACCGCTGTACAAGCTTTTGCAGAGCTCTGCCTAGCCACTCGGCCACAATGCCTTTTTGGGAATGCAAATTTACAAAAATTTATGAGTAAGTGTAAAAATACTTACATAAAAAAAGCCCTTTCTTTCTATTAAAAAAAGAGCGGGCTTCTTTGAGGCATCGAGTGGACTCGAACCACTATGGAAGTTCTTGCGGAACTTTGTCTATCCAATTCGACCACAATGCCTTTTGCAATCACAAAGATGCTGTTTTATTTACTAAAAATGAAACCAAAAAGGTGTATTTCAACGAGTTAATTGTAAGTTTATCGAAACCATTTCAACGTCTCCGTTAATAGGAGGGTTAATTTTTGAAACGCTAACTTCTGCTTTGGAAACTGAACTACAGGACTTCAAAATTCGGTCTAAGATACGTTTTGCCACATGCTCTAACAGCTTTGATTTAATCGCCATTTCTTCTTTTACGATGTGATTGATCAGTACATAATCTACGGTATCCTTCAGATCATCTGTTATTGATGCTTTAGTTAAATCGGCAACAAGCTCAACATCAACCCTATAGTCACTACCAATTATACTTTCTTCTCTTAAACACCCATGATAGGCGTACACTTTAATATTACTTAGCTTAATTTTTCCCATACTTGTTTTTTTACAAAGCTAGTAAAACCCTAGTTTTAATTCTGGAACTTTTTGGCTAAAGGGTGTTTAGTAGGTACATCTACAATTACTTATTCCTTGAAATAAATCTACACCTAAGGTTACCACATGGGTTCCAGTACTATAATTACTTATTTCATTTAATTGAATTTGGTAGGAATAGCCAAAATATAAATTATTCTTTTTGAAACCGAAAAGAGGTGTCAAAAAGTTAGGAGATCCAGGCTGCTCAATTAAAACTCGATAACTTAGTCCTAAATAGTAGTAATCTTCAAAATCATAAAATCTAAATTTCAAATTAAAATCTGTTTCAGATCTATTGTCACTTTCAAACATTTTAAAAAGCAGAGAGGGTTCTATTTCTAAATCGCTGGTTTTACTTTTTTTATACCGATAGCCCGTGTACAAATAATAGTTTCTTAATCTGTTTGGTTCAAAAGTTACATTGAAACTAGTAAGATCTTTGTCAAGTATATTTGAAACGTTAAGGCTAAAATAAAAATTAGCTTTTCGATACAACAAACCAACATCTAAATTGTGATTTGTTGTTGAACGGTCATCGGTTACGCTTGGATCTCCACCTGAATCAATAAACTCTTGAATGTCGATTCTAAATTGATTAAAATTATAGGACAAACCAAAAGATAAAAATTCATCATCGTAACGGTCTAAAGTTAAATGATGTGCAAATGAAAGTCTTGCTCCTTGCTGTTTTGTATATCCGTTTCTATCGTTGTATAAAAAAACACCTACTCCTGATCTATTCCCTAACCTCATATCAGCAGCCAAAGATTGTGTGTCAGGGGCATCTTTAATACCTACCCACTGCGTTAAACCATTTACACGTATTTTAACATGATCACCAATACCCGCGTAGGTAGGCGATAACACAAATGGGTTATCTGCCAAGTATTGGGACAGTTGGGGAGAGTTAAGCTCTTGAGCTTTACTTATGAAAGTAAACAAAAGAAATACTCCTGTTATTATTATTTTCTTCATTATACTGTAGGTTAAATTCATTATCTATATAAGGTAAAATGGCCGACAAATTCTCTCTCATCATTTTCACCTTGTAGCTTGATCACATACCAGTAATCTCCTGTAGGAAGATCACTGTTTTCGTAAATACCTTCCCATCCTAGATCATTTTGACCCATGCGATATATCTCTCTTCCATAACGGTCAAAAATTACGGTTATTATATTCGGGAAGCCTTCTAAGTTTCTAGGTTTCCAAATATCATTGTTACCATCTGCGTCAGGGGTAAAGAAATTAGGGATTTCTATATCGATAAATTCCATTTCTATCGTGGCAATAGCCTCACAACCATTACCATCGACCACTCTAACAGTATATGTTGCAGTACGATTAATAAAGTAGGTATTATCATCCCCATTATCAACAGCATCAAAATAGAAGGTATAATTACCATCTCCACCACTGGCAACAGCCGTTATTTCGTTGATATTATTGTTCTCTAGGGTTAAAACCAAAGGATCAAAATCTTCTATAGTGAATGGTATAATCTCCACACAACCATTTAACGAGATAATTAAGGTATGATCCCCTGCAGGAATATTTGTGAAGCTAGGCTCTAAACGAACATCTGCCGAATTCACATCATCTAACTGATATAATACAGATCCTGCTACTGATGGGTCATCCAATGTTACCATCAAATAATTATCAGGCACAGTACCCGTACATTCATACATTGGTGCTACTGTTGCTTTAATATTTACACCTGGATTAATAATGACTTGAACACTGTTTTCACAACCTAAAGCATCTAATACATAAACAGTATGTGTGCCCGATGGTAAATCGGTATACGATAATAAGTCAGCTACATAACTAGTGTTGTCTAATCGCGTACTATAGGGAGCAACGCCTCCAGTGATCACAAGGTCAATAGCACCATCGCTATCTCCCAAACAAGTTTCACCCGTTGAAGTAGCATCAATAGCTATCTCGGTAGACTCAGCTATCGTATATTCTGTTTGTACAAAACAACCGTTGGCATCTTGAGCAATGACAGTATAGGTACCTGGCGCTAAATTATCAAACTGATTAATATCATCAAATTGAGCCAAGTTTGGAGAAATTGCATATTGGTAATTTCCAGATCCACCTGATAAGGATACATTGATATACCCCGTGTTTTCACCAAAACAAATCATGGCCGAATAATCATCCGTATACACTAAAGGCGCTGGCTCTGTAACAGTAATAATAGCACTAATGGCTTCACAATCGCCACTGGTTACTTTTACATAATAATCACCAGCTATTAAATTTCTAAATACTCCATTAGCACTTGGTCCTTGAAGTGGCGTTGTGCTCGTTGGGCTGTCTAGCAATTCATATTGATAATTGCCTAAACCGCCTGTAGCTGTACTTCTAATTGTCGCTGTATTTTCTCCATAACAATTTATAACTGCTGCTGTCCTATCGATAGCGATCTCTAAGGTTGGCACAGCATCAATGGAAACTTGATTTGATATTAAAGCTTCACAACCAAAACTATCAATTACATAATATTGGTATACACCTACACCTACTGTAAAAGTATGTGTAGCTCCTCCAGACATAGGATAAAAAGTAAGATTATCACTACTGTACTGGTATGGTGCAGTTCCGCCCGTTGCTGATAAACTAATGGTAGCATCATTTTGACATGTAAGGGCAGTTACTTGTACCAAAGAAGCATCAACTTCAGTAGGCTCAGAAATAGTAACCTGTACTGTTTCAAAAGCACAATCCCAACCATCAGAAACGGTAATACTATACACGCCAGCTCCTAAATTGTTAAATGTAGCGCTTGCCTGGTTTCCACTAGTAAATGTGATGACAGCGCCAGCAGCATCGTAATAATTTAATTGGTATTGGTAACTATTTTGTCCTCCAGTAACGCCAGTAGCGGTTACTGAAGCATCGGTATCACCAAAACAAACTAAGGTAGTAGTACTTGCTGTAATTCCTGCACTAATGGGTGTTGGAGCAATTAAAACTTCTGAATCTGTTATTTGACAACCAGCATTATCTGTAACAACTACAGTATATGTTGCAGCTGATAATTCTATAAAGTTAAAGCTAAACACATTGGTTTCATTGAATATTTCACCCGTTGTAGTGTTGGTCAATTGAATATCGTATGGTCCATACCCACCACTTGGGTCTACTAAAATTTCACCTTTATCGTTGGTACAGGTAACATCTGCAGTTTTAGCAACAATAGCGGTTAAAGGCATATCAGGAGAAATTATAGTAATGCTATTAGAATCTTCTGTACATGAAGGGTATGCCGTTTGTGAAACCCGCACAAAATAGTTGCCACCAGTTAATCCTGTAATGGATAAAGGATTAATAGCCGTATTCCCTAAGCCAGATATAGCTGTAGCAGTTCCGTTTGAATTGTAAACGGTATACGCATACGGACCTATGTAACCTGAAACGTTTATTTCTAATGTTCCTTCATTACTACCAAAACATACCACAGGAGCTGTCGCCGTAGCCTGAACCCTAATCGTATCATACACAAGAACGGTGTGCTCTATCGTTTCAAAACATCCTGTTACCAGATCAGTTACTCGAATCGTATAGGTGCCTGGTGAAGGTAATAACAAGGTAGCTTCGGCTGCGGAAGGAGCCGTTACGGTTTGAGCTATAGCTGTACCCAGTACTTCAAAATATAAATTCGTTGGAGTTGAAGCACCTGTTGCCACTACCGTAATTTGTTCTCCTAAATTATCACAAGCCATCGGTATTACATTGGTTATATTCAATGTCATTCTTGCGATCGTATTTATGCTTGCTGAGGCTGTTATTACACATCCATTAGCATCTCTTATGGTAAAATTATAAGTAGCATTACTTCCAGTATCTACAACAGAGAATACAGGAGAATTTTGAAAATTTCCACCATTTATGCGATATACATAAGGGGCAGTTCCACCACTAGGGCTTAGGGTAATTTCACCTCTCGCTGTACTATTATCCGCATTACAAGCGAATTCTTGAGTAACAGCAGCCGTAGCTGTAAGTATTGGTGGATTTATAATAGCTACCACTTCGGTTGCCACACAATTTCTATCTGTAGAAACACGCACTGTATACGTATCTGCTGGTAAGTTGTTAAATACAGAACCAGTCTGAGGTCCTCTTATAACACTCATCGTACCATCTAATAATTCATAGGTATAAGGAATATCTCCGGCCGTAACACTTACGGTAATACTACCATCACTACCACCATTACAAGATACATCGACCTTGGACGTTGTAAAGGCAACAGGTACTGCAGCATCTAATGAAACAGGAGCATCTATAGTACAACTAGAATTAGTATCTGTTGCTCTAACAGTATAATTTCCTGAAGGAATACCTGTAATGGTATTACCCGTTATGGTAATTCCTACCACTGGATTTAAAGAACCATCTAATAAACTATAGGTATAGGTTCCTGAACCACCAATTGCTGTTGCTGTAATACTACCATCGTCATCAGAACAAGAGGGTGCTGTCACCACTTGAGAACTAAGTCCGAGTGGTGCATTTATAGTAATAGTTTCTGTATCAATACAACCGTTTTTATCGCGGATGCTTATGGTGTTAAGTCCAGAGTTCAATGCTGTCGCGTTATAGGGTAAACCAGCAATATTTTGGAACGCCGCGCCATTTATGCTTATGGCATACGGTGAAATTCCTACATCTGTTGCATTGGCAAAATCTACCGTTACCGCAAATTGTCCTTCTGCCACACAGGCATCCACTACACTAAGTGCAATTTCAGGACTAGAATCTACTGCAATAGTGATAGCTAAAACAGGAGATGGACAAGCATTACTGTCTAAAACATATACATCCCAATCTAAGCTCGTTGTTGGGTCTAATAAGGCTGTTGCATTAGCCGTATAGAATCCTATGGGAGAGTTTCCATTTGGTACAAAAGCATAGGTATATCCAGGTGTTCCACCAGAAGCTCTTACCGTTACTTCAGCAGCTGCATTACAATTTGCATTACTATTGCTTAGCTCAACAACACTAACCGCTGCTGCAGGCGAGGCTATGGTTATGGTATTCGATGTTTTATCACAGAAAGGTGTGTCTACGGCTTCAATTTCTACATAATAATTACCAGCTAATAAATTAGAAATGGTTACAACACCAGGAGCCACACCAGCGGCAGAAATACCCGCAGGCGTTCCATTGCTATAGAATACAGTGTAGTTATAGTTACCAGTATAATTTGTGACATTAATTTCTAATTCCCCATCGTTACCTCCAAAACAACTAACAGGAGCAGTTGGCGTAGCCACCACATTTATAGTGTTGTATGGACTAACCGTATAAGGCAATGTTGTAAAGAAACAACCGGTAATATTATCTGTAACTCGGAAGGTGTAATCCCCAGGAGTTGTCAATATAAAATCGGCCGTATTACTTATTAGGCTTTGTGAAGGACCACTAGGCAATAACGTATAGGTAAAATCACCAGAACCACCAGTTACGGTAATACGAGCAGTTTCAGGATTGTCGCAAGTAATCGCAATTAGCTGTGCTACTGTTGCATTGGTTATTACAGGTAGCGCATTAATAGTTGCACTAACAGGAATAATACATCCGTTGGCATCTTTTACTGTGAAAGTAAATGACTGATTGGTACCATTATCAATGATATCAAAGCTATTATCTGAAACAAAGTTAGTGCCATCAATACTGTATACGTACGGTGCAGTTCCAGTACCAGGAGTTACGCTTATCGTTATTTCTCCTACAGCAACACTATTGTCCACATTACATGCAAACTCTTGCGTTACTGCTGCAGAACCTGCTAATTGTGGGTTTTCGATAATAGTTACCGAATCGGTTGCGATACAATTTCTATTAGAAGTTACTGTAATGGCGTATGTACCACTCGGTAAACCACTAAATGAACCTGTATTATTGGTAAGCGAAGTTCCAGTACCATTATCTATGGCAAATACATAAGGCGGATTATCATTAACACCAGCCGATGGATTTACTAATAAAACCGTAATTGATCCATCCGATGCTCCAAAACAACTCACATTTCTAAATTGTGTTGTTTGAAGGGTAACGTCTGTGGGTACTTCCAATGAAACAGCAACATCTTTACTACAATTTGAAGGCGCACCTAAGGTATCATCTGTTACTCTAACAATATAATCACCAAATCCTACTCCAGTAAATTGATTGCCAACCGCCGAAATTCCAGCTAAGGTGATACCATCACTTTCATATAATTCGACTGTACTTGAACCAGAACCACCGGCTACTGTAAATTCAATGACACCATCATTTGTTGTACACGTTGGTTGTGTACCTACAGAGGCCGTTAAGAGAAGCTCAGAAGTAATGACAATAGTTTCTAATTCAATACATCCATTGGCATCTCTTACCGTGATGTTATGAGCACCAGAACTTAATCCTGTATAGGCATATGGAAAAGCAGAAACACTTTGGTAAGTACCGCCATCAATACTTAAACTATACGGCGCTACACCAAAATTAACAGCATCCATAGAAACAGATACAGTATAGGTATTCTCTACCGCACATGCATCATTTAGCGTTAGGCTAATATCTGGAGTGGTATCTAAAGTAATTGTAATATCTAAAACTTGAGAGATACACCCATTCGCATCTCTCGCATAGACATCCCAAACCAAGCTCGTTGCGGGGTCTAAATTTAAAGTTTCATCTTCTGTGAAAGCTCCAGCTAAAGTTGGTGCTGGGCTACCATCAACCAATACGGCATAGGTATAACCAGCAGTACCTCCACTGGCTTGAACTACAACAATAGCATCAGAAGTACAGTTTGCAGGTGTATTACTTACCTCAACTACGGTTACTGCTTCTGGGGCATCTATAGTTACCGTGTTTGTCACTGCAATACATTCTGGGTAGGCAGTTTCTGTAACTCTTACGGTATATGTTCCAGCAGCTAATGTTTGTGGAATTATAAAATTATAAGGATCTGATGTAGCATTATCACTTCCGTTAGCAGCTACAATTGGGTTCCCTAAATTATCTAAAACTTGATAATCAAACGTACCTGTGTATCCGGTAATATTTATTTGTAATTGGCCATCACTACTGTCACTACACGTAGCATCAGTTACTAATGAAGCAGATACATTAATAAGGTTGTAAGGAGCAATATTATGCTCAACGATAACACTACAATTCGTCGTTATATCTAGTACTTCATAAACATAATTACCAGGTGTCGTAAGTATGATGTTACTAGGATCAGCAACGGGAGTTCCACTAGGCAATTCGCTATACGAATAATTACCAGAACCATTTAAAGCCGTTATAGCAATGATTTCTTCTCCATTAGTACAATCAATAGTTTGTAGTACATTAATACTCGCAGTCACCCTAGTTACAACAGGCACTGCAACCGAAATAGTAACAGGACATCCGTTAGCATCTTGTACACTTACAGGAACATTAGGAGAGCCATAGGCTACTTGATAGGTATTATTTGGTTGAAATGAACCGCCATTAAAACTATATAAATAGTCTGGGCCTGTTCCTGACGGGTTTCCAAAACCATCATCATCTATGGTAACAGTAATGGTACTCGCCGTATCATCACAAGAGTAATCAGAAGCTACTGCTGTGATTGCTAATTGTGTTGGCTGGTCTAAGCTTATCGTTGCCACTTCTGTACATCCTTTCGAGGATAGTACCGTAACGTTATAGCTGCCAGCGATAAGCCCCGTAAAAATGTTTGAAGGTTGACGCGTAGTACCACCATCCAAACTATATTCGTAAGGAGTATCTAAATTACCAGGGTCTAGCGTTACGGTAATTGTTCCATCATTACCTCCAAAACAGCTGATGTCTGTTTTTGATAAAGAAAATGTTGGGTCAACCGTAGGAGCTATAGTTGCAGATACCGTATTTATACAACCTGTTACATTGTCTTCAACCTCAAAAGTATAAGTGCCACTAGTTAATCCGGTAAATACCCCATTATTAACCTGGGTTGGTCCAGCAGGAATTGTCTGGGTATAGGTATAATCTGTAGATCCACCATTTGTAGCAATGGTAATTTCTCCACTATTGGCCGGATCACAGAATTCTTCCCCTGTAACATTTGCCAAGGATTGCATTGGAGGGAAAATATCTATGGTTTCAGCCACTTCTCCACAACCACTAGAATCGATGACGCGAACCGAGTGCGTACCTGAATTGAGGTTTGAAATAGTCACGGTATCGCCTATATTGTTTAATGCCACAGGAGTAAATGCACCCCCATCAACACTCATATAATGCTGACCTATACCCGCACTATCCATCTCTACAACAACTTCATAACTGCCTTCTGTTGTAACACAAACAGTGGCCAAGTCAATTGAAATTGTAGCTTCGGGATTTGTATTAATCGTTATAGGTATTGGTCCTGTTGAGCATCCATTGGCATCTTGTACGTATATATCGTAATCCGCTGGATAGGTAGGCGCTACAATTTGGAAGGTACTCGATTCTGGAAACGCAACTGGTGCTGGGTCTCCAGCTGGCACATAGGCGTAAGCATAAGGCGCAGTACCTCCACTAGCCCTTACAGTAACAAATGAGCCATCTACACAATTGGCATTTGTAGCACTTACAAATTCTAATTGAACAGGTGTAGGCTCTAAAATTCTAAAGGCATAGGTGTTTGAACATGTTGGACCCGTTGCTTCTTCAAAAAATAAGATATAATCTCCAGGCGCTAAATCAGTAATTGTTAGTGCTGAAGTTGGTCCTCCACCTGGTCCGGTTACAGTACCTGTATAGGTTCCTGCTCCAGAGGCTGGATTATTGGTAAGTGCTTCTAAAACACTATAGTTTACATCGGTTACACTGACATCATGATCTTCTATTTGGAATGTTATGGTACCATCCGTATTCCCAAAGCAACTTGCATTGGTTACTACAGGTGTTGCCACAATAGCAATATTACTACCCGGTACAGTCGGAATGGTTACTTCTACGTAACTTTCACATAAATTTATATCATCAACTGCTTTAAAAATATATGTTTGACCTGGATTAAGATTGTTAAAGGTAGCTGTTTCATCAGTGCCCGATGTTGTTGTAGAATTTGGAGGCGTTCCAGGACCGTATATACTAAAAGTATAACCACCAGAGCCACCAGATGCCGTAATTTCGACAGTACCACCAACAGCACAACTAGGAGGAATTAGATTACTTGTAAGATTCAAAAATGGATTGGCAACAATACGTACCGGGTTTTCATAAAATTCACATCCCTTAGAATCTACAACACGTACATAATAATCACCAAATTGCAAGCCTTCAAAAAGCACATTGGTATCAGGCGTGTTTACATATGGATTTGGTGTTGCGCCAGTTACGGCAACAATATTGTTTAACTGATCATATAAGGTATACGTAAAATTCGCATTTCCACCACTTATAATATCTATTTCGATGGTTCCTGGAGTTACGAATCCTGTTCCGCTGTCACACGAAAGCGGAGTCGGTGTTACAATAGCATCAAAAAGTGGTGGGTCCACTAAGGTTACGCTGTAAGTGTTTGAACATCCTTTAGAATCTCGAATCGTATAGGCGTAAGGGATACCTGCTGAAAGCCCTGAATAGACTCTTTGTGCAGTAAATGGACTACCATTAAAGCTGTATTGGTATGCCGGTGTACCTGTACCATTCACAGGTACTATTTCCACCACACCATCTGCACCACCAAAACAATTTGGATCTGTAGCAATATGTGTGGCTTCTGGATCTATAGCAGCCTGTATATCAATAATTTCAGAGTCTGCAATACAACCAATAGCGTCATATACTCTAAAGATATAATTGCCAGGTGTTGAACTTACAAAGGTAAACGTATTGGTAGCAACGGCAATTGGTGCGCCTGCGACAAATGTAGTTCCTCCATCGGTACTATATTCATAGCGATCATAATCGGTATACCCTCCTTCAATGGTCACCACAATAGTGGCATCAGTGGGTACCGTACAGGTTAGATCTTTCGTTAAAACAGCATTTGCAATAATTAATCTCGGTGGAATAATAACTTGCAGGGTTGCTGCGCTACAGCCATAGATATCTGTAGCTATAAAGTCATAGGTTCCAGGAATTAAGCCTGTAAAGGTATTACTCAGCTGTCTTGCTCCGCCGTTAACGCTATAGCGATAGGGTGCTACGCCGCCATTTGCGGTTAAAACAATGGTCACGCCATTAGTGTCGTAACAAAGATCAGAACTTGGATCTAGTACTAATGTTGGTATGGACGCAGGCGCTATTGTTATTGGTTTACTAACAATACAACCATTCGCATCACGAACATAGATGTTGTAACTCCCCGCAGGAACATTTGAGAAATTATTATTACTCTGGTACGGCCTAATAATCGTAGGACCAGAAATATCTTCAAGTTGATAAGCATAAGAACCCCAACCACCAACGGCTAAAACGCTAATTGTGGAATTATTTAAACAAGTGACATCTGTATTCGTAAAGCTAAAGTCTAATGAAAGTGCTGGCTCACTAATTAAAGCTGGTGCCATGGTATCACAGGTTGTGGTATCATCCACAACAAATACAACATAGGTGTCTGCCGCCAAATTAGGAACAGATATAGGTGTTGTGGTTGTTATTCCAGAGGCAGACTGTACTACAGTTCCCCCGCTGTTTTCAACCGTATAACTATAGGTACTTACAAAATCTCTAACAGTAAAGGCAAACTCACCATCAGCATCGCCTTTACAGGTGACGTTATTTACCAATTGATAAAGAACGTTTACTTGTGGAATGGTATTTATGGTATAATTTTCTTGTAGTACACAGCCTTTTGCATCGGTTACTTGAAAGGTATATGTCCCTGGAATTAAACCTGTAAACGTAGCATTATTTCCATTATTTGTAGCACTTAGTAAAGGGGCAATTATGCGATAGGTAAAAGGTCCGTTACCATTCGTAACGGCAACCGTTACATCACTTGCAATTGCAGGACATGTTACTGCGGTTGGTGTAAATGAAAGGTCTGTTGGGGGATTTAGTGGATCTACTGTTTCCACACTTGTGGTTGTACACATATTAGCATCACGCGCAGTAATAGTATAGGTACCCGCTACTAAGCCTGTAAATGATGTGGTTCCGCTAAAATTAACACCATCAATGCTATATTGATAGGGAGCCGTTCCGCCACTAGCCAATGTGGTTACTTCAATAGTTGCCGAATTTGTAATACAATCATAAGCTTGAGTAATTGAGGTGTCGAAGGTAATTGGCATTGGTTCAGTAAGCAATACTGTCCCAGGAGTTGTACAACCTTTACTGTCTGTAATGGTATACGCATAGGAAACACCTGCAGATAAACCTGAATATACTTGTTGCGTTGAAGCAACACTCCCATTAAATACGATAGCATAAGGAGCGGAACCACCTGAAACGGCTAGATTAACACTTCCGTTAGCATCTCCGTTACATAAAGGACTTGTTAAAACAGGAGTTGCTACAGGAGGCGTATTAGGACTTACCACAATGTCATTTGTGGTGATCGTACATCCTGCCGCATCTGTAACGGTAAACGCATAGGTTCCTGACGTATTCGTAGTAAACGTAAACGGATTAGTAGGTACGGCTGCAGAGGCTTGAAAGGAAACTCCGTTTCTAAAAACTTCATAGGTATAAGCCGTTGTTCCGCCTGTAATAGTGATATTTATTGCTGCATCAGGCGAAGCCGAACAATCTAAATCTTTTGCTAAGGCTGCATTTGCCGCTAATGTAGGGTTTACGATTAAAGTAACCGTATCTGTACAGTTTTTACTATCTATAACACCAACGGTATAGGTCCCGGGTGCAAGTCCACTAAAAGTAGCACTTGATTGGTACGATGTTCCTCCGTTAATGGTATATTGAAAAGGCGCTTCACCACCAGAAGTGATGATAGCCGTAAGGGTCAGGCCCGTAGCGTTGTCATAACAGAAACTATTCGGAGAAACACTTAAAACTGGTGAAACTAAAGGTGCTAAAGTAAAAGTACCTGAAACTAGACATCCATTGGCATCGGTAACATTGACCGTATAGGCTCCTGAAGTATCTGAAATACCGTTAAATATTCCCGTTGTATTGGTACCTAAACTCGCTGCGCTAGGATCAAACAATTCATAAGAATAGCTACCCCATCCTCCTGAAACATTCACCGTTACAGCACCTGGAACATTTCCAGATGTTGAACATGTGGGATTAGTAACCGTAAAACCATCTATCAGCAATTGAGAAGGAGGGTCACTAACCATAACACTTCCGGTTGCCGTGCAATTTGTTGTATCATCCGTAACAGTAATGGTATAAGTGCCGGCTAATAATCCTGTAAAGTTCAAAGGATTTGTAGTAATTCCCGATTGTGAGGCAATAGCTGTTGGACCCGTAACTGTATAACTATAATTACCTGTGAATCCGCCCACATTAAATGAAATTTCTCCATTAGCATCGCCCAAACAAGAAACATTACGTACCAATGTTCCTATGACACTAATGGGTGCTACTGGATTTATTGTGTAGTTTTCAGTATAGGTACATCCTTTGTCGTCAGTAATTCTAAACGTATAGGTATCCGGTGCTAAATTAGCAAACACATTATTGGTTCCGTTAGCAACAACGGATGGTGCTATTATTTCATAGGTAATAGTTCCAGAACCACCTGTAGTGGTCAAGCTAACATCAGAGGTCTGAGTAGGGCAATTAGGCGCCGTAGCTACAAAACTAATATCGGTTGGCGGTGTTAAGGTAGAAACTGTTGTAGAGCGTGTTATGATACAGCTATTAGCATCTCTAATTGAAATTGTATAAGTACCAGCACTTAATCCAGTAAATACTCCTGTCGTATTGGTAAAATCAACACCATCTATACTATAGGCATAAGGAGCAACGCCACCTGCCACATTAATGGCCGAAATGGTTCCTCCAATATCGTTATTAGACACATCACAAGCATTATCCACAGTAAGCTCCGCATCCGCACTCATCACCGCTGGCTCGTTTACTTGTACTGTTCCTGTAAACTCACAAGACTTACTATCTCTAATGGTGTACGAATAGGTATTTGCAACCAAGCCAGAATACAAGGTTTGGTTGGTAAATGCACTTCCATTAAAACTAATGGTATAGGGTGCTAAACCATCTGCAGGTATAATTTGTACCGAACCATCATTTCCTGCATTACAACTTACAGCGGTTGCATTGGCTGTACCACTAGGAAAAACAATCGGATTTACGGTTATAATTTCAGTTTGATCCGTACATGTTTCAGTATCTGTAATTGTAAATTGATAGGTCCCCGCATTTGAAGTAGTATAGGTAAATGCACTTCCTGCCACATTCACTGGAGCACTCGCTGCAGCACCATCAATTGATACGGTATAAGTATAGGCGGCATAACCACCCGTAATCGTAACATTAATAGTAGCATCCGGACTTGCAGTACAGTCTAAATCTTTAGTTAATATAGCTGTAGCCAGCAATTCTGGTGCTATGGTTACTGAGCTTGAGCTTGCAGTACATCCGTAGGCATCTGTTACAGTTACCGTATAATTACCCGGTGACAGGTTATTAAATTGTGCGCTATTTTGGTTTGCAGCACCATTAAGGCTATATACAAAAGGTGCAATTCCTCCTGAAACTGTGGCCGTTAAGCTCACTCTAGAAGCGTCGTAACACAAATCGGTTACGGCATCTAAGCTTACAGTAGGCGCTACTGCCGCGGCAATTGTAAATGTTTTGGTAACCATACAACCATTCGCATCTCTAACAGAGATGGTGTAGTCTCCAGCGACGCTAATAGGATTAAAAGCGCTTGTATTTGAATAGGCGTAAACAATCCCTAAACTTGTTTCAGATAATTGATATTCATAACTACCCCATCCTCCTGTTGCAGTAACATTGGTAGCCGCATCTGATGTACAGGTTAAAGGGGTTGTTGTAAAAGTAAAATCTAATACTTGAGTAGGTTCACTAACGATTACTGATTCGGTAGACGTACAATTTGTAACATCATCAGTCGCAGTAATGGTATAGGTACCCGCTAATAACCCTGTAAAATTTAAAGGATTTGTAGCTATCCCAGATTGTGGAGCAATGGCTGTTGGGCCTGTCATAGTAAAACTATAGGTCGCCGTAAAACCAGTTACATTAAATTGTATTTCACCATCCGCATTCCCTAAACACGAAACATTATTTACTAGAGTACCAATGCTGCTAATAGGGGTTACTGGTGCAATGGTGTAGTTTTCGGTATATACGCAGCCTTTATCATCGGTAACTCTAAAGGTATAGGTATCTGGTGCCAGATTCGTAAACAGGTTACTAGTTCCATTGGCAACAACAGCAGGCGCAATAATTTCATAGTTGATAAGACCAGAGCCACCTGTAGTGGTTAAGGTAACATCAGTGGTTTGATCAGGACAATTCGGCGCTGTTGCGGCGAAGCTAATATCTGTAGGAGGATCTAATGCAGCTACTACAATTGAATTTGTTACAAACGTACAGCCTTCAGCATCACGAATCGTAATGGTGTACGTACCATTTGTTAAGTTAGCAAAGGTATTTGCTCCAGCCGTAGTATCCGAAACAAAATTAACACCATCAATGCTATACGCATATGGTTCTGTTCCGCCACTTACATTTTCAGCTTGGATAATAGCCTCTTGAGTACAGGTATACGGCTGTATTTCAACAGCATTTCCTGTAATGCCACTAATAGGGCCGCCAATAGTAAAATTAGAGCTATATTCACAAGTATCAGCTCCTCTTGTTTGTGTTAAGGTAACAGAATAATCTCCTTGTGCTAAATTTGTAAAGGTACCAGAAGCATTGGTAAATATAGGGTTTCCTAGGTCATCATAAAGGGTAAATTCCACAGTGTACCCATTGGCATTGTTCACTGTATACACAATGCTGCCATCCGCTAGGCCAAAACAGGTTTCATCTGTTAGGGCGGTGGTAAAATCTACCGCCGGGCGTAATTCAATGGTTACAGGATTAGAAAAGCTAGAACAATTATTTCGATCAATAACCACAAACGTATAGGTGCCAGGATCAAGAATACCGAATGTTTGACTTGTTTGAAAATTACCTGCAGGAATATCATTTACTGTAGGGAATGACGTCACCACATTTCCGCCTTCGTCTACATATGACCATATGGCATAGTTGTGTGGATTTCTTCCACCACTTGATTCCATTAAAATAGTACCTTCTATGCAGGTTATGTGTTGCGAAACTCTAGCTGATAAACTTAGATCCGTAAGGTCATTGATGACCACTTGTTGTGTTAAGGTACAACCATCATCAGTAGTCACTAACACATCATAGGTACCATCGTTTAAATTTTCAAAAGTATAATTATTATCATTTACAGGGCCATAAGTATCAACAACCACACCTCCTTGAGAAATCTCATAGTAGTATTGTGGTTCTACATCCAATGCAGAAATACTGATTTCTCCTAAACCATTACAATCGGTATCTTTAGTGGTAATATCTACATCAAAAGCGCGATTTCTAACACCAATATTATCAATACTAAATACACAACCATCAACCACACCTTGTTGTCTAATTTCAACAGTATAGGCGCCATTGGTGGCAATATCAAAACTAGGGTTGCTGGTATAGGCCACTACTTCGGTATTGGTTACCGCATTCATAAGCCTGTATTCATAGGTTGCAGGCAAATTAGTAACGGTAATATTACCAGGGGTAGCACAAATAATATCGCTTACGGTATATTGTGGGTCTAGATTGTTTTTGAAGGCACTAAAATAAAAGCGACTTGAACAGCCGTTTTGGTAGTTAATAACGACTCTATAAGCACCCGAATCGGAAAGCGTATACGCATTACCCGTCGCTACATTTGCATAGCAACTACTCCCTTTGTTAGGGCAGGATGGATCAGCAGAAGTACATGAGGTTTCATCGAGTTTTTGCCATTCTATACTTGTAGCATCCGGAATATTTATTTGTAAAAATTCAGAATCGCTTAGGCCACATAAAAAGATATTGGCAATGAATTCACCGTCAATTGAGCATTGCAGTATTTCACCTTGAATATCATTGTTAGGGTCAGTATCACTATTTTGAGCGTTAAAAAGATCTAAAATTGGATTCGTTTGAGTGGCTCCAAACCTTTCAACGGTAATTATTTCTTGAAATCCTTTACATGGATCTGCTACAATTTTATCGACAATATAGGTGCCGATAGTGGTCACCATCAAGGTGCTTAAATCCCCATCAGGATTACCATCATTCAGTACAGGATCACCTGCATCGATGAGGCCATCATTATTAGCATCTAGGTACCAGATATAATCATCAAAATTATCACCTGCGTCTAAAAGCACATTATCACCGCATAACTGTACCGTTCTTCTAAAATCACAATCAGCTAAATCATCTAATAAAAAGTTAGTCGCACCAGGCGTAGAATAACCACAAGAGTCAAAGTCTGATACACTTGGATCATCTGTTATTTGGTTGTCGTTTATTTCACCTCGATAAGTGGCATAGGCAAGATTTTGAATCAGATCAGTACATGCATCGACAAAATCAAAACAGTTTTCTGCCACACGAACTCTTAATCGTATTCTAGATACCGGATCACCTACTTCTACTAAATTAGGTGGAATTGTAAACGTAATAATATGTGTACTAGCATCATATACATACGTAACTCCTGGAGGAAGTATTAAATTTCCAGGAATAAAAAATACATTGGTTGGAAGAATATCTCTTAAGGTAAAATTTACGGCATTATCATTTCCAATGTTTTGAAAGGCTAATATATAATCTAACTCTTGCCCTAAATTAACACCTAAGCCCGTAATGTCATTACCGGCTATGTCCTCTACTGTTTTCTCAACGACCACACTGGGTTCAATAATCTCTATATTAAAAGAGTTAAAAAACGGGTAATACTGGTCTCCGGACGAGGTAAACCTAAAGTTTGCCGCAGTTTCGTTATTTCTAATGATACTGTTACTCGGTACATTATTGAGGAGAAGTAAATCTGTATCGTAGCCTAAGGTATTTACGCTATTGGGGTTTCTATTGGTCGTGATAACATCATTCAGTGTGATGTTACTATTAAAGAAATTTGCCCCAGGATTGGTCGTATTGGCTATTCTTGTAAAGGTAGGCGTGGTAGCTCCTTTGATATATAATTCATCACCCAGTATTCTATTGTCACCTTCCAAAGCTGCCACGCCTACGGTAGCGTTTACTGGGCCGCTAGGAATTGTTTGAAATCCTGTATAATCTATATTGATATTCGGGTTGGCATTATTTACTCGTGCAAAGCCATCGTAGGTAGTAATTAGTTTACCCGTAACCGTTGGGTTTTCATAGACAATTACTAAAGTCCAACCAGCAGAAGCACCACCACCAGGACTTAAGGCGCCCTGTACAGATCTAACATTGGCAATAGTATAGTCACCGGTAGGATCAGCCATTGAGGAAACTAAAGCAGTTACATCTGCATAACAGGCATAAGGGCTGTTTAGCCTTATGGAAGGATCGGTACTAGTAAAACCATCAAATAATACCTCATCTGCAGTAATATCGGTATAGGTAGCTGAGCCAGGAATTTTTAATTTTACTTGATTAAAATCGTTTTGCCGATTAGTTCCTGTGGCTTGCGAAGCAAGTTCGCTGGGATAGGTTGCTGACCAATACAAGCCTGCATATCTAATTTGACTACAATTGGGTTCCGGGAATACAAAATTTGCGGTACTTGAACTAAAAGTTGAAGCATCCGCATCTATATCCACATAGCGCATGTTAATATTATCATTGTACTCTGAGCTGTTTCCAGTATCATTGTACGGTATATCTGTATCTTCTCCTGGAATAGTGCTTGTAACATACACCCAGTTACCACCCCTTCTTTCCCAACGCCCTACTGTGCGGTCTTCTGTTTTTCTATTTAGGATATTATTCGCAATAAAGGTTAAATCTCCCTTTATATTCGCCTGATACCTGAAGTTATCACCGCTGGTATACGTTCTTGTAAAAGGGGTATACTCTTGGCTATACGCCTTAGTAAAAAAGCCTAAACCTATACATAGAATGAGAAAAAATAGCGTTTTTTTAAAAAACAAAGTTTGCATTTGCAATTTAGTTTGGTACGTTGGTTGTCTACATCTTGCGTTGTCTCATATCATTTTGCACAAAAAACATTGATAAAAGTCAATTAGACGTAACTTATCCAAGATTTACTAACAAATATGCTATATATCCCTAAGCTGTAGAATTTTATGTTGTAGCTTGGTTTATTTCTGTTGTGAAAGTCTAGTAATGTAAAGTTTCTTACAAATTGAAAGCCTTGTTTATTTAGATGTTCAGGGTTGTTTTTAGAGGTCGCACTCATTTTTTGCAGCCAATGATGAGCGGTTTCGTAACGATAAAACCTTAGCTCATTCGACGCTTTTGGAGGTCAATTTTAACGATTAAATAGCGCTTGAAATACGCTAATAAAACTGTGCATCAAGCATTTAAAAATACTGTTGAAGCCCAAATAAGTTGCGCTACAGGGTGAAGAAAAAAGTTAGAATGATGATCGGTTTTTTAAACCTTCCATCCAGCTTCGTTAAGAAGTCTTTAAAGAGGTTTAGGACTATAGACAGAAGTGCCTATAAACGTTTTGCCCTTGATCGTGTATGCTACAGTAACCGACTTGTAAAATTCTGGGTAGTCCTTTATTATAAAATCGCTCCATTGTTTAACCAACGCTGTAAAAGTACCTCGTTATGCGATATAGCTACTAAATGAAAAGTCGTAAAACGTTTAAAAACTCTAGCAGCTGCTAGCGGTTCAATACAGACTGATATTGGAGCAAGATAGTTAGAGTGAATCAGAAGTAGTTCTCCCTCACGTTTTAAAAGATAGCCTACATGCCCTTCGTCAAAACCAATAAAATAAAGGCCTTCTTTGGTCAAGCCATCGATTTCCTCGAATGCTTTTTCTGGAGTATCTTGGGTAACAGTCTTAATTTCAGCACCACAGCTAATCATTTTAGCTTCATCGATTGGCGATTTTTGTGCCAAGGTATAGCGGTTAAGTTTCATTCCCATATCGCGAAGTGTGGTCGAAATAAAATAACCACAGGCAATTTTACCTTGATTAGGGATGGCCGTATGACCACCAAAACTCCAAGGAGTTCCGTACCAATGAGGTATAATTTTATCTACGAGTTGATTTGTAAATTGTGTTTTTACATGATCAAAAGAAATAGTGCCTAATGAAAGGTTTTCTTTTAAGCTTTTTCGAAGTTCAGCAGCACTTATTTTTGTATTGGAATAGGAAATCGCAATACTATCTATATTTTTTTTCGAGGTCCTAAATTTCGCATTCTTAAAATGCATCATTTCAGCTATTGGCAGGGGCTTTTCAATAGCCAAGTCGTTGGCTGAGACCTTGTCTGAATCAGCGGGGATTTCGTTTAAAAAACCAAATGAGAGTAGTAGGTACAATAAGAACATAAGCGTTTTTTTAGATAGATTAGGGGGTAATCTTATCTATTCTTAACGTTTTAAGTCTTAAAAAATTTGATTGTAAATGTTAAATTTTAATTTTCCCTTAGCTTTTTAGTCTAGATACTGAGGTTTACGGCCCACCATACTTGGTAATCACGAGGTCGTAAGGGACGGTAACTTTGAAAACCTTGATCTGCAATTTTAAGACCTATGATTTCTTTTTTTTCATCGCGGACATAGCCTATAAAGATGAACGAATGGCCATAGGGATCTAGTTTTTTAACATTTACTCCGCGTACAACCTCTTCATAATCATCCTTAAAACGCCACACCTGCATAAGTGCTCCAGGTCTTAACTGGCCACTCCAAACTCCTGTTGAATCAACCAAGGTGCCCATACCGGCATAAGCAATAGCTCCTGCATTGCCCTTACCTCTATAGGTTTCTGGAAGGCTTCGCCATCCGCTGTGGGTACCCGAAGCGGAAACATAAAGAAAATTAAATACTTCTTTAGGGGTATAAAATTTTGAGCCCATGCTATCGGGTAAATCTTGGTACAGTAGATGCCCATAAATTTCTTTATAGGCTTTTTCAAAACGGTCTTTACTTACGCTGAGGCAATGACCACCAGGCTCTTTATTGGTGCTATTCAAGTAATTTTCAACAATCCTATCCGCTACCGGACTGCTAATGTCTACAATATTAGGGTTTGCAAATTCTTCGACCAACAATGCCTTAGCTATAATTTCGTTTTCTTCGGGAGTAGTGAGTTGAGTTCTTAGCGAATCGGCCGTAGAAGGTAACAATGGTATTTTAGGATCCGAGTTTCCTCGAATAAGTTGGTGATCATCAAAGCCATAGGCTTGTTCCTCATGAACACCACTACCCGTAATGCTGTTCATTTGCAAAGCGTTTTGATCCGAACCCGCAAGAATTGTCTTTTGCTTTATTTTTTTATTCGATATGCAGCCCGTAAACATAAGGCTCAAAAGCAATGTAAAAGTAAATAACGTAGAGCATTTTTTTTGCCTTGGGTTTAAAAAGATACACTTCATTCTTTAATCTTATGCTGGGTTTTTATAAGTACTCAAGCGAGCCAAATCCTTAGCCTAGTACAATTTTTTAAAACGTACTAAACCAAAAGCAAAGGTAGCACAATTCTCTAAGTTTTTTTTAATGACAATATTTCGAAAATCGACAATCATTTAAAAAGGATGTCTACTTGAATTTTAATAGAAAATTAAGGCTGTGCGGCTTCATCTACAGCGTTGAGAAACCTTCGTTGCGCAAGCTTTTTTTTGGGGTGTTACTCATGTGTCTAGTTTAAAAAAAGCAAGCACATATTTTTAATAATTCAAAATTTAACTCCTGTGCTAACGAACACCAAACAACTGCCTTTAAAAAAAATATTGAAGATTTATTTTACTTCATTTACTAGTTCTTGGTTTTTTTCAAAAGCCTTAATATTATCCAATGTCGTCGTGGTAATTTCGGCCATCGCTTCTTTTGTGAAAAATGCTTGATGAGAAGTGATCAATACATTTGGAAAACTATTGAGTCGTAAAAGAAGGTCATCTGGTATGATACGTTCTGAAAAGTCTTCAAAAAATAGGTTTTCTTCTTGTTCATAAACATCAATTCCTAAGTAGCCAATTTTCTTATTCGAAAGCCCTTGAATGACATCGGATGTATTTATCAATGCACCTCTACTGGTATTGATAATCATAACCCCTTCTTTCATTAAGGCTATAGCATCTTTGTTGATGATATGTTTGGTATTGCTGTTTAATGGGCAATGTAAGGACAAAATATCTGATTGTTTAAATACCTCTTGTAATGGAAGATACCGTACTCCTAAAGCGATCAACTCTTCTGATTTTAAAACATCAAAAGCTATAATTTTACAGCCAAATCCTTTCATTATTTGGCAAAAGGTTTTACCAATCTGACCCGTGCCAATGACACCAATTGTTTTACCGTTTAGATTAAAACCAATTAAATTTTTTAATGAAAAGTTTCCTTCTCGTACTCTATTGTAGGCTTTATGCGTTTTTCTGTTTAAGGTCAAAATTAAGGCTACTGCATGTTCCGATACTGCCTCTGGGGAGTATGCGGGCACACGAACAACTTTTATATCGTTGTTTTTTGCAGCTTCAATGTCCACATTATTAAATCCGGCACAGCGCAATGCAATCAGCTTAACGCCACTTTTTGAAAGTATTTCAATGGTTTTTTTATCCACGATATCATTCACAAAAGCGCAAATGACATCAAATCCTATGCTGAGGTTAGCCGTATCACTAGTAAGCGCTGTTTCAAAGAACGAAAAACTATTCGAAGCATCTTTGCCATACTTTTCAAAGTATTCTTGATCATATGATTTTGTACTAAATACGGCTATCTTCATAGGTATATGCTCATTCGTTTCAATTAGGTTGCTTTCTATATTTTTAATTACTGCTTTTTGCCTGATAAACGACCTTTCCGTCAAAAATAGTCATCGCTATTTGAGTCTTCAATATTTCATCTTCGGGAACCGTCATTAAATCTTGATTGTAAATGGTAAAATCGGCCAGCTTTCCTGCGCTGATAGATCCTTTTATCGCTTCTTCAAAAGCACCATAAGCAGCGTCTAAGGTATATGATTTTAGGGCTTGAGCTCTCGTCATTTTTTGATCAGGTTCGTAGCCTCCTTCTGGTGTTCCTTTAAGTGTTTTTCTACTGACGCTGGCATAAAAGCTGGCTATTGGGTTGATGGGTTCAACCGGAACATCAGTTCCATTAACAATGGGTACGCCACTTTGCAATAAAGCTTGCCACATATAGGCGCCTTCCTTAATGCGTTTTTCGCCTAAACGATCAATGGCCCAAGGCCTGTCGGAAGACATATGCACCGCCTGCATTGCGGGAATCACACTTAATTCGGCAAATCTAGGAATATCATCTGGGTGTAAATGCTGTGCGTGCTCAATACGAAACCTATGATCGGTACCTAATTTTGAAGCTTCATTTAATGCGGTTTCATAGCGATCTAGAATTTCTCTATTGGCCCGATCCCCTATGGCATGAGCGCATACTTGAAATCCGTGTTGCAATCCGTTTAATGCTGTTTCTTTCACAAATTCCATCGGAAGTGTTTCATGTCCAAAATGATCCGGACGGTCTGTGTAGGGTTCTAAAAGCCAAGCCCCGCGTGCTCCTAAAGCACCATCGCAATTTAATTTTACCGAACGAATGGTAAAACGATGGTCTGGATCTACCTGTGGCCCTTTTGAATACCATTCCTTAAGCAGTTCTTCATCCCATCCCGTGAGCATGGCATACATTCTTATCCCCATATTATCCTTCGCTTTCATTTCATCATAGAGCGAAATAGTTTCTCGACCAATCCCGGCATCATGAAAACTAGTAATGCCATTTTTATAGCAGGCTTCCACGGCTAGATTAAAAGCTTGCGTATTTGTTTCTGGGGTCTTTTGTGGGATGTGCTTGCCAATTAAGGATTGTGCACGCTCATTAAAAATACCAGTGGGTCTCCCCGATTTATCTACAATTACTTCACCACCCTCTATTTCAAAGCTTTTAAAACCTTCTGGATTTACGATTTGTAAACCTGCAATTTCCATAGCTTTTGCATTGGCAAAGCCTGCATGGCCACTAGCATGACTTAAATACACCGGATTGTTTGGAGAAACAGCACTAAGCCTGTAGTGTGTTTGAAACCCCATGACATTGTCAGAAGGTATACTATCCCACTTACTTTGGTGCCAACCTCTGCCTACAATCCACTCACCCGGTTTCGCCGTTTTTACGCGTTCTGCCACCGCATCAATAATTTCTTGGTAGCTGCTCGTATTCATAAGATCGAGCTGCAGTTCGTTATACCCTAAGCCCATAAAATGACCATGGCCTTCAATTAAACCTGGCGTCATGGTCTTTCCTTGCAAGTCCATATCTTGAGTTTGTTCATTTTTATAGCTTTCCGCTTCGGCTAAACTTCCCGCAAAAAGAATGGTGTTATCTTTTATAGCTACTGCCTCAACCGTGGTTTGGGTTGCGTCGACCGTGTAAATGGTTCCACCGTGAATAATCATGGTTGCAAATTCTTTGTTAGCATCGGCACAAGAACCCAAAAATAGTAGGGCGATGGCGATAGTACCTAAAAGAGAAAATCGTGATAACATAGTATTTATTTTTATAGGGGTAAGTTACATTATTTATAGCAAATGGATTCTTTTGATTTTCCTGTTTTTTAAGGACCTCAACATACCTCCTTATGCTTTTTTGTTTTTTGCGATGGCCTTCTTCTAGAATGATGGCGGATTTCTGTGTTTCGTACCCTGCTCGTAGCCATAGCTTATTTTGATTAAGGTAGGCTCACCATACATCCTTCCAAGAAATTGAAGACCTGCAGGCAAATTGCTAGCGCTAAACCCCATGGGAACGGTAAATGCAGGTTGTCCTGTATGAGGTGCTATTATTTGGTTATTATCTCCTTTATATTCTTCCTGAAAGCGATCAAAATGGGCGGGTTTGTTATTCCATGTGGGATAGATAATGGCTTGTATATTTAAGGAGTCCATAACATTTTCTATAGCTTCTCGAAAAGCAATCCTATGCACATCGTGGTACGCGTCTAGACAGGTTGCATCAGAATCTCCCCACCTACCTTTCGCTGTGGTGCTCTCTGCTAATTGTTCTTTTGAATAGTCAGAAGTGCTGCCGATTCTAATAATATCTTCTAAGGTTTTAAGGCTATCTCTTTTTACATAGGTCGCTAAAAAAGACTCGACATCGGTTCTAAAGCTAGCGCACCATTGGTTTTGCCGAAGGCTACTAAAATTAGGAATTACTAGGGGATCAATGATGACGGCGCCTAATGAATCTAAATCTGAAATTGCTTTTTCAAATAAAACCTGAATATCAGCATCTATTTTATCGTCGCTGAGCTCCCTAAGAACACCTATTCTGGCTCCTACTAAGCCATTCGCATCTAAATATTGCCGATAGTTATCAGGGGTTTTGTTGATCGAATTTTGAGTACTGGGGTCTTTTGCATCTACACCCACCATTACTTCCATCATTTTTGTGGCATCTTCGACGCTGCGGCACATAGGACCGACCACATCATTTCTTAAAAATAATGGCACGATCCCTTCTCTACTGATGAGGCCAATGGTAGTTCTAAAGCCAACTAGCGCCGTATGCGATGAAGGGCCTCGAATAGAATTACCTGTATCGGTACCCAAACCACCAAGCGCAAAGTTGGCAGCCACCGCTGCTGCCGTACCACCGCTTGAACCCGCAGGAACATAATCGAGATTGTAAGGGTTTAAGGTTGTGCCATGGGTAGAGCTTTCTGTATGCATGGCAGAAAAGGCCCATTCGGCCATATTTGATTTGGCGAGAATAATAGCGCCAGCCTTTATAAGTTTGTCAATCACAAAGGCGTTTTCTTCCGGAATAAAATCTTGAAGGGCGAAAGCACCAGCAGTAGTAGGTAAGCCCCTTGTGTTGATGTTGTCTTTAATGATGATCGGGATACCATGAAGCGGGCGTAAAACCTTGGTACGCTGGTATTCTTCGTCAAGAGCTCGTGCTGTTTGTTCCGCATTTGGATTGATGATCGTGATGGCATTGATTTTATCATCACTGGTATGTATAGCTTCTATATAGGCCTTAACTAGCTCTTGACTATTGTATTCTCCTTCCTCATAGGCCTTATGAATCGCAGTTATGTTTAGTTCTTCTATGTTGAGCTCCTTTTTTTGCTCCGTTGGTTTACAGGAAAGTAGGCATACAAAAAGCAGGGTAAATCGTGTAAAAATTTTAAGTGTATTCATGGTATTGCATGGGTTTTCGGGTGATTGACAATAAAAACTACTGCGCTAAAAAGTCTCTTTTATTTTGATGCCCCTAAGCGCTAGCCTAAAGATAGTACAATTGCCCTTTTTATCTTAGTGGAAAGACTTGGGAATTGTTATTATCCTTTGGTTTTTAAAGTGTTTTTTAGCACTATTTACTTTTTAGTAAGTTGAGTCCTTGAATATGTATCATGTATTCCTTGTTCGCTACCAAACAAATAGGATAAGGCATCGAAAGGAATAAGCCTCAAAAATGAACGAACAAATATTTTAGTCATGGGTGGCTTTTCACCGTTTTTACCAACAACTTTGGTTTTTGTGACTAGTTTGCCTAGTGTTTGCCCGCTTATGCCTTCAAAAATTGAATAATAAGCAAACATCATGGCGTAAAAGATATAACTTATTGAATCATTTGCTTGAAATACAGCAATGACCATTGTCGACAATATAAAGATGGCAAATAGGTCAATCAGGTAATTTGTAAGTCTAGTTGCTTTGTCTATTTCTTTCATGTAAGAGATTTAAAATACCTTATAGATGTTGTTCTGCATTTGGCCTTTCTTTTTTATGAACTACGGTTGGGCCTCTTCTGCTATTTTTCATTCTGGTTTTGGACCTTTGGCAACAATAGTTCTCACCAGGCTAGGAAACCAGCGCTGCAACCAAACAAAAACTTTTCCATGGGTTGTGAAAATATAGGTTCTTTTTCGCTTCATGATGGCCTTCACCATAACTTTTGCCGCTTTATCTGTTGGCCACATTAATTTTGACGGACGTGGATCTGAACGTTCAGGATGCCAAACGCCTTCATTATCAATTCTGGCAATCTCAGACTCCACAAAGCCAGGATGTATGGTAGTACAACTTACACCGGTACCCTTTAATTCAACTTGTAAGGTTAGGCCAATTGAATGTACCGCTGCTTTTGACGCGCCATAGGCACCTACATGAGGATTAGGAAGATAAGCCCCTACACTGCCGAGTAAACCAATACGGCCCTGGTTTTGCTTCAAATGTGGCAAGGCATATTTTACCGTTAAGGCTAAGCCCGTGACATTCCCTTGTAATTGCCTGTTCCAATCTTTAGCCGTCAATTTGGCTATACTTCCAAAAACACCAAATCCAGCATTGGCGACGGCAATATCTAAACGCCCCCAAGTGCTTATAATTCTTTGAACAGCATCTTCTATGGATGCTTCTTCCATAATATCAACAGGTATGACCAATGCTTCACCACCCGAATTGCGAATCTCAATAGCAATCTCTTCTAAGCGTTCTTTGCGCCTAGCAGATAGCACCACTTTATATCCTAATCGTGCCCATTCAAAGGCCATGGCCTTGCCTATCCCAGAGGAAGCACCTGTAATCCAAACAACGTTTTCTTTTGTATTTGTCATGGTACGGTTCATTTTGTTTGACACTCACATTTTCATGCTATTTAATAGGTAGTACAAAGCTTCTTTGGGTCTAAATGGACACTAGTTTTTTACGGGTAAAGACCCCTTTGAAAAAAGCCATTATTCATTAAAACTATCAATAAATGCGGTAAATGAATGAATAAATTGTTCTCTGGGTGTTTCCATAAAGGCTGCATGGTCTCCACCTGCAATGACACGCCAACTTTTATCAGATGATTTTAACCGCGTAAATAGTTTTGCTTGATGTGCTGTGGGTGACAAGGGATCGAACTCTCCTTGTAAAAGTAACACCGGGACTGAAATTAATGAGGGGTCAATAGCATTATAGTCACTTTCATTTTTCCAATCAACGCGGATAGGATCACTCTCTAAGGCCATTTTTACATAGGTATCAATGGCCTTTTGGCTTATACTTCCTGGGGTGATAAAATCGCTGGCTGCGCTTTCAGCCGTATTTATACGTTTCTGTAGCTGAATATCACTTGGACTCTCAGGGATTTCAACATCTAAATCTTGCCAATAACCAAAGACCGTTAAACTTGCTATTTTGTTTGCATTTTTCTGTGTTGCTAATAAGGATAGGGTGGATCCCATAGACCAACCAAATAGGTGCACTTTACGATCCTTATTTTGAGCAGAAATCCAATCTAAAACCGTCAAAATATCGTTTGAAGCCCTATTGGGTGTAGCCCATTCTGTTGCATCTCTTGGTGTGCCTCCATAACCTCGCAAATCAATAGCGAATGTCGTGTAGCCTTGGGCTACCAAACCATCCATCAAAGATAAATCTTCACCTTCTACTTGCAAATCAAAATCAGGAACGCCGCTCCAAGTGCGCCCATGCACAAAGAGAATAAGTCCTTTAGGATTTGCTGCTTTCTTTTCCCAAACTGCCAAGGGATGGCCGTCTGATGCTACCGTATGTTTTAGCAGTGTGTTGCTAACAAAGCTTGTCGCTGTTTCAGTGTTTTCAGCGTTTTTATTTTCTGTTTTACAGCCTAGGGCTACTAGTGCTAGAAGTACTAGTACGCATTTATTTTTTAAAATATAGTTCATTAGCATATGGTTTTAGTGCATTGAGGCATTTGGTTTTTTATACTCTTAACGCATGAAAAGTAGGCGGTTTCGAAGCGGTAAACTTTCGGTTAAACAACTCGTGTGACAGCTGTAAAAGCCTTGATTTTATTACTTTTTTAATAGTATTTGATATAGAACTACTATGCGTTTTTCTTGTTGTGTTTCGTGTTCCTATTGTTCAACTCGTAGGATACTATCCAATCATCAACAGTAATTTTCTTTGAGAGATAGGCTGAGATATTCTCTGCTATTCTATTCAATTCGTTTCCAATTCTGTTTTTAATTTTGTTAAACCTGAAGCTAAATCATCTCCAATCATTTTTTCCATATCCATAAACAAAAGCATTATATTCATGGGATAATCCATATGACCATTAAAACCCCAAGTTACTTTGGTTTTATTTTCTGAAACACTTTCTGTAGTCATAAAGGCGGGTTCAGTGGCCACAAAAGGTTTAAGAAAGCGCAATTCAAAATCGATGCGTTCACCTTCTGTAATTTTTTTTATTTCTTGTTCTCCCCAACCAACTTCTTCATGGTCACTTTCCCAATGAGAAACAAAACCAACAGTACCGTCAGTTCCGCGATACGATTTTTTCATATTTGGGTCTACACTATTCCATTTAGCGTAATTATCTTGATTTTTTAGGTATTTTATGTAATTAAAAACCTCTTGTTTTTCTTTTTGAATAATCACTACTTTTTGTACGGCATAGTCTTTTTTTACAAAAAGAGCTACAATTAATGGCAATGCAAATATGATGGCCAATCCGATTAAAACTTTCTTTAGTATTTTCATTTGTATCGTGTTTGGTTAAATTACAATTTTACGCCTTGGCTGTACACTTCTAATGTTAAAGATTTTCAGGGTCATTGCCACGTGCTAAATAGGTCCATTGATCAAGATTCAGAAAAGCAGCATACAAATAGGTTAATTGCTCTGGATCACCAGATTTAGCGCTTGCTACCAAAGTGTCAAAGTCTACTTGGCCTTTTGTTGGTGTTCTCTTATTTGTGTTTTTCTTTTTAAAACTATCAAATATTCCCATAGTTTATTTTGGTCTTGCTGGTAGTGCCTAGGTGCTTCATTAACATCTAATTTACTAAAACTAAGGTCAGTTAGGTAGAAAGTCCTCCAGAATATTAGTGCCTAGGCTTCTAACAGCAGGCTTTTCTAATGCCATGAAATTTTTTTTAAAGGCTCATTTGAAATAAACAAACGGTGGCATTACTGTAATGCGCCGGAAGTTGAGACGTATCTTTTAACTTTGACAAGCCTAAAAAATCGAATCCACATTTTTTGTAATAGCTAATGAGGCCCACATTTTCTCCAACAGTATCCATTCGTACATACTTTTTATGATGCTCCTTGGCATAGTCTTTTGACCAATGTACAATTTCGCGCACTAAATTTCGACCTCTAAAGTTTGGGCTTGTTGCAATGCGATGAATATACACTGCGGCATCCTCGTTTCTTTTCTCCCAAATTTGAGCATCACTTTCTGTAATGGCCCAAACACAGGCAATTTCATTATCGAGTACTATTTTATATTGGCGGTTTTCCTCAATTTCTTGTTGAATTAATTTTCGATCGAACATCGGCCATGGAACTGCTGATTTCGTTTTTTGATATTCGGTAGCTATTGCATAAAGTTCAAATATGCTATCAATATCTTCACTTTCGCTATTACGTATGTGCATAGGCCTACTGTTTGTTTGGTGTTGGACAATGATTTGTTATGGAACAAAATGCTTTTAGTTATTCTCATTAGGTTGCGGCACGTCATCAACGCTTACTCCTTTTTTATCAGCAATTTCCCTTGTTCTTTTATAGTCTTCAGCATCCGCTTCAAGCCCTTCTTGACTTGCCCCTTTTATTGGCGTAAATGCAAGCGATGTAAATAGCGGAAAGTGATCAGACCCTATCGCTGGCAGCCGCTGAATGGAGCGTAAAGTGAAGTGGTCGCTATGGAACAAATGGTCTAGAGGCCATCTTAATAATGGGTATTTTGCATGAAACGTATTGAACATACCTCGACCAATACGTGGATCAAGCAAACCACTTATCTTACGAAAAAGGCGAGTGGTTGAAGACCAAGCCACGTCATTTAGATCCCCTGTTACTAATACAGGTTGATTACTCTTGTCAATACTTCTCGCAACAATAATTAATTCAGCGTCCCGTTCTGCAGATTCCGTATTTTCTGTAGGGCTAGGCGGAGCCGGATGAACAAAATGCGCACGGATCCTATCACCGGTTCGCAATTCTAAAGATACATGTATCGAAGGAACATCTTTCTCCACCAAAAAAGAAATTTCTAAATCATGCAATCTCAACTTGGAGTATAAATGCATACCATAGAGATTGTCAAGTGGACATTTTACCGTAAACGGCATATCTGATTCTAAAACCTCAAGTTGCTTTTCCCACCAAGTATCTGACTCCAGCGTTACAAGAATATCTGGCTGGTGTTTATGTACTAATTCAATTAAAGCCTTGGCATTTCTATTGGGTGTAAGGACGTTGGCAGTGATGATGCTGAGGTTCCTTTGAGGATTGTCTTCCTTGCATAATTTGACTTCTTGTTTCCAAAAAGGGGTGTAAGGTAGTATCCACCACAACTGCCAAATGAGGCAAAGAAGGTTTGTGGCCACCAATAGTAAGGTAAGAGCTAATGCTAAATCGAGAAAAAAAATGATGGCAATCAACAAGGAGCTTATGAAGATCAATATCTGTAGTCGGGGAAAGTCCATACTCCTTATGATCCAATGCGTTTGTTGTGATAAGGGTAAAACCGTTACCAAAACAACCAAAATTGTACACGTACTAATTATAATTTGCATATCATGTTTACTTACTTCCTACTAGCGTTTATATCCTATAAAACAAACAGGTTTTAATGATTCAGTTTTTTGCCCAATAAATAAATATACACATTTTTTATATCGATTTTGTGTATGGTTCTTGGCGTGTTTTAGCTCCTGATTTAGAAAACTTGTCGGCTATCAGTAGCTAAACCTGTGTGGCTTCTGTTTGATTTCTTTAGCATCGTTTTATCACATTTTTTTGAGCAATCGTTGAATAGGTATTCGATGTTTACGCTGAAGTAGAATCGGGTAAAAATTCAATATAATATTCAAGGGTTGCATATACATAAAAACATAGGTGTGCCCTTTAAAGAGCAAGACCAGAGAAAGCGCTAAAACCAAAATGAAGGCCATAAGGTGTCCAAATTCCGATTGCTTGGTATTGTAATCAAAACGTAAAATGCCCGATTTTGTACCGTTAAAATATTTTTTATTCTCTTTTTTTCGATAAAAAGTTTTCAAAAGAAACCATCTAAAATACCCAACGCCAAGCCATGTATACCATTTATGAAGCCTTTTTGGGCTTTCAATTTGATAGTACTTCTTCGGCAAAATTCTGTTGGTGGGATACACAAAGCCTAAGAAGGCTAACACACCAGTGATTAAAAAGGTAAAGGCAATTGCCGATACACCCATTGCTAATGGTGAAAATTTTTCCGGTGCTAGCTCAAAAAAAGTAATGGTCAGCTTGTAGGTGTTATAGGCCAAGAATGCAGCAAGCATCGTGAATACAATTTTTTTTGCCATGTGCTTTCTTTTAAAATCTTTTTACCTTGTGTTGATTTTCTGTCTTCTGCCTCACGATGCAGTATAAGCGTAGTAGCAGATTAAAATTCAGTTACTTTTCGGATAACAATATACTTAATTATAAACAAAAACGATTTAGACTAACACCTAAACCGCTATTATTTTTACGCCCAGTTTCGATAAGTCCTAATTTTATAATTCAATTCTATTTTTTAAGGCCTGATTAAATGCTGTTAGCTTTTTAGATTCTTGTTCAAAATATAATTCCCCATAAACAAGGTAGCGCAACCGTTGAGTTTTTCTGATTGTACCAACTGTTTGATATTCAGAAATTTTTTCCAATTGATATTTGTAATTTTAGTAATTGGCATTGTTAGAAATCTCAACGGTTTGTAAATATTGAGTATACCTGTGTCCTCTTTTTTCAGCAAAAAAATCTAATGAAAGTAGCAACGCACATTGAATAAAAAGTCCTAAACCAAAGCCTTTCCAAAAGCCATAATTGGTCAATGAAAACATTAAAATTAGGCCGAATAAAATCATTGCGATTTCAAAATAACGGTAATAGACAAAGTTGTTCATCACCTTTTCCATTCTCGGAATTTCTTCTGTTTTAATTTTTTCCGGTTCATTTTTCAGTATGTATTCTACTCGTAAATTGTCTTTTGGACTTCGAGTGTATATTATTGTTCCAATAGCGATTTGAACCAAAGAAAAAAACAGTAAAGGAATAGCTAAACCTTTCCAAAAACTGTCTTTCAAAATGAAGAAAAAGTAAATAGATAAAAGAATTGCAAGAATACCAAAGCCTATAAATACTAGACTTTCGGATTTTTCTGCGTTGAAATAATTTTTTATGATTTCCATTTTTAGCTTTTTAGGGTCCAAGCATCGGCTTGAAGTTGTTTAATATAATCTTCAACAGGTTGTGGGCAAACATTTCTGAATTTTGGATGGTCAGAGAGTATGACCTCAACAATGACATCTACCATCATTTGTGGGTCAAATTGTTGAGATAACATTTCTTCAAAACCGGCAAAAATTTGTTCTGATGTAAAGTTGGTTTTGGGGTCGTACCAGTGTCTAATGCTGTCCATTCCTCTATCATTAAAACCGGTATCAAAAGCACCTGGATTTACCGTAGCAATTTTAATATTGAAAGGCGCTAACTCCGCTTTTAACCCTTCTGCAATTGCTTCTAAAGCGTGTTTTGTTGCACAATAAGCAGAAGCATAAGGGACGGTTAATAACCCCCCCATGGAAGAAGTGAAAACAATTTTGCCTGATTTCTTGGCGACCATTTTTTTGATAAATCCTTGTGCAAATTCCAATGCCGAGAATACATTAATATCAAACATGGAACGAATTAAGTCAAGTGGTTGTTCGCCAATCGGGCCAGCTTCCATCAATCCTGCGTTACTAAATAAAATATCAATGTCGTATTTATTGATTAAGTAATCACGTTCTCTTTGTTTGGTTACATCTAATTTTTCTACCTGCAAATTGGTGAAATTTTTTGCTTTTGCCTCTGCCTTAAGTTCTGTTACTTGAGGCCAAATTTCTGCCGTTGCAATAACGTGATGTCCCTTTTCTGCTAAAATGAAGGCTGTTGTTTTAGCAAATCCATGACCTGCTCCTGTTATTAAAATTGTCTTTGTCATTTTCGATTATTTTAAATTTCAGCAAAACTATAGCAACAATCTTAAACCTACAACCTTAGAGTGTAGTCTATGCTTGTAGTTTTTTGAAAATAATTTATCTTTGCCAAAAAAAATTAGGAAAATGCTTATAAATGAATTGGCAAAACGAACTGGTATCACAGCGCATACCATTCGGTTTTATGAAAAATCTGGATTGATAAAAGGTAAGCGTGATGAAACTATAAAGTCAAACAACTATTTTCACTACGATGAAGAAACGGTTGAAAAATTAGAATTAATTATTGACGCTAAAGCCATTGGATACACACTCAATGAAATTTCAGAATTAATAGATGCTTGGTACAGCAATAAATTTTCGAAAGATGAAAAATTAGCATTTCTTGATGAACAGTTAGTTTCTCTTGACAAGAAAATCAGTGATTTAAAGGAAATGAAAGATTTAATACGTCAGTATAAAAAAGATGTTCAGGATGATAAATGTTAGGTTTAGTTCTGGTCTTTTAAATGACGCCAAGGGCTTAGCACAGGAAACGTAGCGTAGAAAAAGATACGAAGCTTTCCGATAAACACCGAGCACTAGTTCTTATTCAGTCCATATATTTCCGATAGAATAGGTTTTCGCTTTTCCGCTGATGATTACTCTATCGTTTTTATTTATGCAGTGTAGCTCTCCACCTCTATCCGAAATTTGAAGTGCCTTAAGTTTTTCTTTTCCAAGTCTCAATGACCAAAACGGGATTAATGAGCAATGGGCTGAACCAGTTACTGGGTCTTCTAAAATTGAAGCTTGTGGGGTGAAAAACCTCGACACAAAATCACAATTTTCTCCTTTAGCTGTACTAATTACTCCGCCTGTACCCAGGTTTATTTGGTCAAAGATTTGCCTATCAATTTTGATATTCTCAACTTCTTGCTTTGTGTCATACACCAACATATAATCTCTCGATTTAAATACTTCTTTAGGTTGTATGTTTAGTGATTTTCTAATTATTTCAGGCAACTCAGCAGCAATAGGCATGCGTGACGGGAAGTCTAAACTGTACACATCATTTTTTATGGAAACAATTACATCGCCACTTAGTGTTTCAAATATGATGTTATCTTTTGGGTAGTTTAAGATTGTTTTTAAACAATGAGCTGTTGCGAGTGTTGCATGACCACACAAATCCATTTCAATTTCAGGGGTAAACCAGCGTAGTTGTATTTTAGCTCCTTTGTCTACAAAAAAAGCCGTTTCAGCAACTGCATTTTCTTTCGTAATCTTGAATAAGATAGCATCAGGCAACCATTCACTTAAAGGAACAACGCAAGCAGGATTTCCACCAAATATTTTATCTGTAAAGGCATCTATTTGATATAGTTCAAGTTTCATTATTATTATTCGTTTTAATTACTGCCAACGCTTAAAAATACAAAATTATCCAAATAGGTTTTGTGCATGACGCGTTATGTTTTACAGCTCCTAATTTAGCAAACCTGCCGGTGCGGTGGCGGGCATCATATCAGATAGGATTTTCCAGACAAGCAGAGACTAAGCCATGGCTTAGATATAATTTTGTTGGCAGCTGTATTTTTATTATTTCACTTTTCTATGCAACAAATCGTAGGTATCTCCTTTTTTAAGAAAATAAAAAAGACTGGATTTTTCAGGTAGTTTTTTTAGCGAAAACCCCTCTTTAGAATAAAAATTTCCGTCATAAACAAGTACATAGTTTTCTCCAATGACTTCAAACTCATTTCCCTTAACCACTATTGCCGTATTTTCATCAATGCCAATACCCAATAACTCGGGGCGGTTCTTTAAAATCTCAAACATATCGAAGTGTCGATTTCTTGCCAAAACATGTTGATCAATAGCTACATTCTTTAGGTAGCTAAAGCCTTCTTCATGGTCGCCCATCATAATTTGATTGTTTTCCGTGTCGCCACGCGCCAGGTAGCTACCTTGAATGGTTGCGCCAGCAGAAGAGCCGCCAACCACACCACCACGCTCTAGAACCTTCCCAATCATTATTTCGGTCTTGGTGTTTTTATAGGAATCTACAAGTCTCCACTGTCTACCTCCTCCAAACCAAACGGCATTCGCGTTTTGCAATGGCGCTACAAAAGCATCAGAATCAGCAACTTTTCTGTCGTAGGTATGCAAAACGCTTACATTGGTAGCACCTAAGGCTCGTAGTCTTCCAGCAAAACCAGAATTTTGATCATAACTGTCGCTGCCGCTTGCCGTCGGAATTACGACGATCGCAGCGTCTTTACCACCTGCTAATGCCATAAAACGGTTGATGATGGCTTCACTTTGCATCGCTCCTCCTACTATGACCAATGACCCATTTTCGGGGTCTATGAATTCTTTGTCATTTTCTGAATTCTGGCTTTGTAAAAGGGTGAAGCTTAAAGCGAAAATTAATAAGAGATACCTATTCTTCATATCATTTTGATTTTAGTGCGGATTACTATGTTTTAGGGTTTGTGTTATCTTGAAAAATTGCCGAAGGGGTGCGATTTCGTGTTCAGCTAGCCAAAAGTTGAAGCTGGCCTTCTATAATCAATTACTTGCTGAATTAAATCGGGTAAGTTTAAGGCTTTAAAATCTGCTTGTACATAATAGGGATGATAAATCACCTCTTTTCTTTTTATATAAGCGGTGCTAAGTCCTGCTTTGTTTGCCCCAAATAAATCCCAATCATGGGTTGCAACCATAACAATATCTTGAGTTCTCAATTTTTCTTGTTTCGCTGCCCATTGGTAAACATCCTTAAAAGGTTTGTACTTTTTCACAGCATCAACAGAGTAATAAGAATCAAAAAGATCCATAATTCCTGCATTAGTAAGCTGTTCTTTGATCATGGCTAATGATGAATTTGAAACAGCAATTACCCGAATATTCTTATCCCTTAATAGCTTTAGAGCAGGCCGAACATCGTCATAAGCAGGTAACTTTCTAAATTCGCCAAGTATCTCAGCTTTTATCTCGGCACTCAAAGGTTTATTACTCTCGTAAAATAAATTTTCCAAGGCTACATCTGCTAATTCCCCAAAATTTCTGTACTCATCCATAATCCCCATGATACTGGAATTGTGTAATAATTTTGTAAACCAATATTTCAAAACATAGGGATCCTTAAAGTACTTATCAAAGGTATTCTTGAGTAAACTCAAATTCAATAAGGTTTCGTTCATATCGAAGAATACTGCTTTAATCATATTGTTCCTTAAGGTTTACGATCCTACTGCGGCTTACTGCGTTTAATATAGGACGCCTTTCAATGGGCTATAGCTATGGTTGCTGTTCGTTTTATTTTTTTTAGTAAAGCCTTTTTATTGCAATTCAACGATGATTTCATTTTTTCGATTAAAAACTTCGTAGGGTGCATTATAACCCAAAAAGTAAAAACGATCAGCATACGGGATGCCCTCTGCCTCTAAAGCTGATTTTAATTCTTGTTGATACTTTGCTATTTTTTCGTCATTAGCCCAACCCTTAAACTGTATGGCAGCAACAGTTTTTGCCGGCTCTTCTTTAAATTCTATAAGAGATTGATCTGGTTTAGGAAGCATTTGTTTTTCTAATTTCTTTGGAACCATAAACATCATAGTCATAGAATCTTCTAAAGACATAGTTACAGGAGCGGTCATCGCAATTTTTTCATTCCTTTCATTTTCTCCAAAAATATATCCTGCTAAAATAGAGAACCCTTTCCTTGAAGAATTTTTATAGCTGGTAGTGGAGAGTTTAACAGCCGTAAATAACCTTGCTTCATAACTCCGTATTTCAAAGGTGTCATATGTTTTATTGACGACATACGGATAGGTTTCAATATTTCTTTGACTCGCATAAGAAAAGACTTGGCTAACGATAAAAACGAGGAGGAGTATTCCAAGTACGATGAATAGTATTTTCATTTTTGTGTTTACGTATTTAGCCATATTAATTTTTAATGCACCTCAACCCTTAAATATACAAAATTATCGAGATAGGTTTTGGGTATGATGTCGACGGGTGGTTCAGTATCTTATTTAGTACACCTGCGAGAATTTTCGTTAGGTGGCTTGCCCTGGCAATTAATATTATATGGTGTGCTTTGCCGTTTTTTTTCTTTGTTTATATTTTCTTTTTGTTCGGATTAGTTGATATCTCAAATCGTCAAAAAACAAACTTATAAGTAAAACTAGTACCCCAAAAATCAGGGTATTCAATTTCAAGTCAAGCCGTGAGTAAAGAAATCCACCTATTATTCCGCCAAAAAAGAAGAAGCATATGATATAAATTCGCAGTTTTATCGTTGCTTTAATTTTTTCTCTATGAGGATGAGATTCAGGAAAAAAGAGTTGCGATAGTTCAATTCCTAAATCTGTAAACAGTCCTGTCAGGTGTGTTGTTCTTACGATAGCATTTGATATTTTAGTCACAAAAGAGTTTTGAAGTCCCATAGCAAAGAGAAGCGAACAAACAATTACGTCGGGATATTTTATTGCTCCAGTATTACTTATGATTGCAATTGATAATAAAATAAAACATTCAATTAGGGTTGGTAGCACAAAAACATTTAGTTTTCTATTTTCCTTGAATTTTTCGATCAAGAAACTTGATAAAAAAGAACCAAAGAGAAAGGAAAAAATATAAAGAAAATAAACTGTTCCTTTCCAAACCTCAACATTGGCGACATCACTTATAAAAAGAGCAAAATGGCCAGTTACATTGGTGGTCAATTGTTTAAAAGCCAAAAAACCAGTTACGTTCACAATTCCAGCGACAAAGGACAAAATTGTGGCAATTTGCAAATTGTGTTTTAAGGTTCTGCTTTTGCCTTGATGTCTAAACATTTTAGTGCCATTTAGTTCGGATTTTGAAATTGTACCCTGTATTGTGTGCCGTTTGGGGGTTTAATTAATTATATTCTAGGGGTAATTTCCTCATTTTGGTGTCCTGTTCAAAAACATAGCCTATTTTCAAAAGTTTATCTTCTTCAAAGGGCCTACTGATGAATGTAATACCGACGGGTTCACCTGTTTCTCTATAACCCATTGGAACCGTTAAACATGGATAATTTGCAGCCGCAGCATTGCGAGCATTTAAATTGTTTATAGAAAGAATTACATCAAGTTGATGTTCCTGCATAGCGTCTTCAAAAAAACTAACCCCGGTATTTCGCAATTTTATTCTTAATTGAGCCAATTCCTCTTCACTAAGATTGGTATCAAGAATTCTTTCAAGGCGACCTTGTCCATAGGGGATTTTATCCAAACTATCTTGCCTATTATACTCCAAAATATCAGAAATAGAACGTATGGTAAGTGCTTCCGATGAATGTTCATTTAAATAATTTGGAAGGTCAATTCTCATATCTGCATTGAGCAAAGTGCTAAATTCACCGAAGTCTTTTTGCGCCGGTTCAAATTCAATCGCAATGCCGCCCAATGCCACTATTCTTTCTACATTGAGTTTATAAATGGAATCTTTTAAAAGGTTTATATTCACCCCAAATCGTACGCCTACCAGACTTGCTGTTTTTAGAGCTTCCCAATAATCTTTGTTCGCCTTAGGGCTCTCTTTAGTCGCTGGATCGTTGCTATCTTCCCCAATCATGACAGAAATAAAAATAGCGTTATCGGTCACGTTTTTTGTCATGGGGCCAGGAGTATCTAAGGTGCTAGATAACGGAACAATACCACTACGGCTTAGTAATCCAGTTGTTGGTTTAAGCCCTACAATAGAATTTGCACTTGAAGGAGAAAGGATAGATCCAGAAGTCTCCGTTCCCACTGCTACCACTGCATAATTTGCAGCTATGGCAGAACCACTTCCAGAGCTTGATCCTCCTGTGTCGAATTTCATACGGCCATAGGGATTTAGCGTTTGACCACCAACAGCACTATAGCCATTTGGGCAACCCAGACAAAGAAAATTGGCCCACTCACTTAAATTGGCTTTGCCTAAGATAATACCCCCTTTTTCTTTTATTCGTTGTACAATAAATGCATCTGATGCTTCATTATTTCTTAAAAGGTGAGTTCCTGCTGTGGTAGGTAGTCCCTCAAAATTAATATTGTCCTTTAAGAGCACTGGCATACCATAAATAGGATGATCTTCACTCGATTTGTTTTGATCTCTTTTTCGAGCCTCGTTAACCGCTTCGGGATTGATCGCAATAATATTATTTAGGTATTTGCCTTTGTTATTTTCGTATTTAACAATTCTGTAGAGATACCATTTCGTAAGTGTTTCATAGGATAGCCTATCGCTTTGAATGTGGTTCTGGATACTAAGAATGTCCTGTTCTAAAATTAAGGGCTTTAACTTTTGATACTCTTCTTCTGAAAAATCACTTATTTGATCCGCTACGTTTTTCCATATATCATTTTTATCTAAAACTCTGGATTGTATGAGTTTATAGCGCAATCTTGCAGATTCATTATCGGCATTTTTTGTAATTTCCTCAGTTTCATTATAGGGTACCCAGGGAGATATGGTTGTTTTAGGCTCTTGTTTACAAGCAAAGGTAACAAGCAATAAAAGAAAGAGAGCATTTTTCATAGGGGTTGATTTTTTATATTAATACATTTCAAACATAAATAAGCGCGGGGCTTATCTCTTTTTTTTAATGATGAATATGTAGGTTTAACTACGGTACTCATGGCACACAAAAACTAAACATTCACATAAATCTATTTTGATCTTGTGCATGGCTCACCCTGTGCCAAGCACCTAATTTAGCAAATAAAAACGGAACATGACTCCCGGCGGGCAGGCAGACTCACTTGTCGAGCTGTTTATGAATTAATTTTGGCAAAAGAAAGATGTAAATTGCGCTATGCTTTAAGCTCTTAGCAGCAGCTTTTACGAGTGCTGCATTAGCTTGCTTTAGAAGGATACCTGTAGAAGTATTCGAGTCAAAAATTAAGATCATTTTGCTCGTTTTTTGATCGCAGTACTTTGCTGTGGCCCGTCTTCATTTTTTCCATCTAATTTTCACGGCAGCTAATTTTTCAAGCTCCAAACGATCATTCGTCAACTTTTCAAATCCATTTTTTAGATAAAAATTCAAGGGCGATTTATACGATTCTCCATTTTTCTTTTTAGCATTGCCCTTGTCTATTACCCATCCATTTAACTCTAATTCTTTTTCTTTCGCAAGATTTAGAATTTTCGTTCCGAATCCTTTGGCGTGATACTCTGAATCTAAAAGTATAATAAACCACTTTTCATTTTCACGATGAAAGTCAACATACCAACCTTTAATACCTAGGGTTTTGCTTCTCATTAAAATATGGGATGGCTCGGTTAAATTTTCGAGATAATTTTCAAACTCCGATAGTGTTTGATAATTCAATTTTTCTGGATATTCGTTATTCCACAAATCAAGAATTTCTTTTTTATCGTTTTTTGATAGTGCTGTTACCTTAATAAATTTCACTTCGCATTTTGTTTGGATACATTGACTACACTCATTAAATACACAAATTATCTGTATCGGTTTGGGTATGATGCTGTTAGGTTTTTCTGTTCCTCAGGTAGCCAACCGGCTGGCGCTCTACTCCTTTAGGTCTGTTTTAATGGCAAGTTGATGGCTGTTTTTTATAAAAAATGAACAGGCAATAATCCAAATAATAAATGTTCCTTCAATTATTCTTTGATATAGTCCTGCATATTGCGTCAATGGTTCAGATAGCAAAATACCAACGAATACAATGCTGTTTAATCCGCAAATTATTGAAATTCTTGATAAGCTAAAATGTGTCTTCAATTGACGCAAGCCAATACCAATCGCTATTATACTTAAGGGAACAAAAATGTAGGTCAATAATCCTGTCAAGTTATGAATTAGCTGAGAAATACTTGGGTTTATTAATTCTTTATTACATCCTTTGTCACAAGGAAATATTCCGACAATTACTGTTGCAATTCCATAAAAAACACCGATCCCTGAAAATCCCAATTTTAGTAAGTTGGATTTAGGAAATTTTTTTAGCGCAAAGAAAGAGAAGATTGTAAATAGTATGCCACTAGGGATATAACCAAAATATCTTAAAACTTTGCCATAAGGGGTATCTATAGCATAGGTCTCACTAATATATTGTGAAATTGAGTTGTAGTTATCAAACTGAAAACCACCCAATATGGATGCGATAGAAAATAAAGTAACTCCAAGCATTCCTGTTACAAAAATTATTTTTCCATTCATAATTATATTTCGAATATATGTTCAAAGCTATTGTTTATATATCGTCTATGGTCACGCTTTCAGATAACCTTTAAATATACAAATTATCTAAATCGGTTTTGAGTATGATGTTGCGAGGTGTTTTTGCTTCTCATGTAGCAAATAAAAAATGAACATAGCTGCCAGCAGGCAGGCAGAACAAAGCTTATCGGGCTATTTACGAACAAGTGAGGGTAAAAGAAAATTGTAAGTTGCCGTATGCCTTAAGCTCTTACAACAAGCCTCTGCATGTAATACATCAAGCTTCATATATAACGATACCCGTAGAAGTATTTGAGTAAAAAATTAAGATCATTTTACTCGTTTTTTACCTCGGTATTTTGTTCCGTACTGACTTTTCTTGTTCTTTCTTCATACCTACAAGTAAGTATATTTAAGTATTGACATTAGAACTTTTAAATAAAAAATACGAAATACTTAAATTAATTAGTGATGGTAGCCAAGCAGAAAGTTGATAAACAGGCATAAACGAAATTTCTGTCAAAAGAGGAATCAACAACAGGGTTCTTTGGGTAATAGCAGCAAAAGTCAGCCCATAACTCAAAAACATCCATTTTTTATGTTGCACTACGTTTCCTTCTCTTATGGAGCTTATTGCCTTTACTATAGTATACATCCACATTAGAGAAAGTATAGAAAAACCAATTGTGGTGATCCACCCGCCCATAGCGAACTGGGCTATAATAAGGCCTGACAAGCCACTTAATAACACACTTATTGTATATATGTATCCAATAATTTTATGGATAGTTTTATAATTGAATCTTATTTTTTTAAAAAACTGAAAAGGACCAATACTAATGGCTACTATTCCCAAAAATATATGTGTTCTAAACGTCAATAGGTACCAAAAACTTTCGGCAATTTGTTTTCGTTTAAGTATCCCGGCACTATCTGATTGAAAGTAATGTAGTGACATCACAATCATACTAATTGCTCCAATACATAAAAATACAGTAAATACTATTTTTTTCATTCTCCAAATGTAACAGAGTGTTATGCCCTAAATTGTAGAATGTGCTGAATGACAAACAAATGATTTGAATGTCAAACCAAACAATAGTCTATGCGTTTTTAGAAGTGTAAAAGCACTTATAATTATCTATTTTTTAGAAAAAAATGCTTGACAATAGGAATGTATTGTCTAGATACTGGAACTATTTCTGATTGATTTTTAAGCTCAAGCTTTAATCCTTGCGCATTACCTGAAATGCTTACTACTTTTTTAAGGTTGACTACATAGGAACGATGGCATCTTATTAAATGGGAAGTTTCAGCTAGCTGCATTTCAAATGAAGAAAGTGTAATTCGATAGGTTACTTTTTTTAAGGTATTTTCATTTATACCGCACAGATCAATATAGTTGCCGACGGCCATTGCATAATTAAAATCATTCTCGTTGAAAGAGAAAGTTTCATCTTTTAAATCTGTTGAAATTTGGTGTGTTATTTCTTTTGAATCCTTTAAAAGTTCTTTTTTGTCTTTTAGCATAATGGATGCCTGCTTAGCATTAAAAATTACTTTTTGTTTATAATCAAGAACTGTAATAAACGCTATTGGAATCGCTCCAAGGATAAATGTTCTACTTATTATCCACCCATAGTTATACCAACTAAAGGGTAATGAGTTGATATAATTAGTATAAAGGCCATTAAAGGTTGCTATAACGAATAGAATTACTAAATAAAATAACATTTGATGTTTAACTTCCCAAGTCTGATCAGAAAACACTTTAGGAAGTAATAAAGGGAAAATATATAAAAACAACACCAGAACAAACGTAGTAATACAGCCAAAGAAAAGTAATTGAAACACCTTATCTTCATTGTTAGATAAATTAAGGTCAAAAGGCTCAAAGAATAGTAAAAACAGAGCTATAAATAACCCGAATAATACGGCAGTAATCAAGTTTCTTAAAACTGGTCTTGGTGCTGGATATTTCTGAGTTAGGATTCTTAACATTCGGTTTTTCAGCTTGCTGGTAAGGTCTCTATATACGGCATGTAGCGTGCAAATGACACCATCGGTTTTAAATGAAGCACGAGCAAATATACCGAAACTTTCGATTAGGCCATTTCGGCCATATTAATAATAACCCTTGTTAGCAACTGGTTTTTCATCGCATTATTTCTGTCAGATACACAATTCCAAATATCCAACCTAAATACAAGGACGTATACATTAAAGAATAAACTGCTGAAATCCCAATGTTATCTTTAGTTTCTTTCGACTTCGAAAACACAAATTTCAATGCTCTGAAAAATACCCAATACAACATTGCTAGAATTATAAAAATTGATATCCAAAAAACAGCTTCTAATAAAATTAAGAGTATAAACATTAAAATTGTCATTCCAATCCAAAGTAGTATGGATAGTATTAATCCACCAATTCCATCACCCACTTCTATTGGTGGGACACCAGGTATACTCCCTGAACTCGCAATATAATCCCCTGTTTTAAAATTCCGAAATTTAGGAAAGTTGTCTGCCAAACCGATTCCAAAATATAGCCCGTATGTCATAAAAAGGAATAGTGCAGTTCCAATTATTGACAGCGATAAGTATGTATTTGAAGTAATGGTTCGATTATAGTTTTCACCAGTCAGATAAACGGTCAATAATGTAATTGCGATTACTAATAACGAAACTTTAAAAACTGATTTTCCCTTTAAATATGTTTTTTTGGCATTCAGTCTGTTCATTTTTTTCCTTGTTGCTAACTATTAAATATACAAATTATCTGTATCGGTTTGGGGTATGATTTCGTTATGTGTTTCAGCACCTACATGAGCGGCAACAAACCGAATAGAAAATCCTCGAGAATTTTTGTACGTAGGCGAAGACTAGCAGTGCAGTATGGCCTTTGGTATGCTGGGTATTATTTATCGATGACCCCATCTAACCAATGTATTATATTGAGTAGTAGTTGATAATTCTCAGGTGCAACTTCATTATTCATTCCCATTTTTGCTTTATTTTCACCCGCTAATTGCGCTGAAAACATGGCTGCCTCTCCAAATACCACAATTCTCCCTTTACCATATTTTTTATAGGCTCCTTGCGACCATCCTTCTACATTGTATTTAGTGGTGGTCTCATTAAATACCCAGGCTGTCTCAGGAAGCATGTTTACATAATTTTTATTAAAGGTTAAAATTGAATTCGCATCATTAGGAATTTTGAAGGCCTGACCAGTGAATGTTGCAATTTGTTCAACGCGCTCTGTCGAGTCTCTTCCTTTAGTTATAATGCTTTCATGAAGCGTTGCTTCTTTTAAATTAAAATAGTCTGGACCTCTATTAATGGTATCAAACACAAATCCGTTTGTAAATTCAAATCCAAATACCATTGCCAAATCTGCTGCAGCGCCACTCATAGGCATATGATCGGCAATTAAAAATAAACTTCCACCCGAATACACCCAGTTTTTAAGAACTTCTATTTCTGTTTTTGAAAACGCTGATGGATTAGGGAGCGCCCAGTCACTCACATTAATTTCATTTAATGCATTAGATATCACCAGTATTTTTCCTTCTGATAAAGCATTCGTCGTAAACTTGCCTTTATACGCTTTCAATTGGTAGCCATCTCGCTCTAAAAGATTTGAAAATGCCCTATACCTCCCTGTCTTTGTGTGAAAATTATGATGCCCTTCATCAATAAATACAGTAGGGCCCTCGCCATACGCATACATTGGATGATTTATTTTTGGATTGTAAAGGGTGTCAGACACTTGTTGCGAAAAAGAACAATTCGGAACTATTAAAATAAAGAGGATGAGTAGTTTTTTCATAAGTGTAGCATTTTTAGTCTTTTTTGTATTTGAAAAGTTGCGTGTTCGCGTGCGAGGATTTTCCTTCGAAAAATCAGGCGTAGCAAACGTGCAACGACCTTTGTTTTAGCACAACACCAACAATTTTTCATATACGATGTTGGCCGTAGTTGTTATAATTCTGTTTTTAATAATCAATTTTTGGTTCAATTGTCTTTATTCCAAATCATTCAATGGAAATATTCGTTGCTTGTCTCGCAATCATTTTCCATTCTTTATTTTTATACATCCAGATATCCGTAAATCGTCTTTTTTCTATTGTCCCAGTATTACCCGTTAAACCTGTTGGCATTACTGTTTCTAAACCCATTACTATTCCTATGTTTTCAATAATTTTAATTTCGTCAATGTTCTGCTCGTAGGATGTATAATCAATATATCCAAGTTTTAAAGCTTCCATAGCCATATTGAAGTCAACCACAGTATTACTCGGTGCGTTAACAATTAAATCATTCGCAAGTATTTTTCTAATAATGGTTGAATCTTTTTCAAGAATTCCTTGAACCTGAAGTTGTTCTACGTGTCTTAATTCTTCTGTTGCTGAAGATTTATCTACGAATTCATTTTTACAGCTTATAATAGAAAACGAAAAGAGCAAAGTGAAAATTCCGAATAGTGTTAGTTTGGGTAGTTTCATAATGTCAATTTTTTGGTCTATCGTTGGGTTTTTAAATTACTGCCAATAATTAAATATACACAATTATCCGAATTGGTTTTGTGTATGGTTCGTTGTGCTTCTGCTCCTAATGTAGCAACCCTGCTGGTAGTTGAAAGTAGGCCTTGACCAAGCAATTCATTTTATAAGGTGTTGCCCGCAGTGTTTTTATTGCATCTTTAATGTACTACTTCTTAATTCGAACGGATACATAAGAAGCATTCAATGTTTTCCAATTGCCATCTACTTTATTCAGTGTAAAATAGTCTAAATTATTATTTTTTGGTTCGCCATTGATTGTAAATGTGGCATCAGCTCTTACAAATGCTAACATTCCCATTTCCATGTGCACTGTAAAATCAGAAACTGGTTCTGTATATTTTGTTGGGTTTTTATACGATTTTAAGCGCTCTAAAAACTCTTGAATGGTATAGGTATTCGTAAGCCATTTTCCATCTCTTAAAGAAGCGCCAGATATGTTAGCCTTCTCACTAAACATGGTTTCTATCGCCGCTACATCATAATTGCCAACAGCAGTTAAAAATTGCTCTACTACATTTATAACAGCGGCTTTTTCAGAGGCTATATTCAATTCTTCTGCTGTCTGTTGGGCTGCGGCTAAAAAGCACATATGGAGCGCAATTAAAAGTGTAACTATTTTTTTCATAGGGCCTTATTTTAATTGAATTAAAGTTTGTTCGGTAGTACTGCCAAGGTTTTGCTGCTGCATGAAGTTGGCGATTCTGAAGCACAAAGCTGTCTGCCACCACAAAACTTGATACAAAGCACAAGGCTTCATGTAACCACTGAAACGGAAATTTCTTGCAGCTGCTGCTAGCCGGTCGTTGTTTTTCTATTGATCCGAATGAAATCCAATCGTATTACCTTCCGTATCCATTACAATCGAACAAAATCCGTGTTCGCCAATCTGAAACTTATCCTGTAGAATATTCCCGCCAGCACTTTCAACTCTTGCTGTTTCTTCAGAACAATCCTTGCAAGTAAAATATACCAATGTGCCACCTGCTCCGGGTTTCATTTCCTTTGTTTTACATAAGGCTCCACTTATGTTTGCTTCTCCTTGCGCCCAAGGGAAACTCAACATTTCTAAATCTCCAAATTCACCTGGTGCTTGCATTGAAATCATCTCTATTTGTAAAACGCTCTCGTAGAATTTTTGAGCTCTGCGCATATCTTCTACATAAATTTCGACCCAAGTAAATGGGTTTTTTTGTTTTTCTGTCATTATTGTATTTGTTTTAGAGTTCAAATTAGGTTTCAGTTTTTGTTCCTATCTTCTTGATTTCATTGCTTTTACTTTCTTGATATTCTTGTCTCCCAAGAATTTCTGATATTCGTTTGATTCCATACCGAAAAGTGCCACCTTACCATTTTTATTGTTGTGAATACCAAAACCATAGGTTTTTGTCAGTGGTGATGCACGGAAACAAGCTTGCCCTTTTGAAAAAAATTGTTCTCTTGTTTTTTCGTATTCAGCTTTTGTTACATCGTTTCTGTCGGCAAATACTTGAAAAAAAATATCGTCCGAACTGTACTTGTAAGGGTTTTTAGCGATAAGTTCATATTGCATTTCGGCAACTGTCTTTTTTTCCTTTACTGGCGGTATTATCCCACAGTCCGCTTTTGTGTCTTCTGCAACTTCAATAAAAGTATCAAAATAATTGGTTGAATGTATTTTCATATTCTTGCTTTATTCCTTGTTGCTTGGTTTCGTGGTCTTACAATGCCCGCTAAAGGATGGGCTAAAGTTCGTTGCTGAGATTCGAACTAAGGACAATCTGGCCGAACCTAAAGATAGCTTTTTGCGCGTAATTTCCGTTTAGGAAATTCGCAACCAATAAGCAACCTAATGATAGCTATGTTTACGCCAACTCTCACTATCCATCGAAATTTTGGGTCATCAATTTTCGCATAGTCACTTAAAACCACAGACGACAAAAGTGATTATCAGCGATAATGCCTGGGGTAAGATGAGTTTAAGTCGTTTGAATATATAGTTCCCCAGATTGGATTCCAGTTTTGCCAAAATATCGCAAACTTTCTCGCTCCCAGAGAACGACTCAACATATTACGAAGAGAATCGCTGTTACCCAAAGGCACACCATTTGTTCTATTTACGTAATCAGATAAATTCAAATTAACAGTTTATATATGCCAGGCTTTTATTATTTAAAACACCTTGTTGTGCTTTCGTTATTTTTTATTCAGCTATTGTTCTAATTCTTTGTCAATTTGAGCAATAATAGCAATAAGACTTTCTTGGTTTATGACAAATGTTCTCCAGTAATAAAAATTCTTTGATTCAAAATAAATATTAAGATCAGCTATTAAATTTTTATCCGTTAAATCACTAATATTTTTATATGGCTTGTAAGTTATGATTTGAGCATACTTATAATCTAAATCCGATGAACTCTGCCTCAAGATTTCAAATAGATTTTCATTGGTAGGTGCATTAAAAGTATAAAATCTTTGGATATTTGAATATAAGGTGTCATTTAGTATAAGATCAGAATTACCATCAGCTATCATTGCATCGTATGCGCTTGTGTTTGACCGAAAGGGCATATCATATCCAAATAACTCCGAATAAGATATTTTGCTAATAGTATCAAAGCCTGCAAAGGAAGCTATTTCTTTACGAGGATTAAATGAAGGTAAAATCTTTTTAAAGTACATAATCTCTCTTCCCCAATAAGGTTTTAATTCTTCGATTAAGTCTAAATCTTTAAACATATCCGAACGAATTTCTTTCAAAATTGTGGTAGCTTTCATATTGCCTTTTTGAACTTCATTCCAGTTATTGATGCTTAATGCAATTAAAATTCCAATCACTACAAGAATGATTTCGCCAATTGCATAAATCAAATACTTACTAAATTTATTTTCAGTCAATAAGTTTTGTCTAATTTTTCTAAAAAACTTAATCATAGTTTTAATTTAATAGGTCTTTGCCGCTTTTGCGGGTACTTCACTTCATTGTCCTCAGGACATTTAGTTTTGCTAGGCAAAACGTGGTTCAGTACTATCCTTGCTTAGAGGTTCGTTATAATGATGCACAACACTTAAAAATACAAAATTATCTAGATAGGTCTTGTTCATGGTTTATTCCGTGGTTTAAGCACCCAATTTTGTAAACCTGTCGGCAGGTAGAAAATCCATGAAGATTTACGCATTTGGGTGTGTACTGGTAATTAATTTGTAGGGCCTTGGCGGAGTAATTAGTTCCCCAGTATTTCATTGATATATATTGAACGATATTTTTCTGGATATTCAACTTGTACTCCGTGCGTTCCATTTTCAAATAAAAACCATTTTTTAGATGGCGCAATAATGGAATCAAAATACGCTTTTGCTACAGACGCTTCGGTAAAATGGTCATTGTCTCCTTGTAATATAAAAACTGGTACTTCCAATTCTGGAATATCGCGCATTAGATTCATATCGATAGCAGTAGCTTCTAAAATTTTAGATGCAGGATAGTAGGATTCAGGACTATTTATCATATCAGTAAATTTTTCCTTAAACGTCAACCCATTGTCTAAAAACATACTGTTAATAAAATTAAAATCGGTATCTAATTTTATCGGTGCATACTTCATTACAATTTTTCGTTCTATTTCAAAGGCTTCAGTTACTGAGTTTTTTGAATTTTTAACATAAGGTGGTCTTCCAATTTGTTTTAATTGATTAATGGAAATAGTATCATTATGTTTTTGGGATTCTGACATGGCAAATTCATAAGATAATTCTTCTGAAAGTGATAGATTCGCCATCAGACCACTACCAATATAAGCGTGATATAATTCAGGTTTTTTTTGAACCATATAAGCTGCTACAGCTGTTCCCCACGATATACCTTCGATATAAATTTTATCTTTTTTGAAAGTCTTTTTTAAGTGATTTGATAGTACCAAACCATCATCTACTATTTGGGTTAAGGTAATAGACGAATCAGGTATGCTGTCAGTATAGGCTAGTCCAGAGCCTCTTTGTTCCCAATAACAAACCGTAAATATATCTTCCAAATCCACTCCTGTGATTTTGTAAATTACAGGTAAAATTGGCGCGCCTGGTCCACCGTGAACTATTAGTCGAACGGGATTATTCTTGTCCTTTCCTCTAATGGTAATCCTTTGTGGTACTCCATTTATTATCATATCCTCGTGCATAGCGATACTATTCGGAAGAATAGTACCCTTTTCGTCTAAAAAAGGCTCTTCGTTTCCAGAACTATTGATTCGGATGATTAGCAATACAACTAAAATAAAAGTAACAAATGCTCCCAATAAAATTAAAAACCATTTTCCTATTTTCTTTACTATTTTCATATGTTCTTAATTAGTTCGATGGTTTTTTCTTATTACTGTCAACAACTAAATATACAAATTATCTATCTCGTTTTTGTCAATGATTTCGTTGCGTGTTTCCCCTCCTACTGTAGCAAAGCTTTCGGCTGGTAGAAAATTCGGGAGGGTTTTACGGTGTGGACGTGTACTAGCCATTAATTTTATAGGGTCTTGACCAGAGCAATTTCAATGACCAACTATTCAGATACTACAAATGTTTTCAGCATATTTTTACTGGAAGCATTTGGCACTTCAGAAATTAGGGCATATTTGCCTGGTTCAAGTTTAGCTTTAAAATAACCTTTGTTTCCAGCAGGCATATCATTAACGCCCCCAAGAAAAGTGAAACCTTGGGGAGCTGGATCTATAAGCCCTTCAAGATCCAACCAGTTCATCCAAGCTTCAAGATTAATTATATCAGCATTTTCATCAATTTTCACAAGGTTTATATCGTGTCCTTGAAAATTTTCATACTTTTTCTGATCTATATAGTTTACCGAAAAAACATAGGTTCCCGCTTTTGTAGGAGGATTAAATACAATACCATTTTCGCTAGAAATATCAATGGCAAAATTAGCGACAGGTTCATTCATCATAGATGGTTCATCTGATACAATAAGTTCTTTATACATCCCCATATTGGTATGAAACATGCCATTACTCATTTTTACATAACATTCGATTATATAGTAACCGGGTTCTAGTTTTAAGGTGGTTTCTGCCGTTTTTCCGGCAGAGATTAAGCCTACTCCACCTAGCCATCTTGTGCTGCTAGACCACTCCGGAATTTTACCAAAAGCAGCAAAAGCTTCTTCATTCTTACCTTCATATAGTTTAGTTATACCTTCTCCAAATGGAGGTAGTAATTCTTCTTTAAACTCTTTTACTGTAATGCCATCCATATTATCGTCTATTAGGATAAAGTGAGGTTGTGGAGATTTGTTACTATATCGCCATGTATTCCAGCCCGACGGTATGGTATCCGGTGCCTGAAATTCCATATTCTCGGTTATTATTTCAATGACATTGTCCTTTTCTACCTTCACAGTTTTAGATTGCATTTCTTTTTTATCAATTTTACAAGACTGTGTTAGAAAAAAAATAGCTGAAATGCCGATTAACAGGAACATCTGTAAAGCTTTTCTCGTGTGGTTTTTAGAAGTTCTCATGATATTTATTTTAAGGTTAATAGTTGTTATTGCCAAGGGTCCAAGCTATGACACGGCGCCTGCAATGCCTAGCCCTATCGAATCATATTTGTTATAACTAAGCTAGGAAATAACCGCAGCGCTAGGAGAGCGATGGTTTAGGGATTATTCGCCTTTCGTTTATTATTATTTATTTCCATACCAATCGTTCACTAAAATAAGGATTCTTCACAATTATTACTTTCCTGACAACATCCTCGATATTAGATTGGTTTACTGTTGAAGTAGAGCTATTTCCTCATCAATGTGGGTATTAAGGCTATCTATTTCAGAAATTAAGTTCACTTTAAAAGCCATGCTGTAGCGTCTAAGGGAAATATTTTCAGCTATTATATTTATAAACTTTTGATTCGTTAAAAGGTCTTCGTAGTCTATGGGTTTGGCGTATTCGTCGTAAAAAACATTAGTCGAGTCTGGGAAATATTTTTTAAACAAGTGTACATGCTCAGGATAAAGGATTGCTGACAGATAATCTTTCTCCCATTGTTCGTGTTCGTCTTTTATCTGACCAAAATAATCTTCAAAAATATAAATGATTTCCTCTCTAAGATTTTGGTTGGTAATTAGGTCTAGACCTTCGTTTTTTAATTGGGAGTAGGCCGCGGTGGTAAGTTGAGCCTTTCCGGACCAAAAATAGGTGCCAAAGCATATATCCAAGCTTTCTTCGTAAGGTTTTTTATTTTCGAGATAATCCTTGATTTTAATATTGTAAGATTGCCAGCGTGCATTATTCTCAACAAGCTGTTGTAAATTAACGCTAGATTTATAAAGGGCTATCTTTAGTTCTTCTAGCGTATTTATTTCGGTCTTTCGAATTTTACGGGCTTCATTCCAATTGTTAATTTGTAAAGCAATAAGTATCCCTATAACTACGAGTATAATTTCTCCTATAGCATATTTTAGGTATTTACTTGTTTTGTTATTTTCTAGTAAGGTATAGCGTATTTTTCTAAATATTTTTGACATGGGTTTAGCATATATATTTAATGTTTTACAAGGTGTTTGTATATGGTGTCGTTTCGCGTTTCAGCCACTGAATTAACAAACACAAACCGAATAGAAAACCCACAAGGGTTTTCGTCGGTAGGCTAGAACTAGCCATTACTTTTATGCGGCTAAGGTTTGTAAATCCTTAATTTTCCAATGCTATATTACTTTTCTTTAAAAACCGGTTTTCCAGACTTTATCAGAAGCTTCAAGATATTCTGATAAAGCTGCTGAGCCATACCACCCATAAAGTTCAGGCTCTAAAAATTTTGCCTTTATGGCAGGGTCAGTTTCTAGTAAAATACGAGCCTCTTCTACGGTAGGCACATCCAGAATAAAAATCCCTCTATACGATTTTTCATTTTTAACCATGGGTCCAGCCACGATTAATTTTTTTTCTTTGACTAGTCTGGTAATATTATTCATATGACCTGTAAAGCAACTATCTCTTAGGACTTGATCCGTTGATTCATTTGTTCCTGTTTTTAGAATAACAAACACAAAATTTTTCATTCCGTAATCATCAGCACCCAATTTAGTGGCTAATTCCTGATCATAATTTGGATTCGTTTTTTGAGAAAAAGAATCGTTTAGGAAAAGAATAAATACTAAAAGTGTTAAAAAATAGTTCATAATTTCTATTGTTTATAGCGTTCAGTTGTCATGATAAACCACAATTAAAGATACAAAATTATCTCTATAGGCTTGTATATGATTGCTTTACGTGTTTCTACTCCTAATTTAGCACCTACAAATTGAATATAAAATCCGGGAGGGTTTTTGTTATGTAGGCAAGAACAAGCCATTAATTATTTGCGGTATTAGCCTTTCGTTATTTTTTTGAACTAAGTTCAATTTCAATTTTTCGAATAAGCCTATTAGCCCATTCTTCTTCACTTTCAAGCCCTTTGATACCTATTTTTAATCTAACCGACAGCTGATTTAAATAGTTTTCAAGACTGATATCATCTCTAATGTCTTGTGGTTGTAAGACAGGTCGGTTGTCATTGCTGTATCTTTCCAGAGCATACTGCCCACCCTGTCCGTCAAGAGCCAATACGTTTTTAGAAAACATGTTATAATTATTTATAAGGTTATTTTCATTGTAAGCGTTGGTAAACCTTTTAGTTTCAGTGACGTGTTGTTCAAGTCCTATGTTATTGAAGTAATTTGATAATTCGTTGGTCAAACTATCATTTGTAATATTATTCAAATAGCCCGTACTGGTGGCTATATCAAATGAAGTTCTGTTAGCACTTGGAACTGTAAAATAAACTATTAATTGAAAATCATTAATGAATTGTAGCGTATCTTCAAGAGGTTTTGAAGCATCAATTATATATTGCAAAAGCCTTAGTCCAGACTTATTTTGAGATATTTTAAATTCTTTTACGTTTCTATATTCTTGAATATCACTTTCTAAATCACTTTTTATATTTTCCAAAAGAGTTTTTTCTATTTGTCGGTCTTTTTTTTCTAATTGCCAAGTATTAAACTGAAGCGCTATCAAGATGCCTATTACGACAAGTATAATTTCTCCTATTGCGTATTTTAAATATTTTCCAGTTTTTCCTTCTGAAAGCAAGTTTTGCCTAATTTTTCTAAAAAACTTAATCATATCTTATTGGTTGGTCATCATGAAGCATAACACTTAAATATACAAATTATCTGTACCGGTTTTAAGTATTGTGTAGTTTCGTATTTCAATACCTGATTAGAAAACCTCGCGACAAATAGAAAATCCGGGAGAGTTTTCGTGTGTAGGCGCTTACTAGTAATTAATTTTATACGGTGTTAAATGGCGTTTTTTCATTTCAGAAATGGAATTGCTGGTATATATTTGTTTTTCAGTCCTTTTTGACTTTTCCTGATGTTCAAGATAATAGAAATCATATTATATAAGTACATAAACAATATCACAAATCCGATTGTCGAGAAATCAGTAATCAATAAGGGAAATGAATTTAATAAATTAAAATTAATTGGTATAAATGAACCTTTAGTTGCTATAATTAAAACAATAAATAGAATTAAAGTCCATGTAATTTGGAAGCTGATTAGTTTTCTTCCAGTATCATCAACAAGTTTTATCTTTTCTCTTTTTAAAATCCACATTACAAGAGGAATTATTATTCCCAATATAGGCTGAATTAGAATGCTGATAGCACTTAGGTTTAAAAGAGTTAAATATCCTTTATCTTCAATATCTGTCCATTCCAAAAGGTCATCTGGTGTTACTCCAAGAGCTTGAGTTAATTTTACAAGAGTATCTCCTCTAGGAATTGACTCTCCTTTTTCAATTCGTTGAACTGTTCTTAGGCTTAATTTTGATTCTTCCGCTAGTTGTTCTTGAGAAAGTCCTTTTCGGTTTCGTAAGTCTTTAATTTTGATTGCTAAGTTTTGATTATTCATTTTGATATGTTTTATTAATTACTCAGCAAAGATATTTACAAGTTGTTCTATTGGTTGCGTCATTCCTATGTCAATCTTATGACATTTTCGCCAACGTTCCGCTCAAATGTCGTACAACACTTAAATATCCAAAATTATCTGTATCGGTTTTAAGTATGGTATCGTTTCGTATTTCAATACCTGAATTAGAAAACCTCGCGACAAATAGAAAATCCGGGAGAGTTTTTGTTTTGTAGACAAGAACGAGCCATTAATTATTTGCGGTATTAGCACAGGTTTTTATTCCGCAATGGTTATGCCGTCTTTCATTTCTTTAGCGCTCGGTTTCTCAAACCAGCTTTCCATAAAATCAAAATTTTCTTTGCTTACTTCAAACTCAAAAGTTTCTCCTTTTTCGGTATTTCGTTTCATTACTCTTTGCAGACGAGTTTCTTTTGAAATGTCCAAAAAATGGATTTTAAGCTCAAATCCATTTGATTCCGCAAAGCTTCTAAATTTCTCCCGATGCTCGAATTTAGAAAGTCCCAAATCAAGAATAGAATCGGTTTTTGAGTTTTCCAATTGCCTTACTAATTCCATTATGATTTCTTCCGCTCTATCAATTCGTTCTAAAAACCATTCCAAGCCGTCGGTCGGTTTTTTATCGGTCAGAAATAAGGTTTTATTCCACGTATCAATCGAAAAGAGTATGCCGTTGTTTTTTCTTTTCAATTCAGTTGAATAGGTTGTTTTTCCAGAACCAGTGTTTCCAACTATCAAATGAATCATTTACGATGGTTTTTTAAATGGTGGGTAACCCTTAAATATACAAATTATCTATTCCGGTTTTCGGTATGATTTTTTCGGTACTATTTTAAATTTCGATTACTTTTTATGCCGCTCTTCTGGTTTTCTAGTCAGCACAAAATATATAACATACAACCAGCTAAAAATTCCGTGTAAAAAAGCTAATAAAACCGATTTGTTCCTTTCCCACGAAACCACAACAGCTAAAACACTTCCTAAACCAATTCCGCTTCGTATTGCTGTGTTTTTTATTCCGTCAACGCCTGCTTGTTGGCTAAAACATTCTAAAGAGAATAAAAGCATAAAAATTAAAGTCAGTTGTAGTTTTTTCATTTTCTTGATATTGATTTCACTAATTTATAAGCATATAAAATTCCGATTAAAAACATTATTCCACTAATCCAATATTCGGCTTTTGAGTAATAACTAATGCCTCCAATTATTCCAAAAGCAGTCCATAGTATGTTTGTTAGTATTTCGATTTCTATTTTTCTAAGCCAAATATTTTTTCCCATTTTGCTTTATTTTTTCTTAAAAATACCGCACCGATTATTGTTATTATTCCCGTTGCGATACCAACCATTCCCAAAAAAGGAGTTTCAGGAATTCTTGTTAGTACTTCTGCTGCAAATGCAGCATACAATCCTATTACAGACCAATACATAAAATTAAAATGCTGATATTTCCATTTGTTTGCTGGCTTTTTAGTCCAAACAGGAATCATACCTAATAAAAGAACGATAAGACTGAAAGCTGCGGCATAATGAAAAATTCCCCACCCATTAAAAAGTCGATAAATCATAAATGAAGTAATCAGTAAAACAGCCATACTTATAAAATAAGCATAGCCTATTTGCTTGTGTCTTTTTGATCCTTTTTTCAAACTAAGAACTAAACTTCCCGCAATCAGAGCAGCTATTGCCGACATCAAATGAATTAGTCCGGATGTATTACCTACTAAATTTTCCATTATTGTGGTTATCTATGAATGCTGACGCTTAAATATACACAATTATCAAGATAGCTTTTGAGCTTATTTTTTTTATCTCAAAGCAACATCAAACTGATTTTGCGTTCTTTATAAATTTACAAAAACCACTGAATCAAACACCAAAGTCCGTATTCATTAGAGTCCTTGTTGGCTGCTGGCTTTTTTTAATGTCACTTTATTTTATTAAATATCATGGGCATCGTCTCTCCGTCAATGGCATTCATATCAATTAGCTTTAAGGAATTAACCATTTTTAAGGTTGATGCCTTGTATTGTTTAAAATGCGGTGTTTCTAAGTGCGATTCGTATGCTTTCCTATCCGCATAAATTTCCAATATTCTAATTTCCGTTGGATTTTCTTTTTGATACATGGGATAAATGGAAATCACTCCAGATTCCAATGCCACCGAAGCTTTAGATTCTTCTTTAAGGATGGATAGATATTCATCCAAATATTCAGATTTAATTTCAATTTCCGAAATTCTTATCATCATTTGGTCCGAATTAAATTTTTCGCTCTTTTGTTCATTTTCTTGACATGAAATGCAGACCATTATTAGTAGTAATATCAGGTTGATTTTTTTCATCTTTTAGTTTTTTAGCTTGCAGTCAACCATTAAATATACAAATAATCCATCTCGGTTGCCTATGGTTCGTTGTGGGTTTCAGCGCCTAACTTAGCAAACCTGCTGGCAGGAGAAAATCCGTGAGGATTTTCCTAAGTAGGCGTGCACTAGCCATTAATTTACTGGGTGTTGGCAGGCCTTATTTATTTTTATAATATCTTTTAATTTGTTGCCATCGTTTTGGGTCAACAGCTTTCCAATAGATTTCATAAAAACCATTTTTCTTTGAATTATCGGTTTTAATCATTTCTGAAAAATATGCTATTAATTTAGTTTTGTATTCAGATTCGTCTGATAATAAATCTTTATTGTTTTGGTCAAAAACTAAAACTGAAGCATATATAGTTTCTATACTCTCCACACCGTTTGCTGCAACTATGAATTCAGTGGTGTCGTTCGGAAAGAGTTTTACATTATTCCACAGTAAAATCGGATGATGTCTTCCCTTGGGATAAATTTCTTGATTCCAGTTTCCAAACCTATCATACATTCCTTTTTTTATATACGATGCATTATCTACGCATTCATATTTTACTTCGTTGAAGAATGTTGTGTCATTCTCTACTACTGACACAAATTTTGCTTCAAGGATAGTTTTGTAGTCATTACGCAATATAGACGTACAGCGTCTTTCAGGTGTTTTTATTGTAGTAGCGCAAGAAACTAAAATAATAGCGGTAAATATCGTAACTATGATTTGTTTCATCATGTTTGAAATTGGTTTTAAAGAGGGCTCAAAGCGTGTAAATTAGCTGTGTTTTTTGGTTAAGCACGAGTCGAATTTTTTCTTTTTGATTTTATCTTAGTTTTCTAAAAAACCAAATTTCACAATTTGGCGGTCCTTGAAAATACACATAGCCCTTTTTTTTGCCCTAAAGTCTACATTGCATTTAGGTTTTGTGCCTGTTGCACAAGTATTGTTAAAAATAGGGATTTTTCGTAACTTTAAGTATGCAAGGCACAAAATCATATCAAGAAAAGTTATTTTCTCAATTCCAGTTAAGTACCCGAGTACCATCGACTA